>FWWM01000026.1_pt1 | contig 402257 bp, 366 predicted proteins | sample 2228351 | NCBI WGS metagenome assembly FWWM01 (sample SAMEA103939774, study PRJEB20133) | metagenome | reverse complement strand
GATCGCCGTCTATCTTGCGCTCGATCCACATGAACACCTCGGTCCAGACGGTCTGCGGGCAGGTGTAGCCGCACCACAACCGCCCGGCGATCGCAGTGAACAGAAAGAGCGACAGCGCCGAGATGATGAGAATAGCGGTCAGATAAAACAGGTCCTGCGGCCAGAATGTCCAGAAGAACAGGTTGAACTTTCGACCCGGCAGATCGATCAGGAACGCCTGGCGGCCATCGCCCCAGTTGACCCACGGTAGCCCATAGTAAATGCCCAGCGTCAGCAATACCATGATAACGCGCCAGCGCGCGAAGACTCCGTGCACCTCGCGCGGAAAAACGCGCTGGCGCTTAGCATAAAGCTCCTGCTCGGCCTCCTCTCGACCACGCCGCACCCGCGCCGGCTCGGCAGCGGATTGGATGGGTATGACGCGCTGCTGCTTGTTCATAGACGTCATCGTCAATACGGATCGGGACATGATGCCTTGCGCGCGGTACTCGCCTTCGCATGCTCACGCTGCGCGCGGCGTGTCCGTCTCGCTCATTGCGGGCAAGGGCGCAGGAAATAACAGGTCAACAGACTGGCGCTCATGGTCGTCAGCCAGAACAGGAAAAATCCGATCGTGTAGGCACCCAGACGGCTGATCTCCGGAATGATCCCCGCCTGCACGAGATCAAGCGGATCGATGGCCAAGAAAAACAGTACGGTCGCCAGCCCCGCTACCAGGAACGGCGGCCAGAGCACGGCGCTCACTCGCTGCACACGCGGCGTACCCGGGAGGCCGCTGCCGTGGCGGGCTTTTCTCGGACCGGACGATAATGCACGTCGCCTCATAAGCTCTCTCTCCCATTTTTATCCCACGGTGCACACGACGTGATTGCTTTTTTATTAAGCGAACGCTACTCGAGTAACCGCTTTCTATCCGGTCGGGCGCACACGATTCGTGTGCTCAACGCTCACGCATTCGCCGCACGACGAACATTACCAGGAAAATGGCCATGCCGATGACAAACGCGATTGTAAAAAGCGAAAGCATCCCGATCCAGGTACCAAACAGTTCCTGCAGCAGTTCCATAGGTCAGACCCCGCAAATTTTTAACGAGATGTGCGCCTACTTGCCGCTCATCGAAAGGCTATAGACGTAGGCAGCGAGCAGGTGCGCCTTGGCTTCGCCAAGGAACTCGGCGTGCGCTGGCATGCGGCCGCTGCGGCCCTTGTTGATGGACTCCATCACCGACTTCTGCGTGCCGCCGTACAGCCAGATGTCGTCTGTCAGGTTGGGCGCCCCGAGTGCCGGGTTACCCTTGCCTTGCGGGCCGTGGCAGGCGACGCAAAGCTGTGTGAATTTCTCTTTGCCGGCCGCCGCTGCGTTCTCGTTTACCTTGCGGCCAGACAGCGATAGCACGTACTCGGTGACGTTAAAAAGCTCCTCCGGTCCAAGCGCGGCGCCCCAGGCCGGCATGGCGCCGGTGCGACCGTTCATGATACTGGTCTTGATGCTCTGCGGGTCCCCGCCCCACAGCCAGTCGTGGTCTCGCAGGTTGGGAAAGCCCATGGCGCCGCGTGCGTCCGAGCCGTGGCAGGTGGCGCAGTAGTTCACGAACAGCCGCTCACCGCTTTTAAGCGCTTCGGGGTTCTTGGCCAGTGCGGCTATGTCCTCCTTGAGATATTTCTCGTATAGCGGGCGAAAGCGCGACTCGGCCGCCTGGACCTCTTTTTCGTACTGGCCGATCGAAGTCCAGCCGAGCGCGCCGGCGAAGCTACCGAGCCCCGGGTAAAGCAAAAAGTAAACCGCACCGAACACCAGAGTGATGTAGAACAGGTTCAACCACCAGCGCGGCAGCGGGTTGTTCAACTCCTCGAGGTTTTCGTCCCAGACGTGGCCCATGCTTTTGGGCCTCTCCTCCGCACGGCGGCGCGGTTCGGTCATCCAGCGATTTAGGATAAACATCGCGACGATGCCGCCGACCGTTCCGACAATGATGAACCAACTCCAAAACGGGCTCGTAAAATCAGCCATGACTTGTCTCCAGGCTCAACGACACGATCATTATCGTGCTTCAATCGTCTTCCAGCGGCAGACGCGCGGCTTGCGCGAAGCGACGCCTGCGTTTGCCGCTCCAGGCCCAGGCCACGATGCCGACGAACAGCACCATCAGCACCACCGTCCAGATGGCGTGAAACAGGACCAGAGCACTCATCGGCGCACCTTGATGGTCGTGCCGAGGCTCTGCAGGTAGGCGATCATCGCGTCCATCTCGGTCTTGCCCTCGAGCATGGCGGGCGCGTTCTTAATGTCCTCGTCGGTGTACGGGTGCCCGAGGCTTCTTAGCACCTGCATCTTGCGCTGGACGAGCGAGGGGTCGAGCTTGCGTTCGGCAAGCCAGGGATAACCCGGCATGATGGATTCGGGCACCACGTCGCGCGGATTGATGAGATGCACCCGGTGCCACTCATCCGAATAGCGCCCTCCCACGCGCGCCAGGTCCGGACCGGTGCGCTTGCTGCCCCACTGGAAAGGTCGGTCGTAGACGAATTCGCCAGCCACCGAGTAGTGCCCGTAGCGCTCGGTCTCGGCGCGAAACGGCCGAATCATTTGCGAGTGGCAGACGTAACAGCCCTCGCGCACGTAGATGTCGCGGCCCTCGAGCTCGAGCGCCGAGTAGGGCTTGAGCCCGGCCACCGCCTGGGTGGTGGACTTCTGGAAGAACAGCGGAACGATTTCCACCAGCCCGCCGATCGCCACCACCACGACGATTAGGACGATCAACAGGCCGACATTCTTCTCGACTTTCTCGTGACCGGTTGGCTGAGCCATGTCTGTCTGCCCTCCGCAATCTCAATGGGCCGGCGCCGGCACGGCGGCCTCGACCGGCTTCGCCCCGACGATAGTCTTCCAAATGTTGTACGCCATGATCAGCATGCCGGAGAGGAAGAACAGCCCGCCGATCGTGCGCACGACATAGAACGGGTGCATGGCCTGCACGCTCTCGACAAAGCTGTAGGTGAGCGTGCCATCTGGGTTCACCGCGCGCCACATTAGGCCTTGCATCACGCCCGAAATCCACATCGAGGAGATGTACAGCACAATACCGATGGTCGCCACCCAGAAATGGGTCTCGATGAGCTTGAGGCTGTAGATCTTGCGGCCGAAGAGGCGCGGGATCAGGTAGTACATGGCGCCGATGGACACCATCGCTACCCAGCCGAGTGCACCCGAATGCACGTGGCCGACGGTCCAGTCGGTGTAGTGCGAGAGCGCGTTCACCGTCTTGATGGACATCATCGGGCCCTCGAAGGTGCTCATGCCGTAGAACGACACCGACACGATCAAGAACTTCAGGATCGGGTCAGTGCGCAGCTTCTGCCACGCGCCCGACAGTGTCATGATGCCGTTGATCATCCCGCCCCAGGACGGGGCGAGCAGGATCAGCGAGAAGATCATGCCGAGCGACTGCGTCCAGTCGGGCAGCGCGGTGTAGTGCAGGTGATGCGGGCCGGCCCAGATGTAGGTAAAGATCAGTGCCCAGAAGTGCACCACCGAGAGGCGATAGGAGTACACCGGCCGCTCGGCCTGCTTGGGGATAAAGTAGTACATGATCCCGAGAAAACCGGCGGTGAGGAAAAAGCCCACGGCGTTGTGCCCGTACCACCACTGCACCATGGCGTCCTGCACGCCGGCGTATACCGAATAGGACTTGGTGAGCGATACCGGCACCGCCAGGTTGTTGAACACGTGCAAGATGGCGATGGTGAGAATAAAGGCGGCATAGAACCAGTTGGCCACGTAGATGTGGCTCACCTTGCGCTTGGCGAGTGTGCCGAAAAACACGATGGCGTAGGCCACCCACACCAGCGTGATCAGCAAGTCGATCGGCCACTCGGGTTCGGCGTACTCCTTGCTTTGCGTGATCCCGAACAGATAGGACAAGGCTGCAGCCACGATCACTGCCTGCCAGCCCCAGAAGGTGAAGGCCGCGAGTTTCGGCGCGAACAACGGGGTATGGCAGGTGCGCTGCACAACATAGTACGACGTCGCGAACAGCGCGCAGCCACCGAAGGCAAAGATCACTGCGCTGGTGTGCAAGGGGCGCAGCCGTGAAAAGGTCAACCAGGGAACGTCGAAATTAAGCGCTGGCCACGCCATCTGGGCAGCGATGTACACGCCCACCAGCATGCCCACGATCCCCCAGACCACGGTCATGATGGCAAACTGCCGGACTACCTTGTAGTTGTAGGTCTCTTGTGCGGCCATGGGACTCCCGTCTCGTTAACGTTTGTGGGGACTGTAAGGAGATACCGTGGCCCGCGCGCCCTGGGCGACCGCCTGGGACGCGGGGGCCACGGCATGATAACGAAATGCCTGCGGTGAGACTTGATCTGGGTCAACCCTTTTTGCTTCATTCAGGTGACCCAGATCAACGAAATAGCGCGGGCGGGCTAGCTGGTGAAGACCGGGCCGATGCCCAATCCCCAGAGGGTGACGGTTGCCGCTAGCATACCGACCAGCATCACCAGGCCGACAGCAAGCACCGCGCTCGAGTAGAGGAAACCGCGTTCTTTGGGGATGCCCATCATGACCGGGACCCCGGTATAGAGCAAGTACACGGTGTAGGCGAGGGCCATCATCCCGACGAGCATGTTGAGCCACAGCACCGGGTAGAGCAGCATGATACCGCTTAGAAACAGCGGGGTGGCCGTGTAGGCGGCCAGCGCGATGCACTGCGGCAGCGAGCGTTGCTTTGCCCCGTAGGTCTGCCCCATCCAGCAGATCAACTTGCCGACGGTGAACACCGCCACCAGCATCGCCAGGTAGAAGAGCGCAGCAATGCTCAGCGCGCTCTCGGGCGTCAGCTTCACGACCGGACTGCTGCCGATCTGCCAGCCGATCTGCGTGGTGCCGATATAACCGGAGACGGCAGGAATGGCGGCCAACAGCAGCACGTGTGAACAGTAACAGCGCGTGATCGTACATTTTTCGTCGCGGATGGACTTCCACTCTTTCTCCGGTTGTACGAAAAGACCCCAGACGTGACCCAGAACCATACCGTCCCTCCTCTGGTGATGACGCTTGTAGTGATCGTGAGGGCAGTTTCCTGAAAATCCTCGGGGGCGTCAATTTCAGGAGCCAGATGTCAGGGGTCGGAGTAGGTCTGTATGTGCTTAAATTTCCGAATATTAGTAAATACTAATGTACAAGAATTATAGCCTTGTCGCGTGCGCGTCGGTCAAGTCGGCGCCGGCTGCTGCCGAAACCCGCTGCCCGCCACGCGCCGATATGCAGCGATCTCCTTGTCCGTCCCAAGCACATGGGCATTGAGCCACATGTGAAGAAACTCAAGGATGCGGGGTTCGATCCCCGGCTCGCGTGCCGCGAGCCGTTTAGAGTAGTCGCGCACCACCCCGGCGAGCTTCTCATGATAGCCGCGATGGCGAACTAGGTCGGGGTAACCGAGCGCCGCCATGTGGCGCTCTTCATCCGCGAAGTGATAGACCGTGTAGTCCAGCAGCTCCTGGAAGATCGCACACCGTACGGCGTGGTCGTGGCGACCCTGCCAAGCGTCATACAGGCGATTGGCGATCTCGAACAGCCGCTGGTGCTGCTCGTCTATGCTCGCGATTCCGATCCGGTAGATCTCATCCCACACAAACAGCGCCACGACTCGTACCTCCCCTCTGCGGCTACTGCGCCGAGGCCCAAGCCCACCGTCGCGTACACGCCGCGTCTCTCAGTAGACCCGGTGGCTCAGAACCGCCAGCCGATGCCAGCGAACGCCGCCCAAGGGTCAATGGCTACGTCAAACTTGCCGAGAAGCGACGAGTCCGCCTCGGTGTCTATATCCATGCGCCAGAGCGAGGCGTTGAAGAACATGTTCCTGCCGACGTCAATGTCCACGCCGACCTCGGCGGCAAGTCCGACGGAGTCATCTAGCTTAAGGGATGTACCCTCCAATGCCCCGGTGGTCTTCTCACTAAAGAACGTGGTGTAGTTGAGACCCACACCGGCGTAGAAGCGCACGTTAGCCTTGGGGTTGAAGTTGTAGAGCAAGATCAGGGTCGGTGGCAGTTCCTTGGTGCGGGCGACCTTGCCGAAACTGTCATGCTCGATGTCGTGCTTGAACGGAGCCGCGCCGAGCACCTCGATGCCGAGATGATCAGTCATCATATAGGTAAGGTTGACGGCGAGATTTGTGCTCGCCGCAGCCTCGCCCTTGCCCCCGACGACCGGGACGGTTTCGCTCTTGCCGGTCGGCGCGACATGGCCGATACCGGCGCGCACTAGCCAGTCGCCCTTCTCCACGGCCCCGGCCGGCAGGGCAGACAGGTACAACAATCCGATGGTGACAGGAAGTGTCGAGAGATAACGAGATCGAGCGCGTACGGCAGTCATGAGATCCCCCTTCAGGTCAAGTGAACGCATTGCGGATAGCAGGCGTGAACCGCAGCCGCTGATTAGTGTTTCGTGATTTTCCGAATTACGCGGTCGCGCACCCTGACCTGCGTCAACTAAAGGCGAGGTCGGTGCTGCGCGATGTCAATAACGCCAAATCGGGGGTGTGAAAGACCGTAGTGAGGGTTATCGGACGGCGGCAACGCCGTAGCGGTCATCGCCCAGGCCGGCCAGCTCGCGCAGCCGCTGTTCGTCGAGGATACGCACGTGCTTGCGCAGTACGGCGACGAGGCGCTGTTCCTGGAAACGCGTGAACAGACGGCTCACTGTCTCCTCGGCGAGCCCGAGGTAATTGCCAATATCGGTGCGCGACATGGAGAGGTTATACTCGCGGGCGGAGAAGCCGCGCTGACGGAAACGCATGGCGAGATTCAGTAGGAAGACCGCCAGGCGCTCCTCGGCGCTCTTCTTGCCGAGCTGTATGAGCAGGCCCTGCTCGTGCAGGATCTCCTTGCTCATGATGCGCAGCATCTGGCGTGGCAGGCTCGGCACCGCTTCACACAGCGCCTCGAAGCGATCGAAAGGCACCTCGCACACACTCGCCGACTCGAGCGCGCGCGCCGAGCACGGGTGCACACCGGTGTTGATGGCATCCAGCCCGAGCAGCTCGCCCGGGAGGTGGAATCCGGTGACCTGCTCGCGGCCGTCCTCCATCACCGTGTAGGTCTTGATAGACCCAGAGCGCACCGCATAGATCGCCGTGAACGGCTCGCCGATGCGAAACAGATACTCCCCGCGTGGCACGGGTCGGCGGCGCTTGATGATGCGGTCGAGCAGCGCGAGATCCGCCTCCTCGATACCAACCGGCAGACAGAGTTGAAAAAGGTTACAGTCCTTGCAAGCGACCTTAAGCTTGGCGAGGTCGAAAGCGGCAGCAAAGGAGTCGTTGTGCATGCGCTGGGTACGGCCAGGCAAGAGCGCTAAGGGCGATTATATACGCAAACTATACCTGCGGTTGCGCCACGCATTCCGGCTAGCGCACGTGGGGGCGCTATTCCCGAGCGGCAGGCTCGGATATGTGGCGAGTCGGCACGACGAGCGGCGGTATATCCGCGAGCGCCGCCAGCCCCGCGCGGTCGAGCAGCCGCACCAGCCGGCGTTCGAGGCGGATCAGCCCCTGCTGCTCCAGGCGGGCAAGGAGCCGGCTGACCGTCTCCTTGGCAATACCCAGGTAATCGCCAATGTCCGCGCGCGTCATGCTCAAACGAAACACATCGCCCGCAAACCCGTGCTGCTGATAGCGCAGCGACAGACCGTGGAGGAACGCCGCCAAGCGCTCCTCGGCACCCTTGCGGCACAGCACCGACTGCAGCCGCTGGTCGTGCAGGAGCTGGCGGCTCAACAGCCGCAGCAGCTGGCGCTGCACGCTGGTCACCACCGCACCCAGCTCTTCAAGCCGGTTTATCGGCAGCTCGCACACGCTCGTGGGCTCTAGCGCCTGCGCCCCGCTCGGATGCACCTCGCTGTCTATCGCGTCCAGTCCAAGCAGCTCACCCGGCACGTGGAAACCCGTGATCCGGTCACTCCCTCCTGGAACCGGGGCATATGTTTTGAGCGATCCCGCCCTGACGGCGTAAATGAACAGAAACGGTTCGCCCGGGCGAAATAGGTATTCGCCGCGTCTCAGCTCCCGGCGGCGTTTGACGATGCGGTCGAGCAACGTAAGATCCGGTTCCGCGCGGTCCACCGACAAGCAGAGCTGGAACATGTTGCAGGCCGGGCAAGCGACGGCTTGTGCCGCACGCGTGGTAAGGGAAATAGCTTCGTTCATGGTTGCATGACGCCTCTGCTACGAATAGACCCGTTCTGCCACGTGCGCGGCGGCCTGCTCCCTGAGGATCGCTCGCAGGGGCCGCGCGCCCGGTGAACTCGTGTAGAATGACACCGATTCGACCAGCTGTACTTGATCTATGTCATCTTCCGCCCTTGCGCCGAACGCGCCCGCGCATGCCCCGAGCGCCTGCTTTCACTGCGGCCAGCCGGTGCCTGACGGCAGTGATTTCGGCGTGGTCGTGGATGGCGCGCGTCGGCCAATGTGCTGCCGCGGCTGCGCGGCCGTGGCGCAGGCCATCGTGGACGCTGGCCTGAGCGATTTTTACCGCTACCGCACCGGGCCCTCCCCCACCGGGCGCGAACTTGTGCCGGACTTCCTGCACCGGATCAAGGTCTACGACCTGCCTGAGGTGCAGAAAGGTTTCGTGCGCACTGCCGGCGACGGCCTACGCGAGGCCGATCTCATCCTCGAGGGCATCACCTGCGCAGCCTGTGTGTGGCTCAACGAGCGACAGCTCGCACGCCTAAGTGGGCTACATAAGGTCGCGATCAATTACGCCACACGCCGCGCGCGTGTGGTCTGGGACGAGCGACGCCTGAAGTTGAGCGACATCCTCAACGCGATCCGCGCCATGGGCTACGAGGCCCATCCCTACGATCCCGAACGCCGCCAGGCGCTGCTCGAAAAAGAGCGCAAACAGTTGCTGCGCCGACTGGGGGTGGCCGCCGCTTTCGGGATGCAGATCATGACGCTTTCTGTCGCGCTTTACGTCGGTGACTGGTCCGGAGTGGAAGGCGAGCTGCGCGCGTTCTTCCACGGGGTGAGCTTGTTGCTCACGCTCCCGGTGCTGCTCTACAGCGCACAGCCGTTTTTCGTCGCTGCCTGGCGCGACTTGAGGATCCGGCACCTCGGCATGGACGTACCGGTCGCGCTTGGCATGGCCACGGCCTTCGCCGGCAGCCTCTGGGCGACGATGAGCGGCGAAGGCGTGACTTACTACGATGCAGTGGCAATGTTCGCCTTCTTTCTTCTGACGGCGCGCTACTTCGAGCTGGCAGCGCGTCAACGCGCCACTTTGGCCGCCGAGGGGCTGGTGGCTGCCGCCCCGGCGGTGGCCACCCGCCTTGCGCCCGGCGGCGGCGAGGAGATCGTGCCGAGTGTGGCGCTCGCGCCTGGCGAGCGCGTGCTGATCCGACCCGGCGAAACAGTGCCCGCGGACGCGGTGGTGCTCGAGGGCCGCTCGACGGTGGACGAGCGGCTGCTCACTGGCGAGAGCCTGCCGGTGGAGAAGCGCGTGGGCGATCCCCTTGTGGGCGGTAGCATCAACGTGGAGGGGCCGCTCGTGGCGCGCGTCGAGAAGACCGGCGCCGACACAGTGCTCTCGGCCATCCAGCGCCTGCTCGACCGCGCGCAGGCCGAAAAACCGCACCTCGCGCAGACCGCCGACCGCGTTGCCGCATGGTTCGTGGGCGGGGTCCTACTCGCCGCCGTAGGGGTCGCGGCGTTCTGGTGGTGGCACGACCCGCAGCGCTGGCTGCCCGTCACCGTGGCAGTGCTGGTTGTCACGTGTCCATGCGCGTTGTCGCTCGCGACCCCGACCGCGCTCGCCGCCGCGACTGGCGCGCTCACCCGGCGCGGGCTGCTGATCACACGCGCCCACGCGCTCGAGACGCTCGCGCGCGCGACCCACTTCGTCTTTGACAAGACCGGCACACTCACCTGCGGCGCACTCAAGTTGCTGCACGTCGAGACGTTCTGCGAGCGACCGGTTGCTGAAAGCCTGCGGTTGGCCGCCAGCCTTGAGCGCTACTCCGAGCACCCCGTCGCGCAGGCCCTGCGTGCCGCAGCTGGGGACCAGCCGCTCGACATGCCGACACAGGTACGCAATACGCCCGGCGCTGGCCTCGAAGGGCGGGTCGTCGGACGCCTCTTTTACCTCGGCACGCCTGAGTACGTTCAGGAGCGCGGGGGCGTGGGCCTCGACAGCACGCACCTTGCGCGGCTACGCGCGGATGGCAGCACGGTCGTTCTGCTTGCCGAACCCGCTCGCCTGCACGCGGCCTTCGTGTTCGGCGACGAGCTTCGTCCAGGGGCGCACGTGCTCGTCAATAGGCTGGCGCGCATGGGCAAGTGCGTGTGGTTGCTGAGCGGTGATCACGAGCAAGCCGTCCGACGTGTGGCGAGCGCTCTTGGGATCGAGCACTGGGCGAGCGGCCTCAAACCTGCAGAGAAGCTCGCGCACCTCAAGCGCCTGCAGGCCGAAGGCGCAGTAGTGGCCATGATTGGCGACGGGGTAAACGACGCCCCGGTGCTGGCGGGTGCCGAGGTGTCGGTCGCGATGGGCGGAGCGGCGCAGCTTGCGGCGGCAGCAAGCGACATGATTCTGCTCGCCCCCCACCTCGATCGCCTGGCAGAAGCTGTGTACACCGCCCGGCGCACCCTCAGCATCATCCGCCAGAACTTCGCCTGGGCGGTAGCCTACAACCTGATCGCCGTGCCAGCCGCCATGCTCGGCTACATCACGCCCTGGCTGGCAGCACTCGGCATGTCGGCCAGTTCACTGCTGGTGTTAGCGAATGCGTTACGGCTGGTGAAGCGTGCGCAACAAGCTGAGCAAGGGTAAAGTAGGGTGCCAGCACGCGCTTTTTACGCCTTACCCCTCACCTGTTAAAAAGTTCCCATGGAAGTCCTTTATTTCCTCATCCCGCTCGCCTTGGTGCTTGTGCTCGTGATCGTCTGGGCGTTTTTCTGGGCGATCCGAAGCGGTCAGTTCGACGATCTCGAAGGTCCCGCGCACCTCGTCCTCCTCGACCGCGATGAGCCCTCTTGCCGTGACGCACCGGGGGAAGGTGGCACCTCGGGCTGAAAATGCACAACCCCTAGTGGGGGCAATTATTTTTCATTGCCCATCGGGGCAGGATTATCCAGATTGGTAGTGAAATCCTTACCTGGATGCTCTGTCTCGATTTCGAGATAGGCCTTCTTGTTCTCCTCGTTCTCGAAATAGATCTTCAGAGCACCCTCGCCCTGGCCTTCGATCACGTAGGGACGGCCTTCGAGATCCTTGAGGGTCACCCCACTGATGGGGTCGGTGGTCTGTACTCGCATAGCACGCCCTCCTCCAAGCAGCTAAAGTTGGGACGGTGAATGCGCCTTCTATTTATACCCGTACGATGTGCAGTGTCAATCCGCAGCCCCCTGCACGCCACGCCCTTGGCGATTGGCTTTAACTTCGCCAAGTAGGATTGGCTTGGCCATCCACAAGAACACAAGGGCCAACTCGAGCGTTAGAGTCGGTATAAAGCCCGTGACGTCGTTTGCGCGCTCAACACCCTCAGTTACACATCCCGTGTACCTCTAGGCGGTGGGCCGCATTGTCCGCTTGTACAAGGAACTCGAGGCCAGCATAGCGAGTCGCCCCGCTATAGGCGGCTGCCTGTCTCCAACTTAAAGGCGATGCTCATGCACTACTTCAGAAAACGAGGCTCAGCCCCGCACCGCCTTGAGCAGACGTCGCAGCCGCTTGGCCGGAACCGGCGCACCGCGCCCGATGCCCTCACAGCGGCGCGCCTCCGCCGCCCAGGCCTCACGGCTCCGGATAATCTCTGGCCAGAACGGGTAAGTGCGACATTGCGCTGGCCGCACCGGGTAGATCCGGCAGCGAGCGTCGCCGCCAAGAAAAACGCAGCGCCCACTCTTCGCCTCGGTGCGTAGGCTCTCGATCATCTCGTCGTAGCGCAGCACATAGCGGCGCCGGAACCAGCGCCAGGTGATACCTAGGTAGGTCTGGATGCGCCGTTGCTCGGCGCGCGTAACCTCGATGTAATAATCCCCCGGGCCAGTGCAACAGCGCCCGCAACCAGTGCAGGCGAAGCGCAGGCCCGAAAGGGGTGGGGGCTCGATCGTCACAGCATCGAGATTCTACATCGATCTTACATTACAATATTCCTTAGGCACTGGTATCGCGTCGCGACGGCTCGCTTTAAAGATGCCCGCCGTCGCTGTTCCCGGTAGCGATGGACCACACACAGTGCGTCTTTGTCGTGCTTCCCGGAGGCAAAACGTGAGGTGCAGCACGTTGGCTACACTCGTTGCCCTACTTTTGCTCCCCGCCGCAGCGGCCGCGCTCGACGCCGAAGCCGGGAGGCAGAAAGCCTCAATGTGTCTGGGCTGTCATGGCATCCCTGGGTACCGCAACGCCTACCCCACTTACCCTGTGCCCAAACTTGGTGGCCAGCATGCCGAATACATTGTGAGCGCGCTCAAGGCCTACCAGTCGGGCGAGCGCACACACCCAACCATGCGTGCTGTGGCCAGCACACTTAGCGAGCAGGACATGGCGGATCTCGCTGCCTATTTTTCCGCACCGCGCCAGAAGTGACGCCCACGCCATGCACCGCCGGTACTGCTTCCCTCTCCTGCTTTGCCTCGCTGTACCCTTCGGCGTCTGGGCAGGCGGCGACCCGCAGGCCGGCAAGGAAAAATCCATCGCCTGCCTGAGCTGCCATGGTCCGGACGGCGTAAGCCCGAGCCCGGCATTCCCGCACCTCGCCGGACAGTACCGCGACTACCTGGTCCAGGCCCTGGTCGACTACCAGAGCGGCAAACGGCGTAACGCCATCATGCAAAGCTTTGCCGCACCACTCAGCCGCCAGGATATGGAAGACCTGGCGGCCTACTATGCCGGGCAGAAAAAGAAAGTGCTGTTCGTCAAATAATGGGGGCGATCTTCTCAATAAAACGAAAACGTACCCATGCGGACCATTTTATTCCTGAACAGCAAGGGCGGATGTGGCAAGAGCACGCTCGCGACCAATCTTGCCGCCTATTACGCCCTGCAGGGTAAGTCGGTTGTGCTCGCGGACTTCGACCCGCAGTCCTCGAGCCTCGCGTGGCTCGAGGCCCGCCCGAAAAAGGCGCCGGCAATCCGTGGTATCGCCGCCTTTCGCGAACCGCTACGCGTGGCGCGCGATACCGATTATGTGATTCTCGATGCACCGGCCGCGATCGCCGGTTCGGACCTGACCGCACTGCTGCGCCGCGCTCAGACCGTGCTGATCCCGGTCCTGCCCTCGGCCACCGACATCCGTGCAGCGGCCCGATTCGTGCACAAGCTGCTGCTGGTCGGGCGCGTCGAGCGCAAGCAGACGCGCCTGGCCACCGTCGCCAATCGCGTCCCGCATGCCTCGCTGCTCGAAGGCGCCGTGGAGCGCACGCTCAACTACGCGAGCATCCCATACTCCAGCGCGGCCACGCGCCTCTACCGCCCGCTTGAACGCTTTCTCAACCGGCTTCGAATCCCGTTCGTGGCCACACTGCCCGACTCTGCGAGCTATGCGCTCGCCGACCAGCAGGGCTTGTCCATCTTCGAACTCGCCGATGGCCGCGCCGCGCGTGACCGCCTTTCGTGGGCACCGCTGCTTGCGTGGTTAGACAGCCACCGCAGCCTGCCCCAATCGGCCTAGACCTGCGGCATGCGCGTTCTGTCGGGCCGGGCAGTGTTAACCTTACAAGCCTTTGATTTTTATCATACTTCCTGTCATCCAGGGACAGTTTGATATGCTGTGGCGGGTCGTCTAGGATTGTGCATGCAATAGCTCATCGAGCCTACGGACCATCTCATCGGGAGGCTGCACTATGGCGACCAGAAAGAAAAAAACCGAAGCCAGAATCAAACGGAAAAAGGCCCCAACCAGAAAAACGGCAGCCCGCAAAAAGACGACCACACTCCAGAAAAAGAAGATATCCATCTCGCGGCGCGCGACGGCAGGCAAGAAGAAAAAGCCTAGCGCCCGTAAGCCCGCCCCCCCTAGGCGGGCGGCCGCTCCTGCCGTGCGCCCGGCGCAACCCATGCCACCGCCGGTCTCACCACCCCCGTCCGCCGCACCGACTGCAGGTCCCGGAGAGCTGCGCGTGGGGGTAGTCACCCATTACTACACGCACCTTGGGGTAGCGGTGATACGGCTGGAAGCGGACAGCCTGCGTGTGGGAGATACCGTCCACATTCGTGGACACACCAGCGACTTCCGCCAGCGCGTGGAATCCATGCAGATCGAGCACCAGCCGGTGACTGAGGTCCGTGCCGGCCAGGAGTTCGGGTTGAAGGTCGTGGACCACGCACGTGAGCACGACGTAGTCTTCAAGGTCACTTCGCCGTGATAGGCGCTGCATTGGCGAACATACGTCAAAAGGCCCGCGCAAGCGGGCCTTTTGATTCCCGGTCCACGGCCGCGATCGGCGTGGGCGTGTGGCGGATGGTCTTGCAGGCGCGGCGGTTCCCGGAAATGGCGAAGCCCGCCCTGATCTCTGACCAAAGGTGTTCTTGAAACTGTGCAACGTGTGCGCCAGCGATTTCTTGAGTGACGACACTCTCGCGCGCGCCAAGCGCCTCCTTGCGCCCGTCCCCGCGCACGGGGCCTTCCGACCCTATCCATGTATCATGGCGGTGCTACGATTTGGCGGCGATCTCCTCGAGTTTGGTCGCCCGAATGATGTTGCCGTCTAGCCCCGCCTCGCGGGCAGAGCCGCCGTAGGCGACGGTCATGAGCTGGCTGTAATAGACCACCGGCATCTTGAACTTGGTTCCGTACTTCTTATTAATCTGGCCCTGGTAAATCTCGACGTTGAGCTGACAGACTGGGCAGGGGGTAACGATCATGTCAGCGCCGTGGTCGTAGGCGGCCTCGATGATCTTCTTGATCTGGGCCTGGGACTTGTCGGGCTCGGAGAAGGCGAGCGCGCCGCCGCAACAGGTGACCTTCTCTTCGTATTTCTCGAGCGGGGTGGCGCCCACGACCTCAACCAGTTTGTCGAGGTACTTCGGATTCTCGTAGGACTCGCCGGCGATTCCAAAGGGACGGTTAGTCTGACAGCCGACGTAGCCAGCGATTTTGATGCCGTCGAGCGGTTTCTTGACCGGCTTGGCGAGCTCCTCGTAGCCCAAGTCCTCAATCAGCACCTCGACCATGTGTCGGATCGGGACCTCGCCCTTGTAGTCCACATCCAGGCCGGCCTCTTTGAGCGCTTCTTTGGTGTCAGCGAGGAGCTGTTCGGAGGCGTGCAAACGTTCCTGGGTCTCTTTGGCACCGAGCCAGCAGGCCGCGCAGGTGGCGACGATATCTTGTCCAGGGTTGTGCTTTTCGGAGAGCGCGATATTGCGCGCGTTCATCGCGTGGCGTGGCAGTTCGCCACCCTCGGCATAACCGATCGAGGCCCCGCAGCAGTTCCAGTCGGGGATCTCATTGAGCTGTATGTCGAGCACCTTGCACATGGACTCGACCGAGACCATGTAATTGGACGCCGAGGCCCGACGCTCGGAGGAGCAGCCGGGATAAAAGGAATACTCTTTTCTAGCCATAACGCACCTTTGCCCTCGCTCCCCGCTCCTGCCCTGCGACAGGCAAGGGGGATTTGGTACCAATGCTGTCTGCAGTGCTCAGGCCGTAAAGCCCTTGCGGTGATCTTCGATCTCTTTTGCCTTCTTGAGCATCCGGTGGATGCCGGCGACATCCTGACACTTGCCGCCGCTCACTAGCCCCATCGGGTTGAGGCGCCTCGTCTTGAGCATGCCCAACCCGATCGGCAACATCTCGAGTGCCTTCTTGATACCCGGCACGAAGCCGTTCATGAAGTACAGCCCGAGCGACAGCTTGAGCTCGTTGACACGCCCGCCCTTGGTGATGTTGTTCCAGAAAAGCTTCGCGAAACGCCGCGTGGGGTTCACCTTCGGGGCAATCCCCAGACGATGCGCGTAGTTCGCCAGGCCGTGAATGATGTGGGTAATGGGCAGCTCGCGCGGGCAACGCACGATGCAGTTGTAGCAACTCGTGCACATCCACATGGACTCGCTTCTTAGCACCTCCTCGCGCTTGCCGGCACGGATCATCATAAAGAGCTCCTGCGGCGGGTGCTCCCAGTGCGGGCCAAAGGGGCAGGAGCCCGAGCACACCCCACATTGCATGCACATCTTGACCCAGTGGCCCTCCTCGACGTTCGCCTCGACTTCCTTGAGGAAGTCGTTGCGGTATCTTTCCACCATTGCCTTGTTGAGATCAGTCATGGCCGTGGTCCTTAGAACTTGAGCGGGCTCAGGCCCAGCTTCTGGATGGTCGCCTCCATCTCGTTGATAAGCTGTGGGGCGCGCTCTATGTCGGTGATGGCGACCTCGTGCGTCTTGACGCGCTCGACCTCAAGGCCGAGCTGCTTCAGGGTATCGTCAATCTTGCTCATGCGATAGTGCGCCATCTCCGAGCCCTTGACGAAGTGGCACTGGTAGTTCTCGCCCTTCTGGCAACCCATGAGGATCACGCCGTCGTAGCCGCTGTTGAGCGCATCAGTCACCCAAATGGTATTTACCGAGCCGAGGCAGCGTACCGGGATGATGCGCGCGAAGGCGCTGTAATGGACGCGGTTCATGGCCGCCATGTCGAGCGCCGGGTAGGCGTCGTTCTCGCAGGCGAGCACAAGGATGCGCGGCTTCTCGGAGAACTCATCCGGGATGTCCACCGCCTTAATCTGTGATCCCACCGTGTCCACCGAGTAGTTCTCGAAGGAGATCACGCGCACCGGGCAGGCGCCCATACAGGTGCCACAGCGGCGGCAGCGCGATTCGTTGAACACTGGGTAGCGCTTCTCGTCCTCGTCAATCGCGCCGAACGGGCATTCCACGGTGCAGCGCTTGCACTGCGTGCAACCCTCGAGGCGCACGATCGGGAACGACAGGTCGCCCGAGCGGGGGTGCACGGCGCGCCCGGCGGCGGCGTTCTCGATCGCCTGGATCGCCTTGAGCGTGGCGCCGGTGGCGTCCTCGACCGCCTGGGCGATATCCATCGGACGGCGCACCGGGCCACAGGTGTAGATACCGGTGCGACGCGTCTCATACGGGAAGCAAATGAAGTGCGAGTCGTTGAAGCCGTGCTTGAGCAGCGGCAGATCCTTGCCCTGACGGTAGACCAGGTTCAGCACCGACTCCGGATTCGGCTGCCACTTACCGGGCTCGTCCTGCGGGACCTGCTCGATGTCTACCCCGGAGTTGGGAATCATGCCGGTGGCGAGCACAATGAGATCGGGCGTGATCGTGACCTCCTCGTCGAGGATCACATCCTTGAAGGTGAGCGCACCCTTATCGTCCACCCCTTTCGGCCAGCCCTTGGTGAAGATCACCCCCTTACGCTGGGCACTTCGGTAGAAGTCCTCGCCATTGCCCGGGGTACGCAGGTCCGTATAAAGGACCATCGCGTCGATATCCGGGTTCTGATTCTTGAAATACATCGCCTGCTTGATAGAAGTGTTGCAGCAGTGCCCGGAGCAATACGGCAACTCACCCTCCTTCGGGCTTCTCTGGCCGACACATTGGAGGAAGACGACGCTCCTGATTTCCTTGCCGTCGGCGCGCTTGATCGGCCCGCCATTGGCGGCACGCGCCATCTCTTCGAGACCGATCGAGTCCACCACGTTCGGGGCCTTGCCGTAGCCGTAACGCTCGAGCTTAGCGGCATCGAAGGGCCGAAAGCCGCTTGCCATGATGATGGCGCCAACGTTCTCGGTCACAGTAGCGCCGGATTCCGGAGTGATGTCCACGCTGAAACGTCCGGGCGCACCGCTCGTGCGCGTGATACGCGAGTTCACATATACCTTAATGCGCGGGTCGGCCTGGACCTGCTCGATCAGCGCCTCCACTCCGCTGTCCACCGGCTCGGCATAGGGCTCGCGATCGGGCACGCGTTTCCAGAGCCTGGCTGCCCAGCCACCGAGGCGACCCTCTTTCTCCACCAGCAGTACCTCGTAGCCGGTCCGGGCGGCCTCGCGCGCAGCCGTCAGGCCACTGATGCCGCCGCCCACCACCAGGATGCGCCTGTTGTAAGCGGCCTGTGGGTTGGGATTCGGCACCTGCATCTTGGCCGCCTCGGCGCAGGCCATGCGCACGTAGTCCGCGGCCATTTCCTGGGTGGTCTCACGGGCCTCCTCGGTGTCGGGACGGATCCAAATCACACCCTCGCGTAGATTGGCGCGACTGAGGGCGACTGTATCGAAATTAAACGCCTCGGTCTTGACGCGCCGCGAGCAGGCGGCGATCACCACGTGGCTCACACCCTCCTGCGCGATGTCCTGCCGGATCATGGCGACACCGGGCTCGCTACACAGGAAATCATGCGAACGAACTACCTGTGCCTTGCCCTCGCGGGCGGCGATCGTCTCGAGCTGCGCGATGTCCAGGCGCTCGCCCAGGCCACAGCCCTTACAGAGATAGGCGCCGATCTTCATATCTGCCATGGAATTAAGCCTCTGCTCTCGAAACGCGGTTAATCACCTGTATGGCACGCAGCGCCGCGGCGGTCGCGCTCTGCACCGCGCGGTTCACGTCGAGCGCGTTCACAGCGCAGCCAGCGCCGAAGATGGCGCTACCTTCATTGGCGTTGACATCAATGAAGCCGCTCGTGTCGGCCTTAAGTCCGATCGCCTCCGCGCTGACCGAGGGCTGCATGCCGATCGCCAGCACCACTAGGTCGTGGCGGTTGTCGTAACGGTGATAGCCCTCGGTATCCACGCCGTGCAAAATCGGGTCACGGGTCTTGCGGTCTTCGGTGATGCTCGCGATCTTGGATTTGATGAACTTGACCTGGGGGTCGGATTTGACTTTTTTGTAAAAATCCTCCAGGCGATCGATGGCGCGGATGTCTATATAGTAGATGCTGGCCTTGAAGTCGTCGCCGTATTTCTCGCGCAGGTAAGTGGACTGCTTGAGCGTGGCCATGCAGCAGATACGCGAGCAGTGTTTGAGGTGGTTGCGGTCGCGCGAACCGGCGCACTGGATGAAGGCGACGTTCTTCGCCTCCTTGCCGTCCGAGGGTCGCAGGATCTTGCCGCCGGTGGGCCCGAAGGGGTCGAGCATGCGCTCGAACTCCACACTGGTGATGACGTTCGGGTAACGGTCGTAGCCGTAAGGCTGGATCTTGGCCGCGTCGTACGGCTGCCAGCCGGTCGCCCACACCACGGCACCGACCTTGAGATTGAGGACCTCCTCTTTCATGCCGAGGTCTATGGCATCGTACTTGCAGGCGGCCTTCGCCTTCTCCGCGTCGGGCGTGCCGAGAATGCGTGGGTCGAGGACGTAGCGCTGCGGGTAGGCCATGGCGTACGGCAGGTAAGCACCCTTGCGCTTCTTCAGCCCATAGTTGTATTCGTCGTCGAACTCCGCCTCCACGGCCGCGGCACAAGCACCGCAGGCAGTGCATTTCGCATTGACGTAGCGAGGCGAGATCTTGATGATCGCGGTATAGTCGCCGGGCCGGCCACTAATCGCGCTCACCTCGGCGAGGGTGAGCACACGGATGCGCTTGTTGGCCTTCAAGCGGCGCAGGTTGATCTCCAGGCCGCAGGTCGGATGGCAAAGCTTGGGGAAGTATTTGTAGAGCTGGGAAACGCGCCCACCGAGGCTTGCGTTCTTCTCCACCAGCACTACGTCCTTGCCACACTCGGCGGCCTCGAGTGCGGCGGTCATGCCGCTGATGCCACCGCCGACAACTAATATCGTCTCATTGGTCGCGACGACTGCCGTCATGGACTCGCCTCCACACCGCGGAAATGGTCGATAAGGTCAGACCCCTGGGCTGACAGGACGGCAAACAATACCTTGCAAGTGCAAGCCGCGCTACCCCCAGGCCGTTGGCGGAAGATTGAAATTTCGTATGCGTGGATAGACTAGCTATATGGACACGGCCGCAGACCGTCGGATCGCGCTGCAACCGCCTTATTCTCGGCACGTGCTACAGCAAGGTCAATCAGTTTTTCCCACGGCACGCATTTTTGGCATACTGGTCGAGTCAACATTGTCAGCATCTTTTTCAGCATTTTTTTTAGTGAAAAACCGACATGAAGGCGCGCGTCCTGAAAGCCGAGGAATACCTTATTAAGGGTGAGCCTTATTACGAACCGGTTGCGGCCGAGGTCGAGATCTTCGAGGCAGCCTATCGCAACCGGCTGCCGGTGCTGCTCAAGGGACCGACCGGCTGCGGCAAAACGCGCTTCATGCAGCACATGGCCTGGCGCCTCAAGCGCCCGCTCATCACCGTGTCCTGCCACGACGATCTCACCGCCAACGATCTCGTCGGCCGCTACCTTGTCACCGGCGGCGAGACGGTGTGGGTGGACGGCCCGATGGCGCGTGCCGTGCGCACGGGCAGCATCCTGTACCTGGATGAGATCGTCGAGGCGCGCAAGGACACGACCGTTGTGATCCATCCGCTTGCCGACGACCGCCGGGTACTGCCGATCGAGAAGACCGGCGAGTTGATCGAGGCCGCGCCCGAGTTTTGCCTAGCGATCTCCTACAATCCCGGCTATCAGAGTGTGCTCAAGGATCTGAAACAAAGCACGCGGCAGCGCTTCGTGGCCATCGAGTTCGGCTACCCCTCGGCAGCGCTCGAGACGAAGATCGTCGTGCGCGAGACCGGTGTGGATGAGGAGACCGCCGCGCGGCTCGTCAAGTTCGCGGTCATGACGCGCAACCTCAAGGGCCAGGGCCTGGATGAAGGCGCCTCCACACGGCTACTGGTGCACGCCGGAAAGCTCATGGCCGGGGGGATCGATCCGCGCACCGCCTGCCGCGCCGCCGTGGCTGAGGCCCTCACTGACGACCCCGAGATGATCGCGGCGATCAATGAGCTCTCGGCATCGTTGTTCTGAGCAGCTTTAGCGGGCAGACGCAAGGACACAGAGGACGAAGCGATCTTTGTACTTGGAGCAAAACTTGCAAACCACCGCCTACGCTCGCCTTTGCGTTGAATGGTTATCTCTGAGAAGCCAATGACCGCCGCCGAGATCGAGGCAAGGCTCGATGAGGCACTCGATCCGGTGCTGTCCTCGCGACGTACGACCACGCCGCTGGCGCGCACGCTGGAATCCTTCGCGCGCGCTCAGCAGGACTTTGCGCTGCGCTGGGTGGACATCATCGCCAAGACCAACGCCGAGATGGCATACCAGTTTGCGCTCCACGTGCCTGAGGCGTTTCGCTTGATGGGCCTTGCAGCCATCGAGGACTGGATCATCCGTGCTATGGATGTGTACGACCGCCAAGGCCTCTATCCCGGCTGCTCGGTGCTTCACAACGTACGGCAGTACGCCGATGAGCTGGCGCGTGCCCCACACGCCGTGACATTCGAAGAGGTCGCCGAGGTACTGCGGCTTTTCGTGCATGGGCTCGCCGGGCGTGCGCTCAAACTCCAGGTGGCCGAGCTGCCCTACACCGACACCTCCGTGTTGTACCTGCCGCCGCGCCTTATGCGGTTTCCCAAGCGCCAGGACAATTTCCGCCTGTACAAGGCACTCGCCACACACCTCTGGGCGCAGTGCTGGTACGGCACCTTCCGGCCCGAGGTGGACCTGGCAGCCACGCTGGCCGAATTCGCCAATCCCGGCAAGGCGCGGCGGCTGTTTCAGGCGCTCGAAACTGCGCGGCTCGAGGCGCGCCTGAAACACGACCTGCCGGGCTTGCACCGGGACATGATTGCGCTACATGAGCGCGCCGCAGGCGCCCCGTATCCCGATGACTGGCAGCTGCCTGTCAGATGCCTCGAACGGCCGCAGGCAACCGTGCTCGATACCCTGGCCGCCGTGCGCGAGCTCTACACCGATGAGCTCGAGCTGCCCCCGCCGCGTTGTTACCAGGTCGAGATCGTCCCGGAACGCGCATTGGCGGCGATGCGCGAACGTATGGCGCGTGAAAAGGATCAGTTCCGCGCCGCGCTCGCGCACCTGCTCGAGCAGTCCGCGTCCCAAGGTGCCGAAGGGGAGTGGCGCTTCGGTCTCAAGCGCCAGAGCGACCCCGACCGGCCCGGCGACTCGTGCATCCTCCTTACGCTCGACGGCCAGCCGATCACACCGCCCGCCGAGCTGCGTGCCCTTATGGGCTCCATCCTCCAGGACTTGGGCGAGATCCCCGACGAGTACCTGGTGGCGGCAGGCGGCAGCAGCTATCGCCCCGACCAGGAAGAGAAGCGACCCGAGGACGTGTGGAAGGGTGCCTACCACGAGGAAGGGGCATATCTGTACAACGAATGGGACTACAAGCGCGCCCACTATCGCAAGGACTGGTGTGTGCTGCGCGAGCTCGAGGTGCACCCGAGCGAGGAGCCGTTCGTGGCACGCACGCTCGCCAAGTACGCCGGCGTGCTTGCCGGGTTGCGCCGCAGTTTCGAGGCACTGCGCGGCGAGGAACGGCTGTTGAAGAAACAGCCGTACGGCGACGACATCGACCTCGACGCGCTCGTCGAGGCGCATGCGGACGTGCGCACTGGCCAAGAGATGGGCGAGCGGCTCTACACCAAGCGCCGAAGATTCGAGCGCAACATCGCCGTCATGTTCATGGTGGACATGAGCGGCTCGACCAAGGGCTGGATCAACGACGCCGAGCGCGAGGCACTGGTACTTCTGGCCGAGGCGCTCGAGATCTTGGGCGACCGCTACGCGATCTACGGTTTCTCCGGCATGACGCGCAAGCGCTGCGAGCTTTACCGCATCAAGCGTTTCGATGAACCCTACAACGAGGCCGTACAACGCCGCATCGCCGGCATCCGCCCGCAGGACTACACGCGTATGGGCGTGATCATCCGCCACCTGACACGGCTGCTCGAGGAGGTCGAGGCGCGCACGAAGCTGCTGATCACGCTCTCAGACGGCAAACCCGACGACTACGACGGCTACCGCGGCGAATACGGCATCGAGGACACGCGCATGAGCCTGATCGAGGCCAAGCGCGCCGGCATCCACCCGTTTTGCATCACCATCGACGAGACCGCACGCGATTACCTGCCGCACATGTACGGCGCAGTCAACTGGGCACTGGTCGACGACGTGCGCAAGCTTCCGCTCAAGGTCTCCGACATCTACCGGCGGCTGACGCTCTAAGCCAGCGAATTGCGCCTTGCTTCGGGATCGATATATCGCGCCGGCGCTGCCTGGCCGCGGCACGCCACCGGCCTGAGGTCGTTGTTCTTGACCCGCCAGCAACTGTTCGGCTTCCTTTGAAAGAGTACCGCACTGTAACACTGCGCTGAGCTTCATTGGCCTGCAGGCTATGCAGTGATGGCCCTACCCATATCCAACGCCACCGGCAGGGCGTTCGGCCCGCTGTGGGGATAGCGTATTCGACCGTCGGTCCGACGATCGGCTCGTGGCCTGCCTTCAGACTGACGCGGTGGCGCGGCCAACCGCAGGCCGAGCAAATCGAGCACCCGGCGTTCCTCGCCCGCCAAGACTACGTCATGCGCCGCAAGCGACTATTTCTGGCGTGGCTCATGTTTCTGACCTCCCCGGCTTTTTCAAGGATTGCCTCTGCTGCCTCCTCGGACTGGGCTAGGTGCCAGCGCGACGTCCCGCTCGTCTCCGAGCTCGGACGGCTATTGCTTGCGGGACATCATCCTGCTCACGCTCGACAGATCGGATTGCCTTTTCGGCGATACGCGTAATCACGAAAAAAGACGAACGAAGCCGCATCGCGCGCAACTCCCCAGAGGGTGTTAGTGACAAGTCGAAATGCGCATGGCTAGGCGGATTCGCGGTACTTGGGATCCACCCAGCAGCGGGGAAGGCTTTCGCCGGAGGGAAAAACAAGCTCCGCTTTGGCGAAGCGATTCGGCTCCTGCAGCTCCTCGCCCCAGTGGAAACGGCCGGTCACCTCGGCCTGGAAGGGATCGAACAACTCTTCGAGGTCGAGCACCTCGATGAGATCACCGGTCGGTTTGTGTTTGAGATACATGGGGCTAACTCCCGTCGTGTGTGCATGTCGCCTAATTAAAAGCATAGGCCACCATGCGTTCACAGCATCGTGAAATCCGCCCGGCGCTTGAATCCCGCCCGCCATACACCACCCACGCGCGGCGCAATGCGCCGATCTTGCCGACAGTATATCCCGGCGGCGCTTCTTCGGTAACATACCGCGGCGGCGCGCGCTTTGCGTCTTGCGCCTGCATAATGTCGAAAGAACCCCAGGAAACCACAGCCATGTCCGTTCTTATCTGCGGCTCATTTGCCTACGACACCATCATGGTGTTCCACGACCGGTTCAAGAACCACATCCTGCCGGAGAAGATCCATATCCTGAACGTCTCCTTCCAGGTGCCGCAGATGCGCCGCGCATTCGGCGGCTGCGCCGGCAACATCGCCTATAACCTCAAACTGCTGGGTGGGGAACCGCTGCCGCTCGGCACCGTGGGGCGCGACTTCGGTCCATACGCTGAATGGATGGACCGTCACAGCATCAGCCGACGCCACGTCAAGGTGTGTGAAGACACCTACACCGCCCAGGCATTCATCACCACCGATATGGACGACAACCAGATCACGGCGTTCCACCCAGGTGCTATGAACCGCTCGCACGAGGTTCGGGTCACGGAGGCGAGCGATGGCGTGAGCCTGGGCATTGTCGCGCCCGACGGGCGCGAGGGCATGATCCAGCACGCTCGCGATTTCGCCGCGAGCGGCATTCCGTTCATCTTCGACCCAGGCCAGGGGTTGCCGCTATTTGACGGCGACGAGCTGCTTGCCTTCCTCGAGCAGGCGGATTGGGTGACGCTCAACGACTACGAGGCCGAGCTGCTTGCATTGCGCACTGGAAAATCGCTCACCGAGCTCGCTGGCTACGTGCGCGCGCTGATCGTCACGCTTGGGGCGCGCGGCGCGCGTATCCACACCAACGCGCATACCATCGAGATCCCGCCGGCCCCGGTGGCACAGGCAGTAGATCCGACCGGCTGCGGTGACGCCTTTCGCGCCGGGCTGCTCTACGGCCTGCTCAACGAAATGGACTGGGAAAGCATCGGGCGCGTTGCCTCGCTCGTGGCCGCCATCAAAATCGAGCGGCCGGGAACGCAGAACCACCGTTTCACGCCGGATGAGTTCGCCATCCGCTTCCGGCAGGCCTTCGGGTATAGTCTCTAGCCGGCCGCCGCGCGCCGTGCTTTCAGATGCGATGGGCCCAAGGAGGCGTGTGTGACCCGCAGATTTCCGCTGCTGATTGAGTCGCTTCGCGACCCGGCCTGCTACAACCACCCCGTCGAGCAGGTCGAGGTTGTCGAAACGCATATTTCCTGGGTGCTGCTCACCGGAGCGTACGCCTACAAGATAAAAAAACCACTCAATCTCGGCTTTCTCGACTTCTCCACCCCAGATAAGCGTCGCTTTTATTGCGAGGAGGAGCTTCGCCTGAACCGCCGCTTGGCGCCGGATATCTATTTGAAGGTCGTCGCGATCAGCGGGACTCCCGCCTCGCCGAGGATCGACGGCCAAGGCGCGCCTTTCGAGTACGCCGTCAAGATGGCGCAGTTTCCGCAAGCGGCGCGGCTCGACCGTATCCTCGCACGCGGCGCGCTCACCCCCGCACATATCGATGCCGTTGCCGCTGTGCTTGCTACCTTCCACGGCCGCATTCCGGTGGCCGGGCCCGAAACTCCCTTTGGCAGCCTCGAGCGCGTCTACCACCCTGTGGCAGAGAACTTCCATCAGATCCGCCCGCGCGTGTCGCTCGATCTGCACCCGCAGCTCGAGCGCCTTGAGCGCTGGAGCGCGGCGAGCTTTGAGCGGCTGCGCGATGTGTTCGCGGAACGCAAGCGCAAGGGTTTTGTCCGCGAATGCCACGGCGATGCGCATCTGGCCAATATGGCGCTGCTTGACGCGAAGGTGATGATCTTCGACTGCATCGAGTTCAACGAAAACCTGCGCTGGATAGACGTGATGAACGAACTGGCGTTTCTCGTCATGGATCTCGAGGACCGCGGTCGTCCTGACTACGCGCATCGCGCGCTCAACGCCTATCTCGAACACACTGGCGATTACGCCGGAGTACAGTTGCTGCGCTTCTACCAGGTGTACCGGGCAGTGGTGCGCGCCAAGGTCGCTGCCATCCGTCTGGGCCAGCCAGGGTTGAGTGCCGAGGAGGTCGCGCAGACGCGCGATCACTATCGCAGCTATGCCGACCTCGCCGAGCGTTATACCCGGCCGCTCGAGCCAGTGTTGATCATTACCCACGGCTTGTCTGGCTGCGGCAAGACCACGATCACGCAGGCGCTCCTCGAGCACTACGAGGCCGTGCGGGTACGCAGCGACGTGGAGCGCAAACGCCTACACGGGCTCGCCGCCACACAGCCAAGCGGCTCGGCCATCGGCACTGGCCTCTACACCGCCGAGGCCACTGCGCACACCTACCGTAAGCTCGCGGAGGCAGCGCGTGTCATATTGGACGCCGGGCTTCCGGTCATTCTCGATGCCGCCTTCCTCAAGCGCGCACAGCGAGACCTCGCGCGCTCGCTCGCCGCCGAACTTGGGGTGCCATTCGTGATCCTCGATGTGCACGCACCCGAAGAGCTTCTGCGTACCCGCGTGGCGGCGCGCGCCGCCATCGGGCGCGACGCCTCAGAAGCGAACCTGGCCGTGCTCTCCCACCAGCTTGCCACGGCCGAAGCACTCACCGCCGAAGAACAGGCGCTGGCGCTCGTTTGCGACGGTGCCCATCCGCCCAGACCCGAGAGGCTCCTCGCCGAACTGCAGGCCCGGCTGCGAGAAATGCGGCAAGAATGCCGCGGTGGTGGACATAAGGACAGTGTAGCGGCACCGGGAGGCACCGCTCACGGACCTAAGGGGGGCGAAAAGTCTTGACACCCACAATTTGCTGGGGCTAATCTTCACGGCGACTACAAGATGTTGTGGTGCCTCTGCGAGCGGTGTTCTTGTCGTTCTACTAGTTACTACATAAGAACCAGGCTGTAGCGCCCACCCGGAGGACAAGTATGGAAGCGGTCAAGATAACGCCGGCAACCTCCACCGTTCTGGAGATCCCCTTCCAACCCGCCTCACTGGATATCTGGGACAAGAAATACCGGCTGAAAACCAAGTCCGGAGAGATCCTGGATGGGGACATCCACGCGACTTTTGCCAGGGTGGCGCGGGCGCTGGCTGAGGTTGAGGTCACCCCGGCGCTGCGCAGCTACTGGTTCGAGCGGTTTTACTGGGCGCTAGAAAATGGCGCCATTCCCGCTGGACGCATCATCTCCAACGCCGGCGCACAGGCGCACAAGCCTGCGACCAGCACCATCAACTGCACCGTTTCCGGCACCGTGCCGGACTCAATGGACGGAATCCTGCGCGCTGTGCACGAGGCCGGACTGACCCTGAAGGCCGGCTGCGGCATCGGCTACGAGTTCTCTACCCTCCGCCCCAAAGGGGCGTTTGTGAGTGGGGCCGGAGCCTATACCTCCGGCCCCCTCTCTTTTATGGATATCTTTGACGCCATGTGCTTTACCGTGTCATCCGCGGGGGGGCGCCGTGGCGCCCAGATGGGTACCTTCGATGTCTCTCACCCCGACATCGTGGACTTTATCCGCGCCAAGCGCCAGGACAGGCGTCTGCGGCAGTTCAACCTTTCGTGCCTGATCACCGACGAGTTCATAGAGGCGGTGAAGCACGACCGCCCCTGGGCCCTGGTGTTTCCGCTGCGCGAGCAGGAGGTCCAGGCCGAGGGACTCGACCTCACCGACCCCGAGAAAGTGGTGTGGCGCGAGTGGCCGACGCGCGAGGGTTATGTGGTCGATAAGACCGGCCGGGTCGCGTGCAAGATTTACAAGACCCTGCGCGCCCGGCGTCTGTGGGACCTGATCATGACCTCGACCTATGACTTCGCCGAGCCGGGTTTCATTCTGATCGACCGGGTCAACGAGATGAACAACAACTGGTGGTGCGAGAATATTCGCGCCACCAACCCTTGCGGCGAGCAGCCGCTGCCGCCCTACGGCGCGTGCCTGCTCGGCTCGGTGAACCTCACTAAGTTTGTACGTGAGCCCTTCACCGAGCGTGCGCGCTTCGACTGGGAGATCTACAAACAGGTGGTCGCGGTCTTCACTCGCATGCTCGACAACGTGGTCGAGATCAACGGCCTGCCGCTCGAGCAGCAGCGCGAGGAGATCCGTCGCAAGCGCCGCCACGGCATGGGCTATCTTGGGCTCGGCTCCGCCCTGGCCATGTTGCGCATCCCTTATGGCTCGCCTGAGTCGGTCGCGTTCACGGAGCGCGTAACACGCGAACTTGCCCTCACCGGCTGGGAGGTGGCACTCGAGCTCGCGCGAGAGAAGGGCCCAGCCCCGATCCTGGAAGAGGAGTTCACGGTCAGCGAGGAATGGTTGCGCAAGCGCCCGGAGATGGCACGCGACGGCTGGAAACCGGGCGACCGCATCCGTGGCAAGGTGTTACACGCGCGCTACAGTCGCTACATGCAGCGCATCGCCGAGGTCGCCCCCGAGCTGGTCGCGCAGCTCGCCGAGCACGGTGCACGTTTCACACACCACTCCTCGATCGCCCCCACAGGCACGATCGCGCTGTCGCTCGCGAACAACGCCTCCAACGGGATCGAGCCCTCGTTTGCCCACAAGTACAGCCGCAACGTGATCCGTGAGGGTCGCAAGACCAAGGAGAAGGTGGACGTCTACTCCTACGAGCTCTGGGCGTACCGCCACCTGGTAAACCCCGAGGCCGATCCGGAGGCAACCGACCCGAAGCGCCGGCTGCCGGAGTACTTCGTGAGCACGGACACTATTTCTCCCCGAGCCCACGTGGACATCCAGGCCGCGGCCCAGAAGTGGATCGACTCATCGATCTCCAAGACCATCAACGTGCCCACGGACTTCCCATTCGAGGAGTTCAAGGACATCTACCTCTACGCCTACGAGCGGGGCCTCAAGGGCTGCACCACCTTCCGCTTCAATCCCGAGGCCTTCCAGGGGGTGCTGGTCAAGGACAAGGACCTCGAGAGCACGGTATACCGCTTTACCCTCGCTGACGGTACGGTGGTCGAGGCCCGGGGGAACGAGGAGATCGAGTACGACGGCGAAATTCACACCGCCGCCAACCTGTACGACGCGCTGAAGGAAGGCTATTACGGCAGATTTTAATCGTCGGTCGTGAAACGATAGCGATTACATCGCGCGACTCGCGGCCAACGAATCACGACTCAAGGAGAGTTGAGATGGCCATCAAGCTCGAAAACAAAATCATCGGCTACGAGGTGGTCAAGAAAGAGCAAGGGCCACCGGCGCGCGACGCCGAGAGCAACGTCGTGCACATGCATGAGAAGCTCGAACGCCCGGAGCTGCTTGAGGGCACGACCTACAAGATCAAGACACCGCTCAGCGACCACGCGCTCTACGTCACCATCAACGACATCGTGCTCAACCCCGGCACCGAGCACGAGCGGCGTCGGCCCTTCGAGATTTTCATCAACTCGAAAAACATGGACCACTTCCAGTGGGTGGTAGCCCTCACCCGAGTCATCTCCGCGGTGTTCCGCAAGGGCGGCGACGTGACCTTCCTGGTAGAGGAGTTGCACTCGGTGTTTGACCCGCGCGGCGGCTACTTCAAGAAGGGACGCTATACCCCCTCGCTGGTGGCAGAGCTCGGCGACGTTATCGAGCGCCACCTCAAGAAGATCGGCTTGATCCCCTGCGAGGCCCTCGACGAACACCAGAAGCGATTCATCGAGGAGAAACGTGCAGCACTCAAGGCGCGCGGTGGCTCATGCGACGACTCGAACGGCGCCGATCGCGGCTTGCCGACAGATGCCTTGCTGTGTGCCAAGTGCTCGACCAAGGCGGTGGTGAAGATGGACGGCTGCCTCACCTGTCTCAACTGCGGCGACTCAAAGTGCGGCTGACCAAGAATGTTTGCGAGCCAAAAAGTGTTTGCAAATTTTTCTTTCTTGCATTAATGTCTTGACACGATGTAACGTTGTGCTACACATGGAGTGAACTTCGGACGAAGTGCGGTATAGAAGCTGCGGTTACGGACCTAAGATGGACAGGAAGTCACGCCCGCGCTTGAAGCGACTCGCAACGCAACAAACCTGAAGCGATCGCGAGGTCAGAAGAATAAACAGCCTGCTGCGGGCGAACGGTCAACGAGACGAGGCCAGCGCGATTTTGTATCGATTGCGAAGTTCTGAATCCGGTAAACCGATCCGCGCCAACCCGCGGCAGCTTTGGTCTGCCGGTTTTTGTTTTCTCCGCTCCGCTTCACGCACCCCACGCCCCCTTTTTTCCGCACAGACCCGCGGCGGTCTGCCTGCGTTTGTGCCGAGCAGTACCTCAGGGGTCATCCGCCCCTGATTCCTCCACCTCAACCAAGAGGAGCTACGTCATGGCGAAGAAAAAGGCCAAGAAGAAGGCAGCTAAGAAAAAGAAGTAAAGGAGCAAGCGGGAATAAGCCGGATTTTCACGCCCTTGGCGTCGCACTCGATGCGCTTCGATGCGTCGCAGAAGAGTGGCGGGTTTGCGGGAGGCCGCTGAAAATCCGGATACCTCAAGGAAGATGGCAGAACATCGAGGACAACGACCCGCTACACAAGATCAGCCGGTAACATCCGCCAATTCCTCTCTGCTAGGCCTGGCGCGGTGTTACCGGTTTTTTATCGTCCTCGTAACCTCTCTCTCCTCGAAACTATCGTGATTTCAGCGGCGATCCCGCATCTTTAATTTTCACCCGTACCCGCTTCCGCTGCTAGGCTTATCGCAACCCTATGATTTTTAAACAAAAATACCCCATAGCTTGCTCCCCCACACGATTGAGCGCATCCAGAGCAGGAGTTCTAGTGGTGCTGCAATTTCGGCAACGGGCCGGCGACGCGGCCTGCCGCAGGATTTCGGAAAACGTCTGTCCCTGCGTCACAGATCCTCCCCGCCCACGAAGCCCCCACGCACGGTCTCTCTCAGAGGAGGGCAAGGCGGTCGCGCGCCTATGGGCAAGAACGCGCTACCGAGCGTATTCTTAAACCCCCCTCACGCGACTACGCGGAATGCTGCCGCAAACGGATTCGAAGATTGAGCATCAGCGCCCCACCTTAATGATGATCGAGGACCCGTTTGCGCAAGCGATCGAGTACGTTAGCCTGGCCAGCCTGAAGTTCGCCTCCTGACCGCGATCCCCATCTCACAGTGTTATGCCCGCCCAGGCGGGGTCGAGGCGAACAGCCCCTTTGCTTGCTCAAGGTTCACGGCGACCCCGCAACCAGCATGCGCTCGAGTGCGGCGAGTTGCTGCGGGGTGCCGAGATCGTACCAACGGCCGCGATAATGCTCACCCTCCACCTTGCCCGCGCGCATGGCGTTACGCAACAAGGGGGCGAGGGGAAACTTCCCCGGCCGGCAGCCGGCAAACAAGGCATGCGCATAGACCCCGATGCCGCTGAAAGTCAGGCGCCGGTCGTCGCCCTCGCGTACTTGCCTCCCCTCGAGGACGAAATCCCCGCAGGGGTGATGGGCCGGGTTGTCCACGAGCACGAGATGGGCTAGCCCGTCGAGGGTGCGCGGCAGACGCTCGAAGGGGTAGTCCGTCCAGATGTCACCGTTGACCACGATGAAGGGGTCGCTCTTGAGCAGTGGAAGGGCCTGGAAGATTCCCCCGCCGGTCTCGAGCCCCGTCCCCCCCTCGTCCGAGTAAACGATGCGCACGCCATAGCGCGCCCCGTCGCCCAGGGCCGCAATGAGGCGGCTGCCGAGGTACGCGTGATTGATGACTAGCTCTCGGAACCCGGCCGCACTCAGCCGTTCGATCAGGTGCACGATAATCGGCTTGCCAGCGAGCGGCAGGAGCGGTTTGGGTACGTGATCGGTGAGCGGGCGCATGCGTTCACCGCGCCCGGCGGCGAGGATCATGACTGTCGGTACTGGCTTCACCTTTGATCCTCCCTGAGGCGGAAGACAAGTGTACGCAAAAGCGCCACGCGGGGTAACGCACACTCACTGCACGCCTGTAGTCGGGGGGTGTGCGGGATATCGGGCCCATAAGCCGGACTGTCGTCGCGGTGACACGGTCGCGCGAAGATACCCGCCGACTTGAGAGATGGCGCTGCGCCCCCACCAGATCGAACCAGCCCAGAAACGACTCGTCGTCCGGGCAGAGGCCGGGATGAGCGACTGCAGACACAGATCATGGTGGCCCTTCACTCTGTCCGCAACCCGTACACGCGGCCAGCCGATGTGGCAGAACGCTGTAGCGAGAGAGAATCATAGGCCACGGAGCCGAGAACGAGGTCCTACAAACCGAGAATCCCTGCGGGGGGGGTTGCGCGCCACGGGCAGGTTGCACGAATGGTGGTCGCGGTGCACCCACCCCCCCCCACGGCTGCTCGAGCGTGGCGCGTACCTGTATGTCGAAGTCTCGCTCGGGGCTAGCCCGCTTAACGGCAGCGAGTACAGCCCCGTGGTGCTGCCCAAGGTGCCATCCTCTATGAAGAACGCCGGTTCAGCACCCCGCTTCGGCTCGCTGTTGCGCGGCAGGAAGTGACTATCCGTCCATATCCCGCCCTACAAAGACGGCGACTGCCCCTTAAGTGTCAGCGAATAGGCACTCGACGCTGTACGCGTCGAGTGCCGGTAGACAGAGCAATCCGCCGAGATCGGAAAGCAGCAGAAAGCCCTGTTGTGGCTCGAGCGCCAGGCCCTTGGGGACGTCTAGCCCGAGGTCGCGAAAGCCTCGGACGGTCGCCGCGTAACAGCGTCTGTCGCCCAGCCCAGGCGAAGCATCTGCGGCGATATAGCCAGCGCCGCCGCGCAACGCACGAAAATAGCGCCGGAAGCTCGTGTCCAAGAAGATCGTTTGCTATTCAAGGTCACGCACGCGGCGAGCATGTGCGCCGCCCATTCCTCGCGAGCGATCTGCCAGGTATTGAGTACGACCTGCACGAGAGGTGCGCGAAAAACCGCGGTTACGGATCTGTCGAGGGATTGTACAATGCTGGTGCACGACGCTCACCTCAAGCCAGAAGCACTTTCTCGTCTGAATGCCACTGCGCCCCGCCACATCGTTTGCCTGTCTGCTTGGCTGGGTCGCCATCAGTCTGGCGGTGGCCGTCCCGTCGTGGGCGCAGCCGCCCTGTCCGCCGCTTGTGCCACCTGCGGCAGCCGACGCGCCGCTCGTCGCGCAGCGCGCACAGACAGTCATCGAGGCGCAGCATGCGCACACCGACCAGCATACGGGCTTGAGCGAGTTCACCGGCGATGTGCGCCTGACACGCGACGGGCAGCGCCTCAACGCCGACTACCTGCGCTACGATCGCACGGGGGACCGCGCTGAAGCGCGCGGCGCGGTCCGCCTCGAGACGGCGCAGGGCGACGTCTTCACCACCGAGCGGTTGCACCTCAAGCTCGACGAGCACACCGGCGCCAGCGAGGCGGGCGAGTACACGCTTAGTGCGGCCAACGCGCGCGGCAACACCGCGCGCATCGAGTTCGCTGGCCGCGATCTGACCGTGCTCCACGACGCACGCTACACCACCTGCCCGGTGGGTCAGGAAGACTGGTTCCTCGAGCTCGAGCGGCTCGAGCTCGACTCGACCTCGAAGGTCGGTACGGCGCGCCACGCGAGCGTGCGCTTCTTTGGCGTGCCGGTGTTCTACTTCCCGTATCTGAACTTCCCAATCTCCAAAACGCGCAAGTCAGGCTTCCTGATGCCTAGCATCGGGCGCACCGACAAGTCCGGTGCCGAGCTGGTGGTGCCATATTACTTCAATCTCGCTCCCAACTACGACGATACGCTCACGGCGCACTATCTCGCCAAGCGCGGGTTGCAACTACACAACGAGTTCCGCTATCTGACACATCGCGCGAGCGGACGCGCGGACCTCGAGATCCTGCCCGGCGACGATCTTTACGGCGATGATCGCGCCGCTCTCCATCTGCGCCACCAACAGACATTCAACCCGTACTGGTCGGCCAACGTTGAGCTGCGCGGTGTGTCCGACAAGCACTACCTAGAGGATTTTGGCGATCGCCTCGAAATCGCCGCACAGACCCACCTCCCTCAGAACGCCGAGATCAACTACCGCGGTCCGCGCTTCGCTTTCACGGCGCGCGTCAACGGTTACCAGACCGTGGATCCCGCGATCGCGCCGCTCGATCGCCCCTACGCACGGCTGCCACAACTGTGGCTGGCCACCAATAGCCCGGTTGAACCGAACCGGCTCAACGCGCAGTTCGAGGCAGAATGGGTGAATTTTAAGCGCGAGGCCGGCGTCAGCGGCACGCGCCTCAACGCCGCCTCGGGCCTGAGCCTGCCGCTTGCGGCCTCCTGGGGTTTTCTTGCCCCGCGCGCGAGCCTACGGCACATCACCTACGGCCTAAACGAGGCCGCACCGATGGACGACACACCCTCGATCACGCGCGGCGTTTTCAGTCTGGACGGCGGGCTGTTCTTTGAGCGCGCAATCGGCTTCGGCGTCCGTTCCTTCACCCAGACCCTCGAGCCGCGCCTGTTTTATCTGTACGTACCCTACCGCGACCAGAATAGCCTGCCCAACTTCGACACGGGCGTGCCCGACCTATCCTTCGAGAGCCTGTTTCGCGAACAGCGCTTGGTAGGCGGCGACCGTATCGCTGACGCCAACCAGCTCACTGCCGCGGTGACCTCGCGCTTTCTCGATGACCACGATGGCACCGAGCGACTGCGCCTGTCGCTGGGGCAGATTTATTACTTCGCGGACCGACGCGTCAACGTGCCGGCCGGCACGCTCACGCAGAGATCCTCTGATCTCGTCGCTGAGGCGGCCGCATGGCTGCCGGCAAACGTCGCCGCACGCGCGTTCGTGCAGTGGGACCACCGCCACGACGAGGCCGCGCGCGCCAGCCTATACATCCAGCACATGCCAGCACGCGACCGGATCGTGAACCTGGGCTACCAATTCATCCGCGGCAGCCTCGAACAGCTCGATGTCTCGGCCGAGTGGCCGCTCACCGCGCGCTGGACGCTACAGGCACGCACACTGTATGCACTGCGCGATGACCGCAATCTCGAGAGCTACGCCGGGGTCGTGTATCACACCTGCTGCTGGGCGCTGCGCGTCTTCGCCAGCCGCCGGCTTTCGGAAGGCACGACCCAGACGAGCGGGATTCACCTCGAGTTGGAGCTTACCGGCCTGGGAAAGCTGGGTGAGGCGCCGGCGAGCCCCCTTGAGCAAGGTTTGTTCCGTTTCCATCCATAAGGCCCCTAAGCGGCGCCTCCCTACGCTATTTCTTCCGCTGGCAGGTGCGCAAGGCGGCAGATCCTGCGCGTCACGACATCCCGCGCGCGCTTCTGTTATGCTATTTTCGTCCATCAGCCCTGGTTCGACGTCTTTGCCTGTTTTGCGATATTCGTGATGTTCACACCGAGGCCGTTTCTGATTGCACTAGCGCTGCTGGCTACCATGGCCATCAATTCGTCGCCCCAGGCCTCAGCGCGCGCGGCCGAGGCGCGCGCGCTTGACCGCATCCTGGCGGTCGTCAACGACGAGGTCATCACGCGATCGGAGCTCGAGCGGCGTCTGCACGAAACTAAAAAACAACTCGCCGCCGAGAAAATCGGCCCGCCGCCCGCCGACGCGGTGCTAGAGCGCCAGATCCTTGAGCGCATGATCCTCGAACGCTTGCAACTGCAGGCTGCCGAACGAGCCGGCATCCGCGTGACCGAGGCCGAGATCGAGCAGGCGCTCCAGACCGTCGCTGAGCGCAACCGCCTGTCGGTGGAAGCACTGCTGCGCACGCTGGTGCGCGAGGGCCTCGATCCGGTCGCCTATCGAGAGCAGCTGCGTCTGCAGCTCGTCATTCGCCGTCTGGTCGAGCGCGAGATTCGCGATCGCATCCATGTGAGCGACACGGAGGTCGAGGCCTTCCTCGCAAACCGCGTAGGCGAGCGGCACGTGGCCTACAACCTTTCGCACATTTTCCTGCCACTGCCTGAATCGGCCTCGCCCGAGGTCATCCAGGCGTCGAAGAAGCGTGCCGAGGACATTCGGCGCCAGCTCGAGGCCGGTGCCCGCTTCGAGCAGCTCGCCATCGCTTACTCCCAGGGACCCGAGGCATTGAAGGGCGGAGGCCTTGGGTGGAAGACCACCGGCCAGCTTCCCGAGCTGTTCCTGGCTGCGCTTGAGAAGCTCGCACCGGGAGAGGTAAGCGAAGTACTGCGCGGCCCGAACGGGTTTCATATTTTGCGCCTCAACGACCGGCGTGGTGGTCAAGAGCCGGCGACCGTCACCCAGACGCACGTCCGCCACATCTTGCTGCGTCCCAGCGCGATCCTCTCGGACGAGGAGGCACAGGCCAAGCTGCGTGCGCTGCGCAACCGCGTGGTGCATGGCGGTGAGGATTTCGCCGAGCTGGCACGCGCCCACTCCGAGGACCACGCTAGCGCCGTTGAGGGTGGCGATCTCGGCTGGGCCAACCCCGGCACTTTCGCGCCGGGGTTCGAGAAGGTCATGAACGCGCTCGCCCCAGGGGAGGTCTCCGAACCTGTGCGCACGGCCTTCGGCTGGCACCTGATCCAGGTGCTCGAGCGTCGCGCCCACGACATCAGCCGCGAGCGGCAACTCGCGCAGGCCCGCAGCCAAATCCTCGCGCGCAAGGCCGACGAGCGCTACGAGCAGTGGCTGCGGCAATTGCGCGATGAGGCGTATGTAGAGTACTTCAATGAGGAGTGAAGACTAAGGGGGTGAGGAGATGAACGCCCTGATGCAATTGCTCATTACGCCATACCCCTCACGTCTTACGTCGCCCCCCCTGTAGCCCATCATTGGTATCTTGCTTCGCTCTTCATGATCCCTGTCATTGCGCTCACCCCTGGCGAGCCGGCCGGTATTGGGCCAGATCTGGCTGTTCTACTCGCCCAGGCGCCGCCCCCGCAGGCAGCGCTGGTGCTGATTGCCGACCCGCAGGTGCTGACGGCACGTGCACACGCGCTTGCACTGTCCTTCTCCTTCCGGGAGTGGTCCGGCCGGCGCGAACCCGGCGTATACCTGCAGGCCCACTACGCGCCGCGCCCCGTCACGCCCGGCCGGTGCGACCCAGGCAATGCGCGCTACGTGCTTGCGACCCTCGAAGCGGCGGCCGACGGCTGTGTGGCTGCGGAGTTCGACGCACTCGTCACCGGCCCCGTGCACAAAGGCGTGATCAACGATGCCGGCATCCGGTTCACTGGCCACACCGAGTTTCTGGCCGAGCGCACCGGTGCGCAGGACGTGGTCATGCTGTTCGCTTGCCCAGACCTGCGCGTAGCACTCGCCACCACCCATTTGCCGCTGAGCCAAGTGGCGCAGGCGATCACGCGCGAGCGGCTTACACGCGTGTTGCGCGTGCTGCACTGGGAGTTGCGTGCGAGGTTTGGTCTCGCCGACCCCCTTATTCGGGTCCTCGGCTTGAACCCGCACGCCGGCGAGTCCGGGCACCTCGGGCGCGAGGAGCGCGAGGTCATCGCGCCTGTGCTCGCCGCGCTCGCCCGGGAAGGATTGCGCCTCGAGGGACCGGTGCCAGCGGATACCGGCTTTTTGCGAGCGAATCTCGCCGGGGTGGATGCGGTGCTTGCCATGTACCATGACCAAGGCCTGCCGGTGATCAAACACCATGACTTCGCGCACACCGTGAACGTCACCCTCGGTCTGCCCTTCGTTCGCACCTCGGTTGACCATGGCACGGCACTCGGGCTCGCCGGCACTGGCCGCGCCGACCCCGCGAGCCTGCGCGCAGCGCTCGAGCTGGCCATTGAACTAGTGAAAAGAAATAAAGAATCTCGTACCCACCTTTAATTTCAAATCAAGGTGTGAACATCGAGCATCGGCCACGCAAGCGCTTCGGGCAGCACTTTCTGCACGACACTGGCGTGGCGGCTCGCATCCTTGACGCCTTCCGCCCCCGTACCACGGATCATGTCGTCGAGATCGGACCCGGCCGTGGGGCACTCACACGATGGCTTTCCGGCAAGGTCGGTCGGCTGGACGTCATCGAGATCGATCGTGATCTCGCGGACCGTCTGCGGGCGATGTTTCCGGCTAGCGCGCTCAGGGTGCACGAGGGGGACGCACTGACCTTCGATTACTGCGCGCTCGCCGGTGGCGGAACGAAACTGCGTCTGATCGGAAACTTGCCCTACAACATCTCAAGCCCGCTGCTGTTTCGCCTGCTCGACCAGATCAGATGCATTCAGGACATGCTTTTCATGCTGCAGAAGGAGTTCGTCGAGCGCCTGGGTGCCCCACCCGGCGGCAAGGACTATGGAAGGCTTTCGGTCATGATCCAGTGGCGCCTCAGGGTGGAGAAGCTCTTTGACGTCGCCGCCGCCGCCTTTACACCGCCGCCCAAGGTGGACTCGAGTGTGGTGCGCCTCACCCCACATGCCACCCCCCCGGTCCAGGTGTGCGATCCCGCGCGTTTTGCACAGCTTGTGCAGGCGGCGTTCGCACACCGGCGCAAGACGTTGCGCAACAGTCTGAAGGGCCTGATCGGGCCAACAGCCATGCAGGCCGCAGGCATCGATCCCTCACGACGCGCTGAGACCTTAAGCCTCGAGGAATTTGCGAGGCTCAGCGCTCTGTGATCCGCTACGAGACGGGGAAAGGCAGAAGGCGTAAAAGACCGGTGCTTCACTCCTCCCGTATCGCCCTTCCCTCCAGCGCCGGCATCCTGCCCTCGATCCATTGCTCGACGAGTCCGAGAATCTCTTCGGCGCTTCTGCCCTGCGTATGGATCACGGGACCGACGACCACGCGAATGATACCAGGCCGCTTGACGAAGCTGCGCCGGGGCCAGTACAAGCCAGCGTTGTGCGCGACCGGCACCACCGGGTAGCCGGTCTCAGCGGCGAGCACGGCACCCCCGATGCGGTAACGGCCGCGATGACCCGGGGCGATGCGCGTACCCTCGGGAAAGATCACCACCCAAATCCCTTCCTTAAGCCGTTCGCGCCCCTGCCGGACGAGTTGCTGCACCGCGCGGCGCCCGGCACCGCGCTCGATGGCGATGGGCTTGAGCAGCGACAGCCCCCAGCCGAAGAACGGCACCCATAGCAGCTCACGCTTGAGCACCCAGGTGTGGGGCGGAAGGATGTGTTGGAAGGCGATCGTTTCCCAGGCCGACTGGTGTTTAGCCAGAACGATGGCCGGGCCTGGCGGCAGGTGCTCGAGGCCCTCCACGCGGTAATCCAGGTGGCAGAGGGCCCTGAGCAACCAGACCTGGAAACGCGCCCACTGACGGATGAAGCGATAGCGCAACACAAACGGCAGCGGGAAGGTCAAGAGCGTCAGCGGCGCATACACCAGCACCGACAGCCACATAATCAGGTTGAACAGCGCCGAGCGCAACACGGCAAGCCGCGGCATGGCTGTCGCGACAGGGGACCCTGCAGCGTGCATCAACCCTTCCTTAGGTCCGTGAACACTGCCTCTCTGTCCCCCTTCTCGGGCAGCCTTCCGGTAAGCAGTGCGTCGGCGAACTCGGCGAGATCTGCCACCACGGGGATACCCTCCAGGCGAGCGGCCATCTTCTTGACTGTACGGCTGCCCTTGCCGGTACGGACCAGTACCGGCCGGGCCCCCGCGCTCACGGCGGCCAGCACATCGCGCTCCGAGTCGCCCACGGCGTAGACGCCGCGCAGGCTGAGCTTGAGGCGGTCAGCGATCTCCTCGAACAGCCCCGGCAGCGGCTTGCGGCAGCGGCAGCCCTCGCCCGGTCCGTGCGGACAGAAAAAGATGGCCTCGATCGCTCCGCCCTTGGCTCGAACCGCCTCGAGCAGCTTAGCGTGAATACGTGCCAGTGTGTCGAGGTCAAAGAGCCCGCGCGCGATGCCGGACTGGTTGCTCGCGATGACCAGCCGGTAGCCCGCCTGGTGCAGGCGCGCGATGGCCTCGAGGCTGCCGGGGATCGGGATCCATTCCTCCGGCGATTTGATGTACTCGTCTGAGTCCTGGTTGATAACGCCGTCACGGTCGAGGATGACGAGTTTCATAATCTTAGCCGTCAGCCTATCGCGGTATGTCGATGGTCCAAACGATTGCAAATTTCGCTCGGCTAATGGCTATAGCCTGTCGGCGAATTGCTGTTCCTTAAACTCCGAGACGCGAATGCGGCCGTTCACCAGGCGGCCCTCGCGCGACTGGATTTTCTGCATCTTCTCCCAGAACGCACGCCTCAAGTCGAAGTCCGCGGCGATGGCCGTGCCAAGCAGCAAGATGAGGAGATCGGCGACCTCCTCGGCGAGCTTGTCCTTTGACTTACCCTTGGTCACACACTCGGCGATCTCGCCCAGCTCCTCGGTCATGAGCGCAATACGGTAGAGCAGATCCTCGCCGCCGTTCTCCTTGAAGCGGTGCTTTTCGTGAAACATCCGCACCGCCTCGAGCATCTCATCGTAGGAATCGCTATTCGTGACCATCTTGCCACTCTCCTTGCCATCGCGCCTTGTGGTTGACCGCCAATAGCCAGCCGCTAATAGCGATTAGCTCTGCAGTCGCGAAATATCCGCCACGCTCAGGAACAGATTGCGCAGCTGCGCCAGGAGCGCAAGGCGATTGTGGCGCACGCGCTCGTCCTCGTCCATCACCAGCACCGCATCGAAAAATTCGTCCACCACCGGGCGCAGCGCGGCGAGTTGTTCGAGGGCCTCGGTGTAGCGGTGCTCAGCGAGCAGACGCGCGATCTCGCCTTCGAGCTCGAGCACGCAATTACCGAGCGCCTTCTCGGCCGCCTCGCTCGCAAGCCGCTCGTCGTAGCGCGCGCCGTCCTCGCGCCACTGCGCCTGGCGCAGGATGTTGCCGATGCGCTTGTTCGCCTGGGTGAGGGCCTCGGCCTCCGCCCGGGCGCGAAATGCGCAGAGCGCCTTCAGGCGCGCCGGGATCCGATCGAGGCGAGATGGCCGAAGCGCGAGCACTGCCTCGATGGCGTCGGGCGCAATGCCCTGCTCGCGCAGGGCGAAGCGCAGGCGCTCGAGCAAGAAGGCATGCACCTCTGCTACCGGATCGGTGGTGAGCACATCAGGCGGATAGAATCCGCGTGCACGCTCGAGCAACTCAAGCACATCGAGCGGCAGCCCGCCCTCCGTAAGCAACCGCACCACCCCGAGCGCCGTGCGGCGCAGCCCATAGGGGTCCTTCTCCCCCGTGGGGGTAAGCCCAATGCCGAACAGGCCAGTGAGCAGGTCGATCTTATCGGCAAGCGCCAGACAGATGCCGCCTGCTGTCTGCGGCAGGTGATCGCCGGCAAAACGCGGCTGATAATGCTCGCGAATCGCTTCGGCCACTTCGATGGCCTCGCCATCATGCCGAGCGTAGTAATAACCCATAATGCCCTGCAATTCGTGAAATTCGCCCACCATCTCTGTGGTGAGATCGGCCTTGCAGAGTTGCGCGGCGCGCTCCACCAGTGGAACGATCGTCGTCTCGAGCCTGCCGGCCGCGCCCAGGCGCAGGGCGATCTCGACGGCGAGCTTCTTGATACGCTCGAGACGATCGAGCTGGCTGCCAAGGCGCCCATGGAAGACGACGTTCGCAAGGCTAGCTACACGCGCCTCGAGTGGCGTCTTCTTGTCCTGCTCGAAGAAGAACCGTGCGTCGTTCAGGCGCGCGTTGAGTACGCGCTCGTTGCCATGGATGATATGCTGCGCTCTTGTGGTCGGGATGTTGCTCACCAGCAAGAAGTGCGGCAGCAGCCGTCCGTGCGCGTCGGCGAGCGGGAAGTAGCGCTGGTGCTGCTGCATGCTCACAATCAGGCACTCCTCAGGAACCTCGAGGAAGGCCTTGTCGAAGGACCCGGCATATATCGCCGGCTGCTCGACCAGGCTCGCCACTTCTTCCACCAGCGAGGCTGCGCGTCCGAGATTCCACGAGGCCCCGAGCTTCCTCGCCTCGGCGTCGAGCGCGCGCTCGATGCGCCGCGCGCGCGCTCCGATATCCGCGATCACTTTGCCGCGCTGTTCGAGCACTTTTTCGTACAACTCGGCGTGGGGAATACGGATCCAGCCGCGTGAAAGAAAACGATGACCCATGGTCTTGTTGCCGCTTTCGAGCCCCAGCACCGTGCCCGGCACCACGCGCCGGCCGTGCAAAAGTACGACCGCGTGCACCGGCCGCACGAATTGCACTTCACCATTGCCCCAACGCATGAGTTTGGCGACCGGCAACTGCTTGAGCGCCGCTTCGACAAGGGCCAGGAGTTCCCGGGCGAGCGGCTTGCCCTTCTGCCGGGCGCGATACACGAAATACTCGCCTTTGTCCGTGATCTGTCGCTCGAGCCTGGCGGGATCCACGCCGCAGGAACGTGCGAAACCGATCAGGGCTGGGGTCGGCCGGCCGGCAGCGTCAAGGGCATGCGCAAGCGCCGGGCCGCGGCGCTCGATGACGCGATCCGGCAGGCGTGCACGCACGCTGGCAACACGTACCGCCAGGCGGCGCGGCGTGGCGAAGGACTGCACTTCGGCGTCCGGGGGTGCGTAGCCCTTGTCCTTGAGTCCCGCAAACAGATGGTGGGCGAACGCCTCCGCCAACCGTGCCAGCGACTTGGGCGGCAGCTCCTCGGTGAGAAGCTCGACGAGCAGCGGCTCGGTCATCAGCGCTGCGATCCGGCAAGCGGGAAGCCGAGCCGCTCGCGCGATTCGTAATAGGCCTGGGCGACCGCGCGCGCGAGGTTACGCACGCGCGCGATATAGCCGGCGCGCTCGGTCGTCGAAATGGCGCCGCGCGCGTCGAGCAGGTTGAAGATATGCGAACACTTCATGACCATCTCGAAGCCGGGCAGTGGCAGCCCGGCCTCGATCAGCCGCCTGGCCTCGGCCTCGTACTCGTTGAACTCCTCGGTCAGCCACTGCACATTGGCGACCTCGAAGTTGTATTTCGACTGCTCGATCTCGTTCTGGTGATAGACGTCTCCGTAAGTCACGCCGGGGGTCCAGACGAGATCAAAGACGTTTTCCACCCCCTGCAAATACATGGCCAACCGCTCGAGCCCGTAGGTGATTTCGCCCAGCACCGGCCGGCATGGCAAGGAACCCACTTCCTGGAAATACGTGAACTGCGTGACCTCCATCCCATCGAGCCATACCTCCCAGCCCAAGCCCCAGGCACCGAGCGTGGGGGATTCCCAGTCATCCTCCACAAAACGCACATCGTGCACTCGGGTGTCAATGCCAAGCGCTCGCAGCGAGTCGAGATAGCGCTCCTGGATGTCGTCCGGCGAGGGCTTAAGTACAACCTGGAACTGATAGTAATGCTGCAGCCGGTTTGGGTTCTCGCCGTAACGACCATCCTTGGGGCGGCGCGTGGGCTGCACGTAGGCGGCGCGCCACGGTTCGGGGCCGAGCGCGCGCAGAAAAGTCGCGGTGTGGAAAGTAGCGGCGCCGACTTCGATGTCGTAGGGCTGCAACACCACACAGCCCTGCCGCGCCCAGTATTCTTGCAACCGCATGATCAGATCCTGGAAGGTGGAGGGCACGTGCACTACTGCACGGCGCTTTGGTTGGGCGCGTTTCATATAGTTGCTGGCGGCGGATAGAAAACGCGGATTATAACCCGGCATCAGCAGTAGCGGTGCGCGTACACACACTCATAGCGTGTTACAGCGCTTGGCCGTCCACCGCGGCGGCCGGCAGGTGTCCGTACACCGTATCGGCCGCCTCGCCCGGGTAACGCAGTAGCAGGGCGTAGATGCGCCGGGCGCGTTTTTCGAAGCGCTCGGTGCGTGTGGCGGGGTTGTTCTTGACCGGGCTGGGAAGCGTCGCTGCCAATTCGGCAGCCTGCACTGGTGTCAGCCGGTCCACATTCACCCCCCAGTAGGCGCGCGCGGCCGCCTGCACGCCGTAGATGCCCGGCCCGAACTCGGCGATGTTGAGGTAAATCTCGAGGATACGGCGTTTGGAAAGGCGTTGCTCCATGCCCCAAGTGAGAATCATTTCATGCCATTTGCGCAGCGGGTTGCGCGTCGGCGACAGGAACAGGTTTTTGACCGTCTGCTGGGAGATAGTGCTAGCGCCAAGCGCCAGGCGGCCCTCGGAGAGGTTATAGCTCATCGCTTCCTTGAAGGCGATGAGATCGAAGCCGCTGTGTTCGTAGAAGCGGCTGTCCTCAGCCAGGATCACAGCGCGCTGCACATGTTTGGGAATGGCGGCAAGCGTGACCGGTTGCCAACGCAGCGGCGGGGCCCGGCCGTTGCGCGCCTGCTCCTCGTACATGCCGATGAAGTTCGATTTGGGCACCGGCCCGCGGGCGAGCCGTTCCCAGTCCGGCCAAGTAGCCGCCAGGTACACCAGGTCCACCACCAGCGCCAACAGCAACAGGCGCAGCCCCCAGCGCAGCACGCGTACTGCGCGAACGCCGATGCTCGACAGGCGGCCGGCGCGGCCGGACCTCTCCAGGAATCGCATGAACTTCATTACATTTTGGCAAGTCACGCAGGCTTAGGGTTGACCACAACGGCTGCGCCCTTTAACAATGGCGTGCGCCATGTCCGCCACGAACGAGAAGCCTCTCGTCAGCGCACTCGCGGTTCTTTCCGCGCTTTGCTGGGTGGGACTGGCTTGGCTGCTGCCCGGGGCACTCGAGCGTTTCTTCCCCGGTCAGGGGCCGCTTGTCACGGTTCTGCTAATCGGCGGCATAGTTATTTTAACCCATGGCGCGGCCACCCTCCGCAACGCCGGACGAGTGGTGTTTCTCCTGGGCCACGCGGTGGAAATCGGGCCGGAACAATACCCGGACCTGCATGCGCGCCTCAAGGCCGTCTGCAGACGTCTACAGATCGAGCCCGTCCCGCGTGCCTTCCTTTATCTGCATCCACGCCTGTGGCCATCGTTCGGCCTGCGGTTTGCCCGCCGCGATTACCTGGCGCTGCACGGCGAGATCGTCGGTGCACTTACCGAGCATCAGGGCGCCATTGATTTCTTTATCGGGCGCGAGCTGGCACAATTGCGTAGCCGCACCTCGTACTTAGAGCTGTTCCTGCTGCCGGCGCTGGCGCTGCCGCTGCTCGCCCCCGCCTGGCGGCGGGCACAGGTGTACACGGCTGACCGCCTCGGGCTTGCGGCCTGCAAAAACAAGGCGGATGCGGCACTCGCGCTGGCGCTGCTCGCCGCCGGCAGCCGGCGATGGAAGTCGCTCGACATTGCCCAGTACGCTGCCCAGCCGGTAGCCATGCGCGCCTTTTTGCCGTCGTTCGTCGAGCTCGTCTCGGGCACGCCTTGGCTGTCGAAACGTGTCGCACGGCTGCGCGCTATCGCCACGGGCAGCGAGACGCTTCTGCCCTCGCCTCATCCCCTGGCGTGGATAGCGGCGGCGTTTGTCCCCTACCTTGCGCCGCGCGCAGCATTGCCAGCGCGTTTTGTCGCGCTTGTTCTCTGGATCATATTGCTCGTGCTTGGCGTGCATACTGGGCAGCGCCTGCTGGTCGAGAACGATTGGCTCGAAAAGCTTGAAGGCCGGTTCGTGAACAGGATTGTTGACCTGGGTCGGTCGTTTTCCATCGGCTCCTCGGCATCGCCGCTTGCGTCTGCGCCAGCTCCTTTAGTGCCAGGCGGCAGCGATCAGGATGCTTATGCTTCTGTGGACGCTGACTTTCTGCGCATCGGCGAAGTCGCACGCTCGCGCCACAGGCGGCTCGGCGGCATTCCCTGTGAGATCGGCAATCTCGAGGCACTCAAGCTCAACTTTCCGGCGAGCCGTTACGCACTGTCCTGCGACGAGCCGGTGATTTACACCATGATTGAAACCGGCGAGTTCGAGCCCGGCCGACCGGCGCATCTGCGAGCGTACAACTGGAAGGAGGGTCGCATCGTCCCCTGGACCCAGAAGCACAGCGTTACCAAAGAGGATTGATCGCAGACGGCATATAGACCTGCGGTGGGGATTCCCCAACCGTCGTCGGCGGCGTTGACACAAAGGGTGCTTTGCCCCGAGCCATCTTGGGTGCAGGAGCGCGGCAACAGCACGGATTTTGCTTATTCGTAGCAAAAAATAACAAATTTCATGAGCCCTGGTGGGTGGGCCCATTTCTTGCCCCGCGTGCGGGGTGCACACACACAAACCCACATTCGTGCGCGCCTGCACCGACCCCGTGGATTTTGGCCCTGACTTGACCGGGCGTTTTGGGCTACCATTTTTTCTGCCAGGTGTTCTGCCAAATCCGCCGATATGGCAACCATGACCCAGTCTGCGTCCGCCACACGGCCTTTACCTCAACGCAAGGCCGTGGCCTTGATCTCCGGGGGCTTGGACTCGATGCTAGCCACCAAGCTTATCCTCGACCAAGGCGTGCACGTCGAGGGGGTCAACTTCTACACGGGCTTCTGCGTGGAGGGACACACGCACGCCATCCGCTCTAGCCTACGCGACCGACCCAAGCGCAATAACGCCTTGTGGGTGGCCGAACAGCTCGGAATTAGGCTGCACATCATTGACGTGATCGAGGAATACAAGGATGTGGTCATTAACCCTAAACACGGCTATGGGGCCTATCTCAACCCTTGCCTGGATTGCAAGGGCTTCATGGTCCGTAAGGCGCACGAATGGATGGCGGCGCACGGTTTTGACTTTATCATCACCGGCGAGGTGCTCGGCCAGCGCCCAATGTCCCAGCGACGCGACACCTTGCCGGTGGTCGCGCGCGAATCGGGCGCGAACGACCGGCTGCTGCGGCCGCTGTCGGCCCGGTTGCTGCCGCCGACACTGCCCGAGCGTGAGGGCTGGGTAGACCGCAGCCGACTTCTCGGCATCAGCGGGCGCAGCCGTAAGGTGCAGATGGCACTCGCCGAACGCTTCGGTTTTCGTGACTATGCCCAGCCGGCGGGCGGCTGCTGCTTTCTGGTCGATCCTCAATATGCGCACAAGCTGGCCGATCTCTGGCAGGCGCGTGGTACCAAGCACTACGACTTCGATGACATCATGCTGCTTAAGGTCGGACGACACTTGCGACCGCGGGCACACTTTAAGCTCATCGTTGGGCGTGACGAGGGCGAGAACAATTTTCTTGCAGGCTACCGCAAACGCTACACGCACCTGCATGCCACCAGCCACATCGGCCCCCTCGTGCTGGTGGACGGCCCGGCCGCGGAGGACGATCTGGTGCTCGCCGCGCGCCTGACGGCACGCTTCGGCAAGGGGCGCGAGGCGGACCGAGTCCGCGTGGCAGTCACCGATCCCGATGGACGCACGCGCGAGATCGAGGTGGCGCCGATGCCGGCGACTGAGATTCCCGCAGAATGGTATCTGTGAGCCGCCATACGCTCGACGTCCGCGGTTTGATCTGCCCGATGCCGGTGATCCGCGCCCAGAGCAAGATTGCTGAACTTTGCCCCGGCGATGAACTTGAGATCACTGCGACCGACCCGGGCGCGCTTGTCGATATCCCCGCCTGGTGCCGCGTGCACGGTCACGAGGTACTCGCCGTCGGCCGCGAAGGGACCGAGGTACGCATCCTCGTGCGGGTACGCGACACATGACTGCACCCTCGCCGGTCGCTGAGACAGAACCTGTTCGCTACGCGGCGAGCCGTCGCGTTACTCTCATCAGTGTGGCGGCCAATTTCCTCCTGGCCGTCTTTCAGATCGTCATCGGTTACCTCGGACACTCGCAGGCCTTGATCGCCGACGGCTTCCACACGCTCTCTGACCTCGTCACCGACTTCATGGTGCTCTATGCCCTGTGGCACGGGAAGAAGGCCGCGGACGAGGAGCATCCCTACGGCCACGGTCGTATCGAGACCGCTGTGACCATGATCCTCGGCGCGGTGCTGGTGCTGGTCGCAGCTGGTATTACTGTACGCGCCGGCTGGCGGCTTGCGGCGCAGGAGGCCTTCCTCGCCCCGGCTGCGCTTACGCTTTGGGTAGCCATCGCCACACTCGCCGTCAAGGAGGGTATGTACCAATACACCGTGCGTGTGGCGAATCGCTACGACTCCGATATGCTGCGTGCCAACGCTTGGCACCACCGCTCCGATGCCGTCTCCTCCCTCGTGGTAGTGGCCGGCGTCGGCGGTGCTCTGCTCGGTTTCCTTTACCTGGATTCGGTTGCGGCCATTCTTGTTGCGTTGATGATCGCAAAGATCGGTGGAACCCTGGCCTGGAGGTCGTTGCACGAGCTGGTGGACACGGGCTTGCCGCGCGAGGACCTCGATACGATCCGACGCACCATCCTTTCTGTGAGCGGCGTCAAGGCGGTGCACGCCCTGCGCAGTCGTCGCACCGCCGGCCGCGCCTTGGTGGACGTTCACATCATTGTGGACGAGCGGTTGTCGGTTTCCGAGGGACATCAGATCAGCGAAGCGGTGCGCACCCGGCTCATGGAGAAAATCGCCCCGATCACAGACGTGATGGTGCACATCGACACAGAGGAGGATCTAGACGGTTCAAGCAGTGCCGGCCTTCCGCTTCGCGACGAGATCGTCCGCAGGTTTCAGCGTTATTTGGCCAACATCCCCGAGGCGCAGCGCATCGAGGACATTACCCTGCACTATCTTGGCGGGCGCATCCATGTGGACCTGACCTTGCCCCTGGACAGTGTGCCGAACACGGACGAGGCACGACAGCTCTGCGCGCGGCTGCAGGCAGCGCTACGCGCCGATCCGGAATTGGGGACGGTGCGTGTATTTTTCTACACCTAAGTAAGCTGAATTATGCTTTTTTTGTGTGCACCAAAAAAGTGCATATGAATGATTGTATGCACAATAATGGTGCACTCATAACATATAGTCTCTGACTTAAAATAAAAGCGTTTCAATAAGTTACAAAGATTTTCCCTTTGCCTCGTAATGGCACATTTCGTGCAATTAATCGGGCTCGATTTTCCGCTGCAGCCAGCGCACACACATTAATTTTCAGGAGGTAACTAAGCATGACCCCGGCCGAAGTCTTGAAACTTATTAAAGAGAAGAATGTGAAATTCGTGGACCTGCGGTTCACGGATACCAAGGGCAAGGAGCAGCACGTTTCGATCCCCGCGAGCACCGTGACTGTTGAGTTGTTTGAGCACGGCAAGATGTTCGACGGCTCCTCCATCGCCGGCTGGAAGGGCATCCAGGAGTCCGACATGGTCCTGATGCCCGAGGCAGCCACCGCTGTGATGGATCCGTTCATGGAGGAGCCGAGCCTCGTCCTGCGCTGCGACGTGGTCGAACCCAGCACCATGCAGGGTTACGAACGCTGCCCACGCTCGCTCGCCAAGCGCGCCGAGGCCTACCTCAAGAGCACCGGGGTTGCAGACACAGCGTTTTTCGGGCCGGAGGCGGAGTTCTTCATCTTCGACGACGTGCGCTGGGGTGCGGACATCAGCGGCAGCTTTGCCAAGGTCGATTCGAAAGAGGCCTCCTGGAACGCCGAGAAGGTCTACGAGGGAGGCAACCTCGGCCATCGCCCTTCGATCAAAGGGGGTTACTTCCCGGTGCCGCCGGTGGATTCCATGCAGGATATCCGCTCGGCCATGTGCTTGGCGATGATGGAGATGGGCCTCGAGATTGAGACCCATCACCATGAGGTTGCGACCGCCGGCCAGAACGAGATCGGCATGAAGTTTAATTCGCTTGTCAAAAAGGCAGACGAGTTGCAGATCTACAAATACTGCGTACACAATGTTGCGCACCAACATGGCAAGACCGCGACCTTCATGCCCAAGCCGCTGGTCGGCGACAACGGTTCTGGCATGCATGTACACCAGTCGCTGGCGAAGGACGGCAAAAACCTATTTTCCGGAAATGGTTACGCCGGGCTGTCAGACACCGCGCTCTACTATATTGGTGGCATCATCAAGCACGCCCGCGCACTCAACGCCTTCTGTAACTCGCTAACCAACTCTTACAAGCGACTGGTCCCGGGCTTCGAGGCACCGGTGATGCTTGCGTACTCCGCACGCAATCGATCGGCCTCGATTCGCATCCCGTTCGTGTCGAACCCCAAGGCGCGGCGCATCGAAGTGCGGTTTCCCGATGCGGGCTCCAATCCATACTTGGCGTTCGCGGCAATGATGATGGCCGGCCTGGACGGCATCCTGAACAAGATCCATCCAGGCGACCCCCTGGACAAGGATCTCTATGACCTGCCGCCGGAGGAGGCCAAGAACATTCCGACCGTATGCCACTCGCTCGACATGGCACTTGATGCCCTGGACAAAGACCGCGATTTCCTTAAGGCCGGAGGGGTGTTTACGGATGACCTCATCGATGCCTATATCGCGCTCAAGATGCAGGAGGTCACACGCCTGCGCATGACCACGCATCCGGTGGAATTCGACATGTATTACAGCGTCTGAAAAAAACGGGACTAAATCACTTCAAGAAAACGCCCCCGTTAGGGGGCGTTCTTTTTTGTATTTTTTAAACTTTTCTATTTTATGCACCAATTTAGTGCTTTATTATTCGAAGAAGATGCACTATTTTGGTGCGTAATTTCTTTTTCGAATCGTATCTTTTCTATAACCGTTTTATAACTAATTGATAATTTGAATATTTTTATGTGGCCTAGATTTTGCAATTACTTTCCAAAAAAACGTCAACGATGGCAAGCGAAAGGAGACATTAATGCGGTGACCCTATTTTCCCACACCTTACCCAGGGGCAACTTCGCGATTGCTGATATAACTTATCGATTTTACAGCCTTTTAATCCGTGCAGATTGAAACATTACCGTCCCAATGCATTTTGGAAAACCTCTCTTGCGCTGTCCTGACCCTAGATTGTGAGTTAAGACTAACTAGCATAAATCCTGCCGGAGAAATGCTTTTCGAAGTCAGTGCCAAAAAAGTGCTTGGCAACAAACTCGATGTGTTCCTACCGCATAGCCAGTGGCTGGTGCGTGCCCTGCACGACACTCTCCAGAGCCATCATCCGCTCACCGTGCGTGGGCAGCGCTTGGCACTGCCGGGCCCGCGCACGATCACAGTGGACTGTACCGTCACCCCGATCAGCGACGACGCGCGCGGCGTGGAGCTACTCCTGGTAGAGCTGACACAGATAGACCGACTGCTGCGTATGGCGCGCGACGAGCGCCTTCTCGAGCGCCAGGCGGCGAATCGCGCGGTGATGCGCGGGCTTGCGCACGAGATCAAGAATCCGCTCGGGGGGCTACGTGGCGCGGCGCAACTGCTCGAACGCGAGCTGCCGGAGAAATCACTTAAGGAGTACACGCGCATCATCATTCACGAGGCAGACCGGTTGCGCAGCCTCGTCGACCGCATGATCGGCTCGCCTCAGCCGCCCAAACGTCAACCGGTGAACATCCACGAGATCCTCGAGCACGTGCGCCGGCTCATCCTGGTCGAGGTCCCGGTGGGTCTCGATATCGAGCGTGACTACGACCCGAGCCTGCCACCGCTGACCGGCGACCGTGACCAGCTCATCCAGGCGTTACTCAACGTTGTGCGTAATTCGGTCGAGGCGATGAACCAGCGCGGCAGGGTGCGGCTGCGCACGCGCTGCGAGCGGCAATTCACGATCGGCGGAGTGCGACATCGTCTGGCCGTACGCCTGGACGTCGAGGACAACGGACCAGGCATTCCCGAGGAGCTGCAGGATCGCATCTTCTACCCGATGGTCACCAGCAAGCCGGGCGGCACCGGCCTCGGGTTGTCCATCGCGCAGGAGCTCATCAACCACCACGGCGGGCTGATCGAGTACGCCAGCCGCCCGGGGCGGACGGTATTCACGATTTATCTACCGCTTAAGAACGATCATGGCTAAACAAGGCGATCCCGCCGCAGACCGTATCGGAACGCGGGGCGAAGCGAGGCGGACTGCGGGCAGCGGCGCGCGCGGCGAACACATCGTCTGGATCATTGACGATGATCGCTCGATTCGCTGGGTGCTGGAAAAGGCCCTGCTCGGCGCCGGCATGGCGGTACGCAGTTTTGCTTCGGCCAGCGAGATCGCCGAGCTGTTGCCGCGCATGCAGCCGGACGTGATCATCACCGACATCCGCATGCCCGGGGTAAGCGGGCTGAGTCTGCTCTCGCAAGTAAACGAGCAGGCGCCCGGCCTCCCGGTGATCGTCATCACGGCGCACACCGACCTCGAGAGCGCAGTCGCCTCCTACCGCGGTGGGGCCTTCGAGTATCTGCCCAAGCCTTTCGACGTTGACGAGGCGGTACGGCTGGTGCGCCGCGCGCTTGAGCATCGCCGCCTGCGCCGGGCGACGGAGGCACTTGCGGAGGACACCTCGCCCGCCCCGGAGATCATCGGCGAGGCGCCAGCCATGCAGGAGGTGTTCCGCGCGATCGGGCGGCTGTCTGGCTCGCACCTGAATGTGCTCATCAACGGCGAATCCGGGACCGGCAAGGAACTGGTGGCGCGCGCACTGCACAAGCACAGCCCGCGTGCCGACCAGCCGTTCATCGCGATCAACATCGCCGCCATCCCGAGCGAACTCCTCGAAAGCGAACTTTTCGGCCATGAAAAAGGCGCCTTCACCGGCGCTACCCAACAGCGCAAAGGGCGCTTCGAGCAGGCGAGCGGGGGAACGCTGTTCCTCGACGAGATCGGTGACATGCCCCCTCAGCTCCAGACGCGCCTCCTGCGCGTGCTGCAGGACGGCCGATTCTACCGGGTGGGCGGACATGAACAGATCGAGACCGACGTGCGCATCATCGCTGCCACCAACCAGAACCTGGAGAGCCGCGTCAAGGACGGCCGCTTCCGCGAGGACCTGTTCCACCGACTCAATGTGATCCGCATTCACCTGCCGCCGTTGCGCGAACGGCGATCGGACATCCCCGCGCTCGCGCGCTATTTTCTCAAGCGATCGGCCGCCGAGCTTAAGGTGGAGGTCAAACTTCTTACCCCCGAAGCCGAGGACCACCTCGCTCGCCTGCCCTGGCCGGGCAATGTGCGCCAGCTCGAGAATACCTGCCGCTGGCTTACGGTCATGGCCCCTGGCCCGGTGGTGCGCGTGGAAGACCTGCCGCCCGAATTGCGCGCAGCAGAAGCGAAGGAAGACAACAACGACTGGGAAAGCCGCCTGCGCTCTATGGTCGAGCAGAAGCTCGCGCGTGGCGACTGCGGCATCTTCGACGACGTCAATCCGAGCTTCGAGCGCATTCTCATTGAAGCCGCGCTCAAGGCGAGCGGCGGTCGCAAACAGGACGCCGCCCGCAGGCTCGGCTGGGGGCGCAACACGCTCACCCGCAAGCTCAAGGAGCTTGGGATACGCGTCCAGGACTAGCGGCCGCGCGTGGCACATCGTGTGGCGCGGCTGCGCGCATGCTGCGGGCGCGGATCTCAGCGATCAGCGCCGCCTGCCGGTCACGGCGCTCGAGATCTGCGCTATCGGTCTTGCGTTGCACCTCATCCTTGAGCCAGGCATTCACGGCGTCGAAGCCGCGCTTGTCCTCCTCACTGTAGACCTGCTCCTGCCCGCGCGGCACACAGACGCGCGCGTAACCGAGCGCGTCCAACACATCGCCGGCCACCGACTCGAAGATGCGAATATCTTCTTCGCCTGCCTCGCGCAGAAACTTTCCGGTATTGTTACGGATTACCGGCCGGATCACGTTTCCCCAAAGTGCACTCGCGTCCGCTGCGCGCTTCGCCTCCTCGGACTTGTAGAATTCGAGCATCGATCGGCGGAAGGATACGTCGAGAAAACGACACAGGTCGCGCATGGTCGCCTCCGGATCCATCACCAGGTCTTCATAACGCAGACTGATAAAGCGGCTCGCCGGAATGCTTTCCCGGAAACGTAGCGCCAGGCGCTGCGTGCCCGCCCATTCGCGGGCGATGTGGTAGAAGTGCTTCTCGCCCACCACTGCCTTGCGAAACGAGACCGCCACGTCGCGTCCGTCGCGAAAGAGATATATATAGCGTGCCTGCTCGCCGAAATACGCCTCGATTTCGTCCAGGTAATGGACATTAGCGAGGCTCTTGCAACACCAGTTGCACTTGCCCCAGGCCTCGGCAGCGATCGTGTAGACCGCACCGAAAACCGCCACGAGCGACCGCTCCTGACAGCGGCGCGCCACCTCAGCACGGTCGAGCACGACACCCAGCCATGGTACCGGGTTGAGCTCGACCAGCCGGCAGACGTCATCCACCAGCAGCGCGAAGTGCTCGGCGCATTCAAGGTCGCCGTAGCCAGGCACGAGCGGCATAAAGCGTTGCAGGATGTGCGGCGGATGAGGGGCAGCGATGTCCGGCAGCTCGTTCAACATCAGCCGTAGCAGGTTCGAACCCGAGCGCTGGGTACCGATCATGAAAACGGGCATGACTATCTCCTTGTCAACCAGAGCTTGTTGGAATTTCTAAGAATTTAGACACGATTCACAGGGTTAAGCAGGATTAACAGAAGCTTTACTGAAAAGGTTTAATCCTGATAGATCCTGAGAAATCCTGTTAATCCTGTCCATTGCATAGTTGTTTAGTAAACCAGCATGCCGAGTAGTCCCGCAGGCGGGACTACCCACACGGCCTCCACGCGCCACCGCATGAGCGCGTAGAGTGTTACCGCAAACAGCGCCACGGAGATCCACACTGGCGGCGCGCTGCGGCCGACCGTAACCGCGGCAGCGAAGATCATGCCGACCACCGCCGGGCGTATCCCGCGCAGCGCCGCCTGGATCGCAATCGCGTGCCGCATGCGTTCAAGCCCGCGCGAGCTGCCTACCATCAGCAATGCCGAGGGCAGGTAGATGCCGAGTGTGGCCGCCATCGCGCCCGCGAAACCCGCGACCTTCAGCCCCACGAACGCTGCGCTCACCAGGATCGGGCCGGGGGTGATCTGGCCCAACGCGACTGCATCGATGAACTCCTGCTGCGTCACCCAACCGTGGCCCGCCACCACAATCTCTTGGATGAGTGGAATAAACACATAGGCCCCACCGAACAGCATCAAGCTCATGGCAGAAAAGGTCAGGAAAATTTTAGCCACCAGGCCAGGCTCGATAGTAAAAAACGGGGCCACACCGACTACTGGACTGGCGCCGAGCAGCAGGAGATGTGTTTTAAGCACGCTGCCTGAGGTCTTGGAGGAGTCGGCCTTTGGCGTCTTGAGTGTACGCATCACGGCGGCGTCCGCCGTCGTGCGCGGACGGAACATGAGTGAACCGATCATGCCGGCGACCAGAATGATGCCAAGCGTGCTGAAGAAGCCACCGATGCCGAGCAGCGCCACGGCGGCCGCCACAGCGAGCGCGAGCTCGCGCCAGCCCGCGACGGACTTGCGGCCCATGTTCCAGGCTGCTGCCACGATGATCGCGGTCACTGCCGGAATGAAGCCCATGAATAGCTTGCCGACCGCCGGGATCTGGCCCCAGCGGAAATAGGCGAGCGATAAGACGACGATGAAAACAAATGAGGGTAGCACGGCGGCAAGGCCGCTCACGAGCGCACCGAGTGCCCCGCGCAGACGATAACCCACGTACACCACGAGATTCACCGCCACCGGCCCGGGCAGCAGCGAGGCGAGCGAGATGCCGTCCAGCATCTCCTCGTGCCGCATGAGCTTTTTGCGCTCCACGACCACGTTCTGGACGACCGAGATCATCGCCATGAACCCGCCAAAGCTCGTGCAGGCGATCCGAAAGAAGATCCAGAACAGGGTCGCCACTGAAATCGGTGGTGTATTCACTCGAGGCTCCTTTTCCCTGGTTGACGGGACATGGCATCCCGGATCCATCCCTGCGCAGAAGGGCGGTCACTGACCTTCAGCAATATAGGCAGATGCACGCCGGTTGTCACGACCGGCGGCCGGCATATGTCCGCGACCGCCGTCCTCCACCCGACGAACGGCCATGGATGAAAACAGACAACCGGTCACGGTCACCCACCGCGCCGCGACTCGCTGCCCCCTTATCCGCCATCGGTGTGTGAAAGTTTTCCGCTTTCGCAAAAGCGCAGTGGCGTGAGCTGAAACGGCAAAGTGCCCGATCTGGGGAGGTGATCAGAATAGATCAACACCATGCACCGCCTGCTTTGCAACGCAAATGCCGTTCGTCGGCTGTCATCGTACTGACACACACCGATCCTGGACAAGCCTCAAACCCATGCTAAGTTTCGCGAGAATAACGGCGGCGCGTCGGTAGACGCGAGACGCGCGCCGTATTCTTTACCCCATGCGCGGACCACAAGGAACCGATTCATTGCAAGGAGAGTCGTCATGCCTAGCCGGCTTGCCGTTTTCGTTGTCATGCTCACTCTTGCCTGGCCAACATTCCCCGAGGACACCCCCGTCAAGGGGGCGATGGCGATCAAGACCGCCTATGCCTCCGTGCCTGAATCGCGGGGGAGCGGTCCGGAGGATATTTTTTCGCAGTCAGCTGACACATTGGTATTCACGGCACCGCCACGCGAGACGCCCGAGGAAGGCGAGCAGATCTACGGGCCCATCGCCGAATACCTGGGAAAAGCGATCGGCCGCAAAATCGTATACAAACATCCCGGTACCTGGGGCGTCTACCGTACCGAGATGCTCAAAGGCAGCTACGACATCGTCTTCGATGGGCCACACTTCAATGGCTACCGGGTGCAGAAGCTCGGGCACAACATCCTTGTCAAGATCCCGATCCAGCACGAATTTGTGGTGATCACCCGTGCCACCGAGCCGTTCAGCTCGGTGCAGGAGATGGCCGGGCGTATCTTCTGCGCGCACGCACCGCCCAACCTGGGCACGCTGGTGCTGCTCGATCAATTCGACAATCCGGCCCGCCAGCCGGTGATTCTCAACACCAAGGGCTGGGATAATATCTATAAAGGCGTGATAAGCCGTCGTTGTGTGGGTGGGATCCTGCCCGCCGCCAATCTCGACAAACAGGACTGGAAGGGGAAAGTAAAGATCGTCTACCGCTCCCCGACCCTGCCGAACCAAGCCTTCTCCGCCGGAACGCGGCTCTCGCCCGAGGAGCAGGCCAAGCTCGCGCTAGCACTTCTCGCCCCTGAGGCGGCAGGACCCACAGCCAGGCTGCGAGCCGCCTACAAGGTCGGGCCTAGCTTCGTGGCGGCAGACAACCAAGAGTACCTCGGTGCCGCCAAATACCTAAAGAACGAGTGGGGCTACTACTGAGCGCACGCCTGCTTTGTCGCCCTTCGCAGGAATAACACCGACAGTACGAGGAGGTTCAATGTCAAGGACCAACAAATTACGGTACATCGCCAGCGCGATCTGCATTGCCATCCCGGCAGCCGCAGCGCACGCCACCTCGCCGCTGCCTGTGGCCGAGGCCAGTCCCAAAGCGCACAAGGATGCGTTCGCTTCGCCCGGCGACGGTAGGTCGATCGCACCGATCCAGCCGGGCCTGGAATCGCTGCGCGAGGGCGACAAGGGCGAAACGCTGGTGTTCAGCGCGCCGCCCCGCGAATCGCCCGAGGAAGGCGCACGGCTCTACGGACCGGTTGCCGAATACCTCTCACGCGTCACCGGGCGCAAGATCGTCTACCGCCATCCACAGAACTGGCTCAGCTACCAGACTGAGATGCTCAAAGGCAGCTACGACATCGTCTTCGATGGGCCACACTTCAATAGTTGGCGCGCGAGCCATCTGCAGCACACACCACTTGCGCGCCTGCAGGAGGAACACGCCTTCTCGGTGATCGTGCGCAGGCACGAACAGGAAATCACCGAGCTCAAACAGCTCGCCGGCAGGAAGGTCTGCGCGCTTAACCCGCCGAACCTGGGCACGCTCGCCCTCCTGGACGAATTCGACAACCCCCTGCGACAGCCCCTCATCCTCGACAGTCTAGGCTGGAAGAAAGTGTACGAAGGGGTGGTGATAGACAAACGTTGCGTGGCCGGCGTGCTGCCGGTGGCGAATCTGAAAAAATACGACGGCGGTGGGCAATTCACGCGCATCCTCTTTAGGACGCGCGCCATGCCCAACCAGGCGTTCTCCGCCGGGCCACGCGTACCGTCGGAACTCCAGGCGCACATCGCCGCGGCCCTGGTATCGACCGAGGGTAAGGCCGCCACCGCGGCGCTGCGTGCCGCCTACGGTGCAGAGCAAGGGCTGGTGGCGGCGCGCAAAGAGGAGTACACCGGCCTGGACAGCTACCTCAATGGCATCTGGGCCTTCACGCGCTAGCCCTCATCGCGACCAGCCTTACCACCGCAGCGGTGCCGCGGTGGTAAGTCCCTTCTTGCAATTCCGTAAGCGTTTCTTCCAGCAGCAGGATCTCGGCTTGCGGCAGCGCGAAGTCGGCGCGCAGCATGTCCGCCGTGTAGAGCATCTCCCGCACTGGCGGTCCACCGCTGCGGTACTTGAGCTGTCGAGGCGTGAAGGCCTCCATGATCAGCACCCCGCCCGGCTCGAGTGAGGCGAGCATGGCGCGATGTATGCGCACACGGTGCTCGGGCAGGAAATGAATGAAGATCGCCACCACGAGGCCGAACGCCGCCTGTGGCCAGCTCCAGCGCGTAAGATCCGCCTGTTCGGTGCGTATCTTTACCCCGCGCTGTGATGCCAGCGCCTGCGCCTTGGCAAGACCTACCGCCGAGGCATCCACCGACAGCACCTCCAGGCCCTGCTCGGCCAGCCACACGCCGTTGCGCCCCTCGCCATCGGCCACGGCCAGCGCCCGCATGCCCGGCTTGAGTACATGCCGCTGCGAGACCAAAAAGGCATTCGGCTCGGTGCCATAGGCGTAGCCGGGCTCTGCGTAGCGCTTGTCCCAGAATTCGCTCATGCGGTTTTATGTTACGCATCAAAGCGGCTTGCCGCTCACGAGCCGACGCGTCAACCGACCCACGGTAAGCCCTCGTACAATGCTAAAGAACGCGACGATGATAAAGTAAATAAAGCTCGCCTCCCAAGTAAGGATCCTGACCGTGGTGGCCTCAAGCGGCGGTCACTCAAGCGCACGAGCCCCAATGACCGCCCCGCGCGCGAAGCCCGCATGCAGCCAGCACCAACGGGATGACAAATAGACCGGCAAGCAGATACACGCGCGTGAAGGCGCGTACTAGCACCTCGCGCCCGATCACCACGAACAGTACGGCGTTGATGATCTTGTCCGCAAGCTCGTAGAAAGCTCTAGGTACCCACGCGTTTTCGCCGATATGGCGAGGCAGCGGCCGTAGTTGCCAAAGCGCAACCCCGCCACTACCATCGCGATTGGCCCGGGGAGGTTCCACCAGGCTGCGGCGGCCGAATACCTGCCCATCGCCGCGTGGCTGTCCATGTCCTTGGGCATGCAGTAGGTGATCGGGCCGACGGCCAGCCCGAAGAGCGTTTCACCCACGGCTTCGATCGTGGACGGCATGGCGCGCCAGGCGGGCAAGCCGATGGGCGACACCACGGCTACGCCGTCATTGAACAGCGACTCACCAGCGATCTTGGTCTTAAGGCCTTTTGGCACCCAGGCGGTCTCGAGCACGCCGAGCACGGCGATCGGGCGGTCGGCGCGATCAGCCCCCTCAACAGCAGACAGTAGATCAGCGGCAGCTCGAGACCCAGAAAATCGGACAACCCCCAGCGCACCCAGCACGAGCGCCGAGGCGAACATGCTGCCGGTTGCGGGCGTGCCGACCACGCCTGACTCGTTTTGCGGGATCGTCGAGGTGGAGGTGCACCCCGGCGAACAGCTGAAAGCTCAGCATCTAGAAAGCCGCCGCGCGCGAGCGCGACGAGTAGCACGGTGATGTCGAGAAGCGCCATCGGGGGTCGGAAATTCGTCACACTGCCGCTCGACGCGCCAGGCGTGGCAGGTCGCCTGCAAGTCCCGAGGCGCGGCGCATGATGAGGTGCTTGAGCGGAGCGGCGGCATCGGCGAATCGCAGCCCGAGACTGCGCAGAGCCGCAAGGCCAGGGATTGAGGCGCCGAACAGGTAGCGAAAGCCACCGGTCACAGCGAGCAGTGCGAGATTATCGCCTTTCCTGCCGCGCTCGTAGCGGCGCAGCACGTGGTGCGCACCGATGTCCTTGCCGCGCGCAGCCGCCTCGAGGAGTGTTTCGGCGAGCACGGCCGCGTCAAGAACGCCCAGATTTGCGCCCTGACCGGCGAGCGGGTGCACGGTATGCGCGGCGTCGCCGACGAGCACCACACGCCAGCTCGTATACGTCGTGGCGTGGGACAGCGCGAGCGGGAAGGCCGCGCGCGCGCCGATCGCAACGATTTGGCCGAGCCCATCCCCGAAGGCGGTCTGCAGTTGCTTTTTGAAGGCGGCATCGTCGAGCGACAGGAGTCTGGTGGCGTGCGCCGTCTCCGCGGACCACACGATGGAGCAAGCCTGCGGCTCGGGCAGCGGCAGGAAGGCAAGCGGGCCGATGTCGAGGAACACCTGGCGCGCGATATTGCCGTGCGGCCGCTCAGTGCGCACCGTGGCGACGATGGCCTGCTGGCGCAGGTCGAACCGCGCGGTCTCGATTCCGGCCGCGCGGCGCACCGCGGAATCCGCGCCATCGGCACCCACGAGCAAACGCGCGCCGAGCAGACGCCCGTCGGCCAGGGCAAGTTCTGCGCCCTCCTCGAGCAGACGGATCGCGGCGACCTCGGCCGGACACACCACGTGCACGTTCGTGAAACGCTGCAGGCGCTCGCCGAGCGCAGCGCGGATCACGCTGTTCTCAAGGAGGTAGGCGAGCGCCGGCTCGCCGATCTCAGCGGCATCGAAGCGTATCCGCCCTCCGCCAGCGGCGTCCCACACCTCCATCGCCTCGATACACGCCATCGGCCGGCACTGCATGCCCTGCCAGGCCCCGATGTTCTCGAAGACCGCACGCGAGGCGAGCGTGATCGCCGAGACACGCAGGTCGTAGTCCTCCTTTGGAGGCGGCACCGGCAGCGAGCGCTCGAGCAGCGCGACCTTAAAGCCGCTGCCACCGAGCGCACAGGCGAGTGTTGCTCCCGTCACGCCGGCGCCAACGATCACGATGTCGTAAAAAGATTTCATGAGATCTAGACAGGATCGGCGGAATTTTCCAGCAATCGACCGGTAAAGCTCATAGCAACAGACCCCGGGCGAGGCGTGGCAGGCGGCCTGCCAGACCACTCGTGATGCGCATCAGCCGGCGCTTGACCGGCGGCAGCAGATCCACGGCGAGCAGGCCGAGCCCGCGCGCAACCGTTAGCGGCCAGGCCTCATTGGCAAAGAGGCGTACGAGCAGATGGGTGAAGCCCTGTGTGATGCAAATATCGCGCTGACGCCACTGTGCATAGCGTTGCAGCACGGACAGCCCCCCGATGTCCTCGCCGCGGCGGTGTGCCTCCACCAGAATCTCGGCCAGCGCGGCGACATCGCGCAGCGCTAGGTTAAATCCCTGGCCTGCGACCGGATGCACGCTGTGCGCTGCGTTGCCAATGAGCACTAGACGCGGCCGCACTGGCTCAGTCGCACGCGTGAGCACAAGCGGATAGGCACGCCGTGGGCCTGGATGCGAAAACGCCCCGAGCCGCTCGCCGAAACTGTCCTGCAGGTGCGCGAGGAACTCCGTCTCTCCCCATGCCAGGCGCTCGGCGACCCGCTCGTGCGGTGTGCTCCAGATGAGCTTGCAGCGCTGGCCATCGAGCGGCACAAGCGCGAGCGGCCCCTCGGGTGTGAAGCGTTCATAAGCGGTGTGGTCGTGTGGCCGGCTGGTCGCGACCGTGGCGACCACGGCCTGCTCGGCGTACACGATCTGCTCGCTGGCAATCCCAGCGGCGGCGCGAACTGCGGAGTTCGCCCCGTCGGCCGCCACCACCAACCGAGCGGCGAGGGTCCGTTGCGCCTTGCCCTCTCTGACCGTGACCTCGGCGTACCCGTCGCGAACGTGCACGATCCCGACACTTGCCGGAGCGAACCGCGCGATCTTGTTACTCTCATCTAGCGCTTGCCATAGCGCCTTTGCAAGCCACGCAATCTCTACCGTATAACCGAGGGCGGGAATCCCAAGCTCGCGATGCGAAAGACACGCGCAGCCGAACCGCCCGCGGTCAGAGACGTGAATGTGCTCGATTGCAGTCGTGTGCGGGGCGATCCCCTCCCATGCCCCGAGCGTTTCGAGGATGCGCCGCGAGCCGAAGGCGAGCGCGAGCGCTCGCACGTCGTCACGCGCGCGCTCAGGCGCCTCGGGCGGCACGGTCTCCACAAGCGCCACGCGCAGCCCCGCAGTCGCCGCTCGCGCGAGCGCCAGCGCGAGGCTCGTTCCCGCCAGCCCGCCGCCGGCGATGAGGATGTCGTAATCGGGTGGCATGATTCGCTTGTGGTTTTTGGTTCGCCCGGTCCTCGTAAATTCATACCCAGAAACCAACGACCGTTATTTCCCCCGCATCAGCGCCTCGATCTCGTCTGTGGCCTTCGGCACTTCATGCGTGAGGACCTCGTGGCCGTCGCGGGTGACGAGTACGTCGTCCTCAATGCGCACGCCGATGTTCCACCAGCGCGGGTCTATCTCGTCGTTGCCCGCAGCGATATACAGCCCCGGCTCCACGGTCAGCACCATACCGGGCTCAAGCATGCGCCAAACCTCGTCCACCTTGTAGTCTCCCACGTCGTGCACGTCCATGCCGAGCCAGTGGCCGGTGCGGTGCATGTAGAAACGCTTGTAGTCGCCGTTCTCGACCACGCCATCCACACTGCCCTTGAGAATGCCAAGATCGATCAACCCGCGAGTCAGGACACGCACCGCGGTCTCGTGCGGTTCGTTCCAGTGCCGGCCGGGGGCGACCTGTTCGATCGCCGCCCGCTGTGCCTCGAGCACGATCTCGTAGATCGCGCGCTGCTCCCCGCTGAACCGACCGTTCACCGGGAAGCTACGAGTGATGTCGGCGGCATAGCACTCGATTTCGGCACCGGCATCTATGAGTACGAGGTCACCGTCGCGCAGCGCGGCACTGTTGTCGGTGTAATGCAAAATACAGGCGTTGGCCCCGCTAGCCACGATCGGCGGATAGGCAGGAAAGCGCGCCCCGCCCTTCTTGAATTCGTAGAGCAACTCCGCCTCGAGCTCGTATTCCATCAGGCCTGGTCGGCAGACCTGCATGGCACGCACGTGCGCTCGCGCCGATACCCGAGCGGCGCGTTTCATAATCTTGATCTCCTCCGCGCTTTTGATTAGCCGCATCTCGTGCAACAGATGGTTGAGGTCCACGAACTCGCCAGGCGCGTGTACGCCATTTCTGCTCTTCGCGCGCACCTCGTTCACCCAGTTCATGAGACGCAAATCGAAGTCCTTGTAGCGCCCCATGCTGTAGTACACCTTCTCGCGGTTCTCGAGCAACCCGGGCAGGATCTCGTCAATGTCCTCAATCGGGAAGGCATCGTCCGCGCCGTACAATTCGCGTGCGCCCTCCAGCCCCGCGCGCCGTCCCTCCCAAATCTCCTTCTCCGGGTTCTTCTCACGACAGAAAAGGATGTACTCGCCATGCGCGCGCCCCGGCACGAGCACGGCGCAAGCCTCTGGCTCGGGGAAACCCGTAAGATAGTAAAAATCGCTGTCCGGCCGGTACGGGTAGTCCACGTCGCGGTTGCGCGGGCGCACCGGCGCAGTCGGGACGATGGCCACCCCGCCGTCCATCTGCTGCATGAGGTCTCGGCGGCGTTTCGCGAACACCTTCATGTCCATAAAAACATTATGCCGCACTATCCGGCGGGGCGCTAAAGTGGACGGGTCAGACGAGGGGCAATCGTCTCACGGCTCTCGTAGTAGCGCCGACCACGCATCCGGCGTAGTGCCTGCCAGTAGCCGTCCACCACTCTGTAAGGCAGGTGCTTGTGCGTGGCGGCGAAGATGCCCTTGAGGTAGCGGTGCGAGAGATACGGATACTTGTGGTGGACCTCGTGGTAGTTTGCGTGGCTCCACAGCCACTCGAGCAACGGGTGCGTGCGCACCACCCAGCCGCTCACCGTGTACCACACCAGCCGGTGCTCGCCGCGTCCCGCCGCCTCGAAGGCCCGTTCCTCCTCTCGTGTTTTGACCGCCACTGCCGGGATGCCGTAGTGATCGCTCAACGCGCGAAACGCAAACACCAGCGGGAAGACAAGGAGCGTGGGGATCACCGAATAAGCCAGCTCTATCCCCATGGCCGGCACAAGCCCGAAGTACGCAAGTCCGGCGAGTGTCACGAAGAACAGGTCAGCTAGCACCGCCGCGCGATAGCGCCCCTCGCGAAACCGAAGCATGTTGCGCGCCAGCCAGCGGTACTGTTCGGCGATCCCGATCAGTGAACCGACGGTGAATGCCACCCAGAATGGGTGATCGTACATGCGGTCCTCCGGGTCACGCCCGGGCTGGTGGGCATAGCTGTGGTGTGCGAGGTGCGACTGGCGGTGGGCATGGAAAGGCACGAGCGCCAGCGCTGAGAGCAGACCGCCCCAGCTCTCGTTCCAGAACGCGCTTCTGAACAGCACGCGGTGCACGGCCTCGTGCGCAAGCACCGCCATACCGAGCATTAGCACGCCGTTAGCAACTGCCACTGCGAAGATCACGCCCCACCTGAGTAGCGGCCAGCCGTTCAAGCGCTCGGCCACTTGCTGCGCGAGCCAGAACGAGCAGAACAGGAGCCCGATCAACAACAGTGCCTTGAACAAGTTCTCGGCGCCCGGGATTAGCTGTGCTTTCGGGGCGGGAATTCGCGGGGAGATCATGGGATACAAGGTTTCAGTGCCTTGCTTACAATGCTTATAATAATGCGGATCGCTTTGCAGGTCTGTAAGCTGATCTAAGTGATTGGACACGGACGATTGTAGGCGCAAACTGGATTTATCGCCCCCAACCACACCTTTAAGTAGAAGGAGAACTAATCATGCCAATGATCGAGCGTTTCGTGAGACCTGTCAGTACCCTGGTCTTGACCGGTTTTCTGGCAACCACCCTGTATTGGCCTGCGGCGCAGGCCGGCATGATCGGTACCGATGCCGTGCTCGAGGCCCGGCAGGCCGCACCGGAGCGCAGCCGCCTGCGTGCGGCGCTCGAGCGCGATGAGGTCAAATCCATGCTGCTCGCCCGCGGTGTTGCGCCCGCGCAGGTGCAGGCGCGCATTGACAACCTAACCGACGCGGAGGTCCGCAGCCTCGCCGCGCACTTGGACGAGATGCCCGCAGGTGGCGATGCCCTCGGACTGCTGGCGTTCGTGTTCATCGTGCTGCTGATCACCGATATTCTCGGCTTCACCGACATCTTCCCATTCGTGAAGAAGCCGCAGGGGCGGCGCTGAGCGGCGCTGCAGAGCGGAATGCCATACGGCTCGCTGGCCGCCCGTCTTGCGGCGGGCGGCCTCTATGTTTTTGTCCTGCTGCTCGCCGGTTGTGCGATCTCACCACTGCAGAGCGAACGACTGCGCGTCGAGGGGATCTTCGCCGAGCCGGTCGAGCTGACCGATGTGCCATTCTTCCCGCAAGAGGCCTACCAGTGCGGGCCGGCAGCGCTGGCTACGGTGCTCAACTGGAGCGGGGTGGCAGTCACGCCTGAGGCCCTCACGCCTCAGATCTATTTGCCCGCCCGCAAGGGCGCGCTAGCGCTCGAGCTCATCGCCGCTGCGCGCCGCCACGGGCGCGTACCCTACGTACTGCGACCCGAGCTCGAGGCACTTCTTGCCGAGGTGGCCGCCGGTCATCCGGTGCTGGTGCTGCAGAATCTGGGATTCGGCTGGCTGCCGCGTTGGCACTACGCAGTGGTGATCGGTTTCGATCTCAAACACGAGGAGGTCGTGCTGCGCTCTGGCGCACTCGCGCGCCGGGTCACGCCGCTCGCAGTCTTCGAGCGCACCTGGCGGCGTAGTGACTACTGGGCAATGGTGGCGCTGCCGCCCGCGCGTCTGCCTTGCACCGCCGAGGAGCTGCCCTATCTCAAGGCCGTGGCCGCGCTCGAACACGTCGGCCGACACGCGGAGGCGGCGCGGGCCTATGCCGCCGCACTCACGCGCTGGCCCTCGAGCAGGGCCGCGCGCATGGGGCTCGGCAACGCGCGTTATGCGCTGGGCGATCTCGCCAGCGCGGAAGCCGCCTTCCGCCGCCTCCTGCAGGACCATCCCAATTACGCGCCCGCCTGGAACAACCTCGCTCAGGTGCTCGCTGACCAGGGCCAGCTTGCCGAGGCCGAGGCCGCAGCGCGGCGCGCACTCGCCCTCGACAGCGATGACGCACACGCAAGCCTCTACCGGCAGACCCTGGACCTAATCCTCGAACAACGCGCCGCTGGAAGAAAAGAAAAAAATTAATGAATGGGTTCTCAGAATTTGTTTGTGACGTCTGTCTGAGTAATGATTTCTTTTCTATCAGGGATGGAATTCCTCATAGAGGATCTGCACGCCAGCGCGCACGTACTCGACCAGTTCGGCGAACGCCCGCTCGGCAGCCTCGCCGCTGTCGCCCTCCTCGCCCAGCTCGACCTCGGCGATCTGAATGAGGTCACGCACCGCCTCGCCGGCCTCGCCCGGCAGCTTGTATGCCTCTTTGGCGCCGGCGGCCACAAGCCCGAGCAGCAAGCCACGGCACCACTCAGCTAGCGCACGCACGCGCATTTCGAGATCCGTGTCCTCGCACGGCAGCAGCAGCTCGAACTCGAAGCGGCGGTCCTCCAGTTGCCGCTCAATCCCCGCGGCCAGCGTGGCAAGGAGGCGTGCGGCCTGCTCGTAAGTCGCCTCGTCCACGTCGGCCCGTCCTGGCTCCAGAATCAGGTCCCGCCAGGGCAGTTCGCGGCCAGGCGAAGCGGCAGCGAGCACACCAGCAAGCACGCCGTGCGCCTCCGCCGCGCTCAGGCTGCTGCCGGCCGCGGCCAGGGCGCGGCTCAGACCCTCGTAGTTCGGCTGGCTGTCAGGGTGTGTCAAAAAACACCTCACCGCCGCGCGCGCCAAGGACGATAAGCAGAGGCGGCGGACATACTCAAATGAAGATGCATAGTCTAACACCGCGCGCGGGCGGGCGTTGCAGAGCAGTGCGGAACTTCGCCGGTGATAAAACCCTGGGGACCCACCAGCCGTTGACCCGTACCACACCCGGTCCTACTATTGATTGCAGAAGTGTGGCAGGCAGGGTGCTTTTTGCGAAGCTACAAGTACGGATTTAAAGAATAAGCCTAGTAGCGCAGGCCTGCACCGGTTACGAACCTAAGGAGGATAGCAACAATCAACAGGGCGATGACCGCAGACCGCCAGGTGGAGAGCGAAGACCTCAAGAGGCTCGAGGCGCGCATCGATGCGCTGATCGAGATGTGTCAGCGCTTGAAACGCGAGAACCAGGCCCTTAAAGCAGAGCACAGCGCGCTTTCAGAAAAGCACGCGCGCTTGATGGAAAAGACGCGCGTTGCACGCGCGCGTATCGAGGCTATGATCGGCAGGCTCAAAGCCCTGGAGCGCAGCACGTGAGAGAACCACGCGACGGCGTGACCGTCACCATCCTCGGCAAGGAATTCCTCATCGCCTGCCCGGAGAAGGAGCGTCAGGCGCTGCTCGAGAGCGCCGAGTACCTCGACCGCAAGATGCGCGAGATCCACGCCACCGGCAAGGTGATTGGCACCGAGCGCACCGCGATCATGGCAGCGCTCAACATCGCCAACGAGCTGCTCGAGCTGCGCCGACGGGGCGCGGTGTCAGAGGAGCTGTCCCGCCAGATACGCTACCTGGAACAAAAGATTGACACCGCTTTGCAGATGTGAATACCCCCTCTCGCTGTGGACTGCAGCCCCGGTGCACGCCGGCCGCGCGAGGTATAATATTGCGCTGCGTCCCCTGCGGTGTGCGTGACACCCCAGAAAGCCCGATGGTCCTATAGCTGTCACTGCGGGAGCCGCTGTCGGTGCCGGTGTGCAGGTCCGCCTCGCAGCGGAAAGCCTAAAGGCATCGCAAACGCACCCACCTTACCCTTGTGGATCCAAGGGGACGGGGTGTCACGGCACTCGCGGAGGACGCCTTTTGCTTCTCCCGCCGGGAAGGGGACGACGCCTGACCGCAACATTTGCTCATTCATACACTTGGCATCCTTTCTCTGCTGAATGGGCGCGCCTACTCCCATGACCGCTAAGACACAGCTTCGACGGGAGCTGCGCGGGCGACGCGCCTGCCTTTCGCCAGACGAACAGCGATTGGCCGCCGAGCGGCTCGCAGTCAACCTCGCGGGCACCCACTGGTTCCAGCGGGCCGCCCGAATCGCCTGCTATCTGTCCAACGACGGCGAGGTCGATACTGGCCCCGTCGTCAAGCGCATTCTGCGCGCGGGCAAGCATTGCTACCTGCCGGTGTTGTCGCGCATGAATTACGACCGGCTGTGGTTCGCTGAGTATCATCCTGGCATACGGCTCAAGCCAAATCGTTTCGGCATCCCGGAGCCAGTGGTGACGGCCCGCGAGCTGGTGCGGGCCCGCTCACTCGACCTCGTGCTGGTCCCGCTGGTGGCCTTCGATGCCGGCGGCCATCGCCTCGGTATGGGCGGCGGCTATTACGACCGGAGCCTCGCCTTCCTGCTGCCGCGCCGCCACTGGCACCGGCCTCAGCTGGTGGGCCTCGGTTACGATTTTCAACGCGTAGAGAGCCTGCCTGTGGACCCCTGGGACGTTCCGCTCACCGGTGTGGTCACCGAAAAGAAAATATACGTCAGCGCCAACCTCTGAGACACAACAAGGAATATTCCATGAACGTCCTCATCATCGGCGACGTCGTTGGCTCGCCCGGACGGCACGCCGTGGTGACGCACCTTGCCCAGTTGCGCGCGCGCTACCGGCTCGATTTCGTCATCGCCAACGTCGAGAACATTGCCGAAGGCGCCGGTGTTACGCCCGAGACCGCCTCTGCCCTGTTGGCCTGCGGCGTGGATGTGCTCACCAATGGCAACCACGCCTGGGACAAACGCGAGGCCCTCGAGTACATTGCGCGCGAGCCGCGCCTGCTGCGGCCGCACAACTATCCCGAAGGCACGCCTGGCAGCGGCTGGATCGTGGTCACAGCCGCCAACGGCCACAAGGTTGGTGTGCTCAACCTTATGGGAAACGTCTTTATGCACCCGCATCTCGCCTGCCCGTTTCGTTGCGCCGACCAGGTACTGGCAGCGAAACCGGCTGACGTACGCGTGGTGCTGGTGGACTTCCACGCCGAGGCGACAAGCGAGAAGACCGCACTCGGGTGGTACCTCGACGGACGCGTCTCTGCAGTCGTGGGCACGCACACGCACATCCCCACTGCCGACGAGCGCGTGCTGCCGCGCGGCACCGGCTACATCACCGACATCGGCATGGCTGGCTGCTACGAGTCGGTGATCGGCATGGACATCGAGAAGTCCCTGCGCCGTCTCGTGCACAAGCTGCCTGAGTGCTTCGACGTCGCCGAGGGGCCGGGCACGCTGTGCGCCGTGCGGCTCGACATAGATGAACATACGGGCCGATGCCGCGCGATCGAGCGCCTGCGCCTCCCGGAGGCGGGTGCATCGGCCGAGGAGGAACGGCGGCTGCGTCTGGCATAGAAAGCCTTAACGAGAAATCCTCGGGTTCCTGACGTCCCGGGGGTTAAAGATCATATTCGTTTATTTGGCATTACTTGGCATCACGCGTGGCCTACTGGCTAATGAAATCCGAACCGGCCGTGTTCAGCCTCGATGACCTTGCGCGGCGGCCGAAAAAGACCGAACACTGGGACGGGGTACGCAACTACCAGGCGCGCAACTACCTGTGCGCTATGCGCAAGGGTGACCTCGCCTTTTTCTACCACTCCAACTGCGTCCAGCCGGCCGTGGTCGGGATCGTCGAGATCGTGCGCGAGGCCTACCCCGACTTCACCGCCTGGGACCCAAAGAGCGAATACTACGATCCTCAGAGCACGCCGCAGCGGCCGCGCTGGTTCATGGTGGATGTGCGCTTCCGGCGCCGGCTCCCGCGCCCCGTCACACTAGCCGAGATCAAGGCGCATCCGGCGGCTGCGGATATGCCGCTTGTGCAGCGGGGCAGTCGGCTCTCGGTGATGCCGTTGACCGCCCGGCAGTGGAATACCATCCTCGAATTAGGCAGTGGGGAGGTAAAGGGTTAGTGGTGTGGCGAAAGATCATTCCCAAACTTTTCACGCCTCACCCCTCACTCCTTCCAATATCTTCGCGCTCTTGGCCTTGACTGTCTTTTTGTTTCTCGCACAAAGCGCATTGTGTGCTCACGCCACCCGGTTCGGCACAGGCGCGCTGATGCTCTTCTCTAAGAGACCGGCCGCGCCCTTGAAGGGGTTCATCGCGGATATTTAGAATTCCACGACTAGCCGGCAGAATGGCGTCATGACTTTTGCCGAGCTGCTCGGAGTACGCGAGCGCGAAAAATCGGCTGCGCGTTGCTCGGCGACAGCCCCGATAAGACCCTCAGGAAGGGGCGCGCGCTGGCGCGTACTTTAATTGCCTTTTTGGTGCCAGCTTCGTCTTCGCGCGAAGCAGCTGCGCAGTCTTGTAACACCGTTCGAGTGTGCGTGAGCGCGGTCAATGTGCACACGGCGGGCAGCGCAGCGCCTTCAGTTGCTGCTGAGGACGACGCGCGGAGAGACGTCTTTTCTACCGTTGCGAAATCTCCACCATAAACCACGCCTTCAATGACGAGACCAAGCGGGGGAGCAATGCCGGAAACGAAAAATCTGACAGCCATGTTCCTCGCCGCCCTTGCGGCAGTTTTCCTTACCGCCGCCACGGCCGGACCGCCCGAGCGCGATAACCCGCGCGTGCGCATGACGACCAGTCTAGGCGTCATCGAGCTGGAACTCTACGCCGTGCAAGCGCCACTCACCGTTAAGAATTTCCTCAACTACGTCGAAACAGGCTTTGCCAACGGCACGATCTTCCACCGCGTGATCCCAGGCTTCATGATTCAGGGTGGCGGCTACGCCCCCGGGCTCAAGCCCAAGCCGGGCGGCGTGCCGATCAAGAACGAAGCCGACAACGGCCTCAAGAACCTTGCCGGCACCATCGCCATGGCGCGCACGAGTGATCCGCACTCGGCGATCAGCCAGTTTTTTATCAACACCGTCGATAACCCCTTTCTCGACCACCGCGACAAGACTGCCGCCGGCTGGGGCTACGCGGTCTTCGGGAGAGTGACCCGGGGCATGGAGATAGTGAAAAAAATCGAGTCGGTCCCTACGCACACTGTCGGACCGTTTGAGAACGTCCCGAGGCAAGACGTCGTCATCGAGCGTATTGAACGTCTTTCCCGAAGTCGCCGAGCGCAGATGCAGTAACCGCTGGCGCGCGCAGGGCAGGCTCGCGTTTCAGGCACGCGACCTGGGGATCAGCTCAGGAACAGTTTGTACGCTGGGTTTCTGGTCTCTTCGGTGTATTCGTAGCCGAGGCGATCGAGGAATTTCTGGAATGCCTTCTTATCACGCGACGGGACTTGCATGCCGATTAGCACGCGCCCGAAGTCGGCACCATGCGAACGATAGTGGAAGAGCGAGATGTTCCAGCGCCCGCCCATCTTGGTCAAAAAGTTCATCAAGGCACCGGGGCGTTCGGGGAACTCGAAACGATAGAGGATCTCATCGTGGGCATTGGGCGCGCGGCCGCCGACCAGATGACGTACGTGCAGCTTGGCCATCTCGTTGTCGGTCATGTCGAGCACCGGGTAACCGTGACGGCGCAGGAGGGCGGCGAGTCGCTTCTCTTCGTCCGCGCCTCGGATCTGCACGCCGACGAAAATGTGAGCGTTGCAGGGATCAGCGTAGCGGTAGTTGAACTCGGTGATTGAATGTTCGCCAAGAATCGCGCAGAAGCGCTTGAGCGCACCGGGGCGCTCGGGGATCGTGACCGCGAACAGCGCCTCGCGCCGCTCGCCGATCTCGGCGCGCTCGGCCACGTACCGCAACCTGTCGAAGTTGACGTTGGCACCCGAGGCAATGGCCACCAGGTGCCGGTCGCGTAGCCGAGTGTGTTGCACGTAGCGCTTGAGTCCGGCGAAGGCCAGCGCGCCTGCCGGCTCGAGGATCGAGCGGCGGTCCTCGAAGAGATCCTTGATCGCAGCGCAGATCTCGTCGTTGGTGACGACCACCATCGTATCCACGAACTTTCTCGCAAGACGGAAGGTCTCCTCGCCCACCTGTCGCACGGCCACCCCATCGGCGAAGATGTTGACGTGATCGAGCACCAGTCGCCGACCGGCCTTAAGCGAACGGTCCATGGCGTCGCAGTCCTCGGGCTCGACACCGATGACCTTTACCTCAGGGCGCAGGCTCTTTATGTACGCGGCGATGCCGCCGATCAGCCCGCCGCCGCCGACCGGAACGAAGACCGCGTACAGCGCGCCCGTGTGTTGTTTCAAGATCTCGAAGCCGATCGTCCCCTGTCCAGCGATTACCTCCGGGTCGTCGTAGGGGTGGATGAAAACGAGGTCTTTGGCGCGCGCAAGCCTACGCGCGTGTGTGTAGGCCTCGTCGTAGGTGTCGCCGTGCAGCACCACGTGGCTTCCTAAGTTTCGCACCGCGTCCACCTTGATCTGCGGGGTGGTGCGCGGCATGACGATCAGCGCGCGTGCGCCGAGGCGCGCGGCGGCGAGCGCAACACCTTGGGCATGGTTGCCCGCCGAGGAGGCGACTACGCCTTGCCTGAGCTGTGCAGCAGAGAGATTGGCCATCTTGTTGAACGCCCCACGACACTTGAACGAGAACACCGGCTGCAGGTCCTCGCGCTTGATCCAGACGTGGTTGTGCAGGCGCCGCGAAAGCACCGGGGCGTACTCGAGCGGAGTCTCGCGTGCGACCTCGTAAACGCGCGCGCTCAGGATCTTCTTGATATAGCGTTCGGACACAGGTTGTTCCTCTCCTGCCATTCCTCCCAGCCTACCGGGGGCGGGAATGCGCTTTATTATTGCATAGCGGGCAGGTATCCTGTTCCGATGCCCGAGAGGCAACATGAATCAGGATGAGATGAAAAAAGCGGCTGCGCGGGCCGCCCTTGATTACATCGAGACCGGCACGGTGATCGGCGTGGGCACGGGCTCGACCGCCAACCACTTCATTGACGCCCTGGCCGGTATCAAGGGCCGGATCGAGGGGGCGGTGGCGAGCTCCAATGCCACGGCCGAGCGTCTCAAAAAGGCTGGTATCGCAGTGCTCGATCTGAACGACGTGGGCGAGTTGCCGCTGTACGTGGACGGGGCCGACGAGGCCACACGACACCTGCACCTGGTCAAGGGCGGTGGTGGGGCGCTCACGCGCGAGAAGATCGTGGCCGCCGCCAGTCGCAAGTTTGTCTGCATCGCCGACGAGAGCAAGCTTGTCGAGGTGCTCGGCAAGTTTCCGCTGCCAGTCGAGGTCATCCCCATGGCGCGCTCCTATGTCGCGCGCGAGCTGGTCAAGCTCGGCGGTCGGCCGGTCTGGCGCCAGGGTTTTGTCACCGACAATGGCAATGTAATCCTGGACGTGCATGACTTGCACATCTTGAACCCAGTGGAACTCGAGGAACGGCTCGACCACGTCGCTGGGGTGGTCACCAATGGGTTGTTCGCCCGCCGCCCGGCGGACGTGCTGATCCTCGGCACCTCGAAAGGCGTTCAGACCCTCGTCTGAGCTCCGCGCGCGGCAGAGGAGCGCTTGCTTGCCGCGTTCTAGTTGACCACGCGCGCGATGCGGATGCCGAGCTTCTTGATACGGTGCCAGAGGCTGCGTTCGGTGATGCCGAGGCGGCGTGCGGCGTGTGCCTGCACGCCGCGGCAGGCGGCGAGCGCCTGAAGGATAGCCCGCCGCTCGAGTTCCGCGAGCCAGTCGTCTAGGTTCTGCGTCCCGTCTTCGGGGAGGGCGACGGCGGCCATGGCAGCGGATCCCGTCGTAGCCTCGGGTATGGCGCCAGTGAGTGCCGATGGCAGGTCACCGACGTCGATGCGCGAACCGCGACAAGCGAGCAGCGCACGCTCGATCACGTTGCGTAGCTCACGGATGTTGCCCGGCCAAGGGTAGCGCTCGAGCTGCTCGAGCGCCGCAGGCGTAATGCCGTCTATGACCTTGCGCGTCTCGGCGGATAGCTCTTGCAAGAAGGCCTGCACGAGAAAAGGGATATCCTCTTTGCGTTCCCGAAGCGGCGGCACCACGATGTTGTATACGTCCAAGCGGTAGAGCAGATCCTCGCGGAAGCTTCCGGCGCGCACCAGCGCCTTCAGATCGCGATTGCTCGCCGCGATGATGCGCACGTCCACGCGTTTCACCTCGTTACTGCCCACCGGCGAGTACTCGCGCTCCTGTAGAACGCGCAATAGTTTGGCCTGCAGCGAGGGGTGGAGGTCACCGATCTCATCCAGGAACAGCGTGCCCCCGTCGGCCTGCTCGAGGCGTCCGGGACGGTTGGCGGTCGCGCCAGTGAAGGCACCCTTTACATAGCCGAACAACTCGCTCTCCATGAGATCGCGCGGGATGGCCGAGCAATTGATTGCCACCCATGGCCGGGCGGCGCGCGGCGAGAGCGCGTGCAGGGTGCGCGCCACCAGTTCCTTGCCGGTACCGGACTCGCCGGTGATGAGCACGTTGGTGCGGTACGGCGCCACGCGCCGGATCTCCTCGAGCAGGCGCTTGGCCGCGGGGCTCTCGCCAACCATGCGCCGGCCGGCCGCGCCGCCGACCGCGGCCTTCAGGCGCGCGTTCTCGCCGAGGATGTCGCGCAACCTCAACGCGTTGTGCACGGCGATCTCAAGCTGCTCGGGCTCGAACGGTTTCGTGAGGTAATCAGCTGCACCGTCGCGGATCGCCTGCACCGCTGAGCGGATGGTGCCGTGCGCGGTCACCACGATCACCGGCACGTCGGGGCGCAGCGCGCGCAGCCGGGCAAAAAGTGCCTCCCCGCCCATGCCTGGCATCCTAAGATCAGTGAGCACCACGTCGAGGTCAGGCTTATTCGCGAGCATGAGCGCCTCCTCGCCGCTTGCGGCCAGCCACACTCGATGGCCGGCCTCCTCCAGAATCATGCGCATGACTGCCTGCATGTTGGGTTCGTCGTCCACAACCAGCACGGTGCGTTTCATGACGGTGTTCTCTCCTCGCAAACCGGGAAGCGCATAACAAAGCGCGCACCTTGGCGGTGGCGGGGCGGGGCCACTTCTAGGCGCCCGCCGTTGGCCTCTACCAGCGTATGGGCGATGGTCAGGCCGAGGCCAGTGCCGCCCTCCTTGGTAGTGAAAAACGGCTCAAACACTCGCGGCAGGATACCAGGCGGGATGCCAGGACCGCTGTCCTCGAGACTGAGTTGCACCTGCCCGTCGCGGCGGCCCGCCTCCAGCCACAGCTCGCTGCCCGAGCTATCCAGGGCCTCTAGGGCGTTGGTACAGAGATTTATCCAGGCCTGCTGCAGCAGCGCCGTATCGGCCCGGATGCGCGCCCCGCCGTGCCTGTAGGCGCGGTACACGTGCACGCCGTTACGGCCGGCGAGCGCAAGCTCGAGTGCACGCTCCATGGGCTCCACGGGATCGAGCAAGTCAAAGGCCGGCTGGCGGTGACGCGAGAGTTTAAGGAAGTCCTGCACCAGGTTAGCCACGCGCAGGCTCTCTTCGCGGATCATGCGCACAAGTTCGCGGTGGCTCTTGTCCGTCCTTCGATCCGCAACCGATGCCTCCCTCCCCCACTCCTCATTCACGGCCTTTTCGAGCAACGCCGCGGAGGTATTGATTACGCCGATCGGGTTGCGGATCTCGTGGGCGAGCGCGGCGGACAGCTCGCCCAGCGCCGCGAGCTTATCGCGCTGGAAGCGCTGCGCCTGTTCGTCGCGCGCGGCGCGCAAGCGCGCGGCCATGGCGTTGAAGGCCTGAGCGAGGTCACCGAGCTCGTCATCGGATGTGATAGGAACCTGTGCATCGAAATTCTGCGCTGACAGCTGCAGCACGCCGTCGCGCAATAACTCAAGCGGTCGCAGCACGCGGCGGCTTAGGAACAAACCGGTAAGCGTGCCGATTACGAGCCCGATGAGCGCGATGGCAAAAAACAGCACCACACGGTTGGTGAGTACCTCCTGCACACCGCGTCGCTCGAGCCCGTAGAACATAATTGCCTCCACACGCCCGGTCGAGTCCACCAGCGGCGTGTACAGGCCGCGCATGCGCCCGCCCTCGGCCTGCAGGCTGTAGTAAGGCTTCTTCTCCTTCTCCAGGCGTTGCAACGCCGCCGCCGGCAAGACCAGCGAAGTGGCCGCAGGACGGCGCGAGAAGATGTCGTAGTACTTGCGGTCTTCGCGGTAATAGAGCCGTGTGGTGAGTCCCGTGAGTTGTGCAAGCTCGTCGGTGAAGTCCTGCCCGAGCAGGCTGCCCAGCACCAGGTAGTATCGCAACCGGCCGTGACGTGGGATGGGCGTGATGCCGACGGCGGCCAGCATGCTTTTGTTCTTGCGCAACACCTTGAGTATCGCCTCGCTCTGACCGCGTTCCCAGAGCGACTGCACCTCAACTGGGATAGAGGTGTAAACAAGCCGCTGCTCCGGGGTGTAAACCTGCACCAGGTTCACACCGAGCTCGTGAGCGATGCGCCGCACGGGCACGGGCATCGTTTCGCCGGCACGCTCGACGGTCGCAACGAACTCGGCATCGTCGGCGAGCACGCGACCGAGCATCACGGCGTCGTTTTGGTAGGCCTGCAACCAGCTCTGGCTGGCGCGCGCCGCGTCCGTGATCCATTGTTCGAGGCGGCGCTCGAAGCTTCCCGAGACCCATTCGGCGGCGAACCAGCCAGCGGCCAGCATGGGTACGACCACGATCACGGAGATGGCGAGCAGCACCTTGCGCTGCAACCGACCAAGCCTGGGAAATGACAAGCGTCCCCCTCTATAGACGACTGGAAGCTACAGATTTTGTAGCCTCCTACACATCATAGGATACGCATTTTGGAGGTTCAGATATAAGCATTTGATCTTCATGAACAATTCAATGGCATGCCATTTGCATTTGCCTATAGCAATGGCGCGGTAGTCCGTCGCCAGAGCTTTACCTAACCAAACGATACTTCCAACAAATAGAGGAACGATCCATGCAGAAGACCCTGATCAGCGCCCTGGCCATGTTGCTCGCCCTGGCGTTCGGCGCCGTAAACTTGTCCGTGGCCGGCGAGCAGACCCAGGCACAGCAGCATAAGCAGGAGAAGAAAGAGGTGAAGAAGAAGAAGGCCGCAAAAAAAGAAGGGGAGAAAGAAAAGAAGGAAGAGAAGAAAGAAGGCGGCAAGTAATCGCGCCCGCCTCTACGCTGTGCAAAGCGCCCCGGATGGGGCGCTTTTTTTTGAAAACAGTCCGTCGCTGCGCCCGCGCGCGCTCAGGCGAGCCGGCGTTCGATCCAGGCCTGAAGCTGCGCCGGTCCAAGCGCCCCGCTCACACGGTCGACTTCGCGACCGCGCCGAAACAGGACGAGCGTGGGGATACTGCGTATGTCGTATTCGGCAGCAAGCGCGGGATGTTCCTCGGTGTTGACCTTGGCGAAACGCAATCGTGTCGCATTCTCGGCAGCGGCCTGGGCAAAGACCGGCGCCATCATCCGGCACGGACCACACCATGGCGCCCAGAAATCCACCAGCACCGACAAATCGCTGCGTTCGATGTGCGTGCGAAAATGCGCCGCATCGACTTCGATGGGCCTGCCATCCAAGATCGGCCGGTGACAGGAACCGCAGCGCGGACCCTCCGCCAGGCGCATGGCCGGCACGCGGTTGATGGCATGACAATGTGGACAAACGATGTGTAGGGGATCGCTCACAAAAAACTCCTTCGGGCAGGAACCGCCCGAAGGAGTTTGTGGGGACGAAACGCCGCGATTTCCAGCGCCCTGCGGCGGGCAGCCCCCTCAAGCGCTGCGGCGCAAGGGCTGCGCGTTGCGCAACCGCGCGATGAGCTCGCGCAGGAAGGCGATGCGCTCGTTCAAGCGCACGACGGCCTGCCGGGCAAAGTCTGGTCCGCTACTTCCCGACTTGAGCTGGGCGTAGGGCGCCTCGATCAGATCCTCTTCGAGCGCGACGAACCGCGAGGCCGGCGGCCCCGCCATCCGGCAGACCTGCTCGATGCGCGCCTGTGCCTGCAAGCTAAGCGCATGCAATTGCTTGCTGCGCTCCGGGCCGATCCAGGTCGTAATGCTGCGCTCGGCCTTGCCCGGCTCGCCAGGGTTGGCGATGTAGTCCTGCCAGATGGCGACCGCGGACTCGATATCCCGGATCGCAGCTTCGAGCAAGCCAGCTGCCTCCTCGCGCTCCTTGGCGCTTGCCGCCGGTCGTTGGCTTATGTCGCTTACGGCTTTTTCTAGACTTTTCATGGGTTCTCCTGTGTGCACGCTTTTTACTCTTTTATTTTTAACCACGGACCCAACCGGCCGCTAGGGGCGCGTGCTCAGGGCGACCTGGCCGGCGCCTCCGGCAATGGCGCGGCGCGCCGACCGGAGAAGCGCAAGGTGAGGATACCGGCGGTGCACACCAGTACCGCACCGATGGCAGAAAGCCTGTCTATGACCACTCGCCATAGCCACGCGTCCCAAAGTGCCGCAAACACCACCGCCGCATACGAGAACGGGCCAACCTGGGCCGCCGGGGCACAGGCGTAGGCACGGGTCAGCGCCATTTGCGCCATGCTGGCGAGCGCCCCCATCGCAGCGAGCAACAACCATAACCCGGGCTGCGGGGTGCGCCAGCTCCAGAAAAGCGGTACCGCAGATCCGAGTGTGCTCAACAGGGTGAAATAAAACACGATCCGAAACGGCGTCTCGCTGCGATGCATCCGGCGGATGCCGACCATGGCCACGGCCGCAAGCATCCCCGCTGCCAGGCCAATGAGCGAGTCGGTGTTAAATAGGTACATGCCGGGCTTGAGGATGAGCACGATGCCGGCGAAACCGACGGCGACTGCCGCCACCACACAGCGCGACACTGGCTCGCCCAGCCAGGCTGCCGCGATGAACGGTATGAACAGCGGCGTCGAATAATTGAGCAGAGTTGCCTCGGCGAGGGGCAGACGGGCGATGGCATAGAAATAGCAGTACATCGCTGCCAGCCCGGCGGCAGCGCGAATGAAATGCTGCCCCGGGTAGCGGGTCTTCATATGATGCAACCCATGCCGCCAGACCCAGGGCAGCAGGAACACTAGCCCCATGGCGCTGCGGAAGAACACGACCATTTCGTTCGAAAGCGAGGCGGACGCCGCCTTGACCAGCACGCCCATGCCGGAAAACAGCAGCGCCGACACCAGCATGTAGGCCGCGCCGCGCAGAAGATTCTGGCCCGCGGCGGGCTTGTGCTTCCTTGGCTTCGATAACGCGGTGTCCCTGCTGCTGTTTTCGTGCCCGGATGCACTCACGAGGCGCTTTCGTAGAAGCGGACTTCGATGCGGATTTTGCCGATCAGGTCCACAAGTGGCATGAGCTCGGCGAGACGCTCGCCCTCGATGAGCTTGAGGTGGGTGGCATCCGCGGGTAGTTGGCCGAAGGTCGGGTCTACCGCCAGCCACGCACCGCCCACATGCGTCTCCGCCCAGCTATGGTAGAGGAAGCCCCCGAGTTCTTCCGAGTAGACCAAGCCGTTGACCACGCGGGTTGGCAACCCGAGCGCGCGCGCAAGCGCGGCGTACAAATAGGCGTGTCCTTGGCATTCGGCGCGTCGCCCTTCGAGCACGTCCAGGGCCGAGAACACGTCCACCGCCTCCTTGCGGATGTTGCGCTGCAACCAATCCAGGATGCGCGCGATGCGCGCGCGCGCCCGGTCTTCGCCGCTTGCGATCTCCCGGGCGAGGGCGCGCATGCGCGGGTCATGGCTGGGCACGACCACGGACGGTTCGAGATAGCGCGCCATGTCCGCATCCGGCGTGGTTTGCGCGCGATTCGCGCCGGGATCGCGCGCGCGGATCTCGCAGCGGAAGGCCACGTCTTCGACGACACACTGCTGGCGGTTATCGGAGGGCGGGGCTTGCGCAAGCCCGGTCAGGACCAACGTCAAGCGCCGGGCGCGGCGCGGCGAAGATAACGGCGTGCTCAGGCGTACCAGGCTGTAGTCGAGCAGCGACTCGCGCTTGTTGAGGCTCGCCGCAATCAGGTCGTGCTTGGCGACGCGTTCGTCCTCGAGCGCCGAGATCAGGACGCCGTTCAGGGCTATTTCCAGAAGCGGCCGGCCTCGCGCATCCATCCAGCTACGCGTCCGCTGGCCGTGCAACATGGTAGTGAGGCGGTAAGCCGTGCCGGTGAAAAGCTCGCTCCGCTCGTAGGCCTCCACGCGCTGCTCGACCTCGGCGAGCGCCTGCGTCTGGCCATCGTAGATCAGGTAGCGATAGCGCGCGCCGAGCGCAAGCCCGTAGCGCAAGGGATAGAGCGCGATGGCGCTCGCCGGGTGCACGCGCTCGTGCAACGGATAGCGCTCGATCGTGGTGTTCCCAGCGCTCGTGATCGCCACGTGCAACACATCGCCATCGACCCGGCCGTCGAGCCGCAAGCGGTGGCCATCGAGGTCGTAGTCGTAGATGAAGCGCAGCAGGGCGAGCTCGCTGTCGACCTCGTCGAGCGCCTTGAGGTTGACGCGCTTGTCGATGCCGAGGAAACGCAGGCGAAACGCCGCCTCCGAGCGCAACCGGTAGCGTTCTGCCCCCAGGGGCTCGACGGCCAGGCGCGAGAAGCCGATCTTCTCGCCGTTAAACACCACCCCCTGCCAATACTCGCGATAAGGCCAGTCGGCGAGGGTATATCGCCGCGGCGGCCCAGCCGGTTGACCGGCGTCGTGGAAGTAAAGTCCCGCGCAGCCCGCAGCGAACAGCGCCTGCGCTAGTACGATGAGCGGAAAGAAGCGCTTCAGCATGCTGACCCCCGTCAGGCGCTGCGGCGTGCCGGCTTCTTGCGTGCGGCGGCCGGCCGTGCGAGTGCCTGCATGAGGCGCTGAATATAGGCCTTGGCCACCTGCTTCAGCGGCCTTCCCTCCGTCCGGGCGAGGAGGCGCTCGAGCGCGAACCAGTCGCGCGAAGCGACGAGACGCCGGTGGCGCGCATGGAAATCCCGCAGGCGTGCGCGTGTAAGACCGATTGCGGCCAGCTGCTGCCAGCGATGATAGGTGCGTACGCGCTGGACGAACTGCACACGAACACGCGCATCGACGAGCGCCTCTTCCTCGATTGCCGGAAGCAACGGCTGGGCGGTGAGCAAGGCGTGCGCGTAGATTCCGCGGCCGGCATGGCGTGCCCGACCGCCGGCGAGGCGCGGATAAACCGGCACGCCCCCTAGAGCGCAGCTTGGCGAACGGCTCTTGAAGACATAGCCACTTAGGTCGTCGAGCTCGCGCGCCATGCGCCGGCCGTAGGCAGCGAGCTTTCTGGTGTAATCCCTCGCCGGCTCCTCGATCACACGCGCGCGCGGCGCTTGCGGCTTGCCGACGAGCTGCATGGGCGGGCGCGGCACGCCAAGACCGATCGCGACCTCCGGGCAAACCGGCACCAGTTCGAAGCACCGGCCCAGGTCGCGCGCAATATAGGCAGCGTACTTGTGGCCGCCGTCGTAGCGTACCGGCTGTCCGAGCAGGCAACTGCTGACCCCAATGCGGATGCGGCGCGCTCGGCGGGAGTTTCTCGTTTTGGGGACCATGACAAGCATCATAAATCCACCCCTCGACCGGTGTCTCGTGCGGCGCAGCGACACCGAACGCGAGCGGGTTTCGATCGGTGAGGGCAGCAAGACATGCAGGTTGCCACGCGCTGCCCCGCTTTCTCTTAAATCTCGTGCTCGGCTGCCGCGAGCGCAATCATGGCTAGAGGGGTCGACACGCGGATGTCGCCAAAATTGCACGCCTGTCACGGCCTTGAGCACACCCATGAGCTGCAAGGGCGAGGGGGAATTCATAACCCGCAGATCTAAGAGATTGGTGAGGCCACGGCGTGCCAGCGCGGCGGCCTGGCGCAACGCGTAGCAACGCAGTCCACAGGCGCCCTTGAACAGGATCAGCGCGACAGCGACCTTGAGGAGCGAATCGAGCGATGCGCCCGGATCGCGGCTCGGCTGGGGATCCAGCCGAGCACGGGTCCGGCCGGCACACGCCGGTGGCGGCAAGCAGCACGATGGCCGCAGGCGCCGGAACCGCCAGGCGGCCACTGGGCAGCCATCTTCGAGCAGGGTGAAGACATGGATAACATGTTCGGTCGTGAATAAGGGAGGTTATGATTATTGCCTGGACCGGAAACGCTGTTATGGGCCGTAAACGACTGCCGACACCGAAGAGCTCCGCTTACATTACCCCCGAAGGCGCACGGCGGCTACGTGAAGAGCTCGATTACCTCTGGCGCGTGGAGCGCCCCCAGGTCACGCAGGCAGTAGCCGACGCTGCCGCGCTCGGCGACCGCTCGGAGAACGCCGAGTACATTTATGGCAAGAAGCGACTGCGCGAGATTGACCGGCGCATCCGCTACCTGCAGAAGCGCCTCGAGGAGATCGTGATTGTGGACCGCACACCCGACGACCGCACGCGCGTGTTTTTCGGCGCCTGGGTGCGGCTCGAAGAAGACGAAACCGGCGAGGTCGTCGAATATCGCCTGGTCGGCGCCGACGAGATCGATCCCCACCGGGGTTACATCAGCATTGACTCACCGCTCGCCCGCGCGCTGCTCAAGAAGACCGTGGGCGACGAGATCACCGTGGAATTGCCACGCGGCCGCACGCGCTACGTCCTGCTTGAGGTCTGCTACGAACCGCTCGACGCGCTCCAAACACAAGGATCGCCACCCGGCTACTTGACGCCTCCTGCCCTGTAAGGGCAGGAATCAGAGATAGCGCCGGTGTCCGTCGGGGCGCCACGAGGGGGCGATCACATCGGACAGGGTGGAACGTTCGAGCAGTGTGGCGGGGGCGAGGGTGAACGCGCCGTAGCGCGCATTGATGTGGTCAACGGCCGCAAGCCGGCGCGCGAGCCGCTCCTCGGCGGGCTCGAACAGCGCGAGCTGGCCGTTGGCCGCGCGCAGCCTGAGGGCCGTGACCTGTACGTGCGTAACCTCCTCTCCGCCCCAATGCCTGAGCAGGTCCCGCGCGCGCTCAAAGAAACACCGGCCGTCCGGGATACCGTAAGCCACCTCGTACACCGCAGCGACCCCCTCGCGCGGCGGCGGGTAACGCAGTGATACGTACAAGCGCCCGGCCTGCATCTTGTAGCGGCGCAAGCGCGCGGCAACCTTCTCGCACATGTGGTGCAGATAAATCTCGAGCGTGCGCCGACTCGCGGTGTGCGGTGGTAGCACCTTGCCGTGCCCCACGCTTTTTGGCGGCGCGAGCGTTGTCGTCACCTCCTCTGCCTCGCGCCCCTGGCAGGCGAGCCAGAGCTGCTTGCCCCTGACACCGTAGCGGCGCACGAGCAGGTTGAGCGGCAGCCGTGCCACGTCGCCGCAGCTGCGCACACCGTAGTGGGAAAGAAACTCGGCGACGCGCGGACCGATCCCGCAAAGCCGCTCGGCGGGCGTGGCCTCCAGGAACGCGCGCGTCTCCCACGGCGGGACGACGGTGAAGCCGTTCGGCTTGACTGCTTCCGAGGCGAGCTTCGCGACGGCTTTGGTCGCCGCCACCCCGATCGAGCACGGCAGTCCGCCGCTCGCCTCGTGCACGATCGCACGCGCCTGCTGTGCGATCACCTCAGGAGGGCCATGCAAGCGTTGGCAGTGGGTGACGTCGAGGAAGGCCTCGTCCACGCTGAAGACCTCAAGGTCGGGGGTGAGCGCGCTGAGCGCACGCATGATGCGCGCGGAGACGGTGGCATAGACCTCGGGACGCGAGGGACAACGGACGAGCGACGGACACAGCCGACGTGCCTCAGCCAGGCGCATGCCGGTCTTAACCCCGAAGGCGCGCGCCTCGTAGGAGCAGGTAATGAGGGTCGTACCGACCGCGCCGTTAGTCACCCCCACGGGTTTGCCGCGCAAGGCGGGGCGATCGCGCTGCTCGATCGAGGCGAAGAATGCATTCATATCCACGTGCACGATGGCACGCGGCCAGTAACACGTACGCATGGTACTAGAACAGCCTGCTTGCGCGCTTGGCGCTCACCGATAGGAACGGAACTGCCCGACGACTACCCCCTGGATCTGCACCCGCTCGGCAGCATAGCGCATGGGGGGGATGGCGCGGTTGGCGGCGCGCAGCGTGATCGAGCCGTCGCGGTTGTATTGCAGGCGCTTGAGCGTGGCCTGCGTGCCGTCGATGAGCGCCACCACGATCTCGTTCGAGCGCGCAACCGCGCGCTTCTCCACGACCACCATGTCGCCTTCGAGGATGCCGTCCTCCACCATGGAATCGCCCAGCACGCGCAGCACAAAGCGATTCGGGCCGACGAAGAATTCAGCGAGGTTAATCTCGTCCTCGCCGGGCAGCGCCTCGATCGGCCGGCCGGCGGCGATACACCCGAGAAGCGGCAGACGCCCTGCCGCCTCGGCGGCGGTGGCGGATGCACGCTTGAGGCGGATGCCGCGGCTGCGGTCCGGCTCGATGACGATCAGTCCTGCGGACTCGAGCGCGCGCAGGTGGCGGTGCACTGTGCCGCGCGAGCGGATCCCGAGGTGGGCGCCAATCTCGCGCAGCTTTGGCGCCACGCCGTGGTGCAGGACGTAGGCGCGGATAAAGTCGTAGACCTGGCGCTGGCGGTCGGTGGGCATGCAGATGTTCTCAAAATGTTCTCATTCTAATCCGCCAAGCGACAGAGCGCAAGCCCCGGCGCGCGCCACGTATTGAAGCGCCACCGGCAAACTCGGAATATATCGCGAGGATTGCCGGGTGTGCTGCCAGCCGATCGGGCAGCGGCGGAACACAGATGCCGCGCGGCGACTGACCTGACGGCATATATGCATGCAAGAGGCGCCGTGAAGACGATCGACGCCTACACGCCGATTTCCTGCGCGCTGTATTCCGAGTACGAGCTCGCCTGCTTGCATCGCCAGCCTCTGCGCCTGCGCTGGCGGGAGGGCAACGTCGTCTACGAGCGCGTGATCCGGCCCCTGGACATCGAGACGCGCGACCACGAGGAATATTTACTCGCCTGCGGCGAAGACGGCAGCCAGCTGCGAATTCGTCTCGACCACATCCTTAAGAAGGAGCAAGCGTGAGAAACAGCGCACAGCGGCTGCTCGCCGCGGCCGCCCTGTGGCTGCTGCCGGGATTGCCGGCGATGGCGGCGCCTTCGGCCTGCGGCGGGGAGGCACTCGTGCAGGTGCAGGTGCTCGGCAGCGGCGGCCCGCAGTTAACCGATGGCAGGGCAGCTAGCGGTTATCTCGTCTGGATCGACGGACACGCGCGCCTGCTCGTGGATGCAGGCGGTGGGGTGGCGCTGCGTTTCGGCGAGGCTGGTGCACGTTTCGAGGATCTCGATGCAATTCTGCTCACGAACCTGCAGGCCGGCCATAGCGCCGACCTGCCCACGCTGCTCGAGGCCTCCTTTTTCGGGGAACGCCGCCGGGAGCTGCCGCTCTACGGCCCGGCCGGCAACCGCCACATGCCCTCGACCGTGGGCTTTGCGCGCGCGCTTTTCGACAATGCGCGCGGCGCCTACCGCTACCTCAGCGGTTTCCTGAACCCGATCGGCCGCAGCCGCTACAAGCTCAAACCGCACGATGTGCGTCAGCCGCCCCAGCGGCTGCGCGTCGGGCACAAGCCGGATGCGCTGCTCGTCGCGGTGTTCGCCAACGAACGGCTGAGGGTGACCGCTGCCCCCATCGCGCAGGGGAACGTACCGTCACTCGCTTATCGCGTCGAGGCGGCCGGCAAGTCCGTCGTCTTTACCGGCGACAGTCGTGGCGAGGACGCGGGGCTCGTGCTGCTCGTACGTGACGCTGATCTGCTCGTCGTCCACCATGCCGCACCCCAGGCCGCCAGCGAGGCGCCGCTCGAGCGGCTTTTGCCGCCCTCCGAGATTGGCCGCCTCGCCCAGAACGCCGGGGTACGGCAGCTCGTGCTGCCTCGTCGTACAGCGGGCACCCTCGGCAAGGAGGAGCAATCGCTGTCGGCGATTCGTCACCACTACGCAGGACAGGTAACATTCGCCGACGACCTCGGCTGCTTCACGCCATGAGCGGCACCCCATAGAATGGGGTCTTAAAGAGACGGTGCGGACATGGCCAAGATCCTTTACTTCGCCTATCTCGTGGACAAGCTCGGGCGTGCCTCCGAAGAGTTCGAGCTACCCGCCGGGGTGAACACCGTCGGCGCGCTGCTCGTCGCGCTGCGTCGGCGTGGCGGCGTGTGGGAGAAGGCGCTTGCCGAAGATGCCGTGAAAGTGACCGTCAACAAACAGTTCGCCGCCCCCGCCACACCCATAGACGACCGCTGCGAGATCGCCATCGTTTCTGCCCACCCGTGGTGACGACGATTACCGCCACGCCCGAGTATTCGCCGCTGCCAACCGATTGAATCGTCGCATTTTCTCCAGCTCCGCGTCCGGACACGGACGTCGGCCGGCCGTCTGCTATGCTTAAGCGTAATATTCCAGACCGCCGTGTTTTTGATGAACAGCCCCGCGCTCGAACGCTTCCAGACCCTGGTCTGCGGCCCGGAGCAGGAGCTCGACCTTGCCGAGGCCGCGCTGCTCATCGCCGCCGACGAGTACCCGGGTCTCGATATACCGGCCTACCTCGCGCGCCTTGACGCCATGGCGCGTTCCGCGCGCGAACGGCTGCCCGAGGACGCGGACCTCGAGGAAACCATCGTTGCGCTCAACCGCTTTCTGTTCATCGAACAGGGCTTCGCCGGTAACACGCGCGACTACTACGATCCGCGCAACAGCTTTCTCAACGAGGTGATCGATCGCCGCCTGGGTATTCCGATTACGCTCTCGATCCTTTATATGGAGATCGGCCGGCGCTTGGGGCTAGCGTTAGAGGGCGTGTCCTTTCCTGGGCACTTCTTGGTGAAGTTTTCGACTCGCGAGGGCGACGTAGTACTCGACCCGTTCTACGGAGGGGTGCCGCTGTCCGAGGAAGATCTGCTGGACCGCCTCGAGGAGGCCTACGGCGAGGCCGCCACCGTGCGCGCGCCACTGCCGCAACTGTTGCACACCGCGGGCAAGCGGGAGATCCTGGTGCGCATGCTACGCAACCTGAAGGGCATCTACCTGCGCACCGAGAACTACGCCAAGGCGCTCGCGGCGGCCAACCGCATCCTGCTGATCGAACCCGAGCTGCCTGAGGAACTGCGTGACCGCGGCCGCCTGCACGAACGCCTTGAGTGCTTCCGTGCCGCAGCCGACGATTACGCCCACTACCTCGCCCTCGAGCCGCACGCCGCAGATGCTCACGAGATCTCCACACGGCTGACCGAACTCAAGCAGTTCGTGTCACGGCTCAACTGACCGAGGCAGGGATGCCGCCATGAATGACCACCCCGAGGGGTTCCCGGGATCGGAGCAGCCGTACTTCGTGTACGTGGTACGCTGCCGCGACGGGTCGTTCTACGTCGGTGTCACCGACGACCTCGAGCGCCGCATAAGGGCGCACAACGCCGGTGTCGCCTCGCGCTACACCCGCGCGCGTCGGCCCGTCGAGCTGTGGTACCACGAGCGCTGCGAGAACCGCCACGCCGCGGTCATCCGTTCCTGCGCGCTGCGCCTGTTGTCGAAAAAGGAGAAAGAGGCGTTGGCCGTTCGTTCAAAAACGAACGGCTAGAGCACGTTCCGCCTCTTGGCTACATCCATCGCAACGAAGACGATTCTCTGCGCGCTACGTTTCTCGGCTCGATCACCCCCAGGGCGAGTAGCTGGCGCACGCACCCCCTCTTGCGCACGCACACGCGTGCACCACCGAACCCTCGATACCGCCTGTTCGATGTCGCTAGTGTTACGACTGGGGATCGCGGCACGTCTTGCACCGCACCATCGCGCATTCGAACGGGTCACGCTCTGCTCGAGTTTGCCCCGCCGTGCCTCGCGGGTGCAATGAACCGGCTGCGCGCCGTACGGGTGGCGCTGCGCTGGATCATAAAATCCTAGCGAATCCTCCGGAAAATCAGATCCCACACGCGGTGCCCGAGTTCCTGGCCGCGTTGCTCGAAACGGGTGAGCGGCCGCTCCGGCGGCCGCTCGGCATAGCGTCCCGGGCCCACAGCGTTCTCGAGCAAAAGCGTCTGTGAGAACACCGCCATCATATGCTCGGCATAGTCCTGCCAGTCCGTGGCCGCATGGATATAGCCGCCGGGTGCGAGCTTGCGGCACAGCAACGCAGCAAAGGACGGCTGCACCAGACGACGCTTGTGGTGGCGCTTCTTCGGCCAAGGATCGGGAAAGAACAAGCACACGCCGGCAAGCGACGCATCGGGAATGCGTCGCGCGAGGATCTCGCCGGCATCGCCGATCAGCACCCGCGCGTTGGCGATACCCTCCGCCTGCAGCCGGCGCAACAGACGGCCCACGCCGGGACGATACACCTCGATACCGAGATAGTCCTGCTCGGGATGCTGCTTTGCCATGGCGGCGAGCGCCTCGCCTGTACCAAAACCGATCTCCAGCACGACCGGCGCCCGCCGCCCGAAGACCGCCGAAAAATCGAGTAGTGCCTCGCCCTCGTCGATCCCGTAACGCGGCAGGAGTTCGGCGAGCGCGCGCCGCTGCGCCTCGGTGATGCGCCCTTCGCGGCGCACGTAGCTGCGGATCGGCCGGCGTCTGGAGACCTCGGTCATCGACCGCAATGCTTCATGCAGAAATACCGAGACAGGCAGGGTCGCAAGGGACTGCGCGACGTCTCTGTGTCGAGAACCTGTCTTACCAAATTGCTTTCGCAAACTGCGCTTTGGCGCGCCCTGCCCGATAGGGCACGAGGCCGGGGCTCGAATCCCAATGCCTAGACCAGTTTGTCTCGGGCTGTGTTGTCAGAAAAACACCCCGCCAACAGGCGAGGACGGATCGCCGAACTGCTTGCGCGGCATGCGCCCAGCGAGATAGGCCTCGCGCCCGGCCTCGACCGCCTTGCGCATGGCCGAGGCCATGCGCACCGGGTCCTTGGCGGCTGCGATCGCAGTATTCATGAGCACCCCGTCGCAGCCGAGCTCCATGGCGATGGTCGCGTCGCTCGCGGTGCCCACACCTGCGTCCACGAGAACCGGTACCCTAGCCTGCTCGACGATAAAGCGGATATTGTAGGGATTGCGGATGCCGAGGCCCGAGCCGATCGGCGCGGCGAGTGGCATCACCGCCACGCAGCCCAACTCCTCGAAGCGCCTGGCGGCGACCGGGTCATCGTTGGTATACACCATGACCTCGAAGCCCTCTCTAATCAGCACCTCTGCGGCCTTGAGCGTCTGCGGGATGTCGGGATAAAGCGTCTTGTCATCACCCAGCACCTCGAGCTTGACCAATCGGTGGCCGTCGAGCAGCTCGCGCGCCAGGCGGCAGGTGCGCACCGCGTCTTCGGCCGTGTAGCAACCGGCGGTGTTGGGCAGATAAGTGTAGCGCGACGGCGGCAGCACATCGCTCAGGCTCGGCTCGTTCGGGTTCTGGCCGATGTTGGTGCGCCGGATTGCGACAGTGATAATCTCGGCGCCGCTCGCCTCGACAGCACGGCGCGTCTCTTCGAGATCGCGGTACTTGCCCGTACCCACGAGCAGACGTGAGCGATAGACCCGGCCAGCAATTACCAGCGGGTCGCGCAGGCCCGCGCCGGCGTCGGTGGCGAGCGCCATATCAGCCGCCCCCGATCGCCCGCACCACCTCGATGCGGTCATTATCCTTGATGAGGTACTCGCCGTGCTGGCTGCGCGGCACGATCTGGCGGTTGACTTCCACCGCCACGCGCCGCTCGCCGAGCCCGAGCCCGGCGAGCAGCTCCGCCACGGTCACGGGTGCTGCCAAGATCTTTTCCTCGCCATTCAGAATGATCCGCATGGGCTTGCTCGGGGCGGGCAAAACATGCTACCTAAAGGTCTGCCGAAACTGGCTATATTCTACCACCGACCGCGCGCGGGTGTAGTTCAATGGTAGAACATCAGCTTCCCAAGCTGAGAACGTGGGTTCGATTCCCATCACCCGCTCCAGAGCCCTGCCTCCGTCGCCGATCGCCGCATGGGACCAACACCCGCCAAGAAATGACCTTCGCCTGTGAAGGCACTTTTTGGGCGGATGCCGTCTCGCCGAAGGCTCTTTAGCCCATGAAAAGATTTCTCAAGATCCTGTTGTGGTCTGCAGCGGCGGTCCTCGCCCTCCTTGCAGCGCTCGCTGTGATCCTGGTATTGCTGTTTGACCCCAATCAGTACAAAGACACGATCGTCGCCACGGTCAAGGGGTATACCGGACGCAACCTCACGATTGGCGGGCGGATCGGCTGGACATTTTTCCCGCGCCTTGGCATTGAGGCCGGCGATATTGCGCTCGGCAATGCGCGTGGTTTCGGCGAGGAACCATTCGCGCACATCGATTCCGCCGGTGTGCGTGTGCGCCTTCTGCCACTGCTGCGTGGCGAGCTCGCCGTAGACACGCTGTACCTATACGGGCTGACGCTCCACCTCGCCCGCAACGCCGCCGGCCGCACGAACTGGGAGGACCTGCTGTCCGCAGCACCGGTGCAGTCCTCCGCCCGGCCCGAGACAGCGCTGGCGGGCGCGCCGCTCGCTGCGCTCACGATCGGGCGACTCGACGTGCGGCGCGCCACGATCACCTGGCACGACATGACGAGCGGCACCCGGTTGGCCGTGCACGACCTCGCGCTCGCGACCGGCCGCTTCGTGCTAGGTGCGCCGCTCGACCTCAAGCTCGACTTCGTCATCGAGTACGGCCAAGCGCTCGAGCGGCTTCGCACGGGGCTCATCACCCAACTCATTGTGCAGGCCGACCGGCTCGAACTGAACAAGCTCGATGCGAGCGTCGGCGAGACACACGTTAAAGGCCGTTTGGCGGTTCAGGACTTTTCCTCCCCGCGACTGCGCTTTGCGCTCGCCCTCGACCGGCTCAACCTCGATCGCATGCTGCCGCCGACCGCGACCACGACATCTGGTGCCAAACCCGCTAAACCAGCGCCGTTCACGCTGCCGCTCGCGGCGTTGCGCGCGCTCGATGTACAGGGCGAGCTTGCCATCGGCCGCCTCAAGGCCTTTGGGCTTCACGCAAACGACATCGCGGCTACGATCTTGGCTCGCGACGGGCAGATCCGTCTCGGCCCGACTCGCGCGCAACTCTACGGCGGCAGCTACAGCGGCGATATTCGCATCGATGCGCGCTCGGCCCGGCCTGAGTTTCAGTTCCACGAGCGGTTTGCCGGGGTGCGGCTCGGCACATTCCTGCGTGACGCCAAGCTCTATGACAAGTTTCAAGGCACGGGCGACGTACAGGCCAACCTTACCGCCCGGGGGCTCGACGCGCAGCAACTCAAACAGACGCTAAACGGCACCGTCGCGCTCGTGTTGCGCGACGGCAGGATCGAGGGCGTCAACCTGCAGAAGCTCATCACCCAGGCGCGCGCGCTCTACGATCAGGCGCGCGGCAAACCAGTACGCGTGGCGCCGACAGCCGGCGACGAGACGGCGTTCCGCGAGCTGCGCGCGACGGCGCGCGTGTCTAACGGCATCGTGCGCAACGACGACCTGACGCTAGCCGGGCCTGTGCTGCGTGCCACGGGCAGCGGCACGGCGGATCTTGTGCGCGAGACCCTCGACTATCGCCTGGACGTCACCCTCGCCGAGGGTGAAGGGCGCAAGGGGACGATCGTGCCGCTTCAAATCCGCGGCCCGTTTGCGCGACTGCAGTATACGGTGGACCTCGGCGAGGTGCTCGAGCGTCGCTTCGAACAGAAGCTTGAAGAAAGGCTCGAGCGCAAACTCGAGAAGCTCTTCCAGAAGCGCTGATTGCCATGGTGACGATTCGCAGGCTACGCCGATACTGTTCCTGTGGCTTGCGTGCGCTGGGATTGCATCGCGAGCGGCCCTCGTCTCTGGTACATGGTCATACCCGAAGGCGGGGCTATCGGGGGGTGGTCTTCGGGGGACGGGAGATGCCGCAACGGCAGGGGCACTTCGCCCGTCTCACCATGTGCGCTTTGGCCCCCTTTCCGACGACCTCGTTATAGGCGGCATGCTTGCTCGTCAATATGGTGGCGCGGGATTGCGCGCATCGGTTACGACGCCTGAATTGTGGCGAGTGTTTTGTTCCGTTGCCGCTCGCGGTATCCACGGATCGAACGAGGCATTCGCACGATGAAACTACGGCCACACATATCGAGGCGCGCGCTGCCGATTCGCGACACAGAAGCGGCGTCAAAGGCTAGCGGCTCCAGACTTAAAGCCGAAGCCGGCGCGATGCGCCGGCTTCGGCCTTCGAGATCGCGCAAGACAAACCGACAGGGCGCTTGCTTCGCCGAGCGGTTGCTCGCTTGGTACGACCGTCATGGTCGCAAAAATCTTCCGTGGAAACGTGGACGCGACCCCTACCGCATCTGGGTCTCGGAGATCATGCTGCAGCAGACTCAGGTGGCGACCGTCATCTCTTATTACGAGCGCTTCTTGAGGCGCTTCCCGACCCTGCACGCGCTTGCGGCCGCGTCGCTCGATGAAGTGCTGCACCACTGGGCGGGGCTCGGCTACTACGCCCGCGCGCGCTATCTGCATCGCGCCGCGCAGGCGATCGTGCGCGATCACGGCGGACGTTTTCCGCGCACGCTCGACGCCATCATGCAGCTTCCCGGTATCGGCCGCTCGACTGCCGGAGCGATCCTCTCGCTTGCCTTTGGCAAACCCCATCCGATCCTGGACGGCAATGTCAAGCGTGTACTTGCCCGCTACGCGTCAGTAGCCGCGCCCGTTGGCGCGCGCGAGACCGAAAACCGACTCTGGGCGCTCGCCGGGCGACTGCTGCCGCGCACGCGTGTTGCCGACTACACGCAGGCCCTCATGGACCTCGGCGCCACCGTCTGCCGGCGCATCCGGCCGCTTTGCACGCAATGCCCGCTGCGCACGGGCTGCCGCGCCTTCCTTTCCGGTAACCCCGAGGCCTACCCGGTGCGCGCGGCACGAAGCAAGGGCGTGCCGGTGAAGCGGATCAACATGCTGCTGATCCGCGACCGGCGCAACCGCGTGTTGCTCCTCAAGCGTCCGCCAACGGGCCTGTGGGGCGGGCTGTGGGGGCTGCCCGAGTGCGCGGATGATAATATCGCCGGATTCTGCCACGACACGCTCGGCCTTAAGATCGCGGTACAACCGCCTTGGCCGGTGCTGCGCCACAGCTTTACCCATTTCCGGCTCGACATCACGCCCATACCCGCGCGGCTCAAGGGGGAAAGTGGTGGCGTCATGGAGAACAGCGCCGCACTTTGGTATAACCTCGAGCACCCCGCGCGCATCGGACTGCCGGCACCGGTTCAACGACTGCTCCATAAATTGAGGCACTTGTAATGGCACGCATCGTGAAGTGTGTAAAGCTCGGCCGCGAAGCCGAGGGCCTGGACTACCCGACCTATCCCGGCGAGCTCGGGAAACGCATTTTCGAAAACGTCTCCAAGGAAGCCTGGCAAATGTGGATGAACCACCAGACCATGCTCATGAACGAATATCGCCTCAATCCCCTTGATCCCAAGGCGCGCAAGTTTATTGAGCAAGAGATGGAAAAATTCTTTTTTGGGAGCGGCTCCAAGCCGCCCGAAGGCTATGTCCCGCAGAAGGGCAGGTAAACGCGCCCGGCCTCGCCCCTCTTGCGAGGGAGAAGGGATGCGTGTGCGCAAGCTTATTTGAATCACCCCGGCCGGCTCCCCTATAATCCGCCGTCCCGGCCAGGTAGCTCAGTTGGTAGAGCAGGGGACTGAAAATCCCCGTGTCGGCGGTTCAATTCCGTCCCTGGCCACCATGATGCTACGCCCAACCCTTCTCGGGTTGGGCGTTTTCGTTTCCGGGTCTGGCGCCGATCTGATGCCCCACCCCCCGCTGTCCGCAGACCAGAAAGTCGCCCCCGCTTTGGCTCCTTCGCTCTCTTGAAACTGAACGCCAGCCAGCGTCCTTGCCGGTGCATAGGTCTTTGTGGTTATGCGCGCAGGCGCAACGGGCGGCGCGGCGCGGCACGACGGAGGCGAGAAAGCGCACCGAGCAGCGCTAAGCGGCGGCGATCCGCGACGAGCGCGACTGACCAAGAATCGTGCCTGATAGACTTGCGGCTTAACCCCATGCGCGAGGTGCTTCCAAGACAGCGCGCGCAACAAGGACAAGCGGCTATCGTGAACGAAATCGCGTCCTCAGCAGCGCCGCCGGCGCGCGCCGACTCCCTGACACGCCTCGAACAGGGGCTCGCCGTCCCGAGACCTCGCCGGCGCGCTCTTGCAAACCAGCTGAAGCTTTATCCTTGACTACACGCACCTTGGCGTGACCGGACATGGGCGAGCCGCTGCGACAACCGGGCGGTGCCGTGACGGGCGCGGTGGACGTTGCGGTCGTTGATCTCCCCGGCCTTGTCAGACGCCACAAAGATCCGTCGGTGCGACCCGAACACCGGCGTGGCGCGTTCGAAAGCTTTTCAGCACCCTCACCCTGCGAGATCGAAGGTGGCGTGTAGGCCCCACTGCTTGATGGCCTCGACCGCAGATAGGCGGTCAGCTCGTCGCTCACGCCAGGCGCGTATTTGCCCAGATTGAAATCCGAGGGCTTAAAAGCACGGCGCGCACACTGGCCCCGCAGAGGTCTTTTTGTCGATCAGATGCAACATGCAGTGCATCGAGGTGACTTCGAGCGTTACCCGCCGAGTGATGCCTTTAATGGTGAGAGCACCCCTCACCTCTATAAGCCGATCGCCCTCGAAGCGAAACTCGCGCGACTTGAAAGTATTGGTGGCATAGGATGCGGTGTCGAAAAAATCGGCCGCTTGGATGTGCTCATCGATCAGCGATACTCCGGTGTTGATCAAGCGCGCGTCGACCACCACCTCGGCCGAGCCGCTGTATGCAGCGCGATCTAGCCCGATCGTGTCCTTGACGCTGTCGAAGCGGCTCATTGGTTCGAGTAACCGAAATGACTGTACTCGAAGCGCAACAGAGTGTGTTTGTTGTCTATCATGTAGGTTTGGAAGCGGCCTGAACCACCGCGGCGACAGCAGCCAGGCAAAGACCGGTGGCCAAGACTTATTTGGGCATCGGGCATCTCCTTGTTGAATATTGGTGAATGCGCTTCGGGAGGGTTCCGTTGCGCGGCATGGTTTTATAAAGTAACCTCTTGCCTGTCCACAAGAGGGATCACCTCGCGACCGAAAGTTCCCGCACGTGCGGGAACCGATGGCCAACAGCGAGCTTGAAGGCGTGCGGCGGACGCTTGTGGGATGCGACCGCCTCGATTTACCCGGCAACAAATGGCCTTCGTGCGCATGCTTCCTGCCCCGCGGTGGCCGAATCCCAAACGGCGCGCCGATCACGCGCCCTGTGCGGGTTACTCGACGAGGGATACAGACCGTGACACTTCGTGATCTCGAAGCCAACGGACTGCTGCGGCGCAAGCACGCGCCCCTCGCCCTGCGGGCGGTCACCATAGGCTTATGCCAATGCGCGGCCTCGCTTCTGCCGCCACGGCAAGTGCATGTCGCTGCGGCAAGCCATCCCCACTTCGACATCGCCGTAGTTCGGCTGCACCTTGAGCAGGCAAGGGGTGCTGGCCTTGCCGCCGCCCGCCGATCGGTTTGAGCCACCGCCGTGATCGAATCCGCCAACTGTCTCGATGCCGGCCGTGCGTCTTGCTCTGTTTTCGACGCACAGGGCCGCTACGATTGGGACGCCGCGCTCGCTTTCGATCGAGCCTGTCTCTGGCATCCCTACAGCTCGATGTGCGATCCTCTTCATGCCTATCCAGTGGTGGCCGCGCGCGGTGCGCGCCTGGTGCTCGCCGACGGCCGCATGCTCATTGACGGCATGGCCTCCTGGTGGGCTGCCATCCACGGCTACAACCATCCCCGTCTCAATGAAGCGGTGCGAGGCCAACTCGAGCGCTTCGCGCATGTAATGTTCGGTGGGCTCACCCACGCACCAGCGATCGAACTCGGCCGCCGCTTGCGGGCACTCGTCGCCGATGAGCTCGAAAAAATCTTTTTCTGCGACTCTGGGTCGGTCGCGGTAGAGGTCGCCATCAAGATGGCGATCCAGTACTGGCAGGCACGCAAACAGCCAGCCAAGCACCGGCTGCTTGCCCTGCGCGGTGGCTACCACGGCGATACCTTCGCCGCCATGTCGGTGTGTGACCCTCACACTGGCATGCACCACATTTTCCAGGGTGTCTTGCCCGCGCAATATTTTGCGCCGCGCCCGCGCTGTCGCTTCGGCACAAACTGGGAGCCGCAGGACATCGCCGAATTCGCGCGCCTGATCGACACGCATCATGCCGAGCTTGCTGCCGTGATCCTCGAGCCGATTGTGCAGGGTGCGGGCGGTATGTGGTTTTACCATCCCGAGTACCTCAGGCAGGTGCGCGCGCTGTGCGACCGCTACGAGGTGCTGCTCATCGCCGATGAGATCGCAACCGGTTTCGGGCGCACCGGCCGGCTTTTTGCCTGCGAACATGCAGGCGTCGTGCCCGACATCCTCTGTCTCGGCAAGGCCTTGACCGGCGGTTATCTCACGCTCGCCGTCACGCTGACGACCGCCGAGATCGCCGAGACAATCTCGCGTGGCGGGGCCGGCTGCTTCATGCACGGGCCGACCTTCATGGCTAATGCACTAGCCTGTGCCTGTGCCTGTGCGAGCCTCGAGTTGCTCGAGGCCGGTGACTGGCAAGCACGCGTGCAGGCCATCGAGTCGGCGTTGCGCGAGGGACTCGCGCCATGCGTCACCATCCCCGGGGTGCGCGAGGTGCGGGTACTCGGAGCGATCGGGGTGGTCGAGATGGAAGAAACGGTCAGTCTGCGTGAGCTCGTCCCCCGCTTCATCGCGCAGGGTGTGTGGCTGCGCCCGTTCGGGCGGCTCGTCTATACCATGCCGCCTTTTACGATCAGCGACGAAGAGCTCGCGCAGCTCACGGCGGCATTTTGCCACGTGCTTGCGCAATCAGCTAGCTGAACACCACATTCGGCCCATGAACGACAACCCGCACGAAGAAACTTATCTCGCGCTTCTTCGCCATGTGCTCGAGCACGGTGTCAGAAAAACCGATCGCACCGGCACCGGCACGCTCAGCGTCTTTGGCTACCAGATGCGCTTTGATCTTGCGGAACGCTTTCCGCTGCTCACCACCAAGAAGATCCACTTCAAATCGGTCATCTACGAGCTGCTCTGGTTCCTGCGCGGCGACACCAATATCCGCTACCTTAAGGAGAAGGGGGTGACCATCTGGGATGAATGGGCAGCCGAAGACGGCGAGCTCGGGCCGATATACGGTTACCAGTGGCGTTCCTGGCCGACGCCCGATGGCCGGCACATCGATCAGATCCACCGCGTCGTGCAGGCCATTCGCCGCACCCCGGACTCGCGGCGTCTGATCGTGAGCGCCTGGAATGTCGCGGACCTCGACAAGATGCGGCTCCCTCCCTGCCATTGCCTCTTTCAGTTCTATGTCGCCGAAGGCAGGCTGTCTTGCCAGCTCTATCAGCGCAGCGCCGATCTCTTCCTCGGCGTGCCCTTCAATATCGCCTCGTACGCCCTGCTCACCCTGATGGTCGCGCAGGTGACGGGACTGAAACCCGGAGAGTTCATCCACAGCCTGGGCGATGCTCACCTCTATCTCAACCACCTCGAGCAGGCACGCCTGCAGCTTGCACGCACCCCACGGCCTGCGCCGCGCGTGCGCCTCAATCCGACAAAGAGCTCGCTGTTCGATTTTGATTACGAGGACTTCGAGCTCCTGGGCTACCACCCGCATCCCGCGATCAAGGCGCCGGTGGCGGTCTGAGCACGCAAAATATTTCTTGCGCCATGCAACGTGATACCTGTAACGCCTGGGTTTCAGTGACGCTTTTGCTTCACTGAAGCGTGGCCGTGCTCATCCTTGCGCAATGCATGCTCGGCTGGGCGGCAAAGCTCTGGCATCTTTCGCCAACCAAACTCGATCTGTTTGTCTGGCACAAGTCGCTTGGTATCTTGCTGTTGCTGCTTGCGCTGATTCGCCTCGGCTGGCGATTAGCCAACCGGCAGGCCCCTCGATTGCCGAAGAATATGCCGCGCTCGATGCCGATGGCCGAACGCGCCAGCCACACGCTGCTCTATGTCTTTATGCTCACCATCCCACTTTCGGGCTGGATTGCGCATTCGGCGGCCAACATTCCGCTTGAGCTTTTCTGGCTCGTACCGCTGCCTAATCTGGTTGCCTCCAACAAGGCACTTTTTGAACTCGCCAAAAAGGCCCATCTAGCGCTTTTCGTGCTGCTCGCTGCCGTGCTTGTGCCGCCCATCACGGCCGCGCTACGCCATTATTTTGTCTACCGTGATTGCTGACTCGTGCGCATGCTGGATCAACAAATAAAGAGACAAGCGGCTATGAATCGCCTTGTTACCGTGGCGGCTTTGCTCGTGCTCGGCCTTGCGCTTTTGGGGGAGGCCAGCGGCGGCGACTCGCGCTCGATTCGCAGTACGAGGCGCAAACGCTGCGTTTTGTCGCACAGCACGAGGGCACTTGCACCTAATGTTTTTCGGCGTTTTGCACTGCGCCTTGCCTTCGATCCTGCCCGATTCGAGAAGGCGCGTCTCGAGGTGACAGTAGACATGACGAGCACCGACATGAACAGTCACACCATCAACGAGGCGATCCACGCCCCAGAATGGTTCGATACGGCGCGCTACGCAAGCGTTGAGTTTGTAAGCCACACAATCCGCCCTCTAGAGGCTTTCGGGCGCTATCTCGCTCGAGGACGGCTTCGTTTGAAAGGAGAGAAGACAATCGGTTTTGCATGCAGGCCCGTACGCGCGGCGAATCAGTCTTGCGCATCGAACCGCACCATCCGCAGGTGCTCGTTCATGCCTATCGCGGCGGGCCGCTAGCCCGGCTTCGGCACGATCACGTGATCGTAGCCCGCCACATTCAGGGTTATGTGCTGCTCACCGATGCCTGCGCCGCGACCGGCCGGGCCGATCTCGATCTAAGACTCGATACGCTCGAAGTCGACGGTGTGACAGAGCGCACCGCAGCAGGCTTTACCACCTCTTCGTTTGCAAGCGACATCGCGCGAACGCATCGCAATATGCCGGAAGCGGTCCTCGAAGCTAGGCGCTATTCCTTTTCGTTGTTGCGCATCCGTGCTGTACCGGGCAGCGGGCCGGTGCTGGATGTCGAGCTTAGCCTGCATGGCGTGACCCGCCGCATCGCCGTGCCGGCTGCGATCGAGGCGCGCGGTAAGCTGCTCGTCGCAAACGGGAAGTTCTTGCGTGGCAAACTGATTTTGGCATTACGCCCTATTCGGTGCTCGGCGGCGCGCTTTATGCGCAGGACCGACTCGATGTGCGCTTTCGAATCCAAGCCCGCCGCCTTGAGGACTGAAATTGCTGCAGGCTTAAGCCTTGTGTCCCACATGCGTTTTGTTTATTAGCGCCTTGCATGCTAGATTTCTTTATGGAACCGAGCGGCCGCTTCAGGCGGAATTCACGCAGTTCTATTTATCCTTATCCGGATAACGTGCCCCTCTTTCAATTTGCAGCCGCTGACTGCCGGCTTCGCTTTCGCGCTCGGACTTCGGCCGAGGTCGTCGTCCCCGAGCTTATCGCGCACCGCGGGTATCCCCTGCACTACCCCGAAAACAGCCTGCTCGGCATAGAGGCGGCGATCCACGCCGGGGCGCGTTATGTCGAGGTGGACGTGCAGCTTACGCGCGACGAGGTTCCGGTGCTGTTCCATGATCTCGCCCTGGAGCGCGTCTGCGGAGTGCCGGGCACGGTTTACGAGCTCGGCTTCGCGGCCCTGCGACGGCTGCACGCTGGCGAGTACGAGCGTTTCGGCTACCGCTACGCGCAGCTGCGTGTGGCAGCGCTCAGCGAGCTAGCCGAATTGCTCGAGCACTACCCGGGCGTGACGGCCTTCGTCGAACTCAAGACCGAGAGCCTGGCGCGTTTCGGGATCACGGCGATGCTGAACCGGGTACACCGTGCGCTTGGCAAGGCGACACGACAGTGCGTGCTTATCTCGTACGATCTCAAGGCGCTTCGCGCAGCACACGCCCTCGGGCCGATTGGCGCGGTGATAGACCGCTGGCGCAGCCGCCGCAGCGCACTACTGAAGCAACTCAACCCCGAATACCTGTTCTGCGATGTCGCGGGGCTGCCGCGGTTCGGGCGGCTGCGCTTCCAGAAAGCGCGACTTGCGGTGTTCGAAGTGACCGATGCGCGGCTCGCGTTCAGGCTCGCCCGGCGCGGCGCCACGCTCGTCGAGACCTTCGCGATCGGCGAACTGCGTGCGGAGCTCGAGCTGCTGGCAGCGAAAGCGGATGAAAAGCTGTGACGTCGTCGTCATCGGCGCTGGCATCCACGGTGCCGGGGTGGCCCAAGCGGCTGCGGCCGCCGGTTACTCGGTGCTCGTCCTTGAGCAGACCGCCCCGGGTGCCGGTACCTCGAGCCGTTCAAGCAAACTGATCCACGGCGGCCTGCGCTATCTCGAAAGCGGCCAGTTCGGGCTCGTGCACGAGGCGCTCGCCGAGCGCGAGCGGCTGCTCAAGCTAGCCCCGGGGCTGGTCGAGCGCATTGCGTTTCACATCCCCGTGTACGCAGGCAACGCGCGCGGCGCATGGCGGATCCGCGCCGGCCTCGTCCTTTATGCCCTGCTCGGGGGACTGCGGCACACGAGCCGCTTCACATCACTGCCGCGTCGCGAATGGGACAGGCTTGATGGGCTTGAGACCCGCGGACTGCGCGCCGTGTTCCGCTATCACGATGCTCGCACCGACGATGTCGCACTCACGCGCGCGGTGTTGCACTCCGCCGAGGCGCTCGGCGCCGTGCTGGCGTGTCCGGCGCGCTTCGTAGGCGCGCAACACCACCGCCAAGGCTACGAAGTCCGCTACATCGAGACCAGCCGGGAAACGCTGTGCACGGCTCGGGCGCTGGTCAATGCCGCTGGCCCCTGGGCCAGGGCTGTCGCGGCGGCGATCTCGCCCCCTTGCCAGCAGCCGGTCGTGGAACTGGTCCAGGGCGCGCACTCGCTTCTCGAGGGAGATTTGCGCCACGGTATTTATTACATCGAGGCCCCGAGCGACCGCCGACCGGTCTTCGTCATCCCATGGCGTGGGGCGATCCTGGTCGGCACGACTGAGACCCCGTTCACTGCCGGCGATCCGGCGCTCGTACAGCCGCTCGCGCAGGAAATCGAGTACCTGCGCGCCGCTTTTCAGCGTTATTTTCCCGGCCGGGAGGCGAAAATGCTCGATGCGTATGCCGGGCTTCGCGTGCTGCCGACGACGAGCGGCCCATTGCAGCACCGTCCGCGTGAGGCCGTGCTCGTGGCCGACAACCGCGCGCATCCGAGGTTTATCACGATCTACGGCGGCAAACTCACGACTTACCGGCTGACCGCCGAACGCGTGCTGCGCCTGCTCGGGCGCTCGCTCCCTGCGCGCGCGCGGCGGGCGGATACGGCTGTGTTACCTCTCGGCGACGCCGGCTAGGAACGGCCCGGCTTGCCCTCGCCGCCGGTCTACCCCAAAATGGGCCGGGCGGGTGCACCGTCACAGGGAGGGATGGCCATGAATATCTTCGTGGGGAACCTGGCGGAGTCAGTCAGCGCCGAGGACCTGCGCAAGGCGTTCGCCGGTTTTGGCACCGTTATCAACGCCATCGTGATGAAGGACACACTCAGCAATCGCCCGCTTGGCTACGGGCACGTCTATCTCGTGCCCGACGACGCGGCACGCGAGGCGATTGCCGCTTTACACCTCGTGCCGCTCAAGGGCCGGCCGGTCATCGTGCGTGAGTGCGTTTACCGTGCCCGGCACGACCGCCGCCGCCACCCTAACGGCTCTTGGAGCGGTCCGGAACGGCGTAGCGGCCTCGAGCGCCGCCGCAACGGCCTTCGTGCCGGCGGCCCCAACGCTTGAGTGCACCATCGCGCGGCATACCTGAAGGAGCCTGACGCTGCTCACACCGCTCGGTCACGTACACGATCGCCGCGCGATCAGGGCACCGCGCACCCTGAAAGGTGATTGGCCATCGAAACGGGTGTGTGAAGCAACCGGCATGCATCACGCTTCGATGCCTTTGCTGCTTCTGCCCCTCCTGGCCCCCGTGATCGGCCGCGGCGGCGGAACGGATTGGGCTGCGGCCCGAAAGGGCCCACGGCACTGGACCCCTAGCGGCGGGGCAGCGTGCTGCGTCTTGACGAGAAGGCCTTCCTCCTTGTCCGGGCCGCTGACGTAGCGCACATCCCGCGCAGGATGGTGCACACGCGTACATCAAACCCGGGGCCACAGCCCGCCGGCGCGCTCGTCGTCTACAGCTTTGCGCCTGGCCCCCAGATGACCGGGCGCTGGTCTCTCGGTACCGCGCCCGGGCAATAACCCACTGCAAGAATCATGTTGCGCCACCGCGCACAGAACACGGCGGCGGCAGCGCGCCCCCTTCATACCAACGGCAGATGGCGAGTCCAGTCGTAATCCCCTGCCCCACTGACGACGAACGGTGGGTTGTGCAGATCGGGCTTGTTGTAAACGAGCGGCCGGCCCTGCCAGTCGGTAACGCGCCCGCCGGCCTCTTCCACCACGCACTGCGCCGCGGCCGTGTCCCATTCCATGGTCGGCCCGAGCCTCGGGTAAACGTCGGCCGCGCCTTCCGCGACCAGACAGAGCTTCATGGCACTGCCCATGCTCACCAAATCGTGCTCGCCGATCGCGGCCAAGAAATGGGCTAGGCGGGGACTGGCGTGTGAGCGGCTCGCGACCACGATCGGCTTGCTGCAGCCGTCGTAACGGCGCGCTACAAGGCGGCGTGCCGGCTCGTTGCCCCTCTGCTTGAAGGCGCCAGCGCCGCGGCAACCGTAGTAGCACAGTGCGAGCACCGGCACGTACACGACACCTAGCACCGGCCGTGCGTTCTCGATGAGTGCGATGTTGACCGTGAACTCGCCGTTGCGGTTAACGAACTCCTTGGTGCCGTCGAGGGGATCGACGAGCCAGTAGCGCGGCCAGCGCGCACGCTCGGTGTAGTCTACGGCGGCTGATTCCTCGGACAATAGCGGGATTTCCGGTGTGTACCGCAGCAGTCCGGCAGCGATCGTCTCGTGCGCGGCATGGTCAGCCTCAGTGAGCGGCGAGCGGTCCGCCTTGTGCATCACGGTGAACGCGCGCTCATACACATCGAGGATACGTCGCCCCGCCTCGGCAGCGAGCGCACGCACGTCTTCAAGATAGCGGCAAGGATCGTCGTGGCTCATGGGGCAAGTCTAGCGGACATTTTCGCCGGCGTCAGGGGCGGCTATGCTTGAGAAGAGCCGCAGCCGGACAACGAAGAGCGGGTGGTTGGCATGATCGTCATCGAAGAAAACAAGGACCTGATCAAGATGCACATCTATGGCGAGCTGACACTCGCCGATTTCCGCGAGTTCGAAGAGGCCGTCAGGCGCGAGTTGCACCACGCACCCAGGATCAAATTGCTCATGGACTTTACCGGGCTTGTCGGCTACACGCTCGACGTCGCCTGGGAAGAGCTCAGGTTCACCCGCGCCCACGCCCACGACTTCCAGCGTATCGCCGTGGTTGCCGACGGCCAGTGGGTGCCATGGCTTGGCTGGGTCGAGGCAGCCTTCACCGATGCCGAGGTGCGGGTCTTCGACAGCGTGCCCGCCGCCGAGGCCTGGCTGAAAACCTGACAGCTGACACGGCAGGGGTTTTTATGGCACCCGTCATGGCTTCTCACAGAAGCCAAACTCGCCGAACCAGCGACCGTCGTGGTGGTCGAGGGCGAGCCACCTCGGCGTAAAGATGTCGGCTCGTCGCAGCGGCAGGTACTCCACGTTCGGCACGTCCACTGCCTGCACAGCGCAGGCCTGGGTCATCACCGGGCGGAAGCTTACGCTTACCAAGTCGGTGAGCACCGCACGGCTGGCGACGTCCTGGTGCGGGACCGCAAGAAAATTCACCCGTTTGCGCAGCAGGCAACTGAAATACAGCTCAAGTTCGATGTCAAGCGGCGCATGCCGTGCCTCGAGCGCCGCGCGCGCCCGCGCGGTCAGACGCAGCTCGAGCTGGCGGCTGCCGAGCAGAATGCGCGCAGGGATCACGGCGAGGGCTTCCGCTCGAGTGGTCCGCCGGCTGCGCGGGGGTACTGGTTCATGGCATCAACGTAGGGTACCTCTCTTATAGTTCAGTGTAGATGCCAGCCGGACGCCGGGGAAGTCGGACCCGTTGCGATCGGCAGGGCCGTGTGCTTTTTGTCAGTAAAGTGAGGTCATTCCAGCGCCCCCTCTCGCACTACGCCGGCCTCGCCCACCTGGGGCCTTATGATACATCGCCCGGTATCTCTGCATGAACAGCACCCGACGCACGTGTGTACTTGACACGCACAGACCGACGTCGCGCGCCGGGCTAGGACGAGGGAAGTAGGCCCATCTGTGCGCCCACGCGCACAGGTGCACGCGCCCCGAGATCTTCAAAGCTCAGCTATAACGGCCGTTGTGCACGTGGACATCGAGGTCGCGATCCGTCGGCGAGGCGCACAACAACGTCAGGCAGCGAGGATGCGAATGGCCGGCGTACTGCTGTTGAGCAGCACGAGCAAACACAACAGCCGCAGCGGTTCACGGCAGCCTCATGCGGCGGCAGGGGATTACGTTATAATCACACAGTCACACAACCCGGCCATCCCCCTTTTGCTCGCATGGTCGACTGGAACGATATCGAAACGCTGCTGCTCGACCTCGACGGCACCCTGCTCGACCTGCACTACGACAATCATTTCTGGCTCGAGCACGTGCCACGCCGCTACGCCGAGAAGTGCGGGCTCTCCGTGCAGGAGGCGAAAGACGAGTTGCTCGCCCGCTATCGGCGCGCCGAGGGTACGCTCGAGTGGTACTGCGTCGACTATTGGAGCCGAGAGCTCGGGCTCGATATCCCTCAGCTCAAGGAAGAAGTGGACCACCTGATAGCGGTGCATCCACACGTACTTGAGTTCCTCGGACGCGTGCGTGCGTGCGGCAAGCGCATTGTGCTTGTGACCAATGCCCATGCTAAAACGCTCGCCCTTAAGTTTCGCCGCACGCGGCTCGACGGCCACTTCCACACCGTGGTCTGCTCGCACGAGCTCGGCCTCGCTAAAGAACAGCCGGGGTTCTGGGACCAGGTACAGCGGCAGCTGCCCTTCGACAAGAAGACCGCGCTGCTCGTCGACGACAGCCTGCCGGTACTGCGTGCCGCACGCGCCTACGGCATTCGCCAGTGCCTGGCCGTCAAACGCCCGGACTCGAAACAGCCCGAGCGCGTGATCGGCGAGTTCCCCGCGATCGCGAGCTTTCGCGAAATCATGCCTTGACGCCTCTCAGAACTGCAGCGTCAGACCCGCGAAGATCCCCCGCCCGCTCATGTCCGCTTTCTGACCGGCATCGTCCTCGGTATCGGCCGAAAGGTACCCGGCCTCGATACACAAACCGACGCGCTCCCACAGGAATTCCACGCCACCGACCGCATGCAGGGCGAGGCCGAAGCTATTGCCGATAATCGGCCCGCTGAAGTCAATGCCGACGCTTCCCAGACCCGCGCCCACGTATGGCCGCATAATGGATGCCGGACGAAAATACTTTTTCACTCCACCCAGTACCACGACAGTATCGGCCTCGCCGGAGAGGCCTTCGGCCTGGTAGCCAGTACTGATGCTGAGCAGCTCGACACCGAAGGCGAGACCCGAAGACATGCGCCACTGCAACTCGCCGTCGAAAACCGAGGATTTGTCATCGAACGCGAGTGCGAGGCCAGCGATGGTCTGCAGGCGGTCCACCGGTCCTAGGCTTCCGCCCTTGAGCATCAGTGCAAACCGTTCCCTGCGCGCGGGCGGAGGTTTTGCCAATGGGGGTGTTTTCGCCTCTCGGGGCGGCTCGGTGCGCTGCGCGATAGGCGCTGACTTCGGCACGGGTCTCAGCGCGCCCGCCACGGACAGGTAGCCGTTTTTCACCAGCCGGCTGTGGTACACCTCCTGCCGTCCCGTTGCATAAGGTACCTGTTGCAAGCCGAGCGCGAGCTTTCCGGCCTCGCGTCGACCAAAGAGCCGTATGAAATAGATCCGCCCGCTCTCGGCTACGAACGAAAGCAAGGCCTGGCGATCGCCTGTGATGACCTCGTGGCGACCGGGATCGACCACCACGAGCACAAAGCTGCCGTGATCGAGCTGGCCCAGAAGGCCACGGTCGAGTCTTACCGTCACCGCCGGCTGACCGTCATGGGTGTCGCTACGATAGAGATACACCAACGCCTTGCCCTCGGGCGGAATAGCGTGCTCCTTCGCCCAGCGATCCTCTTTGGTAGAGGCTAGGGGAACGGCCAGAACCCTGCTCGAGACAAACATGCCAATGGCAACGAGCAGACATAGCTTTCGAACGGCGAGCATGTTATCTCCTCTTCGAAAAACCGAAAAAAAGCGTAATGCTGCCTGGATAATTTTGTATCCACTCACCGAATAGCGGCAGGCGTGCCCCGACAGTCGTGCCGTTCGCCCTGTTCACACACACGTTTTCAAGCACCGCCTTCAAGGAAAGCGAGGAATCTCGTTTCCGGCCCCGAAGGCAATGAACTTGGGGATGCTCGGATCCATCCCTAAAAGAAATTGCCAATTGCACGCAACATCAATCGCAGTGTCCGGAAATTTTCATCACGATCGTAGCCTGAGCGAGGCTTCGCGCAGCCGAGGACCTCGGCGTAGAGCGCAAGAACATCGCCTGCGTGCTCGATCCGCCATCGATTTGTCGCGCTCGCTCTTTGCCGAAGCGCAATTTCAGACACACAAAGCGGCGGTGTGTGTAGCGATTAGCCTGCCTTTCGCACAGCTGTTTTTGTGATTCGCGCCGGGTTGAAGCGGCCATACCGACGTGACTTGCTCGCGTCCCGTCGAGAAGAGCGCGGGGCGGCGCAGCGAACAGACCATAATGCCGAGCGAAGCGCACTCGTGCACACTGACCCCGCGAACGGCAGCGGCACAGCAAGTTCTATGACGCCACATACAGCCAGCTCCCTGTGTTTTCCACCAACAACTATGGTCTGCCTTGACCCTGAACATCGCCGAGCGGTACCGGTTTTGCTAGCAAGTCGAACTCTTCTTCTTCTTCAAATGGATCGGGTTGTGTCCAGGCATCAAAACTTTTTTGGCATGCCCGAAAACACCGTCAAAACCAAAACCCAAGCCTGTATCGCCGTCACCGTCTACGTGTTCTCAGCCGCCATTAAGAAGAAATGTTGTACCTCAAGGCTTTGACCTGTACGAACCTACAGATTGCGAGCTTCATGCTGTTTGAGAAGACAGCCCTCTCGATCTAACAGCTTGCCAACATCGAACCAAAGGAGGATTTGCGAAAAGCACTAACCAGCTGAATTCGTTCGAATGAACTGCAGGCAGTCCATGGCTCTCCATGGCCATGTTACTCAGGTTGGATAAAAATGTTTGCTGCCAACCCGATTTCCGGCGGGCCACAGCCGGATGCCCCGCGGACCGTTGCAGGAGGGGTTGATGCGCCATCTGCTCGTTGCCCTTGCTCCGATCGTGCTCTTCGCCCCTGCCACAGCGTACCCCTCTCCTACGAGGCATCCCCTTACTCGGTCATCTCGGCCGGATCGCGTCTCGCACTGCACCGCGATCTCACCATACCGGTAGGATGCGCCAGTCTCTTCATCGAGGGTGGGGAGATACGACCCTATGCGAACGTCAACCCGTACCATCCGCACTGCCGCCTCGCCTCGAGGTCAAGATGGTCCTTGACACGCCCCAGACCGTAAAGGCCGATGTGTTTCTCATCGAGAAGGTTGTCTACGAGGAAACGCCCAGGATGGCAGGCGGCACCACCGCGCAGGCACGCACGCTGCTCGCCGCCACCTCGGCGGTGCGCTCGGGGTCGAGGCGAGCGAGCCTCTTGGTAAGGGCGCGCGCGTCACGGGTAGTTTCGCAGCGGGCCGAGGGCACGAGCCCCCGGACCTACGCCACGCACTTGCGGCCACGCTCCAAGCGCCAGCCCGAGGTGCGGGCCTCCCCTGCCAGCACTGGGACGAACCGTCGCTGGCGATGACCTCACCATCCGCAAGACGCTCGGCAGTCTCTTTGCGCTCGAGATATGCGGCGTGCGCATCGACTGATCGCGCAAAGGCGGCCGCCTAGCGGTTCTTCTTGCTGACAGCCGTGCCCTTGCGCGCGTCCCAATTCTTGAAACGCCTGCGGCAGTAGGCGAGCAGCGACTCGTAGTCCGGAAAGTATAGCTCGTAATTGTCCTCGCCGCAGGGACCATCGAATTCGCAGTCGTCGTTCGAATACTCTCGGCAGATCTGCGGGCGGCTGTCATAGATGCCGCAGCGGCCGTCGGGCAGTAAATGGCGGCACGGGTTGTTGACCAGCAAGAACCAGCCGTCTTCGTCCTTGAAAAACTGTACATTGTGGTGCGAGATCTGCCACAGCATGAGATCAAAGTCCTCGCGCGAGCGCGGGGCGGCGATGTGCTGGGTCAGGTAAGTACAACAAGTCTTGCCCTTGCAAAAGCGGCACTTGTTCTGCGCTGTGAGCTTAATGTTGCCGGCCGGTTTTACAGGTATCGCGCCTGTCATGCGCCATGGCGCCTCGCGTAAGGGAACAAGACACGGCATTATAGCGGCCATGTACCCGAGAAACGAGCCCGGCCGGGCATCACCCCCACGATTGACATACAATTAAACCGTCCGCCGCCAGAGAGGGACTGATTCCGTGCGACTTACGGCCAAGGCCTTCCGTGTCTGGGAGAACAAGTGCATCACGCTGCTTGGCATGTCGGGCGTGGGCAAGACCCGCCTGGCCGTCATGCTGCGCCGGCGTAACTGGTTCCACTATTCGGGCGATTACCGCATTGGGACACGTTACCTGGACGAGCCGATCCTCGATCATATCAAGCAACAGGCCATGCAGGTGCCGTTCCTGCGTGAGTTGCTGCGCTCGGACTCTATATACATCCGCAACAATCTGACAGTGGACAACCTCGCGCCGGTCTCGGCCTTCCTCGGCAAGCTAGGCAACCCCGAGCGGGGCGGTCTTAGCCTTAAGGAGTTCAAGCGCCGCCAGGCGCTGCACCGCGAAGCAGAGATCGCAGCCATGAAGGATGTGCCGGAGTTCATTCGCAAAGCGCGCGAGATTTACGGCTATCGACACTTTGTCAACGATGCCGGTGGTTCGCTCTGCGAGCTCGACGATTTGCAGGTGCTCGAATGCCTCGCCGAGCACACGCTGATTCTGTACATCAAGGCGACCGAGAAGGACGAGGCGGCGTTGATCCGCCGCGCCGAGGAGGACCCCAAGCCGCTCTATTACCGCGAAGCGTTCCTCGACGAGCAGCTTGCGATCTATATGCGTGACCAGGGACTTTCGTACGTGGCCATGATCGATCCGGACGATTTTGTGCGCTGGATGTTTCCGCGCCTGTTCTACTCGCGGCTGCCGCGCTACGAGGCGATAGCCGCACGCTACGGCTACACGATCACCACTGACGAACTCGCCCAGGTCAAGAGCGAGGCGGCGTTTCTGCGCCTGGTCGAGCAGGCGCTGGAACGTGAAACCGAGTCAGCCATTGAGGTGAGTTGAAATGCCGCTGGTAGCCCACTCCGACCTGCCGACCTTCGAGCGTCTGCGCCAAGAAGGCGAGACGGTCGTGCCGCGAGAGATTGCGCTCCACCAGGACATTCGCGAGCTGCACATCGGACTGCTTAACATGATGCCCGACGCCGCGCTCGCCGCCACCGAGCGGCAGTTCTTCCGGCTGGTAGGGGAGTCCAACCAGATCGCCCAGTTCTACATGCACCCCTTCACCCTCGAGGAGCTTCCACGCGGCCCAGAGGGCCAGGCCCACGTGGCGCGCTACTACGAACCCTTTGAGCAGATCAAGGAGCAGGGTCTTGACGCGCTCATCATCACCGGCGCGAACGTCACCCAGCCTGACCTCTCGCTCGAACCGTTCTGGAAGCCGCTCATCGCCGTCATAGACTGGGCGTACGAGAACGTGACCTCGACACTGTGTTCCTGCCTCGCCACGCACGCGGTGCTGCAGTTTCGCTACGGACAGAAGCGCCGCCCGCTCGGCTTCAAGCGCTGGGGGGTATATCCGCATCGCGTAGTGGACCGCAAGCATCCGCTGGTCAATGACGTCAACACGCTGTTCGACGTGCCGCACTCGCGCTTCAACCAGATAGACCGCGAGCAGTTCGAGCGCGCCGGGCTGCATGTGCTCGTCGAGAGCGAGGTGGCGGGCGTGCACCTTGCGGTGAGCGAAGATCTGTTCCGGCTCGTCTTTTTCCAGGGACACCCAGAGTACGACACCATCAGCCTGTTCAAGGAATACAAGCGCGAGGTGATGCGTTTCGTGCGGGGCGAACGGCCCGATTATCCGCCCATGCCGGAAAATTATTTCCGGCTGCGCGAGCAGGCCATCCTCGAAGAGCACCAGGAACGCGTACTTACAGCGCTCAAGCGCGGCGAGCCTACCCCTGAACTGCCCGAGTCGCTTATCGCCGCACGACTCGACAATACCTGGCACGACACTGCCGAGGCGGTGATCAATAACTGGATCGGCAAGGTCTACCAGCTGACTAGCATGGATCGTAAGCGGCCATTCATGGAAGGGGTAGACCCAAACGACCCGCTCGGGCTCAGGAAGGCGCGCGCCGTGGCAGCCTGATACGACTTGCCGCCAGAACGCGGAATCTGGCGAGGGGAAAAGCCTGTTCCACCCGCGTAGACACCAAGCCCAGCACGGCGATTGCGGTGCGCGATTAGGGGCTGATGCGCTCGATGATCGCCTTGTGCTTCAACGCGTACACGAGATTCTGCTCGAGCCGAGGCTGGCTGAACCGTTTCATGGCCTTGCTCGCGGATGAGCAGCGACTCGCCGTGCGGGGGGCGGCACGTACAGGAAGGTGCGTGTGGCGCGAGGACAGGGGCCTGCGCCGCGCGCGTCTTACGGCGCGCAGACCGAGCGGTTTCCTCACCGTGTCACGGGCACGTCAAGTACATAGCCCGATGGGCGAACAATTTGATCGTACCGGTCATGGGATCGCTACGGCGCCAGCAGCCACATCCGCCAGCCGCCCGCCTCGGTGCGCTCGTAACAGATACGCTCATGCAGCCGGTCCCCGCGGCTCTCCCAGAATTCGAAGCGCTGCGGCACGACACGGTAGCCGCCCCAATGGGGTGGTCGCGTGACCGGCCGGCCTGCAAATTCCTTTTCCAGGCGGCGCATGCGCTCGAGAAGCTCGGCGTAGCTCACGATGAGACGACTCTGCTCGGACGCCCAGGCGCTCAGCTGGTTGCCGCGCGGCCGCCTTGCGAAATAGGCATCGGATTCCTCAGCGCTCGTCTTTTCGGCGCGGCCTTCGATGCGAACCTGGTAACCGAGTGCATCCCACCAGAAGGTCAGTGCGACCCAGGGATTGCCTGCGATGTCCTTGCCCTTGCGGCTTTCGTAATTGGTGTGGAACACGAAGCCGCGCTCATCGTAGCTGGAAAGCAGCACCACGCGGCATGACGGCTTTCCGTCCGCGCCAACGGTCGCAAGCGCCATGGCATGCGGCTTGTCTATGCCCGAAGCGCGGCGTGCCTCTTCGTACCATTGCTGGAATTGCGCGAGGGGATCGAAGGCGGTCATCGTCTGTTCGGACGGGACTGTCTGACGGCGGGCAAGGATAGCGCCTTGTCGTGCAAGCAAACTCAGCGATAAAAGATGTGCCGGCCGATGCGCGCAACATATTTCATCTCGTGCGACCAACTCGGCCTGACGTAGGTCGCGTGATAATGCAATGCGCCAGGCAACACCGGCCTGTGGCGACCGGAATAGACCTCTTCGGCGATCATCTTCGCGAGCCGCCACTGCTCGCCCTGCGGCTCTGGCCGCTCGTCCAGCTCGGTCCAGGAAAACGCGCCTACCTGACGGCCACGCAGCGGATCGAAGTTTTTCTGATACACCACCTCGCACACCGTATCCGGGTAGCGCGGCGAGGCGACACGGTTCATTGTGACCTCGGCCACCGCGTACTGACCGGCCACAGGTTCACCGCGCGCCTCGAAGTAGATGTTCAGGGCAAGACAGGTCAGCTCGCGGCGTTCGATGCTGCTGGCGATGACCGCATGGATCAACGTCCCGAACCCCATCAGGCCGAGGCCGAAGACCGCGGTAAGCACGAGCGGACGCCTGCCTCTCGTATGCCAGACAAAGCGTGCCTCGTGCCACCACCCTGCCGCGATCCAGGCGCAACGCGCGAGTGACTTGCTGAGAAAGTGCTTGCGCATGTTCGGGCAGACTCCACCTGCCTAGGCCAGGTCTCGGCCGTTGCACACACACCATGCTGTTGCGAACTGGCGGAAAGCAGCGCTCGGATCTCGGCGGCAGTGAATGGCGTGTATCGACGCGCGCCTTCAGACTGCCTGGGGAAGCGCCACCATGCGACCAGCCTGCGCCCAGGCGATCATTCCGCCACGCAGATTGTAAACGTTCTGGAACCCTTGGGCCTGCAGGAAGGCACAGGCCTGTGCAGAGCGCGCGCCACTGCGGCAGACGAATACCAGCCGCTCGTCGCGCGCAAACTCATGCAGGCGCACCGGCAAGGTATGCAGGGGGAGCGCCTCGGCGCCGGGGATGGTACCGGCGGCGATCTCACCCATCTGACGCACGTCGATAACGCGCAACCTGCCTTCGCCCTCCTCGAGCCAGCGCGCCAGTTCCTCAGCATCAATCTCCTTGACCGAGGTGCCGAAGTACATGATTGCCATCTCTCCCTTGCTTACTGTTAATCAAAATTGGGCGGTCTTATATTAGCGTTTACTAATATTATAAGCAATCTTGATACTAAATGAATTTTTGGTGACGGTTTTCAACATTTCGAGGAAAGAGGTACGCGGCTCGCCTGCGCGTCCCGTGCGCACACACGCGCGCGGGCGCGTGGTGCCCCGGCGGCAGCGGGGTGCCACGCCACATGTGGGGGCGCGCTCCTCACCCCCCCACCTGCGACCTCCCACACCGGAGTACAAGCCATGGAGGCGTCCTTGCCACGTTGGGCCTATATCCTGCGGTACAGGTGTGTCCCGGTCCGTTTGAATTCCTCGGCCTTCTCGGCCAACCCCTTCTCGAGCGCCTCGCTCTCCGACATCCCGTGCTGCAGCGCATACTCGCGCACCTCCTGCGTGATCTGCATGGAGCAGAAGCGCGGGCCGCACATGGAGCAGAAGTGCGCGAGCTTGGCGCCCTCCTGCGGGAGCGTCTCGTCGTGGAATGCGCGCGCGGTGTCCGGATCGAGCGAGAGGTTGAACTGGTCTGCCCAACGGAACTCGAACCGCGCTCTCGAGAGCGCGTTGTCTCGGATCTGCGCGCCCGGGTAGCCCTTGGCGAGGTCCGCGGCGTGGGCCGCGATCTTGTAGGCGATGATCCCGTCCTTGACGTCCTTCTTGTTTGGCAGCCCCAGGTGCTCCTTGGGCGTGACGTAACAGAGCATCGCGGCCCCGAACCAGCCGATCATGGCCGCGCCGATTGCCGAGGTAATATGGTCGTAGCCCGGAGCGATGTCAGTGGTGAGCGGTCCCAGAGTATAGAACGGCGCCTCGAAACACTCCGCGAGCTCCCGATCCACATTCTCCTTGATGAGCTGCATAGGGATGTGGCCCGGGCCCTCGATCATCACTTGCACGTCGTGCTGCCAGGCGATGCGTGTCAGCTCCCCGAGGGTCTTGAGCTCCGCGAATTGCGCCTCGTCGTTCGCGTCCGCGATCGAGCCGGGCCGCAATCCGTCGCCCAGCGAAAGGGCGACGTCATAGGCCTTGAGGATCTCACAGATCTCCTCGAAGTGCGTATAGAGGAAGCTCTCCCGGTGGTGCGCGAGGCACCACTTGGCCATGATCGAGCCACCACGCGAGACGATGCCGGTCAGGCGCCGCGCCGTGAGCGGGATGTAGGCCAGGCGCACGCCGGCGTGCACCGTAAAATAGTCAACGCCCTGCTCGGCCTGCTCGATCAAGGTGTCGCGATAGATTTCCCAGGTGAGCTCCTCGGCCTTTCCGTCCACCTTCTCGAGCGCCTGGTAGATCGGCACCGTGCCGACCGGCACGGGCGAATTGCGGATAATCCATTCGCGCGTCTCGTGGATGTGCTTGCCGGTCGAGAGGTCCATGACCGTATCGGCGCCCCAGCGTGTGGCCCAAATCATCTTTTCCACCTCCTCGGTGATCGAAGAGGCGAGCGGCGAGTTGCCGATGTTGGCGTTGATCTTCACGAGAAAATTGCGCCCGATGATCATCGGCTCGGACTCGGGATGGTTGACATTGGCCGGGAGAATGGCGCGCCCGGCGGCGAGCTCCTCGCGCACGAACTCGGGTGTGATCTCCTTCGGGATCCGACCCCCGAACGCCTGGCCGGGGTGCTGCGGCTGCAAGGCGCTGCCGCCGGATTTCGGCAGAGATCGGCGAAGCAAATTTTCGCGGATAGCAACGAACTCCATCTCGGGCGTGACGATGCCGCGCCGCGCGTAATGCATCTGGGTGACGTTCGCGCCGTGGCGGGCACGACGCGGCCGCCTCGAGTGCGCGAAGCGCAGACTCGCCAACCGAGGATCGCTGTTGCGTGAGCGGCTGTATGTCGAACTGAAATCGGGCAGTAGCACGGTGTCGCCACGCTCCTCGATCCACGCCGCGCGCAGCCGCGGCAGCCCGTATCGGATGTCTATCGACACGTGCGGGTCAGTATAAGGACCCGAGGTGTCGTATACCCGGATCGTCGGGTTCTGCTGCGGGCCGTGGCGTGTGGCCGTCTCGCCTTGCATGATCTCGCGCATCGGCACGCGCAGGTCAGGCCGCGAGCCGGTGACGTAGATCTTGCGCGAATTGGGAAACGGTTCGCGCATCGCCGGATCCAGCTCAGCGCTTGTGCTCAAAAACTCTCTGGGATTGGCGCTCATCAAGGCTATCCTCGTAAAACCGCAACCTCAGGGTCCGGTGGGTCGGGCGCGCAGTAAGCGCAGGGGGGCAGGGCAGCAAGACAGCGTTCCCTACGCCGGGACTAACCGGATCAGGTTCGAAGGGTCTGTCTCAGCCGCTACCGTCCGCGGACGGCGCAGCACCCCTAGCTGCGGGTTTCCAAGCTATCGGATTCAGGGTGCAAATGCAACTTGAATGGGGACATAAAATTCCCATGCACTTGTCGCCCGACGCCCGGACGCTTACTCTATCGGTCCCCAACCTGTACACGGCGCAAGAGCGTTTACTGCCATGAACTACGCCGCCGCCCGTCGCAACATGGTGGTGTGCCAGGTCCGCACCTGGCAGGTGTTCGATACGCGCGTGCTCGACCTTCTCGAGCACATGCCGCGCGAGGCGTTCGTGCCCGAAGACTGCCCGCGGCTTGCCTACGCCGACATGTGTCTTCCGCTCGGCCGCGGGCAGGTGATGATGCCACCGAAGATGGAGGCACGGCTGCTGCAGGAACTGGAAATCGAACCCAAGGACAAGATCCTCGAGGTCGGGACCGGCTCGGGCTGGATGACCGCGCTGCTGGCACACCTCGGCGGCCACGTGCACAGCGTCGAGATCATTCCCGAGTTCAAGCTGCGCGCCGAGGAGAGGCTTGCGGCCCACGGCGTCCGCAACGTCACGCTTGAGGTCGGCGACGCCGCACGCGGCTGGGAGTGGCACGCGCCCTACGACGTCATCTGCATCACCGGTTCGCTGCCCGTGCTACCGGATGCTTTTCCGAAGAGCCTCGCCCCAGGCGGGCGGCTTCTTGCCATCGTCGGGCGTTCGCCAGCGATGGAGGCGAAGCTGATCCGGCGCCTGGACGGCGACAACTGGAGCGAGCTGCCGCTTTTCGAGACCGACCTGCCGCCGCTCATCAACGCCCCCGAGCCCTCGCCGTTCGTGTTCTGAAGCAAGGCCAAGAAACGAGGTGTACTCAAAAAGCAAGCCACGAGGACTAAGCTCGATCGATATCAAGCCCGAAATTTTCTGTGGGGATCCACCCCTTTGCCCTCACGCCGCACGTCTGACACCTCCCCGATTCTTTATCCCCATGAGCGAGCCCCGTTTTTACACCCCGCAGGAGGCCGAGGTCGCCTTCTTCGCCGCCTGCATGATACGCGACCTCGAAGCGATGATGGCGGTATGGGCGAGCGCAGGACGACGACATCGCCTGCATCCACCCCTTCGGCGCGGTCCGCAAGGGGCGCGAGGAAGTACACGAAAGCTGGCGTTCGGTGTTTTGCCATTCACCGGACATGCAGTTCGTGATCAAGGAGCGCTTATGCCTGCACGACCAGCGCCTGGCCGTGCATGTAGTGCACGAGCACATCCGGGTAGCGAATGAGCCGCCCCAGACGCCGGTGATCGCTACCAACCTCTATCGGCACACCGAGCACGGCTGGCGCATGGTCGTGCCCCATGCCTCGCCCAGACCGTCCGGCAGGCTCAAAGCAGAAGGTCGTGCATTAACACCGAGACCACCGGTTACAGCAACTTCTCGACCAACGCCATAGTCCGCGCGAGCGCGCCGCGGTGCTCCTCGATCAGCCTGCGGCCTGCCTCACCGGCCGCAAAACGGCGGTGGGCATTGCCAAGAAAATCGCCAATTGCCGCGGGCAGCGCAGCCGCATCATTCACCGCAACGGCTGCACCGCGCCTCAGGGCAAGCGCTGCGATCTCGCGGAAGTTAAACATGTGCGGCCCGAACACGACGGGCTTTCCGAGCGCGGCGGCCTCGAGCAAATTCTGCCCACCCTTGGGCACGAGACTGCCGCCGATGAAGGCTACATCGGCCGCGCCGTAGAACAGCATCAGTTCGCCCATGCTGTCGCCCACCAGCACCTCCACGGCAGGGTCGAGCGCCGCACCCTGCGTCTGGCTGCGCAACGCCGTGCGCAAACCCTGCCGGCGGGCGAGCCGCGCAACAGCACCGAAGCGCTCCGGATGGCGCGGCACGATCACCAGAAGCGCGTTGGGGAAACTCCCTTTGAGCGCGCGGTACGCCTCAAGCAGCAGCGCCTCCTCGCCCTCGTGGGTGCTGCCGGCGACCCATACCGGCCGCTCGGCGCCCCATTCGCGGCGCAGCACCTGCGCGGCCTCGTGCAGGCTTGCGGGCAGCTCGAGCTCGAACTTTATCGAGCCAGTGACGTGCACCGCCCGCGCGGGCGCGCCCAGCGCGCGCAGGCGCTCGGCATCTGCCTGTGATTGCGCAGCAAAGGCGCTCACCCGTGCCAGGGTCGCACAGATCAGCCCCTTGAGCTTTCGGTAACGACGGAAGGAGCGCTCCGAGATGCGCACATTCGCCATGACGATAGGCACGCCGCGCGCAGCAAGCCGCTGATAGAGGTTCGGCCAGATCTCGGTTTCCATAATGATCACCCCTACGGGCCGCACCCGCTCGAGGAAACGCTCAATTGCAGACGGCAAGTCGTAGGGCACGTAACTGTGTGCCACGCGCTCGCCGAAAAGCGAGCGCACGGTGGCCGACCCGGTCGGTGTCATGGTGGTGAGCCATACGCGGTGTTCAGGATGCTGCTGTGCGAGCGCGCGCACGAGCGGAAGCGCCGCACGCGCCTCACCCACCGAAACAGCATGGATCCAGATGATGGGCGCCTCTTGCACGGGGGTCGCGACGAACCCAAAGCGCTCGGGGACGCGCCGCCAGTAATCGCGGTTACGCCATCCGCGCAGAAACAACCGTAACAGGATCACTGGCACGAGCAGGCGCAGCAGCCAGGTGTAAGCGCTCAGCATGCCTCAGCAAATCCCCAGGCCGGCGAGCCCCTGCCAGACCTCCTCTGGCGACGGCATCTGGCCGCGCTCGCCGAGATTGACCGTAAGCCGCTCGTCGGCCGCCAGCACGCCCGTCAATCGCGGTGAGCTGTCGGTGTAAAGCGCGACGGTGGGGCAGCCCAGTGCCGCAGCGAGGTGCACAAGCCCGGTGTCCACACCGACGACCGCACGCGCGCGCACCATGACGGCCGCCAACTCGCGAAGCCGAAACCGCTGTGGCAACACGCGCGCGCCGGCAGCGGCGCGCGCGATCTCCTCAGCCTGCAGGCGCTCCGACTCGTTGCCCCACGGCAGCAGCGGCACGATGCCTGCGCGAAGCAGCCCGGTGGCGAGATCTACCCAATGCCGCAGCGGCCAACGCTTCGATTCGCGGCTCGTCCCATGCAGACACACGACATAAGTACCCTCAAAAAGACTCCCTCCCCCCTCGCTGGGAAAGGTGAGGAAAAGGGAAGGACCCGGCGCTTCAAGACCATAATCGGGCGGCGTCTGCGGGATGGCATAGCCGAGCGCGCGAGCCGCAAGCTCGCGGTTGCGCACAACGGCGTGCCGGCCACGCGCGATGTGGTAAACGCGGTCGTAGAACAGCGCGGCGAGCCCCTCGCGCGCTGTCTTGCGGTCCTGCCCATATGTCGGGCCGCATGCCACCCAGGCGAGAAACGCGCTTTTGACGAGCCCTTGAGTGTCCAAAACCGCATCGTAGCGCCGCGCGCGCAGCCGCCGTAGAAACGCGCGCAGCTCGCGCCAAACGGCGGGCCGATGCAGGCCGCGGCGCCAACGCCGTAGCGCCACCGGAATCACCTCCCGCACGCCGGGGTGCAATGCAGGCACCTCGGCGAAGGCCTCCTCCACCACCCAGTCGATTTCAGTGGCGGGTACGTACCGCCGCATATCCGTCACCGCCGGCAGGTTGTGTACGACATCACCGAGGGAAGAGGTTTTAATGATCAGGATCTGCCGGCTCATGAGCGAGCCTGCGGGAGTGTCGGGTAGGTTATCCATCCCAGAGCAATGCCGATCCCCAACAAGAAACCGAGCGGGCGCAAGCCGGTTGGTCCAAGTGGACCGAAATGAGCGTGCACCAGGTAATGGGCAACGAACGCACACAGGACTGCAAGCGCCATCAGGCCAGCCAAAGTCCCCCTCGCGGAAAGCGCGCGCACCACCATCAGGCGCGTAAAGTGCGCAAACAGCCATATCATGGCTGCCAGTGCTGCCAGGCCGGCATGGAACCAGATTTCGAGGTAGTAATTGTGAGGACCAAGCCCCTTAACCCACTGCAGACTCTGGTCAATGAGTTCGTTCGGATCGATATATAACGAGAACACCTGCGGATACACGAAGGAACCGTAACCATGCCCTAGCCACGGTGATTGCTTGATCATGTAAACCGTTGGCCCCCAGGTGTAAGCCACGCGCCCGCCGCTCGAAAAGCCTTTTTGCAAATATTGCCAGGGGGCGCTGCTCTCAGGTAGCCCAACGAGCAGCATCCCAGCTAACGCAAGCGCCGTGCCGCCGGCGATCAACAACCGCCACTGGCGACGCAGGCCGAGCCATACCGTCATGGCTACGACCGTAGCGAGCAGTGCCGCGCGCCCCACTGTGGCGAGAAGCAAAACGAACTGTAGGGTCACGGCCACCCATAGCCACCAGGCACGTTTCCCACGTGCGCGCTCCGCGAGCACCAACAGGAAAGGCAGAAAAAACATGAGCGATAGGGTGTGCGAGCGATGTAGGCCGATATTGGTCAGAAGCGCGCCGGTCTCGCGATATTCGTTCACGATCCCCTTGAGCTGCACATAGTTGAGATAAAGAGCCGTGATCAGTGCCGCGACGAGCAGACGTTGCAGACTCCTTTCGTCGCGCAAGGCGCAGGGGATCAGCAGTGCAAGCCAGCCGGCAGTACCCAACGTCGTTGTGAACTCCAACAGCGCAGCCCAGGGTTGCGGCGAGTAGAACACCGAAAACAGCACGAATAGCAAGAACACAGCCAGCGCCCGCACGATCGGCTCGCGGCCAAGCTGCCGCGCCATTTCGCGCCCCAGGGCAAGCCGCGCCAGCCAGGCCGCAAGCAAAATCCCTGTGAGCGCCATGCGCAGAGTGCTAGCGCGGAACAGGGCATAAACATAAAGATACACCCCGAATTCTAGAACGAAGTCGAGCGACCGAAGCAGGCCCTCCCGGTCGCGCGGCCAGAGTAACGCAAGCCAGGCGCGTGATCGCGGATTCATCGGAGGATTGTTCTGCTTATATTTGAATACCGGCGAAGAAAACCGAAACCCACCGAGTCTATCAATTCAGGATAATGGTAATGCAATGTTATCATGCTTTTGGCAGCCATGACCGCCCTTGACCCTTCGTCTACTCTGCTGCGGATCGCCATGATTAATGCCCCCATCCATCCGATCCCGCCCCGCAAGGGTGCGGCGGTCGAGTGGTGGATGTATCAGGTGAGCCGTCGCTTGCACGGTTTCGAACCGCACCTCCTCTGTCTGTCGGATGGTACTCAACCTTCCGAAGAGCTCGATCACAGGGTTCATTTTCATCGCATCCGCCTGGGTCGACTTTATCGGCGCCTTTTCCAGAAGATCACCCGGCTCGATCCATGGTCGTACGCGCACCGCGCAGCGCGATGCCTCACGCGGATCGAACCGGCGATCCTGCATGTCCACAACGCCCCCACACTGCTTCCTGAACTGCGCCGGCTGTGCCGGCACCGGCCGATTGCCATACACCATATGCACAACGCCATGCCGCTCGCCGAGCCCACAGCGGCTGACCGGCTTGTGGTCAACAGCCGCTATCTCCAGGGCTGGTACGCCGAGCGTTACCCGGGCATCGAGATCACCGTGCTCACCAACGGGGTAGATCTCGATATCTTCCGGCCACGCTGGGAGCATCGCGAGGACGTCATCGCACTCAAACGCGTGCTCGGCCTGCCGCAAGACAAGACGATTCTTCTTTACGTAGGACGTATTTCGCCGGAAAAAGGCGTGCACCACCTGCTGCGCGCCTTTGCCGTGCTCGCGCGGCGCCGCGAGGAGCTGATGCTGCTCATCGTAGGCGAATACCGCACCGGCGGTCGCGATGCACGCGCAGTCTATGGCGAGGCCATACGACGCGAATGCGGGCAGTGGCCTGAGCGCTGCCGGCTACTTGGTGTCGTGCCGCCAGCACAAATCCAGCGTTACTACTGGCTTGGCGACCTGCTTGTTGTGCCCTCGGAATTCGAGGAGCCGTTCGGCATGGTGGCAATCGAGGCGATGGCGAGCGGAGTGCCGGTGCTCGCCGCGCACAAAGGCGGACTGCCAGAGTTCGTCTTGCCGGGCAAGACCGGCTACTTGATCGAGGATCTCGAGGACCCTGCCCACTTCGCAGCACAGATCGAGGCCCTGCTCGATCGCGGGGATCTCGTCGACCTTTGCCGGGCGGCACGTGCCTACGTGGAAAAACACCATGGTTGGGACACAGTCGCCAGACAGACCGAAACCCTCTATACCGAGTTACTCGGGAGATGAGCCCCGCGAATGCCCCGACAACTTTTTTCCCCCGCCACCGCTGGTGGCGTCCCTGGCCGTTGCGCTCGGTGCGGCTACACGCCGGACAGGGGGATGTCCTTATGGCCGTACACGGCCTCGAGGCCCTACGTGTGCTCGGTGTGCCCTGCCTCGCCGGGGCAGCACGCCTCTACACGCGCCGCGATACGGCTTCCCTCGTGCAGTGGCTGTTGCCGGATCTCGAGGTCCGACTGCTCTGCGATTCGCACCACGCTGCGCACCCGCGCTACGTCATCGTCGAGCGCACTTCGTTCTCGACAGTACTGCGCAACTGGCTTTATCCCGACTATTACATCAATTTTCCCGAACGGCGCCTCGCGCGATCCTTCGGCTATCCGCGTCCGGGCCTTAAACAGCGCTGGCTTATGCGCCTGACCGACTGGCGATACGGCACCCCGAGCAACCGCGATCATGAAACACCGTGCTATTATGCCGTCAAGATGTGGGCACCGCTCGCTGGACGTTGGGGGTTGTCGGAGCTCGATCTCGTGCGCGGGCTGTACCGCGCCTTTCCAAGGCTGCGTGCGCGCCTGCTTGAACCGGTGACCTCAGGGAGTCTGCGCCGGGATGTGCCGTCCGCTTCAGTGGCGTTTTTCCCTTCCGGACGGGGATTCCAGTTCATCCCGCCAGGCTTCTTGCGACGGCTTATCGAAACGGTGGGCTTCAGTCCACAGGATTATCTTTGCTATTTCGGCCGGCGCGATGAGACTATCGAGGAGTACCGTCGGCTCGGGCTCGCCTGCGCGACCTGTCCAGACGTCGAAAGTGCGCTTTGCGTAGTCGTGCAGGCCACAATCACGGTTACCAGCGACAGCTTTGCCTCACACCTCGCCCAGCTCGCCGCACGCGAGCACGTCGCTTTGATGTCGCATGACCTGCCGCTGCACACCGTGCATCCTGCTGCCGCCAGTCATATCGTGTTCGAACCGCAGGACTGCTGTCCGTGCTACTACACGATCCGCGATACTGCTTCCGCCTGCCGTGCGGGACGCCTCGAGTGCGGGGTCTATGCGAGCGAGCGCTATTTTCAGGCGGCTGTGCAGGCGCTACGCGCCGCTGCACGGGCCGCCCACTGAGAGTGTATTGCGTGCGAACATGCCTCTGCCTTTGTCCGCCGTGATTGTCACGCGCGATGCTGAACGCGTGTTGGCGGCCTGCCTCAACAGCCTTGTCTTCGCGGAAGAAATCCTCGTCGTGGACTCGGGCAGCACCGACGCCACGATCGAGATCGCGCAACGCCACGGGGCGCGGATCATCCAGCAAAATTGGCTCGGCTACGGGCCGCAGAAACGCTTTGCCGTCGCAAAGGCTTGCAACGACTGGGTGCTGTGCATTGATGCCGACGAGCGCATAAGTCTTGAACTGCGCGCTTCCATCGAGCGCGAGCTCGCCGCCCCGCGCTTTTATGCCTACGAATTTTCCCGTCGCAACCGCTTTCTGGGCCGCTGGCTCAAGCACGGGGAAGGCTACCCGGACTGGTCGCTGCGTCTCTTTCACCGTAAACACGCCAACTGGTCGGACGACCCGATCCACGAGAAGGTCGTCACCGACGGCCCGGTCGGCCGCCTGGGCGGCGATCTCCTTCACGAATCCGAAAACGGTCTAGCCGATTACCTCGCCAAACAGAACCGCTACACCTCGCTTGCCGCCGAGTGGCTTTACGCCCACGGCGCCCGCGCCAGTGTTGCCAAGATGGTGCTAAGCCCTTTGATTCGCTTTATCAAGTTTTACTTTTTGCGCCTCGGCTTTCTCGACGGTGTGCCTGGGTTCGTACATATCGCGATCGGCTGCTACAACAGCTTCGCCAAGTATGCCAAGCTTCTCGAGCTTTCCCGGCATGAGCGCGGCTGAACGCCCAGCGCATGACGCCCGCATTTTGGTCATTCAGGTTGCGCGCATCGGTGATACATTGCTGGTGACCCCGGCGCTGCGTGCCATCAAGTCCGCTTTGCCGAAGTCGGCACTGACCGTACTCGCCCATCCATCGCGCTGCGCTCTGCTCGAGGGCCTTCCTTATATCGATGCACTCGGCGCGATCACACCCAAAACCGCGTGGTGGCGAGGGCGGTTGGGTGGTATCAAGTGGGACTATGCGCTTGTGTACGGGCAGGACAGCGCGCTCATTCGCTATGCATCACGGGTGGCTCGTCGCGTGGTCGCTTTTGCGCAGCGCGATGCGGCAATCGATGCCCTGCTCTGGAAAGCGGTGGAGCCGCCGCGCGAGCCGCTTCACGCGGTGGCCGAAAGACTCATGCTCCCCGCTGCGCTCGGCATCGAGACCGAAGACGGGCGGCTCGATTACCGCGTGGCCCCAAGCGAGCATGCCGCTGCGTGCGAATGGCTCGAGCGGCATCTGCCGCATGACTCGCGACCGCTCGTCGGCATCCAGCTCGCGAGCTTTCCCACCAAGGCATACCGCGACTGGCCGAGGGCCTCCTTCGCAGAACTTGCCCGGCGCCTGCTTGCGCACTATCCGCGTGCACACATCCTGCTGCTCGGCGGCCAAGAGAGCCGTGCAGCCTCCGCTGCACTGGCAGAGCAGATAGACCGGCGGCGGGTTGTGCCCGTGGCCGGCAAGCTCCCGTTACGCGAGACCGCCGCGCTGATGAGCCGGCTCGACCTTTACGTCGGGGTGGACACCGGTCCCACGCATCTTGCCGGCGCGCTTCGCATACCGATGGTGGCCATGTATCATTGCCGCCACCGTGGGCGCTACCTTGCTCCACTTCAGCACGAACGCCTGCATGTTATCGAGCACCCTGCGACCGACGCCGACTGCACGGCTACCACATCCATGTCCGCGATTACAGTGGAACATGTATGGGAGGCGGTGCGTTCGCTGCTCGATCGCAGGCAGGGCGCGGGTTTGTCTGTCTGACGATAAGGCGCGCGAGCCTTTTGCGCCACCCATCCATAAGCGCGGGCGCTCGCGCAGCGGGGTGGCCTCAAGCTGCACATCCTGACCAAGACTTAGGACATGCCGCTGCGCGGCCACACCATAGCCCTTCCCTTCCCGTTCAAGCCGCCGATTCACTCGGCGGCGAGCAGATGCGACACTCGCGCACATCGCCGCCGATCGCGATGGCGCAGCAACGCAAACGCCAAGCGCGTGGTGCGCAGCACCAATACCTTCGATACTTTCTTCTCCAACGAACGGCGCATGTCGCAGCCCACGAGCCTGGCCGAGGCGAGCGCTACGCTAACCGTTCTTACCCCCGAGCTAAGACTCGATATGAGCAGGAAGGCGGTCTTCGCCGCTGTCAGCCAGGAAAGCCGCACATGTGCGGGATAGCGGGCTTTGTCGGACAACGCCTGCTCGATGCGAGCGCGCGCGCGCGGATGCTCACCGCGCTGGCCGCACGCGGGCCCGATGCCCGCGGGGAAGCCGCTTGGGGCGAGGGCTTTACGTACACCGAAGGACCGGCTTGTGCCGCACTACTGCATACGCGTTTGTCCATCCGCGACCTGCGCGCCGTGGCCGATCAGCCGATGACGAACGAGTCGCGCGACATCTGGATCAGCTATAACGGCGAGGTCTACGGCTGGGAGCAAGACGCCGCGGAGCTTGAACGGCGCGGATACAGGTTTCGCACCTCGAGCGACACCGAATTCATCCTGCACGGCTACGCGGAATGGGGATTAGAGATTATCGAAAGACTGCGTGGCATGTTCGCCATTGCGATCCTCGACCTGCGCGCCCGCAAGCTACATCTCGTTCGCGACCGCATGGGTATCAAGCCGCTCGCCTATTTTCACCGCGACGGTGAGATCGCTTTTGGCTCGACCGTGCGTGCCGTGCTGCCTTACCTCCATGCCGAAGAGCGACGGCTGTCGCCGCAGGGTATAGATGCCTATCTCGCACACCGCTACATCCCGGCTCCGCACAGTGCGTTTGCACACATTCGCCGGTTGCCGAGCGGCCACCTTGCGAGCTTCGATCTCGTCGACGGCAGGCTGAGCGTGCAGGCCTATTGGAGGCCAGTCGCAGACCCCCAAGGAGACTTCCTCCAGACACTTCGCGAGGCCGTCAGCCTTCGCACCGTCTCCGACCGGCCAGTCGGCCTCTTCTTGAGCGGCGGCGTGGACTCAACTGTCGTCGCCTCCATCCTCGCTGAGCTGGGACATCGCGATATTACCGCCTACACGGCCTCCTTTCCGGGTACCGATTACGATGAAAGCACACAAGCGGCGGCCGTCGCGCAACGGCTCGGATTTCGCCACACGATCCTGCCCATCGAACATCGCCTCGGCGATGATTTCGAGCGTATCGTCGCTGATCTCGATGAGCCCTTCGCCGATCCCTCGGCGATCCCGCTCTGGTACCTCTCGCGCGAGGCAAGCCGCCATGTGCGGGTCGTGCTCGGGGGTGACGGCGGCGATGAGCTCTTTGCCGGGTACAAGCGCTACGCCATGCATATGCGAAGCGCATGGCGGCGCAAGCTGCGACTACCTCTACCTGCGGTCACGGGCGGTCTTCCCGGGCGCTGGTGCAAGCTCGCCGATGAGCTTCGGCTCGACTGGCTTTCGGCCTATAGCTTACGTTTCTCCGGCATGAGCCCGTCGCTGCGCCGCTATCTCCAACCGGGGCTGGCGCCCACGGCAGCCATCTACTGGGATAGAATGCCGACCGCCTGCCGTGATCCGATCGAGGCGCTGCTTGCCATCGACATGCACAATTATTTGCCCGAATATATCCTGCGTAAGGCCGATCTTTGCACCATGGCGCACGGGCTCGAGTTGCGTGTCCCGCTGCTCGATCACCGGCTCTACCAGCAGCTGCTGGCCATGCCGGCGCGTGAGCGCTTTACCACCCCCGCAAAACAGGCGCTGGTACAAGGCTGCGAGGTTTGCCGTGAACTAAGATTGCTCGCGCAAAAGAAGCGCGGTTTTAATCCACCGATTGGCTTGTGGCTGCGCCATGAACTGCGTCCACGATTGGAGGGGTTGGGAGCGAGGCTGCAAGCCAATACTCAGGACCAACTGAACGCCGAGCGTGTTGACCGTCTGGTTGCCGCCTTTCTAGCCGGTGAGGACGGCCGCGCTGAACAGGTCCTACAACTGCTGATCCTCGATGCCTCCTTAAGGCAACTCATCGATGGCCCGCATCGCTTTCATTGATGTCACCGTCACGGTGTCATATGGCGGCCTGCAAACCGCCGTCTGGAGGCTCTCTCAATCCCTGGCCGATCTTGGCCATGACGTTACGGTGTTCGGCGGAGACGGATTCGTGTTGCCTCCTGCTGACTGTCGCGATGTCAAGGTCATGCGCTTTGCCTTCCGACCGCGCGAACGTGTCATTGATCTCGGCAGCCGTTTTCAGAGGATCGTCGAGAGACTGAGCTTCGCCCGCCACGCACGGAAAACTGTGGCCAAGGGCGACTTCGACTGGATCATCCTTGACAAACCTTTCGATTTCTTCTGGCCCCTGCTTTTGCCGCGCGGCTCGCCTACACGCTTCGCCCTGATGAGCGGCGGAACGGATTTCTTCCCCGCGGACCGCCATTTCGCCCGCCATATCGATCGGTTCTTTGCCTGTAGTCACTTTAACGCCTGGCAAATCCGATCCCGCTACAAGCGGCCAACGGCGGTGATTTACTATGGTGTCGACACCCGGCGTTTTACACCAGGCGCGCAGGACACTGGTTTGCGTTCCCGGCTTGGGGTCCCTTGCAGCGCCGTGCTGTTTGCCTTCGCCGGTCGTCTTGTCGGCTGGAAAGGGCTGCATCTTGCGATCACGGCATTGTCCGAGCCCGCGCTGCGCGGGGCGCCCGCCCATTTGCTGATAATCGGCAACGGCCCCGAGCGCGAACGGCTGCAACAACAAGCGCATGCGCTCGGGGTCGAATCTCAAGTTCACTTTCACGATCCACTGCCCCATGATCGGTTGCCCGCCCTGTACGCGGCGATGGATGTCGGGATTTTCCCGAGCATCGGCGATGAGGCCTTCGGCATCACCATTGCGGAAGCCATGAGCTGCGGCAAGCCCGTGATCGCCAGTCATGTCGGCGGTATCCCAGAGGTTGTAGGCAACGAAGGCAGTTGCGGGCTGCTGGTTGCCGCGGCAGATCCGACTGCCTTGGCCCTGGCCATGCGCGAGCTTATAGACAATCCGGACAGACGACTGCAAATGGGCATCGCCGCCCGCCAGAGGGTCGTTGAAAACTTCACCTGGGAAAAGGCCGCCAGGCGCCTTCTTACTGGGCTTGGCCTCGAGCCGCCATGAAGCTTGCCTACCTCGACCCGCACGCCGTTCCCGCCGATACCCCAGAGGCATTGCAGATCCTCTACACCGTGGATGCTCTGGGTCGTAACGGGGTAGAGGTGCACCTGCTTACTGCGCCCGGCATCCGGCAGGCGTGCAGCATCCTCGGCAGACCGTTGTCCGAGCGCGTCTGTCTGCACCCTGTAGACACCGCGCGCGGATATTTCGGCATACGCTCCAATCGACCCTTTTACCGCGCAGCTATCCGGCAGCTTCGCCGTCTCGACGTTGCAGCCGTGCTGGTGCGTAACCTCAAGATGGCCGAACGCCTGTTGCGCGAGGTCCCCGACCTGCCATTGTTTTTCGAGACACATGAGCTCTTCGCGCAAAGCTTCCGCGAGGCGCACCCGCAATTCGGCTGGCGGCAACGGCTCAAAATTGCGGCGCTCACCCGACGAGAGGGCTACGTGTACCGCAACGCCCGTGGCCTGATCGCGCTCACACCGCTTCTGATCGAAGACATACGCCGCGCATACAGGATCGTCACTCCGGCGGCGGTCGCCCCCGATGGTGTCGACCTGGAACAAGCAAAGTCCCAGGCCACACCGATACGAAATAACACCCCTATCCTGCTCTATCTCGGAAGCCTCCATCCCTGGAAAGGGGTAGATACGCTCATCCGTGCCATGCAGCATGTCAAACATGCCGCCGTCCTGCACATTGCCGGCGGAAATCCGCAGCGCATCAATGAATTGCGACGACTGGCACGCGAGCTTGCTGTGGCGCACCGCATCGTCTTCGACGGACCGGTGGATCCCGGCCGGCGTTTCGAGTGGATACACCGTGCCGATATCTGCCTGCTGCCACTGACCGAAACCTGCATAGCGAGCCGTTACACCTCGCCGCTCAAGCTATTCGAGTACATGGCAGCCGGCAAGCCGATCGTCACCTCTGATCTTCCGGCGATGCGCATTTTGCTAGAAAACGAACGCAACGCATTGCTGGTCAAAGCCAGCGACCCGAGCGCGTTTGCCAACGCGATTGACCGGCTGTTGGCGGATCATGGCCTGAGGGAGAAACTGGCGGTGAATGCCGCTCAGCGCTCGCGGTCCTTCAGCTGGCAGGCCCGCGGGAAGCAGCTGATAGACTTCCTTTCCCAGCGGCTAGCTGTACGATGAACCTTTGCTCGCGCGCAGCACGTCTTGATAGACCTGTTCTGTCGCGGCGATCATGCCCTCAAAGGTAAATCGGGCACGGCAATGCTCATAGCCGCGCTCGGCGAGTATTGCCGCCTCGGCCGGCCGATCATGCAAGCGAGCGATCGCATCCGCCAGTGCCGAGACGTTCCCCGGTGGTACCAGAAGTCCAGTCTGCCCGTCGATGACTACCTCCATGAGTCCGCCAACATTCGAGGCAATCACCGGTTTTTTCATCGCCATGGCCTGCGGCAACACCTGGGATGTGGCCTCGTTTTCCAGCGACGGTAAGACCACGCAGTCCATGGCGGCCATACACGATGGCACGTCGTGGCGATAACCGGCCATGACCACACGTGACTCAAGCCCCAACGCGCCGATCAGACGTCGCAGGTTCTTTTCCTGAGGGCCTTCGCCCACAATGAGCAGCTTGAGATCACGTCCACGCCGGATCAGTTCGGCCAGAGCACGGATCAGAATGTGATGCCCCTTCCAGTTACGCAACACGGCCACGATGCCGATTACGTAATCGTCGACACTCAGCCCGAATTCCTGACGAACCGCAAGACCATCCACCCCAGGCTGAAAGATGCTGATATCCACGCCGGCCGGTACCGAGACGATACACTCTGGCCGCATGCCATGATCTCGAATCATGGCCTCACGGATGGCTGCACCGCTTGTGATCACCCGATCGGCGAGTTTCATGTACACGAACCGGCTCGACCAGGACTTGCGGATCGGCGTGCTGAGATGACGGCTACGCACCACGGGCACGCCGGCCAACCGAGCCGCCAGCCCGAAATTCCAGCCATCCACCGAACTGTGGGTGTGTACCAGATCGAAAGCGTTGTTGCGCAACAGCCTGTATGCTCGCACAACAGTGGAGACCCTTAGACCTTTCTTCATCGGAAAGGCGATGACCGGGATACCGGCTTGCGAGGCGTGCCAAATGATCTGGCTGTCGGGCTGGCAGGCGATGACCATCGAATAGCCGCGCTCCTGGAACGCCTTCGACTCTGCGACGATCCGTATCTCCTGCCCACCCCAACCGCAGGACCATTCGGTGTGCAAAATACGTAACTTCATTGAGTCTCGTCTATTTATCGCTTATCCAACGCGCGCGATGCGGCAACGATGCAAGAGCAAGTTTTTAATTCTTTCCGAAACCAACAACCTGGGGCTAATTTCACGACACAACGCTCATTCCACGGTATTTTCTGTCGACTTAACCAAGCCGCCGGATCCATGGGAATAACGGGTAGGTATTGCAGTCGTTTAGACTTCTTCGCCATCATGAAGCAAAAAGTATTTCGCACCCTTCGCAATTCATCAAATTGATCGAAATGCACTCTCCCACGCCTTATCTAGACAGTAATGGGATTGGCGTGCACCTCGTTACCCCTAAAAACCCGTTGCGGCTCTTGCCGGTCGCCGCTAGGATCGCGAAAGGGTTACCCGTTCATCGATTCGCTTTTGCCACTTCAACTGCCAGCCTTTGAACAGAAAGTAGGTCCTCGGCAACAGCCGTGCGATTATTCCCCCGCGAAATTTGATATTCGCGTGCTGTATCGGCAGCATCGAAGGATTGGTAAAACGATTTTCCACAACATAAAGTACATGACGGTCGCGCGCCAACTTGAGCAACTCATCCGCTGCGTAGAAGTTTGCCAATACCAACCAGCGATGATGGCGCCCCCAACGCTGTTCATAAATTTTTCGATTTCGTTCGGATAACTTACGCTTTTCCAAGGGTTTTTTTCCGAATGATGCGCTAACGTGGTGTAAAACCAGCGCGTCCATCACACGTATACAACGGTAACCGGCGACCAGCGCCCGTCGTGAGTAGTCCTCGTCCTCGTAGTAACCCATCCCGAATATCTCGTCAAATTTCCCAATTTTTTCGACCAACTCTCGCCGAATCATCATGCAGAATCCGGAGGCATAGTCTATTTCGATGATCTCGCGCCGGTGTTTTTCTGCCAATCGCCGCGCGTAGGAATCCCAGTCCCGGTTAGCGGTGTGGTAAAGCTTTCGCTCCTGAGGGTTGGCAAGACCCGCCACTGGGTATCGCTCCATGGCCTCGACCATGTACGCCAGCCAGTTAGGAGTCGTTACGATGTCGTTGTTGAGCAGGCAGAGATACTTGGCGCTCGATTGTTCCAGCCCCTTGTTGATCGCCTTGATCCAGCCGAGGTTTTCCGGATTTCGGATCAAAACCATCTCGCCGTACCGCTTGCTCTGCGCGGCTTCCTCCAACAGTGCGACCGTTTCTGGGTTACTAGCGTTGTCCACGACGATAAGCCGATAAGGGTGAGCGGCATTGCGGTGAATGCTCTCGAGCGCTCGCGCGGTCATTACCGGCTCGTTCCAGGTCACCATGATGATGTCGCATGTTATCGCCATATGGCCCGCCACGAGGTCCCTTATTTAGGTTTTAAGCTCTCGCACACGACAGATCTGCGTCTCGAGCTTCAGCATGCATTTAGTTGCGGGCGCGATGAATTGCTTTTCTAGATCGCCCCGCAAGAGCTCGTGGAGGCAGCGCGGGTTCGTGCATGTCGTCAGATCGCAAAAATAGCCGTCGAGGTCGGCGATGCGCGCTGCCATGATCTTGCTGTCGCGATCGAGTATCGTTTCGGGTGCGGTCGGGCCAAAGAGTCCGATCGCTGGCACGCCGAGCGCATCGGCCAGATGCAACGGGCCGGCGTCTACGCCGACGAACAAATCGGCCTGTCTTAGGAGTGCAAGAAAGCGCTCGGAATGTGCACGCGACTTTCCGAAGTAGAAACGCTCGACGGCCAATCCCGTGATGCACGGAATCTCGCGGGGAAAGAAGGCGAGGTGTACCTTGGCCTGCGGATAACGCCGATCGAGCCAGCCGAGCAGCTGCTTGAGATCGCTGCGGTCGAGGCTTTTGCGCACATCGGTCGAGAACGGCGCGACGACGACCCTCTGTGCCCGCGGCGGCAGCCGTCCCTCCTTGCGCACGGCCGGTCTGTCGGGCAAACACAGATACGAGCGGATACGCGCGTAGAGATTGTCGGCGCGCGAGAAATGGGCGAACTGGCGATACGGAAAATAGCGGCGCGCATAGCTGATCAGCATTTCGGAATCGGCGCCATGGCTCCAGGGATTGAGGCCGAGGGCAGGGGGGTTGTGTTGCAGGCGAAACAGCAATCTTGCCAGTCGAAGGAAATGCCGTCTTTTATTGATCCCGACCATGGGCCAGGCAGCGGCGATGACCGCCTGTGCATAGGGCAGCGCCTGCGGCGTGGTGACGAGCTGGTATTGCTTGTCGGGATAGCGCTGCGCGAACTCCCGGATCAGCTTGAAGGCAATGACGCTGTCACCGTAACGGGCGAACACGGCGAACAATATTGATTCGGCTTGCTCGATCTCCTCTAGTGTTATCTCGCCCCTGTTCGCCATCCTGCGCGCAAGATGCCAGCGGGCCAATCTCTTCCACATGCCTTAATCGTCTTCGCCAGATTCCGAACGGCGACACGGTAACACCAGGAGATCTCGATAAAGCGCAAGCAGCTGCCTGCCCATCTCATCCAGGCTCAATGTCTCGACCCGCGCACGCGCGACCTGTCCCATGGCGGCGCAATGGTCAGCATGATCGAGGGCCTTTAACGCGGCAATGAACTGGCTGCGGTCGAGCACGTCACAGACAAAGCCGTTGCGACCGTTCTCGATCAGCTCGGCAGCGCCACTTTTCATGCTAGTGACGACCGGCAATCCACTCGCCATCGCCTCCAGGGCCACGTTGGGAAAGGGATCGTATAGGGTCGGTAGCACCAGGGCGTCGGCCGCGCCGTAGAAGGGCCGGACGTCCGGCTGGACGCCGAGAAAATGCACCCGCTTGCTCAGCCCGAGCGCGCGGGCGCGTGCCTCGTAGCGCGACTGCCGGCGGTCGCGCCCGACGATCCATAAATACGTATTGGCCGGCAGTCCCGCCATCGCCTCGAGCAACACGCTCACGCCCTTGCGCTCGAAGCCAGAACCGACGAAAAGCAACAGCGTGGCCGCCTGCGCAATGCCATAACGCGCGCGCACGTGCGCGCGTTCGTGCTTGAGGCGCGGATGGTACAGCTCGGTGTCCACGCCGCTGTAGATGACGTGCAGCTTCTCCTGCGGCACGCCGAACCAGCGTTGGATCTCCTCTCTCACCATCCGGGAGTTGCAGATCACGGCCTTGAGGCGCAGGCTCGTGAAGAGCCGCCGCTCCGCCCACTTTACGTACAAATGGTAGGGATTGATCGCCTGCAGGAAGCGGCGCCAGACGGGCAGCGCCCGTGCGCGCTGAACAAGCCACTCGCGATGCACGCCATCGCCGGCACGGTAGACGTCACAGCAGGCAAGCCGTTCATGCGACTGCACAAGGTCGAATCGCCGCGCTTTCAGCAGCCGGCAGACAGCGCGCGCAAATGACCAATCGCGCCACAGCCGCCCAAGATGGAACGGATTGCAGGTGATGACCTCTACACCCTCGCCGCCCTTCCAGGCACGCGTGATCAAGGTCACGCTCACACCCTGCGCGCGCAGGGTGTGCAGGGCGCGCGCCGTGAAGCGCTCCGCGCCGCCATCCTCGGCGTAGCGTTGGCGCACCAGCGCAAGCCGCATCGGCTTCATACGGCGAGCAATGCCTGCACGGCGCACAACACCTCGTCTACCGAAATGTCCCTCAGGCAATCGGAGACCTTACCGTTGCCGCAGCCATCCAGGCCGCAGGGGCGGCAGGAGTGGCGCGAGGTAATCACGCGCGATTCGACCATCCACGGACCCCACTCGAGTTCACCGCTCGGGCCAAAGAGCGCCACCACCGGCGTCCGCATGGCCGCAGCGACGTGCATCGGCAGCGAGTCCACGCCGACGAAGCACTTTGCCTGAGCGGTCAGCGCCGCAAGCTCCTTAAGGTTGAGCTGGCCGCTGAGGTCCACGACCGGCTTGCGCAGCCGACCCACGACATCCGCCACAAACCGTAGTTCTTGTGTGTGGGCTGAGGCGGTCAGCACCACGCGCTCGCCTCGTTCCTGAAGCCGGTCGATCAGTTCGGCGTTCTTCTCGGGCTGCCAGCATTTGAATTGCCAGCGTGAGGTCGGGTGAACATGGATGAAGCCCTTGGGCACAAGCCCGTGCCGGTGCAACAGCGCGCCGACCGAGCGCTCAGCAGCTTCACCCGGGGCAAGTACGAGCCGCCGCTCATCCGCGATTTGCGGCTGAATGCCCAGGCGGCGAAGGGCATCCAGATGGATCTCCACAGTATGCCGGGGGCGGGCCGGGACACGGTAGCGATGGCTGAAGGCCGCGTGCCACAGCCACCCGCGACGAGGCGAATAATCGCGCACCACACCATAGGGCACATCGAGCAGGTACGCAAGCCAGACGCCGCGCGGGTTTTCCGTTAGATGGATGAGAAGATCGTAACGGCGTGCTCGCAGCGCTCGCAGCAGCCGCCACTCCTGGGCGAGACGTCTCCATGGGCCTTGCCGCTTCGAGCTTCGATCCACGGTGTAAAGCGCGTTGATCGCCGGATGCCCGCTCAGCATCTCGCTCGTATCGGCATAGACCAATGCATCGATCTCAACATGCGGGGCGCGGTTCTTAAGTACCGTAAAAAGCGGCGAGGCGAGCAACACGTCGCCCAAGTGACGCAACTTGACCACCAGCACGCGCCGGATGGTCGCAAGATCAATGGCGTCCTTGACCACGCTCTCGAGGCGCAGGGAATAAAGTGCGGGGAGTCATCACCGGATGATTTTACCCGGATCCCGCGGATATGGCCTCGAGGACCTGCCTGGAGGGGATCCCGCGCAGGCACTCGAGATGGCCGAGCGGACAATCGCGCTCGAAGCACGGACTGCAGTCGAGACCGAGATAGAGGATGCGCGCCTTATCGCTTAGGGGTGGTGTGTGGCGCGGGTCAGAAGAGCCGTAGAGGGCGATGACGGGCCGCCCGAGCGCCGCTGCCACGTGCATAAGGCCAGAGTCGTTCGTGACGACCACAGTCGCGGCCGCGAGCAAATCGATCGCCTCGGCGAGTGTCGTACGCCCGCCGAGATCAAGACAGCGTCCACCGCTCAATCGCTGCACCTCGCGCGTCAGCGGCGCATCGCCTCTGGAACCAAAGAGCCACACCTCCCAGCCCTCGGCGAGTTTGGCCCGCGCGACCTCTGCGTAGTATGCGGCTGGCCAGCGCTTGGCCGGCCCATACTCGGCGCCGGGACAAAGCGCCAGCACGGGGACTTGCGGGATCGCGTGACCGAGCGCGTGCAGGGTGTGTAACATGTTTTCGTGGTGGGTGACGAGCGCGGGCGCAGGCGGCGCGGAGGGCCACGGCTCTTCAGGATCGAGGCCCAAGGCGAGGAAGCGGTCTACGGTGCGCGGGAGTTTACTTTCATCCAGCCGCCGCGTGTCGTTGAGCAGCCCATAGCGCAGCTCGCCGACGTAGCCGGTACGTCGCTTGACGCGCGCAGCGAAAGGTACGAGCGCCGACTTCCAGGAGTTTGGCAGCACGATCGCGCGGTCGTAATGACGGCGGCGTAGCGCACGTCCCAGGCGCCAGCGCTTGCCGAACGCCCACTCGCCGTGGTTCACCTCGAGCGCAATCGGCTCGTCCACTTCCGGCATGCGCTCGAGCAGCGGCAGCGTCCAGGCCGGAGCGAGGACATCGAGCTGCGAGGAAGGGTGGCGCTGCTTGAGGAGCTTGAACAGCGACTGGGCGAGTACCATGTCTCCGACCCAGGCAGGGGCGATCACCAGAAATTTATCCGTCACGATCTCGACCCGGCCTGACAGTGTGAAAGCGGCTATCCATCACGCGAAAGCGCGAAGCCCTTGCGCTTTGGCTTTGCAACATATCGAGGCAAAACCCTGACAAAGGCAACCGCCGATACCAACCTGGCCACACATACACGCATGCGCGATACGGCATGCGCGGGCAGAGAGCCTTTTTCACACTTTTAGCACATACAGTGCGCCGCAGTACGGGCAGCGCGCCTCGCCGCTCGCCTCGATCGGCAGGTATACACGCGGATGCGAGTTCCAAAGCTGCATGTCCTTCATCGGGCAGGACAGCGGGAGATCGGCGCGTGTGACCTCATAGCGGTTCTCGGCGTTGGCCGGCAGCTTTTTATCTTCGTCTATCGCGGCGGTCGCCATCCTTCCCCTCCTTCATTTCACCAGCGTCAGCCACTGCGGGTGCAGGCCGTTGCGGCCATGCACCAGATCGAAATACAAGGCCTGGAGCTTCTCGGTGACCGGGCCGCGTTTGCCGGTACCGATACGGCGGCCATCGAGCTCGCGGATGGGGGTGATCTCGGCGGCGGTACCGGTGAAGAAGGCCTCATCGGCGATATAGACCTCGTCGCGCGTAATGCGTTTCTCGTGCACAGTAATCCCAAGCTGCTCGCGTGCCAGTCGGATCACTGTGTCTCGCGTAATACCGTCGAGCGCGCTGGTGAGGTCGGGCGTATAGAGTGCGCCGTCGCGCACGATGAACAGGTTTTCGCCGCTGCCCTCGGAAACGTAGCCCTCGGTGTCGAGCAACAGCGCCTCGTCCGCGCCGCAGGCCACCGCCTCCTGCACCGCAAGCATGGAGTTGATGTAATGACCGTTGGCCTTGGCGCGACACATCGAGACGTTCACGTGGTGACGGTTGTAGCTCGAGGTACGCACCCGGATGCCGTTCTTCTGGCCCTCTTCACCGAGATAGGCACCCCAGGACCAGGCGGCCACGATCACATGGACTTTCAGTCCCTTGGCGTGCAGACCCATGCCCTCGGAACCGTAAAAGCACATCGGACGAATGTAGGCGCTCTCAAGCCTGTTTTCTCTCACCACCGTGCAGACCGCCTCATTGATCTCACGGGGCGCATAGGGGATGGTCATACCCATGATGTGCGCGGAACGGAATAGTCGCGCAGTGTGCGCGTCGAGCCGAAAGACCGCCGTGCCCTTGGGCGTCTGGTAGGCACGCACGCCCTCGAATACGCCCATGCCGTAGTGCAGGGTATGGGTCAACACGTGGGTAGTCGCCTCGCGCCAGGGCACGAGCTGGCCGTCATACCAGATGATGCCGTCACGGTCGGCCATCGACATCGAAGAGATCTCCTCTGAAATGCTGTTTTTACGAACCGCTCGAACTAATGAGCAGCCTCTAATAACTCTGCCCAGATCCGCTGCACCTGCTCGGGCCAATCGCCGAGCTCCGCACGCTCAATGCTGGCGCGTTCCATGAGCTTCATGTGGTGCTCGAGGGATAGGTAGCAGCGATAGGCGTCCGAAAGCGTGCGTGCCGTGGTGGCATCGAGCAGGCCCTCGGTCTCCAGGTCTTTCAGAATGCTGAGATTGTCCGTATGGCGGGTAAGCACGGGGTGGTCGTGCGCCCACCTCAGCACTGCGTATTGCACCATAAATTCGATATCCACGATACCACCCCGGTTATGCTTCAGGTCTAAGCTCGCCCCCGCCGCCACACCCTTTCTGGCCTCGAGCATCCTGGCGCGCATCTCGAGAATGTCCTGCCGGAGCCTGTGCGGGTCGCGCGCCAGGCACAGGATCTCGTGGCGCACCGCCTCGAACCCCTGGCACAGGCGCGCCTCGCCCGCCACCGGCCGGGCGCGCACGAGCGCCTGGTGCTCCCAGGTCCAGGCGCGCTGACGCTGGTAGTCGGCAAAAGCCTCGAGGCTCGCGACCAGCAGCCCGCTCTTGCCACTTGGGCGCAGCCGCATGTCCACTTCGTAGAGAATTCCGCTCGGGGTGCGAGTCGCAAGCAGGTGAATGATGCGCTGGCCTAGCCGCACGAAGTACTCCTCATTGGTCACGCTCCGGGGACCGGCGGTCATGCCGTCGGGGCACCCCTCGTAGAGAAAGATCATATCGAGGTCAGATAGGTAGCCGAGCTCAAGGCTGCCGAGCTTGCCGTAACCGATGACGGCGAAGCCTGGCCGCCGCCCGGCTTGTCCCGGGCAGATCGGCGGCCCGTGCCGGGCGTCGAGCGCAGTTTCGGCGAGCGTCACACACGCCCCGACCACCGTATCGGCGATGGCCGCAAGCCTGCGGCTTGTCTCCTCGGGCGCGAGCCCGGGGCCCACGTCGGCTGCGGCCACACGCAGCAAGTGCCCGTGGTGAAACTCGCGCAATATTTCCATCTGCAGTTCGAGATCGTCTTCGGGGATGTGATCCAAACGCTGCTTGAGCTCGTCCACTAGCGCGTTGCGTTCGAGCGGTACGTAGAAGCTGCGCGGGTCGAGCAGCTCGTCGAGCAGGAGGGGGTGATGCGCAATCCAGCGGGCGACCCACGGGCTTGCCGCGGCGAGTTTGGTAAGCTGCACGCGCGCGGTGGGGCTCTCAATCAGCAGCGCGAGATAGGCCGAGCGCCGGCCGATCGCCTCAAGCAGGCTCACCAGGCGAGCCAATGTGGTCTCGGGGTCAGGGGCGGATCCGGCCTCGGCAAGCAGCAATGGCACGAGCCGGTCCGCACGCGCACGTCCTTCGGCGGAGAAGGCAAGATAGGCATTGGTGCTGCGCAACTCATCGAGCAGTCGTAGCACGTCCTCGGGACGGCGGTATCCAGCCTCGCGCAGCAATGTTGCGGCGTGGTCGGCGTCCACGGTCTTGAGCCACACAGCGGCAAGCCCCGGTTGCTGCTTCGACTGCCGCTCGCCGACCGTCGCGGGGGTGAACATCATGGCGAAATGCGCCTCCACCCGATGACGCTGACGCTCGAGCGCCTGCTCGAAATCCGGCCAGCCCGAAAACCCCATAGCAAAGGCGAGCCGGGCGCGCTCGATGTCCTCGGCGGGCAGCAGGTGGGTCTGCTGGTCGTGGGCCTCCTGCAAGCGGTGCTCGGTGTTGCGCAGAAAGAGATAGGCCTCCTGCAGCTCGGCATAGGCATCCGCCGTCAAGTGGCCAGCCTTCGTCAGGCGTTCGAGCGCTGTCAGGCAATGAGGCACCTGAAGTTGCGGCTCGCGGCCGCCGCGTATGAGCTGCAGCGCCTGGACGACGAACTCGATCTCGCGGATGCCGCCCGGCCCAAGCTTAATGTTTTGCCTGAGTCGCTTGCGCGCCCCCTCGCGCTCGATCAGCACCTTCATGCTGCGGATCGCTTCGAGCGCACCGTAGTCGAGGTACTTGCGGTACACGAACGGTTTGAGTCGCGCGAGCAACGCCTCGCCGGCCGTGCAGTCGCCGGCGCAGGCACGCGCCTTGATGAGGGCGTAGCGCTCCCAATCGCGTCCGTGCACCTGGTAGTACTGTTCCATAGCGTCGAACGAGAGCACAAGCGGACCACTTGCCCCGTTCGGCCGCAACCGCATGTCCACGCGGAAGACAAAACCGTCGGCGGTCGCCTGCGCCAGCGCGTTGATCAGCGCCTGGCCGAGGCGCACGAAGTACTCGTGATTGCTAAGCGGCTGCGGCCCGTCGGTCTCGCCCTCCTCGGTATAGGCAAAGACGAGGTCGATATCGGAAGAGAAGTTGAGCTCCTGCCCACCGAGCTTGCCGAGCCCCAGGACCACAAACGTCGCCGGCGCGCCGCTGCCCGCGGCGCGTGGTACGCCGCAGCGCGCCTGCGCCAGGGGGGTGAGCACCTCGAGCGCCGCCTGCAGACAGGCGTCGGCCAGCTCGGAGGCGGCGGTGCTCACTTCGGTGAAATCCGCCCAGCCTGCGAGATCGCGGAACGCCAGCCGCAGCATCTCGCGCCGCCGAAGCACGCGCAAGCGGCGTTTCAACTCGGGCTCGTCTTGCACGCCAGTGACCATGCGCTTGACGCGTACGGTGAGCTCGCCGTGCGCGTAGGCGCGTGTCAAGTCGCCGCCGGCGATGAGTTCCGCGAGCAGCTCAGGCTGCGCAGCAGCGGTGCGCGCCACGAATTCGCTTGCCGCCAGCACGCGCGGTAGCGCACGCGCGATTCGCACCCCTTGCGCGGCGTTTTCAATGAGCGATGGCACCAGCGCGGTCTGCAGCTGTTGCCAATGGTTTCGGGCCTGCGCGCGCAGCGCCTGCGGCAGTCCGGCAAACGCTTGCTCGAGACTGCGCAGCAAATCGGACTCGGTCATATTAGAATAAAAAAGCGACCTGCGGATTCGTTTGGCTTTTATCGACAGCTCTTCAAGACACCTCCATGGATTCCATCATACCCAAACCGATTGAGGATTACTGTGCTGCGCATTCCACGCCGCCGTCCACGCTGCGTGCAGAACTCGAGCGTTACACGCGCACATACTGTGCCCACAGCCAGATGCTGACCGGTGGCCTTGAGGCCGCCCTGCTGCAGATGCTTGTGCGACTGGCCGGCGCGCGACGCGTGCTCGAGATCGGCCTTTACACCGGTTATTCTGCCCTGGCCATGGCCGAGGCCCTGCCGGACGATGGCGAACTGCACACCTGCGAACTGGACGCCGAGCGTGTACGCATCGCGCGCACGTTTTTCGATCGAAGCCCCCATGGCCGTAAGATCACTGTGCATCTCGGCGCGGCGCTCGAAACCCTCCCGCGCCTGCTTTCGGCCGCAAAGCCTTTTGATCTGGTGTTCATTGACGCCGACAAGGAGAATTACAGTGCCTACTACGACATTGTGCTACCACACATGCGCGATGGCGGGTTGATCGTGGCCGACAACGTGCTCTGGTCCGGTCGCGTGCTCGACCCTAGGGATAACACGGACCGGGCGATTGCCGCCTTCAACGACAGACTCGCCGCTGATGGGCGCGTCGAGTGCGTGATGTTGCCGCTACGCGACGGCGTGCTGCTCGCGCGCAAGCGCGCCGCAGCGGAATGATGCTTTGCTACAGCGGTGATCAAATCATTCTTGAACAAGCTGTCGAAAGAGTCATGGTCGAGCATCCGGCAACCCCTGTTGCAGTCGTCGGCAAGGTCGTCCTGATGCGCCACGCCCAGAGCCTGTGGAATCTCGAGAACCGTTTCTCTGGCTGGCAGGACATGGACCTGTCCGTGGCGGGTATCGAGGAGGCGCGGCGCGCCGGACGTATCCTCAAGGCCGCGGGGCTGCGCTTCGATCGCGCCTATGTCTCGACCCTCAAACGCGCCGCGCGTACCCTCGAGCTCGTGCTGCACGAGATCGGCCAGCCGGGCGTGACCGTGGAGCGCAGTTGGCGCTTGAACGAACGCCATTACGGCGCGTTCGAGGGCATGAATAAACAGGAGATCGCCGCCAAGTACGGTCCCGAACAGTTTCGCGCCTGGCGGCGCGGCTTCGTTACGCGCCCGCCCGAGCTGTCCCCCGATGACCCGCGCCATCCGCGCCACGACCCACGCTACGCCGACGTGGACCCCGGGCTGCTACCCGCGGCCGAGTCGCTCCAGGACACGCTACAGCGCGTAATCCCCTACTGGGAACAGGTCATCGCCCCATACCTCGTGCAGGGCCAAATCGTGCTCGTGGTCTCGCACGGCAATACCCTGCGCGCGCTCATCAAGCACCTCGACCGCCTGTCCGATGAGGCGGTCGAGCGGCTCGAGATCCCCACAGGCACGCCGCTGGTGTACGAGTTCGACGCTACGGGTCGGCCGCTACGGCATTACGGCCTGCCGCAGAGCAGTACCGCCTCGGCCTCGGCGGCTTAAGCGCAACGGACTGCGCGCACAGCTTCGATTCTGCCCGCAACCGGCTCCTGAAAAAAGAAGGGCCCCGTTTTCGGGGCCCTTCGGTGACTGCCATACCAGCGCGTGCGGTGCGCGGGCCTCACATATCCATACCGCTCATGCCGCCTGCGCCGGAGGCCTTTTCCTCTTCCTTGGGCAGCTCGGCGACCATCGCCTCGGTGGTAATCATCAGACCGGCAATGCTCGCGGCATTCTGCAGCGCGGTACGTGTCACCTTGGTCGGGTCGATGATGCCCATCTTGAGCATATCGCCGTACTCGCCGGTCGCGGCGTTGTAGCCAAAGTTCGCCTCCTTGGCCTCGGCGACCTTGTGGAACACCACCGAGCCCTCAATACCGGCGTTTTCCACGATCTGGCGCAGCGGCTCCTCCATCGCGCGCAGCGCGATAGCGATGCCGACGTCCTGATCATGGTTTTCACCCTTGAGGTTCTTCAGCGCATTGATGACCCGCACCAGGGCCACACCGCCGCCCGGCACGATGCCCTCCTCGACCGCTGCGCGCGTGGCGTGCAGCGCGTCCTCGACGCGCGCTTTCTTCTCTTTCATCTCGACCTCGGTGGCTGCGCCGACCTTGATCACGGCGACACCGCCGGCGAGCTTGGCGAGGCGCTCCTGCAGCTTCTCCCTGTCATAGTCGCTGGTCGTCTCCTCGATCTGGGCACGGATCTGCTTGATACGCGCCTCGATGTCGGACTTCTTGCCGGCGCCGTCAATAATCGTGGTGTTCTCCTTGTCCACCACAACGCGCTTGGCCTGGCCGAGCGACTCGACAGTGACGTTCTCCAGGGTCATGCCGACCTCCTCAGAGATCACCTGGCCACCGGTCAGAATGGCGATATCCTGAAGCATGGCCTTGCGACGGTCGCCGAAGCCAGGGGCCTTGACGGCACAGACCTTGAGGATGCCGCGAATGTGGTTGACCACGAGCGTGGCAAGCGCCTCGCCCTCCACATCCTCTGCTACTACCAGCAATGGCCGCCCCTGCTTGGCAACGTTCTCGAGCACCGGCAGCAGGTCGCGGATGCTGGAGATCTTCTTGTCGGTGATAAGGATGAGCGGATTCTCCAGCTCCGCGGTCATTGTGTCCTGCTTGTTGATAAAGTACGGCGAGAGATAACCGCGGTCGAACTGCATACCCTCGACGATCTCGAGCTCGTTCTCGAGGCCCGAGCCGTCCTCGACCGTGATCACGCCCTCTTTGCCGACCTTTTCCATGGCGTCGGCGATGATCTTGCCGATCGCCTCATCGGCGTTGGCGGAGATGGTGCCCACCTGGGCGATCTCCTTGGTCGCCGAGCAGGGCTTGGAGAGCTTCTTGAGCTCCTCAACTGCCGCGTGCACGGCCTTGTCGATGCCACGCTTGAGGTCCATCGGGTTCATGCCGGCAGCGACCGATTTCAGGCCTTCGCGCAGCATCGCCTGGGCAAGCACGGTGGCGGTAGTGGTGCCGTCACCGGCCACGTCCGAGGTCTTGGAGGCGACCTCTTTCAACATCTGCGCGCCCATGTTTTCGTACTTGTCCTTGAGCTCGATCTCCTTGGCGACCGATACGCCATCCTTCGTAACGGTCGGCGCGCCAAAGGACTTCTCAAGCACGACATTGCGGCCGCGCGGGCCGAGGGTGGCCTTGACCGCATCGGCCAGGATGTTGACGCCGCGCAACATGCGCGCGCGGGCGACTTCACCGAACACTATTTCTTTGGCAGCCATAGTTTCCTCTCTACGAATTCATTCTGTCTGTCTCACTACAAGACTCTCACTACCAGCAGCAGGGCGTAGCCGGCCCCTCTCTCAGCCCTCGATCACGCCCATGATGTCTTCTTCGCGCATCACGAGCAGTTCCTCGGTGCCAATCTTCACCTCCGTGCCCGAGTACTTGCCGAACAGCACCTTGTCGCCCACCTTGACGTCGAGCGGGCGCACGCTGCCGTCCTCAAGGAGCTTGCCCTTACCTACGGCGATGACCTCGCCCTGGATGGGCTTCTCCTTAGCGGTGTCCGGGATCACGATGCCACCTGGCGTTTTGCGCTCTTCCTCCAAGCGACGCACGATGACCCGGTCATGCAATGGGCGGATTTTCACTTGGGATTCTCCTTTTGTAGCAGGTTGAGCGGTCATAAATTTCCTCCTTTATTCATAGACTTATGAAACAACTGTCTATGCATGCCCCCAAAGATGGACTACAGGGCAGGAGCTGTTAGCACTCGTCTCTAAGGAGTGCTAATAATAATTAGCGCCTATTACCTGTCAACCCCTGAGACGACCCTACGGGCGCGATTCGCCTTTCACCCCGAGAAATAAGTAGGCCGTTTTGGGCGTCATACGCTTGAGATCATGCGTACGGCAAAGTTTATTTGCTTTCTCGTTGCTTTCTGCCTCTCCCTGACCACCCCGGCTGCGGGCGAATGGGACAGGAAGCTGCTCGAGGCGGCCCGAAGCGGAAACGCCGCGGCCGTCGCGACGGCCCTCGACAAAGGCGCGGACGTGAATGCCCGCGGCCGCCGGGGCGAGACCGCCCTGATGCTGGCCGCTGGTGGTGGTCACCTGCAGACCGTGGCGCTACTGCTGCGGCACGGCGCCGACATCGGGGCGGCGGATCGCAATGGCGACACCGCGCTCAAGTACGCCGCCTGGAACGACAATGTTTTTATGATCAAGACACTGATTGCCAATGGCGCGGACGTGAACGCCGCAAACCGCTATGGCTCTACCCCGCTCTACGCCGCCGCCGTCAGCGGGCATTCCGCCGTCGTGGAGACCCTGCTGCAACACGGCGCCGACCCGAACGTCAAGACCGAAGACGGCAAGACCCCGCTGCACTTCGCTGTCACCCGCGAGCAGCACGAGATCGCCCGGCTGCTTCGGCAGGCCGGTGCGAAGGAGTGATACCCGGAACAGGGAAAAACAAGACCCATTTCGCGGGTGTGCAAAGCGACAATTCTCCGGGAACGGTACAATAGCTCCTACCTGGATCAGCCGCCATGGCACGCTTGCGCTACCAGCTCGTCCTCACCACCTGCCCCGACGCGAAGACTGCTCGGCGCCTGGCACGTGCCCTGGTCGGCGAGCGGCTGGCAGCATGCGTGAACATAGTGCCCATCGAACAGTCGGTGTACCGCTGGAAGGGGCGGATCGAGTCGGCGCGCGAGCGCCTGCTCGTGATCAAATCCGAGCGGCGTGCTTATGCGGCCATCGAGCGCCGGCTGCGTGCGCTTCATCCCTATGAACTTCCCGAAATTATTGCGGTCCCAATTGCCGCTGGCCTCGGTGCATACCTCGCCTGGATCAGCCGGCCGGACAAGACCCCTTTGTGATCTTCTAGCCGCTCGTCGCAACGCATGAAACGACTCGCTGCAGCCCTAGGCCTCGTTTTCTCCTGCTGGCTGGCTGCCTTCAATGCAGCGGCAAAAGCCATGGTTGCCGACGAGCAGCTGCTCGAGCCTGATAAGGCCTTCGCGCTCACCACACGTGTGCTCGACGCCCATACGCTTGAGGCGCGCTGGACAATCGCGCCCGGCTACTACATGTATCGGGACAAGTTCAAGTTCGAAGCCCTCGAGGACACGATCCGGCTCGCGCCGGCGGTCATCCCGCCCGGCAAGAAAAAAGATGACCCGCTGTTCGGCAGCGTTGAGACCTATACGGGATCGGTCGCCGTGCGTCTTTCCATCGAGCGCCGAAACCCACTCGCACACAACGCACGCATCAAGATCACTTCGCAAGGCTGCAACGAACCGATCGGCGTGTGCTACCCGCCCATCGTCAAGGAGGTGACATTCGCCCTGCCAGCGGTAAGCACGGCGCCTTCTGCCCCCCCGGCACCGGGCCTAGCGGCCGATATCAAGTCGCTCACAGAGCTCGCCAAAGTGGTAGACCAGCCGGCCGGCTCTGCCGCCGAGGTCGTCGATCCCGACAAGGCGTTTCTCGTCACGCTCGAACCGCTTGGAGCCAATAGCCTGCGCGCACGTTTTGACATTGCCGACTGCTGCTACCTCTACCGGGAGCGCACGCATTTCGAGCTAGCCGATGCACCGGTCGGCACGCGCCTGGGTACAGTCAAGCTGCCGCGCGGTAAGGTCAAGGTGGACGAGTTCGTTGGAAAGACCGAGGTCTACACAGGGGGCTTCGAGGTCAGGCTGCCGATCGAAGGCGCGATGAACGGCCCCTTCACGCTTAAGATCGGCTACCAGGGCTGCTCAGAGAAAGGGGTGGTGATTTGCTATCCGCCCATGATCAAGTCGTTTCGCGTAAGCCAGAGTCCCGACGGTACCTGGCGTATCGCGCCGGCGGAGGGGCTCACGCCGCTGAGCGCCACGACGGGGGCGGACGGCTCGCCGGTAGCATCAGACACCGCGCGCGACTGGGGCAAATTGACGCTGGCACTCGTCGCCGCCTTCGGCACCGGACTGCTGCTTACCTTTACGCCCTGCGTGCTGCCGATGATCCCGATCCTCTCGAGCTTGATCGTCGGTACGAGCGACCGGCGCATCACCAGACTGCAGGGCGGGTTGCTGTCGGGCGCGTACGTGCTCGGGACGGCTGCAACCTACACGGTCGCCGGCGTGATCGCAGGCGTGACCGGCGAGCAGTTGCAGGCCTACTTTCAGAATCCTTGGGCGCTTGGGTTCGCCGCAGCGCTGTTCGCGCTGCTCGCACTGTCCATGTTCGGTTTCTATGAGCTGCAGGTGCCGGCCTCCGTGCAGTCGTTCCTGCACAAACACGTGCAGTCGGTCCATCAGCATGCGCATCGATTAAGCGGGCCGTTGAAGTATCTCGGACTGTTCGTGGTAGGGCTGCTCTCGGCGCTTATCATCGGCGCCTGCGTCTCGCCGCTATTTATCTCCGCGCTCGGGGTCGCGATCGCCAACCGCGATCCGGTTCTGGGTGGCATGATCATGTTTTCCATGGCGCTTGGCATGGGGGTCATCCTGATCGCCATCGGCGTGGGCGCCGGCTTTCTGCTGCCGAAGGCTGGGCCGTGGATGCAAACCATCAAGCACGTTTTTGGCGTGTTGCTCCTTGCGGTGGCCATCTACCTGCTCGGCCTCATCCCACAGATACCGGTGCTGTACCTGTGGGCGGCGCTGTTCATCATCAGCGGCGTGTATCTCGGCGCCACCCAGAGCCTGCCTGCGGGAGTGAGCGGGTGGCGCTACCTGTGGAAGGGCATCGGCACTTGCCTTCTCGCCTGGGGCGTGCTGGCGTTGCTCGGCGGTATGACCGGCAACCGCGACATTCTTCATCCGCTGCCAATGACGTTCACCAGCAGTGGCGTGCAGCTTGGCACTTCGGCGCAGACCGCGCCGATCTTTAAGCGCGTCAAGAGTCTGCGCGAACTCGAGGCACGTCTCGCCGAGGCCCGGGCTGTAGCTCGGCCAGTGATTCTCGACTTTTACGCCGACTGGTGCACCGACTGCCTGCGCATGGAGAAAGCCACTTTCGCCGACTCCGGTGTGCGCGCCGCGATTAAGGAGCGCGGCTTCGTGCTGCTCCAGGTCGATGTCACCGACCCGAATGACCCCGAGGTCAAGGCCATCAAACGCCGCTTCGGCGTCTACGGCCCGCCGGCCCTGCTATTCTTTGCCCCAGACGGTGAGGAGGCCGTACGGCTTCGTACCTACGGCTTCCGCTCCCCGGAAGAATTTCTCGCCCTCGTGCGGCAGGTGGGTTGACGGCCGCAGGCATAGCCACGGGGGCCAACCCTAGGTTTGTTATCGGTGACTTCCCTATCGCACCGCCATGCCTCGACACGCAATCTGCTGCTGTTCGCCGCAGCACTCGCCGCCCTTGCTGCAGGTTTTTTCCTCTCGCGCAGCCTGCACGCACCACGCCTCGAGGCCACACCGGCGGCAGCCATTGATTTCACCCTGCCCGACCTGCAAGGGCAGACCCGATCGCTGGCCGAATGGCACGGGAAGATCGTTCTGCTCAACTTCTGGGCGACCTGGTGCCCGCCATGCCGTGAGGAGATCCCGCTTTTCATTCGCCTGCAGGGGCGTTATGGCGACAAGGGATTGCAGATCATTGGCGTGGCGATAGACAAAAAAGAGGCGGTGGCAGAATTCAGGCGCCGGTTCGGCATTTCTTACCCACTGCTGATAACGCAGGCAGAAGGCCTCGATCTGCTCGCACGCTACGGCAACCGCAGCGGTGCGCTTCCCTTTAGCGTCGTCATTGACCGCAACGGCACAATCCGCGCATTCAAGCTTGGCGCCTACCGGGACCGAGAGCTCGAGGAGCTGCTCGCCCCCTTGCTCATCTCGCCTGCAGACGGGCCGTAACCTCCCTTCTTCGTTGTTGCAAAGAATCGCATGCCCCTCGCATTGCTCTGTCTCCTAGATTCCGGAACTGGTGCTAGCCTGCCTAGTTTTGTCGGAATCTGTATGGAACCGATACGAAATTTCGGCTATTTTCGACCATTTGCTAGACAAGGAGAGCACAAGCTATCAGAATGTGGCGCTAGAGATATTCCTATTCCCGGCAAGATAGGAGTAGAAGGGGGCTTGTTCCAGCCAAAATCTGCCGACTAGCCGTCTTCTGGAAATGCTTATATTTTTCAGGGACAAAGGCGCCTGCCCATGAGTCGGACCTCCACACGCTATGACGATTTTCTAAACGAGGACAGACGTCCGTGGCCGACCTCCTGGTCCTCAACGGGCCGAACCTGAACCTGCTTGGGGTGCGCGAGCCGCAGCTCTATGGCCGGGCCACGCTCAAGGACATCGAGGAGCGCCTGCGCCGACAGGCGGAGGCCGCCGGACACCGGCTGCACTTTTTCCAGAGCAATGCCGAACACGCCCTGGTGGAGCGTGTACACCAGGCCATGCACGAGGGGATTGCCTTTATCATCGTGAACCCGGCCGCCTTCACCCATTGCAGTGTGGCACTGCGCGATGCGCTCGCTGCCAGCCGCATCCCCTTCATCGAGGTGCACCTCTCGAATGTGCACGCGCGCGAGCCTTTCCGGGCCCACTCATACTTCTCTGACCTCGCCGCGGGCGTGATTACGGGGCTCGGCGCGTTGGGCTACGAGCTGGCGCTTACGGCCGCCATCGAAAAACTCAAGCAACGATAATATCTTGCAGGAACCAGCATGGATATTCGAAAGGTCAAAAAGCTGATCGAGATGCTGGAGGAGTCGAGCCTCGCAGAGATCGAAATCCGCGAGGGCGAAGAATCCATCCGCATCAGCCGCTTCAGCTCGGCATACATGCAGACGATCGCCGCACCGCCCGGCGCCACGGCAGCCCCGGCAACCCTCGGCCCCGCGGCAGCGGCCGGGTCGCCGTCCCCGGCACCGGATATCACCCCAACGGCGGCTGCAGCGCCCTCCGGCCACACGGTGACCTCGCCCATGGTCGGCACTTTCTATCGCTCACCCACGCCCGGTGCCCCGCCGTTCGTCGAGGTCGGCAGCCAGGTGAAGATAGGCGATACGCTGTGCATCATCGAGGCTATGAAGATGATGAACGAGATCACCGCCGACCGTGCCGGGGTCGTCAAGGCGATCCTCAAGGAGAACGGCCAGCCGGTGGAGTTCGGCGAACCATTGTTCATCATCGCATAGCGCTCGGCGTTCCATCCTTCAGGCCTGCGGTACCGCTACGCACGCAAAGCTGGCCCGGCTGAGTGCGAAACGCTTAGCGCTGAATGCTCTCAACATGATTGAAAAGGTCGTCATTGCCAACCGCGGCGAGATCGCGTTGCGCATCCAGCGCGCTTGCCGCACGCTTGGTATCAAAACCGTGGCGGTGCATTCCGAGGCCGACCGCGACGCCAAGTACGTACGCCTCGCCGACGAATCCGTGTGCATTGGTCCGGCGCGCGCGACCGACTCCTACCTCAACATGGCGGCGCTGATCAGTGCTGCCGAGGTCACCGACGCCCAGGCTATCCATCCCGGTTACGGCTTCTTGTCGGAGAACGCCGATTTCGCCGAACGCGTTGAGAGTAGCGGCTTTATCTTCATCGGCCCGCGCCCCGAGACCATCCGCCTCATGGGCGATAAAATTTCTGCCATCCAGGCCATGAAGCGCGCCGGCATCCCAACGGTGCCAGGCTCAGACGGTCCGCTGCCCGAGGACGAACGCGAGGTGAAGAGAATTGCTGCGCGCATCGGCTACCCGGTGCTCATCAAGGCGGCGGCGGGCGGCGGCGGCAAGGGCATGCGCGTGGTGCACAGCCAGGCGGCGCTGGCGAATGCGCTGGCGCTCACGCGCGCCGAGGCCAAGAGCGCATTCGGCGACGACACCGTGTACATGGAAAAATTCCTGGATAACCCGCGACATATCGAGTTCCAGGTGCTGGCCGACACGCACGGCAACGCCATCCACCTGGGCGAGCGAGACTGCTCGCTGCAACGTCGCCATCAGAAGGTTGTTGAGGAGTGTCCGGCGCCCGGCATTCCCGAGAGGCTGCGCCACAAGCTCGGCGAGCGCTGTGCCGAGGCCTGCCGCAAGATCGGCTACCGCGGTGCGGGGACCTTCGAGTTCCTGTATCAGGACGGTGAATTCTACTTCATCGAGATGAACACACGCGTGCAGGTCGAGCACCCGGTCACCGAGCTGGTCACCGGAGTTGACATCGTGCGTGAACAGCTTCTGATCGCCTCGGGCTACAAGCTCTCCTATCGGCAAAAGGACATCGAATGGCGCGGTCACGCCATCGAGTGCCGCATCAACGCCGAGGACCCGAAGAGCTTCGTGCCTTCGCCCGGGCGAATCAACGGCTGGCACCCGCCCGGCGGACCGGGAATCCGTGTGGACTCGCATGTTTATAGCGGTTACACGGTACCGCCATACTACGACTCTTTGATCGCCAAGCTCATCGCCCACGGCGAGACGCGCCAGGTGGCGCTGGCGCGCATGCGCATCGCGTTGTCCGAGATGGTCGTCGACGGCATCAAGACCAACATCCCACTGCACCAGGAGATCATGGCCGACCCTGGCTTCATCGCCGGTGGTGTGAACATCCACTACCTGGAGCGGCGATTGGGGACATTAAGAAAAGACGAGTGAAGCGCGAGGAGACAAGGGCAAGGTGTTGCCACAGCGATTATTGGCTACCTTGCTTACCGTCACGTGCCGCTGACGACTCCTCACGCCTTACAGCTTAGGCTTTTTGTCTTAAATTCATGCCCTGGTTCAAGCTGACGCTGCACGCCGACCCGCAGGGCGCCGAACTGCTGTCCGAGTGGCTTGCCGAGGCGGGCGCAATCGCGGTCACGCTCGAGGATGCTAGCCACAGGCCGTTCAGCGAGACGCATTGGGATGAGCATCCGCACTGGAAGCGGGTACGTGTGAGTGCGTTATTTCCCTGGCATACGGACGCCGAACAGCTTGCCGCGCAGGCGGTGTCCCGCTTCAGGCTGGTAACCTCGGGCAGAGCGGTCTTGAGCCTTCTCGAGGAGGAAGACTGGGCGGAGTCTTGGAAGGCGCACTACAAACCGATCAGCTTTGGCTGCGGGCTGTGGGTCGTGCCGAGCTGGTGTACACCGCCACAGCCCACAGCGATCAATCTGATCATTGACCCGGGCCTGGCTTTTGGCACGGGCGACCATCCCACCACTGCACTTTGCCTCGAGTGGCTGACGCAGCAGCCGCTAACAGGTGCAGGTGTGCTCGACTACGGCTGTGGCTCGGGGATCCTGGCGATCGCCGCGCTCAAGCTCGGCGCCGCTGAGGCCTGGGCCGTGGATATAGACCCGCAGGCACTCGAGGTGGCGCGCGCGAACGCCGAGCGCAACGCTGTGGCCGCACGGCTGCATGTGCTTGATCCTTCCGCCTTGCCGGCCGGTTTTCAGGCGGATATCGTGGTGGCCAACATTCTCGCCAGCACCCTGATCGAACTTGCGCCGCAGCTAAGCGCACGCACGCGCCCGGGCGGGCGTCTAGCCCTGTCCGGGCTGCTTACCGAGCAGGCCGACGAAGTGCGCGCCCACTATGCGGCCGCCTTCGCGCTCGAGGCCCGCCACCGTAGCAGCTGGGTGCTGCTCGCCGGGCGCAAGACTGTCGAATGACCCCGTCGCACAAAGTCTGAAGATACGATGTACACTCGCTGCCCGGAATGCCAGACACTCTTCCGCATCACCCACGAACAACTCAAGGCACGCGCCGGCCTGGTGCGCTGCGGACGCTGTCGTACCGTGTTCCAGGCCGAGCGCTTTTTGCTCGAGGCGCTGCCGGCGACCACGCCCGCGGTGGTTGAACCAAAAACGGCTGAAAATCACACACACCTCGTAGCGGCCGATGCTACGCGCGGGGCGGCAGCGCCAGCAGGGCATCGCGGCGCGGAGCAGGAAAGGCCGCTCGCTGAGGACGCCGGCATTCCCACAGTCAGCGACCAAGATCGTCTCCTGGTGCCACGCGTACGCACGGTCTTCTGGCTGTTTGGCAACGTGCTGCTGCTGGCACTGCTCGCCACACAGGCGGGCTATTTTTACCGCGACGAGCTTGCTCGCTATCCCGGTCTGCGTCCTGTGCTCGAAGTGCTTTGCCGCACGCTCGAATGCCGCGTTGAGACCCCGCGCGACGCCAGCCGCATCGAGCTACTCGGCGCTTCGCGCGTGGAGCCCCACCCGCGCTATGAAAACGCGCTGCGCATCAGGGTGTCCATGGTGAACCGCGCGCCATTCGCGCAGCCTTATCCCTGGCTGGAGTTGAGCCTTACCGACCATGCCGGTAACCTGATCGCGCGGCGCCGCTTTGCGCCTGCAGAATACCTCGGACGTGTCCTGACGCCGGAGGAGATGCTGCCGGTTGACGTCGTCAAGAACGCTACGCTCGACGTCACCGATCCGGACGGGAAAAGCTTTGGCTACGAAATACGGCTCGTCCATCCCTGAGCACCTGCTCGGTTTCACGCGGGCGATTCCTGTTTCACGTTACTGAAAATTGTTTCGCCCGAGGGATACCGTTCGTCCCGTCCCCCTTCCCACTTCGTGACCTTTTTGGTTATGATGCCGCTCTTTCCCCCACAGGGTCGGGCAGGCAGCTTGCTGCTTGTGACACGGGTCGCGGAAGAAGGGTAGAGAGGATCCGACATGAGAATCGGACCTTATCAACTAAAAAACCGTCTTTTCCTTGCTCCTATGGCCGGCGTCACCGATCGGCCGTTCCGTCAGCTCTGTCGCCGCCTCGGTGCGGCACTCGCGACCTCAGAGATGGTTTCATCGCACTCGCTTCTCCGCAGATCCGCCAAGACGCTGCGCCGCGCGGAGCACGCAGGTGAGGATGAACCGCGCGTTGTGCAGATCGTCGGGGCCGATCCGAGAATGATGGCCGAGGCCGCGCGCATCAACGTCGAGCGCGGTGCACAGATCATTGACATCAATATGGGCTGCCCAGCGAAGAAGGTGTGCAACGTGCTTGCCGGCTCGGCGCTGCTGCGCGACGAAAGCCGCGTGGCGAAGATTTTGACCGCCGTGGTGCACAGTGTTGAGGTACCGGTGACCCTCAAGATCCGCACCGGTTGGGATCGTGCGCATCGCAACGGGGTGGCGATCGCGCGCCTTGCCGAGGACTGCGGCATCCAGGCGCTGGCCGTGCACGGGCGAACGCGCGCCGATTTCTTCACCGGCGAGGCCGAGTACGAGACCATCGCCGCGATCAAGCAGGCGGTGCGTATCCCGGTCATCGCTAACGGCGACATCACCAACCCCGAGAAGGCGGCCACGGTGCTGTGCCAGACCGCCGCCGACGGTGTCATGATCGGGCGCGCCGCCTTGGGTAACCCGTGGATTTTCCGGGAGATTTCACACTTTCTCGCTACCGGCGAACGGCTCCCCCCTCCCTCGCCTGAGGAGGTCCGTGATACCTTGCTTGAGCACCTCGAGAACCTTTACGCCTTTTACGGCGAGCAGCGCGGGGTGCGCGTAGCGCGCAAGCACATCGCCTGGTACAGCAAAGGCCTGCAAGGTGGGGCGGTGTTTCGCGGTCGCATCAACCGTGTGGAGGACGCCGGAACACAGCGGGTTATGGTGCGCGACTTCTTCGACCGGCAGATTGAACACCTGGGGCTTGCCGCATGACCCGCGAACGCCGCAGTCCAGTCTCCGTTTGTGTGAAGAACGCGCTCGAACGCTACTTTAACGATCTCAACGGCGAGAAGACCTCGGGCGTCTACCAGATGGTGCTCGCCGAGGTCGAGAAACCGCTGCTTGAGATTGTCATGCGCCACGCCCAGCACAACCAATGCCGCGCGGCCGAGATCCTTGGCATCAATCGCAACACCCTGCGCAAGAAACTCAAGCAGTACAAGATCAGCTTTTAATTTATAATCCGCGCGCGATGCCCATCCAGCGCGCCCTGATCAGCGTAGCCGACAAGACCGGCGTGGTCGAGTTCGCCCGCGCGCTGAAAGCACTGAACGTAGATATCCTCTCCACCGGCGGTACGGCGAAGCTGCTCGCCAAGCAAGGCATCGCCGTCACCGAGGTCTCGGACCACACCGGTTTTCCCGAGATACTCGACGGGCGCGTCAAGACCCTGCATCCGAAGATCCACGGCGGCATCCTCGCGCGCCGTGCTCGAGCCGAGCACATGCAGGCACTGGCCGAACATGGCATCACACCCATAGACCTGGTCGTGGTGAATCTCTATCCCTTCGAGCAGACCGCGGCCAGGGCCGGCGCGTCGCTCGAAGAGATCATCGAACAGATCGACATCGGCGGGCCGGCCCTGCTGCGCGCGGCGGCCAAGAACTACGAGGCCATCACCGTGGTGGTGGACAGCGCCGACTACGAGCTTGTGCTCGAGCAGATGCGTACCCAGCGCGGCGCGGTGAGCGACGAGGTGCGCTTTGCGCTCGCCGTCAAGGCCTTTGAGCACACCGCGCGCTACGACGGGGCCATCGCGAGCTTTCTCGGCCGGCTGCGGCCCGACGGTACGCGTCGCGATTTCCCGCGCACCTGGAACATGCAATTCGTGCACGCTAAGAGGCTGCGCTACGGCGAGAACCCCCATCAGCGCGCGGCATTCTATGTTGAACAGCGCCCGCCCCAGGGTTGTGTTAGCAGCGCGGTGCTGCTGCAGGGCAAGGAGCTGTCCTTCAACAACATCGTCGATGCCGACGCGGCACTCGAGTGCGTCAAGCAGTTCGAGGAACCCGCGTGCGTGATTGTCAAACACGCCAATCCTTGTGGGGTGGCCGTGGCTGAGAATCTTCCGGACGCTTATCACCACGCCTATATCACCGACCCGGTTTCGGCCTTCGGAGGCATTATCGCTTTCAATCGCCCGCTCGACCCGATGACGGCCAAGAACATTCTCGAGCGACAGTTCGTCGAGGTGATCGTCGCCCCGGCGGTGCACGAAGAAGCGAGAGCAATCCTCGCCGCCAAGCCCAATGTGCGCGTGCTCGTCTGCGGCCAGTGGGGATTGACGCATGCAGCAGGCGAGGACTTCAGGCGCGTGACCGGCGGGTTGCTCGTCCAGGACCGCGATATCGGCATGGTCGGCGAGCGCGACCTCAAGGTCGTCACGCGGCGCGCACCGGGCGCGCAGGAACTCAAGGACCTGCTATTCGCCTGGAAGGTCGTTAAATTCGTCAAATCGAATGCCATTGTCTACGCCAAGGCCGGGCGCACCATCGGTGTGGGCGCTGGTCAGATGAGCCGCGTGTACAGCGCACGCATCGCCTCGATCAAGGCCACCGACGCCGGCCTTGAAGTACGCGGCAGTGTCATGGCCTCGGATGCATTCTTCCCGTTCCGCGACGGCCTGGATCAGGCCGCCGAGGTGGGCGTGACCGCCGTGATCCAGCCGGGTGGTTCGGTGCGCGACGATGAGGTCATCGCGGCCGCTGACGAGCACGGCATCGCCATGGTGTTCACCGGCATGCGCCACTTTCGGCATTGAAAATGTTCTGATTTATTTTTTAACGCAGAGGCACGCTGGACACAGAAGAGGCGTGCGGTAGAGGAAGACCGCGGTGAGAGAACCGAGATGCCAACGCAAAGTCCTTCTTGTTTGAATGCGCTAATTTTGCGTTGCGTTGAGTTGTTCAATAGAAATGTCATGCTTGGGATCGAGGTCGAGGAACTGCAAACCGCACGGCACCGAGAAATTTTGATCAGCCGGGATGATGGGTGTGAGGTAGGGGGGATAGAGCCGGTTTTTCGCGCCTTGCTAAAATAGAATCTCAACCCCAAGCGCATGGCCTTCGGCAGCAACCTTTCGGCGGTGGCGAGGCTAACACGAATAGTGGGCATGACGCGGCTTGGACTTGCTTGCGTGATCCATGCGGCCGAGACAGCCGTTACGTCATGCGGCAAAATACGCGGTACTTCCCCGTCGGCGCTGGTATAAAAATATTCCACGCGCGCGCAGCCTCTAGCGCGAGAACTCATATGAAAATTCTCATCATCGGCGGTGGCGGGCGCGAGCACGCGCTCGCGTGGAAGCTGGCCGCGTCGCAGAGAGTCGAGCGCATCTTCGTAGCGCCCGGTAACGCGGGCACGGCACGCGAGCGCAAATGCGCCAATGTGTCCATCGCTGCCGAGGACATCGAGGGACTCCTGCGCTTCGCGCAAGCCGAGAAAATTGCCCTCGCCGTCGTCGGCCCGGAGGCCCCGCTCGTGGCCGGCATCGTGGACCGTTTTCGCGAAGCAGGGCTAGCCTGCTTTGGCCCTACCCGTCGCGCCGCGCGCCTGGAGGGCTCCAAGTACTTTGCCAAGGAGTTCTGCATGCGCCACGCCATCCCCACGGCGGCCTATGCGAGCTTTACCGAGGCCGAAGCGGCGCTCGGCTATCTCGAAACCTGCGCCTATCCGCTCGTCGTCAAGGCCGACGGGCTGGCGGCCGGCAAGGGCGTAATCGTGGCCGAAAACCGGGACGAGGCCGCAGGCGCCGTGCGCGACATGCTCCAGGCAGAGCGCTTCGGCGCCGCCGGACGACGCATCGTGATCGAGGAGTTTGTGCGCGGCGAGGAAGCAAGTTTCATCGTCATAGCCGACGGCGAGCATGTCCTTCCGCTCGCGAGCTCGCAGGATTACAAGCGCGCACTCGATGGCGATTGCGGCCCCAACACCGGCGGCATGGGGGCGTACTCGCCCACGCCGCTCATCACGCCCGAGCTGCACGCGCGCATCTTGCGCGAGGTGATCGAACCCGTACTGCGCGGCATGCGTGCCGAGGGTGAGCCCTACACGGGCTTCCTGTACGCCGGTCTTATGATCACTCCCCACGGCATGCCCAAGGTTCTTGAGTTCAACTGCCGCCTCGGCGATCCGGAAACGCAGCCAATACTGATGCGCCTGCGCTCCGACCTGCTCGAGCTAATCGAGGCGGCCCTGACCGGGCGACTCGACCAGGCGCGCGCCGAGTGGGACGAGCGCGCCGCGCTCGGTGTGGTCATGGCTGCGGGCGGCTACCCGGGCAGCTATCGCAAGGGCGACGTGATCCACGGGCTGCCCGAGCGGGAGTTAGACGACGTCAAGGTGTTCCATGCCGGCACGGCCGAGCGCGGCGAGCAGATCGTCACCGCCGGCGGGAGGGTGTTGTGTGTCACCGCCCTGGGCTCTACAGTGGGTGCCGCCCAAAGCCGCGCATATGAGGTGGTCAAGGGTATCCACTGGGAGGGCGTGCATTACCGGCACGACATCGGACGCCATGCGATCACCCGAAAAACCCTAGATCAAGATTAATAAGACCAAAACTTTTTTGAAAATCATCCTGTAACTCCCGAAAACCCTGTTAATCCTGTGGATCGATTTTTATAACCTGACCTTTCGCTATCCCCATGGGCTCGGGCTTGGAGTTTGTCATCATGCAGGCTGCGGTCGAACACTCAAGAAGCTCGGCGGTACAGGTGCGAGATGAGTGCTTTGAAGCGCGCCCCCGAGAAACTCCTCCTGCCAACTTGCCAAAGCGGACGAAGCGCTTCGTGTGCAGCGGCCATCATCGCACGCCGCCCCTCGGCATGGCGGCGCCCCTGCCCCGGGTCGGACACCGGGCTGCTGGTGCTCAAGAGGCGTGTTGCACGCATGGGCCCATCGCGGCGGCGCGTTGGGGACGTTGCGGTAAGGGGGCGCGTCCACACCAATCCGCGTCGCCCTCACTATCAAAGCGAGTCCGCCGCGGCGGATCCAAGCACAAGAATGCTTTTAGTGAAAACTGATCCCGACATCACTGCCGTTAAGGCCTACCTGCTCGAGCTGCAGGACCGCATTTGCCACGCGCTCGAAGCAGAGGATGGCAAGGAAAAATTCCGTGAAGACAACTGGTCGCGCGCCGAGGGCGGCGGAGGGCGCACGCGCGTGCTCGCCGATGGCGCCTGCTTCGAGCAGGCGGGGGTCAACTTCTCGCACGTCCACGGTACAAGCCTGCCGCCCTCGGCGACCGCGCGTCGCCCCGAGCTAGCTGGGCGCGCATTCCAGGCGCTCGGTGTCTCGCTCGTGATCCATCCGCGCAACCCCTACGTGCCAACCTCGCACATGAACGTGCGCTTTTTTCTCGCCGAGATGCCGGGTGAGGAGCCGGTGTGGTGGTTCGGCGGTGGCTTTGATCTTACGCCGTATTACGGCTTCGAGGAGGATTGCGTGCATTGGCATCGCACCGCGCGCGCCGCCTGCGAGCCGTTCGGAGCCGATTACTACGCGCGCTTCAAGAAATGGTGTGACGATTATTTTTTCCTCAAGCACCGCAACGAGCCGCGCGGCATTGGCGGGCTGTTCTTCGACGACCTCAACGAGCGGGGCTTCGCGCACTGCTTCGGCTTCATGAAAAGCGTGGGCGATCATTTCCTGCCCGCCTACCTGCCCATCGTGCAGCGTCGCCGGGCCGTGGCCTACGGTGAGCGCGAGCGCGACTTCCAGTTGTATCGGCGCGGGCGCTACGTCGAGTTTAACCTCGTCTACGATCGCGGCACGCTCTTCGGCCTGCAATCGGGCGGGCGCACCGAGTCCATCCTCATGTCGCTGCCGCCGCTCGTGAAGTGGCGATACAATTGGCACCCCGAGCCCGGTTCTCCCGAGGAGCGGCTGTATGAGGTCTTTCTCAAACCTCGTGCATGGTTACCGGAGCAGGACTGACCGTGGAACCCGAAGGGCGACTACCTGACAAACACGCAAGCCTGCGGCTTGTGCCCATGCCTAAGGACACCAATGCCGCCGGCGACGTGTTCGGCGGCTGGATCATGTCGTGGACGGACGTGGCCGGGGCGATCGCCGCCAGCCGCCGCGCTGGCGGGCGCGTGGTGACGGTAGCCGTCAACGCCTTCCAGTTCAAGCAACCGGTATACGTCATGGACGTGGTGAGCTTCTATGCCGAGGTGCAGCGCGTCGGCACCACTTCGATCACAGTGGATGTGGCGGTGTACGCCGAGCGCGGGCTGCGCGCGCCGATACCGGGCGAGGTGGTCAAGGTCACCGAAGCCACGCTTACCTATGTCGCCATTGACGAGCAGCGCCGCAAGCGCCCCGTACCCGAAAATCTCTAGAATTCCGACTAATCACCGTGGACAGGACAAGCCTCCGCGACTACGCTCGGGCCATGCATCTAACCACAGATCGGTTTCGTCCACTGCTGTGCGGTCTGCTGCTCGCTGCCGTCTCGCTGCCGACGACCGTAATCGCCGAAGGAGACGAGGAAGAAACGCCGCCGCTACTCATTCTGCAATACCTGAGCGGCGGAAAGCATTATGACGTCCCCGTCCCGTACCGCGAGGGCTACGCGCTGTCGCCGGCGCGCGGCCGGCCCCAGGAACGCTGGCGCATCACACCGGGCCAGCGCTTCTACAGCGAGCGCCGTCCGCCGGCGCGTGCGGTGCACCTCTATCAGGGGACAGATGAGCTGCGCACGCTGCTCGCCATCGTACACGTGCGCTATTTCCGCGATGCCAAACAACGCTGGACGCCGCATTTCCAACTCGTCGAAGAGCCGCTCGTGACGTATAGGGACGGCCGCTGGCAGCCGTACACCTCGGCACGCGGCGCCCCCCTAGCCCTCGTGCTCACCGGCACAAGCCTGCCTAACGCCGAAGGGTTTTATCCCATGCTCGAATTCGGCTCGAGCGCCGGGCCGGTGGCGATAGACGCCTGGATCGTGCGCTGAGGCGCGCGCGTTGCTATTTTTTTGCGCCATCCCGAAACGGCCGCAGTAGTTCTAACGGGACCGGAAAGACGATTGCCGAACTCTTCTCGCTCGCGATGCTGGCCGCTGTCTGCAGATAGCGCAACTGCAGCGCCTGAGGATTCTGGCTAATCCTCTCGGCGGCGGCCAGCAGCTTCTCGGCAGCCTGCAGCTCGCCCTCAGCGTGGATGACCTTGGCCCGCCGCTCGCGCTCGGCTTCGGCCTGGCGTGCGATGGCGCGCACCATGGTCGGGTCGATGTCCACATGCTTGATCTCCACGCTCGTCACCTTGATGCCCCAGGCGTCGGTCGCCGAGTCGAGGATCTTCTGGATATCGGCGTTGAGCTTGTCGCGCTCGGAGAGCATCTCATCGAGTTCATGCTTGCCAAGCACCGAGCGCAGCGTGGTCTGGGCGAGCTGCGAGGTCGCGGCGTAGTAGTCTTCCACCTGGATGATGGCGCGCTGCGGATCAATGACCCGGAAGTAGATCACGGCATTGACCTTGACCGAGACGTTGTCGCGCGAGATCACATCCTGCGGCGGCACATCCATCACGATCGTACGCAGGTCCACGCGCACCATCTGCTGGACGCCGGGGACGATGATGATGAGGCCGGGGCCCTTTACTCGCCAGAACCGCCCGAGCAGGAACACCACACCGCGCTCGTACTCGCGCAGGATGCGAAACGAGGACAGGACCAGCAAGATGACGAGGACGAGGATGAAACTCGAGGAGATAAAACCCATGTTAGCGTTCCTCCGAATCGAGCGGTTCCACAGTTAATATCAGCCCTTCCATACCGACTACCTTGATCCGTTGCCCGCGCGCGACGGGGGAGGCGGAGCGCGCCTGCCATTCCTCGCTGTGCACGCGCACGCGTCCGCGACCCTCCTGGAAGGCCTCGAGCGCCTCGCCGGTCGCGCCGATCATCTCCTCCCTGCCGCTTACCACCGAGCGGCGGCGTGCTTTGAGCGCAAGATACACAACGACAAAGAAAATCAACGCGCTCGTCACGGTCACCGCGGCGATAAGCTCCCAGGCGATGGTATAGCCGACTACCTCGGTGTCCATGAGGATGATGGAGCCCACGACGAACGCCACCACCCCCCCGATCCCGAGCGCGCCGAAGCTCGGCATGTAGACCTCGGCGACCATGAAGGCGATCCCGAGCAGAATCAGCCCGAGCCCAGCGTAATTGATAGGCAGCACCTGGAAGGCGTAGAGCGCGAGCAGCAGGCAAATCGCGCCGATCACACCCGGCAGCACGTAGCCGGGATTCCACAGCTCGAAGAATAGCCCATAGATGCCGAGCAGCATCAGGATGTAGGCGATGTTCGGGTCGGTGATCACGGCGAGCAGCCGGTTGCGCCAGTCGGGCTCGATGGTTACGACGGGTAGGCCCTTGGTGCGCAGGATCACCGTGCGGCCGTCGAGCTTGACCCGGCGCCCGTCGAGTTGCTTCAAAAGATCGGCCACATCGGTAGCGATCAGGTCGGCGACGTTCGCCTTGACCGCTGTCTCGGCCGATGCCGATTGCGCCTCGCGTACCGCGCGCTCCGCCCAATCGGCGTTGCGCCCGCGCAGCTCAGCGAGGCTGCGCAGATAGGCAATGGCGTCGTTCATCGCCTTCTCGTCCATGCCCGGCTTGGGCCTCTCGGCCTTGCCAGTTTTCTTGTCCTGCTGATCCTGCTTGTCCTTCGGCGGCTCTTCGCGCGGCGGCCGGGCGCCGGGGTCGGACACGCCGCCGATATGCACCGGGGTGGCGGCCCCGACGTTGGTGCCGGGGGCCATGGCGGCGATGTGCGAGGCGTAGAGGATGTAGGTGCCAGCGCTGGCGGCACGTGCGCCAGATGGCGCGACATACACCGCCACCGGCACCGGCGAACCCAGGATATCCTTGATGATTTCACGCATGGCGGTATCGAGCCCGCCGGGCGTGTCCATGCGCAGGATCACGAGGGGGGTAGCCCCCGCGGCGGCCTTTTTCAGTCCGCGGCGCACATAGTCGCTGGTCGCCGGGCCAATCGGGCCACGAATTTCAAGCAGCACGACCTCACGCGCCGGCCTCTCGGGCGCAACCTCGCCGAGGAGCGCGAGCGGCCAGGCGACCAGCCCCAGCAGAAACAGCCGGTAAAGTGCGCGCATGATTGCTCACACATTACCAGAGAATCCAGGCGGACGGGAGGATTGTGTCCGCGCCCGGCAATGATCTTTTGCGCGCGTTGCGCCCCCGGCATGGGTAGAGGGTGTTGCGCGCCTTTTGCCCTGTTCTCAGCGACGGGCACGCGCCGCGTAGTCGAGCAGAAACTCCAGGCACTCGAAGCGGTTGTACGCCTCCTGCAGCGATCGTCCCCAGACGGTCGCGCCGTGACCGCGCACCAGCAGCGCGCTGACGGCAGGAGGTGTCTTGTGCAGACGCACGCGCACCTCATGGGCGATGTGCGCCACGTCGAGGTGATTCTCGAAGAGCGGCAGCTCGACCCGAAGCCGCTCGTCGTGGACGCCGAGGCCCTTTAGCATCTCGAGTGGCGGGAGCATGAGCCCGCGCGCCGTGCGCCGTGCGCGCATGCCAACCAGGCAGGCGCTCACACTATGGCCGTGCAGGCAGGCGGCGGCCTGCGGGAAGAGCTCATAGACAGCCCGGTGGATGTGGGTCTCGGCCGAGGGCTGGTTTTCAGGCCGGGCGCGCTCGATCACCTTGCCGTCGTGCACCCGCACGAGGAGAAAATCTTTTTCGTCGAGCCGGCCCTTGGGCCGGCCGCTCGCGGTGATCCAGAAGTGCTCGGCATCGGCACGCGCAGACAAGTTGCCGGCCGTCCCAAGCATCCAGCCGCGTGCGTGGAAATCACGCGCGATCTCAACGAGCGCCGTGCGCGGCGCAAGGTCGTCCAGGGATCCAGCCATCTGTGGGCTCGCAAGTGGGACGTCAAGACGCACAGGACGACCCCCACTTTGATTCATTTTTGCGACTGCACGCCGCAGCGACCAGCGTTTCTCTCAGGCGGTGGCCGCATCGAACTGACGCTCGCGTCCGGTGTAGTGCGGCACCCAGCCGGCGGTGTCTATGAAATAGCGCACCGCCTTGCAGCGCGTGGCCCCGCGCATCTCGAACCAGTGCTCGGTGTTGGCCGGAACATTGATGTAATCGCCGGCCGAGACCTCGAGTAAAAACTGGCCGCCGTCCGGCTCGACAAAACCGAAGTAGCCGCGACCGTCCAAGATGTAGCGCACCTCGTCGTCGGTGTGGTAATGGATCTTGTCGAACTTTGCAAGCATCTCGGCGAGGTTCGGGATGCCTTCATGAATTACCACCAGATCGCGCGTGGTGTAGCCCTTCTCACACTTAAGCGCCTCGAATCGCTCCTCGACAAGGCCGAGCAGCTCTTCTTTCTCGGCGTCGGCGAGGCTTGCCTTGGCGAGCAGCTCACACGCGCGCGGTGTGTGCGGCACCGGCCAGACGCGCAGCGCTATGCCCAGCCGCGCGAGCCTTTGTTCGATCTGCATAAAATCGGTGGTCTCGGTGCCATCGGGGAAGATAATACGCGCCATCGGGTCAGCTCCTGTGCGTGTGTGCGCCGCTCGACTATGTTAACCGATCGCCGGCTTCTCACCACCCCGGCGCCGAAGCCTTTTGGGTCCGGCGGTTGGACGGGACTCGGTGGTCGGCGGCCCTGTCTTGCGCTGCGCAGACGCCTGCGGCGGGACCACCGGCCGCTCGCTCTGGTCGGTGAGCTGGATACCCTCCTCGTGCGACCGACCGCCGCGCAAATCGCGAGAATGACCTTTCTTGCGACCCCTGCCATCGCCCCCACGTCGGCGACGGCCGCGGCGATTACCGGGGTGTTCGGCACGTAAAGCGGATTCGGGCGCAACGAGCGGCGGGAGCATCTGCGGGGTGATGCGCTCGACGGGGATGCGATGGCCGAGGTAGGCTTCGATCTCGGGCAGGCTGTAGACATATTTCTCGCAGGCGAAACTAATGGCCTCGCCGCTCGCGCCGGCCCGTGCGGTGCGCCCGATGCGGTGCACATAGTCCTCGGGATGCTGCGGCAGGTCGAAATTGAATACATGCGTCACATCCGGGATATGCAGGCCACGTGCCGCTACATCGGTCGCCACCAGGATCGGCAGGCGGCCTTCGGTGAAATCAGCAAGCAGCCGCAGCCGCATCACCTGCGGCACGTCGCCCGAGAGCACCGCGGCGTGCAGCCCGTTGGCGGCCAGCCAGCGGTTCAGGGTCTCGGCCATGTCCTTGGTGTTGACGAAGATTAGGCTGCGCGTCGGGGTGAGCGCGCGCAGCAGGTGCACGAGCAGCGGGATCTTCTCCTCCATGGCCGTGTGGTAAAGTGACTGTCGCACCTTGTCGGCGGTGCGCTTGTCAGGCTCGATGCGGACGAACACCGGATTGTTCATGTGCTCGTAGGCGAGCTCGATGACGCGGTAGGACAGGGTAGCGGAGAACAGCATGTTGAGCCGCGCGGTGGGCGGCGGCATGCGCCGCAGCAGGTAACGGATGTCCTTGATGAAACCGAGATCGAACATGCGATCGGCCTCGTCGAGCACCATCACCTGCACGGCCTTGAGGTCGTAGACGTGCTGCTTGTAGTAGTCGATGAGCCGGCCGGGCGTGCCGATCAACACATCTACACCTTCCTCGAGCATGCGGCGCTGCTGCTCGTAGCCGGTGCCACCGTACACGAGCCCGAGGCGAAGACCGGTGTGTGCGCCGAGGCTCTGGGCGTCCTTGTGGATCTGCACGACCAGTTCGCGCGTTGGCGCAATGATCACCGTGCGCGGCTGGTTGGTCCGCCGATCTTCATCGCCACCATGGCGGATCAGGTATGCGAAGGCCGCGAGCAGGAACGCGGCGGTCTTGCCCGTCCCAGTCTGCGCCTGCCCGGCCACGTCCTGACCGGCGAGCGCGGGGGGCAAGGCCTGCGCCTGGATCGGGGTACAGAACTCGAACCCGGCATCGCGTACGCCTTGGAGCAGGACTTGCGGCAGGTCGAGGCTAGAGAACGGTTTGTCGGTAAGATGGCGTTCGGTCATTTAACTTTGCTAAAGAATAACAGGATCAGCCGCCGATGGGCAGGCCGGCGCATGGCCCTTGCCAGGGTGGCGGATTTCTGTTCAAACTATGTGAGCTTCCGAATATCCCCCCGACTTTTGCCTCGGCCCCGGCTGAGGCGCGTGGTTGCAATCCCGAGTTCAACCTGACAGGAGGACATCCCGCGATGAGTAACGGTATCGTCAACGTAAGCGACGACACCTTCGAGGACGAAGTGCTGAAAAGCACTACCCCGGTACTGGTGGACTACTGGGCGGAGTGGTGCGGGCCGTGCAAGATGGTCGCGCCGGTGCTCGAGGAAGTAGCCAAGGAGTACTCCGGACGCCTTAAGATCGCCAAGCTCAACATCGACGAAAATCCCGCAACCCCCCCCAAGTACGGCATCCGCGGTATCCCTACCTTGATGCTTTTCAAGAACGGTCAGGTCGAGGCGACCAAGGTGGGTGCCATGTCCAAGTCGCAGCTGACGGCCTTCATTGACAGCAACCTCTAAAGGCGCGCGCCTGTACTGGACGCGGAGGAAGAGGAGTGCTAGTGTTTAAACGCAGACGATAAGGTGTCTCGACTATCGTCCCGCTTTTCAAGCACTCTGTTTTCCATCCTTTACCTTTAGTCTTACTTTCCCCCTAGGCCCCGGCGGCGGGTGTGCACCTTCCGTAGAATCCCATGAACACGACGGTCGAATCGGTACGAAACAACATGAGTTTCACCCTGAACCTGACCGAGCTTAAGAAGAAGCCGGCCACCGAACTGGTGGAGATGGCCTCGGCCCTTGAGGTGGAGGGCGCGAGCCGCCTGCGTAAACAGGACCTCATCTTCGCGATCCTCAAGGCCCAGGCCAAGAAGGGCGAGGACATCTTGGGCGAGGGTGTGGTGGAGATCTTGCAGGACGGCTTCGGCTTTCTGCGCTCCGCCGATGCCTCCTACCTCGCCGGGCCGGACGACATCTATGTCTCGCCCTCACAGATCCGCCGCTTTAATCTGCGCACCGGCGACACGGTGCGCGGCTACATCCGCCCTCCCAAGGACTCCGAGCGCTACTTCGCGCTGCTCAAAGTCGAGGAGATCAACTACTCGCCCCCCGAGGAGACCAAGCACAAAATTCTGTTCGAGAACCTGACCCCGCTTCATCCCATGGAGCGGCTCAAGCTCGAGCGTGACATTACCGCTTCCGAGAACTTGACCGCGCGTGTCATCGATATGATCGCGCCGATCGGCAAGGGGCAACGCGGACTGATCGTCTCGCCACCCAAGGCCGGCAAGACCGTGATGCTTCAGCACATTGCGCACGCCCTGACTGCTAACCATCCGGAGGTAATGCTGATTGTGCTGCTGATCGACGAGCGCCCTGAGGAGGTCACCGAAATGCAGCGCTCGGTGCGCGGCGAGGTGGTGTCCTCGACCTTCGACGAGCCCGCGAGCCGCCATGTGCAGGTGGCCGAGATGGTGATCGAGAAGGCCAAGCGCCTGGTGGAACACAAAAAAGATGTCGTGATCCTGCTCGACTCGATCACCCGCTTGGCGCGCGCCTACAACACCGTGCAGCCGGCCTCGGGCAAGGTGCTGACCGGCGGCGTGGACGCCAATGCGCTGCAGAAACCCAAGCGCTTTTTCGGCGCAGCGCGCAACATCGAGGAGGGCGGCAGCCTCACCATTCTCGCCACCGCGCTCATTGATACCGGCTCCAAGATGGACGACGTGATCTACGAGGAGTTTAAGGGCACCGGCAATATGGAGATCCACTTAGATCGACGCCTGGCCGAGAAGCGCACCTACCCCTCTATCAACATCAACCGCTCGGGCACACGGCGCGAGGAGCTGCTGTTGCCGCCGGATGAGATGCAGAAGATCTGGATCCTGCGCAAGCTTCTACACCAGATGGATGAACTCGAGGCAAGCGAGTTTCTGATCGAGAAACTGCGGGCGACCAAGAACAATGCCGAGTTCTTCGACTCCATGAAGCGCGGCTAAATCCGCCTCCACGTCGTGTGCCGGTATGTAATGCGCGCTCGCCGAGGGCGGCTCTGGACTGCCGGCTTCCAAGCACTTAGAATGCGTCCCCCTTGCAGTTATGCCCGCTGTTTCGGGCTTGAGAGCCTTTCCCAATTGTGAGGTCCATGTCACCGCGGCGATCCTGCCGCATTATCGAGATCTAAAGAGATGAAAGCCGGCATCCATCCCGAGTATCACGAGATCGAGGTCAACTGCGCATGTGGGAATTCCTTCACCACGCGTTCGACGCTCAAGCGCACGAGCCTCCACATCGAGGTGTGCGCGGCCTGCCATCCGTTTTACACGGGTAAACAGAAGATCGTCGACACCGAGGGACGGGTGGAGAAGTTCCGCCAGAAGTACGCACGCAAGAAGTAAGGGCGTGCGCGCAGGTGTCAGCGCTTCATTGGCAGAGGGGGTGCCAGTTCTTGCGGGCACCCTCTTGCTTTTTGCGGCCCTGGTCGCCGTCAGCGCTGCTGCCGCAGCCGGGCGCGGCGAGGCAGCACGGGTCGCCCAGGCCATAGACGGTGACACCCTAGTGCTCGCCGATGGCCGCCACGTCCGGCTCATTGGCATCAATGCCCCGGAACTTGGCAAAGACGGCGCCCCCGATGAACCGCTCGCGCGCGCGGCGCGCACGCTGACGGCTAGCCTTGCTGTCGGCCAGCACGTCGCGCTCAAGCTCGATCAGGAACCCACTGACCGCTACGGCCGCCTACTTGCCCACGTGTTTCTGCCCGACGGCCGCAGCCTGCAGGAGATCTTGCTCCGCCAGGGGCTGGCCTTCGTGGTCGCGGTGCCGCCGAATCTTGCCCGGCTCGCCGCCTACCAGGCCGCCGAGCAAGAGGCCCAGCGCGCCGGCCGTGGCGTGTGGGGCCATCGCGCGTATGCGCCGATACCGGCGGAGCAGGTGCGCGCCAGCGGATTCCGGTTCGTCACCGGCCGTGTCACGCGCGTGGGGCGAAGCGCCTACGGGTATTATTTCGACCTCGCCCCGCGCTTCACGCTAGTTGTGAAGCGCGAGAACTGGGCGCGCTATTTCGGCGGCCGAGACCCCGAGCAGATGCGCGGCAAGGCCGTGATCGCACGCGGCTGGGTGGCGAAGTACAAGCACAAGCTGCGCCTCGAGCTCGAGCACCCGGCCATGCTAATATTCGGCAATTAGCGACCTGCGCCCGGCACAAACCGCGCAATGCCGGCCTTTGGCTGAAAGCCGGTCGCGGATTGCGAATCGCTATTCACCCATGCCCCGACCTTCGCCCCTGCAGGCCTTGCTTCTGGTGGCCGCTGTCGCGGCGGGCGCCGTGACCGCCTGCGCCGTCAACCCGGTGAGCGGCAGTCGCGAGTTCGTGCTCTTGAGTGAGGCGCAGGAGATCGAGCTCGGGCGCAAGAACGACCCGCTGATCCGCCGCGAGTATGGCGTCTACGAAGATCCGAAACTGCAGGCCTACGTACAACGCGTGGGCGAGCGACTCGCGCGGGTGAGCCACCGTGCAGATCTGATCTACCGCTTCACGGTGCTTGACAGCGCGGATGTCAACGCCTTCGCCCTGCCGGGCGGCTACATCTATATCACCCGCGGCATCCTCGCCTATCTCAACGCCGAGGCGGAGCTGGCCGCGGTGCTCGGCCATGAAATCGGCCACGTCACCGCGCGCCACGCCGTGCGCCAGTACACGGCGGCGGTAAGCGCTTCCATCCTCGCCCAGATCCTTGTCCCGCAGTCCGGGGCAGGACAGGACCTGATCAACATCCTCGGCAATGCCCTGCTCGCCGGATACGGCCGCGAGCACGAGCTCGAGTCCGACCGCCTCGGTGCCGAATATCTGGCGCGCGCCGGTTACGATCCCGATGCCATGATCAAGGTTATCGGCCTGCTCAAGAACCAGGAGGAATTCGAGAAGGCACGCGCCAAGGAAGAGGGGCGCAAGCCGCGCATTTACCACGGGGTGTTCGCCACCCACCCGAGCGCAGATAAACGCCTGCAGGAGGTCGTTGCACAGGCGCGCCGTTTCAAGCCCGAAGGGCCGGCGCGCGAGGGCCGCGAGGAGTATCTGCGGCAGCTCGATGGCCTGCTCTTTGGTGACAGCGCACGCGAGGGGGTGCGCGTGGCCAACCGCTTCTACCACCGCGACCTGAACCTCGCCGTCACGTTTCCGGAGGGCTGGCATCTCGAGAACACGCGCGAGGCGGTACTTGCCCGCCCACGCGACCGCAGCGCGCTGCTCGAGATGCAGGCCGAAGACTTGAACAAGCGCATCAGCCCGCGAGAATACCTACGTACGCGGCTTGGTCTCAATGAGCTAGCAAACGCGGGCCCGCTCGCGGGCACGAGTCTTCCGGCCTGGACGGGCGTGGCGCGCCTCGATACCCCCTTCGGTCGGCGCGATACGCGCGTCAGCGTGGTCTATCACGACAACCGTGCCTTTGTCTTTTTCGGCACAACCAAGGCCAAAGGGGAGCTCACGCGCCACGATCCCCGATTTCTCGCCACCGCGCGCAGCCTGCGCGCGCTGCACAGCGAGGAGCGCCGCCTCGCCGAGGGCCTGCGGCTGCGCCTGCACCGCGCCAAGGGCGGTGAGCGCTTCGCGGCACTCGCCACCCGCTCACCCCTCCCCGCCTACCCCGAAATGATTCTGCGGCTGCTCAACGACAAATTCCCGTCTGGCGAACCGGCATCGGGGGAGTTGATTAAAATTGTCAAACAGGCTGAGGGACAATGAGGAAGGGTGTGCGCATTGATGCTTACATCGCAACCCTCACGCCTTCAAAACCACATGTTCAAAGATCTCAAGCGAGCCGCCCTCGACTACCACGCGCTGCCGGTGCCCGGCAAGCTGCGCGTGATCCCGACCAAACCGTGCACCACGCAACAGGAACTGGCGCTGGCATACACGCCTGGCGTCGCCGAACCGGTGCGCGAGATTGTGCGCGATCCTGACAGCGTCTACCGCTATACCGCCAAGGGCAATCTCGTGGCGGTGATCTCCAATGGCAGTGCGGTGCTTGGCCTGGGCAATACTGGGGCGCTTGCGGCTAAGCCTGTGCTCGAGGGCAAGGCTGTGCTGTTTAAGCATTTCGCCGACATAGACGTCTTCGACATCGAGGTCGAGTGCGCGACCATCGATGAGTTCATTGACACGGTCACGCACATCGCCCCAACCTTCGGCGGCATCAATCTTGAGGACATCGCCGCGCCGGACTGCTTTCGTGTGGAGGAGATTTTGCGCGCGCGCCTTGACATCCCCGTGTTTCACGACGATCAGCACGGCACCGCAGTGATCGTCTGCGCCGGGTTGCTGAACGCGCTTGAGCTGCAGGGCAAGCGCCTGAGTGAAGCGGTCATCGTGCTGCTTGGCGCCGGCGCCGCCGGTCAGGCGACCGTGCAGTTGCTGATTGCCCTGGGCGCACACCGGGAAAACTTACTTTTGGTGGACCGCAAAGGGGTGGTGCACACGGAGCGCGACGACCTCGACCTTTACAAACGCCGTTTCGCGCGCGCGACCCGTGCGCGTACGCTCGCCGAGGCGATTGCCGGCGCCGATGTCTTCATCGGCGTCTCGGCCGGCAACCTGGTCAGCCCCGACATGGTCGCCTCTATGGCAGCGCGTCCTGTCGTGTTCGCACTCGCCAACCCGGATCCTGAGATCTGCCCCGAGGCAGCGCACACCGTGCGCAAAGACCTCGTTATGGCCACCGGACGCTCGGACTACCCGAACCAGGTCAACAACGCCCTCGGCTTTCCGTACATCTTCCGCGGCGCGCTCGATGTACGCGCCTGCTGCATCAACCGCGCCATGCTGTCCGCTGCCGTGCACGCGCTCGCGCGGCTCGCGCACGAACCGGTGCCGAAAGAGGTGCTACGCGCCTACGGACTCGATACACTCGCCTTTGGCCCGAACTATATACTCCCCAAACCGCTCGACCCGCGTCTGATGCAGTTCGTGCCACCGGCGGTGGCACGCGCAGCCGTGGACTCCGGCGTGGCGCGCGCGCCGTATCCGACGCACTATCCGCCTCAGGGAAGAGTGGTACAGGGAGGTACCGGTTACGGACCTAAGGAAAGAAACGCTGAACCATGAACCGCTCGAAGCAGCGGCCAAAGACACGGAGAAATTCCCAGAATCTTCAACAAGGGGAACGCACGCGTCTTTGTGTTGAAAATGACTAAGGGGAAAATGATGAAGAAGATCGCGATTGTCGGAGCGGGACGCGTTGGCGAATCTGCGGCGCACAACCTGGCCAAGAGTGAGCTCGCACGTGAGATCGCGCTTATAGACGTCAAGGAGGGTGTTGCACAGGGTACGGCACTTGACATCCAGGAGTCGGCGCCGATTTTCGGCTTCGACACTCACCTCACCGGCCACAACGACATGGAAGCCCTGGCCGGCGCGCAGCTCGTCATCATCACCGCCGGCCATCCGCGCAAGCCGGGGATGTCGCGCTCGGACGTACTCGCCGTCAACGTGCCTATCGTCCGCTCGATCGTCGAAGCCACGGTGCGCATGGCTCCCGAGGCCATGATCCTGGTGGTGACCAACCCCGTGGACGTGCTCACCTACGTCGCCTGGAAGACAAGCGGGTTTGATCGCAGGCGCGTCTTCGGGCTGTCGGGGGTGCTCGACGCCACGCGCATGGCGAGCTTCGTGGCGCTCGAGACCGGCTTTTCGGTCAAGGACATTTCAGCGATGGTGCTCGGCGGGCACGGTGATGCCATGGTGCCACTGCCGCGCTTCACGACCATCAACGGCATCCCGCTCGCGCACTTCTTGCCGCCGGAACGCATTGCCAAGCTTGTCGAGCGCACCCGCCAGGGCGGCGCCGAGATTCTGGCGCTGCGCAAGACCTCGAGTGCCTACGACGCGCCGGCCGCAGCCATCGCCACCATGGTGGACGCCGTGGTCCACGAGCGCCGACGCATCCTGCCCTGTGTGGCGGCACTCGAGGGCGAGTATGGTCTGTATGATCTCTGCATGGGTGTCCCGGTGGTGCTGAGCGCACACGGTGTAGAGCAGATCGTGGAGCTGCCGCTCGAGGAGCAAGAGCGGGTGCAGTTCCAGCGATCCGCAGCCACTGTGCGTGCGGATATAGACAAAATTCTTCAGGGGTGAGATGCGAGGAGCAGCTTTTGCCTTTTGACCTCACGCCTCGCTTTTATCCCGCCCCCTTTCCCCTCGATGCACCGCACTGTCAACGACCTCATCCGCTGGGCGGCACAGCGGCTTCGGCGCGCACGACTATGCTTCGGTCACGGCACCGACAACGCGCTCGATGAGGCGGCCTGGCTGGTGGGCTCGGTCCTCGGGCTTGCGCCGCATGCGCTCACAGAACATCTTGGCGACATTCCCGACGAAGCACGCTCGGCACGGATCCGCGCGCTCGTTGCGGCGCGCATCGCCACGCGCAAGCCGCTCGCCTATCTTCTCAACGAGGCGTGGTTCGCGGGACTCAAGTTCTACGTGGACGAGCGCGTGCTCGTGCCGCGCTCGCTCACCGCGGAGTTCATCGCGGAGCGCTTCACGCCGTGGATCGAGCCCGCTCGCGTGCGGCGCATCCTCGACCTGTGCACCGGCAGCGGCTGTATGGCGATCGCCGCTGCGCTCGCCTTCCCCGCGGCGGCGGTGGACGCGGTGGATATTTCACCCGAGGCGCTCGCGGTGGCAGGCATCAACGTCGAGCGTTATGGCTTGGGCGAGCGCGTTACACTGATCAGCTCGGATCTCTTCGCTGCGCTGGGCGGGCAGCGCTACGACGTAATCATCGCCAATCCCCCTTACGTCAGCGAAGAAGAATGGCAGCGCCTGCCGCCGGAGTACCGGCACGAGCCGAAACTGGCGCTGGTGGCCGGTGTCGGTGGCCTAGACATCCTCTTGCGTCTGCTCGCCGAGGCGAGCAGACACTTGGAACCGGGCGGGATCCTGGTCGTCGAGGCAGGCGGCGCGCGCTGCGCCCTAGAGCAGGCCTGCCCGCACGTGCCGTTCGTGTGGCTGACGAGCGCCAGCGGCGACGAATCGGTCTTTTTGCTCACTGCCGAGCAGCTCTAAAAGAAGCTGAATCGCCCGAACGCCATTGGTTCTTTACTGGCGACCCTCACGACCTGGTGTGGTCGAGGCGTTGTTAGCCTTCGGGCAGCAGATTTCGCTCGTTTCGTACATCGCCTCAAGCTCCCTAGCGTAGCGCCTCTCGAGCTCGGGCCGCTTGAGCTTGAGGGTCGGGGTGAGAAGGCCGTTCTCGACGGTCCACGGGCCCGGCACGCGGGCGATGTGGCAGATCCTGGCGTAGCCGGGGAAGTCCTTGAGCAGCCGGTTAGCTCGCGCGCACAGCTCGGCCTCGTCGCTGAGCGGGCTTACGACGAGCAGGCCGAGTTTTGGTCTTCCTTCGCCGACCACCATGACGTGCTCGAACACCGGGTCCATCTGGATAGCCTGCTCGAGATCCACCGGCGGTATCTTCTCGCCGTTCGAGAGCACGATGATCTCCTTCAGGCGCCCGGTGATGTACACGCGCCCGTTGTGGACGCGCACGATATCACCGGTATGTAACCAGCCCTCTTTGTCTATGACCGCGGCGGTGGCCTGCGGATTGTTCCAGTAGCCGAGCATGACGTTCGGCCCGCGTGCCAGCAGCTCGCCGTTGTCGGCGCACTTGAGTTCGATGCCCTCAAGCGCTCGTCCCACCGATGAGGGATCGTTATCGCCGATACGGTTGGCAGTGAGCACCGGGGCGGCTTCGGTGAGCCCGTAGCCCTGGATGATCGGCAGCCCCAGCCCGATGAACACGCGTGCGTGCTCGGGCGCAAAGGCCGCCCCGCCTACCACGATCAGGCGCACGTGCCCGCCAAGCCGGCGGTACAGCTTCTTTGCCACCAGCAACTTGTATAGCGGCCACAGCAAATCCTCACGCCAACTCGAGCGGCCTTGAAAACGCTTCCAACCGATGTCTACCGCGCGCTCAAACAGCCGGCGCTTGAGCGAGCCGCTCGGCATGGTCTCCTGCAGGCGTGCGTAGATGCGCTCGAAAATGCGCGGCACGGCGATAAGCAGCGTGGGCCGCTGGGACCGCAGATCTTCGGCGAGCTCCTTGATGCCGCGCGCGTAAATGGTCAGCGCCCCGGCCAGGATCGCGAGATAATAACCGCAGGTACGCTCGAACATGTGCGAGAGCGGCAGAAAGGACAGGAAGCGGTCGTGCGGATAGACCGGGAGCGCCCGGATCGAGGCGATGGCATTCGAGAGGATGTTGCGGTGCGAGAGCATCACCCCCTTCGGCCGGCCGGTGGTGCCCGAGGTGTAGACGATAGTGGCAAGCTCCTCGGCGCGGGCTGGCGAGCGCCGCGGCGTCACCCCGGCCTGTGCCGCAAGCCAGTCGCGCAGGTTGACCACCCTTCCATCGTCGGCAGGCGCGTTGCTCAGGCACACCACACGCTCCACGGTCTTGACCACCGCCTTGAGCGCCGCCCACTGCGATCCGTCCTCGAGCAGCAGCAGGCGCGCGCCTGAGTCGTTCAGACACCAGGCCATGTTGTCCGGACGGTCATCGAAGTAGAGCGGCACCACCACCAGCCCCAAGCCGAGCGCCGCCTGGTCGTAGAGCACCCACTCCACGCGGTTGTGCAGGCACAGCGCCACGCGGTCGCCAGGCCTAAGCCCCTCGCGCTCCATGGCCGCCTGCCAGCGCGCCACCTCGCGCCCGACCTCCCCCCAGGTCCACTCGATCCAGTTGACGCCGTCGCACTGGCGATAGGCGGGCGCATCGGGCGTTTCGCGAACGCGCCCGATCAGCAGATCGGAGAGGTTCGACTGCTCGGTCAGGTTCAACGAGTCCATCTCGGTGTCTGCCCCTAGTGATGGCTTTCGGAGGCGATTTACTTAAACCGCCAGTTGAGCTGGGCGCTCAGGATCCGGGTGTTCGCCTCGTAAGTGCCGACAAGACTTCCTCGCAAGAAATCATTGCTTCCGAGCGTACCAGCGCTTTTGTTAATCGATGCGTCATCTACTCGGATATAGGTGTAAGCGAAGTCGAAACTGAGCGTATCGGACTGCTTGTAACCTGCTCCGAACGAAAGCCAGGTCCGATCCTCATCCGGCAGGCGCGGCGTTCGGACAGTCTCGTTAGGTGTAGGCGTTTTGTCGAGCGCAGCGCCCGCCCGATAGAACCAATTTCCACCAGGCGCATACGTCACGCCGACCGAGTAACGGTTGACGTCTTTCAGATCCAGGGTAACTACCGAATCTGCCTGGCTGCTGTCGAAATCGATGCGCAGCTCCGGCAATCGGCTCCATCGAGTGCGCGTAATGTCCGCCATCAGTGCCCAGCTCGAAGTCAGCGCCTGATGGACACTCACTGAGATCGTTTCAGGTAACGTTACCGACGAGCGTACTGCGGAATCGACGACGCCAGCGACTATGCTTCCGGCGGTGGCCGCGAGAGCGGAGGGCGCAGTGACGTCGAAACGACCCTCAAGGTGGTATTTCATTCTGGAACGATAGGCCAGGCCGACACGCCTTGCCGGCGTCGCTTGCCACAGCAGCCCCAGATTGAAACCCCACGCCTCGTCACCCGCTTCGACGCGCGCGTGCCCATCATTGGCCCCCGGAGCTGCACAGGCGGCAAATGGAGCCCCACCTAGCGCGCAAAGAGAGCCGAAATCCACCGCTTGAGTGAGTTCAGCATCTAGCTTCTGGTAGTTGATCCCACCGCCCACGGAAAACCGCTCGTCGAGCTTGTATGCCAGCGCGGGATTGATGTTAATGGTTCGAACCTCGGAACGGTCAGCGTGGTAGCGTCCTACCCAGCCATCGTCGTAATCGGTCGCCAGACCGAAGGGTGCGTTCAAGCCAAGCCCGAGGCTTAGGCGGTCGCTGATCCGGTGCGAGTAGTAAAAGTTCGGTACAAAAGCACTCTCGCCGGCATCTTCGCCATTTCCCCCCGAAATGGCACCCCCGCCGAGCGCTGCGGCAAGGTTGGCGCTTGTCTTGCTGAATTCGAGCGACGGCACGATGTAATGCCCGCCACCGACCACCACCTGCGCGCCGCTGAGGCGTGTGAGCCCCGCCGGGTTGTACCACACGGTGCTCGCGTCCTCGGCGATGGCAGCACCACCCGCGAAGGCGTGGCCGAGTTCCGCCGGGCTGTTCTCGGCGAGCTGAAAGAAGGCGGCGTGAGCGGGATCAAAATGATTAGCCGCTATCAGCACGGTCGAAACGCTGACGGTGGCGGCGAGGATGTTCTTCTTCATGGGGTGTTGACCATCCGATGGGTGCTGGACATGCGCTGCGACGGCCCGGCTGGCTGGCGGGATTGCTGTGTTGAGTGCGAAACGCGTTGACCGAAGCAGCAACGGGCAACCGTGCCACAATCTACTCCATCTCGGGCAAGTGGCCACATAAACCCGATTTTCAGGGAGGCTCGGACCAATTCGAGACCGCGCGCCGAGCGAGCAGCCCAGGCTGCGACCAGCCCGCATCAGGGGTAAAGCGCCTGCCGTATTCCTGAGCGAGACGATAAAGGCTGTGGCTGATGCCGGTTTCTCCCAGGCTCTCGGCGTAGCGCATGGGGCCACCGAGGAACGGTGCAAAACCGGTACCGTAGACCATACCGGCATCCACGGCGTCGGCATCCGCCACCACGCCCTCGCGCAGGCAGGCCATGGCCTCGTTGAGCAGCCGCAGCACGAGCCGTTCGGTGATGGGCACATCGTCGGAAGCGGCGGTGCGCCCACGGTACAGTCGGCGGTGTCGGCGGCCGCGCGCATCATAGACATAGAACCCCGCACCGCTTTTCTTGCCGAGCTGACCTCGTTCGACCTTCTCGACCAGCATGGCCGGAACCTCGATGCCGAGCGGGCCAGCGAGAATCCGGGCAACCGACAGACAGATATCGAGCCCCACGGTGTCGGCGAGCTCGATCGGCCCCATGGGCATACCGAAATCGCGCGCCGCACCGTCAATGCTCTCGATCGAAATGCCTTCTTCGGCCATTTTCACCGCCTCGACCAGGTAGGGCATGAGCACGCGGTTGACGAGAAAACCAGGGCTCGACTTCACCTCAAGCGGCAGCTTGTCGATGGCCACACACCAGGCACGCGCACGCCCGAGCGCGTCCGCGCCGGTCTGTTCCCCGCGCACCACCTCGACGAGCTGCATCTTTGCCACGGGATTGAAAAAGTGTAGACCCACGAGTCGCGCCGGGTCCGCGAGGGCCTGCGAGAGCGTCTCGAGCGGGATGCTCGAGGTGTTGGTGGCGATGATCGCTTCCGGGCGCAGCCGTGGCTCGAGCGTGCGCAGCAGCGCCTGCTTGGCCGTGGTGTCCTCCACGATCGCCTCGATCACGAGACCGGCGCGCGCCACGCCATTGCCGGCCAGGTCCGGCATCAGCCGGTCCATGGCCGCCTGCACGGCACGCGGGTCTTTAAGTTGCTTGCGGAAGAACTCGTAGGCACGCCTGACGGCACGCGCGAGGACCTCGTGGCGCATGTCCTGCAGGCTGACGCGAAAACCCTTCGACGCCGCCCACATGGCGATGTCCGCGCCCATCACGCCGGCACCGACGACGTGCAGGTGCTCGATGCCGTGCGCGACGCGCCGGCCGCGGCGCTTGAGATCCTCGCCAAGCAGAAACACGTGCACCAGGTTGCGACTGGTGCGCGAGACGAGAAGCTCACCGATCGAGAGCGCCTCCTGCTCCTCGCCTGCGCGATGCTCCCAGAGCTCGAGGATGCGGTACGGGGCCGGATAGTGATCGGGGTGCGCCTTGCCGCGCAGCCGGCGCGCGAGCACCCGCGCAACAAGCGACCGCCACGGCCAGCCACCCAGCACGCGCCGGTACCAGGGTGCGTGCCGACGGCGCGGGCGCTCGAGCACGTGGGCGCGTGCGGCGCGCAGCAGGTGGCGCTCCGGCACTGCATCGTCCACCAGCCCGAGCCGTTTGGCCTCTTTGGCATCGATCGTGCGGCCGGTGAGCATCAGATCGAGCGCAGCGAGCGCCCCCACCAGCGGCGGCAGGCGCACTGTGCCACCGAAGCCGGGGTGGATACCGAGCCGCACCTCGGGCAGCCCGAGGCGCGTGGCGGGATCATCGCGCGCCACGCGATAGGTGCAGGCAAGCGCGAGCTCCAACCCGCCACCCAGGCAGTAACCATGGATCGCCGCCACGCTTGGGAACGGCAACTGCGTCAGGCGGTTGAAGACATGCTGGGCAGCGCGCGCGAGCTCGGCGGCGCGGGCTGGGTCGCGCAGGCGCGTGAACTCGCGCACGTCAGCGCCGACGGCGAAGTCGGACGGCTTGGCAGAGCGGATGACAAGCCCCTTGAGGGATCGAGCCTCGAGCGCGCGCAGCTGCTGGTCGAGCTCATGCAGCACTTCCTGCGAGAGCGTGTTCGCGGAGGCCTGTGCCACATCGAGTGTGAGCGTGGCGACATCCTCAGTGATCTCAAGCTGCCAATGGTTCATTGGGGTCGTCAATCGTCAAGCCTCCATCGCGTGTCTTGGCATCCGTGAGCCGGCAGCAAATTGGCGAAACACGCGTCGCGGCTCAAGGCCTTATACGCGCACCAGCATCGCCCCGCCCTGGCCGCCGCCGATGCACAGGGTCGCCACCCCAAGCCCGCCGCCTTTGCGCTTGAGCGCGCGCACGAGGTGCAGCACTAGCCGCGTCCCGCTTGCGCCAATGGGGTGACCGAGCGCGATCGCCCCACCTTCAGGATTGAGCCGCTCGGGATCCACGCGACCGACTGGCCGATCGAGACCCAGCTCCTCGGCGGCATACCGCGGGCTATCCCAGGCCGCTTGGCAGGCGAGCACCTGGGCGGCGAAGGCCTCGTTGAGCTCCATGTGCTGGATGTCCGCCATGCCGACCCCCAGCCGTGTGAAGAGTCTCGCGCAGGCATGCACCGGTCCCAGGCCCATCTGGCTAGGCGCCACCCCGACCCACTCGTAGCCGAGCAGCTCGCCGAGCACGCGGAGCTTGTAGCGCGCGACCGCATCCTCGGAGGCGAGCAAGAGCATCGCGGCGCCGTCGGTCACCTGCGAACTGTTGCCGGCAGTGACGAGTCCGTACTTCTTGTCGAAGACCGGCTTGAGTGACGCCAGTTGCTCGAGGCTGGTGTCGCGGCGCAGCCCCGTGTCCTCGAGATAAACGTTGCCGCGCACGTCGTAAAGCGGCTCGACCTCCTCGCGCATGGTGCCCGTCTCGTAGGCCGCCGCCAGGCGCTGGTGGCTTTGCAGGGCGTAGCGGTCCATCTCCTCGCGGGCGATCCCGAAACGATGCGCGAGCACCTCGGCGGTTTGGCCCATGTTGAGATTCACGAGCGGATCGGTCAGACCGAGCAACAGGGTGTAGACCGGCTTGAGATAGGCGGGACGGAAACGGGCCATGGCCTTAAGACGTGCCGCCAACCCCCTGGCCCGCAGCAGGCCCGCGAGCCAGCCGGCCATCTCGAGATTCCACTGGATGGGTGCGCGACTCATGGCCTCAGTGCCGCCGGCCAGCACAAGGTTCGAGCGGCCGAGCGCGATGCGCTCATAGGCGCTGGCTATTGCTTGCAAGCCCGAGGCGCAGTTGCGCTGCACGGTGTAGGCCGGCACGTGCTTGCCGCAGCCGAGCCTGAGCGCCACGATGCGCGCGATGTTGGCCTCCTCGGGGGCAGGGATCACGCAGCCGACGATCACCTCGTCAAGCTCGCCGGGCGCAAACGGCATGCGCGCCAGCAGCGGCCGCCCGGCGGCCACGGCGAGGTCGGCGGCCGAGAACGGCCCAGGCTCGCCGCGCGCCCGCAGAAACGGCGTGCGTGCCCCGTCCACCACGAACACCTTGCGCTCGCTCATAACTCGCCTTGCCGCGTCATCCCCGGGTTGGCGAGGATGCATCCTCGCAGCGCTTCTTCGCCATCCTTAGCATGTTTTCAAGGGCAAACCCAACGCATCGGTTATCCTGTAAATACTTGGTATCCTTTGGCATAAGTAGAGGGTAATACCGGTCACGAACCTAAGGACGGAAAACTATCTACCTCTATAACCGCCCGCCGCGCCGCATAGGCGGTGGCTGCCAGTTCCGCCTCCTCCTCGTCTAGCACGCCCGCGCGCCGCGCCTCGGTGAGTTGCCGTTCGAGGTCGCCGGTAAGCAGCGGCTGCGCCTCCACGAATGCCTGGAGCTTTTTCTCGGCCGCCTCAGCGGCCACGACCTTAGGCAGCGCATCCTCGATGCGCCCGAGGGCATCCTGGGTGCCAGCCGGCACGTAGATCCCGGCTGTCAGCCGGTCGCGCGCGGCCGACGGCGCGAGCAGTAGAGCCGCCACCTCGCGGTCGAGGGAATCGGCGGGCGGGTAATTGCGCCGGCCGGCGGGGAACACGAGCGCGCGCACGAACCGCCCAAGGTAGCGGTTGGGAAAGTTCTTGAGCAATACGATCAGCGCATGCTCAGCCTGATGGAGGGCGTACTGGCAGGCCCAGTGTAGCAGCGGCACGTCTTCTTTCGGCCGGCCCTGGTCCTCGAAGCGCTTGATCACCGCTGAGGCGAGATACATAAAGGCGAGCACGTCGGCGAAGCGCCCCGAGATGCTTTCTCGGCGCTTGAGCGTGCCGCCGAGCACCAGCATCGCCATGTCGGAGGTGAGCGCGAAGGCCGCCGACAGCAGTGCGAGCTTTTGCGCATAGCGCCGCGCGGGGGGCGGGAACGGCACGCGTGCCAGTCGCCCGTCGGTGATCCCGAGGGCAACAGCGCGTGCCGCGTTGCGGATGACGAAGCCGATGTGCCCAAAGAGGGCGCGGTCGAATTGCCTGAGTGCACGCGCGGCGTCGGGGTCGGCGCAGGCCTTGATCTCCTTGAGCACGTACGGATGACAGCGCACCGCACCCTGGCCGTAGATGATGAGCGCACGCGTGAGGATATTGGCACCCTCGACGGTGATCGAGATCGGCAATGCCTGGTATACCCGCCCCATGAAGTTGCGCGGCCCAAGACAGATCCCGCCTCCGCCCTGGATGTCCATGGCGTCGTTGACCACGCGACGCATGTGCTCGGTGAGATGGTATTTCACAATGGCCGAGACCACCGCTGGCTTCTCGCCAAGATCCACAGCGCGCGCCGAGAGCGTGCGCGCCGCATCCATTAAATAGGTGTAACCAGCGATACGCGCCAGCGCTTCTTGCACTGCCTCGAACCTGCCAATCGGCAGCTTGAACTGCTTGCGGATGCGGGCGTAGGCGCCGGTGGCACGCGCGGCGAACTTGCCAGTGGCCGTAGACAGGGCCGGCAGCGAGATGCCGCGCCCCACCGCAAGCCGCTCCATGAGCATGCGCCAGCCGCGGCCCACACCCTCGCGCCCGCCGATCACCCAGTCGAGGGGGATGAACACGTTGCGCCCACGGTTCGGGCCGTTCTGGAAAGGAATATTAAGCGGGTTATGCCGTTCACCGATCTCGACCCCGGGGGTATTGGTCGGAATGAGTGCCAACGTGATACCGAGATCTTCTTGCTTGCCGAGCAAATGGTCCGGATCAAACAGCCGAAAGGCGAGCCCTAGCACCGTGGCCACCGGCCCAAGGGTGATGTAGCGCTTTTCCCAATTGAGCCGGATACCAAGCGTTTCGCGTCCGTTGTGCTGGCCGCGACATACGACACCGCGGTCAGGCATGCTACTGGCGTCCGAGCCGGCCTCGGGACTGGTAAGCGCAAAGCACGGTACCTCCTCGCCGCGTGCCAGGCGCGGCAGATAGTAATTCTTCTGTTCTTCGGTCCCGTAGTGCAGGAGCAGCTCGGCCGGGCCGAGCGAGTTCGGCACCATGACCGTAACAGCGGCGACGATCGAGCGGCTGGCAACCTTCATGACCACCGCCGAGTGCGCCTGGGCTGAGAACTCGAGGCCGCCATAACGCTTTGGGATGATCATGCCCCAGAAACCCTGCTCTTTGATGAACCGCCAGACTTCGGGCGGCAGGTCCTGGCGCGTGTGGGTGATGTCCCAGTCGTCCAGCATCCGACAGAGCTCTTCCACCGGGCCGTCGAGAAAGGCCTGCTCCTCGGGACTGAGCCACGGGGCAGGCACCGAGGCAAGCCTGCGCCAGCGCGGGGCGCCGCTGAACAACTCAGCCTCCCACCACACCGTGCCGGCCTCGAGGGCCTCGCGCTCGGTCTGCGACATAGGCGGAAGCAGACGGCAGAAGCTGGCAAACAACGGTTGAGTAAGCAGCCGGCGGCGCAGGGGGTAGACGTTGAGGACCAGGGCGAGCGCCGCAAAGCCCACCCAGGCGAGGATCAGCAAGACGGTGGGGAAGGCAACGAACAGACTGACGGCTGCGAGCGCCACACCCAAGATCGCCGTCCACAGCCAAAGCGGCGTGCCATGGTAGGCCAGGATCCAGACCATCCCAAGGGCCACCAACAGCCAGAGCACTCCACTCATGACCGCGCCCCCTTTAAATTTTCACCGCCAGGGGGCTCGGAAATGCTGCACTTGGGCATTTTTTCCTCTGGCGCTCCTCGCATCCTGACGGTTTGAAATAATTTCTTTTACTAGATCTCGACCATCTCGAAATCGGTCTTGGCGGCTCCGCAATCAGGACACCTCCAGGTCTCGGGCAGTTCCTCCCAGCGCGTGCCGGGCGTGATCCCTTCCTCGGGCCAGCCTTTTTCCTCTTCGTAAACGAACCCACAGATGACACACATATAGGCCTTGAACGGCTCCATCAAGTTCCTCGAAGCGGTGAAAAACGATGAACGCAGGGCGCCTTGAAAAAAATGGCGCATGGCGCGGGCTGTAAGCGGCATTCTCTCATGTCACCGCTGATGGCGGAATAGGGAGCGAGCCTTTAAAATGCCTCGATTTCGTCCGTTGAGGTGTATGCGTTCGCCCGCCGTCCTCCATGCCGAACCGTGTGGCCGTCGTGCTCTTTAACCTAGGAGGCCCGGACTCGCTCGCCGCAGTGCGGCCGTTCCTTTATAACCTTTTTTGCGATCCGGATATCCTCCAGCTTCCGCTTGGCTTCCTGTTCCAGCGGCCGCTTGCCTGGCTGATCGCACGGCGCCGCGCACCGGAGGCGGCCAAAGGCTATGCAGCCATCGGCGGGCGCTCGCCGCTCGGACCCAATACCGCGCGCCAGGCCGCTGCACTCGAGCAAGTGCTGCGTGCGCACGGCGACTTTGAGGTGCACGTTGCCATGCGCTACTGGCAGCCACTCATCGCCGAGACGGTCGCCACTCTCAAGGCGCGCGGGCATGAGCGTGTAGTGTTGCTGCCGCTCTATCCGCAGTACTCGCGCACCACCACCGGCAGCGCGGTCAACGAGTTCGAGCGCCAGTGCCGCCGCCAGGACTATCGCCCGAGGTGGACGCTGATCCGTCGATGGCACGACCAGCCGGACTACCTCGAGGCGATCGCTCGCACCCTCGAGGCCGAGGCCGGGCACTTTCCCGATCCCGATCCCTCGCGCATTGAACTGCTGCTCTCGGCGCATGGGCTGCCGCGCAAGTTCGTTGAACGCGGCGACCCCTACGAGGAGCAGGTGCGGGCGACCGCTGAGGCGCTGCGCCAGCGGCTCGGTTGGCCGCACGTGACGCTGTGTTACCAGAGCCGGGTCGGACCGCTCGAGTGGCTGAGGCCCTATACCGACGAGGTGATCCGCGAGAAGGCCTTAGCCGGCGCAAAGCAGATACTTGTCTATCCCGTCGCTTTCGTATCCGACCACATCGAAACGCTCTACGAGCTTGGCATTGAGTATGCGCGGCACGCGCGCGCGCTCGGGGTAGAGCACTACCGGGTCGCGCCCGCGCTCAACGACAACCCGCTGCTCATTGAAGGTCTCAAAAAACTCGTGCTCGCGAATCTGCCGCCGTGAACGCCCCGCCCGTCGTCATGGTCTTCGCTGGCTCGGACCCCACCGGGGGCGCAGGCATTGCCGCTGACGTGCTGACACTCGCCGCGCTCGGCTGTCACGCGGCGCCGGTGGTCACGGCGGTTACCGCCCAGGACACGGGCGGCGTGAAGTTGTTTGGCGCGATCGATACCGAGCTTGTCATCGCGCAGGCGCGCGCGGTGCTCGAAGACATGCCGGTCAAGGCCTTCAAGACCGGCATGCTCGGCTCGGGCCGATTGGCCGCAGCCATTGCGAGCATTCTTGATGATTATTCCGACATCCCGCTTGTCGTTGACCCGGTGCAGGTCTCAGATCGTGGCGACCCGCTTGCCGAAGAGCCGCTCGACGATGCGCTGCGTGCGCTACTGATGCCGCGCGCTACCTTGGTCACCCCCAACAGCCTTGAGGCACGGGCGCTTGCCCCCGAGGCCGACACCCTGGACGCCTGCGCCCAGGAGCTTATGTCGCTCGGCAGCCAGTACGTGCTCATTACGGGCACTCACGAGCCGACCCCGCAGGTTATTCACCGGCTATACGGCGGTATGCGGCTGATCGAGACCTTTGTCTACGAACGGTTGTCAAACGATTACCACGGCAGCGGCTGCACCCTCGCCTCGGCCTGTGCAGCCGCGCTCGCCCACGGACTCGAGCCGGCGGCCGCTGTTGCAAAAGCGCTTTCCTTCACCTGGGAGACACTCGTGCACGGCTACCGGCTTGGCATGGGCCAGCTCCTGCCGGACCGGCTCTACTGGGGCCGGGCCGACAGGCGTCTTTGAGGTTGCTCGACGCACAGCGCCACAGCTCTCTTCATGACCGATCTACCGCACCACCTCACAGGTCTCTATGCCATCGCAGACACCCAGTACCTCAGTGCCGATCGGCTCGTCCCAGCGGTAGAGCAGGCCATCCAGGGCGGGGCGCGCGCGATTCAGTACCGCGACAAGCGCCACCCGGCCGAAGCGCGCCGCCGGCATGTCACGGAGCTGGTTGCGCTCTGCCGGCGGGCTGGCATCCCGCTGATCGTCAACGACGACGTCGAACTTGCGCACATCACCGGCGCCGATGGCGTGCATCTGGGACGCGACGACATGCCGCTTAAGAGCGCGCGTACACGGCTTGGCGCACAGCGCCTGATCGGGATCTCCTGCTACAACGAGCTCGAGCGGGCGCTTGCCTCCGAGGCCGACGGCGCCGACTACGTGGCCTTCGGCAGCTTCTTTCCCTCGCCCACCAAACCCGGCGCGGTGCGCGCCAGCCTCGAGCTCCTTGCCACGGCGCGCCAGTGCCTGGGTTTGCCGATCGTTGCTATCGGCGGGATTACCCCGGAAAATGGCGCGCAGCTTCTAGCCGCTGGCGCGGACATGCTCGCGGCGGCGGGAGGTGTGTTCAACCATAACGACATCCGCGCGGCGGCTTCCGCCTATGCCCGATTGTTTGACTCAAGGGGCACAGGGCGATGCACCGGCGGCGAGTGGCCTGAAGGATTATGAACAAACCGAGGCACAGAGAGCAGTCCGAGCGGCTTTTCGAGCGTGCGCGGCGCGTGATTCCGGGTGGAGTGAACTCACCGGTGCGCGCCTTCAAGGCCGTAGGTGGCTCGCCCGTATTCTTCGCGCGCGGGCAAGGACCCTACCTCTACGACGAGGACGGCAATCGTTACATAGACTACGTGGGCTCCTGGGGGCCGCTGATTCTCGGCCATGCACACCCCAAGGTCGTCCAGGCCGTGCAGGCGGCGCTGGAGCAGGGGCTGTCTTTCGGTGCCCCGACTCGCATCGAGGTGGAGATGGCAGAAACCCTCTGCCGGCTCATGCCGAACCTCGAGAAGGTCCGGCTGGTCTCCTCCGGTACCGAGGCGACCATGAGTGCCATTCGGCTCGCGCGCGGTTACACCGGACGCGATAAGATTGTCAAATTCGAAGGCTGCTACCATGGTCACGTCGATGCGCTGCTCGTCAAGGCCGGCAGCGGCGCGCTCACGCTTGGGGTGCCGACCTCCCCAGGTGTGCCGGATGCGGTTGCCGCGCACACACTCACCCTCGAATACAACAACATCGAGCAGGTGCATGAGGCATTCGAGAGGTGGGGTGCGGAGATCGCCTGCGTGATCGTCGAACCAGTGGCAGGCAACATGAACTGCGTGCCGCCAGTGGAGGGTTTCCTGCAGGGCCTGCGCGCGCTCGCCGAAGCGCATGGCGCGTTGCTCATCTTCGATGAGGTGATGACCGGCTTTCGCGTAGCACTCGGCGGCGCCCAGGCGCTCTATGGCGTCAAGCCCGATCTTACCACCCTCGGCAAGGTGATCGGCGGAGGGCTGCCCGTCGGCGCCTTCGGCGGGCGCGCCGAGATCATGGATCAGATTGCACCCGAGGGGCCCGTCTACCAGGCCGGCACCCTCTCGGGCAACCCGGTGGCGGTGGCTGCCGGGCTCGCCACCTTAAGCGAAATCTCCCGACCCGGTTTCTTCGAAACACTCGCGGCGCGCACCACCGCGCTTGCCGAGGGCCTCATGGAATGTGCGCGCCGCGCCGGCGTGCCGCTCACCGTGCAGACCGCTGGCGGTATGTTCGGGATCTTCTTTACGTCTGAGCCGCGCGTGACACGCTTCGGGCAGGTCATGGCCTGCGACATCGAGCGCTTCCGGCGCTTCTTTCACGGCATGCTCGAGCGCGGCGTGTATTTTGCGCCTTCGGCCTTCGAGGCCGGCTTCGTCTCGGCGGCGCACAGCGAGGAGGACATCGCAGCCACACTCGAGGCAGCCGGGCAGGTGTTGGCGACGCTACGGGCGTAAAGGCACACCCGAAACGTTGTTGATGCGCTAAGGCCCATAACCGCGCAGGGCGCCCTCTATTCTTGCGCCTCAAAAAAACAGGCCGGGGGAAACCCGGCCTGCGGTGCACCCGCGCCACCCAACCATTCAACTCAGCTCACAAGAATATTCTCCGCTGCGAAACGCACAGTCGCCACCTTCGGTTGTAGCACCTCGTCGGACAGGGCGATATCTATGCCGAGGATCGATACCACTTCACCGTGGTCGCGAACCCCGGGCAGCTCCTCGCGCAGATACTCATAATGGGTCTCGTTCAGGTACACCACGTTCGGGCGGACCCCGTGGTGCTGCTCGTATTCGTTCACCAGGCTAACGATATGGCTAAGCATGACGCTCTCCCTGTTCTTTGCCTTGGCCCTCTGCTCCATGAGTAGCAACACCTGTGCCAGCCTCGACTCCCGCACGTAAGACCATGATCCGAAAAGTGTTTATCTCGAGCCGTCCTGACGCCGGGGGTTGGCGGATAGCGGTGGTTTGCGGCAGCCCTTGCCGTAATACGGCAGAGGCAGACGTAGTTGATGGCGTGGCGGACTTTGGATAACAGGCCCGCAGGTGGCCCCTTGCGGACCCGTATTCGCGGCGGCTAGCTATACCGACCAGGGCGCTCAGCGCAATCCGGCCATGTATTCCGCGACCGCCTTGATCTCCTTCTCCGACATCTCGAAGGCGGTGGGTGTCATGATGCCGCCATCGTTGCTGCGGGTGAAGGCCTTGAAGAACAACATCTGCTTTTCGGCATATGAGGGATTCTGCCCGGAGACGCGCGGGAATTTCGGTGGAATCCCATGACCCGATGGGCCATGACAACTCATGCAGGCCGCGACCCGGCGCTTGGCGATGCCGCCACGGTAGATACGCTCGCCGAGTTTCACGAGCTCCGCGTCTCGGGCCACGGCAGGTTTGAGTGTCTGGCTGGCATAGAATGCGGCTATATCCTGCATGTCCTGCTCCGAGAGCCCGGCGGCCATGCCGTTCATGGTCCCGTTCATGATGAGATCTTTACGCGCGCCGGATTTGAAGTCTCGCAACTGCTTGACCAGGTATTCCTGCCCCTGTCCGGCGAGTTTAGGCCAATCCGGGTTGCCCACACCGTTTCCATCCGCTCCGTGGCAGGCAGCGCAGGCCGCGCTTTTCGCCTTGCCCGCCTCAGCACTCCCGCCGCTTGTTGCCGGGGACGAGCCCGCGGCCAGTAGCAATGCGAGACCAAAACCAAAATGTATTGCGCCGGCGACGAAGCGGGTAAGCATCGAGGGCATTACTCCTCCCAGTAAAGGACAGGCCAGTGAGATCAGTCTGCGCGCCGCCTTATATACCAAGCAGGCGTGGCGGTCAATTTCGCGCATTCAGCGAAGGGTACAAAAAAGCCCCGGATACAAGGGGAACGTCCGGGGCCAACGCGTCCCGGCGGTTGCACCGGGACTCCCCGCTCAGGGAGGAGGAGCGGGGGTAGACGATAATCCTACCGTCCATGCCAATTATAGACCAGCCGACCCCGAATAGGTTCGAGGCGCCCCGGTTTCCCAAGTTTTTCAAACAGTTCAATTCGGTACGGTTATTTCCTGCTGAGATCCGTAGCCGATGCCCCGCAGCATCATTGCTCAGTGGGCCTCATCCCAATTCATACCCACCCCAACGTCCACGACCAACGGCACGGACAAGGCAGCCACACTCTCCATGAGACGGCGGACTTGGGCGCAAAGCGGCTCGACCTCGGCCTCGGCGACCTCGAACACAAGCTCATCATGCACCTGCATGATCATCTTAACGTTGGCGCCTGAATCCGCGATCCATCTGTCGAGGGCGATCATGGCCAACTTGATGAGGTCTGCGGCCGTGCCCTGCACGGGGGCATTGATCGCGGCGCGCTCAGCGGCCGCGCGGCGCGCCTGGTTACTGGCGTTGATCTCCGGCAGGTAAAGCCGCCGGCCGAACAGCGTCTCGACGTAGCCGCGCGCACGCGCCTGCTCGCGCGTGCGCTCCATGTACACCTTCACCCCCGGGTAGCGGGCAAAGTAGCGCTCGATGTAAGCCTCGGCGGCAGCGCGCTCGATCTTGAGGTTACGCGACAGCCCAAAGGCGGACATGCCATAGATCAGCCCGAAGTTGATCGCCTTGGCGCAACGGCGCATCTCTTCGCTGACAAGCTCGAGCGGCACGCCGAACACCTCGGCCGCGGTGACGCGGTGGATATCGCGATCCTCGGCAAAGGCACGGATCAGGTTCTCGTCGGCCGACAGATGCGCCATGATACGCAGCTCGATCTGCGAGTAGTCGGCTGAGACGAGCCGGCAGCCGGCCGGCGCGATAAACGCCTGGCGGATGCGCCGACCCTCCTCAGTGCGCACCGGGATATTCTGCAGGTTGGGATCCGAAGAGGACAGACGGCCGGTGGCGGCCACCGCTTGGTTGTACGAGGTGTGCACACGCCCCGTGCGGGGGTGGATCATCTCCGGGAGCTTGTCGGTGTAAGTGGACTTGAGCTTGGCGAGGCTGCGGTGCTCGAGGATCAGGCGTGGCAGCGGGTAGTCGAGCGCAAGCTCCGCGAGCACCTCCTCGGCGGTGGACGGCTGGCCGGTCGGGGTCTTCTTTAGCACCGGGAGCTTGAGCTTGTCGAACAGGATCTCCTGGATTTGTTTCGGAGACCCGAGGTTGAAGGGCTGGCCGGCAGCGGCGAAGATTTCCTGTTCGATCCGGCTCAACCGCCTGGCAAGCTCCATGCTTTGGCGGCGCAGGAGTGCTGCATCGATCATCACCCCGTGCCGCTCCATGCGCGCGAGCACCGGCACGAGCGGCATCTCGATGTCGCGATAGAGCTTGGCGAGTGCAGGGGCTTCGGCGAGCCGCGGGAACAGTGTCTGATGCAAGCGCAGAGTCACGTCCGCATCCTCGGCAGCGTAGGCCGTGGCCCGCTCCACAGGCACCTCGCTGAAGTTGATCTGGCCTTTGCCCTTGCCCGCGACCTCCTCGTATTTCAGGGTCTTGTAGCCGAGGTACTTGAGCGCAAGCGAATCCAGGTCGTGGCGCGAGGCAGTCGGGTCAAGCACGTAGGACTCGAGCATGGTGTCGTGGCGCAGGCCAGCGAGCGTCACACCGCAGCTGGCCAACACGGTGACATCGTACTTGGCGTTCTGGCAGATCTTGCCGACCGCCGCATCCTCGAGCAGCGGCTTGAGTAGCGCGAGCGCGTGCGTGCGTGCGATCTGCGTGGGTACCCCAGGGTAGCGGTGTGCAAGCGGCACGTAGGCCGCCTCCGCGGGTCGCAGGGCGAAAGACACGCCTACGAGTTCCGCGCTGATCGCATCAAGGGCGGTGGTCTCGGTGTCGAAGGCGAACTCTCCTGCGGCGCGCATCCGCTCGATCCATCGCACGAGCTCCGCCTCCTCGGTGATCATGACGTAGCGAGCACTCAACGCTGGCGGCGCGGGAGCCCAAGCGCCACCGCCCAGCTCAGCGAGCCAGTTCTTGAACTCGAACCGCCCGTAGAGCGCACGCAGCCGCTCGGTATCGGGCGGCCGCCGCGCGAGGTCTTCGGACGTGAGCGGGAGTTTCACGTTGCAGCAGATGGTGAGGAGCTGGCGCGCTAGCGGTAGTCGCTCGAGCGCCGCGCGCAGGTTCTCGCCTGCCTTACCGGCAATCTGAGGGGCATGCCGGATGATCTCGTCGAGTGAGCCGTACTGCTGCAGCCACTTGGCCGCGGTCTTGGGGCCTACGCCCGGCACACCCGGGATGTTGTCAGAGGTGTCGCCGACCAGCGCCAGAAAATCCACGATGCGCTCGGGCGGGACACCGAATTTTTCCATCACCGCTGCGCGGTCGTAGCGCGTCTCGGTCATGGTGTCGACCAGAAAGACACGCTCGTTGACGAGCTGCGCCATATCCTTGTCGCCGGTCACGATCAGAATAGATCGGCCCCGTTCGGCCGCCTCACGCGAGAGCGTGCCGATCACATCGTCGGCCTCGACCCCAGCAACCTCGATGAGTGGAATGCCGAGGGCGGCGATGATCTCCTTGAGCGGCGCGATCTGCACGGCAAGCTCCTCGGGCATCGGCGGGCGCTGTGCCTTGTAGGCCGCGTAGAGCTCGTCACGGAAGGTCTTGCCCGGCGCGTCGAAGACGACCGCCATGTGCTGCGGATTGTAGTCCTTGAGCAACCGACGCAGCATATTCACGACACCGTACACTGCGCCGGTGGGTTCGCCACGCGAACTGGACAGATGCGGCATGGCATGGAACGCGCGGTATAGATAAGATGAGCCATCCACCAGCACCAGGAGTTTCTCCTGGGTCGGGGCGCAGGTCTGTGGTGTGCTGCGGTTATGGCCGGCCTTGCGGTTCACGGCTGCGTGTGGCTGCGACGCGCGGCGTCGCTGTGCTAGAAATAGTGATTATGAACAAAGAAACCTTCTCCCACTCGGCCGATCCCATGAACCTGCGCGTCGCCCTCCCGCCCTCGGAGATGATGTCGCGCGAATCCTGGAAGATCTTTCAGATCATGGCCGAGTTCGTGGCTGGCTTCGAGCAGCTCTCGCAGATCCAGCCCTCGGTCTCGATCTTCGGCTCCGCGCGACTGCCGCCTGACCACCCGTATTATCGCCTGACCGAGGAGATTGCGCGCAAACTCTCGGATGCCGGTTTTGCCGTCGTCTCGGGTGGCGGCCCGGGCCTGATGGAGGCGGCCAACAAAGGCGCCTACGCCGGGCGCTCGCCGAGCGTGGGCCTCAACATCCGACTGCCGCACGAGCAGCACATGAATCCCTACCTCAACATCGCGCTCACCTTTCAGCACTTCTTTGCGCGTAAAGTGATGTTCGTGAAATATGCCAAGGCCTATGTGGTCTTGCCCGGTGGTTTCGGCACGCTCGACGAGCTGATCGAGGCGCTTACCCTCATCCAGACCGGCAAGAGCACACGCATGCCCATTATTCTGGTACACACGCCGTTCTGGCAGGGCATGGTAGACTGGTTCAAGGACCGGCTACTCGCCGAGGGCATGATCGGGCCGGAGGACCTGGAGCTGTTCACCATCGTCGACAGTGCCGACGAAGTGCTCGAGACCATCTTCCGCTTCTACGAGACGCGCGGCTTCGTGCCCTCCGAAGAGGAAAAGGAAATTAAGCTCAATCTCTAAGGCATCATGCGCCAGTTCCTGCTCACCTGCCTGCTCGCAACAAGCCTGGGCGCCTACGGCGAGCCACCCGCCGCCGGAGCTGCCGCCTCCGACCGTCGACCACCGCCACCTGCGACCGTGCCCGAGCCGCCCCCCATGCCGCCGCTGCCACCCGAGGCGCAGGACGATGCACCAGCGCCGGAGACCGGTCTCGAGCCCGAGGTGATTATCGTGCCGCGCGGCACCGAGATCCACGAGGAATACCGGATCAACGGACGCCTCTATCTGATCAAGGTGATCCCCGCCAAGGGCCCGCCGTATTACCTGATAGACGAAGAGGGCAACGGCAAATTCCGCCGTAGCGACTTCGAGCCGCGGGTCAAGATCCCGCAGTGGGTCCTCAAGCGTTGGTAGCGTATGCGCCTCGACCACAGCCCTGCCGCCGCAGCGCCACCCCCGGCAGGCCCGGCGCGGGGCTTCGCCTGGATCGGCTGCGGATGCAAGCTGCTTCGGCGGCGCGCCGGGCTGTGGCTCAGCATGAGCGCGCTGTATTTTGTCCTGGCGCTCGCACTTAAGCGCATCCCGTTTCTCGGCAATTTCGTGCTGATTTTGATCTCGCCAGTGGCGCTCGCTGGCGCATTGCTTGTCGCGCGCGCGCTTGCGCGCGGCGAGCTACTCCCCGAGCTGACCGCCCTGGACCGCCGGGGCCTTCGGCGGATCGTGCACATTGCACTGCGCCGCCCGGCACACGTCCTTTTCGAGCAGCCCATGGGCGACCTTGATCGTGCGCTTGCGCTGATTATCGTGTGCATCGTCACCCTGGGACTCGCGGTCGCGGTCGCGATCCCCGAGCTGATGCTTACAGGCGGCTCACTGATTATTGGTCTCACCAAAACCCGGCTCACTGCTGCCGGGTTGCGCCCAACGCTCATGCTCGCCTTGCTCGCAGTGGCCGCACTCTACGTGCTGTTCGCCATGGCCCTGCTCTATCTTGTGCCGCTCACATTGTTCGGCGGACGACTGGTGATCCCGGCCGTGATCGAAAGTATCCGTACCTGCACAACCCATGCGGCCGCCGTGGCCGCATTCGTTGCGCCATACGTCGTGATCGCCGTTCTGATCGTCGCGCTCCTCGGCACCTGGCGGCCGCTTGGCTATTCTCTTGCCTTCACACTGGGGCCGATCGCGCTGGCGGCGTTCGTCGCTGGGCTCTACTGCAGCTACGAGGCACTTTTCGAACCTGCGTAGACTGCGGCGGCCCACTTCGGCGATTCTGTTTTGCCTCGGCGCGCCTGACACACGTGTGCCCCGCGGACAGGGCGTTATAATCCCTGTGGCATGCGCGTGCGCGTCTATCACGGCAAAACACTCGCCGCTTACGGATTTCCGGCAGGCCATCCCTTTGGGCCGGACAGGCTCGAGGCATTCTGGCAAGAGCTCGTGCGCCAGGGTCTTGACCAACAGGTGGAGGTCGGTACACCCGTGATGGCAGGCGTGGAAGAAATCGCCCGCTTCCACACGCGCGCATACATCGCGCGCGTGCAGACACAATCCGAGACCGGCGCGGGCTTTCTCGACTACGGCGACACCCCAGCCTTCCCAGGCGTATACGAGGCCGCCGCAACCGTCGTTGGGAGTGTGCTCGATGCGATCGCGGCAATTCTCTCCGGCCGCATCGCCCACGCCTTCGTGCCGATCGCCGGGCTGCACCACGCTCGGCGCGACGCGGCCGCCGGCTTCTGCGTGTTCAACGATCTCGGCGTGGCCATCGAGACCTTACGTCAAGCATACGGCGTGCGACGCGTGGTTTACGTGGACATTGACGCCCACCACGGCGACGGCGTGTTTTACGCCTTCGAGGAAGATACGGAACTGATCTTTGCCGACATTCATGAGGACGGCCGCTACCTTTATCCTGGCACCGGCGCGGCGGCGGAGACTGGCCGCGGGAAAGCGGCGGGCACCAAACTCAACATTCCGCTTCCGCCAGGCGCAAGCGACCGGGAGTTCTTCGCGGCCTGGGAACGCGTCGAGGCGCACCTGGCGGACAGCCGACCCGAGTTTATTCTGTTTCAGGCCGGCGCTGACAGCCTCAAAGGCGATCCGATTGCGCATCTCGAATATTCCCCTGCGGCCCACGGTCACGCTGCCCGCCGGCTTGCGGCGCTCGCCGCCGATTGCTGCGCCGGGCGGCTGCTTGCGACCGGCGGCGGTGGCTATCATCGTGGCAATCTCGCCCGCGCCTGGTGCGAGGTGGTGCGGGGGCTGCTTGCGGCATGAAGCCCTGGATCGCTATCGCCCAAACCATTGATGCGCTCAACGAGCGCATCGGGCGCGCTGTTGCTTGGCTCGTCGGGCTGGCGACACTGATTTCGGCCGGCAACGCTGCGCTGCGCTACACCCTCGGGCTGTCGTCCAATGCCTGGCTTGAGATCCAGTGGTACCTTTACTCCGCGATCTTTCTGCTTGCCGCCGGCTACACCCTCAAGCACAACGGCCACGTCCGCATCGACGTGCTCTACGGGCGGTTCAGATCGAACACCCAGGCGTGGATCGATCTTGCTGGCAGCCTGTTGTTCCTGCTGCCTTTCAGCCTGCTTATGATCTGGCTTTCGTGGCCGGGTTTCCTCGAGTCCTTTGGTCTCGGCGAGACCTCGCCGGACGCCGGCGGCTTGCTGCGTTGGCCGGTGCGACTGCTGTTGCCGGTAGGATTCCTGTTGCTTGCGCTGCAGGGCGTGGCCGAGGCCATCAAGCGCGTGGCTTTCCTGACAGGCATCGATCTGCTCTCGCACGAGCAACCGGTGGAGGAGGTATGAGCTTCGCGCTCATGGCGCCGCTCATGTTTGCTGCCCTGGTGGCGATGCTGCTCGCCGGCTACCCGGTAGCCTTTGCGCTCGCGGCCAACGGGTTGCTCTTCGCGCTCGTCGGCATCCAGGCAGGGTTTTTCGAGCCGGCCTTTCTCCAAGCCCTGCCGGAGCGCGTCTTCGGCATCATGTCCAACCAGACCCTGCTCGCCATTCCCTTTTTCACCTTTATGGGGCTTGTGCTCGAGCGCAGCCGCATGGCCGAGGAGTTGCTCGAAACCGCAGGATTGCTCTTCGGGCGGCTGCGCGGCGGGCTCGCCTACGCGGTCGTGATTGTGGGCACGTTGCTAGCCGCCACGACCGGGGTAATGGCCGCCACGGTCATCGCCATGGGATTGATCTCGCTGCCCATCATGCTGCGCTACGGTTATGACCGGCGTCTGGCCTGCGGCGTGATCGCGGCCTCCGGTACGCTTGCGCAGATTGTGCCCCCCTCGCTGGTGCTGATCGTACTCGCCGACCAGTTGGGCGCATCCGTAGGCGATATGTACCGCGGTGCGCTGATCCCCGGGCTGATGCTTGCCGGGCTATACATGGTCTATGTGCTCGCCGTCACGTTCGTGCGCCCGTCCGCGGCTCCGGCCTTGCCGCTTGCTGCGCGCCGCCTGGGTGCTTGCGCGCTTGCACGCCGCGTGCTGCTGACTATGGTGCCACCGCTGGTCCTGATCTTCCTGGTGCTTGGGACCATATTTCTCGGCATGGCGACACCCACCGAGGGGGGGGCGCTCGGGGCGGTTGGGGCTTTGCTGCTTGCGGCCGCCAAATACCGGCTCAACCTCGAGGTGCTGCGCCATGCCATGGATGCGACTGCAAAACTCACGAGCTTCGTGATTTTCATCCTCCTCGGCTCGACAGTGTTCTCGCTGGTGTTTCGCGGAGTGAACGGTGATATATGGATCGAGAAGTTGTTGACGAGCCTGCCGGGCGGCGAGCTCGGCTTTCTGGTGGTAGTGAACCTGCTTGTCTTCGCGCTCGCCTTCTTTCTCGACTTTTTCGAGATTGCCTTCATCATTATGCCGCTGCTCGCGCCGGTGGCCGCCAGCCTCGGCATAGACCCGGTCTTTTTCGGCGTATTGCTCGGCGTGAACATGCAGACCTCGTTCATGCACCCGCCCTTCGGCTTTGCGCTCTTCTATCTGCGCAGCGTCGCGCCTAAAAGCGTCAAGACCTCGGATCTTTACTGGGGGGCGGTGCCGTTTCTTGCCATCCAGCTTCTGATGGTGGCGATTCTGCTCGCCTTTCCGCAGCTTGCGGGTGTGGAGCACCGCGTGAAAGAAACTGAAGTGATCGAGATCCCCCTCGAGGGGGACTTCAACGACAGCTTCCTGCCACCAGAGTGGCGCTAGACAGCCGACATGCATTAGTCGGGGCTGCCTCGTCTTCGGCGCAGCGCTTCGTGCCGGTCTAGATGCATCCGAACAGTCAGTGGCCCAAGGGGTTGCTCGGTCTCACTCGGATCGCGGTATGCACCGTGCGCAAACGGCGATTGCCAGCGGCTTGTCAGCGCGCACGGCATTCGCCTCTGGCGCCATGAGCCGCCGGGGCAACTGCTGGGGGCGACGCGGTAATTGCGCACTCCTTCGCGACGCGCAAGAAGGAACTGATCCCCCCACGAGGTGGGTTACGTTACCGGGGAAGACGCCAAACAGAACCTCTTCGAGTGGCTCGCGAGGCGTTCTACACGTCAAGGATCCCCTCGAGGTCGTCGCGCGCGAGGTGTCGTAGCAGGCGAAGCCCGAAGCCTTGCGCAACGGGGGTTGAGGTTCTCGCCCCCTTGCCCTCGAGCCTGGCGCGCGTGGCTAGCACCTTTTCCTTGGTGTCAGCCATCACGCCATCGAGGCGCCTCAACACGGTCAGCGGCAGGATGCAATCCTGGTACTCGCCACGCTCGAAGGCGTCGCGGACCTGATCCGCGACACCCAGAGGAAAGCTAACGATTGCCATTCATGCCCAGGGTTCGCACAGGATACAACGGACGAGCTGACCGTTCCGCGTGCGAGTGAATGCAAGCTACTTCACGTAATACACGAAATTCGCAAACGGCGCCTCGCTCACCTTGAGCCACTGCTGGCTTGCATCGCGGAATTTCTTCCACTCGGTGTAGATGCGCCGGAAGGCCGGGTTGCGGGACGCCTCCTCCTCGTAGAGCGCGAAGGCAGCACGGCGAGCGGCCAGCATCACATCCTTGGGGTAAGCGCGCAACTTCACCCCCGCGCGCAGCAGACGCTGCAGCGCGAGCGGGTTCTTGGCGTCATAGGCGGCAAGCATTTGCACGTTTGCCTCGGCGGCGGCCGCCTCGAAGGCCGCCTGGTAGGCTGCAGGCAGGCTGTGCCACTTCTTGAGGTTGACGTAAAACGACAGCTGTGGTCCGCCCTCCCACCAGCCGGGATAGTAGTAGTAGCGGGCGATTTTGTAGAACCCAAGCTTCTCGTCGTCGTACGGCCCGACCCACTCGGTGGCGTCAATGGCCCCGCGCTCGAGCGCCGGGTAGATGTCGCCGCCGGCGAGCGTTTGCGGCACCCCCCCGAGCCGCGCCAGGATCTGGCCGCCGAGCCCGGGGATACGCATCTTGAGCCCCTTGAGATCGGCCACCGACTTGATCTCCTTGCGGAACCAGCCGCCCATCTGCGCGCCGGTGTTACCGCCGGGGAAGCTGATCACATGGTAATCGCGCAGGAACTCTCGCAGCAGTGCGAGTCCCCCGCCGTGGTACATCCAGGCGTTCTGTTGACGTGCAGTCAGCCCGAAGGGCAGGGCCGTGTCGAAGGCGAATGTCATATCCTTGCCGACGTAGTAATAGCCGGCGCTGTGGCCAGCCTCCACGGTGCCCTGGCTCACCGCGTCGAGTACCTGTAGCCCTGGGACAATCTCCCCGGCGGCGAAGACGCGAATCTGGAAACGCTCGCCGGTCATCGCCCGTACGCGCGCGGCGAGCTGCTCGGCCGCGCCATAGATGGTGTCGAGGCTCTTCGGGAAGCTCGAGGCGAGCCGCCAACGCACCGCGGGCAGATCGTCGGCGTGTGAAGTACCCAGAAAGCCGGCGCCGAGCGTAAGGCCGGCACCCTTGAGTAACTCGCGCCGGTTCATCCGCGCATCGTCGATTTGCGCACTGCCACGCGGTTGCGACCGGCTGTCTTGGCGTCGTAGAGCGCCTGATCGACGCGCGTGAGCAGTTGCTCGAGGTCCTCGCCCTTGCGGTACTGGGTGATGCCCAGGCTCACAGTGAGGGGCAAGCGCTTGCCGCCAGCCTGCACGCGGGCGTTACCCACCGCCACACGCACGCGCTCGGCGATCCTACGTCCTTGGGTGAGGGTGGTATGGGGCAGTACGATCAGGAACTCCTCGCCGCCGTAGCGCCCGACCTTGTCCGGCATGCGCAGGGTCTCGGTCATGACCGCGGCGACCTCGGTGAGCGCGCGATCACCGGTCTTGTGTCCGTAGGTGTCGTTGATGTCCTTGAAGCGATCAACATCGGCCATGGCTACGGTGAGCGCGGTGCCGTAGCGCTCGGCCTGGGCCATGGCGTCGAGCAGCGCGACCGTGATGCCGCGGCGATTCATGATGCGCGTCAGCGGATCGGTGATGGCCAGTCGCGTCATGTTCTCGGCTAGTCCCTCTGCAGCAAGGCGCTTTTCGTACTCCCGGCGCAGCGGGATCAGCACGAGGTAATAGATCGGCGGAGCGATCAGTAGTGACAGCCCCAGCGCAGACAGGAAAATGCCCCCCGGCGTAAGCCGAAGGTCACCGAGCTGGTAGAGGACCGCCAGAATGGCGGCGTCGGCGACGAGCGCGATGATGACGATGGCCAGCATCGCCTTGGCCGCGGCCAGCGCCTCGTTCTTGAGCTTCTTCAACCGTCTGCCCCCTGCTCTCCCCGCCTGCATGACGCCCGTCGCTCCCTCTCTCCCCCTGGGCCGAATCTCCCCGCCGTCCGTTTCGTTTTTACTATAGACCATCGCGCGCGGCTCAGGCGCGTGGCGCCTCGAGCGGCTCGAGTCTGGCGTAGGCCAGCACCAGCCACTTGGTGCCGGCGGTCTCGAAGCGCACCTGCACGCGTGCGTGCGCGCCCGTACCTTCGCAGTCCGTGACCACGCCCTCGCCGAAGGTCGCATGCCGCACGCGCGTGCCGAGCTGCATGCCCGCGGCCTCGGCCGGCACGGTCGCCGGCAGCGTGGTGTGACGCAACACGGGCGTGGCGCGCAACGCCTCGATACAGGCCGGATCGATCTCGCCGAGGAAGCGCGAGGGCTGGGTGTAGTGCTCGACGCCGTGCAGGCGGCGCGTCTCGGCATAGGACAGGTACAGGCGGCGCATGGCACGCGTCATGCCGACGTAGGCGAGCCGCCGCTCCTCCTCGAGGCGGCCTTCCTCCTCGAGCGCACGCTGGTGCGGGAAAAGCCCCTCCTCGAGGCCGGTGAGGAACACCACCGGGAACTCCAAGCCCTTGGCGGCGTGCAAGCTCATGAGCTGCACACAGTCCTCGCCCGGCCTGGCCTCGCCCTCGCCGGCTTCAAGCGCGGCGTGCGCCAGGAAGGCGGTGAGCAAATCGAGCCCCTCGGCGGCATCATGTTCGAAGCCACGCGCGGCGTTGACAAGCTCCTCGAGGTTTTCGACGCGCGCTTGCGCCTCTTCACCCTTCTCCTTCTTGTAGTGCGCAACGAGCCCGCAGCCGCGTAGCGTGTGCTCGATGGTCTCGGCGAGCGGCAGTCCGGCGGTCTCCTGCGCGAGCCGTTCGATGAGCGCCAGGAACGCGCCGAGCGCCTCGCGTGCGCGCGCACCGAGCGCGCCCTCGGCGACAAGGGCTCGGGCGGCTTCCCACAACGAAAGGCCTAGGTGGCGCGCGCGGTCGCGCACCGCCTCGAGGGTCTTGTTGCCGATCCCACGCGTGGGCACATTCGCCACGCGTTCGAAGGACGAATCGTCATGGCGGGAGGCGATCAGACGCAGGTAGGCGAGCGCGTCCTTGATCTCCTGGCGCTCGAAGAAGCGCAACCCGCCGTACACGCGGTAGGGCACGGCAGCGGCGATGAGCGTCTCCTCGAACACACGCGACTGGGCGTTGGAGCGGTACAGCACCGCGATGTTGCTACGCGCGTGCCCGGCGCCGACCAGCTCCTGGATACGCTCGACCACGAAGCGCGCCTCGTCGTACTCGTTATAGGCCGCATACAAATAGATCGGCTCGCCGTCGCCGGCCGCTGTCCACAGCTCTTTGCCGAGGCGCGCGCGGTTGTGCCGGATGACCGAATTGGCGGCCCTGAGGATGGTGCCGGTGGAGCGGTAGTTCTGCTCCAGGCGCACCACCGTCGTGCCGGGATGCTCGCGCTCGAAGCGCAGGATGTTCTCGACTCTTGCACCGCGCCAGCCATAGATGGACTGGTCGTCGTCGCCGACCACGAACAGGTTGCCGGCAGCGCCGGCGAACAGTTCAAGCCACTGGTACTGGATTCCGTTGGTGTCCTGGAACTCGTCCACCAGCACGTGCCGGAAGCGGCGCTGGTAGTGGGAGCGAAGCGACTCGTTCGTGCGCATGAGTTCGCAGACACGCAGCAGCAGCTCGGCGAAGTCCACAAGCCCGGCGCGCGCGCAGGCCTCCTCGTAGGCCTGGTAGAGGCGCTTCAGGCTCCCCTGGGCGGGATCGCCGCTATCTGGGATTTGTGCCAAACGGCGCCCTTCCTCCTTCTGAGCGTTGATGAATCCCTGTACCTGCCGAGGCGGCCAGTAGGCCTCGTCGAGGTTGAGCCCCTTGAGCACGCGCCGGATCAGGCGCTGCTGGTCTTCAACGTCCAGGATCTGGAAGTTCTGGGGCAGGCCCGCCTCGCGCCAGTGCGCACGAAGCCATCGGTGCGAGAGGCCGTGGAAGGTGCCGATCCACATGCCCGCCACCGGCATGCCGAGCAGCCGCTCGATGCGCGCGCGCATCTCGGCCGCCGCCTTGTTGGTAAAGGTTACTGCCAGGATGGAATGCGGCGACACGCCCTCCACGCCCACGACCCAGGCTACGCGATGGGCGAGCACGCGCGTCTTGCCGCTGCCAGCACCGGCCAGCACCAGCGCCGGCCCGGCGGGCAGCGTGACCGCCCGACGCTGGGCGGAATTGAGACCGTCGAGCAGTGGCGTGACGTCCATGCCGGGCAATCATAACATCACCGCCGTCCGCCTGTTCCCATCGCGCGGGCTTGTCGGTAAACACGGCAGCCGCGACGAACAAGGAGCATCACGACATGCTGCGCGCGCATCGTCGAAAGGCCCCGCCGTGGTATTCGAGGCGGCCGGCTCCAAGACCGAATCGCGGCCACGCTCGATTTGCTCACCTCACGCCAGGCGGCTAGCCGCGCTAGCGCGGCCTTACTCGACGGTCACCGATTTCGCCAGATTGCGCGGCTTGTCTACGTCCGTGCCCTTCCTGAGCGCAGCGTGATAGGCGAGGAGTTGTACCGGCACGGCGTGCACGACAGGCGAGAGCCACCCTGCGTAGTGCGGGGTGCGGATCACGTGCACGCCCTCAGATTCACCGAAATGGCTGTCGAGATCGGCGAACACGTACAGCTCGCCGCCGCGTGCCCGCACCTCTTGCATGTTGGACTTGAGCTTCTCGAGCAGTTCGTCATTCGGCGCAATCACCACCACCGGCATATTGTGGTCCACAAGCGCGAGCGGGCCATGCTTGAGCTCGCCGGCCGGGTAGGCCTCGGCATGAATGTAGGAGATCTCCTTGAGCTTGAGTGCGCCTTCCAGCGCGATCGGGTAGTGCAGGCCGCGGCCGAGGAACAGCGCGTGCTCCTTGGGCGCGAAGTGCTCCGCCCAGGCCTGAATCTGGGGCTCGAGGTTGAGCGCGTGCTGGACACTGCCCGGCAGATAACGCAGTCCCTCGAGGTAGCGGTGCTCATCCTCGGCGCTGAGCCGGCCACGCAGTTTGGCGAGCACGAGCGTCAAGATGAACAGTGCGGCCAGCTGCGTGGTGAAGGCCTTGGTCGAGGCCACCCCGATCTCAGGGCCGGCGCGCGTGTAGAACACTAGCTCGCTCGCGCGCGGGATGGCGCTCTCGGGGACATTGCAGATCGAGAGGGTATGCCGGTGACCGAGTTGCTTGGCGCGCTTGAGCGCCTCCATGGTGTCGAGCGTCTCGCCAGACTGCGAGATCGTGACCACAAGCGAGCGCGGATTCGGAATGGAGTCGCGATAGCGGTATTCGTGCCCGAGCTCGACCGTGCAGGGGATACGCGCGATCGCCTCAAGCCATAGCCTTGCGACAAGCCCGGCGTAGAAGCTCGTGCCCGAGGCGAGGATCAACACCGAATCTACTGTGCCCAGGACGGAGCCGGCCTCGTCACCGAACAGGCCTGGGTGCACGCCCTCGGCGAGCGCTGGCCCGATGGTGTCGGTAAGGGCCCGTGGCTGCTCGTGGATTTCCTTCTGCATATAGTGCCGGTACTGACCCAGGGCCACCGCATCGGCGCTCGCCTCCGAAAAACGTACCGCCCGCTCGACCGGCCGGCCGTGGCGATCCACGATGGCGATGCGGTCACGCTCGATCTTCGCCACGTCGCCCTCCTCGAGATAGAGGACGCGACGCGTAACCGGCAGCAGCGCCGAAGCGTCCGAGGCGAAGAAATTCTCTCCCTCGCCGAGGCCGATCAGGAGCGGGCAGCCCATGCGCGCGCAGCAAACGGTGTCGGGCGCGCTGACGGCGACTACGCCGATCGCGTAGGCGCCGGTGAGGTCGGCCACGGCCTGGCGGGTCGCGGCGAAGAGATCACGCGACTTTGTATAGTAGTAATGAACGAGGTGGGCGATGACCTCGGTGTCGGTCTGCGACACAAAAACATAACCGAGTTGCGCGAGGCGTACGCGCTGCTCCTCGTGGTTCTCGATGATGCCATTGTGCACGACCGCGATCTCGCCCTGCGAGACGTGCGGGTGGGCGTTATCCTCGGTGACCCCGCCATGCGTGGCCCAGCGCGTGTGGCCGATGCCGACAGTGCCAGCGAGACGCTGCGCGCGCACCTCGGCCTCCATCTCGGCCACGCGCCCCACGCGACGCACGCGCCGAAGCTCGCCATTTAGCACGGCGATGCCTGCCGAGTCGTAGCCCCGGTACTCCAGGCGCTTGAGCCCCTCGATCAGGACGGGAACGACGTCACGCTCGGCGAGTGCGCCAACGATCCCACACATGTTTTAGCGTTCCTCGGGTCTTTTCTGCGCTCGCTTCCAGCCCTTGATCGTCTTCTGCTCTGCGCGGGAGAGCGTGAGCTCGCCGGGCGGCGCGTCGCGCGTGATGACCGAGCCGGCGCCGATGGTGGCACCCGCACCCACGGCGACCGGTGCTACCAGCGCGGTGTTTGAACCGATGAAGGCATTCTCACCAATCACGGTGCGATGTTTTCTCGCGCCGTCGTAGTTGCAGGTAATCGTGCCGGCGCCGATATTGGTGCGCGACCCTACGCTCGCGTCGCCGATGTAGCTCAGGTGGTTCATCTTGGCCCCAACTCCGATTTCGGCGTTCTTGATCTCGACGAAATTGCCGATTTGCGCCTCGTCGGCAATGCGGTTACCCGGGCGCAGGCGCGCGAATGGCCCGATGCGGCAGCGTGCGCCGATCTGCGATTCCTCGATCACGCAGTTCGCCAAGATCTTCGTGCCGGCGCCGACCGAGACGTCGCGCAGATAGTTATTGGGACCCACATGGACGCCGTCACCGAGCACTACCTTGCCCTCGAAAACGACATTGACGTCTATAACCACGTCGCGTCCGCAGCTGAGTTCACCGCGCACGTCGAGGCGCGCTGGGTCAAGAAGCGTGACGCCCTGCTCCATGAGGGCGCGTGCCTGGACTTCCTGGTAAAGCCGTTCCAAGCGGGCAAGCTCCATTTTGCTGTTGACGCCGAGAATCTCGGTGGGCTGTGTCGGGGTGGCGGTGACGATGGGAATGCCTTCTTCACGCGCCATCCGGATCACATCGGTAAGATAATACTCGCCTTGCGCGTTGTCGGCGGTCAAGCGCGCCGTCCAGGCTCGCAACTGTTTGGCCGGCGCGGTCAGGATACCGGTGTTAATTTCCTGTAACAGTTTTTGCGCCCCGGTGGCATCGCGCTCCTCTACGACACCCATCACCCGCCCTTGGCTATCCCTTAGTACGCGCCCATAGCCGCCGGGATCGGCAAGTAGGGCAGTAAGCAAGGCAAGCCCATCGGGGGTGGCCGCGTCGAGCAGACGGCGCAAGGTCTCGGCGCGCACCAGCGGCACATCCCCGTAGAGCACGAGTACCCGCGCAGCCTCTGGCACCCCCGCGAGTGCAAGCCGCACCGCGTGCCCAGTCCCGCGCTGCTCGCGCTGGTGCACCCAGTACAGATGTTCGCTTTCGGCGACCGCCGCACGCACCTGCTCGCCGCCGTGGCCGTAGACCACATGCACTGCATCCGGATCAAGCGCGCGCGCGGTCGCCAGCACATGCGCGATGAGCGCGCGACCTGCGAGCGGCTGCAGCACCTTGGGCAGGTCCGAACGCATGCGCTTGCCCTGACCGGCGGCCAGGACGACGATGTGTAGCGGGGCAGGAACCATGATGTCGAAATTAAAGCACAGCCAAAAGCGCGGCGGTGGCAACGCGCGGGGATCTCTCAGAGCAGTGGTTCACCGAAGGTCTGTGCCGGCTGCCCGGTGCGCAGTTCCTCCTCGGTGGCGTCACGCACGTCCACGACCGTGACCTCAAAGGTCACGGTCTGGCCGGCGAGCGGATGGTTGGCGTCCACGGTGATCTTGCCGTCAGCGATACGCGTGACGACAAGATTGATGACTTCGCCACGTGCATTCTGCGCCTGGAACTCCGCGCCCATGCGTCGCAGCTCGATCGGCGCATGCTGCAGGTCGTCAGTGAAGGTAAGCCTGGGATCGTGCTCGCCAAAGCCCTCTTCTGGCGATAGTGTGACGGTTACGCACGCGCCCACCGCGCGGCCCTCGAGCGCTTGCTCGATCTTGGGAAAAAGCCCGGAGCCGGCTCCGTGCACGTAGGCCACGGGGAGGCTACGGTACTCGAAGATCTCGCCACGCGCGTTGCGCAGCACGTAGGTAATGGAAACCACCTTGTCCTTGGCGACGGTATGGATCATGAAGCACCTTCTGCGATGCGAGGCACAAGAGGGGGAGATAAAACAATGGACGCCTGGGGTGATCGGCCTCGTCTGTGCGACTTACTTCTGAAGCTTTTAAAACTAGCTCTTCGCCCGCTCGCGCAGGCGTTGAATGGTGCGCAACTGCGCGATCGCCTCAGCGAGTTCCGCCTGGGCACGCGCGTAGTCAATATCCGCCTGCCGGCTGCGCAGCGCCTCCTCGGCGCGCTCCTTGGCCTTAAGCGCAGCGACCTCATCGAGATCGCGCGCACGCAGCGCGGTGTCGGCAAGCACAGTCACCACGTGCGGCTGTACCTCGAGCATGCCGCCGGAGACATAGAAGGTAAGCTCCTCGGTGCCAGTGCGCACGCGCACCTCGCCCGGCTTCATGCGTGCCAGCAGCGGCGCGTGGCGCGGCAGGATACCGACCTCGCCGGTCTCGAGCGGCGCAAACACCATCTCCGCCGCACCGGAGTAGATCTCCTTCTCGGCTGAGACGATGTCGACATGGATGGTCATGGCCATGCGTGTCGCTCTCAGTGATCCGCCCTCAGCGATAACCGGCCTTTTGTGCCAATTTCGGCTTCACAGCGTCTTTGCCTTCTCGAAGGCCTCGTCTATCGTGCCGACCATGTAGAAAGCCTGTTCGGGAAGCTGATCGCACTCGCCATCCACGATCATCCGAAAGCCGCGGATCGTCTCCTTAAGTGGCACGTACTTGCCGGGCGTGCCGGTGAACACCTCGGCGACGAAGAACGGCTGCGACAGGAAGCGCTGAATCTTACGCGCGCGCGCGACCGTCAGCTTGTCTTCCTCGGACAGCTCGTCCATGCCGAGGATCGCGATGATGTCCTGCAGCTCCTTGTAGCGCTGCAGGATTGCGCGCACATCCTGGGTGGTGCGGTAGTGCTCCTCGCCGATCACGTGCGGGTCCACCTGACGGCTGGTCGAGTCGAGCGGGTCCACGGCCGGGTAGATGCCGAGCTCGGCCACCTGGCGCGAGAGCACCACCGTGGCGTCGAGATGCGCGAAGGTGGTGGCGGGCGAAGGGTCGGTCAGGTCATCGGCCGGGACATACACGGCCTGCACAGACGTGATCGAGCCCTTTTTGGTCGAGGTGATGCGCTCCTGCAGGATACCCATCTCCCAAGCGAGGGTGGGCTGGTAGCCTACGGCCGAGGGCATGCGGCCTAAGAGCGCCGATACCTCGGTGCCGGCAAGCGTGTAGCGGTAGATGTTATCGATAAACAGCAGCACGTCGCGCCCCTCGTCGCGGAAGTATTCCGCCAGCGTCAAGCCGGTGAGGGCCACGCGCAGGCGGTTGCCCGGCGGCTCGTTCATCTGGCCGTAGACCAGCGCCACCTTGTCGAGCACGCTGCCTTCCTTCATCTCGTGGTAGAAGTCATTGCCCTCGCGCGTGCGCTCCCCCACACCGGCGAACACCGAGTAGCCGGCGTGCTCGATGGCGATGTTGCGGATGAGCTCCATCATGTTCACCGTCTTGCCCACGCCAGCGCCGCCGAACAGCCCGATCTTGCCGCCCTTGGCGAACGGGCACATGAGATCGATGACCTTGATACCCGTCTCGAGCAGTTCGGTTGAGGCTGCCTGCTCCTCGTAGCTCGGGGCCGGGCGGTGGATCGGCATCCTTTGCTCGGCACCGATCGGTCCGGCCTCGTCCACGGGCTGACCAAGCACGTCCATGATCCTTCCGAGGGTCTTCGGGCCGACTGGTACCGAGATGGGGGCGCCCGTGTTCTCAACCCGCATGCCGCGGCGCATGCCGTCGGTCGAGCCCATGGCAATGCAGCGCACCACTCCGTCGCCGAGCTCTTGCTGCACCTCGAGCACCAAATTCATGTCGGGCACGATGAGCGCGTCGTACACCCTCGGCAGGGACTCGCGCGGAAACTCTACGTCCACCACCGCGCCGATGATCTGTGTGATCTTTCCGTCAGTCATAAATATCCCCATTTGCCAATGGCAAGTAGCCAGGAAAAGTGCCTCACACCCTATCCCTCTCTTGCCACTTGCTACTTGTAACTTGCCACGCTTTCCTACACCGCCGCGGCCCCGCCGATTATCTCAGCGATCTCCTGGGTAATGGCCGCCTGGCGCGCCTTGTTGTAGCGCAATTGCAGCTCGCCGATCAGCTCGCCCGCGTTGTCGCTCGCCGAGCGCATTGCCACCATGCGCGCCGCCTGCTCGCAGGCGAGATTCTCGACAACGGCGTGATAGACGAGCGACTCGACGTAGCGCGTGAGCAGGCCGTCGAGCACCTCGCGCGCGTCGGGCTCGTAGATGTAATCCCAGTGGTGCTTGAGCTTCTCTTCCTCCTCGGGCAGGGCGGGCGGCAGGGGCAGCAGCGTATCGACCTGCGGGCGCTGCGACATGGTATTGAGGAAACGGTTGTAGACGAGGTACAACCGATCGAGCCGCCCGGCGCTGTAGGCATCGAGCATCACCTTGACGCAGCCGATCAGGTCCTCGATACGCGGGCTGTCGCCAAGGTGCGAAACGTGGGAGACGATATCCGCGCCCACGCGTTTGAGAAAGCCGAAGCCCTTGGCACCAATGGTGCAGACCTCGATCGGCACCTGCCGCGCGCTCCACTCGCGCATGGCGGCAAGCGTGGCGCGCAGCAGGTTGGCATTGAGCCCACCGCACAGACCACGGTCGGAAGTGACCACGATGAAACCGACCCGGCGCGCCTCGCGCGCCACGACAAAGGGGTGGCGGTATTCGGGGTGCGCGTAGTGCAGGTGCGCGATCACGTTGCGGATGCGCGCAGCATACGGGCGTGCGGCCTGCATGCGCTCCTGGGCGCGGCGCATCTTGCTCGCTGCGACCATCTCCATGGCACGCGTGATCTTCTGCGTGTTGCGGATGCTCTTGATCTGCTTGCGGATCTCTTTGCCGACGGCCATAAAATCAGTTCCGAGTCACAAGCGGCGAGGATCGAGAGTCCTTTTCCAGGCCTGGGACTGCAAATTCGGCGTGCCTGCCGTGCTTTCCTCGGCTTAGCTCCCCGCCACTACCAGGCATGTGTCTTTTTAAACTCCTCGATCGCCTGCCGTAATGCCTGCTCGACCTCCGACGAGTATTGCGGGTTCTGGTCGATGCGCTCAAGCAATTCGGCATGCTGCAATTTCATGTACGACTGCAGCGCGTCTTCGAAGGCGCGCACCTTCTTAAGCTCCACATCGTCGAGGTAACCCTCGTTGACCGCAAACAGCGAGACCGCCATTTGCGCAACGGTCATGGGTGAATATTGCGGCTGCTTCATGATCTCGGTAATGCGCTGACCGCGCTCGAGCTGCTTACGCGTGGCCGGGTCGAGCTCGGAGGCAAACTGGGCGAAGGCTGCGAGCTCCCGGAATTGCGCAAGTGCCAGACGTACGCCGCCGCCGAGTTTTTTTATGATATGGGTCTGCGCTGCGCCGCCGACACGCGACACCGACAATCCCGCATTGATCGCTGGGCGGATGCCGGCGTTGAACAGGTCAGTATCGAGATAGATCTGGCCATCGGTAATCGAGATCACATTCGTTGGCACGAACGCCGAGACGTCGCCCGCCTGGGTCTCGATGACCGGCAGCGCAGTGAGCGAGCCGGTCCGGCCCTTCACCGCACCGTTGGTGAGCTTCTCGACGTACCGGGCATTGACGCGCGCAGCGCGCTCGAGCAGGCGCGAGTGCAGGTAAAACACATCGCCCGGGTAAGCCTCGCGCCCTGGCGGACGACGCAGTAGCAGCGAGATCTGGCGGTAGGCCCAGGCGTGCTTGGTGAGGTCGTCGTAGACGATGAGCGCGTCCTCGCCGCGGTCACGGAAGTATTCGCCCATGGCGCAGCCGGCATATGGCGCGATGTACTGCATGGCCGCCGACTCCGAGGCGGTCGCCGCCACCACGATGGTGTGGTCCATGGCTCCGAACTCCTCGAGCTTGCGCACCACGGCTGCGACCGACGAGGCCTTCTGGCCGATGGCCACGTAGATGCACACAAGATCCTTGCCCTTTTGGTTGATGATGGTGTCCACCGCGAGCGCGGTCTTGCCGGTCTGACGGTCGCCGATGATCAGCTCGCGCTGCCCGCGCCCAATCGGCACCATGGCGTCAATGGACTTAAGCCCTGTCTGCACCGGCTGCGAGACCGACTGGCGCGCGATCACGCCCGGGGCGATTTTCTCAATCGGCGAGGTCGACTCGGTCTTAACGGGGCCGCGGCCGTCTATCGGCCGCCCGAGTGCGTCCACCACCCGCCCGATGAGCGATTTGCCCACTGGCACTTCGAGGATGCGTCCGGTGGTCTTGACCGTGTCGCCCTCGCGGATGTGCTTATACTCGCCCATGATCACTGCCCCCACCGAGTCACGCTCGAGGTTGAGCGCGATGCCGTAGGTATCGCCGGGGAATTCGATCATCTCGCCGGACATGACATCAGCGAGTCCGTGGATGCGGGCGATACCGTCGGTCAGGCTGACCACGCTGCCGGTGGTGCGCGCCTCGGCCGCGGCCTGGAAGTTCTCGATCCGGGACTTGATCAGTTCGCTGATTTCGGAGGGACTGAGCGACATGGCACGATCCTTTAGAAGGTACGAATTCTCAGTGACTGAGCTGCGCGGCGAGCCGCTCGACACGGCCCCGCACCGAGCCGTCTATCACGCGGTCGCCAACACGCACGACAATCCCGCCGAGCAGTTTGGGGTCCACCTCGCTTTCGAGCGCGATACGGCGGCCGAACCGATGCTCGAGCGCCTGCGCCACCGCTTGCTCCTGCTCCTTGGTCAGCGGGAAGGCAGAGACCACAGTCGCGTGCAGGCGGCCTTCGGCCTCGGCGCGGCGCTCCTCGAAAAGCGCAGCGATCTCGGGCAAAAGCGTGAGGCGGCGGTTTTCGGCCAGCACGCGCACGAAATTGGCGGCCTCGGCGTCGAGCCGCTTGCCACAGATATCCAGGAACAGCGCGGCAATTTGGGCGCGCGTACGTAGCGGGTCGTTCACAACCGCGCGCACCCGTTCGTCGCTCGCCACGGCCGCGGCGAACGCGAGCATTTCGGACCATTTCGGCAGCGCGCCGCGTTCAGCTGCGTGCCGGTAGACGGCTTCAGCGTATGGGCGAGCGAGACTACGACGCTGTGACATGTGTGCTACAGGGGGAATGTGTTTAAAGCTGACGCGTCACGGCCTCGATCAGTCTTGCGTGGCGCTTGGCGTCTACCTCTTGCTCGAGGATGCGTGAGGCTGCGATCACGGCCAGCTCGGCCACCCGTTGGCGCAACTGCTCGCGCGCGCGGACGACTTCCTGCCCAATATCGGCGCGTGCCGCAGCCAGGATGCGCTCGGCCTCGTCCCGGGCCTGCGCCTTGGCCGCCTCGGCGATCTCGAGCGCGCGCTTCTCGGCCGCTGCGATCAGCTCTGCGGCATCGCGCTTGGCCTTCTTGATGACCTCAAGCGCGCGCTTCTCGGCGAGCGCGAGCTCGTGACGGCCGCGTTCGGCTGCCGCCAAGCCATCGGCGATTTGCTTGCGGCGCTCCTCGAGGGCGTGCATAAGCGGCGGCCAGATAAAACGCATGCAAAACCACACGAACACCGCGAAGGTGATCGTCTGGCCAATCAGCGTAAGATTGATGTTCATAGCGCGATGGGGCGTAGCAGATCAGCCGCCCACCACGGCGAACAGCACGTACAGGCCGATGGCGATCGCAATGACAGGCAGCGCGTCCACCAGGCCCATGACGATGAAGAACTGAGTGCGCAGCGTGGGAATCAGCTCCGGCTGCCGGGCCACGCCCTCGAGAAAGCGACCGCCGAGCAGGCCGATGCCGATGGCAGCGCCGAGCGCCCCGAAACCGAGCATGATAGCGCCGGCGATGTAGAGCAGAGAGGTTTCCATGCGATTCTCCTGTTTAAAGAGGGATAAACGGTGAATCCGGCTCAGTGGTGCTCCTGGTGAGCCATGTCCAGGTACACAACGGTGAGCACCATGAAGATGAATGCCTGTAGCAAGATGATCAGGATGTGGAAGATTGCCCAGCCGAGCTGCAGCAGCCCGCCGATTGACGCCCACAACAGCCCGCCGCTATAGAGCAGCGCGATCAGAATGAAGATCATTTCACCGGCGTACAGGTTGCCGAACAGTCGCAGCGCAAGCGATACGGGCTTGGCGACAAGGTTGATGCCCTCGAGCAGCAAGTTGGCGGGCAGGCCCCATTTTCCGAACGGCTGGAGCGCAAGCTCGCCAAGGAAGCCGCTCATGCCCTTGATCTTGATGCTGTAGTAAAGGATCAGCAGGAACACCGCGATGGACATGCCGAAGGTAATGTTAGGGTCGGTAGTCGGCACGACCTTGAGGTACACATGGTGCGGGTCGGCCCCAAGCAGGTGCACGCCCAGCCACTGGGCCGCTATCGGCAACCAGTCCACCGGCACCAGGTCCATCAGGTTCATGAGGAAGATCCAGAAGAAAATGGTCAGCGCAAGCGGCGCCACCAGGTCGTTTTTGCCGCCGCTGAACGAGCCGCGCACGGTGTGGTCGGTGAACTCGACGATCCACTCGACGAAGTTCTGCCATCTGCCCGGCACGCCGGCGGTCACACGTGCGGCCGCGCGACGAAACAGAAACAGGAATAGCAAACCGAGTACGATGGCAAAACCCATGCTGTCCACATGGATCGCCCAAAAGCCCATCTCCTTTGCCTCCTCGGCGGTGTGCGCGAACCCCCAGGTGCCGTCGGGTTGACGGCCGAAGGTCAGATTCTGCAGATGGTGCTTGATGTACTCGGTCGAGGTGAGTGTTTGAGCCATTTATTTATGGATCGCGCAGACCTGTCTGGAAGAAACACGGCTTTCAAACACAAACAAACGATCACGACCGCCTGACCCCTGCGGCCAGATACCCGACGTGGGTCAAGGCAAACCCGATCAGCATCGCATGCGCCTTCAGCCCGAACGTGCCCAACCCAAGCGCCAGCGCCGCGACGGCAAACGCGTATTTCTGCGCTAGCCCGCCATACAGGAGCCGCGCTCCCTTGCCCGCATCGCGCGCGGCGAGCGCCGCGCTGCGGCGGATGCTACGCGCCATCCACCAGGTAGTGACCAGGGTGATCGCGCCGCCATAGAACGCCGAGAGTGCCGCAGTGGCGCCGTCGCCGACCGCAAACCCGCCACCCGAGGCCGCCAGCAATATAGCCTGCGCACCCAGGACCTGCCGTACACTTTCGTCCGCCGTTGCCGCCGTATCGCGCATCTGCCCAAGGACGGTTCGCGCGAAATACCGCGAACTGTGGCTTGCCGCAGGCTCGATTAAAGGCGGCGAAGTATAAGATTCACGTGCCGATAGGGTCAATACAGCAAGAAATTCTTATTTCGGGCACGCGCCCGCGTTGAGGAACGCGTGCACGGATGTGCGCCCCGTTTTACGGCCTGACCGCAGTGGTCGCGTCCCCTTCGGGCGCACCGGCGGCCGGCGGCGGTTGCGGTCGGGGTGTGGGCGGAATTTTGGTGCGCCACGCCTCGTACAGGCGCCGTGCCTCGGCAAGCTCCGCCGCGCTCATTTTCGTCTGCAGTGCATCGCGCCGGGCGGCAGCCTTGGCGTCGCCCTGTTCGGCGGCCAGCATGTACCAGGCGAGCGCGGGGGGCAGATTATCGGCCAGGTGATAGCCGTACTCGTAGAGGATGCCCATCTCGAGCTGCGCAGCCGCATCGCCCCGCTCGGCCTGCATGCGTAGCGCCTCGAGCGATGCCAAGTCCTGCGCCCCAGAGACGGGTACGAGCAGGCTACACAGTAGGACGAACGCGACGGGTCTCATAACCGCAGGGTAATCTCCCCCTTGTGGGCTTACAGAGGCTATCAAGGGCTTTATAGCTGGTCTTCGTCGCACATGCCAGTCGAGAAAACCTCATGCTAAATGCTAAATGATCGAGCAAGGGGCGTGAAGGGAAGCGCACAGGCCTCCTTCGCGCGCGCAATGCGCTGCCCGGGGGCGCCAAGACGCGCCTAGCACGTGAAATACTTTTGGAGAGGGGGCACACAAGGGATGAAAGTTATACGACGCGTTTTGGCACATTCCTCCCTCCCGCCCCTGGTTTCAACCAATACGCGCCAGGATCCCCTCCAGCTCATCGAGGCTGCCATACTCAATGACCACGCTGCCCTTGCCGCGCCGACCGTGGCGGATGCGTACGCGCGCCCCGAGCTTCTCGGACAGCCGCTGCTGCAGTGCGCGCACATCCGGGTCGAGGGCGCGCCCGATTCTATGCGCCGGCCGCTTCGCGAGTAGCCGGCGCACCAGACCCTCGGTCTCGCGCACCGACAGTCCTTTTTCTACCACCTGGCGCGCGGCCTGGCTCTGGACATGCCCGTCGAGGGCGAGTAGCGCGCGCGCATGGCCCATGTCCATCTTGCCATGCTCGAGCAGCTCACGCACGTCGGGGTTGAGCGACAACAGGCGCAGCAGATTGGTGACTGCCGCGCGCGAGCGGCCGACCGCATTGGCTACTTGTTGATGGGTCATGCCGAACTCATCGAGCAGCCGTTGCAGGGCGTTCGCCTCCTCGATGGGATTGAGGTTCTCGCGCTGGATGTTCTCGATCAGTGCGATGGCGATCGCGGCCTCGTCGGGTATTCTGCGCACCACCGCCGGGATGCTGTCGAGTCCGGCGAGCTGCGCAGCGCGCCAGCGGCGCTCGCCGGCGACGATCTCGTAGTTGCCGGAGGGCAGCGGCCGTACCACGATCGGCTGTACCACACCCTGCGCACGGATGGAGGAGGCCAGCTCTTCGAGCGCGGCCTTGTCCATGTTGGTGCGCGGTTGGTAGCGGCCGCGCTGCAGTAGGTCTAGCGGGATTTGGCGCAGCTCCTCTTTCTGCTCGCCCGGCTCGTGCACGCCGAGCAGCGCATCGAGCCCCCGCCCCAGGCGCGGTTTCTTGCCCATCATGCCGCCGCGGCCTCCGATTCGCGCCGCAGGATCTCGCCGGCGAGCGCGAGATAGGCCTGTGCGCCCTTCGACTGCATGTCGTAGGCAATCACCGGCTTGCCGTGCGAGGGTGCCTCGGCAAGGCGCACGTTGCGCGGGATGATGGTGCGGTAGAGCCGTTCGCCGAAGTGACGTTTGAGCTGCACGGAAACCTCGTTGTCGAGGTTGTTACGCGGGTCGAACATGGTGCGCAGCAGGCCCTCGATCTTAAGGCCCGGGTTGAGGTGGGCGCGGATTCTCTCGATGGTGTTGAGCAGCGCGCTGAGCCCTTCTAGGGCGTAGTACTCGCATTGCATGGGAATGAGCACAGCGTCGGCAGCCACCAGGGCGTTGAGGGTGAGCAGGTTCAGGGCCGGCGGACAGTCGATCAGGATGTAGTCGTAACGACCTCGCACTGCCTCTAGCGCCATGCGCAGGCGCCGCTCGCGGGCCTCGAGCTCTATAAGCTCCACCTCGGCGCCCGATAACCGGCCGTTGGCTGGCAGCAGATCGTAGCCGGCGACCTCAAGCTGGCGCACCGCGCCCTCCAGTGCCGCCTCGCCGATTAGCACTTCATAGGTGGTCAGTGCACACTCGGACTTGTTCACGCCGCTGCCCATGGTGGCGTTGCCCTGCGGGTCCATGTCCACAAGCAGCACACGCCGGCGCGTCCTGCCGAGTGATGCGGCGAGATTGATGCTGGTGGTGGTCTTGCCCACCCCGCCTTTCTGGTTGGCGATCGCCAAGACCTTGCCCATAGAGACTTCGCGCTACGCCGGTTCCAAAATGACCACGTGCCGCGACGCCCCAAGCCCCGGCACCTCGAGCGGCTTCACCTCGACGCGCCAGGAAGGCGGGATACGCTCTACTTCCTCACGCACGCGCCCGCCCTTCATGGCCAGGACGCGGCCGTGCGGCGCTCGCAACAGGTGCGCGGCCTGCGCCAGCATATCAGGAATCGCCGCGAACGCGCGAGCAATGAGCGTATCGAATTTTTCAGCCGGATGAAATCGATCCAAGCGCGTTTGCACGGGGTGCGCGTTCCCCAGACCCAGCACGTATACCGCCTGGTGCACGAAGCGGATCTTCTTGGCGTTACTGTCGAGCAGCGTGAAATCGAGCGAGGGGGCGGCCACAGCGAGCGGAATGCCTGGAAGCCCCGCGCCAGTGCCGATGTCAAGCACGCGCGGGCCACGCAAGTACGGCAGGATCGTGAGGCTGTCAAGGATATGGCGCGGAATCATGTCCTCGGGGTCGCGCACGCCGGTGAGGTTATAGACCCGGTTCCACTTGGCGAGCAGGCATACGTATTCCACCAACCGTTCCCTGGCTTTCCTGGATAGGGCAAGCCCCATGGCCTCTAGCCCCTGGGCAAGTCGTTGCTCGAGCGTCACGCGGCTGCCATGTGCCTCGGTATTTCGCTTGCTTCCGCCATTGTCCGCACAAGGATACCTCGGGGGCAGTTCCTTGCCCAAAGAAGCGGGTTCAGTGCGCCTCGTCCTAAAATTTACGCCACCCGTCTTGCCGGGGTTGGTGGCCGGCTTCGTGGGCGTTAAGCTATTTTCCCCTGTACCGGTTCATGCCATATGTCGGCTAAGGAACGCTTCTAAACAATGAAAGGAGGAAATCTAAATATGCGCTACAAATATCTGCTTGCTACCTTCGGCGCGCTGGCGACCACGATGGCGCTCGCGGCCGAGCCGATATCCGCGCCCACCTCCCAGCCTGCGGTCCCGGCCAAAGAACCTGCCACCGGTGCCACCGCCGAATCGGCGACTGCGCCCAAACAGCCCGCGCGCTCGGGTAGGGTCGCGCGCTCGGCCTTTACTAGTGCCATCCAGGGGCGTGAGCCGGTGGACGATCTCACCAGCCTCGGGACGGATCACAACCGCATCTATTTCTTTACCGAGATCCGGGATATGAGCGGCGAAACCGTAACCCATCGCTGGGAGTACAACGGCAAGATCATGGCTGAGGTACCGTTCCAAATCGGTGGGCCGCGCTGGCGGGTGTATTCGAGCAAGACCCTCGACCCGTCGTGGACCGGGGAATGGAAGGTGTCGGTGGTCGACGGACAGGGCAGCACCCTGAATGTGAGCACCTTCCGTTACACGCCCAAAGCGCTGCCGGCCTCGGCGGCGCCAAGCGCGGAACCGGCGCCATCTGCTGCCCCGGCTGCACCTACTGAACCGGCGAAGAGGAACTGACGATTTCGCTTATCTACGCCCCATAGCCCCGCCCCCCAAAAGGGTGGCAAAGACGCGCGCGATTAGCGCCATGGATAGAGACACGAGCGCAGGCGGATCCGGGACAAAGCGTTGAGGTGCGCTGCATCGCGCCCTACACCGCATGACCAGGTGGTCGGCGGCGGACATCCCGATCGGCGTGCCTTTTCAGCTTTGCCTCAGGCCCGCCGGCGTTTGAGATGCACGAGTAGCAGCGAAATGGCCGCCGGGGTCACGCCCGCGAGGCGCGCCGCCTGACCGAGGGTGGCCGGCCGGTGCTGCGCGAGCTTCTGGCGTGCTTCGACCGACAGCCCATAGACATTGTGGTAATCCAGGTTGTCGGGTAGCGGCAGTTCTTCGTATCGCCGCTGGCGCTCGATCTCGGCGCGCTGGCGCTCGATGTAGCCAGCATACTTGGCCTCGATCTCGACTTGGGCAGCAATGGCAGGATCGGCTTTCTCTGCGCCAGGTCCAAGCAACCCAATCAGTGAATCATAACTTACTTCAGGGCGGCGGAGCAGCTCGAGCAGGCTGAGCTCGCCGCACGGCAGCACTCCATTGGCGCCGGGCACGCGCTGGGCCTCCTCACTACGCAGCACCTCACGCGGCAGGCGGGTAGCACTCAAACGGGCACGCTCGCGCTCGATCGCCTCGCGCTTCTCGCAGTAATGCCGCCAGCGCTGCTCGTCCACTAGGCCCAGCCGCCGGCCGGTCTCGGTCAAGCGCAGGTCGGCGTTATCCTCGCGCAGGCTCAGACGATACTCAGCACGCGAGGTGAACATGCGGTACGGTTCGGTGACGCCGCGCGTGATGAGATCGTCGATCAACACGCCCAGATAGGCTTCGTGCCGGCGCGGCCACCATGGTTCGCGTCCCTGCGCGGTGAGCGCCGCATTGATCCCAGCGATCAAACCTTGGGCGGCGGCCTCCTCGTAGCCGGTGGTGCCATTGATCTGTCCAGCGAAGTATAGTCCCCCGATGGCTCGGGTCGCGAGCGTGGGCGCCAGATCGCGCGGATCAAAGTAGTCGTACTCGATAGCATAGCCCGGGCGCGTGATGACAGCGCGCTCGAAACCGGGAATCGAGCGCACCAGCTCGTACTGTACGTCGTACGGCAGGCTGGTCGAGATGCCGTTGGGATAGACCTCGCACGTCCCCAAACCTTCCGGCTCAACGAAGATTTGGTGCGAGTTCTTGTCGGCGAAGCGCACCACCTTGTCCTCAATGGAAGGGCAATAGCGCGGTCCTACCCCCACGATAGCGCCGGTGTAGAGCGGTGAGCGGTCGAGCGCACGGCGGACGATCTCGTGCGTGCGCTCAGTGGTGCGGGTGATGAAGCAAGAGACTTGCCTTGGGCGCTCCTCGAGATGGCCGAGAAAGGAGAACACTGGGGTGGGCACATCGCCGGGTTGTTCGGCCATGACGGTGTAATCCAGGCTGCGGCCATCTAGGCGCGGCGGGGTGCCGGTCTTGAGCCGCCCGGTTCGCGGCAGCAGCTCCCGCAACCGCGCAGCGAGCGCGCCCGCGGGCGGATCCCCTGCCCGGCCGCCTGGGTAGCTGCAATGGCCGATGTGGATTCGTCCGGCGAGAAATGTACCAGTAGTGAGCACGACCGCGCGCGCACGGAACTTGACACCCATCTGCGTCACCACGCCGCTGACCCGCTCGCCCTCGATCAGCAAATCCTCGACCGACTGCTGGAAGATTGCGAGCTTGTCAAAACTCTCTAGCAGAGTGCGCACCGCCTGCCGGTAGAGACTGCGGTCGCATTGCGCGCGTGTGGCACGAACCGCTGGGCCCTTGCGGCTATTGAGGATGCGGAACTGGATACCGGCCCGGTCAGCGGCGCGCGCCATGATCCCGCCGAGGGCGTCGATCTCCTTGACCAGGTGCCCCTTGCCGATGCCGCCGATCGCCGGGTTGCAGGACATCTGCCCGATGGTCTCGATGTTCTGGGTGAGAAGCAGCGTGCGCGCCCCCATGCGCGCCGCGGCGGCCGCCGCTTCGGCGCCGGCATGACCGCCCCCGATCACGATGACGTCGAACTCTTCACGGTGGAACACGCCCTGGCCCTCTCTCGTCTGTACGCGCGGTGGGTGCGCGGCGCGGCCCTATTCTATTCGTTGGGCCGTGCGCGCGCGACACGCTATTATTTCATTTCATACCGATCCGTTCGCTGGCTGCACGCTATCCGGCGTACACTGGCTTGAACCCGACCCATACCTACGCTGAGGCTTTGGTGGCTTTGGCTACTGGCGGTCTATGTTGTCCTGATGTTCGAGGTCGGCGCAGGAGCGATTGCCTGGGCGCGGCCCGAGTTTGCGGAGAGGATCCGGCACGAGGAGCTCTGACTTGTCCTGTGCTTCGCCGTCAGCCTGTCGCTTTTGTTTTTCTTCATGCTGCGCGCTGCAACACCGCCTCGGCTCCGACGGCCAACTCTCTATTTTGCCGACCATACCGGCGCTATGTCGAAGAGGAATTGCGAGCCGTGCTGCAAGGCGAGCGGCGGGCTGGCGAATGGGAGATGCTATACTGCCTTGTTCAACACCGCCATTTGTTCACCCTGGCGAGGGCCGCGATGGTGATGCTCGAGATCGCCGTGACCACAGCCAAGGAGCTGCGGCTCGGGCCGTAACGTCGCGAGTGTTTTGAACTAAGCTTGTCGCAAGTACCGACCCCCGCCGCCCACGCGCGCTATGTCTCTAACCTTTGACAACGATCTGCGTCGATCGCCGCACCGTCTCGACGCGGCGATCGACGCACTCGCGCAGGTTGTGCTCGGCAAGGAACCGAAGATCCGCCTGGCACTCGCCTGTCTGCTCGCGCGTGGGCATCTGCTGATCGAGGACCTGCCGGGCGTGGGCAAGACAACCCTCGCGCAAGCCCTTGCCCGGGTGCTCGGGTTGCAGTTCAACCGCATCCAGTTCACCGCCGATCTGCTTCCGGCCGACATTCTGGGTGTATCCATTTATCACCCCGAGACGCACGCGTTTCGATTCCACCCTGGTCCGGTCTTTACGCAACTCGTGCTCGCCGACGAGATCAACCGCGCCACACCCAAGACACAGAGCGCACTGCTCGAAGCGATGGAGGAGCGCCAGGTAAGCGTGGACGGCGTCACACACCGGTTGCCCGAACCGTTTTTCGTCATCGCCACCCAGAACCCGCACCATCTGGCCGGCACCTTTCCGCTGCCTGAATCGCAACTCGATCGCTTCCTCATGCGCATAGACCTCGGCTACCCAGATTCAGCCTCTGAGCGCGCGCTGCTCAAGGGCCGCGACCGGCGCGGGCTGCTCGCATCGCTCGAGCCGGCCATGAACGGCAATGAACTCCTGCTGCTGCAGGAGCAGGCACGCCGCGTGCATGTTGCTGACGCCCTGCTTGACTACCTTCAGGCTCTGGTCGCCGCCACGCGTCGCGCCGGCGCGTTCGCCGAAGGGCTTTCTCCCCGCGCGGCACTGGCGTGGCTCGCGGCGGCTCGCGCCTGGGCGCTGCTCGCCGGGCGCGCGATGGTGCTGCCCGAAGACGTGCAAGCCGTGGCACCGGCGGTCCTCGGCCACCGCCTGCGCACGGTTGAGGGCACGCCAGCCCACGCTTATGTGCCGGTTTTGCTCGAATCTGTCCCGGTGCCCTAGGGCGCTATTCGTGAGCCGTGGTCCGCTAACTCTTGGGCCATGATACGAACGACGATTCACGAATCACGTATTACGTATCCTGCTTCGTGGAGCACGGTTCTTGCACGCCGGTGGCTATTCATGCTGCCCACGCGATCGGGCTGGCTGTTCGCGGCCGTGGTGGTTGCGCTGTTGTTAGTCGCGCTGAACTACAACAACGGTCTCGCCTATGCGCTCTGCTTTTTGCTCGCGGCAGTCGCACTGGTCTCGATGCTTTACACCGACCGCAACCTGCTTGGTTTGCGTGTAACGAGTGCACCGTGCCCCGGCGTTTTCGCCGGCGAGATCGCACGCTTCACCATCAACTTGATCAACGACACCGCTACCCCGCGCTACGCGGTGCTGGTCGAGCAGGGCCGGCGCTCTGTGGCGCGTGTGGATGTCCCAGCGCGTGGCAGCACCTCGGTCGTCCTCGAAAAACCCGCCCGGCAACGCGGCTGGCTCGACTGCCCATCCTTCATGCTTGCCACACGCTTTCCGCTCGGCATCTTCTATTCCTGGTCGCGTCCTCTTGCACCGACGACGCGCTGCCTGGTCTATCCTCGCCCGGCGCCTCCCCAACCCTGGCCGACGCCAGTGCCCGAAGCCACGCCAGTTGCAGTGTGGCACCGGCATACGGGCGACGATTTCGCTGGGGTACGCGAATATGTGGCGGGCGACCCACCTCGCCACGTGCACTGGAAGGCCGCAGCGCGCGGCGGCACCTTGCTCACCAAGCAGTTCGCGGGCGGGGAGGGAACGCGGATCATGCTCGATTATGGCGCGCTCGACGGGTTGCCGGCCGAAGAACGCTTGAGCCGGCTCACCCGGCTAGTGCTCGATGCCGAGACCGCCGGGCTAGAGTACGGCCTGAAGCTGCCTGGTACTGAAATCGCGCCTGCGCGCGGCGGCGCGCACCGCAACGAATGCCTCAGGGCGCTGGCCCTTTTCCCGGGAGGCAGGCCGTGACCGCCTTTGCGCAGCGGCGCGCGCTACATGGTCTGGCGCTCAGCGCTGCGATGGCCTGCATGCCACTCGCGACTGAGCTACCACCTTGGGTTTTCGCTGTGCTCGGTCTTGCGCTCGCTTGGCGCTACGCGCACGAATATCGGGGTGTGCGTCTGCCGGCATGGTGGCTGCGCACCGCGCTCTTGTTGCTCGTGGTCGCCGGTGTCTACCGCCACTTCGGTACCCTGCTCGGGCGCGATCCAGGGCTTGCGCTGCTCGTCGCGTTGCTCGGTCTCAAGTGCCTGGAGCTTCGCACACTGCGCGATCATTTGCTGGTGCTGTTCCTGTTCTACCTCGTGCTGGCCGGCGGATTTCTCTACGAACAGGGCCTGCTTGTCGGGCTGTGGGCAGCAGCCACGGTGTTCCTAAGTCTTGCCGTGCTCGTGAGCATAAACCAGCTGGCCGAGCTGAGCGTGCGTCAGGCGCTCGGTCTTGCGGCCGGGCTCGTGCTGCGCGCGATGCCAATTATGCTGGTGCTTTACGTGCTCTTTCCGCGCCTGTCCGGCGCGCTTTTCGGCCTGCCGGCCGACGCCTATGCCGGGCTTATCGGCATGCCCGACACCATGCGCCCGGGTAGCCTCGACTTGTTGAGCGCCTCCGATGCCGTAGCCTTTCGCGTCGAGTTCGCAGGCGATGTACCACCGGCACGCGCGCTCTACTGGCGTGGGCGGGTGCTGACGCATACCGACGGGCGCGAATGGACGCTACCGAGCGAAGGGCTGCCGCCTGACCCGCCACTTATCGCGCAGGCCCCGCCGCAGCGCTACACGATTCATCTCGAGCCCAGCAACAAGCCATGGCTGTTCGCGCTCGAATTGCCAGGCGAGGTGCCGGCCGACGTGCGCAGGGCCCCAGGTTATGCTCTTGAGCGACCCGAACCGGTGCGCGAGCGCCTGAGTTATACACTGAGCTCTTACACCCGCTACCGCACCGGTGCGCTCTCTGACATAGGACGCGCTGCCGCCTTGCAGCTTCCTGCGGGGCTCGATCCGCGGGTGCGTGCGCTAGCCGAGCGGTTACGGCGCAAGGCGGCAGGTGTGCCGCGCGACGTTGCGCGCGCTGCGCTTGGGTATTTTCGCGAAGAGCCCTTTTATTACACGCTCTTTCCGCAGCGGCTCGGCAACGATCCGGTGGCAGAGTTTCTGTTCGAGACACGCAGCGGATACTGCGAGCACTATGCGGCCGCCTTCGTCACGCTCATGCGCGCTGCGGGCATCCCGAGTCGTGTCGTAATCGGCTACCAGGGCGGCGAATACAACCTGGCTGGTCGCTACCTTATTGTGCGCCAGTCCGATGCCCACGCTTGGGCGGAGATCTGGACGCCTGACTCTGGCTGGGAGCGTGTGGACCCTACGGCGGCTGTGGCGCCCGAGCGCGTGGAGTTTGGTATGGACGCGATTCGCCGCTTGCGGGAACAGGGCCTTGCGCTTGGCGAGTTCTCGCAGACGGTGCTGGCGCGCGCGCTGGCGCACGGCTGGTTCGCGCGCCTCATGCAGCGTGTGCACTGGTACTGGGACTACGCCAATCTTTCCTGGTACCGCTGGGTGGCCGGATACGGCGAGCAGCGCCAGCGCGCGCTGCTTGAGCGCCTAGGGCTTGGGCGCTTCGACCACCTAAGTCAGGCCGGACTGATCGTGCTGGCGATTGCGTCATTACTGCTGTCTTTTGCGTTAGCGTCGTGGTACACCGGGCGTCGCGAGCGCGATCCTGTCGTACGGCTCTACGCGCGCTTCTGCCGGAAGCTCGCGCGTGCGGGGCTTGCGCGTGCCCCGCACGAGGGGCCGCTTGCCTTCGCCGCACGCGTGCGGGCCAGACGCCCGGAGCTTTACACCGCGGTCGAGGATATCATCCGCCGCTATGTGTTGTTGCGCTACGCCCCGCCGCTCGCCGATGCGCGAGGCGAGCGGCGCGCGTTCGAGCAGGCGGTGACTCGCTTCCGAGCGAGCGGTTGAAAGCGAAAGGTAGTGTTACTTTCCGATACAGAAAGTGGAGAAGATCCGCCCGAGCAGGTCGTCGGGCGTGACCGCACCGGTAATCTCGCCAAGCGCGTCCTGGGCAAGTCGCATCGCTTCGGCAGCCAGTTCGCCCTGCCGCGCGCAAGCGTGCTCGCCCGCCGCCGTCAGGTGATGTTGCGCGCGGGCAAGCGCCTCGAGGTGGCGACGACGGGCGGTGAAGCTGCCTTCACCAGCGATCGCAAAGCCCATGCTCTCTTTCAGATGTGCGCGCAATAACTCGAGGCCTGCTCTAGTCCGAGCCGAGACGTAAAGCTCGGCGGCGGGTGTATTCTCGCGACGCGCTGGCGGCTGACCGGTGAGGTCTATTTTGTTGTAAATAACCGTCCGAGGAAGTGCAGGCGGCAGTTGTGCCTCGGCCTCGGCGCGCGCGACGGGATCCGGCGCGGCGGCATCCAACACCAACAGCACGCGGTCGGCGCGCTCCATGGCGTGGCGCGCGCGGCGCATGCCTTCGGCCTCAAGCACGTCGCAGCTTGTGCGCAGTCCGGCGGTATCGAGCACTCGCAGCCGCAGTCCATCGCCAAGGTCTATGTCGGCGCGCAGCACATCGCGCGTGGTGCCGGGGATGGGACTGACGATAGCCGCCTCCTCGCCGGCTAGAGCATTGAGCAGTGACGATTTGCCGGCATTCGGCGGGCCGGCAAGCACCACCGTTAGGCCTTCGTGCAAGAGCGCTCCTTGGCGCGCCGCTGTCTGCAGGCTAACGAGCTCTGCCTGCAGGCTGGCGATCCTCTCGGCGAGGCGTGAATCGGAGAGGAAATCAATTTCTTCTTCTGGAAAATCCATGGCCGCCTCGACGTACGAGCGTAGCTCGGTCAGACGCTCTACGAGTGCCTGCACGCGGCGGGAGAATTCGCCTGTGAGTGTACGCAGTGCGGCACGCGCGGCTGCCGTGCTTGTGGCGTTGATCAGATCGGCGACCGCCTCGGCCTGTGCGAGATCGAGCTTGCCGTTGAGGAATGCGCGTTCCGTAAACTCACCGGGCCGCGCTAAGCGCGCACCGAGTGCGCAGGCCTGCTCGAGCAGCAGGTCGAGGACGACGGGCGATCCGTGGGCGTGTAGCTCAAGTACGTCCTCACCGGTATAGGAATGCGGGGCGGGGAAGTAAAGCGCAAGGCCCTTGTCCAGGGGCGAGCCGGTCGCGTCGCGAAAGATGACAAAACAGGCGTAGCGCGGCCTTGGCAGTCGCCCGAGCAAGGCCTGGGCGATGCTGCGCACGCCGGGACCGGAGATGCGCACGATGCCGATACCACCTCGACCGGGCGCTGTGGCGATGGCGGCGATCGTTTCGGCCGCAGTCAAGGTACTATTTCTTGCCCTCCATCACTCGGGTAATGCGCCACTGCTGCGCGATGGACAGAAGGTTATTCACTGTCCAATACAGCACCAGGCCTGCGGGGAAAAACAGAAAGAACACGGTGAAGATAGCCGGCATCATCAGGAACACCTTGCGCTGCACCGGGTCGGAAGGCTGGGGGCTGATGAGCTGCTGCAGGTACATGGTGGCGCCCATGACGATCGGCAGCACATAGTACGGGTCCTGTGTTGAGAGGTCACGGATCCACAAGATCCACGGCGCCTGGCGCATCTCCACGCTCTCGAGCAGTACCCAATAAAGGGCGATGAACACTGGGATCTGGACGAGGATTGGAAGGCAACCACCAAGCGGGTTGATCCGCTCGGTCTTGTACAACTCCATGAGCGCTTGGTTGAGTTTCTCGCGATCGTTGCCGTAGCGCTGCTTGAGCGCCTCGAGCTTGGGCTGGACTTTTTTCATCTGCGCCATGGATTTGTAGCTCGCCGCCGACAATGGATAGAAGACGAGCTTGATCAGGAAGGTGAGGATCACTATCGCCCAGCCCCAATTGCCCACCCAACGGTGGATGAGATCGAGTAGCCAGAAGAGCGGGGCCGAGATGAAAGTAAGCATACCGTAGTCTACGGTCAGCACCATGCCCTCGGCGATCTGTGTAAGTCGCTTCTGTTCCTTTGGTCCGGCGTAGAGCTGCGCACGCAGCACGCCGCGCTTACCGGGCGCGACAGTCACTGGCTCGAGGCTCTTGTAACCGATCACGTAGCGCCCGTTGCCGAGCACGTCGGTGTAAAACTCACTACGGCTGTCTGCTTGCGGTATCCAGGCGCCAACGAAGTAGTGTTGTAGCATCGCCACCCAACCACCCCGTGTCTCTTGCCGAAGTGGCTTATCGGCCATGTCGGAAAAGGCGATCTTCTGGTACTTGTCCTTGGGCGTGTAGATCGCTCCGCCGGTGTAGCTCAGGTCGTTGATGAACCAGCCGTTGCTGCTTGTATGGCTGCGTTGGAACTGGGCATAGAGGTAACCTACCCACTTGCGTCGCGTGCTGTTCGTGACATCGAATTCTATGTCCACCAGGTAGCGGCCGCGGCGGAAGATATAGGTCTTGGTGTACTGTGTGCCGTCCGGCCCCTTCCAGGTCAGTGGCACCCGAAGCTCGTCTTGACCGTCGGCAAGCACATAGTGGGTCTTGAGCGTGCGGTAGCGGACTTTGTGTGTGGGGTAGTCGCCGGTTAGGCCGATCAGGCCTGACTGAGCGATAAAGACCTCTGGTCCGCTGTCAAGCATGAGTGGGAATGGCATTTCTGGTTTATCCACCGAGATCGGATACTGGCGCAGATAAAGCTCGCGCAGGTCACCGCCTTCGGTGTCAAGGACTGCTGTGATTGTGTCGGTAACCACGTGCACGCGCGTGCCGCGCTGGAGGGCGGCACGTGCGACCTGTGAGGGTGTAGAAGATGAGCTCGGCCCCTCTGGTAGCACAGGCGCCTTCGGTACCTCGCGCGGTGCCGGTACATCCGCGGCTGTGGACGAAGGCACCCTTTTCGCTTGATCTTCGAGCCAAGCCTGCCAGATGAGCAGCATGATCAGGCCGAGCGCGATGAACAGGGTCAAACGGTAGGTGTCCATGTGGTCTAGGCCTTGCGGGGTGGCACAGGGTCGTTGCCCCCATGGTGCCAAGGGTGGCAACGGCCGAGCCGCCTTAGGCTTAGCCAAAGGCCGCGTGCTGCGCCGTGGACACGTATCGCCTCCAGTGCATAGCTAGAACAGCTTGGATAGAAGCGGCAGTGGTTGCCGAGTACCGGCCGCAAGAGGTAACGGTAGATGTGAATGAAGAAAATTAGCAGTTTCTGCACTGTAACGGTAGTTGATGTGGTAGGGGGTTTACCCGCTCTTTTTGGGCGTGTCACCGTAGCCTTGTCGCTATGCTCCTCCAGTGCTGCACCAGCGCTTTGCGCAGGCGTGCTGCCTCGGCATAAGCGGCAGGAGGCTGTGCCGCGACTACTATGTCTAGCCCCGCAAGCTGCTCCTGTTCGTGGCGGAAGGCCTCTCGGATGTAGCGTCTGATACGGTTGCGGACTGTTGCCTTACTAGATACTCGACGACTTACTATCATCCCAAGCCGGGCGTGAGTAAGCCGATTCGGCGCGCAGTAAACAGTAAACAGGAGGTCGCGCGTGCGCCTGCCATTATCAATGACGGCTGTGAATTCTTCGGTCCGCAATAAACGATGGCTTTTGGGCAGGCTGTAGCGCGTTGCCGCCTGGGTTAGACGCAAAGGCGCGTGCGACCTTTTGTGCGACGACGCTGCAAGATTGCGCGTCCGCCTCTTGTTTTCATACGTGCACGAAAGCCATGTGTGCGCTTGCGCTTGATGGTACTTGGCTGATATGTCCGCTTCATGTCCACCCATCCTAGCTGTATCGGTCCACGGTCGCCGAGGGCCGGCAAAGTTACTGTGTTTTAAATGATTTTGTCAACTTAGAGATCAGCGCAACCGTGCCTGTGGATAACTCGTTGTGGTGTGGTTAGACTTCTCCGCCCCGGGAGGTACTAAGGTGAGCCAACTTGCTATTTGGATGCACTGCCTTAAGCGGCTGGAAGGAGAGCTTTCCGCCCAGCAGTTCAGCACTTGGATCCGTCCGCTGCAGGCCGTGCAGGATGGAAGTACCTTGCGTTTGCTTGCACCTAACCGTTTTGTAAGAGATTGGGTCAGGGACCGCTTTCTTGCACGGATCACTGAACTTATCGACGAATTGGGTTACGCCGGCCTGACGGTTGCGGTTGAGGTAGGCAGCCAGCCCAGCGCCCGTGTTGCCATACCCAAGCTGCAGAGGGATGAGCCTGCCAAGCGCCGCCCCTTGCTGCTAGGTCGGCTTAACCCTGAGTTCACCTTCGACAGTCATGTGGAGGGAAAATCTAACCAATTAGCTCGTGCTGCGGCCAGACAGGTTGGTGAGAACCCTGGTGGCGCATACAACCCGCTTTTTATTTACGGTGGCGTTGGCCTTGGCAAAACACACCTGATGCAGGCTGCCGGTAACCTGATGTTGCAGCGGCGCTCGGATGCGAATATCGCTTATGTACATGCAGAGCGTTTTGTTGCCGACATGGTCAAGGCCTTACAGCATAATGCTATTAATGACTTCAAGAAGATTTATCGTAGTGTAGATGCGCTACTTATCGATGATGTGCAGTTCTTTGTTGGCAAGGAGCGCTCACAGGAAGAATTCTTCCACACATTCAATGCCTTACTTGAGGGACAGCGCCAGATCATCATCACGGCTGATCGCTTCCCTAAGGAGCTTGAAGGTATCGAAGAACGCTTGATTTCGCGCTTTGGCTCTGGGCTGGTTACTGCGATTGATCCCCCCGAACTAGAAACACGTGTGGCAATACTGATCAAAAAGGCTCAACAGCAGAAGGTCGAGCTGCCTGAGGATGTGGCATTTTTTATCGCCAAGCGTGTGCGATCGAATGTTCGAGAGTTGGAGGGTGCATTACGCAGGGTTATAGCTAGCGCCTTCTTCACCGGGCGGGTTATTGATATAGAGCTGGCCAGTGATAGTCTGAAGGACCTACTTAACTTTCAGGAACGCCAGATCACGATCAATAATATTCAGAAGACCGTTGCTGAGTATTACAAGATCCGGGTAAGTGACTTGCACTCCAAGAGCCGTTCACGCAAAGTGGCCCGTCCTCGTCAGATCGCCATGGCGCTAGCTAAGGAATTGACCAACTATAGCCTGCCAGAGATTGGCAATGCCTTTGGTGGACGAGATCACACCACTGTCCTACATGCCTGCCGCAAAATCGCCGAACTTAACAGCAAAAACGCGAGTCTCAAAGAAGACTACGAGAATCTCTTACGCATCCTAACTACATAATACCTACGGGACAACGGTGTTGACAAAAAGTGGACATTATTCAAGTTGGGTAAATAACGCGGTATTATCCCTTATCAGACAAGCATTACACACAAGTCCTGCAGATATTTACTAACATTTCATCTGAATTGCCAAATGGCAATATTCTCGCTCTTGCACTGTAGATATCCACAGAGGATGCAAAGCTTAATAAATGCTACAAAACAACTAAATAGAATTTAAAACTATGCACGTACGCTTCCAACGCAACAAGCTGTTACAGCCCCTCAGTTATGTAATAGGTGTTGTTGAACGTCGTCAAACCCTCCCGATTCTTTCCCATGTGCTGTTGCGAACGTCTGATGAGTCAACGACTCTTACTGGTAGCGACCTTGAAGTTGAGGTGATCGCTCAAGCATATGGTGAGGTGCTCGAATCAGGCAACGCCACCTTGCCAGCCCGCAAGCTTTACGACATCTGCCGTGCGCTCCCCGAGGATACCGAGTTAGATATTCGACTTGGAGGTGAGAAGGTTTTGCTAAAAGCTGGTCGTAGCCGCTTTAGTTTGCTAACCCTTCCGGACAGTGACTTTCCTGATATTCCGACTAGCGAGTGGGAGCATACGCTGAGCATAACGGAAGATACCCTTAAGCGGCTGATCGAGCAAACATATTTCTGCATGGCTCAGCAGGATATTCGTTATTACTTGAACGGCCTGCTGCTGGAGCTTCAAAGCGATAGACTTCGTGTTGTCGCCACAGATGGTCACCGCATGGCACTTAGCGAGGCCCCCATAGAGGGGGCTGGAGATATAGAGAAACAATTGATTGTTCCGCGCAAGGGAGTACAGGAGCTTAGTAGGCTGCTTGGTGGGAATGGCGCTCTCACACTGCGTACTGGCCCTAATCACTTACGGGTAGAGATGAGTGGCGTTACTCTCACGACCAAACTGATTGATGGCCGCTATCCAGACTATAACAAGGTCATTCCTGCTGTAGGTGGCGAGCCCGTTTATATCGAAAGGCAACGATTCCGTGAGGCACTTAGTCGGGCAGCCATTCTGTCAACAGAAAAGTTTCGTGGTGTGCGTATCAATCTTGACAGAGAGACCATGACGATTACCGTACATAATCCTGATCAGGAAGAGGCTTGTGAAGAGCTATCCGTCAAGTACAAAGGAAAGCCCATCGAAATCGGTTTCAACGTCAGCTACCTGATAGACGCTGTGAGCGCTTTGCAGGGCGAGGAACTTCAATTCACTTTGACTGATCCCAATAGTAGCTCCTTACTTCAAGAAAAGGATTCTGCTTATCCAAAGTATGTAATCATGCCCATGCGTCTTTGATTTTGTTCCACGTGGAACAATCTTAAACTCTCCTCCAAATACCCATGTGCTAGAGCAAATTGGCTAAGTCAGCCGTGTTAAAATTCAGGCTGCCATGCCCACTTATCCAGAAAAGAAACCGACATACGACTCTCACAACATCCAGGTACTCAAAGGCCTTGATGCCGTTCGCAAACGTCCTGGGATGTACATTGGTGACACGGATGACGGGACTGGCCTGCACCACATGGTCTTTGAGGCCGTCGACAATGCCATCGATGAAGCACTAGCAGGTTTCTGCACCCAGATCCGGGTAGTGTTGCATGCCGATGGCTCTGTCACAGTTAGTGACAACGGCCGCGGCATCCCGACTGATCTCATTGCGGAAGAGGGACGCTCGGCGGTCGAGGTAGTAATGACCGTTTTGCATGCGGGAGGCAAGTTTGACCAGAGCTCGTACAAGGTTTCGGGCGGACTCCATGGAGTGGGTATTTCCGTAGTCAATGCCCTTTCCGAGTGGCTCGAGGTTACTGTACGCCGGGGCGGCAAGCTTCACTGGCAACGATACCGCAACGGTAGCCCAGAGGCGTCACTAGCTATAGTGGGCGAGACCAGTGAAACCGGCACAGATGTACGTTTCAAGCCGAGTCCTAAGGTCTTTAGCAACACCACCTTTAGTTACGACTTGTTGGCCAAGCGCTTACGCGAGCTTTCATTCCTCAACCCAGGCGTACAAATCACACTTACCGACGAGCGCAATGGCAAGGAAGACATCTTCGAGTACAGAGGCGGTATCCGTGCGTTTGTTGAGCACTTGAACAAGAACAAAAATCCGTTGCACCCCACACCGATTTATATTTCTGCCGAGCGCGACCACATCTCAGTCGAGTTGTGCATGCAGTGGAATGATTCCTACCAAGAAAACGTGTTTTGCTACACGAACAATATCCCACAGCGCGACGGCGGCACCCACCTCGCAGGGTTACGTGCAGCCATGACACGCACGCTCAATCACTTTATCGAGAGGAACGGTATAGCCAAAAAGGAGAAGATTGAAATAAGCGGCGATGATACGCGTGAAGGACTCACAGCCGTACTTTCAGTCAAGCTACCAGATCCCAAATTTTCCTCGCAGACCAAAGACAAGCTCGTCTCCTCAGAGGTAAAGGGTGTAGTGGAATCAGTGGTCAGCGAGAAGCTTGCAGAATTCCTCGAAGAAAACTTAAGTGAAGCGCGGGCCATCGCCCTTAAGATCATCGAGGCTGCACGAGCACGCGAGGCCGCGCGCAAGGCGCGCGAAATGACACGCCGCAAAGGGGTGCTCGATGTGGCGGGACTTCCGGGCAAGCTCGCTGACTGCCAGGAACGCGACCCGGCCCAATGCGAGCTATATATCGTCGAAGGCGACTCGGCAGGCGGCTCGGCCAAACAGGCACGCGACCGCCGTTTCCAGGCGGTACTGCCGCTTAAGGGCAAGATCCTGAATGTTGAGAAGGCGCGTTTCGACAAGATGCTATCCTCGGCTGAGGTCGCTACGTTGATTGCCGCACTCGGTACCGGCATAGGAAAAAACGACTTTGATATCAATAAGTTGCGCTATCATCGCATTATCGTGATGACCGATGCAGATGTAGATGGTTCGCATATCCGCACGTTATTGCTTACGTTCTTCTACCGCCAGATGCCGGAGCTTATCCTGCGCGGCCACGTGTATATCGCCCAGCCGCCACTCTACAGGGTCAAGCATGGCAAGACCGAACGTTACCTCAAGGACGACGATGAGCTACAAGATTATCTGCTCGAATTCGCACTCGACAGCGCTGAGTTACAAGTGGGGGACGGCAAGACGCTGCGGGGCAGCGAGTTGACAGAGTTGTGTCGGCAACACCTTGCAGTCGCTCACACCATTCAGCGTCTTGCACGCCGTTACGACAGCCGGCTGCTCTGGAGGCTTGTCTACATGCCGCCACTGACGGCCGAGCTGCTCAAAGACCGCGCGCGCACTGAGAAGTTTGCGGTCGAGCTACAAGCCCGGCTCGCGCCAGACCAAACCCGAGCAGCACGCTACAGCGTCAGCGTTGGCTTCGATATGCGCTACAACTTGCACGAATTGGTGGTAACACGCGATGAGAACAGCGACGTCTCGGTCATACGCCTGGGCGGCGAGTTCATTACTTCTGGCGAATACGCCGCTATGATTGCCCTAGGCGAGCGGGTCAATAAACTGTTTGCGCGCGAGGCCGTGTTGCAGCGTGGCGAGCAGAGCAAGAAGGTAGCGAGCCTAGAACAGGCCATAGAGTGGCTCATGACCGAGGCGCGCCGAGGTCAGAGCATCCAGCGCTACAAAGGTCTTGGCGAGATGAACCCAGAGCAGCTCTGGGAAACTACCATGGACCCTGCCAGGCGCCGGCTGCTCAAAGTGAACCTCGAGGATGCGGTGGCGGCCGAAGAGGTGTTCACAACGCTCATGGGTGACCAGGTTGAGCCGCGTCGCGAATTCATCGAGAAAAATGCCCTGTTTGCCAATCTCGACGTCTAGGTGGACTGCTGGCCCCGGAGGCGGCGCTTGCCCAATATGCACACGGTTCGCCCGCGCCCGTAGCACCTGCCTCGTTCCTCGTGACGGTCTGTAGACGAAGTTTAATGAAGGGTGCGCGGGGTGCTCAGGGTGAAGGCTGGGATCTCAGCATCAAACTCGGTACCGTCGTCGGCGAGCATCTGGTAGCTGCCACGCATGACGCCGACAGGTGTTTCGAGGACCGTCCCGCTCGTGTATTCGTAGCTCATCCCAGGAAGCAGATAGGGTTGCTCGCCTACCACGCCCTCGCCACGCAGCTCGCGCGTCTGGTTGTTCGAGTCAGTGATGATCCAATGCCGTGTGAGCAGGCGAGCCGGCACACTGCCAGCGTTGGTGATGGTGACGGTGTAGGCGAACACATAACGGCTCTGCTCCGGCGCAGACTGCAACGGCAGATAGGCAGTACGTACGCTGATCTCGATGCGGTGTTTGCCTGGCAGGCTCATAATGCCGGACATTGTGCCTGTCTAGCGCAGAATTTGCACGCTACGGCCTTGCGTAAAAACCCCGACTACTTTGAGTCAATTACACCCCCGGTTGGTGAAGCGCTGGGCAGTCGACCCAGGTCAGGATTGGCGGCTGCACGTCGAGCCGTGCAGCCGTCAGCTGCCGTCCCCACAGGCAACCGGAGTCGATCGCCAACACACCATCACCGCAGTAAGGTCCGAGCATGGACCAGTGGCCGAAGATGACCCGCTCGTCGCCCGTCTTGCGGCCTGGAATACGGAACCAAGGCAACCGGCCGGGAGGCTGTGTGCCAGGGGGGCCGACCGGCGCGAGATCCATGCGCCCGTCTGGCAGGCAGTAACGCAACCGTGTGAACGCGTTGACGATGACGCGCCAACGCGCGGTGCCCAAGAGCGCATCGTCCCAGCAATCCGGCGCGTCGCCGTACATCTGTGCGAGGAATGCCGTACTCTGGGGACCACGCAGCACTGCCTCAACCTCGGCCGCGAGATGTTTCGCGATCGCCAGATCCCACTGCGGCAGTAATCCGGCGTGGACCAGCGTGTAGCCGAGCTCCGCATCGTGGTGTAGGAGGGGGCGATGGCGCAGCCAGTCGAGCAGCTCGTCGCGGTCATCGGCCGCGAGCACGTCGCCGAAACTGTCCTTAGGGGAGGGCGGACGCGCACCGGTGGCAACGGCGAGCAGGTGCAGATCATGGTTACCAAGTACGGTGACGGCGCGTGCGCCAAGCCCGCGCACCAGACGCAATACCTTGGCCGAGCATGGCCCGCGGTTTACCAGGTCACCAGTGAACCACAGTTTGTCGCGTGCAGGATCGAAGCGTAGCTTATCGAGGAGCTGCCGAAGTGAATCATAGCAGCCCTGCACGTCGCCGATCGCGTAGACTGCCATGCAGCCACTGGGTCAGAAGGCCTCGGCCTCGATCTGCAGATAGGCGAGACTCACGTGGCGGCCGAGTTGCACTTCGAAGTCGCGCCAGCCACGGTAGGCCTTGAGCTCATCGGCTACCTTGGCCTTCATCTCAAAATCGCTCAGCCCCTGTTCATAGTATTTCTGGACGGCGGCATAAAGCGTGGCAAGGTAATTGCGGTAGCCCTCAACCACCTCTCGGCCATTGCTCGAGCCGTGGCCGGGAACGAAATGCCGAGCGCCAGTCTTCAGCGCCTGGTCAAGCGCCGCGATGTTGCCTTTGAAGTCGCCATCGTCCATGCGTCCGACGCGGCCGACGATCGCGTTATCACCGAGAAACAGCACCTGCTCCTCGACCACCTCGATCATGATATCGCCGTCGGTATGCGCCTTGCCGGTGTGGTGAATGCGAAAGTGCAGACCGCCGAGCGCGAGCATCTCGCCGCCTTCGACGTGCACATCCGGCGGCACCGGTTGGGTGCCCGCAATCGCCCCGCCGGTCATGTCGTCCAGCAGTTTGACCCAGTTCTCGCCGGCTGCCGGCGCCTGTGCTTTCATCTTGGTGTGTGCATAGATCACGGCGTTGGGGTAAGCGGCCTTGATGGCCTGATTGCCGAGCCAGTGGTCGCCGTGAATGTGAGTGTTGAACACCGCGATCACCGGTTCTGAGGTCACGGCAGCGATCTTCTTTAGCACCATCTCGCCCACCTGTATGCTCGAGCCGGGATCGATCACCACCACGCCCTTGCTGGTCAGCACGAAGCCCGGATTGTTCATAAATCCGCGATTATCCTTGTTCGGGAGTTCATTGGGACCGTGTATGACGTAGACCCGCTGCGTGATCTTGTCGACGGGTCGATCGGGCACAGACGGCGGCTGGCCCTGTATGCAGGCTGCTAGCAGCAGGGCGGCAGAAATGACGATGGGTTGCGTTCGCATAGTCAAACCTCCAGGAAAAAGGATGGACAACAGCGTCAGTGACGCAGCAACAACTCGTAGCCGTAAAGCAGTACCTCAACGACGATCAGGATGACGATGTACCATTCGACACGCAACATGCTGCGGTTTTGCAACAAATTGACGGCCGTTTCAGCAGTGTGGTTGATGAGCGCGAGCTTGCGCTCGAGCACGGTGTTACGCTCGGCGAGTTCGTACTCATTTTCAAGCTTAAGGTAAAGTCGCTCAAGCTCAGGATGGTCCCAGAGTAGATCGGGTTTGTCCTGGATTTCGACACGTCCAATGAGACGCTGTTGCACGAGCAGGGTGCTGCCAATATGGCGCAGCAACTCCCGCAGACGGCGTGTCCCGCCAGGCTGTTCGAGCCGGCGCGCCAGGGGCTCGATCAAATCAAAGGCGTGCGCCATGGTGGTCTCGTAATAAGCGAGGGCCGCACTGCGTGCCAGCACAATCGCGACCACCTGCAGGCGCGGCAAGGAGAAATCGCTGAGCGCAATGCCCTCCGGGACGACACCCTCAAGCTGCTTGCCGGCCGGCAGCAGTGTCGCCTCCTCGGTCTCTGGTTTGCGCAGCGGGCGCTCGATGCGCGGGTGAAGTTCCTTCAGGAACTGCTTGTGTTCAGCCTCGCTTAAATTGATTAGCACCACCGCCCCGTAGCGGAACAGCAAGGCAAGCCCCTGCTGCCCAGCGGGCAGGGCGAGCGGCCCGAGTTCCCAGGGTGGGTCGTAGAGATCTCGAAGCTGCAGGCGCTCACCCAGAAAGTAAGCGCGAATCGACATTGGCTTGTCTCTAGGCAGGCGCAGCCCGGGATGGGCGGGGACCTTGGCCAGGGTCATGGGCTGCCGGGTCATGAGCGTCGGGTGGTGGCCGCGTCGCCGTGCTGGCTGAGCCCGAGCCGATCCCAAAGCGCAAGGGTCGCAGCCGCACGGTTGAGGGTATAGAAGTGCAGCCCCGGAGCGCCAGCGGAAAGCAGGCGCGCGCACAGCTCGCTCACCACATCCAGGCCGAAGGCACGAATGGCCTCAAGGTCATCGCCGTAATCCTCAAGGCGACGGCGGATCCAGCGCGGGATCTCTGCACCGCAGCTGTCGGAGAAGCGCGCAAGCTGCTTGTAGTTGGTGATCGGCATGATCCCCGGTACGATTGGCAGATCGAGCCCGCGTCGCTCGCAGTCGTCCACGAAGCGGAAATAGGCCTCGGCAGTGAAAAAATACTGGGTAATGGCCGAATCGGCGCCGGCGCGCACCTTGCGCGCGAAGTTGTCCAGGTCTGCCGCCGCGCTCGGCGCCTCGGGGTGGAACTCGGGATAGGCAGCTACCTCGAGGTGGAACCGCTGTCCGGTCTCGGCGCGGATGAACGCGACCAGTTCGCAGGCATGACGAAAGTCGCCGGTTGCCGCAGCACCATCTTTCGGCCGGTCGCCGCGCAGCACCACCAGGCGCCGGATGCCGAGCGCCTGATAGCGCTCGAGCAGCGCGCGGATCTCCGCGCGCGTGCAAGAAATACCCGAGATGTGCGGCACGGCCGGCAGCCCCTGCGCGGCGAGCATACGCACGGTCTCATAGGTGCCGGAGCGCGTCGAGCCGGCCGCCCCGAAGGTCACAGAGATGAAACTCGGCCCGAGCGGAGCAAGCAGTGCGACTGTCTCGCGAAGTTGCTGCTCCCCGGCCGTGTCCCGCGGCGGGAAAAACTCGAAGCTGAAGGTCGGCGGGTATTTTTTCTGAGATTCCATGAAAAGGGCCGGTGCAAAACACATGGAGGAACGAGGAGAGCTGTGTTGCCCTCGCGGGTCATTTTGACCCTCGTAACGCCCTCAGTACCGATAATGTTCTGGTTTGTACGGCCCTTCGACTGGCACACCAATGTAGCGGGCTTGCTCGTCAGTGAGCACCGTGAGCTTCGCTCCCAGTTTCTTGAGGTGTAGCCGCGCGACCTTCTCATCGAGCTGCTTGGGCAGCATGTAGACCTTCTTTTCGTAGCGGTCGTGGTGGTTCCACAGCTCTATCTGGGCCAAAACCTGGTTTGTGAAGGAGGCCGACATCACAAAGCTTGGGTGCCCCGAGGCACAGCCCAGATTCACAAGCCGGCCCTCGGCGAGCACGATAAGTCTCTTGCCGTCTGGGAAGATCACGTGGTCCACCTGCGGTTTGATGCTCTCCCAGCGGTACTTGCGCAGCGCGGCAATGTCTATTTCCGAATCGAAGTGCCCGATGTTGCACACGATCGCCTCATGCTTCATGGCCTTCATGTGCTCTTCGGTGATGACGCGCACGTTGCCGGTGGCGGTAACGAAGATATCGGCAAGCGGCGCGGCCTCTTCCATCGTCACGACGCGGTAACCCTCCATGGCCGCCTGCAGGGCGCATATCGGATCGATCTCGGTAATCCATACCGTCGCGCCGTAGCCGCGTAACGCCTGGGCGCAGCCCTTGCCGACCTCGCCATAGCCGCAGACGACCGCAACCTTACCGGCGATCATAACGTTGGTGGCGCGCTTGATGCCATCGATCAGCGATTCGCGGCAGCCGTAAATGTTATCGAACTTGCTCTTGGTGACCGAATCGTTGACGTTAATCGCGGGAAACAGCAGCCGGCCCTCGGACTGCATCTGGTAAAGGCGGTGCACACCGGTGGTAGTCTCTTCGGTCACCCCGCGGATGTTCTTCGCAAGCTGACTGTACCAGCCCGGTTTGGTCTTGAGGCGCCTTGCAATGGCGGCGTAAAGCGCGCGTTCCTCGTCGTTCGTCGGCTTGGCGATTACGCTCGGATCCTCCTCGGCACGGCAGCCGAGATGCACAAGAAGAGTGGCGTCACCGCCGTCGTCGAGAATCATGTTGGCGGTCTTGCCGTCTGACCACTCGAAGATGCGGTGGGTAAACTCCCAGTAGTCGTCGAGCGACTCGCCCTTGTAGGCGAAAACGGGCGTACCGGAAGCTGCGATCGCAGCCGCGGCCTGGTCTTGGGTAGAGAAGATGTTGCAGGACGCCCAGCGCACCTCTGCGCCCAAGGCCTGAAGCGTCTCGATCAGCACCGCGGTCTGGATGGTCATGTGCAGCGAGCCCGCAATGCGGGCGCCCTTGAGTGGCTCGGCCGCGGTGTACTCCTCGCGCAACGCCATAAGACCGGGCATCTCGGTCTCGGCAATGGCGATCTCCTTGCGCCCCCAGTCGGCGAGCGAGAGATCAGCCACGCGGTAATCGGTAAAGTTGGGGTTGACGACAGCGTTCATGGTGCTTGCTCCTTAAAGAATCAGCGAGCGCCGTTGTTCATCGTCACCGCGCCTGCGAGCCTGGTCCCGCCCTCATTGACGCTTCATGATTTCTGACTGATCCTGCATGATACGTCATGCGCGGGATTGCAGCGCTCCTCGAAGAACGCGGCCGCCGCAGACGGCGGAAAATCGTGACTACGCTCCCATGGCCTCGCGCTGCGCAAGGCCGGCGGCCTCGCGCAGCGCCTCAGCCTTGTCGGTGCGCTCCCAGGTGAAGCCCGGCTCGATGCGCCCGAAGTGGCCGTAGGCCGCGGTTGGCAGGTAGATCGGCCGCAGCAGATCGAGCATCTGAATGATGCCGCGGGGGCGCAGATCAAAGTGGTTGCGAACCAGCTCGGCGATCTTTTCGTCCGAGATGACGCCGGTGCCGAAGGTGTCCACGTGGACCGATACTGGCCGGGCTACACCGATAGCGTAGGCGATCTGGATCTCGCAGCGCGCTGCTAGCCCTGCGGCGACGATGTTCTTGGCGACATAGCGGCCGGCATACGCGGCCGAACGGTCCACCTTGGAGGGATCCTTGCCGGAGAACGCGCCACCGCCGTGACGGCTCATCCCGCCGTAGGTGTCCACGATGATCTTGCGGCCGGTAAGACCGGCGTCGCCCACCGGGCCGCCGATCTCGAAGCTTCCGGTCGGATTGACGAAATACTTGATATCCGGACCGATCCACTCTGGCGGCAGTATGGGCTTGATGATTTCCTCGATCACCGCTTCCTTGAGCGTGTTGTAAGGGATGCCCGGGGCGTGCTGAGTGGAAAGCACCACGGTATCAATGCCAGCCGGCTTGCCGTCTACGTAACGGACGGTCACCTGCGACTTGGCGTCGGGACGGAGCCAGGCGAGCTTGCCGCTTCGGCGCACCTCCGCCTGGCGTTTGACCAGGCGGTGTGCGAGCGTGATCGGCATCGGCATAAGCACGTCGGTTTCGTTGGTGGCATAGCCGAACATCAGACCCTGGTCGCCAGCCCCTTGTTCAAGGTCGGGCTTATCAACGCCGGCAGCGATGTCCGGTGATTGGCGGCCGATCACAACCAGCACTGTGCAGGTATCGGGGCCGAAGCCCATCTCATCGCTATAGCCGATGCGGCGGATCACGTCGCGCGCCACGCAATCGAAATCCACCACTGCGCGTGCGGTGATCTCGCCGGCCAGCACAACCAGGTTGTTCTTGACCAGCGTCTCGCAAGCCACCCGCGCCGCCTTGTCCTGGGCAATGATCGCGTCCAGGACAGCGTCGGAGATCTGGTCGCAAACCTTGTCGGGGTGGCCTTCCGAGACGGACTCGGAGGTGAAAAGATAACTATCCGCCATATTCTCTCCAGGGGTTTAGGTGGAGTCTAGCAAGGTCCGCCTGTTTTTACACCAAAGGGCGTGAAACGCGGGCATACTATCCAAACATGACGCCGATGCTCAAACCCCCCAAGAGACTGCTGCGCGCCGCCGGTCGGGCGATCGCCGACTACAGCATGATCCGTCCCGGCGACCGGGTGCTGCTCGCGCTCTCAGGTGGCAAGGACTCGCTTGCCCTGCTGCCCGTGCTGCGGCACCTCAAGGACAAGGCCCCGGTGCGCTTCGCGCTCGGCGCTGCCACCGTCGACCCGTGCATCGAGGGCTACGAGCCCTCGTTTCTGCGGAACTACGTTCCACGGCTGGGTATCCCCCATTACTACGAGCGCCAGGACATCGCCGGCCGTGCGCGCGAGCAGCTTCGCAACGACTCGTTCTGCGCATACTGCGCGCGCATGCGCCGCGGAGTGCTTTATCGTCTGGCCCGTACCCACGGCTACAACGTGCTTGCCCTTGCCCACCACCTCGACGACCTGGCCGAATCGTTCTTCATGAGCGTAATGCACAACGGCCGGCTGCGTACTATGTTGGCCCACTACTGCGTCGAAGCCGGCGACCTGCGGGTAATTCGGCCGTTCGTGTACGTGCGCGAGCGCCAAACCGCCGATTTTGCCGCGCGCGCCGGGCTGCCGGCGATCCGCGACAACTGCCCGGCCTGCTTTCGCGCACCCACCGAGCGCATGCGCGTCAAACAATTGCTGGCCGAACAGGAACGGCAGCACAAGCGCCTATTTGCGAGCCTGCTTGCCGCAATGCGCCCGCTTCTGGGTGGCCCGGATGCTTGCGAGCAGAAAAATGTGAAAATTGCCGTGCAAGGCTGAAAATCCTCGAAACACATCCTCACGGATCCCTACACAGGCACGGAACATTTTGAGCGACCCTCAGGCACGAACCGCACGCGCCCCGTCACGCCGCATTGCGTTCTACGTCCCTCGCTTGACCCGGGCGAGCTTCACGCCGCGTCACTGGCCGGCGTGGCTGGCGCTCGGTATGCTGTGGTTGTGCGCGCAACTGCCGATGGCAGTTGCGCGTGCCTTCGGAACGCTGCTCGGCCTGCTCCTGTGGCTCGGCAACGCCAAGCGCCGGCACATCGCGCAGGTCAATCTCGCGCTGTGCTTCCCGCAACTCACCGCGCGGCATCGTGCGCGCCTGTTGCGGCGCCATTACTATGCCGCCGGGCGCGCCTACGTAGATCTGGGCTACCTGGTCTGGGCCCCGGCCGCACGGATCAGGCGCAAGGTGCGAGTGCGCGGGCTCGAGCATTACCGAGCGCCGGCGGCGGTCGGGCGCAACATCATCCTGCTCGTCCCGCATTGCGTGGGCGTCAACTTCGGCGGGGCGGCGATCGCTACATATCATCCGATCTTTTCCATGTTCAAGCCGGCGCGCCACCCGCTCGCGAACTGGTTGCTCAACCGCGCGCGCATGCGCTTCGGCGCGAAGCTCATTGCCCGCCATCAGGGGTTGCGGCCAGTGGTGCGTGCGCTCAAAACCGGAATGGCGTTCTATTATTTGCCTGATGAGGACTTCGGTCCGCGCCATTCGGTGTTCGCGCCGTTCTTCGGCGTGCCGGCCGCGACATTGACCACACTCGGACGCCTGGCGCGCACGACGAATGCGGTCGTGGTGCCCTGTTTCACGCGGCTGCTGCCGGGCGGGAAGGGCTACGAGGTGATCTTCCGCTCTGCCCTCGAGGGTTTCCCGAGCGGGGACGAAGAGGCGGATGCCGCGCGCATGAACCGCGCGCTCGAGGAAGGCATCCGCCTTGCGCCTGAACAGTACCTGTGGACCTTCAAGCTTTTCAAGACTCGCCCACACGGGGCACCCTCGCCCTATGCCCGCTAGGCGCGTATGTGGCTTGCATCCACGCCACTGGCCGAGCTGGATCGGAGTGATCCTGCTTTGGATATTGAGTTGGTTGCCGTTGCCGATCCTCTCGCGCTTGGGCGCGGTGCTGGGGATTGTGGTCTACTGGCTTCATGGCGAACGCCGGCATGTGGCCGAGGTCAACATCCGCCGCTGTTTCCCGGAGCTGCCGAGGCACGCGCAGCAGGCGCTCGTCAGGCGCCACTTCCGCGCCCTCGGTCGAAGCCTGCTCGATGCCGGCCTCGCCTGGTGGGCACCGCAGTGGCGTTTGCAGAAGTTGGTTCGCTTCCGTCATCGGGCCTATTACGACCAAGCGCTCGCACAAGGCCGCAACGTGATCTTGCTTGCGCCGCACTTTCTGGGACTTGAGATCGGCGGGGTGTATCTCTCGAGTGAGCGGCCGATAGTGAGCGTTTTTCGCCATCCGGACAACGAAGTGCTGCGGCACGTGCTCGCGCGCGGCCGCACCCGCTTTGGCGCACGCCTCGTCGAGCACAACAAACCGTTCAGGCTACTCGTGCGCGAGGTTCGCTCGGGCAAGCCGCTCTACTATCTGCCGGACCAGGATGCTGGCCGCCGCCACGCGGTGTTCGCGCCGTTCTTCAGCATTCCCGCTGCCACATTCAGCGCTCTAGGACGTCTCGCCCGTCTTACCGATGCGGTCGTGATCCCCGTCGTCACGCGCCAGCTCCCGCGCGGCCGCGGCTACGAGATCGCCTTCCGCCCCCCGCTCGAAGACTTCCCGAGCGGCGACGAATTAGCCGACACCGCGCGCATGAACGCCGAGATCGAAAAGGCGGTGCGGGAGTACCCCGAGCAGTACTTCTGGGTGCACAAACGCTTCAAGACCCGGCCGAGCGGTGAGCCGGATTTTTATAAAAAATAGGGGTAGCCAGGCATTGCGGCAGGGGCAGGCCACGGTTACGGAGCTCAGAATGCAAAACTGGCTCCTTCGTGTCTTTAAAGTCCATCAGCGGTGCGTCCCCGCACCACTGCTGAGCAGGCGTTTCAAAAACACCCGCATTTCCTTCGCCGCCTGAAGGTCGCCTTTGGCCTGCGCGGCCTGGATGCCGTGCTTGTAAGCGGCGATCGCCTCGTTCAATTTGCCACTTTCAGCGAGGGCCTTGCCGAGAAGTTTCCAGGCGGCGGAGTACTTGGGGTCGTGTTTGACGGCGCGCTGCAGGTTCTCGACGGCGCGATCGTATTGCTGCTGTTTGAGGTATTCGCCGCCCAGGCTGAAGCGCACAAGCGCGTTGTCCGTCCCGCGCTTAAGCATTGCTTCGAGCTGATCGATGAGCGCCATCTAAGACCGCCAAAAAGACGGCGTAAACAGCACGAGCAGCGTGAAAAGCTCAAGCCGGCCGAGCAGCATGGCGAACGCCAGCACCCACTTGGCGGCATCCGGCAGCAAGGCGTAGTTGGCCGCCGGCCCCACGGCACCTAGACCCGGACCAGTGTTAGTGAGTGTGGCAGCCACGGCGCTGAAGGCTGTGACCAAATCCACGCCGAGGGCAGCGACCAGCAGAGCGAGGGCCGTATAGATGCCGAGGTAGGCAGTGAAAAAGGTTGTCACGGCTGCTAGTGTACGCTCCGGCACCACCCGCCCCGAAAGCTTGACGGGGACGACGGCCGCCGGATGGAGCATACGGCGGATTTCGCTCATGCCCTGCTTGAGCAGCAGCAGGATGCGCAGCACCTTCATACCGCCGGCGGTGGAGCCGGCCGAGCCGGAGAAAAAGCACAACACCATGAGCAGCGCCCCGAGCGAGGCCGGCCACTGCGCATAGTCGGTGCTCGCGAAGCCGCTGGTGGTGGCAACGGAGACCACCTGAAAGATACTGTAGCGCAAGGCTTGAAGGAAGTCCGGGTAAGTTCTGCTCTCGAACAGGTACACGGCGACGAAAACGCTGGCGGCGAGCAGTATGGCGGCGTAGGTGCGAAACTCCCCGTCGCGCCAGTAGTAGCGCCAATCGCGGTGGTGAAAGGCGAGAAAGTGCAGCGCAAAGTTGACCCCGCCGATAAACATGAACAGCGTAATGATCATCTCGATGACAGTACTGTGGAAGTAGCCAATCGAGGCGTCGTGGCTAGAGAAACCGCCGGTGGAAACAGCAGCGAAGCTGTGGACAATAGCGTCGAACACCGTCATGCCCGCAGCCCACAGTAAAAGGACGCAAGCAGCATTGAGCCCGAGATAGATCATCCACAGGGCCTTGGCGGTCTCTTTGATACGCGGCGTAAGTTTGTTCTCCTTCATCGGGCCGGGGGTCTCGGCCTTGTAGAGTTGCATGCCGCCGACACCGAGCAGCGGCAGGATAGCTACCGCCAGCACGATGATACCGCCGCCGCCCATGAACTGCAGAAGCGCGCGCCACAGGTGGATCGAACGCGGCAGTGCGTCAAGCCCCGTGAGCACTGTCGAACCTGTGGTAGTCAGACCAGACATGCTCTCGAAGTAGGCGTCGGTGAAGTCTGCCGTCACCCCGGCAAGCTTGAGCGGCAGAGCGCCGAAGAGCGCAAGCAGCCCCCAAAACAACGTTACGATCACGAATCCGTCGCGCAGCCGCAGCTCGCGATTCGCCTCATGGCTCGCGATCCACAGCACCGCGCCCGCCACCAAGGTAATGAAATAGGACTGCAAGAATGGTTTGAGCGTGACGTCCTCGTACCACCAGGCGAGGAAGACAGACGGCAGCATGAAGTTGCTGAACACGATCAGCAGCAGCCCCGTCACGCGCGCGATGGCCAGCGGTTGCATGGACTAGACGAACGCGAAGGAGACCTGAAACAGCCGCTCCACGTCGGGGATCTGCCGCTTGTCGACGACAAACAGAATGACGTGGTCATCGGATTGTATCACCGTATCGTGGTGAGCCATCATCACGCGGCCCTCGCGCACGATCGCGCCAATGGTGGTGCCGTGCGGGAGCGCAATGTCCTCGATGGCGCGCCCGACCACCTGCGAGGTGGTGGGGTCGCCATGCGCCACCGCCTCGATCGCCTCGGCCGCGCCGCGTCGCAGCGAGTGCACTGCCACCACATCTCCGCGTCGCAAGTGTGCGAGTAAGCTGCCGATAGTCGCCTGCTGCGGGGAGACGGCGATATCGATGTTGCCCATACTCTGGATCAGATCCACGTACGCGGCGCGATTGATGAGCGCCATAACACGCCGCGCGCCGAGGCGCTTGGCGAGCATGGCCGAGAGAATGTTGGCCTCATCATCGTTGGTGACCGCGCAGAAGGTGTCGACGTCCTCAATGTCCTCGCGCCGCAGCAGCTCTTCATCCGCACAGTCGCCCACGAGCACCACGGTCTTCTCGAGCGCTTCGGCCACGGCGCGCGCGCGCGCCGGGTTATGATCGACGAGCTTGACGATGTAATGCTTGTTCTCGAGCACCTGCGCGAGACGCTTGCCGATGTTGCCGCCGCCAGCAATAAGCACGCGCTTGACCGGCTTGTCGAGCCGACGCAGTTCGGCCAGTACCGCGTGGATGTGCTCCTTGGCGGCGATGAAAAACACCTCGTCGTCGGCCTCGATGACCGTGCTGCCCTCGGGGATAATCGCCCGGTCGCGGCGGTAAACGGCGGCCACGCGCGTCTCGATCTTGGGCAGGTGCTGCTTGATGAGGCGAATCTCGTGTCCCACGAGTGGCCCGCCGTGATAGGCGCGGACCGCCACGAGCTGCACGCGTCCGTCGGCGAAGTCGAGTACCTGCAGTGCGCTTGGGTACTCGATCAGCCGCAGGATATAGTCGGTGACGATCTGTTCGGGGCTGATGATTACATCCACCGGGAAGATCTCCTGAGTGAAGATCTCCGGGCGCGAGAGATATTCCTGTGCACGAATGCGTGCTATCTTGGTGGGTGTGTGGAAAAGCGCATAAGCGATCTCGCAGGCCACCATGTTGACTTCGTCGGAGTTGGTCACCGCGAGGATCATGTCGGCGTCCTCGGCGCCTGCGGCGCGCAACACCTCGGGATGTGCGCCCGAGCCAACCACGGTGCGCAGGTCGTAGCGATCCTGCAGGATCTGAAGTTTCTCCTCGTTCGGATCTATGACGGTGACCTCGTAGTTCTCGCGCACTAGGTTCTCGGCGACACTCGTGCCGACCTGACCGGCACCGAGGATGATCACTTTCATGGGTGTGCGTCCTTATTCATTCTTTGGGTTTTTGGGCGGCTTGGGTTGCAGCCCGAGCTGTTTGAGCTTGCGGTAAAGGTGCGTGCGTTCCAGCCCCGAGGTGCGCGCCACCTCTCCCACGTTGCCGTGCGCGCGCGCCAGATGATACTCGAGATAGGCACGCTCGAACTGCTCGCGCGCGCGCTTGAGCGGCTGCTCGAAGAGTGCGCTCGGTACCGCCGCGGCGCCCGCGCTGGCCCCGATGGCCTGCGCCACCTCGTTCTCGCTGATTTCCTCGTTGCGCGAGAGGATCAGCAGCCGATGGACAACGTTGCGCAACTCGCGCACGTTGCCCGGCCAGGCGTGAGTGCGCAGCCGGTTGAGTGCCCCGCTGGTGAAGCGCCGGTACGGCAGACGCTCGCGGTCCACGAGAAAATTGAGCAGATAGCTCGCCAGCTCCGGCACGTCCTCGCAGTGCTCGCGCAGCGGCGGGATCACTACCGGCACGACGTTCAGCCGGTAGTACAGATCCTCGCGAAAGCGTCCGTCGGCGATGCGCGCCGCAAGCTCGGGGCCGGCGATGGCGATCAGGCGAGCTTCGAGCGGCAGCCGTTCGCTCCCACCAATACGGGTGAAGGATCGTTCGCGGAGGGCATCGAGCAGCAGTGCCTGGGTAGCGAGGTCGAGCTCCTCAATGCCGTTTAGCACCAGTGAGCCGCCGCGCGCCTGTTCGAGCACGCCAGCCGTGACGGTGCCGTTTTGCTCGACCCCGAAAAGCCTGAGCGCCATGCTCTGGGGGGTCAGCGCCAGCAGTGTAAGCTCGACGAGGGGACCGGCGGCCCCTGTGCTTTTGGCATGCAGGCAGCGCGCTGCGCTCAACCGGCCGCTGCCTGGCTCGCCGGTAATCAGCACCGGGGCAGAGGTCTTGGCTACGCGCTCGAGCGTCTCGCGCAGCCTCTGCATGGCCGCGCTCTTGCCGACGAGAAAGGTTTCGGGCTCGGCGGCGCCAGCGCGCAGGCGCAGATTCTCGCGCTTAAGCCGCTCGGTCTCGAGCGCGCGCTTCACCGTGATCAGCAGTTTGCCCATCGAGAGCGGCTTCTCGATAAAGTCGTAGGCCCCTAGGCGCGTGGCCTCGACCGCGGTCTCGACTGTGCCGTGGCCAGACATCATTACTACCGGGACCTCCAGGTGGCCGCCGGCCACCCATTCCTTGAGCAGCGTGATGCCGTCGGTGTCCGGCATCCAGATGTCGAGCAGCACGAGGTCGGGGCGCTCTTGCACGAAGGCCGCGCGCGCGGCAGCCGCGTTTTCAGCCGTGGCCACGCGGTAATGCTCGTCCTCTAGGATCTCGCGGATGAGGCGGCGGATCTCCGGCTCGTCGTCTACCACCAGCACGTAGCCAGAGGGCCGCCGCGCCACCCTTGCCTCAGGGCTGCTCTGCCGCGGGTGCTCGTCGGGTAGCCGGCTCATGCGTGCCCTCCACGCCGCGCCGCTGTCACCGGCGCCTTGGCCTGGGGCTGTGTACGCGCCGTCTCGCTCACCGGCAGGCGGATCGTCACGCAGGCACCGCCGCCCTTGAGGTTCTCGGCCAGGATCGCACCGCCGTGCTCCTCGACGATGCGCTTGACGATCGCCAGTCCCAGACCCGTGCCTTTGTCCTTGCTAGTCACGTACGGCTCGAACAGTCGCTCCATAAGCGCTTCGGCAAAGCCCGGGCCGTTGTCCTCGACGCGAAGCTCCACGTACGCGCGCCCGTCCGCGGCAAGAGCGTGCGTGCGGATGCGCACCAGCGGGCGTTGCGTGCCGGCGAGCGCGTCATGCGCGTTGATGAGAAGATTGTGCAACACTTGGCGCAGCCGGCCAGCGTCGGCCTGGATCAACGGTAGGTTCGGGTCGAGCTCGATCCTGAACGCCACGGCTGTGCCGTCCTCCGGCGGTGGCTTGAACGCTTCTCCAGAGGGGGTGCGCTCGGATTGGTACATTTCGACTACGTCGCGCACGAGGTCGTTCAGGTCGACGGGCACGAGCTTCAGGCTCTCGGCGCGCGCGTAGTCGGAGAAGGCGTTGACCAGGGTCTTGAGGGACTCGACCTGCTCGATGATGGTGCGCGTGGCACGCTCGAGCGTGGCGCGCTCGTCCTGCGGCAGGAGTGTAAGGTACTTGTGGCGCACGCGCTCGGCCGAGAGCTGAATCGGGGTAAGCGGGTTTTTGATCTCGTGCGCCATGCGGCGCGCCACTTCGCGCCAGGCCGCATCACGCTGTGCCTGGATGAGTGCGGTCACGTCATCGAATACGACCACGTGCCCGCCCTGCCCCTTTGCCGGCCCTGGCGCTCGCGACTGATTCGGCAACTTGGCCGACAGGGGGCGAGGCAAGCGCGTGCCGCGCAGGATGAGGGTACGTGGGGTCGGAGAGCTGTTCACGACGACCTCCGCCTCCCACTCGGCTGCCTCTTGGCTCATGCCGCGCTTGACGGCCTGCAGGAACGGTGCGAGCGTGGGGTAGTGGCGCGCAAGACCGCTCAAACGCTTGTCCGGGGCGGCAGCGAGATCGGTGCCGAGGATAGCGGTTGCTGCCGCATTGTGCGTGCGCAGCACCCCGCGCGCATCGAAAGACAGTACGCCGGAGGACAGGTGGGCAAGCACAGTCTCGATATAGGCACGGGCGCGTTCCGCCTCCTGCTGGCTGCGCATCGTCTCGCGCTGCGCACGCTGGATGCGGTCGGTCATGTCATTGAAGGACTTCACCAGAATGCCGATGTCGTCGTGGCTCATGACCGGCAGTCGCTGGTCGTAGCGACCACGCGCCACCGCGCGCACCCCTTCGGCGAGATCGCGTAGCGGTGCGGTCAGCCGGCGTGCCGAAAGTATGGCCGCCCACACCGCCACCAGCGTGGCAAGCAGCGCCACCAGCGTGAGCGTGAGTGTGAAACCGAATTTAAGGGGTCCGCGCAGGTAGACGAGCTTCTCGTATTCCGCAAAAGCGGTCTGCACGCTCTCGCCGAGCTTGGTATAGCGCGGCGGCATTACCTGCACCGCCTGTAGCACGCGGATCGGCACACCCACCTCGCGCCCGTACACCGGGGTAGCAACCCGCAGCCGCAGCCCGCTTGCACCCTGCGGGTCGAGTGCGGCGTAGGTAAGCCCCTGACGCACCTGCGCCAGCACCGCCTCGCCTGGGCGGTCCGGAACCAGGCTGCTAGTGGCATCCTGGCCGAACTCGCTCGAGGAAGCAATGATCTTGCCGTCGGGCGCGAAAAGCGTGAGCTCGGTCATTTCGTAGCGCTCGCGCAGCGCATCGAGCGCTGTAAGAACTCGGCGGTCGGCGGGCCGGTCACTGATTGCGATGAGCTCGAGCTCTGTGGCCGCCTCGCGCGCATTCTTGACCAGTTCTTGCTTGATCGCGTCGAGCGCGGCACGGCCGAGCAAGAGCGCATCGTCGAGCGCCTGCTCGATCTTCACGTCGAACCAGTGGTCAATGCCGCGGTTGAGGGTCTGGATGGAGAAAAAGAAAACCACCGTCACCGGGATGACCGAGAGCAGGGCGAACATCACCAGTAGCCGCAGCGTCAGGCGCGCCCCGGGGACACGCGCGCGGAACTGCTCAAGGAGGCTCATCAGGTTGAGGACGATGAGCGCGAGCAGCACGACGATGCCAAGGATGTTGAAGAGGAGCAGCCACGAGTACAGCCGCCCGAAAAGCGCGGAATTCTGGGTGGCCGCGCTCATCATGAGCAGCGAGGCGAGCAGCACGCCTGACACCAGCACGAGCGGAACGATGCCGGTAAACCGCCGGACGATTCCGTCCTCGGGTCGGTAACCGGCGTGTCTGTGCGTTGCGGATGGTCTTAGTGTGTCACCGGCCATGTGGTCCATCCGCTGTCGAGGTACCAGGCAGGCGAGGTGTACGCTACAGGCCGAAGCGGCGCCGGCAGCGCCTCGATGTCAAGCGCAACGCGCAGCTCGATATGGTGTACGCCCTGCGTGGATGTCTGTACCAGGGGCAGCTTGAGGTCGAGGACGCCCAGGGCCTTGAGCGCCTCGGTGAGCGAGGTGTAGCTCTCGACGAGCGGCTGGCCGCCGGCGCGGTCGGCTACCTGTACCAGGTACTGGTTGGAGAGGGCGTGATAGCTGATGCGGCGGTTGAGATCCCAGGCGGCCACGGTCGGATCCCAGAGAAAGCGGCGATTGCGTTTCAGGCGCACATTGATGAGTAGCGACAGCTCGATGCCTTTGGACAAGGCCTCCTCCACCCGAGACGTGAGCGCGATCTCCACGTTGCCGGCCATCTCGAGCGTGCGGTCGGCGAGCCTGGCGCGCGCCTCGACCACCTTGAAGTCAGCGGCGGCAGCGACGCACAGGGCGAGCAGGCCGGCAGCGGCGCACAGGCGCGCGCCGTCAGTGCTTTTCCAGGCAAGCATAGTAGAACCCGTCCATACCCGCCTCGCCCGGCAGGCATTGGCGGCCATGGGCGCGGGGTTCGCCGGGTGGCGGGAGCGCAACCTCTCGCGCGTCGTCCTGCCGTGACAGAAATGCCGCGATCCGGGCCTCGTTCTCCTCGGGCAGAATCGAGCAGGTCACATACAAAAGCTTACCCCCGGGACGCAGCAGAGGCCACAGTGCGGCGAGCAACCGGTCTTGGGTCTGGACAAGCCGCAGCAGATGCTGTGGCCGGCGACGCAGTTTGACATCGGGATGGCGGCGGATGACGCCGGTCGCGGAGCACGGGACATCAAGCAGGATGCGATCGTAGGGCCGCCCGTCCCACCAGGCCGAGGGCGCCTGCGCGTCGCCGGCGACAAGCCGCGCCCTGCCCTCGAGCTTAAGTCGGCGCAAATTGTCTTCGATGCGCACTAGGCGCCGCGGATCGCGTTCCACCGCCACCAGCTCAATGTCTGGCGTCTGTTCGAGCAAGTGAGCGGCCTTGCCGCCTGGCGCAGCACAGGCGTCGAGTACCCGCGCGCCACTCGGGGCGTCGAGCCGGAAGGCGGCGAGCTGGGCGGCGGCGTCCTGCACTGACACCAGCCCCTCGGCGAAACCCGGGATGCTGGCGACCGGTAGCATCTCGAGGAGTTCCACGGCGCTTGCGACCGCCGGGTGTGGATGCGCGGCAAGGCCGGCGCGCACAAGCTGTGTGCAATATTCCTCGCGACTAATGCGACGCGTATTGACGCGCAGCACCAGCGGCGGGCGCGCGTTGTTCGCAACGAAAATCGCTTCCCAGTGCCGCGGCCAGGCGTTTCGGATCGCCTCGATGAGCCAGGCGGGATGGTTCCAGCGCATGACCGGATCGGCGACATAGGCCGCCTCGGCGCGCGCTGGGTCGCGCAGGTAGCCGCGCAGGCAAGCGTTGAGGAGCGCAGCCGCCCAGGGTTTGCCGAGCGTGCGCGCGGCCTCCACGGTCTCGTCCACGGCGGCATGCGGCGCTATGCGCATGTGGCGCAGCTGGTAGAGGCCAGCGAGCAGCAGCGCATGAATGTCACAGTCCTTCGGCTTGAGTGGACGCGCCAGGAACAGCGCGGCGATGCCCGCGAGCTCGTAATAGTGGCGCAGCGTCCCGTAGGCGAGCTCCTGGATGAGCGCGCGCGCGTCCGCTGAAGCGCCGTCACATGTCTCGTCCAGTGCTGCATCGAGGTATCGGTTGCGCACGATTACCGCAGCAATCACGCGCGCTGCCGCCGCACGTGCATTCGCAGCGTCCAAGGACAGCGATCTGGCAGTGCTCATCCAGGCGGTGTGCGGGCGTGCACTACCGCCTTTGCCACGTCGGCCTCGGACATGAAGCGCTCCCCTGGCGCTAGGCGGTAGCCATTCAGGAACTCGGCTGCGCTGAGAATCCGCCCGCCTTCGGGCTGCAGGCGCGTGATCGTCAGTACCCCCGCCCCCGTCGCAACCCGGATACCGCCCGCGCCGGTCGCCACCACCGTGCCGGGTGTGGCGCGCGCTTCCTCGGCCGGTGCGAGCGCCCCGACCTCCCACAGACGCAGACGCGTGTCGCGCCAGAAGGTGTAGGCCACAGGCATTGGGTTAAAGGCGCGCAGCTTGCGGTGCAGTACCTCGGCCGGCAATGACCAGTCTACAAGCCCCTCGTGCTTTTGAAGCTTGTGTGCGTAGCAGGCGCGCGCCTCGTTCTGCGGCTGCGCGATGAGCTCGCCGCGATCGAGCCGAGCAAGGGCCTCGACCAGTGTCTGCGCGCCGAGCGTGCTCAGGCGGTCCTGCAAACTCGCGGCGGTATCGGTGGCGAGGATCGGTGTGCGTGCTTCGAGTAGCACCGGCCCCGTATCGAGGCCCTCGTCCATTTGCATGATGGTCACACCAGTCTCGGCATCGCCGGCCTCGATGGCGCGCGCGATCGGCGCCGCCCCACGCCAGCGCGGCAACAGTGATGCGTGCACGTTGAGGCAGCCATGACGCGGAAGCTCGAGGATCTCGCGCGGCAGGAGCAGCCCATAGGCGATGACGATCATGACATCCGGGTCATAGGGCTTGAGGGTCGCCGCGTAGCCCTTTAGCGTTTGCGGCTGCAGCAGCGTGAGGCGGCGGGCAAGCGCGTGCCGCTTGACAGGGCTCTCGGCAAGCTTACGCCCGCGGCCCGCCGGGCGGTCTGGCCGGGTGAGAACGGCGCGCACCTCGTGCCCCGCCGCGAGCAGGGCCTCAAGACTGGGCACGGCAAAGGCAGACGTGCCGGCGAACACGATCCTCATCGTGTGTTACGAGCGAAGCACTAGGGTACGTAAGGATAACCCTTTTCTCGCCCCTCGGGCCTCGTCCCCTTCGGTTTTACATCGCCAGCTTCTGGTGTTTCTCGAGCTTTTTGCGGATGCGAGACTGCTTGAGCCTTCGGAGGTAGTCTACGAAGACCTTGCCGTCCAGGTGGTCAATCTCGTGCTGGATGCAGGTAGCGAGCAGGCCCTCGGCTTCAAGCTCGAAGGGATGGCCGTCGCGATCGAGGGCCCGGACCTTCACGCGCGCCGCGCGCGTGACCTCCTCGAAGATGCCGGGCACGGACAGGCAACCTTCCTCGAAGGTCTGCTCGCCCTGGCTCTCGATGATCTGCGGGTTGATGAAGACCTGGAGCCTATCGCGCGTCTCGGAGATGTCGATCACCACCACGCGCTTGGGCTCGGCGATCTGGACAGCGGCCAGGCCGATGCCAGGGGCGGCGTACATGGTCTCGGCCATGTCGGCGATCAGCCGGCGGATCTCGTCGTTGATCTCGGTCACCGGTTCGGCCCTGCGCCGCAGCCTCGGGTCGGGGTAGTGCAGGATGGTACGAATGGCCATGACACGGACCTGGACGGTTGATTTCCCTTCTTGCGTAACTGGATTATCATTAGTGTAAATGATCCTGAATCAGAAGAAAATTTGACCCACATTCGCTCTGGCATTTTACACCGCATGGGCTACACTCTGGCCAAGCTTACACGGAAGGGCACCTAATGTCCTGCCAATCCCGGTGCCGATTCGGCGCCATCATATTTGTATTCCTCACCGTATCCGCTCCCAGCCGAGCGGATGTCGTGCAACTCAAGCCGGACCACCCCGAGCGCTACACGGTGCAGAAGGGCGATACGCTCTGGGACATCGCCACGCGTTTCCTCAAGAGCCCCTGGCATTGGCCAAAGATCTGGAAGATCAACGAACAGATCAAAAACCCGCACCTCATCTACCCCGGTGACGTGATCGTGCTGCGCTGGGTAGATGGCAAGCCCGAGCTGAGCGTGCTGCGCCGCGAGAAGCTGCCGCAGACCGAGGCGCCGGCGGGTGAGTTCGTTCCCGAGGCACCCGACGGACGGACCGTGAAGCTCGAGCCGCGCGTGCACGTCGAGCCGCTCAAGGCGGCCATCCCGACCATCCCCCCCAACGCCATCAACCCCTTTCTCACTCAGCCGTTGGTGGTGGAAGAGGATGAACTCGAGCGCGCCGGATATATCACAGTCGGACTCGACGACCGCATTGTACTCGGCGACCACAGCCCGTTCTATGCGCGCGGCCTGCGCGGCGAAGCCGAGCACTACCACGTCTTTCGACCGGGTAAAGAGTTCCGCCACCCGGACACCGGCGAGCTGCTCGGCTACGAGGCCATTTACCTCGGCGATGCCCGCCTACTCGAGCCGGGCGATCCGTCCAAACTGGTGGTCACGCGCGTCAAGCAGGAGATCTTGCCGGCCGACCGCTTGCTGGTGTCGCCGCAGACCGCCGCTCTACCTTATTATTACCCGAGGGCGCCAGACAAAGAGGTGCGCGGCCGTATTCTTGCGGCCCTTAACGCCGTCAGCGAGATTGGTCCGTACGCCGTGGTGGCTATCAGCCTGGGCGAGCGCGAGGGTATCGAGGAGGGTCACGTGCTACGCATCCTGCGCCACGCCGGCGAACACCTCGATCCGGTCACGCGCGAGCTCTACCCGTTGCCGGACGAAGAATCGGGTCTGCTTATGGTGTTTCGCACCTTCCGCAAGATGAGCTACGCGGTGGTGATGCAAGCCAACCGTCCTGTGCACGTGCTCGACGTCGTCGCCACCCCCTAGCCCGGCGCAGACAATCTCTCGCCCATGGATGGTGTGCGGCAGAGCAAGGCGCATTGCGCTGAGCGGGCGCTTTGGGTCGCGCTCACTCGCCTGCCGAACGTTGGGGCCCGCACGGCGCAACGCCTGCTCGCCGAGTTCGGCTCGATCGAGGCCGTATTCGGCGCCTCCGCGCAGCAGCTTCGTCGTCTGCTTCCCGACAATGACCAGGCGGTCGCCGCCCTCGTGAACGGCCCGGACGAGGCGCGGCTGGCGCCGGACCTCGAATGGCTAGCGCAGGACGGCCACCATCTGCTCACCTGGACTGACCAGGCCTATCCGCCGCTTCTGCGCGAGATCGCTGACCCGCCGGTGGCGCTCTATGTCGTCGGCGAGCCCTCGTGGCTCATGCGTCCGCAGATCGCGATCGTCGGTACGCGCAACCCCACACCGAGCGGGCGCGAACATGCGCGCGCCTTCGCCCAGGCGCTTTGCCGCGCTGGTCTGGTCGTCACCAGTGGGTTGGCGCTCGGCATTGATGCGGCCGCACACCAGGGCGCGCTCGCCTGCGGCGCTGCCACGGTGGCCGTGTGCGGAACCGGGCTCGATCGCGTCTATCCGCCAGCGCACCGCAGCCTCGCGCATGCCATCGTCGAATGCGGCGCGCTCGTCTCCGAATACCCCCTCGGCACGCCGCCGCGCGCGCAGAACTTCCCGGTGCGCAACCGACTCATCAGCGGTCTGAGTCTCGGTGTGCTCGTGGTGGAGGCGGCAACCCAGAGTGGTTCGCTCATTACCGCACGGTGCGCGCTCGAACAGGGGCGCGAAGTGTTCGCGATCCCGGGCTCGATCCACTCACCGCTTGCGCGCGGCTGTCATGTGCTGATCCGCCAGGGCGCGAAGCTCGTCGAGACGGCCGAAGACGTGCTCGAAGAACTCGGCGCGCTCGCCCGCCACGTCGTGGAGAACGCGCGAGCGCACACACCGCCGTCGTCAGCGCTCTCGCCAGAGCTGCAAGGGCTGCTCGATCAGATGGGCTACGACCCGGTGAGCGTGGACGCGCTCGTCGCACGTCTTGGATTGACGGCCGATGCCATTTCCTCCATGCTGTTGCAGCTTGAGCTGCTCGGGCATGTCGCGGCGTGCCCCGGCGGCCGGTATGTACGCACCGCGTAAACCACCGAGATGAAAGAAAACGTGCTCGATGTGTTGATGTACCTTTTCGAGAACTACATGGAAGAAGGCTCGGAATTCCATCCCGATCAGGAGACGCTCACCGCAGAGCTCGCCCAGGCGGGCTTCGCGCGGCACGACATCCGCAAGGCCTTTACGTGGCTCGAGGATCTCTCGACCGTGCGCACACACCACACGCGCCTGCCGCTGCGTGCCGAGGGACAGTCGCTGCGTCACTACACACCGCAGGAGTGCGCGCGACTCGACGCGCGCTGCCGTGGCTTCCTGCAGCTCATGGAGACCCACGGCGTCATCGATGCCTCCATGCGTGAGCTCATCATTGACCGGGTGATGGCACTCGAATTGGAGGAGATCACGCTTGAAGAACTCAAGTGGGTGATGTTGATGGTGCTGTTCAACCAGCCCGGCCAAGCGCAGGCTGCCCACCTGTTCGAGGAGCTCGTCTTCGACGAACTGCAGGGCCACCTGCACTGAGTATTACCCGCCAGGGACGGTTCGAAATCATATCCACCGCCGCCAGCGACCACTCGTCGGCTTGACAGGCCCCGGCATTTGTCGTTGACAATCCCTATAGGGCCGCGCCAAACTCCGCGCGCACCCGCGCGCGCTCGCGGGACGGCGGTGGATTTTCCTGCAGGCGGGCGCGCGCGGTTTCCTGTGAGCACAAATCGAAAACATGTCGAACAATCTGATCGTTGTCGAATCGCCGGCCAAGGCGAAGACCATGTCCAAGTACCTGGGCAAGGATTTCACCTGTCTGGCGTCCTATGGCCACGTGCGCGACCTCGTGCCGAAGCAGGGCGCGGTGGACACCGAGCGCGACTTCGACATGAAGTACGAGCTCATCGAGAAGAACAAAAAACACGTGGAAGCGATCATCAAGGCCATGAAAAAGGCCGACGCGCTCTATCTTGCCACCGACCCGGATCGCGAGGGCGAGGCGATCTCCTGGCATCTCTACGAGATCCTCAAGGAGCGCAACGCCCTTGACGGCAAACCGGTCCACCGCGTGGAATTCCACGAAATCACCCGCAGCGCCATCGAGCAGGCCATCCGGCAGCCGCGCAGGCTTTCCGAGAACCTTGTCAACGCACAGCAAGCGCGCCGGGCACTCGACTACCTGGTGGGTTTCAACCTCTCGCCGTTGCTCTGGAAGAAGGTGCGCCGCGGCCTGTCGGCCGGGCGCGTGCAGAGCCCGGCGCTGCGCCTGATCGTGGAGCGCGAGGAGGAGATTGAACGCTTTTGCCCGCGCGAATATTGGACCCTCGAGGCCGACTGTCTCGCCAAGGAACGGCCGTTCACCGCCAAGCTCACGCATTTCCGTGGCGAGAAGCTCGATGCGTTCGCCATCGGCGACGCCGCGCGCGCCGCCCAAGTCGCCGAAACGATCAAAGCCGCTGCGGGCGGCCAGCTCGTCGTCGTCAGCGTCGAGAGAAAAAAACGCCGGCGCAACCCGCCACCGCCCTTCACCACCTCTACCCTGCAGCAAGAGGCGGCGCGCAAGCTCGGCTTTTCCGCAAGCCGCACCATGCGCGTCGCCCAGCAACTTTACGAGGGTGTGGACTTAGGAAACGGGGAAATCGTGGGCTTGATCACGTATATGCGTACCGATTCGGTGAACTTGGCGAGCGAGGCGCTCATCGAGATCCGCGAGGTGGTGGCCAGTCGCTTTGGCCCAGAAAACCTGCCCGAGGAACCGCAGCGCTATAAGAGCAAATCCAAGAATGCCCAGGAGGCGCACGAGGCGATCCGCCCGACTTCAGCGGCGCGCGTCCCTGAACAGGTGCGCATGCACCTCAAGCCCGAACAGTACAAGCTCTACGAACTCATCTGGCGGCGCACCGTGGCTTGCCAGATGATCCCTGCGCTGCTCGACACTGTGGCCGTCGACCTGGCGGCCGGCGAGGGCAACCTGTTCCGCGCCACTGGCTCGCACGTAGTCAAGCCTGGCTTCATGGCTGTCTACCAGGAGGGCAGCGACGAGAAGCCCCCCGAGGAGGAGACCGCCGAGGTATGGCTGCCACCGCTCGAGGCCGGCGAACGCGTCCGGCTCCGAGAGCTCAAACGGCAGCAGCACTTCACCGAGCCGCCGCCACGCTATACCGAGGCGAGCCTGGTCAAGGCGCTCGAGTCCTACGGCATCGGTCGGCCCTCGACCTACGCGACGATCATCGACACGCTTGAGAAGCGCGGCTACGTCACCCTCGACAAACGCCGCTTTCGGCCGACCGATGTAGGAAGGGTCGTCAACAAGTTCCTCTCCGAACACTTCGAGAAGTACGTGGACTACGACTTCACCGCCCGCATGGAGGACGATCTCGACGCCATCTCGCGCGGCGAGAAGGAATGGCGGCCATTGCTGCGCGAGTTCTGGAACGAGTTCAAGGCGCAGGTCGTGGCGAAGGAGAAAGTCGAGCGCCCGGGCGTGGAGATGCTCACGGAGAACTGCCCCAAGTGCGGCAAGCCTCTCGCCAAACGCCTAGGGCGCAACGGTTACTTCATCGGCTGCACCGGTTACCCGCAGTGCGACTACACACGCAACGTGGACGAGGGGGCCGGCGCGGCCAGCGAGCCGCCAATCGTCGAGGGGCGCGCCTGCCCGAAGTGCGGAGCCAACCTCGTTATCAAGCGCGGGCGCTACGGCAGGTTTATCGGCTGCAGCAACTACCCCAGGTGCAAGCACATGGAGCCGCTCGAGAAGCCCGAGGACACAGGTGTCGGCTGCCCCGAGTGCAAACAGGGCACGATGCTCAAACGCAAGTCGCGCTACGGCAAGATCTTCTACTCCTGCTCGCGTTACCCGGACTGCACCTACGCCTGCTGGAACCCGCCGCTGCCCGAATCCTGCCCGAAGTGCGGCTGGCCGCTCCTTACCCTTAAGACCACCAAGCGCCGCGGCACCGAAAAGCTCTGCCCGCGCAAGGAGTGCGGCTACAGCGAACCCTACCTCGAGCCCGCGCCCTACGACCAAGCGGCCGCGAACTGAGGTCGTAACAGTGCCTCTATATACTTGACTACCCTGCAAGCCAGGGACGTCCTTCCCATCGACCGGCGTATTCCTCCACACACAGGGCCTTGATCCCTCCCGCCCTCCCTGAAAGAATGGCGGCGCTCAGAAACAGGGAAGATCTTTGATGAGGCGCGCCCAGGGCAGGAGGTCCCTCATAGGCAGTGGGTGCTTGGCCGGTTTGCTCTTCACCACAACCGCCGCTGCCCTCCCCGAAGACTGCCGCCAAGACGGTGGTCAGGCCGAGTGCGTCCCGCCCGAGTCCCCAACGGGAGCCCCTGGGCCTTGGCAGTTCAAGCTCTGCGATGAAGGCGCCCCCTACATGTGGAAGGAGCGTCTTTAGGTGCGAGACCTTCGGCGGGGTCTGGACCGGCTATCCCTCGGGGCCAAAAGTGCAGTGTGCCCTTCGTGCGCCCGCAAAGCGACGAGCCGCTTTTGGCTGGCTACGCCGAGACCTTCATGCGACGCGCCAGCGGGGTCGGGTCCTGTCCCTATACCTTCGAGGACAAGGGCTGGCTCGCCCCGGGACAGCGAATCGAGTCCTGGTTCTGCTGGAGCGGTGGTCCGTCCTTCCGCTACGGCATCGAGGTCTCCAACCTGCGCGAGACGCTCCTACGCAGCGAGTCTACTACAATAGCGCTACCGGTCAGTGCGAACCGCGCCAGATCGGCGGACGGGTGATCATCCTGCGCTCGCGCCGGCTCGATGCCCCGCGCTGCCCGACGGGCTTTGCGCTTCGATATCGCAGCGACGGGACCCCCGAATGCTGGCGCCTGCCCCCAGTGGCCTGCCAAATCACCCTCGTGGGCCTGCCGGCCGAGGTCGAGCCCGGTCAGCGTTTGCAGGACCTCCGCGCCCGCATCCAGTGCACCGGCCGCTCCCCCGAGGGCCTCACCATAGCGATCACCCCCGAGGTCGCCCCGCATAGCGGCGGCCACGTCCACCACGACGAGCAACGGCCCCGCGGCACGGTAAGTTTCCCCCAGGGGAATACGGCAAACGCCCGCGCCGAGGCGCCCTTCACCTGCCTCGCCCCGGCGGTGGCCGGCGATCACACGCTTCGCGCCCGCTGCCTCGCGCTTGACTGCGGCGAGGCAAGCGGTGCGGTGTGGGTGGGGGTGAAAGGGCTCGAACCGATCGTGCCGGCGGCCGATGCGACGAGCGGGCCGCTCTATGTCCTGATCGGACAGGACGACTCTCATCCGAGGAACCATTACCTGAAACCCCAGGCCCTCGGGCGGCTTTAGATCCTCGCCTCCCTCTACCGCCAGCGCTTTCCGAGCGATCCGCCGCTACACTTGAACGATGCGAGCCTCGAGCGTGGCGGACTGTTCGATATCTACTTCGAAAATCCCCAGCGCGGCACCCCGCGGCGCACGCTCTGGTGGACGCCGCCGCATCACAAGCACCGGCGCGGCACGGTGATCGATATCCGGGCGAACCAGGCGCCGGGGGCGATACCGGCCAGGAATTATCGTACGTTTGAAGAGGTGGCGAAGCGTCGTATAGGAGCAATAGCCCAACTTCACTCTCCGGGTTCACCTAACCAGCACTACCACGTACTCCTACTGGGAATAGATGAATGAACGAATACACCGCTCGCCAGAAGCCACTTAACAAGTGTCTGTACCTGACCAGCTTCGGGCTGGTGGCTCTGTTGCTGTCGCTTCCTGTCATTGGCCAACAGGAAATCGTGGTCCAAGAGGGCGACGATCGCATTCTCTATGACAAGACGAGCGGTGACTACCACATCATTTATCGAGGTTACACAGGTGAGTTATACGAGGCGGTGTTTGTGCCAGCAACCAAGATCAATCCAGAGGTGAAAACGCGATTTCGTGTGAATAAAAATTGGAAAATTCTGTACATTTACCATCTGAGGAATAAACGGGATAGCCAGCAAAGTATCATCTCTTTTGTTATTCCGTCTGCTAGCTACGTCATCTCGGAGAAACCAGCGAAATACGGCATACAAGAAATAGCAGCTCCTGCCGGATGGGAGGGAGTGGCAGTCGGTGACTCGAAAGCGAGGGTTTCATGGCTATACACGAATCTGGTGCAGATTAGTGACGGCTTGAAACCGGGTGAAAAACAAAAAGGGTTTGAGGTGCTCAGCAAGGACCTTCCTGGGATTGATTTTGTAGAATTAAGCGGAGGTGTACCGATCCGGTCGTTCTATGAAGAAGGCCCTATGACCGACACGGTGAGCAAGAAACTCAATGAACTTCAGCTAAACGACTTCGTCCCCCGCCCCGCCGCTGTCCCCAAAATCCCCGTCCCCACCCCCTTCGACGCGGCAGCGGTACTCACACGCCTCAAGCAGCACCTCAACGAGGATCTGGTTTCCATGAAGCTCATCGAGCCGGTCTTCGCCGCCGCGCTCGACCGCTGGCTCGAGGCGGCCCTCGAGGCGATCCGGGTCGGGAATACCGTGGGTGTGCGGGCCAACCTCAAGCAATTCCGCAAGCTCCTCAAAGGCGTGCATCACGACGTGGACAAAGAGCACGAGGAAGACCGCGACGAGGAAGAAGACGAGGCTCCCGAGACGCGCCTCACCACACCCATCGCCAAGCTCGCCGCGCGGGTGCTCGACTTCGACGCGAAGTACGTGCTCCAGCGCTTGGGTGAAGAGGGCTAGACCCACACCTCTCTACTGTGCTCAGCGCCAGGGCAGCCCTCAGGCGGTGGTATAGGGCACAGGCCGTCGGGCCAGACCGCAACGGCGCTCGCGCGTGACCTGCGCGAGCCCATCGACGGGGTTGAGGACGAAGGCTGCCGCGATGGCGGCATTGCTGCGCAGATGCATCCAGCGCAGGGCCAGCAGCAAGGAGAAAGATCCCCCGTCTACGCGCGCTGCGGTCAACCCCGCAAGAGAAAACCTCGGCCCGCGCCGAGCCCCAGCGCGGCGAGGAGCGGCGGCTGGCGTGCAACGGGCTAATGCTTGAAATAGGCGCAGCACGCGTCTGCGGCGACAAGCCGCGCCAGCGATATACTTATGCGCGGCATCCGTCACCGGATACGCGCCGCCGAAGTACGCAGCCGGCACCGAACCGAGCGCGAACGGCAGGAACAGCCGCGCATCGAAGTGTCCGGCGTGCGCCAGGCGCGCGAACACCAGCGCCGAGGCGGTAATGGTGAGCGCCCCTGGCGTCATGAAAGACGGGGGCCAGCCCGAAGAGCACCATGGTGGCCAGATAACCCGAGGCCCCGCCGTGGCCGACACGGAAGATCGCCGTCGTGGAGATGAGGGTGAGCAGTGCGACGAGGTGCGTCGTGTCCGTTCCGTTCATGGGAGCGCGAGACATACATGAGCAGAGCGATAGCGAGAATTCCCGCCGGCTTGACGCTGGTCGTGTTCATATGGCTCGCCGGCTGCGCTGGGGTGCTCGTCAGTCCTGGCATCGGCCGGCCGGTCACCTGGTCACAATTGCCGGGCTGGCCCGAGGCGCACCTCACTGAGGCCTGGCCGGCGCTACGACTCAACTGCGAAAAGATGGCGGTGCGCAACGGACGCTGGCGCGAGATCTGCGCGGACGTGCAGCTGCTGCCCGCACAACCTGAGGAGGATCTGGTGCGAGCCTTCTTTGAGACGCGCTTTACGCCGCACGAACTGCGCAACGAATCAGGCGGGCGCGACGGGCTTATCACTGGCTACTACGAGCCGTTGCTGCACGGCAGTCTCACGAAGAGCGACCGCTTCCGCTATCCCGTCTACGGCCTGCCGCAGGATTTGCTAGTGGTGGACCTCGGCGAGCTATATCCAGAGCTCAAGGGTAGGCACGTGCGCGGACGGCTCGAGGGACGGCGCGTGCTGCCGTACTTCTCGCGCGCCGAGATTAAAAAGGCTCGGCTTGCCTCAGCGCCGGTACTCGCCTGGGTGGATGATCCGGTGGCACTGTTCTTCCTCCACATTCAGGGATCCGGGCGCATCCGGCTCGATGACGGCCGTTTACTGCATGTCGGTTACGCTGACCAGAACGGCCATCCGTACGTCTCTATCGGCCGCAAGCTGATCGAGATGGGGGTGCTCGAGCCACAGGCAGTCGATCTCGACAGCATCCGCGATTGGCTGGCCGCGCACCCCGAGCAGGCCGAGGCCGTGCTCGACAGCAACCCGAGCTACGTGTTTTTCGAGCCACGCGCGCAAGATCTACCCGGCCCGCTCGGTGCGCTCGGCGTGCCGTTGCTTGCCGAGCGCGCGATCGCCGTCGATCCAGCCTATGTCCCGCTCGGCGCGCCGGTGTGGCTCGACACCCGGCTGCCTGGGGACGAGGCCCCCTACCGTCGGCTGGTATTCGCGCAGGACACGGGCGGAGCGATCAAGGGTGCAGTTCGCGTTGACCTGTTCTTCGGTTTCGGCGCAGCCGCCGAGCGCCTTGCCGGAGGCATGAAGCAGGTGGGCCGACTCTACGTCTTGCTGCCGGCCGCGCGGAATTCGCATTGATCCTGCTTACTTTAGTGCGTTTTTAAAATCGCCTGCGGGCACTCGCCCATGCGCCCAACCGGATAGAGTGCAAGCCGACCGCGCGCGATCACGGAATCGTCTAGCACCTGCCCCACGGTCTCGGGCTGTGGCGGCGCGCCGCCAAGGCGCAGGGCATGGGCGAGTGTGGCGGTGCGCGCTTCGAGCGCCGGCGGCGGCAGCACGCGCGCAAGCGCAGGCAGCGCGCGGCGCGCCTCGGCCCTGGCGACAACCGCGACCACAACGGCGCGCACGTCGCGCTTCTCCTCGAGCGGGCGTGTATAGTAGCGCGCTGCATGTCGGCGCAAATCCTCGCCGTGTATCGCCGGCACGGCGATGGCGATTGTACGCAGTCGCAAGAACTGCAGCTCGCCAGCGGCCAGCACACCGTACGGGTAAAGGCCTGCGAGCTGCTCCCACACCCGTTCGGTTGCTGTGGAGGCGGGAATGTCCCAGGACTCGACGCTGTCCCGCCCAGCAGGGATGTACACAAAGGCATTGGTCTGGAAGTAGCGGTTGCGCACCAGCCGGTAGTAATTCGGGGACTCTTTGTGTGTGGTGCGCAGCCACAGCCAGCCGCCGAACGCGAGCGCTTCGCCCAGACTTTCCCAGCCACCGATCGCACCGCTACCAAAGGCCGAGCTGGATGCGTGCGGCGTCGAGATGAACCGCACGCAGCTGCTGCGGCACCTCGCCGGCCAGGCGCGCAGCAGTGTCGCCGGCCACGCAGGTGTCTGCGGGGCGAAGCCACGAAGGCCCGAAGATGACGGCGGCCGTTGCAGCGATCGTCTGCCATACACCGATTTCCTTCCCCCAGTCCACGCGGGCCAGTCTTTTCTTCGCTAACGATCGCTGGCTGTCTGCGCCACAGCGCCGCGCAGCAGGCCGAGAAGCTCTTCACCTATGACTTCACGCCGCCAGCCGTGTAGCAGAAGCGAGTCCGCACCGCGCAGCAGGGCGAGGAGCTCGCGACGCGTAGCGAGCACGGCCGGGCGCAGGCCGAGCGACTGCGCGCGCTCCTTGATGCGCGCGCTAAGGCGCTCAAGCAGTGCCTGGCTGCGGCGGTCAAGCGGCTGCGGCTCGGGCCAAAGCCGTTGGGGCCCCCGCGCACGGCCGGCGGCGACCGCCGCAAGAATGGCCTCGGCCCACCTGCGCGCGATGGCCCCGCCGGCGCCAGGGACACGCATGAGCGCTGCGCGGCTCGTGGGCGAGTGCTGCGCGATCGCCACGAGCACCTCGTCGGGCACCACCCAGTGGCGCGGCAGGTCGCGCGCCTGCGCAGTGCGCTCGCGCCACGCGGCCAACGCCGCAAGCACCGGCTGTGCGTCTGGAGGCAGCAGTGCACCCTGCTTGAGACGCAAGAAGGCGCGCTCGGGGTCATGGCGGTAGAGCGCAGGATCACGCAGCGCGGCGCAGTCCTCCTCGAGCCAAGAAGTGCGCCCGAGCGCGCTGAGGCGTTGCGACAGATGCTCGTATACGTCGCAGAGATAGCGCACGTCCTCCACGGCGTAGCGCAGTTCCTCGGCGGTAAGCGGCCGGCGGTCCCAGTGCGCGCGCGTATGGCGTTTCGCGAGCTTGACGCCCGTGGTCGCCTCGACCAGTTGGGCGTAGCTCGTCTGTTCATCGTAGCCGCACAGCGCAGCGGCAATCTGCGTGTCGAATACCGGGCCAGGCGGCACGCCGCCGTGCGGCTGCGCCAGGACCTCGAGATCCTGGCGTGCGGCGTGAATGACCTTGAGCTGCTGCGGCGCATAGAGGGAATCGAGCAGCGGCGAGATGTCCACGGCGAGCGGATCCACACACGCAACCTCCCCACCATCGGGCGTGGCAAGCTGTACCAAACACAGGCGCGCAAAATAGGTCTTCACGCGCACGAACTCGGTATCGAGTGCGATCCACTCGCACCCGCGCAGGCGTTCAAGCAGCGTAGCGAGTGCGTCACGATCGGCAATCAGGGCGTTCGGCATATCCGCAAAATGTATGTCGTCGGTCGCTTCGGGCCCAAGGCGCGCGTGTGTACTATCCTTTGAGGATATGACAACCAGGCATCGTCACACAGCAACGCGCACAGAGGCCAAGGTCAGGCACCGACGGGGGGCGCTGGCTGTGCTCGCGCTGATGGCCGTGTCCGCGATCGCTACGCTGGTTTATTGCCTGCCGCGGCTCGAGACCCCAGAGCGGCTGGCGCGCGATTACCTCAAGCGGCTGGTGACCGAGCCCTCCGCGATCGCTGAGGACGAAGCGCTCGCGCGCTCGACAGGCGGAGCACCGCCCGAGGCGCTGCTCGAGCGGCTTGCCGCGCGGGTTGCCGTAGAAAGCCTTCGCGCCCGCCACGCCCAGGGCGCGCAACTACATTTCCGGATCGCTGAGGTGCGCGAAGTGGGTGCGGACCGCCGCCGTGTGTTCGTGGACGTGGAGGTGAGGGGTGGCGCCGACAGGGTGTCGCCAACTGAGCGTTTCGTCGTAGTTCTGACGCGCGACGAGAGGGGCGATTGGCGCCTGCGCGGCATCACCGAAGCGGATTGAAAGCAGGTATAATACGCGCTTTGGCCGCGCGCGCCGCACAGATTCTCGAACCACGGGGAGCAAGGCGAGTGAAGCATACCGAAAGAGGCAGGCAAGGCCGCACCTGCGCCGGCCCGCCGTTTAGGGTTTTCTGTGTGTCTTTCGTGGCTTGAGATCGTCTCGGACATGTTTGCCACACTGATCAACATTTGCCTGCTGCGCGCCAATCCACAGGACCTGCCGACCTCAAATACGCTGCTCGCCCTGGCGCTCGGCGCCTATTTCGCCACCGGGCTGTTCGGCACGGTTCTGGTACTGGACTGGGCGAACGCGCTTAGGGCGGCGTTAATCGGCACGCTGTTGCTCGTGGCGGTGATGCACACCGCGCTGCTGCTGCGCGATTTGAAGGCGCGCGTGCCCCAGACGCTGACGGCGCTGGCCGGCTGCGGGGCGCTCATCCGACTCGTGGCGGGTGGCGCGATCTGGCTGCTGTATGCTACTGTGCCGCTCTGGATGCTGTCCTTGCCGTTCGAGATCTGGGCGATCGTGGTCTACGGGCACATCCTTCGCCATGCCTTTTCCGTCTCACTGCCGCTCGGCGTGACGTTTGCGTTTCTTTACATGATCCTCTCTTCCCTCGTGGTGCTCTCGTTTCTCCCTGTCGGCGCGCCGGCGGGCTGAGATCCATGCGACTTTACCTTCTTGGGATCGCCGGCACGTTCATGGGCGGGGTGGCGCTGCTTGCGCGCGCGCTCGGTCACACGGTGAGCGGCGCCGACGCCAAGGTCTATCCGCCCATGAGCACACAGCTCGCCGCGCAGGGCATCACCTTTCACGAGGGTTACGAGCCGGCGCAACTCGCGCCCCGACCCGATATCGTATTGATCGGCAACGCGCTCACGCGCGGCAACGCACTCGTTGAGCACGTGCTCGATGCAGGCCTGCCCTACACTTCGGGCGCGCAATGGGTGGCGGAGCACGTGCTGCCGGGGCGCTGGGTGCTTGCTTGCGCCGGCACCCACGGCAAGACCACCACCAGTGCACTGCTCGCCTGGATCCTCGAGCACGCCGGCCTCGCGCCGGGCTTCCTGATCGGTGGGGTGCCGAAAAACTTCGGCGTCTCGGCGCGCCTCGGCGGCGGGGAGCTCTTCGTCATCGAGGCGGACGAGTACGACACGGCGTTCTTCGACAAGCGCTCGAAATTCGTGCACTACCGGCCGCGCACTGCGGTGCTCAACAACCTCGAATACGATCACGCCGACATCTTTGCCGATCTTGAGGCGATCAAGACCCAGTTTCACCACTTCGTGCGCACCATCCCGCGAAGCGGACTGATCGTGGCGAACGCTCAGGACCGCTCCCTCGCCGAAGTGCTCGCTATGGGCTGCTGGACGCCAGTCGAACGTTTCGCCGCCCCCGAGGGTTGGCAGGCCGAGCCGCTCAATGCCGATGGCAGCCGCTTTCGCGTGTATTACCGCGGCGTTGCACAGGGCGAAGTCGAATGGGAGTTGATTGGCGCGCACAACTTGCAAAATGCACTTGCAGCGCTCGCCGCCGCGCGGCACGCCGGTGTAACAGTCGCCGAGGCGCTCGCGGCGCTCAGGACGTTTCGCGGCGTCAAACGCCGGCTCGAGGTGGTCGGCACGGCGAATGGGGTGACGATATACGACGACTTCGCGCATCATCCGACCGCGATCGCATCCAGTCTCGCGGCGCTGCGTGCGCGCGTGGGTGAGGCGCGCATCATCGCAGTATTGGAGCTTCGCTCCAATACCATGCGCCTCGGCGCGCACCGTGACACCCTGGGGCCGGCGCTTTCGCGCGCTGACCGGGTGTTGCTGCTGCGGCCAGCTGGCATTAACTGGAACCTCGAGTGCATCACCGCTGCGCTCGCTGGACGCGGGACGGTCCACCCGACGGTGGGAGCGATCATCGACGAGCTGGCCGGCAGTGTGCGCGCCGGCGATCACGTGCTCGTCATGAGTAATGGCGGTTTCGAAGGTATCCACGGCCGGCTGCTCGCGCGCTTACGGAAGGAAGGGGCGATAGACTAGCGCTGCCCAGAATTTGTGCCAGAACCTGCGAACGCCCCCGCGGTCTGAAGAGAGGTTGATCCGCACCGGTCGTTTGCCTACGCTGAACGAACCGGTGTTTGCAGAAAAAGGAGTAGACGAGATGAATAGGCTCATCGGGCTTCTGCTTTTGAGCACGCTGCCACTCGCCATGGCGGCCACCCCGCAAGAAGGCCGGCACTACCAGGAGTTACCCTTCCCGCAGCCGGTCGAGACCGGCAACGAGATCGAGGTGCGCGAATTTTTCTGGTACGGCTGCCCCCACTGTTACGCGCTAGAGCCGGCGCTCACTGCCTGGTTGAAGCAGTTGCCTCAAGGCGTGCAATTCGTGCGCACCCCAGGGGTCGCGCCGCACTGGCTCGTCCACGCCCAGGCGTACTACACCTTTGAGAGCCTGGGGGTGGTCGAGAGAATACACGCCGCCTTCTTCGACGCCTATCACCGCAACCATCGCAAGCTCGACAACCTGCAGGATCTGGCACGCTTCGCCGCCGAGCAGGGGGTGGACCGCGAGGCGTTCGAGCGTGCGTTCCACTCCTTCGGCGTGCGCGTCAAGGTGGAGCGCGCCAAACAGCTCAACATGGCCTTCAACATCCATTCGGTGCCCGCCTTGGTGGTGGATGGCAAGTATGTCACGAGTCCCACGATGGCAGGCGGCGAGCGCGAGGCACTTGCGGTGGTGGGTTATCTGATCGAGCGCGCGCGCCGGGAACGCACCGCCCAGCGCAGCGGGTCCAGCAGGGGCCGCTGAGGCGCGCGCGAGTTATACTTGTCGTTATCAACCCATTGCCGGCCGCGCACCGGCTGATCTGCAATCCACCATGGACGATCTGCGCCAGGGCTACGATCTGCGCGAGTGGTGGCGCACATCCCCCCTGTCCGGGGCCAACGCCTCCTACCTTGAGGCACTCTTCGAGTGTTATCTGCGCGACCCGACGTCGGTCGAGCCGCTCTGGCGCGAGTGGTTCGATCGTCTGCCGCGCCTCAACGGGACCGCGGATGTCCCCCACTCCCCGGTTCGCGCCCAGTTCCGCGCGCTCGCCCGCCGGCCCCGGGTGTGGCGAAGCGTGGCCGCCGTGGCGCCGAGCATCGCCGAGGACGCCTCGCGCAAGCAGGTCCGCGTCCTGCAGCTTATCAACGCCTATCGTTACCGCGGCCATCAGGTGGCTAGGCTCGATCCGCTGGGGCTGCGACCGGCGCCCCGCCTGCCCGAGCTCGAGCCGGGCTATTACGGACTTGGCGAGACCGAGGACGACAGCCTGTTCGAGACCGGCTCACTCGTGGGTCCGAAACGTGCCAGCCTGCGCGAGATCCTCGCCGTCTTAAAGCAAACCTACACCGGCACGCTGGGTGCGGAGTACATGCATCTTACCGAGACTGCGGAGAAGCGCTGGATCCAGAGCGTGCTCGAGAGCGTGCGCGCGCGACCGGCCTATCCCGCCGAGGTCAAGCGGCGCGTGCTCGAGCGGTTAATCGCCGCGGAGGCGCTTGAGCACTACCTGCACACCAAGTATGTCGGCCAGAAGCGTTTCTCGCTCGAAGGTGCCGAGAGTCTGATCCCGATGCTCGATGAGCTCATCCAGCGCGCGGGCAGCCAGGGCGTGCAGCAGGTGGTGATCGGCATGGCGCACCGCGGCCGCCTCAACGTGCTCGTCAACATTGTGGGAAAGCTCCCGGCCGAGCTGTTCCTCGAGTTCGAGGGCAAGGCGCGCGCGCACGGCTCCGGCGACGTCAAGTACCATCTCGGCTACTCCTCGGACATCGCCACACCGGGCGGACCCGTGCACGTCGCGCTCGCCTTCAATCCCTCGCATCTCGAGATCGTGGACCCGGTGGTCCAGGGCTCGGTGCGCGCCCGCCAGGAGCGGCTCAATGACCGCTTCGGGGCACGCGTGCTGCCGGTGCTCATACACGGCGATGCCGCCTTCATCGGGCAGGGCGTGGTGCAGGAGACGCTCAACCTCTCGCAGCTGCGCGGCTACTCGACCAAGGGCACCGTGCACATCGTGGTGAACAACCAGATCGGTTTTACCACGAGCCAACAGCAGGATGCGCGCTCGACGCTTTACGCGAGCGATGTTGTCAAGATGGTAGGTGCGCCGATTTTCCACGTCAACGGCGACGACCCCGAGGCGGGGCTGTTTGCCGTGCAGATCGCACTTGACTACCGTATGACCTTTCGCAAGGACGTGGTCGTGGATCTCGTCTGTTACCGCCGCCATGGACATTCTGAGGCCGACGAGCCGGCCGTCACCCAGCCCGTGATGTACCAGCGTATCCGCACGCACCTGACGACACCCACACTCTATGCCGAGCGACTCGCCAAGGAAGGCGTGCTCGCAGAAGGCTTCGCCAAGCGCGCGCGCGAGCACTACGTGCGCGCGCTCGAGGCCGGCCAGTGCGTGGTACCGAACTTCCTGCCCAAGGAAGAGGCGCGCTACCCATACAGCGCGAACTGGCTTCCCTACCAGGGCCTAGCCTGCAACGAGGAGGTGGACACGCATGTTGATCTCGAGAGCCTGCGCGCGCTGACCGAGCGCCTCACCCGGTTGCCCGAGGGCTTCGAGCCGCACCCGCAGGTGGCGCGCATCCTCGACAATCGCCGGAGAATGGCGGCCGGGGCGCTGCCTCTAGATTGGGGCTACGCTGAGAACCTGGCCTACGCCACCTTACTGCGCGACGGCTATGGCGTGCGGCTGTCCGGGCAGGACTCGGCGCGCGGCACCTTCTTCCATCGCCACGCAGTGGTGTACAACCAGAAGGACGGAACGGCCTACGTGCCGCTACGCAACCTGTTCGAGGGTCAGCCGAACTTTCTGGTCGTCAATTCGCCGCTCAGCGAGGAGGCAGTGCTCGCTTTTGAGTACGGCTACGCCACAGCCGATCCCAAGACCCTCGTCGTCTGGGAGGCGCAGTTTGGTGACTTCGCCAACGGCGCCCAGGTCGTCATTGACCAGTTCATTAGCTCCGGCGAGCAGAAGTGGAGCCGGCTGTGCGGGCTGACCCTGTTTTTACCCCATGGCTACGAGGGCCAGGGTCCGGAGCACTCCTCGGCGCGCCTGGAGCGCTACCTGCAGTTGTGTGCGCAGGACAACATGACGGTGTGTGTGCCGACCACCCCGGCGCAGTTCTTCCACCTGTTGCGCCGGCAGATGCATTGGGGCTGCCGCAGGCCACTGGTCGTGATGACGCCCAAAAGTATGTTGCGCCACCGGCTCTCGGTAAGCCGCCTCGAGGACTTGACCGCAGGCCGATTCGAGACCGTGCTCAGCGAGACCGACGCGCTCGATCCGAAGCGAGTACGGCGCGTGATCCTGTGCAGCGGCAAGGTATACTACGACTTGCTCGAAAAACGTCGCGAGCGCGGGCTCGAAGATGTGGCCATCTTGCGACTCGAGCAGCTCTACCCCTTCCCCGAGCAGCGACTGCGCGCGGCCTTAAAGCCTTATCTGCATGCGCCGCGCTTTTTGTGGGCGCAGGAAGAGCCGCGCAACCAGGGGGCGTGGTTCTACGTTGCGCCGTTACTGCGCGCGCTGCTGCCAGAGGGGGCCGCCTTAACCTACGCCGGCCGGCCGATGTCGGCGGCACCGGCGGTTGGCGATTACAGCCTGCACGTCGAGCAGCTGCATGCGCTGATCGAGCAAGCCCTCGGCCCGGGTGATAAGATCATCTGACATGAGCGACGTCGCGGTTCCGCCATTCCCTGAGTCCATCACTGAAGGTACTTTACTCGCCTGGCGCAAACGGCCTGGCGAGGCGGTGCGTCGCGGTGAGGTACTGGCCGAGATCGAGACCGACAAAGTGGTATTCGAGGTTCCGGCCAGCGAGGACGGCGTGCTCGGGCAGATCGTGGTGCCGGAGGGCGCAACGGTGGTCTCCGGCCAGGTAATCGCGCGCCTAGGCCCAGGTAGTGCCCGCTCGCCCGCTGGGAAAGAGCAAGCGCAAGCCCCGCCGGAAAAGAAGCCTACAGTGATGCCAGCAGCGCGCCGGCTGATGGCCGAAAAGGGGCTCAGCATGGAAGAGGTCACGGGCAGCGGCAAGCGCGGGCGCGTGCGCAAGGAGGACGTGCTCAGGCTTGCCCCGGCTCAGGGTAAGCCGCAGGGGGCCGCCGAGGCGGCCGGCCGCGCAACCCAATTCGCACCTTTAGAGCGCGCGCCAGCGCCGACAGAAGCGGCCCGACCAGCCGTAGCGCCTGTCGAGGCCACGCTGCCTACTTTCGGTGAGCGCCCTGAGAAGCGCGTGCCGATGACCCGGCTGCGCGCGCGCATCGCCGAGCGCCTCGTGCAGGCGCAGCACACCGCGGCAATCCTCACCACCTTCAACGAGATCAACATGCAGCCCGTCCTCGAGCTGCGCCGCCACCACCGCGAACGCTTCGAGCGAGAGTATGGCGTCAAGCTCGGGCTGATGTCCTTCTTCGTCAAGGCCTCGATCGAGGCCCTCAAACGTTTCCCCGCGATCAACGCCTCAGTGGACGGCAAGGACATCGTCTATCACGGTTACTACGATATCGGCATCGCCATCTCGACCGAGCGCGGTCTGGTGGTACCGATTCTGCGTGACGCCGACCAGATGACGATGGCTGAGATCGAGCAGCGTATCGAGGACTACGCGCACCGTGCGCGAGGCAGCCGGCTCACGCTCGAGGAAATTACGGGCGGCACTTTCACGATCACCAACGGCGGGGTATTCGGCTCGCTGCTTTCCACCCCTATCCTCAATCCGCCGCAGAGCGCCATCCTCGGCATGCACCGCATCCAGGAGCGGCCGGTCGCCGAAAATGGCCAGGTCGTGATCCGCCCTATGATGTACGTTGCGCTTTCCTACGACCACCGGCTCATTGACGGTCGCGAGGCGGTGCAGTTCCTCGTGACCGTCAAGGAAGTGCTCGAGGACCCGGCGCGGCTGCTACTTGGGGTATGAAGGCGTTCGGCGATCCACTATCGCCCGCTATGGCATGATTGAATGCCATTGGATGCTGATGCCGATAACCGGGACCTTGCCACGCAGGCACCGCGGCCCTTCCGTTCGGGGGAAATGTAATGGCAAAACGGTATGATGTGGTCGTCATCGGTGCCGGGCCGTCGGGCTACGTGGCGGCGATCCGTGCTGCGCAGCTCGGGTTTGTAACCGCGTGCGTGGACGATTGGAAGAGGGGCGGCGCACCGGCGCTCGGTGGCACCTGCCTCAACGCCGGCTGCATTCCCTCCAAGGTGCTGCTTGAGGTCTCGGAACTGTACGCACGGCTCGTCGCGCATGGCGCCGATTGCGGCCTGCGCTTTGCGGACCTTGCCGTGGATCTGTCGGCGTTGCACCGCTACAAGGACAAGGTGGTCGGCGAAATCGGTCGCGGTATCGAAATGCTCTTCAAGGCGCACGGCATCACCTGGATCCCCGGCCGCGGCCGGTTGCTCTCGCCGCGCGCGGTGGAGGTGCGCGCGGCTGACAAGGACGAACCTCGGTTGCTCGAGGCGCAACACGTGATCCTCGCCACCGGTTCGGTTCCGGCGCGCTTGGATGCCGTGCCGTGCGACGGCGAGCGTGTCGTGGATTCAACCGGCGCGCTTGGGTTCACCGAGGTCCCGAAGCGGCTCGGCGTGATCGGTGCTGGTGTCATCGGGCTCGAACTGGGCAGCGTGTGGCGGCGGCTGGGGGCGGAGGTCGTGCTGCTCGATGCCCAGGACACCTTCCTCTCGATGGTGGATGAGAAAATCGCGACTGAGGCGCTGCGTCTCTTCAGGGCACAGGGTCTCGACATCCGGCTCGGTGCGCGTGTAACAGGCTGCACGGTCGCAGACGGACAGGTGAGCTTGGACTACGAGGACACGAGCGGTAGCGGGCGGCGCGAGGTCTTCGACCGTCTGATCGTCGCCATCGGCCGACGCGCGAATACCGAAAATCTCGCCGCTGAAGAGGCCGGGCTGCTGCTCGACGAGTGGGGCATGGTGCACGTCGATGAGCAATGCCGCACGAACCTGCCCGGCGTGTATGCCATCGGCGACCTGGTACGCGGGCCGATGCTGGCGCACAAGGGCTCGGCCGAAGGGGTGATGGTCGCGGAGCTCATCGCCGGCCGCGCCGCAGCGGTGAACTACGAGGCGATCCCGTCAGTGATTTACACCGAACCGGAAATCGCCTGGGTGGGCAAGACCGAGCAGCAACTGCGCGCCGAGGGTATTGCGTACCGCAGTGGGACGTTTGCGTTTGCGGCCAACAGCCGCGCCCGCATCCGGGGCGAGACCGCAGGCCGAATCAAGATCCTGGCAGAGGCGGTCAGCGATCGCGTGCTGGGCGTACACCTCATCGGCCCGCAGGCCTCCGAGCTCGTCGCCCAGGCGGTGCTCGCCCTGGAATTCGGTGCCGCGAGCGAGGATCTTGCGCTTACGGTATTTGCCCATCCGAGCCTGTCCGAGGCCGTGCACGAGGCCGCGCTCGCGGTGTGCGGTGAGCCGATCCACGTCGCGGTGAGGCGAAGAGAAAAGAACCGAGAGGGAGAAGAGTAAACGCGGTGCTTAATTTGTGGCCAAGCTGCTGCTCTCGGCGCTGCCGATCGTGGCGGCCTGGGAGATCGCCAAGCGCCCCCGCGTGTTCTCTCTGTGACGGTGGTCTTCGCGGCCTGCCGCTGACTTCTATTCTCGCGAGGGGTTGGCTCTACAGCGAGACGCGCGACAATCTGCGCATCAGGCAGTTCGCGCGCGACATTTTTCTTATCGTCCCCGTATCGCTCGTCTTCTTCGTCCCCTTTCTGCTGGAACGACAGACCCAGCTCGGCTTCATCGCCAATCTGCTGATCGGAATTGCGCTGCTGGCCGCAACAGCGTGGGCACCGCGCCGCCTCATCCCTTGAGGCGGCGCGCGCCCGGCGCCTTACTGTCCTTGGGGCCGTTACCGACGCGTCCCTGCGCGACTGCTGTACGCTGAATCTTGCGCTTGACCGAGGGGGTCGCCAGCCGGCACTTGCTCTGGCGGGCGCGCCCCCAATCGGTGAGCAAACCAAAAAATTCCTCGGCCGGCAGCGGGGCACTGCAGTAGTAGCCCTGCGAACCGTCGCAGCCCTGGCGGCGCAAAAACTCAAGCTGGTCGCGCGTCTCCACGCCTTCGGCCACCACGCGCATGCCGAGTGTGTGCGCCATGGCGATGATGGTGCGCACGATCGCCGCGTCGTTCGGGTCGCTTGCGAAATTGCGCACGAACGTGCGGTCGATTTTCAGGACGTCGATCGGAAGGCGCTTGAGATAGGAAAGCGAAAAATAGCCGGTGCCGAAGTCGTCTACCGAGAACGACACGCCTAGGTCGTGCAGCATGTGCATCGTGTCCACCGTCGCCTCGACATCCTTCATCAACAGGCTCTCGGTGAGCTCGAGATCGAGATAACGCGCCTCAAGCCCCGTGTCACGCAAGATCCGGCACACGAAATCGGGGAAGCCCTTTTGGCGAAGCTGTTTGACGGAGATGTTGACCGCGACCTCCAAATCCGGAAAGCCGGAATCGTGCCATTGTTTGATCTGGCGGCAGGCCTCGCGCAGTACCCACTCGCCGATAGGCAAAATCAAGCCGGTTTCCTCGGCGATCGGAATGAACTTTGCCGGCGAGACGCTTCCCAGCTCCGGGTCAGTCCAGCGCAGGAGCGCTTCCATGCCGGTGATGCGGCCGCTCTTGAGGTCCACCTGCGGCTGGTAGTGTAGCGACAACCCTTGGCTCGCCAGGGCCTGGCGCAGGCCGGTCTCGATCCGCAGCCTTCGCCCGGCGCGCGCGTTAAGCTCGGCGGTGAAAAACTGGAAGTTGTTCCTGCCCGACTTCTTGGCAAAATACATGGCGGCATCGGCGTTCTTGAGTAGCTCCTCGGGGTCGTGCACGTCGAAGGGATAGATCGTGATACCGATGCTCGTCGAGACGTAGAGGTCGCGGTCGCCGAGGCGGAACGGCTGTGCGAAGCAGTCCACGATTTTGCGCGCCACGCGCGCCACGTCGTCTATGTGCGCCACGTTGGCGAGCACGATCGTGAACTCATCGCCGCCCAGCCGCGCGATCGTATCGCCCGGGCGCAGCGCCTCCGTCAGGCGTGCGGCCGCAGTCCGCAGCAGCTCGTCGCCCGAGGGGTGACCGAGGGTGTCGTTGACGTACTTGAAGCGGTCGAGATCGAGGATCAGGACCGCGACCAGGCGCTGCATGCGGTCGGCGTCGTACATCGCCTGCTTGAGCCGCTCGATGAGCAGCGCCCGGTTCGGCAGTCCCGTCAGTGGGTCGTGATAGGCGAGGAAATTGAGCCGTTCCTCGGTGCGTTTGCGTTCGCTGATGTCCTGGATGATGGCGACGAACAGCGGCGGCGACTCCTGGCGCATGAGCTGCAGTTGCACTTCGACCGGATACTCGCTGCCGTCCTTGCGCCGGTGCACGGTGCTGAAACTGAGGCGGTCCTTGTCGCCGGCGCGCAGCGGCGCGATCAGCGCCTCGAACAATTCGCGGTCGAATTGCGGTTTGATGTCGAGCGGTGTTAGCTGTTGCAGCTCCTCCATCGTGTAGCCGAGGTTCTGACGCGCCCCGCGATTGACCTGCACAAAGCGCAGGCTGACGGCATCGAAGATATAGATCTCGTTCAACGAGTCCTCGAGGATACGGCCGAGGCGGGCGATCTCCTTCTCGGCCCGCTTGCGCTCGGTGATGTCGCGCCCGACGGAAACGAAATGGGTAATGCGGCCCAGCGCGTCCTTAAGCGGCGAGATGGTCTTCTCCTCGTAGTAAAGCGAACCGTCCTTGCGGCGGTTGATCAATACCTGCTTGAACGGCTTGCCAGCAAGAATGGTTTCCCACAGCAGCTTGTAGAACTGATCGCCGTGCCGCCCGCTCTTGACAAGGTTCGGTTTTTTGCCGATCGCCTCGGCGGCGGAATAGCCGGTGGTCTGCTCGAAGGCCGGGTTGACGTACTCGATCACACCGTCTTTGTCCGTCACGATCACCAAGTCCGCGGTCTGTTCGATGGCGCTGGCGAGCGTGCGGATACGCTCCTCGGCGCGGCGCGAGACGGTCACGTCGCGCACCACCTCGAGCACCTCGTTCGGCCCGCAGGGCACGTGCGCGCCTCGTAGTCGCGCGGCTCATCCTGTACCACAAGCCGGTACTCGTGGATCTGCACCTCGCTGCGCTCGAGCGCGCGGCCGATCAGGCGCAGCGATTCCTCGGCCACCGCGGGCGGCAGGACGTCGGTCGCCTTCTTGCCCAGACACTCGGCCGGCGGCACGTACGTGGGGAACCCCGCGGCCGGCTTGCAGTCGAGGTAGGTGCCATCGCCGCGGATGCGAAACAGCAGGTCCGGCACCGCTTCGAGCAGCGCCCGCAGCTGCGCCTCCCGCTCCTTGAGCGCGGCCTCGTTCGAAGCCGCTCGCCGGTTGCGGCCAAGGCAGGCGCCAAGCGCGCTCGTGCGCGTTACCGCGCCGGTGAAGCGGCCGCCCTCGTCCAGGACCGGCAGCGCGTAGAGGCGCTGCGTATCCAGGCGCGCCAGCACCTCTTTGATTTTGGTATCGAGCAAGACCGCTTCCACCGACGGGCGCGGGAGGAGCTCGGCGAAGATGCGCCCGGGGTGACGCGCAACGTCCTGCGCAATCACGAGCCCGAGGAATTGCTCGCCTTGGAGAGAGAGCGCCCCGTCGCTGCGCGGCTGTGCAAAGACGGCGTAGAGATGTTCCGCGTTTTGCTCCGCCGGCGGGCGATCTTCCTTGAAGACCCGCGCGACCTCGGTGAGGGCATCGCGCGCGGTGAGCGTCACGGCACCTCGTCTTGCACCGTGACCTCGGCCTCGAGATCGAGGTGCAGCACTTCCTCCGGTCCCATCAAGGGCTTGACATGCTGCAGGACAAAGGCGACCAGCCTCTGGCGCGGCACGCGCCGCAGGATGGCCGCGCGTACCAGGATGTCCACTCATCACATCATCCTCGACCACGATGTGCTCGAAGGGTTGAACGACCAGCAGGTCGAGCGCCCGGCGCATGGCGGTGCAGCCGATCGGTGAACGCTTGCCAAGCACAAGACCGTCATGAATGGGCGAAATCCCGAACTCCCGGACCCGTGCGGTAAGGAGGTAAGGAGGTGCTTGCTGTTCCGCTCACTGACGCGAGGCATGTGATCATTTCTTTATTTTTGTGCCTTTGAATTAAAGAGAAATAAGACAATATTGCCGGGCAAAAACCATCCGTTTACGAAGGTGCATGAAGCAATTTCCATGCCATTACTTGTGTTTTTGCGTGCTTTCGCACCGGCGAACGCCTCGCCACGGACGGCGAGGCTGGGGCGGATCGAAGCCGAGCTGTGGCGCCCGGGACGGCAGGAATGGCGCGCCCAAGAGGATTCGAACCTCTGACCTTCGGCTCCGGAGGCCGACGCTCTATCCAGCTGAGCTATGGGCGCGAAAAAACTATAGGATAATCGCTGACTTCGGGGGCGTCCATCCAGAGCGGTTGGCATATCAATCATTTAGGCTATACTAATGCCCGTTTTTTGTCCGTCCGCTGGCCCCGGGCGGGAGTCCAACCCTTTAACCACAGTGTGTTTTGCAAGGAATCATCTATGAGTGATCGCGAATTCTTGAAGTTTTTCTCTGGCCTGATCGGTGCCCTGGTGGTTCTGACGGTCATCCTCATTATCGTCGCCAACATGATCGCTGGAAACGGCCAGAAGGCCGCTGACGAGAAGGCGGTCGCCGAGCGCATCAAGCCCGTGGGCGAGGTCGTGGTCGCCGGCAGCAGCCCAGTGATGAACGCGCTTATCCCGCCGGCGATTGCCGCGAGCGCTGATAAGGGGAAATCGGTATACAACTCCACTTGCGCCGCCTGCCACGCGGCCGGGGTGGCCGGTGCGCCCAAGCTGGGCGACAAGGCCGATTGGGGACCGCGCATCGCCCAAGGCAATGCCAAGCTCTACGAGCACGCCCTCAAGGGTTTCCAGGGCAAAAAAGGCTTCATGCCCGCCAAGGGCGGCAATGCCGCGCTCCCAGATGTCGACGTGAAGGCGGCCGTGGACTACATGGTCTCGCAGTCGAAGTAACCGACACCGCCGGCTCGGTAGGGCGCGACGAAAAAGCGGCCGCAAGGCCGCTTTTTCTTCGGGATCCGGATACCGTGTAAGCCTCAATTCACCAGCGGCCGATCGAGGCAGCGATACTGGATTGCCTCGGCGAGGTGCGCCGGCTCCACCCGCGGCGCGCCGGCGAGATCCGCGATGGTTCGCGCGACCTTGAGGATACGGTGATAAGCGCGCGCGGAGAGCCTCAAACGCGCGATTGCCTGTTTGAGCAACTGCCGGCCCTGCGCGTCGAGCGCGCAGGCCGCCTCGATTTCCCGTCCGTCGAGCGCCGCGTTGGGGCGCGCGTTGCGCGCGTACTGGCGTGCGCGCGCGAGCTCCACCCGGGCACGCACCTGTAGCGAGGTCTCGCCGTCATGGCCGCGCGCGAGCAGCAGCTCGTGCGGCACCGGTGGCACCTCTACGTGCAAATCAATGCGGTCGAGCAGCGGCCCGGAAAGGCGCGCACGGTAACTCTGGATGCGGTCCGGCGTGCAGCGGCAACGTCCGCTCGAATCGCCGAAGTAGCCGCACGGGCAGGGATTCATGGCAGCGACGAGCTGGAAGCGCGCCGGGAATTCCACGGTGCGGGCGGCGCGCGCGATGGTGATGGTGCCGGACTCGAGCGGCTCGCGCAGCACCTCGAGCACGCGCCGGTCAAACTCCGGCAGCTCGTCGAGAAACAGCACGCCGTGGTGCGCGAGCGAGATCTCGCCCGGGCGCGGATGGGTCCCGCCGCCAACCAGCGCCACGGCGGAGGCCGTGTGATGCGGGGCGCGAAATGGGCGGCGCCGCCACTGCGCGGGCGTGAAGGTATTATTAAGCGAATGCACGGCGGCGCTTTCGAGCGCTTCTGCATCGGTGAGCGGCGGCAGAAGCCCCGGCAGGCGCGCGGCGAGCATGCTCTTGCCTGTCCCTGGCGGCCCGATGAAGAGCAGGCTGTGGCCGCCGGCTGCCGCGATTTCGAGGGCACGTTTGGCGTGCGCCTGGCCTTTCACGTCACTGAGGTCGGGCAGGCCATCGGCCTGTGCTGCTGGGCCAGCGCTTGCCGGCGGCGGCGCGAGGGGCCGCACGCCTTGGAGGTGGGCAGTGACGTCGAGCAGATGCGCGGCGGCCAGCACCTGCACATCGCCGGCGAGTACCGCCTCCGCCGCGCTCTCGGTCGGCAGTACGAGCGTGCGGCGATGTGCGCGTGCCTGAAGCGCGACCGCAAGCGCGCCACGAATCGCGCGCAGCTCGCCGCTGAGCGCCAATTCGCCGAGAAACTCGTAGCGGTCCAGGCCCGCGCGCGGAATCTGGCCGGTGGCGGCAAGGATGCCGATGGCGATGGGGAGGTCAAAGCGCCCGCCCTCCTTGGGAAGATCGGCCGGGGCGAGGTTGATGGTGATGCGCCGGGCCGGGAACTCGAAGTGCGCGTTGAGCAGCGCGCTGCGCACGCGCTCCTTGCTTTCTTTGACCTCGGTCTCGGGTAGACCCACGATGGCGAGCCCCGGCAGGCCGGGGGTGAGGTGCACCTCCACCGCGACCGGCGGCGCCTCCATTCCCAACTGCGCACGGCTATGGACGACGGCGAGTGACATGGTTCATCCGTGAATCGTCATTCGTGCACCGTGGCTCGTTGAGTGGCTGGATGCTTTTACGCGTCACGGCTCACGATTCACGAATCGCTGTTTTTGGCCAGCTTCTCTTCCAGCTCCATGATCTTCTTCTCGAGGCTCTCAAGCCGCTTGCGCGTGCGCGCAAGCACCTGCTCCTGTACTTCAAGCTCCTCGCGCGTGACGAGCTCAAGCCGGTCCAACACGCCTTGCAGCGCCGCGCGCAGGTTTTTTTCTAGGTCCTGCGGGCCGTGTGGTAGCGCGTTCGTCACCGCCTCCACGATTCGGTCAAAGGTCTTGGCGTCAATCATGCGGCAATTATACGGGCAGCACATGGCTGCGGTCTTATGGCGGTCTCCCAGTTTGACGGGTTGGCAAATTAGCATAGATCGAACGGCTGCACAAAAACGGTGCGACTTGTCCGCGGCGACGTCCACGATGGTGCATAACAGGTGAAATTGCTTTGTGCGTATTTAGCAAGCCCATGTTTTGCCAACGAAAGTCGGTCTGGCACGGAAGCTGCTGTGACACGCGTTCAGTGAAGTGTCTCGAGAATGATCTTGCAGTTTGACCACCCTAAAACTTGTTTGCCATTGACTGTCAGTGAGGAAGAGACCATGAGTCATCTACGCAGAAAGATACTGGTCGTGGCTGTTTCGGCCTGCGTTGGTGCCGCAGGCATCAGCACAACCGCCGCTGAGGACAAGAAAATGCTGGATAAGCCTGGCGTCCCGACGCTTGGGCAAGTGATGAAGGCGAGCGGGATCGAGATCTCAGGCTATATCGATACCTCCTATACGTATCTCTCGGGCAGCGGCAGTTTTACGAGCGGCACGGCCAACCGCGTGTTTGACACGGAGCGCAGTAGCCTCAACCTCCATATGCTTGATTTGACACTGGCGGCCCTGCCCGCGGAGGGTTTCGGTGGGATGGTCAACCTGAGCGGGGGTTCGGATGCCAAGGTGATCACACCGGCTGGCACTACGAACGATGAGTTTGACGTGACCCAGGCCTATGTGCACTACGCCAAAGGCCCGTGGATGGTCATCGGCGGCAAGTACGGCACGCTCTCCGGCGCCGAGGTCATCAAGAGTCCTGCGAATACAAATTTTTCGCGTTCAATCCTGTTCGGCTACGCGGTCCCGTTCACACACACCGGCTTACGCGCCTACTTCACCCTGGACGGCAACGCCGCCTCCCCGGATGGCAAGCCGACGTTCGTCTTCGGGATCAATAACGGCTGGGACGTGCTGAAGGAGTCCCAGCAGGCTGCGGCCACGGATGGCAGTCTGGCAGACGGAAAAACACTGGAATTGGGGTTTAGCATGGCCCCGTCCAAGCTTGTATCGCTGGCCGCCTCGATCTACAGCGGCGACGAATCCGCGGGTGCCGCCACGAGCGACCGGCGCGATTTGATCGACGTGGTGGCCACCTTTACGGTCAGCGACGCCTTCAGCTTTATGCTGAACTTCGACACGGCCAAACAGGCGAAGGCACTGGTCGGCGGCAGGGACGCCAAGTGGAACGGTCTAGCAGGCTACGCGAACTACACGTTGAGCGATCGGTGGCGACTGAGCGTGCGCGCCGAGTACTTCGACGACAAGGACGGTTTCCGCACAGGTGTGATCCAGAAGTGGAAAGAGGCTACGGCCACCCTGGCCTATATGCCAAGCAAGAACGTGGAGCTGCGCGGTGAGGTGCGTTACGACAAGTCGAACGTAAATAGCTTTAATATGCCGGACGGTACTACCAAGGACAATCAGTACTCGATCGGCCTCGAGGCTATCTACAAGTTCTAGCAAGTCCCGGAATGTGCGCAGGCGTACGGTACGTCGACCGCGCTCCTGCCTGAGGAGGAAACATGAAACTCGTCACTGCCATCATCAAGCCTTTCAAGCTCGACGATGTGCGCGATGCGCTCGCCGAGATCGGCGTGCAGGGCATGACCGTCACCGAGGTCAAGGGCTTCGGGCGCCAAAAGGGCCACACCGAGCTGTACCGCGGCGCAGAGTACGTCGTGGATTTCCTGCCCAAGGTGAAGATCGAGGTCGCTATAGAGGCCAAGCAGCTCGACCGCGTGGTCGAGGCGATCACGAAAAGCGCGCGTACCGACAAGATTGGTGACGGCAAGATCTTCGTCTTCGATCTTGAGAACGTCGTGCGTATCCGCACCGGCGAAACCGGCAAAGACGCGCTGTGAGAGACTGTGGGAGATACCGCAATGAACCGAGTCGATATTATGAAAAAGCTCCTCGGCGCGCTGAGCGCCGTATTCCTCGTCGCCTTGCCGTGGCTCGCCTTCGGCGAGGAGGTGGCTGCGCCGGCCGCGGCCGCTGTCAAGCCGGTGGCCAACTCCGGCGACACCGCCTGGATGCTGACCTCTACGGCGCTGGTGCTGCTGATGACCGTTCCGGGGTTGGCGCTCTTCTACGGCGGCATGGTGCGCGCGAAGAACGTGCTGTCGGTCATGATGCAGTGCTTCGCGATCACCGCGCTGGTGACGGTGCTCTGGTCGCTGTACGGCTATAGCCTCGCGTTCTCGACCACCGGTATGGAGAAGGGGGTGACCAATTTCCACTCGTTCTACGGCGCGCTCGACAAAGCCTTCCTCCGCGGTGTCACGGTGGAAAGCCTTACCGGCGCGATCCCCGAGACGGTGTTTCTGACCTTCCAGATGACCTTCGCCATCATCACCTCAGCGCTGATCGTGGGCGCCTTCGCCGAGCGCATGAAGTTTTCGGCCATGCTACTGTTCATGGGGCTGTGGTTCACGGTGGTGTACACCGCCATGGCGCACATGGTCTGGAGCGGCGATGGCGGTTTCATGTGGGACATGGGCGTGCTCGACTTCGCCGGCGGCACAGTGGTGCACATTAACGCCGGTATCGCGGGGCTCGTGGCGGCACTGGTGCTCGGGCCGCGCCAGGGCTATCCCAGAATCGCCATGCCGCCCAACAACCTGGCCTATACCCTAGCCGGGGCCTCACTGCTGTGGGTAGGCTGGTTCGGCTTCAACGCCGGCAGCGCGGTGTCGGCTGGCAGCGCGGCCGGCATGGCCATGGCCGTGACCCAGATCGCCACGGCCGCCGCAGCGCTCTCTTGGATGTTCTCGGAGTGGCTGGCACACGGCAAGCCTACGGTGCTTGGTATCGCTTCGGGGGCGGTCGCGGGTCTGGTGGCGATCACCCCGGCCTCGGGATTCGTCGGTCCCATGGGATCCCTGCTGCTTGGGGTCGCCGCCGGCGTCGGCTGTTTTCTCGCCTCGACCAAGCTCAAGCGCGCGCTCGGCTACGACGACTCGCTCGATGTCTTCGGTGTGCACGCCGTGGGCGGCATCCTCGGCGCGATCCTGACCGGTGTATTCGCCACCTCGCTCGACGGCCTTAAGGTCGGCGTGCTCGCGATGGGCAGCCAAGTCTGGATCCAAATCAAGGGCGTGCTCATCACGGTAATATTCGTCGCCATAGCGAGCTACGTGCTGCTTAAGATCGTGGACTGGATCGTCGGCCTGCGCGTGAGCGAAGAGCAGGAGACCGAGGGCCTCGACCTTGCGCTCCACGACGAGCGCGGTTACAACCTGTAGCGGAAGCAGACTCATGTCGGTGGTGTGTACGGGCGCCGCAAGGCGCCCGTTTTTTTCAGGTACGAGGTTCGAGATAGGGGGATGAGGCAAGATATTCAATCGCTTGTATCTCGCGCCTCGCTCCGTGCACCTTTTGTCAAGGCATCATCGTCAGCCTAGGTTGCCAGGGCTCGTTGTTGATGAGCACCTGTCCCAGGCGCACGTTCAGGCGCAGCTTGTAATCGGCACCGTCGCGCACCAGGCGGCGGGTCAGATCGTCGCCCGCCAGGTAATGCGGCAGGACCTGCTCGGTGATCTGCACAAGCCGCTCGGGCGTAAGCCGGGTCGCTTGCGCCTCGCTGATCAGCCCGCGGTGGGCGTAGTCCTGGATTTCCTGGCGTACGCGCGGTAGGTACCAGCGTGCGAGCAGCCGTGCGGGCACGGTGAGCTCAGCCTCGCCCTTGAGGGCAGCGACCAGCAGCAGTGGGTTTTCAGCGACGTTGAGTCGGCTGCCGTCGAGCACGAACTTGGCCTGGCCGCGGATCTCGTCGGCGCCGATGCGCAGGCTGAGGGCAGTGACCTCGAGCACCGGAGTGTTCTTGGCGAGGCTTGCGGCGAGCTCCAGGGTCTTGGCTAAGATAAGGTGCGAGGTTTGCTCGGCCGGCATGTCACGCCCGGTGAGGGCGCTGAGCTCTGTCTCGAAGCGCGCAAGCTGCGCTGCATCAAGCCGCCGTACCGTCATGGCCAGCCGCGCAGGGCCAAGCGCCTGCCCAGCGACCGTGGCGCTATCGAGCTCGTAGGTAAGTGCAAGCGTCACGTTTCGTCCCTCGGGCGTCGCGGCAGAGACGAAGCGCAGACCGCGCATCTCGATGAAGGGTGCGATCGCGAAGGTATCGACCGCAAAGCGACTCTCGCCGAAGAAGTAGCCGCCGACTCCACGCGCGAGACGGGAGTCCAGGCTGAGATTGTCCAGGCTCATGCCGCTTACTGATATGCCCTCGGCGAGGGGAGCAGCGCTCAGCGACAGCCCCGGAGTGTGCACCGCAAGATCGAGGGTCTTGCCAAGCGCGTCGAAGCGTAGCTCCCCGTGCAGGCCACGCCAGTCGAGCGCGCCGCGATCGAATTGCGTCCGCAGGGCGCTGTGCGCGAAGGTGGTCATGCCGGTCCCGTCGAGATGGATAATTGTGTCAGTAACGAGCGGAGGCAATTGCGCCAGAACCGCAAGCGGTGGCATGTCGCCCGCTCCAGCGGCGGCGGGCGATAGGCGCAGCTCAATGCGGCTTCTGGCCAGGGCGCGTAGCGGCTTCCAGGTGATTTCCCCGGCCAGCCACCGGTCGAGCGGCAGCGGCCCGTGACTGATCTGGTGCATCATAACGATGTCGAATGGCAGCCCTGGCATGCACAGCACGGTTTCGGCCTCGGTCGCGAGCCAACCGCGTTCGATCCTCTGGCTCGCCACAGTCATCCCCACACTGCGGCCAAGGCTTTCCACCTGCGCGCGGAAGGCTTTCTCGATTTCAAGGCCGAACCAGTAAGGCAGGCCGCCGCCGAGCAGGGCGAGCGGCAGCCCGAGAACAACGGCGACGATGAGGCCGTTTCGTTTCATGGCGGTCTGCCCCCGTCGCTATGTACGATAGCGACGGTCATGCGCACCGCTCACAGGCTGCGGTGTGTGCCGTCGCAGTGCGGCTTGTTGCCCGAGCGCTTACAGCCGCACAGTGCGACCTGGGCGCGCTTGTCGAGCGTGAACGCGATGGGTGTCAGGCCTGTGCCCTGGTGCGATCCGTCGCAGAACGGCTGGTTCTTCGAGCGGCCGCAGGCGCACCACCAATAAGTGCCAGCATCGAGCTCGAGCAAGTAGGGACCTTTTTGGGCGATCAGCGCATCGGTCATGTTCAAGTCTCTTGATCGGGTGGAAGGATTTATCGCGGAATTCTATACGAGCCAGGCGCACCCGCGCGCCGCCCCCCGCGATGACCCCCTTGTCAGGCCAACGAATGCATAAGGGCCTGGAACAGAAACTCGGGAGCGGCGAGTGCGGCACTGTGGACACCGCGATTGTAATAACGTGTGGCGAATCGTTTGGCGACCGCGGCCTCTTCGCGAAAACCCGAGAGCGCAGCGTCTTTGCAGGCAAGAGTCGCGCTCCACCACCCGGAGGGATAGGTGCACTGAGGGAAGTGCAGCGTAGCCACGTCGAGAAAGCCGGCGGCGCGCATCCGCTCGTGCATGGCACGGATCAGTCCGGAATGGAACAGCGGCGACTCGCTCTGCGCCACCACGATGCCGCGCGGCCCGAGCCGCTTGTAGCAATGGCGGTAGAATGCTTCGGAGTAGAGCCCGGCGGCTGGTCCGACCGGGTCGGTAGAGTCCACGATGATCACGTCGTAGCGGGCGTCTGTCTCGGCCACCCAGCGGATGCCGTCGGTGAAATGAAAGCGCGCGCGCGGGTCGCCGTTTGCTTCGCACAGCGCAGGAAAGTACTTTTCCGCTACACGCGTGACGCGCTCGTCGAGCTCGACCTGCTCGGCGAGCTCCACGATATCGTGCTTGAGCACCTCGCGTAGCGAGCCACAGTCTCCGCCGCCAACGATGAGCACCCGCTTCGGCTGCGGGTGGGTGAAGAGTGCTGGATGCACCAGCATTTCATGGTAGATAAAGTTGTCGCGGTCAGTGACCATGACCAGGCCGTCCAGGGTCATGAGACGGCCGAAAGCCTCGGTCTCGTACACCTCGATGCGCTGGTAAGGGCTCTGTTCGTCGTGGAGCTTGGCTTTGATCTTGAGGGAAAGGGCCGAGCCCTGCCCGGCCCATACCTCGGTATACCAGTTTTCGTCCAGGGCCATGAGTCGCGTGAGCAGCAGTTTTGACTCGCACGATTGTAATATCTTCCACTTGCCACTCGCTACTCGCTACTCGATACTTCGTGCCATGAGCGACTGGAGCATTGAGCGGGCGCGCGAGGCCTACAACATCGCGCACTGGAGCCACGGCTACTTCGATGTAAACGAGGCCGGCCATCTCGTCGCCCACCCCCACCCCCAAGCGGCTGCGTCCGCGCCGGCCGTTGATCTCTACGAACTGGCGCGCACATTTCCGGCGCACGACCTCAAACTGCCGGTGCTGGTCCGCTTCTCCGGCATCCTGCAGCACCGTGTATACAGCCTGTGCGCCGCCTTCGATGCGGCTATGGCGCAGTGCGGCTACCGCGGCCGCTACATGGCGGTCTATCCCATCAAGGTCAACCAGCAGGCAAGCGTGGTAGATGCACTCCTCGAGGCGGGCGGCGACCGCATAGGCCTTGAGGCTGGCAGTAAGCCTGAGCTGCTTGCAGTGCTCGCGCGTGCGCGCGAGGGCGGGATCGTGGTGTGCAACGGCTACAAGGACCGCGAGTATGTGCGGCTGGCGCTGATCGGAAACGCGCTCGGGCTGCGCGTACACATTGTGATCGAGAAGCCCTCCGAGCTCGAGCTAGTGTTGAACGAGGCGCGCGCGCTGGAAGTGGCACCACTGCTTGGTGCGCGCGTGCGGCTCGCCTCGATCGGCGAGGGCCATTGGCAGAACACCGGTGGCGAGAAATCCAAGTTCGGGCTGCAGGCAGCCGAGGTGCTGCGCCTGATCGAGCGACTCAAGGAGGCGGGTCACGTGCAGGCCCTACAGATGCTGCACTTTCACATGGGCTCGCAGATCGCCAACGTGCGACACATACAAGCAGGCATGCGCGAGGCGGCGCGCTACTACGCGGAGCTGCGCGCCGCCGGCGCGGATATTCGCGTGGTCAACGTGGGCGGCGGGCTCGGCGTGGACTACGAGGGCACGCGCTCGCGCAGCTTCTGCTCCATGAACTACACCCTGCAGGAGTACGCACACAATATCGTGCGGGCACTTGCTGAAATCTGCGCCGAGAAGTATCTTCCCCACCCCGACATCGTGAGCGAATCCGGCCGAGCACTGACCGCACATCATGCCGTGCTCATTACCAACGTCATCGAGGCCGAGCAGGCGCCTGGGCCGGATTCGGTCCCGCCGCCCGCGCCCGGCGAGCCGGCGATCGTGCGTGACCTCTATCAAGCGCTCGAAGGTGTCGCGCACCGCTCGGCGCTCGAGGCCTATCATGACGCCGAATATATGCTGTCCGAGGCACGCGCCATGTTCAACCACGGTGTACTCAGCCTCGCGCAGCGGGCTCGCGCCGAGCGCATTTACTACGCACTCGCCTGGCGCGTGCGTGAGCGGCTCGACCCGGCCATCCGCGCGCATCGCGAACTCATTGACGAGCTGAACGAGAAGCTCGCCGACAAGTACTTCTGCAATTTTTCGCTCTTCCAGTCCATGCCCGACCACTGGGCGATCGAGCAGATCTTTCCGGTAGTCCCGTTGCACCGGCTGGGCGAGCCGCCCGTGCGGCGCGGGGTGCTTGAGGACATCACCTGCGATTCCGACGGCCGCGTGAACCTGTATGTGAACGACGACGGCGTGCACACTACTTTGCCCCTGCACCCGCTGCGCGCGGGTGAACCTTACCTGCTCGGGATTTTTCTCGTCGGGGCCTACCAGGAGATCCTCGGGGACATGCACAACCTTTTCGGCGACACGGATTCTGTGCACGTGGAGCTGGACGAGGCTGGCCGCCCGAAGCTTACCCACGCCATGCGCGGCGATACGGTGGACACGGTGCTACGTACCGTGCACTTCGACCCTCAGGCACTGCTCGCCGCCTACCGCGCCAAGACGGGGGCCGCCACCTGGCTCGCCGCGGACCGGCGCGAGGCCTATCTCAGCGAGCTGGCCACAGGGCTCAAGGGGTATACCTATCTTGAAGACTGAAGAAAGCGTTTAGTACTGCTCAGCTTGCTTCTTGACCTTCAGCCGCAGCGGCCGGATGCCCAAGTCCTTGAGCCGTGCAGCGGCTGCGTCCAGGTCCTCGAGCCGAGGGTAGGGCCCGAGGCGCACGCGGTGAAACTCGCCCCTGTCCTCGATCACAACCTTCTGGATATGTGCCTCAAGCCCGAGGAGCGCAAGCCGGGCCTTGAGCTCATCGGCCTCCTGGAAGCTTGCGTACGAGGCGGCCTGCAGTACGTAGCTTACCCCCTGCTCCTGCGCCCGCGTGGCCTTCTTCGGCGGCCGCACCTCGTGCTCTGACAGCACGGTCTCGGTCTCGGGCAGGATGGTATAGAAATCGAACTTGGGCTTGGCGATCCGGGCAGGCTCGGGCCCCTTACTCGCGGTGGCCTCCTGCGGCGCGCGGCCGGCGAACATCCCGCCTAACCCATCGCGGCGAATCAGCAGCTCGATCGCCACGACCGCCGCGATGCCGATAAAGAGCCCGAGCAGCAGCCACAGCCAGTTGGGCATGGGCCTGCGGCGCGATGAGGCGTCGGGACGGCGGCGGCGGGGTTGAGACATAGGCAAAGCAGTGAGCTGCTGGTAGCGGGTTTATACAAAGTATAAAGATGAGCTTCCTTGCGGCTAGCGGCTCGCCACGTTTACATGCTCTCCGGCGCCGATACGCCCAGGAGCTTCAAGCCATTGGCAATGACCTGGCGGACCGCGGCGATGAGGTCGAGGCGTGCCCCGCGCAGCGCCGCGTCCTCCACGAGAAAGGTGTGTGAGTTGTAATAGGTATGAAAATCGCGCGCCAGCTCGTAGAGGTAGTGCGCGAGTTGGTGCGGCGCATAGGCGAGCGCCGCCTCCTCGACCAGCTCCGGGTAGCGCGCCAGGCTCCTCATGAGTGCCTGCTCTTGCGGCTCGATAAGGCGTGCCAGCTCGGCCCGTCCAGGATCGTAGGACAGCCCCTTCTGCCTGAGCTGGCGAAAGACGCTGCAGACGCGCGCGTGCGCGTACTGCACGTAGTACACCGGATTGTCGGCCGATTGCCGTTGGGCGAGGTCGAGATCGAAGTCCATGTGCTGCTCGCTACTGCGCAGCACGTAGAAGAAGCGCGCAGCATCGTTGCCAACCTCGCGCCGCAGTTCTCTCAGTGTGACGAATTCGCCGGCGCGTGTGGACATCTGTACCTTCTTGCCGCCGCGATAGAGCACCGCGAACTGTACGAGCAGTACGATGAGGCGCTGCGGGTCGTCGCCGATCGCCGCGAGTGCGGCCTTGATGCGCGGCACATAACCGTGGTGGTCGGCACCCCAGACATCGATGACGCGCTCAAAGCCGCGCTCGAGTTTGTCGGCGTGGTAGGCAATGTCGTGGGCGAAATAGGTCTTCTGGCCGTTTTCGCGCACCAGCACCCGGTCCTTCTCATCGCCGTAATCGGTGGAGCGGAACCAGAGCGCCCCGTCCTTTTCATAGGCGTGTCCGGAAATCTTGAGACGCTCGATCACGCGCTCGGCGGCACCGGTCTCGACGAGTGCGCGCTCGGAGTACCAGCAATCGTAAAGCACGCCAAACTCTTCGAGGTCGTTGCGGATGTCGTCGAGGATAATGCTCAGCCCGAAATCGAAGACCTGGCGGTAGGCCGCCGCCCCGAGAAGGCATTTGGCCCGTTCGATGAGTGCATCAATATGTTTTTCCTTGTCACCGCCACGGGGTTCGTCAAGTGGTATGTTCGCGAAGACCTCGGCCGCCGGCCGGCAGAAACGCTCGCCATGCTCACGGTGCAGGCGCGCGGCGATATCGTAGAGGTAGTCGCCCCGGTAGCCGTTGACCGGAAACTCAAACCGTTCCCCGGCGAGCTCGAGGTAGCGAAGCCACACACTGACGGCAAGGATGTCCATCTGCCGACCGGCATCGTTGATGTAGTACTCGCGGTGCACCTCGAAGCCGGCGGCCTCAAGCAAATTGGCGAGGCTCGCGCCGTAGGCGGCCCCGCGCCCGTGTCCCACGTGCAGCGGGCCGGTGGGGTTGGCGGAGACGAACTCGACCTGCACGCGGCGCCCGGCGCCCAGTCGTAAGCGCCCGTAGGCTTCGCGTCTTTCCAGGATCTCGTGGACCAGGGCGTGATAGGCGCTCGGGTTCAAGAAAAAATTGATGAACCCCGGCCCGGCGACCTCCACTCGGTCGACGTGTGCCGAGGCGGGTAGCGCCTGCACGATCTGCTGGGCTAGCTCGCGCGGCTTTCGCTTGAGTTTGCCGGCCAAGGCCAGGGCGACGCTGCTCGCGTAATCGCCGTGCCCGCGTGCGCGGGCGGGTTCGACCGTGACAGAGTGATCCAGGTCTGCTGGCAGCGCGCCCATGGCCTTAAGCCCAGAGAGCGCCTGCGTGAGCAGTGCTTCGATATGGTGTTTCACGGGATCAGGGGATTTCCAGCCGCTGCCACCAGCACATGTCTGGGGGCGTGGCGAGATCGAAGAACCGTGCGGATTTTATTACCTCAGGCAGGAAAATCACAGCGCACGCATCAGCGGTCGTCGTCTTCGCCTTGGGCTTCGAGCAGTGCCTCCAACTGTTTGAGGCCGGCGCGGGGCATGGGCCGACCGTCTACGGGCGAAAGCGGCGGTTCCCGCGCCTGACGAGGGGTGAATACGACCAGTTCGATCGGCCGAGCGTTGGCAGTGAACCGGTAAGTGGGCAAGACCTCGCTCCTGTCGCCACCGAAACGCAACCGCCGCACGGCCTGCGCGAAGGGGATGCGGTGCTCGAACAGCCACAGGCCGATCTCCTCGGGAGTCTGCGCGCAGACGTGCAACTGAATCTCCGAGGCGGACGTGACCGTACCGCTCAGCACGGGTCCGGTCAGGCGGGGCTCAAAGCGTGCGAGAAACCGCATCGCCTCGGCTGCCACACGGCGCAAATCTCGAAGCTGCTCATCAAGCTTACGGCCGTGGAACAGGGTCAGATGCGCACGCAGCGCCGCCTCGATTTCACGGTTGCTGGGCAAGTGCTTGGCATCAGGCAGGTTGAGGCGGATCAGGGCCTTGCGCTTGGCGGTGGCGAAATCGCCTACCCCCTCCTCGGCCATCAGGCGCGCGGCCATGACAGCGATTCGCGTGCGCAGGTGTTCGATGGCATGCGCCCCGCGCAGGCTGTGGACACGGCGATGCTTAGCGCTCATGAGATCAGAAGAGCTCGCGGCGTACGTTTTCGGTCTGCGGCGCCGGCGGGCCGAAGGACGCGGCGCCGGCCTGTGTTTCGGCTTCGCCAGGGATGTCTACACCGACTACCTTGCCCTCAACGAAGTACTCCTCGATGGCCAGTGGATCGTCTGGGTTCGCGGGCTTTCCGGTCTCGCGGTGGATCGTGAGTTTGATCACGCCCGGCGGCGGCATCAAAGGTTTGTCTGGCACGTCCTCGAGTGCAGTGCGCATGAAATCCACCCACATTGGGAGCGCCGCGATTGCGCCGGTCTCGCCACGACCAAGCGGCTCGGGCTGATCGTAACCGACCCAGGTGGTGGCGACGATCGTGCCGTTGAACCCTGAAAACCAGGCGTCACGGTACTCGTTGGTGGTGCCGGTCTTGCCACAGAGGTCCTTGCGCCCAAGCACGAGTGCACCACGGCCAGTGCCGTCACGGATCACATCGCGCAGCATGTCGGACATGAGGAAGGCGATTTCCGGGGGGAGCGTGCGCGGCGCCGCCGCTCCAGCGCTCCGCGGCGGGGCAAGCATTGTCGGCTGCACCGCCAAAGACGGGGAGTTCGCCGCAAAGGGAACGCATTCTTGGCACACAACCGGCGGAGCCGTCTGCTCGAGGACCTTGCCTTCGGTGTCCTCCACGCGCGTGATGAAGTACGGCGTGATGAGGAAACCGCCGTTGGCGAACACCGCAAAGGCGCGTGCCATCTCGAGCGGGGTGACGCTCGCCGTGCCGAGCGCAAGCGAGAGGTTGCGCGGCAACTGCTCGGGCCTAAAACCGAAGCGCTCAAGGTAGTCGACTGCGTACGACGGACCGATGGCGCGCAGCAGGCGAATGGACACGAGGTTGAGCGATTTGGCCAGCGCCTCGCGCAGGCGCGTGGGACCGAAGAACCTTTTGCTGTAATTCTCCGGCCGCCATTCGTCCTCGAGCGTGGCGTCCTCGATGACGATGGGTGCGCCACTGACGAGTGAGGCGGGTGTGAAGCCCCTTTCCAGGGCTGCGGCGTAGATAAACGGCTTGAGCGAGGAGCCCGGCTGACGTTGCGCCTGCGTGACGCGGTTGAAGCTGCTCTGGTAGAAATCGAAGCCACCGGCGAGCGCGAGGATCGCTCCGTCGCTTGGGCGCAGCGCCACGAGCGCCCCGGCCACCCGAGGAATCTGCGCGAGGCGGAAGCTTCCGGGTTGAAGACCGTTCTCCGGTTCCGGTTGCTCAATGCGCTCGAGGTAGACGATGTCGCCGCGCTTGAGTATGTCGGTGGCCTTCTTGGGGGCTGGCCCGGTCGTGTTTTCGTCCACGTACGCACGGGCCCAGGCGAGCCCAGCCCAATCAAGTACTACGCTCTGACCGTCCTTGGTATAGACGCCTGCGGCCCGTTCCTGCACATCCAGCACCACCCCTGGCACGAGCCCGCCTGTGACGCGATAGTCCTTGAGCACGTCGTCCAGCCGCCCGAAGTCTGACTCGTCATCGAGCGCGATGTGACCGGCCGGTCCGCGCCAGCCGTGACGCCGCTCGTAGGCAAGCAGCGCCTTGCGCAGTGTGCGGTTTGCGGCGCGCTGCAGCCGACTGTCTATGGTGGTGTGGACGTGGAAGCCGCCGGCGTAGGTCTTCTCGTCGTAAGTGGCGAACATGTGCGCGCGCACCATCTCGGCGACATAGCCCGCGTCGAGTTCATAGCGAATCGGATGTTTGCCCGCTGTGAGCGGCGCGGCTCGTGCCGCCTGGTATGCCAGTTCGTCAATAAAGCCGAGCGCGCGCATGTTCCGCAGCACATAGTTGCGTCGCGCCATAGCATTTTCCGGATTGGAGATGGGGTTATCGCGTGACGGCGCCTTAGGCAGCCCCGCGAGCATGGCTATCTCGGGCAGCGTGAGCTCCCCGAGGCGTTTGCCATAGTAGACCTGGGCGGCGGCGGCGAAACCGTAGGCGCGATGTCCGAGGAAGATCTTGTTGACGTAGAGCTCGAGGATCTCCATTTTCGTCAGTTCGCGCTCGATCTTGAAGGCGAGTAGGATTTCCTTGAGCTTGCGCGTGTAGGTCTTCTCCGGGGAAAGAAAGTAGTTACGCGCCACCTGCATGGTAATCGTCGAGCCGCCCTGGGAGGCTTGGCCGGTGCGCAGATTGTTCCAGGCAGCGCGCAGGATGCCGGCGAAGTCCACACCGTGGTGGTAAAAGAAGGCGTGGTCTTCGGCCGCGAGAATTGCCTGGATAAGCATTTCGGGCACTTCTTCGATTTCCACCGGGATGCGCTTCTCCTCTCCAAATTCGGCGAGCAGTTCGCCATCGGCGGCATAGACCCGCATTGGCACCTTTAGGTGAGTCTCGGCAAGGTCTTCGATGTCCGGCAGGGTGGGTAGCAGCAGCAGCGCCACGAACGCGATGGCTAGTACGCTGAACGCCAGCAGCGAGAACAGCGCGAGCAGTGCAAGCTGCCAGAGGCGGTTTGGCAGGCGCGCGCTCAAGCGGGCGAGCAGGCCCGGGCTAGGCTGGGGATCCGTCATGGAGGACAAGGCTTTTGGGGAAGCGGCGCGCGGCGCAAAGCTTTCTGCCTACCCGCAGTATAAACCCAAAGGGGGTATGCCTGAACCGCAGTTTGTCATTTAGATTCGTCATGGTCTATAGTTGTCATTGCTATTTCATGTTTCTTATAGGCTTCGAATATAACTAGTTGATATAAAAAGAGGAAATCGTGCTAGGGTTGGAGGGATTCTTCACAAAGAAGAAGCCGCCCTTGATCGGTATCGATATCAGCTCGTCAGCTGTCAAAGTGCTCGAGCTGAGCAGGCAGGGTGAGCACTACCGCGTGGAGCGCTATGCGGTCGAGCCGCTGCCGCAGAACGCGGTCGTCGAGCACAAGATTGCCGAGGTCGAGCAGGTCGCTTCGGCCGTTCAGCGCGCCGTCAAGCGTTCGGGTACGCGCCTCAAACACGTGGCGGTGGCCGTCCCCGCCATCCACGTGATCACCAAGAATATCCGCATGCCGGCCAAGATGACCGACGAGGAGCGGCACGCCCAGATCGAGATGGAGGCCGACCACTATATCCCTTACCCCCTGGATGAGGTGAACATCGACTGGAGCGTACTTGGGCCCTGCGAGGCCAACCCCGACGAGGTGGAAGTGCTGATGGCTGCCTGCCGCAAGGAGATCGTGGACGACTATGTGGCGGTGGTGCAGGAACCTGGTTACATCCCCTTGGTGGTGGACGTCGAGACCTTCGCTATGGAGAACGCCTTTTCCCTCATCGCCCAGCTCATGCCGGGCGGCGGGATGGAGAAAACCGTGGCGGTGCTGGACGTGGGCGCAACCACCACGACGATCAACGTGATCCATAACACCCGCTCGGTCTATACCCGTGACCACCCCTTCGGCGGGCGCCAACTCACCGAAGAGATCCAGCGCCGCTATGGACTATCTTACGAAGAGGCGGGGCTCGCCAAAAAACAGGGTGGACTGCCGGACAATTACCAGACCGACGTGTTGCGCCCGTTCATGGAAGCTATGTGTCAGGAGATTATGCGCGCGCTGCAGTTCTTCTATTCTTCCACCCCATTTAACAGCGTGGACCAGATCCTCCTGGCCGGCGGCTGCGCACAGATCGCCGGGATAGACGAACTCGTCGCTGCGCGCCTCGGCGTACCGGCGATCGTGGCCAACCCCTTTGTCGCCATGTCGCTCGCCTCGCGCGTCAAGCCGCAACTGCTTTCCAATGACGCGCCCTCGCTCATGATCAGCTGCGGGCTGGCGCTGAGGAGTTTTGATCCATGACCACGCGCATCAACCTCCTGCCGTGGCGCGAGATGCGCCGGCGGGAGCAGGACCGTCAACTGCTTACCATCGCCGTGGCGGCATGGCTGCTCATGGGTGTGCTCGTGTTCTATGCCTATTATCACGTCGGCATCATGATCGAGAACCAGGTCGCCCGAAACAAGTATCTGCAAGACGAGATCAAGAAGGTCGAGGAAGAGATCAAAGAGATCGCCGACATCAAGAAGAAGCGCCAAGACCTAATCGCGCGCATGAACATCATCTACCAGCTCCAGGGCGACCGCAGTCGTGTTGTGCGCATCTTCGACGAGATCGCCCGCCGCCTGCCCGAAGGAGTCTATCTGACTACGATGAAACAGACCGGCGGTGCGCTCGCCCTGCAGGGCGTGGCGCAGTCCAACGGCCGCGTGGCGGCGCTGATGCGCAACCTCGCCGCCTCGGAGGTTTTCCTCGAGCCGGAGCTCGAGGTCATCAAGGTCAAGCAGCAGGGTGGTGACCGGCTAAGCGAGTTCTCGCTCAACGTAAAACCGCAGGTCAAACAGGACGAGAAAGGAAACGGAAAGTGACGCTTGACGATCTCAAGAATCTCAACGTCAACGACATCGCCACCTGGCCGGTCCCGATCAAGATCGCCGGGATCGCCGTGATATGCGTGGTGATCCTGGTCGTCGGTTACTTTGCCTTCATCCAGGGAATGCTGGCAGAATACGAGGCGGAACAGAACCGGGAAAGCCAGTTACGCGAGACCTACCTCGGTAAAAAGGCGCTGGCCATCAATTTGCCCGCCTACAAGCAGCAGATGGAGGAGATGGAGCAGACCTTCGGCAGCCTGCTGCGCCAGCTGCCCGATTCCACCGAGGTCCCCGATCTGCTCGTCGACATTACCCAGGCCGGGCTCGGCCGGGGGCTAGAATTCGTCGTATTCAAGCCGGAGAAGGAACTTCCCAAGGAGTTCTACGCCGAACTGCCCATCTCGATCGAGGTGAAAGGCAGCTACCATGAGCTTGCGCTCTTCGTCAGCGATGTCGCCTCCCTGCCGCGCATCGTCACCTTCGGCGATATTCAGATCGGTGCCGAGAAAGACGGCCGTCTCAAGATGATCGCAAAGGCCAGGACCTACCGCTACCTCGAGGAGAGCGAGATCGCCAAGCGGTCCACGCCCCGCAAGAAGGGGGGCCGATGAGCCGGCTTGGTCTTGTCCTGGCAGCGCTCGCCTTACTCGCGCTGGTGGGCTGTGGCAGCGAGAATCTTGATGACGTGCGCGAGTTCGTGCGTACCGCGCATGCGGATAAAAAACCGCGCGTCGAGCCGCTGCCTGAGATCAGGATCCAGCAGAGCTTCACCTACAGTGCCGCCAACCTGCCCGACCCCTTCGCTTCGTTCAATGTGAGACCCCACATCGGCAAGGGCGGTATCACCGGGCCCGATCCCAACCGGCGTCGCGAGCCGCTCGAGGCATATCCCCTTGACGCCCTCAAGATGGTCGGCACGCTCACGCGTGGCAAGCAGGCCTGGGCGGTCATCCAGGCGCCGGACGGGACCGTGCACCGCGTCAAGGTGGGCGACTACATGGGACAGAATTCCGGCCAGGTCGTCCGGATCAGCGAAGAGAAGGTCGAGCTTATCGAGCTCGTTCAGGGACCGCTCGGTGATTGGGTCGAGCGCGAAGCCACCCTCGCCCTTCTCGAGTAACCGCTTTTCAAGGGTGAAACCATGAGCCATCTCACGGAAGCAATCTGGAGTCGATGCATTCTACTAGGCCTACTCCTTGCCCTAGGTCTTGCCGTGACGGGCGTCAGTCGGGCTGGCGAGATCCTCTCGCTTGCCTGGGAGGAGGGGGGCGACAAGCCGGTCCTGCGTATTGGTGTTCGGGGCGAGGCCCTTTACCAGGCCCAGAGCTTGGAAGAGGGCCGGCGGCTGCGCCTGATCTTCCCCGGCAGCAGCATGGGCACGGGGCTCGCCGAGCTGCCCGGCAAAGGCCAGGTCAAGGGGGTGTATCCCTATCTTGCCGAGAACGGCACCAACGTAAACATAGACATGCTCCTTACTGGGCCAGGCCATCTTGAAGTGGAAACCGTCGCCGACGGCCTGCGCGTGCGCGTGGCAGCCGCTGAGCCCACCGCTACGGCGGCAGCGGGGGAATCCTCTTCCGTGGCGCCACCCCCCGTCTCAGTGGCGCCCGTCGCCGCACAAGATGCCAATGCGATCGAGGATATTTTTTACGCCAAGCTCCCTGGTGATCGGGTTCAGATTACCCTGAAAATGTCGAGAGCACCAGACGAGCCGAATACCTTTACGATCGCCAATCCGGCGCGCATCGTTCTGGACTTCCCCCATACACGTGTGAAGATGCCTAAGCCGAGTGTCGCGCTGCACGACGGTGCGGTGTCCAAAGTAATTGCCGTCGAGGCCGAAAACCGCACGCGTGTGGTGTTAAACCTGGTCAAGCCCGTGGGCTACCGCAGCGAAGTACAGGGTAATAACTACGTCCTGATCGTGGACGCACCAACGTCGGCCATCGCCGGCGCCGCCGAGCCCAAGGTGACGCGCTTCGCCGGCCGCCGCAAGGCTGGCAAGTACAGCCTGGTGAACGTAGATTTCCGGCGCGGAACCCAGGGCGAGGGTAAGATCATCGTTACCCTCTCGGACCCGGCCGTCGGTATCGATATCCGCGAGCAGGCTGGCGAGATCGTCCTGGATTTTCTGAATACCTCGGCGCCCGAGGGCTTGCAACGCCGTTTGGATGTCGTGGATTTTGCGACCCCGGTGCAGACCATCGATACGTTCGTGCAGAACACGAACACCCGCATAGTGATCACGCCCAAGGGCAAGTACGAGCACGTTGCCTACCAGGCGGGCAATGTTTTTACCGTGAGCGTCAAGCCCGTCGTGGAGAAAGAGGGCGAGAAAAAGGCTGACGAGTTTGGCTACATTGGCGAGCGGCTCTCGCTCAATTTCCAGAACATCGAGGTGCGCGCGGCGTTGCAGGTATTGGCCGACTTCACAGGGTTGAATTTCGTGGTCAGCGACACGGTCAGCGGTAGCCTCACCTTGCGCCTCAAGGACGTGCCTTGGGACCAGGCACTTGACATTATCGTGGATGCCAAGGGGCTGGCCGTGCGCCGCAAGGGAAACGTGATCATGGTCGCCCCGGCCGCCGAAGTGGCCGCCAAGTAGAAGGCCGCCTTCGAGGCGGCCAAGGCGGCGCTCGAGCTTGAGCCGCTCGTCTCCGAGCTCATCCAGATCAACTATGCCAAGGCCGAGGACATTGCCAAATTGCTCAAGTCCATCAAGCCTGTGACAGCGGCCGGCGCGGCGGTCCACCCGGTGTTCGGCCCGCAGGCGACCGGCGAGGCGGTGCAGGCCGCTACCGAGTCGAATACGCTGCTTTCGCCGCGCGGCCAGGTGACCGTAGACGAGCGCACCAACTCGCTGCTCATCCAGGATACACCGGCCAAGATTCGCGAGATCCGCAAGCTCATCGCCCAGCTCGACCAACCCGTGCGCCAGGTCATGGTGGAAACACGCCTGGTCGAGGCGACCGACACCTTCGCCAAGAGTCTGGGCGTACGCCTCGGTGGCATCAAGGACACCCAGCCCGGTGGCACGAGCAATTTTCTCGGCAACAACTCCCGGATTGTCACGGGCAAGGTCGAGGTCATCCCACAGGCGATCGACCCAGCCAACCCGAGCTTCGAAATGCTGCCGAGCGGCCAGGTGGTGAACCTTCCGGCCTCGAATCTGGGCAAATTCGCCGCCGCGGCCTTGTCGGTCACCTTCTTCAAGGACTACGGGCTGCTTAACCTCGAACTCTCGGCCCTCGAGCAGGAGGGCAAGGGCAAGATCATCTCGAGCCCGCGTGTGATCACCGCCAATCAGAAGAAGGCCGTGATCGAGCAGGGTCAGGAGCGGGTGTTTACGACCAGCGTACTGGGCGTTGGATCCGTCGTCACCAAGAAGGCAACGCTCAAGCTTGAGGTCACTCCGCAGATCACGCCCGACGAGCGGGTCAATCTGGACGTAGTCATCACCAAGGACAACTTCGCCGATGCGGTCACCGGCCTGCTCAACGTCAAGCAGATCCAGACCAACGTATTGCTCGATAATGGCGAGACAGTCGCGATCGGCGGCATCTTCGAGCAGGACGCGAATGACACCAAGACCCAGGTGCCGTTCTTCGGCGACCTGCCGCTTCTCGGCTGGCTGTTCAAGAACAAGGAAAACCGCGACAACAAGACCGAACTGCTCATTTTCCTCACCCCGCGTATTCTTTCCGAGCAGTTGAGCAGCATGCGCTAGCCCGAGCCGGCAAGTGAAAATCCCCGCCCGCTTGATTTATCGCGGGCTTGCTGGCATACGTGCTTTCGTGGCAAAGGGCGCGGGCAACATCTTCCTGATCGGGCCGATGGGGGCAGGCAAGTCCACCGTCGGGCGCTGTCTTGCCGGCTTGCTCGGCAAGCGGTTCCAGGACAGCGACCAGGAGATCGAGGCACGCACCGGCGCGTCCATCGCGCTCATCTTCGAGATCGAGGGTGAGGCAGGCTTCCGCCGGCGCGAGGTCGCCGTGCTCGAAGAGCTCACCGCGGGCGATAACCTAGTGTTGGCCACCGGCGGCGGGGCCGTGCTCAGCGAGGAGAACCGGCGGCGGCTGCGCGAGCGCGGCACGGTAGTCTATCTGCACGCCCCGCTTGAGACCCTGCTTGCGCGCACGCACCGCGACAAGAACCGCCCGCTGCTGCAGACCGCCGACCGGCGCCAGACGCTCAAAGAGATACTCGCGGTCCGCGATCCCCTCTACCGCGAGGCCGCACACCTCATCGTGGAGACCGACCATCGCCCACCCATGATGGTGGCGCGAGAGATCGCCCGCCGCCTCGCGGCCCTCAGCGCGCATGAAAACACTGCGAGTTGACCTTGGTTCGCGCAGCTACCCGATCCACGTCGGGCCAGGATTGCTTGCGCGTCCCGAGTTGGTCGAGCCGCACCTCGCCGGGCGGCAGGTGGCCATTGTCACCAATGCCACGGTGGGTGCGCTCTATCTCGAGCGGGTGCGATCGGGGCTGGCGCGCTACGAGCCACTGACCATCACTTTGCCGGACGGCGAGCAATACAAGACGCTCGAGGTGCTAACACGCATCTTCGATGCCCTGCTCGAGGCGCGCTGTGACCGGCATACCACGATTCTTGCGCTCGGCGGCGGGGTCGTCGGCGACATGGCCGGCTTCGCCGCTGCCGTCTATCAGCGTGGGGTGCCGTTTATCCAGATGCCGACTACGCTGCTCGCCATGGTGGACTCCTCAGTGGGCGGAAAGACCGGTGTCAACCATCCGCTCGGCAAGAACATGATCGGCGCCTTCCACCAGCCGCGTGCGGTGATCATCGATACCGACACGCTCAGTACGCTGCCCGAGCGCGAACTCTCGGCTGGACTTGCCGAGGTTATCAAGTATGGGCTGATCCGCGATGTCGATTTTTTCAATTGGCTCGAGGCGCACCTCGACGCGCTGCTCGCGCGTGCCCCCGACGTCCTCACCGAGGCCATCCTGCGCTCCTGTCGCAACAAGGCTGAGGTGGTGGCGGCCGACGAGCGCGAGTCCGGCCTGCGCGCCATCCTCAATTTCGGCCATACCTTCGGTCACGCCATCGAGGCGGGTGTTGGCTACGGCCAGTGGCTGCACGGCGAGGCCGTGGCGGCCGGCATGGTGGCTGCCGCCGAGCTCTCGCGGCGTTTGGGTTGGCTGAGCAGCGAGGACGTGACGCGCATCACAGCCCTGATCGCGCGCGCGCGCCTGCCGGTGCGTCCGCCCGCTGGCCTCAGTGCGCAACGCATGCGCGAGCTGATGAGCGTGGACAAGAAGGTGCGTGCGGGAAAGCTCAGGCTCGTTCTGCTCAAGCGTCTGGGCGAGGCGGTAGTCACCGATGACTTTTCGCCCGAGGCGCTCGATGAGACGTTCGCCGCCCTGCGCGCGCACAGCGGCATGACGTCTCATGAGCGGCCCTGGCGTCCTGGCGGTTAACAAGTTTCGGGTTTTTTAGAATTCCTATGGTCTTGGCTCCCTACGCCGCCCGGGACGAGTGGTCACGCGGGCGCCGCTACCCGGAGCCGAAGCCAGGCTATCGCGGCGAGTACCAGCGCGACCGCGACCGCATTGTCCACTGTGCGGCCTTCCGCCGTCTTGAATACAAGACGCAGGTGTTCATCAATCACGAGGGCGATCTGTTCCGTACCCGCCTGACACACACGCTCGAGGTGGCGCAGATCGCCCGTACAGTGGCACGCGCGCTCGGCCTCAACGAAGATCTCACCGAGGCGATCGCGCTCGCCCACGACCTCGGACACACGCCCTTCGGGCATAGCGGGCAGGACGCGCTCGATGCCTGCATGAAGGCGTACGGCGGCTTCGAGCACAACTGGCAGTCGCTGCGCGTGGTGGACGAGCTCGAAGAGCGCTATGCCGAGTTCCCGGGACTGAACCTGACCTTCGAGACGCGCGAGGGCATCCTCAAGCACTGCTCGCCTGAACACGCCCGCGCGCTCGGCGAGCTCGGCGCGCGATTTCTCGAGCGTCGCCAACCGTCACTCGAGGCGCAGCTCGTCAACCTCGCCGACGAGATCGCCTACAACCACCACGACGTGGACGACGGCTTGCGCTACGGCCTGCTCGAGGTGGAGGCGCTCGAGCAGTGCGCACTGTTCGCCGAGCAATACGCGGCGGTGCGCTCGCGTTATCCGCAACTCGATGCGCGCCGCGTCATACACGAAACCGTGCGGCGCATGATTAACCGCGTGGTGACAGATCTCATCGAGGAGAGCCGCCGGCGCATCGCCGCAGCGGGAATCGCGTCCATCGAGGACGTACGTGCCTGTCGCGCGCCGCTCATCGCCTACGGTGAGACGGTCAGCGCGCAATCGCTCGAGCTCAAGCGTTTCCTGCGCCGCCATCTATACGCCCACCCGCATGTGCAGGAGCGCAGCCGCAACTCGGCGCGCATTGTGCAGGAACTGTTCACGGCCTTCATGGAGGACATCAAGCGCCTGCCACCCCAGTATCTGATCAAGGCCCGCGCTTGGGAGGCCGAGCGCGGCCTAGGCGGGCGGGCGCGCATCGTCGCGGATTACATCGCCGGCATGACCGACCGCTTCGCCCTGCGCGAGCACGTCCGGCTGTTCGGTGGCAGTAGTCCCCCGGTGCCTTAGAGCGGGCAAACCAGCTCTCTTCTTGTTCGCTTGAGTGCCGCAACCTGCCGCTTTGTCGCCCTTTACCGGGCTGTTGGTCGAAACCAAACGCCGCCACATTCCATTGAATGGGCAAAAAGCCGCCGGTATACTCTTTTGCCCTTTTATGCATGCGCGCGGCCGGTCGGGCCGAGCCGGTGCGCGCACAAGAGATTTCTACCCTTGGCCTCTACCAGAAGTGGGTGACCGGCATTGGAACCTTCCCAACCCCACAGTCGACGCGGCCTGTACGATCCGCGCTATGAGCACGACGCCTGCGGCGTGGGCTTCGTTGTGGACATCAAGGGCCGCAAGTCGCACGCGATCATCAAGCAGGCGCTCACGATTCTAAAGAATCTCCAACACCGTGGCGCCTGCGGCTGCGAGGAGAACACTGGCGATGGGGCTGGCATCCTGATCCAGCTCCCGCATACCTTTCTGCGGCACGCGGCCGGCAGAAGCGGCATTCGTCTCCCTGAGCCTGGACGCTACGGCACCGGGATCGTGTTCCTGCCACGTGACCCAGCGCAGGCGCGCTACTGCGAGTCAGTCTTTGCGACCATAGTAGCCGAAGAAGGACAGCAGTTGCTCGGCTGGCGCGACGTGCCGAGCGACGACACGCATCTCGGTCCGACCGCGCGCGGCAGTGAGCCGGTCTTCAGGCAGATCTTCATCGGCGCGTCCGACGGTCTCGGTCCCGATCCCCAGGCCTTCGAGCGCAAGCTGTACGTCATCCGCAAGCGCGTCGAGCACGCGATCGCAAGAAGCGACTTGTCCGAGCGCGCGCTGTTCTACATCCCGAGCCTGTCGAGCCGCACCCTCGTGTACAAGGGCATGCTGATCGGCACGCAGCTCGAGCGCATGTTCCCGGACCTGAGCGACGCGCGCATGGAGACGGCCATCGCGCTCGTGCACCAGCGCTTTTCGACCAACACCTTCCCGTCCTGGCCGCTCGCGCACCCATACCGCTACATTGCGCACAACGGCGAGATCAATACGCTGCGGGGTAACATCAACTGGATGCGTGCGCGCGAGGCACTGTGCCGCTCGGCGCTCTTTGGCGAGGATCTCAAGAAGCTTTTCCCAATCGTGGTCGAGGGCGGCTCGGACTCGGCGACCTTCGACAACGTGCTCGAGTTCCTGCACATGGCCGGCCGGCCATTACCGCACGCCATCCTGATGATGATCCCTGAGCCGTGGAGCGGGAATGAGACAATGGACGAGGAGCGAAAGAGCTTTTATGCCTATCACGGCTGCTTGATGGAGCCCTGGGACGGACCGGCCTCGATCGCCTTCACCGATGGCACCGTGATCGGCGCGGTGCTCGACAGGAACGGGCTTCGCCCCTCGCGTTACGTCGTCACCAAGGACGGCCTGGTGGTCATGGCCTCCGAGGTCGGTGTGCTCGATATTCCGCCCGAGAACATACTCCTCAAGGAGCGTCTGCACCCAGGCCGCATCTTCCTGGTGGACACTGCCGAGGGACGCATCGTGCACGATGAGGAGATCAAGCAGGCCTACGCGCGCGAACATCCTTATAAGGAATGGCTCGATCGCCACCTCCTGCCGCTCAAAAACCTGCCAACCCCGGACTACGTGCCTGAGCCCGATCATGCTACCGTGCTGCGCCGCCAGCAGGTCTTTGGCTACACGCACGAGGATCTGCGCCTGTTGCTTGCACCCATGGCCCAGCGGGGCGAGGAGCCGATCGGTTCCATGGGTAACGACGCCGCGCTCGCGGTGCTGTCCGACCGGCCGCGCTTGCTGTACGACTACTTCAAGCAGCTCTTCGCGCAGGTCACCAACCCCCCGCTCGATGCAATCCGCGAAGAGCTGGTCACCCAGATCGCCACCCCGCTTGGTGCCGAGGGCAATCTACTCGAGCCAAGACCCGAGAGCTGCCGCCAGCTCTGGCTCGATACTCCAATCCTCGACAACGAGGAGCTGGCCAAGATCAAGCAGCTCGACCGGCCGGGATTCAAGGCGATCACGCTTGCGATCCTCTATCCAGTGGCCGAAGGTGCGCCGGGGCTCGCGCGCGCCATGGACGAGCTCTGCCAGGCGGCCTCCACGGCCATCGAGCAGGGCTACACTTTTATTATCCTTTCCGACCGCGGTGTAGACGAACAGCGCGCACCGATCCCGGCACTGCTTGCGCTCTCCGGGATACACCACCACCTGGTGCGCACGGGCGCGCGCACGCGTGTGGGTCTGGTGGTCGAGACCGGCGAGGCCCGCGAGGTGCACCACGTAAGCCTACTCATCGGCTACGGCGCCGGTGCGGTCAATCCCTATCTTGCCTTCGAAACCCTCGACGACATGATCCGCCAGGGACTGCTGAACGGCGTGGATCACAAGACCGCAGTCAAGAACTATATCAAGGCACTCAGCAAGGGCGTGGTAAAGGTGATGTCCAAGATGGGCATCTCCACCATCCAGTCCTACCGTGGCGCACAGATCTTCGAGGCCGTGGGACTCGATCACGCCGTCGTGGATAAGTACTTCACCTGGACTGCCTCACGGATCGCCGGCATCGGTCTGGACGTGATTGCTGCAGAGGTCGCTGCGCGTCACCACCGCGCCTACCCCGAGCGCCCGCGAGCCGAAGCGGACCTGGAAAACGGCGGCCACTACCAGTGGCGGCGCGACGGCGAATACCACATGATCAACCCCGAGGTGGTGGCCAAGCTCCAGTTTGCCGCACGCACTGGCTCGTACGCTGCTTACAAGGAGTTCTCGCGCGCCGCCGATGGTGAGGCACATCGGCTTGCCGCGCTGCGCTCTCTCCTGACGTTTAAATTCGCCGAGCAGCCGATCCCGATCGAGGAAGTCGAGCCAGTCGAGTCCATTGTCACGCGCTTCGCTACCGGCGCGATGTCCTATGGCTCGATCAGCATCGAGGCCCACGAGACGCTCGCAATCGCCATGAACCGCCTCGGCGCGCGATCCAACTGCGGAGAGGGCGGCGAGGATCCAGAGCGCTATGGGACCGAGCGCAACTCGCGCGTCAAGCAAGTGGCCTCGGGCCGCTTTGGCGTGACCAGCCACTATCTCGCCAACGCCACCGACCTGCAGATCAAAATGGCGCAGGGCGCCAAGCCTGGCGAGGGCGGGCAGCTGCCCGGGCACAAGGTCTACCCGTGGATCGCCAAGGTGCGCTACTCGACCCCCGGTGTCGGCCTAATCTCGCCACCGCCGCACCATGACATCTACTCGATCGAGGACCTGGCGCAGCTCATCTACGATCTCAAAAACGCCAATCCGCAGGCGCGCATCCACGTCAAACTGGTCTCCGAGGTCGGCGTCGGCACGATCGCCGCCGGTGTCGCCAAGGCGCATGCCGACGTAGTGCTGATCTCCGGCGACTCGGGTGGCACGGGCGCGAGCCCGCAGTCCTCGATCAAGCATGCCGGACTGCCCTGGGAGCTGGGCCTGGCCGAGACCCAGCAGGTCCTCATCGAGCAGGGACTGCGCGACCGCATCACGGTGCAGGTAGACGGCCAGATGAAGACCGGGCGCGACGTGGTGATCGCCGCGCTGCTTGGCGCCGAGGAGTACGGATTCTCGATCGCTCCGCTTATCACGCTCGGCTGCATCATGATGCGGGTCTGCCACCTCAACACCTGTCCGGTTGGCATCGCCACCCAGGATCTGCAGCTGCGCAAGCGATTCGATGGCGACCCGCAGTACGTGATGAACTACTTCCGTTTCGTCGCCGAGGAGGTGCGCGAGTATATGGCCCGGCTCGGTTTCCGCACGCTCGATGAGATGATCGGGCGCGTGGACCGGCTCGACGTGCGCCCGGCGATCGAGCACTGGAAGGCGCGCGGCCTGGATCTCTCCGCCATCCTTTACCAGCCCAAGCGCCGCTCGGGCACGGCGCTGCGCAAGCTGCGCGAGCAAAACCACGGGATCGAGTCCTGTCTCGACTCCACCACGATCATTCCGCTCTGCCGCCAGGCGCTCGAGAGTCAGACGCCCGTGGACATCATCCTGCCGATCCGCAACGTCAACCGCACGGTCGGCACGCTGCTCGGCTACGAGATCTCGAAGCGCTACGGGGCAGAGGGGCTGCCCGAGGACACGATTCGCATTCACTTCACAGGCTCGGCGGGCCAGAGCTTCGCTGCCTTCCTGCCGAAGGGCGTTAGCTTCACCCTGGAAGGGGACGCGAACGACTACATCGGCAAGGGTCTGTCGGGCGGTCGGCTTGTCGTTTATCCGCCGCGCCAGTCGACCTTCGTGCCCGAGGAGAACATCCTGATCGGCAACGTCGCGCTCTACGGCGCCACCAGCGGCGAGGCCTACTTCCGCGGCATCGCGGGCGAACGCTTCGCGGTGCGCAACTCCGGCGCGGTCGCCGTGGTCGAGGGCGTAGGCGACCACGGCTGTGAGTACATGACCGGTGGGCGCGTGGTGGTGATCGGCCCAACCGGCCGCAACTTCGCCGCCGGGATGTCGGGCGGTGTGGCCTATGTGCTCGACGTGAAGGGCGATTTCGAGCGCCGCTGCAATTCCGCCATGGTGGACCTTGAGCCACTCGTGGCGGCCGAGGACGTGGAGCTGGTCAAGGACCTGCTCAAGCGCCACGCGCGCTACACCGGCTCGACCGTGGCCGAACGGCTGCTTGCCGACTGGAAGGGCGCGCAGGCGAAATTCGTCAAGGTTATGCCCAAGGATTACAAGCGCGTGCTCGAGGCGATGGAGCGCGCACGTGCCACTGGTGTGCCCGAGGATGTGGCGGTGATGGAGGCGGCCCATGGCTAAGGTCACCGGTTTCCTCGAATACCCGCGCGCAAAGCAGCGCTACCGCCCGGTCGCCGAGCGCGTGCGCGACTGGAAGCAGATCATGCTCCCCTTCCCCCCGGACGAGCTCAAGGTGCAGGCCGCGCGTTGCATGGACTGCGGTATCCCGTTCTGCCACCAGGGCTGCCCGCTCGGGAACCTAATCCCTGACTGGAACGATCTCGTCTGGCGCGACATCTGGCGCGAGGCCATCGACCGCCTGCACGCCACCAACAATTTCCCGGAGTTCACCGGTACGCTTTGCCCAGCACCGTGCGAAGGTGCCTGCGTGCTTGGCATCAACGACGACCCAGTCAACATCAAGGCCGTGGAACTCGCCATCGTGGATTACGCCTACATGCAAGGCTGGATTAAACCGCAGCCGCCGCTGGTCGAGACCGGCAAGCGCGTGGCGGTCGTGGGTTCGGGTCCCGCAGGACTTGCCGCCGCGCAGCAGTTGCGCCGCGCTGGTCATCAGGTGACGGTCTTCGAGCGTGAAGACCGTATCGGCGGGCTGCTACGCTACGGCATCCCCGAGTTCAAGATGGAGAAGTGGGTACTTAACCGCCGGCTCCAGCAGATGCAGGCCGAGGGGGTGGAGTTCCGCACCGGTGCGCACGTGGGTGTGAACCTCCCAATCGAGCAATTGCGCCGCGAGTACGACGCCATCGTGCTGTGTGGTGGTGCCAGCCAGGCGCGCGATCTCCCGGTGCCGGGGCGCGAGCTCGCCGGTATCCACTTCGCCATGGAATACCTCACCCAACAGAACCGCGTGTGCGAGGGCGATGCAATCCCAGCCGGCAGCCGCATTGACGCCAAGGGCAAGCGGGTGGTCATCGTCGGCGGTGGCGATACCGGTGCCGACTGTCTCGGCACGGCGCATCGCCAAGGTGCCGCGAGCGTGTACCAGCTTGAGATCATGCCGCGTCCCCCCGAGCGGCGCACCTCGGACAACCCCTGGCCGCAGTGGCCATTCATCTACCGTACCTCGCCAGCGCATGAGGAAGGCGGTGAGCGGCTGTTTGCAGTCTCCACCAAGCGCTTCCTCGGCGACGCGCGCGGCCGGGTCAAGGCCCTGGAACTTGTGAAGGTCGAGGTAATGCACAGCCAGAACCGGGTGATATTGAACGAGGTGCCGGGCAGTGGTTTCGAGCTGCCGGCCGACCTGGTGCTGCTTGCCATGGGCTTCGTCGGCCCAGAGAGATCGGGGCTACTTGAGGCGCTCGGTGTCAAGCTCACCGACCGCGGCAACGTCTGGCGCGACGCGAACTGGATGACCTCGGTAGAGGGTGTTTTCGTCGCCGGCGATATGCAGCACGGCCAGTCGCTCATCGTCTGGGCGATTGCCGAGGGCCGCGCCGCTGCCGCCAGCGTGGATCGCTACCTCATGGGCTACACCGACCTGCCTGCACCGCTGTAACCGCAACCCACTCAACGCACAGGAGCAGAGAAAATTTTTTACAATCGAGGGTCTCTGCGACTTTGCGGCTTTGCGTTGGGTCTTCCCATATGCCTGAATTAAAAAATGACCGCCTCCTGCGCGCGCTCTTAAGGCAGCCGGTGGATGTCACGCCCGTGTGGATCATGCGCCAGGCCGGCCGCTACCTGCCGGAGTACCGCGCGCTGCGCGAGCGGGCGGGTAGTTTTCTTGCGCTGTGCCGCACGCCCGAGCTCGCCTGCGAGGTGACGCTACAGCCGGTGCGGCGCTTTGCGCTCGATGCCGCGATCCTGTTCTCCGACATCTTGACAGTCCCCGACGCGATGGGGCTGGGGTTGTATTTTACCGAGGGCGATGGCCCGCGCTTTGCGTACCCCGTGCGCAGCCCAGGGGACATCGCGCGCCTCGCCGTGCCCGACCCGGAGCGCGAGCTGCGCTATGTGCTCGACACGGTGCGCCTCGTACAGCGCGAGCTCAACGGCGCACTGCCGCTAATCGGTTTCGCCGGCAGTCCCTGGACGCTTGCTACCTACGTTGTCGAGGGCGGCAGCAGTCGCGATTTTCGCGTGGTAAAGCGCATGATGTTCGACGCGCCGGCGCTCCTGCATCGACTGCTCGATACACTCGCACGCGCTGTGGCAGAGTATCTCAATGCACAGATCGCCGCCGGTGTCCAGGCGGTGATGCTTTTCGACACCTGGGGCGGCGTGCTCACCCCGCGCGACTACCGTGAATTCTCACTCGCCTACATGCGCGAGGTCATCGCGCACCTCGAGCGCAGCCACGGCGCAAAGCGCGTGCCAGTGATCCTGTTCACCAAGAATGGCGGACAGTGGCTCGAGCAGCAGGCGAAGAGCGGTGCCGACGCCCTTGGCATAGACTGGACCACGGACCTGTCCGATGCGCGCGCGCGCGTCGGACAGCAAGTCGCGCTGCAGGGCAACATGGATCCCTCGATCCTCTACGCCTCGTCCGCACGCATCCGCCGCGAGGTGGAGGCGATCCTCGCTAGCTACGGGCCGGGTCCTGGCCATGTCTTTAACCTCGGCCACGGCATCGCGCAGGACGTCGAGCCAGAGAAGGTCGCCGTGCTCGTAGAGGCCGTGCACGAACTTGGCCGCAAGAGCGCCTCCACCCGCAGCACGGCCTGATGAAGAGAGGGCGCGGCGCCCGCGCGCTTGTTTCACGCGTCTGCGTACGTTACTCGTGGTCATATGCTTGCACGTCAGGCGAGCGGGGCCATTGCCGCCGCATGTATCTGCCGTGCAGCAATGGGTAGTGGCTTGTCCTCGCATGAAACGAAGGGTGATTCCTCGAATACGCCCGCTCTTCCGCCAGGACAACCGTCTACTGCTGTTTGGCGACGCCGGGGCGGCAGGCGGGCCTTGAGGGGGCAACGGAGTCGCAGACGGTGTGTGCGGTTTAAGGGCTATCCAAGATCCTCGGTTATACTTCTTGTGCTTGCGCCTTACCTCTCATGCCATGACTACCCCTTGCCCGTTCGAAAAAGTCATTCTCTGCGGACGCGGCAGCTGCAAGCATGCGGAGCGATTCGCGGTCGGCGAACACCTCGCTGTCGCCTGTATCTCGCCGGTCGCCTACCATAACTGCCACACGCTGCTTGCGCTGCTGCGCAGCCGCGCCCGCTTCGCGCTCAAGGCCCCGAGCGCGGCATCGCCTTGGCCGTTCGGCAAAGAGATGCGCGTGATGCTGGGCGGTCTAGCCAGTCTGAAGCGGTTGCTCACTTCCGGAAAGCAATGCGGGCAGTCTGCGGTTACAAAACCAGAGGCCCACGCACCGGACTTGGGAGACATCCATGCCCTGGTGCGCCGCGCCCAGGAAGCATACGGGGCGCTTGAGGACCTGCCGTTTCAAGAGATCGTGCGGACCATTGCCCGCCGTCCTTCTTACCGGCGTTGCGATCCGCGTACGTAGCGAACCGCGTGCACGCGAAGGCCCCGGTTCCCATGATGAGGCATCGCCTTTATATCCGGCCATAAGTGTTTGATTGGCACGGCCGCGCCCCCGCCGGTTGTTATTTCCTCACATCGTGGCTAGAGTGTCTTCGCAAGGGAGGGCTCCTAGCACACGGGCCGGATTGCCCAACAACGTCAGTAGCGCCGGGGGGAGCGGCGGCCTTTTGTGTTCTGCGCCGGGCGCAATGTGGAACAAGGCGCGTGGTCGAGGGAGTGCACAAGTTGGCACAAGACGGCACGGTGACGGGCGGTCCACTCAAGAAGGTTTTGTTGCATCTCGAGGGACTCCGAAAGATCCCGGTTGGCACCGTCATCTACGAGGAGGTCGCGCGTCTTGTACAAGAGCACGAGGACTTGTGTGTCCGCCTGGAGCAGACTTACAGCCTGCTCGTGCACCTGCTGCTTGAGGCTTACGCGCGCGAGCCGACCGCCGAGCAGGTCACGCGCCTCAATGCCCACCTCATCCATTGGCGGCGGGAGAACGCGGCAGAACCTCCAGCCGCAACCGGGCCAGCGACGGGTAAGGAAATGCCCCCGTCCGAGAAGGCCACAGCGCATGCCAAGCGGTTGCTGAAGGAGGGGTTGCACGACACGCGGCCACCCGCCGCGCGCGACATTCACCCCGACGTCGTCGAACAGACCACCGCCCTGCCGGCCGCAGACAGACCGGAGGCGGTCGATGCGGCCCTGTCATCCGAGCGGCGCGTCAACACCGCCTACCGCCTACACCTCGACCGCAAGCGCGATGAGATCGTCAAGCTGCAGGAGGCGCTCGCGAAGAGCGTGACCGAGGCGATCGCCCAAAACCGCGAATTCGGCGCGTTGCTGAGAATCGAGCTCGAAGCGCTGCAGCAGGCCGAAAGCGCGCAGGAGATCGAGAACCTGCGCGAGATCCTGATCGGCGGCATCGAGGAGCTGATCCAGGGACAGGCCCTGCTTGACTCCAGGCTGCACAAGACCGGCGATTATCTCAAGCTCATCAAGGCCGATAGCGAGCGGCTACGCGAGGAGCTGAGCAAGGTGCGGCTACTGTCGATGACCGACGAATTTACCGGTCTGCCTAACCGCCGCGCTTTCCTGCGGAAATTGCAAGACGAGATCGGCCGAGCACAGCGCTACGGCACGCCACTTGCGCTGGCATTGCTCGATCTCGATGAGTTCAAGGGGATCAACGACCTGCATGGACACGCCGCCGGCGACGAGGTGCTGCGCAGCTATGCCCGCGAGGTGCTGACGGTTCTGCGGCACCATGACATGGTGGCCCGTTACGGCGGGGAAGAATTCGCCGTGCTGCTGCCAAGCACTGCACAGGAGGGGGCGCTCGCCGCACTCGCTAAGGTACGCCAACGCGCGCTCGAGGTCGCCTGCGAGCACGAGGGCAAGAGCCTGAGGCTTCCGAGCTTCTCCGCCGGGCTCGCTATGTATGCCCCGGGCGAGTCAGCCAGCGACCTCATCAGCCGCGCCGACAAGGCGCTCTACCGGGCAAAGAACCTGGGACGCAATCGTATCGAGCTCGCCGTGCCTCCCGCCGCAGCCGGAGGCGTCGCGGAATCGCAGGCAACCAGCCAGGTGGGTGAAAACGGCGCCTAAGTTACATTTCTGAGCACTTTCCATCCTTAGGTCCGTAACCGGTACCTCCCTGTACCACTGCTCCATCCTTAGGTCCGTAACCGGTACCTCCCTGTACCACCGCTCATCCTGTGCAAGCGCCTCTCTGCAATACCTGCCCTGGCCAAGTTGTCGTCTGCTTAGCGGGCGGCTACATTTTCTTCAGGCATTCCGAATTTTTTTCTGGAGGCGCTATTGCTGGACCGCCCTGGGGTGGGCGAGAGCCCTTTTCTGCCGGACGGTATTCGTCGTCATCTCGAAGGCCTCAAGCGCACGGCCGACGGGCGCGCGCTCTACGCGCTGATCGAGCGTGGTTTGCAACGTTATGGCGGCACGCCCAATGGCATGGAGCGCGCCTTCGTGACATTCCTCTACTCGCTACTCGGCAAGTATGCCAAGGATCCGCGGTATGACCCGGCTACACGCATCAAGGCGCGCCTCATCCAGCAACGTCTGGCACTGCATCTGTCTATCGCGTCCCCGGCAGACGGGACGGCGAGTGCGACGCAGCCGCCTGCAGCTGCGGTGACGAGGGGTGGTGGCGATGATTATAGGAAAGATGCCGAACAGCGCGTTTCAGCAGTGCCAAAGACGGAAGTGATGACCAAAGCGGTTGTGCCCGAGATAAGCACGGGCCCTGCCGCCGTCGAAACGCCGGCAGTGGAAATTATGGGTCCGCCTGCCTCCTTGCAGGTGGGCGAAACACCGGCCGCTGCACCCTCCGCCGGTGGCGAACCGCCCCCGCCCGGTGTCCCGGCACAGGCCATGACCGAGCAGGCCGCTGGGACCGCGGCGATCGCACCGCCGGCCGCCGCCGCTGGGGAAGCGGCGCCGCCTGAGGGCATCGCGACGCTGGAGGGTGTTTCCGCCAGCAGGCGACCACTCGACAGCCTGGCGTCACCGTCAGGGGGATTTGCGCCGGTCGCCGCCGCAAGCGATGGCGCGGCGGACGCGGAACGGCTACGCGATTCCGGCGAGCTGCGCCAGATCTTGGTCCAGGGGATTGATGGGCTCATCCGCGAACGCGAGGCGCTTTTGCAGAGGATCAATCGCGCCGCCGAGTACCTGAAGTTGGTCGAGACAGACCGCCGTCGGCTCGCAGACGAGCTGCGCAAGACGCGCGCCCATAGCCTGATGGATGAGCTTACCGGTCTGCCCCGGCGCGATGTGTTTCTGAAGAGTCTCGAGGCTGAAATCGGGCGGGTGCGCCGCTACGGCTTCGCCTTCGCGCTCGCCATCATTGATATAGACGGGCTCGGCGAATTCAACGCGCGCCATGGGCGCGAGGCCGGTGACGGCGTGCTGCGCTGCTATGCCCGGGAAATCCTCTCGCGTTTTCGCGCCTATGACCTGGTGGCGCGCTACGGCGATGACGAGTTCGCCATTCTCTTTCCCAACACGCAGAAGGATGGTGCCATGCGCGCGCTCGAGAAGGTGCGCAAGAACGCCGCAGCCACTTACCTGCAACACGAGGGCAAAAGCCTCCTTCTTCCAGGCTTCTCGAGCGTGTTGACGATGTACGCCCAGGGCGAGAACCCGCAAACGATGCTCGCACGCGCCGCCGAGGCTCTGGATCAGGCCCGACTCAAGGGCCACAACCAGCTGGTCGTGGCGCTGTCTTCACACTGATCGTCGCGTTCTACTGCGCCTGGCGTGACGCCGCCAGAGCGGATCGGTTAATATTGAAGCCTGGCCTGCCACCTTGGGAGACCCTACGCATGCGACTTCGTCTGTTTATGGCAGCCTGGCTTGCGGTTTTCTGCACCGCGGCCCAGGCCGATTCCCTCGATATCAACCTGAATGACGAAGCGGTCGAGGTTGCCTACAGCACGTATTTGCGCACTGCCGAGTTGTCCTTCGGTGGTCTCTACAACGAAGACCGCGAGGATTGGGTGGCGCATGCCGGCCTGCTCGCCCTCGGCATACGCGAGAGCCCGGGCTCGCGCTCCTACGCTGGCCTTGGCGGCAAGCTGTACTTCGCCTCGGTGAACGACAAAGAGCTATTGGCTTTGGGTCTGGGCGGGCTCTTGCGCTGGTTCCCGGGCAACGGCCCTTTCGGTGTGGGCGCCTCGCTCTACTATGCCCCGGACGTGGTGACTGTGATGGACGGTGAAAAGTTCTGGGAGTTTGTTGCGCGGGTGGAGTTCGAGGTGGTGAAGGAAACCGCTAGCCTCTACGTCGGCTACCGCAAGCTCCGCGCCGAGCTGGACAGTGGGGAAGAGGTAGATGTGGAGGAGGATCCGCACATCGGAGTGCGCATCAGCTTTTAGATGAAAAGCCTCTGGGACGACGCCGAGGCACGAGGTTTTCAGGGCGAGCTCGCGCTGCGCGTCTACAGTTCGCGCCTGCTTGGGCGTGATCCGTCACTCGTGCTGCACGGTGGCGGCAATACCTCGGTCAAGCTCGTCGAGAAGAACCTCTTCGGTGAGGACGAAGATATCCTCTATATAAAGGGCAGCGGCGTCGACCTCGCGCACATCAGCGCGCAGGATTTCGCGCCGCTGCGGCTGGTGCCGGTCAGGCGCCTGGCCGAGTTGCCTGAACTGAGCGACACCGAGATGGTCCGCGCACTCCGCAGGGCGCTCACGCGTGTGGACGCGCCCGTGCCCTCGGTCGAGACAATCCTGCACGCCGTTTTGCCCTACCGCTATGTGGACCACACGCACGCCGATGCCGTGCTGACGGTCATGAACAGCGTGGACGGCGAGAAGCGCGTGCGCGAGCTGTATGGCAAAGACTGTGTGATCATTCCCTATGTCATGCCGGGTTTCAGCCTCGCGCGCGAGGTGGCTGCCCGTTTCCCGGCAGAGGCCGGCCCGGCGACCATCGGCATGATCCTACTCCACCATGGGGTGTTCTCCTTCGGCGCGAGCGCGCGCGAGTCCTACGAGCGCATGATCGAGTTGGTCACACGTGCCGAGGACTACCTCGAGCGGCGGCGGGCCTGGCGGCTCCCGCGACCGGATGCAACGGCACGCCCCTGCGCGCAACGGCTGGAGATCGCGCGCCTGCGCCGTGCGCTCGCCGACGCGGCGGGTTGCACGCTGATCCTGACAGTGCACGACGACGCAAGGAGTCTCGCCTTTGCTCGGCGTCCAGACATCGCCGACATCGCCTGTCGGGGTCCGGCCACGCCGGACCACGTGCTGCGCACCAAGCGTGTGCCGCTCGTCGGTCGCGATGTGGCGGCCTACGCTGAAGACTACCGACGCTACTTCGCCGCGCACGCACGACCCGACATGACCATGCTCGATCCCGCCCCGCGCGTGATCCTCGACCCCGAGCTGGGTGTGTGCACCGTTGGCCGCAGCGCCAAGGACGCCGCGGCCGTTTATGACATCTACGCGCACACCATGGACATCGTGGAACGCGCCGAGCGGCTTGGTGGCTATCGCGCGCTGCCGCCCCCCCAAATTTTCGCTGTCGAGTACTGGGAGCTTGAGCAGGCCAAACTCGCCCAGGCCGGTACGCCACCCACATTCGCCGGCGAGGTGGTGCTCGTCACTGGCGCGGCCCGCGGCATTGGCCGGGCCTGTGTCGAGAGTTTCCTCGCGCGCGGTGCGGCCGTGGTCGGGCTCGACGTCAACCCGGCGATCGAGACGCTGCACCGCCGGCCGGATTACCTGGGGGTGTGCGGCGACATCACCGATGCGCGCCAGATCGAAACTGCGCTCGAGCGCGCGACGCGCGCCTTCGGTGGTCTTGACATGCTAGTGCTCAACGCTGGGGTATTCCCGCCAGGCACGCGCATCGAGTCACTCGACGACGCGCAGTGGCAGCGCGTGCTCGCTGTGAACCTCGATGCCAACCTGCGGCTGCTGCGTCTGGCGCACCCCCTGCTCAAGTGTGCGGCGCGCTACGGGCGGGTGGTGGTGATCGGCTCGAAGAACGTGCCGGCACCCGGTCCGGGCGCGGCCGCCTATTCGGTGTCCAAGGCGGGGCTCACCCAACTTGCGCGCGTGGCGGCACTCGAGTGGGCCGAAGACGGCATCCGGGTGAACGTGCTTCACCCGCATGCCGTCTTCGACACCGGCATCTGGACGGAGGAGGTGCTCGCGGCGCGCGCCGCGCACTATGGCCTGAGCATCGAGCAGTACAAGCACCGCAACATCCTCAAGACCGAGATTGCGAGCCGCGACGTGGCCGAGCTGGCTGCCGAGCTCTGCGGCCCGCTTTTCGCCAAGGTCACCGGTGCGCAAATCCCGGTAGACGGTGGCGATACCCGGGTGATATAGCGTGCGGTGAAGGATCCTCAAGCGCGAAGCCGCGCAATGCCCATCATGCGCAGCACCCATTTCTCGAAACTCGGCTCCGAGACGCCGTGCCGCATCTTGTGCAGGAAGTACTTCTCGAAGCCGATCTTGGCCCAGTGTACCCATCGTCCCTTCTTGAACCAGGTCACGTTGCGCGGTGGCAGCTGTGGCAGGGCGATGAATGCCGCGCCGGTGTCGCCAAGATCGGCAAGACAGAAGGCGTTCCACGTGCCCTTCGCCGCCACCGGGTTGCCGCTGAGCTCGGCCTTGATATTGCGCACGATAGCCGTGACCATGGACTCGATCATGTAGCCGGTCTTGGGCGCGCCGGTTGGCACCGGTGTTGCCTCGACTGGTGGAATGGCGATGCACACCCCGGCGGCATAGATGTTCGGATACTTGGGGCTCTTCTGGTGCGCGTCCACGATCACGAAGCCGCGCGCATTGGTGAGGCCTTCCACGCCTGCGACCGCGTCCACCCCCTTGAAGGCCGGCAGCAGCATGGCATGTCGGAAGACAAGCTGGTGCTGGCGGATGACGGCGCCGTCCTCATTGTGCTCGTCCACGTACATCATGCCGGGCTCGACCTTGGTCACCTTAGCGTTGGTGATCCACTTGATGTGGCGGTTGCGGAACTCGTGCTCAAGCAGTCCTTTGGAGTCGCCCACCCCGCCGAGTCCCAGGTGGCCGATGTAGGGCTCGCTTGTCACGAAGGTCATGGGCACACGATCCCGTACGCGAGCGTGGCGCAGCGCGGTATCGAGGATCGCGGCGTATTCATAAGCCGGGCCGAAGCAGCTGGCGAACTGCACTGCCCCGACCACCACTGGCCCGGGGTCAGCAACGAGCCGCTGAAAATCGACATAGGCCTGCTCGGCGTGATCCACGGTGCACACCGACTGCGTGTATCCGCGTAGGGGGCCGCTGCCCTCGACCTCCTCGAACGCGAGCTTCGCGCCGGTGGTGATCACGAGGTAGTCGTAGTCGAGCGACTGTCGATCGGCGAATACAAGCCGCTGGGCATGGGGCTCGATGCGCTCGACGAACTTCGCGATGAATTCGATACCACGGCGTTCAAGCACGGGCGCCAGGGGAAAAGTGATCTGGCCGCGCCGTCGCCAGCCGACCGCCAGCCAGGGGTTGGACGGCACGAACTGGAAATAGTCGGCGGCGTTGACGACGGTGATCGCGTGTTTTTTGCCGAGCGCGTCGCGTAGCTCATAGGCACACGGCAGCCCCCCGATACCTGCGCCCAGGACAACGATGTGAGCCATACGGTTGTTCTCCTTCAGTGTTTGGGTCGATGCTCGCTTTGCCTAAGTAGACGGTTTGCCCAGTCGAGGACCTCCCGCACGCGCGGCACAAGCAGCGCGCGCGCCTCGGCGTAGGGCAACCAACGAAACTCGTGGTGTTCGGGCCGGCCGAGCGTGGCAGTGGCCGGCAAGCGCACCTCGCCCGTGCGCGCCTCGGCGAGGTAGTAGCGTACTGTCTTGCCGCCGCGATACGGCGCGGTCTCGTAAAAGACCTCGCCCCAGCGGAAGACGAGATCGTCAAGTGTGGTTTCCTCCGCCACCTCGCGAATCGCGGCGGCGAGCAGATCCTCACCCGGCTCGACCTCCCCCTTGGGAAAATCCCAGTAGCGGTACGCGCGCAGCAACAGGTAGCAATATTCGCCCGCAAGCAACCGCACGACCACCACGCCGGCGGAAAGTCGCGGCGTACGGCGCACTGCAGCTAAAGCGCTCGACGGCGACCTCATGCGCGTCACAGATCGTCCTAATCGGTGCAGGTAAAAAAAGGGCGGCCTCAACAGCCGCCCCGAGCGCTGCATTCGCCCCAGCGCACATCAGCCCCAGATGTCCTTGGTGATGCTCGCGTACCAGCCGAACGCGTACTTGGCCTCGTCGGCGCGAAAGCCGGCGTCCGCGTCCTTGGGGCTCACCCCGCCCGCGCCTTTCACCGCGCTGATGCCCTTCTCGGTGATGCGGTAGACGGCTGCGACCGAAATACCATACTCCGGCGCCACCAAGCTGTAGCAGGTGTTCACGAAGGTGGCGTCGGGCAGCGGCTGTCCCTTCAAGCTTGCGGCGATGGCGGCTGCGCACAGCTTGGCCTCGGAGTTGGCTGCAAAACCGCTCTTGGGCAGCGCCCCGGCGATCGAGGCATCGCCGATCACGTGGATGTCCTTGTGGACTGTGGACTCGAAGCTCTTCGGGTCCACTGGGCAAAAGCCGCTGTCGTTCGCAAGCCCGGTCGCGAGCGCGATCTCGGCGGCGGTCTGAGGCGGAATCACGTTAGCAACGTCCGCCTTGTGCTTGTCGAGCTCGGTAATCACAAGCCGCCTGCCGGCGTCCACCTCGACGACCTTGCCGCCCTTTGCACCCGGCACCCACTCGATCATCCCCGGGTAAAGCTGCGCCCAGGCGCTCTGAAACAGACCCTGCTTGGAAAAGCTGTCCTTGGCGTCGAGGATCAGAATCTTGGAGCGCGGCTTATGCTGCTTGAGGTAGTGCGCGATCATGCTGGCGCGTTCGTACGGCCCGGGCGGACAGCGGAACGGGTTGGGCGGTGCAGCGATAACCACAAGGCCGCCGTCGCGCATTGCCTCGAGCTGCTTTTTGAGCGCCACGGTCTGCGCACCAGCCTTCCAGGCGTGCGGCATCTTCTCGGCAGCCCTCTCGTCGTAGCCCTTGATCGCGCCCCACTTAAAGCCGATGCCCGGCGATATGACAAGCTTGTCGTAACCGATATGCTTTCCGCTTGCGAGTGTTAGCCGCTTGCGGGCCGGGTCAATATGCGTGACGGTATCGTGCACCACGCTGACGCCTATCTTGCGCAGCCCGTCGTAGCCGTGGGTGATCGAGTCCATCGTCCGCAATCCGCCCAACACGAGGTTGCTGAACGGGCAGGTGATAAAGCGCTTGACCGTCTCGATGAGCGTGACACGAATGTCGGGGTAATCCACCCTGAGGTAGCGCGCCACGGTCGCGCCACCGAAGCCACCACCGATGACGACCACGTGTGGGCCCTCGGGACCGAGCTGGGCGCGTGCCAGACCGTTGGCGCCGAGCACGAGCGCTCCGGCCCCGGTGTATTTCAGGAAATCTCTGCGCGTGAGCTTAGCCATGTTTGCCTCTCCTTATTTCTTGTTGTGCTCAGCGATGTACGTGGCGAGCGCCTCGATCTGTTCGTCCGAGTAGCCTTTAGCGTGACGGCCCATCACCGTCGAGGGGCGCTCACCGCTTTTGAAGGCCTTGACCAGCTCGGCGATGTTCTTCGCCGTCAGGTTGTGCAGGCTGGGGATGGTGCCGGGGCTGACACCTTTTGGTCCGTGGCAGGTGTAGCAGTTTTGCGCCATGATTGCTGCGGCCTCTTTGTCCACGGAAGCGGCCTGCACCGTGCCGTCGAGACCGGCTGCGCCGGCGAGCGCAGCGAGCACAGTCAGAAGCCGTGGGGGGATGGGGGATCTACACCTCATTGCTCACCTCCTATGCGTGGGATGATCGTTGTTTATGCGTGGGATGATCGTTGTTCAACCTCCACGAAGTTCGCGGATCAGGACACCGCCGCGCGTGCCTATGACGGATTGACTCTAAAAACAAGCATGATTCTCCGGCGCAGGTTTTGATTTATATCAAAGTTGTCACACCCGTCGTGCGCCCGCCTTGTGCTTTGGGCGCAAGAGTAGCAGGCGCGCAGACGCGCGCGCGAACAAGCCCGACGATTTCAGGATATCGCGATAGCAATACTCGTGCCATCCGTAAACAACTAATCCTGAAGGAACTTGTCGACATCATCCGCAGCCCCTGTCTGACAGGCGGCAGGAATGTCATGACAATCTGCCAGGTGGAGTGAACACATCCCAGCGATACTTGCAAAGGAGCATTGTACTGCGGCACCGTGCAGATACCCACGCAGCCATGGCACGGGTATTGCAATAACGCAGAAGGAGGCGTGTCAGCCGTTGTACACACACCATGGCGCGCCCCAAACGGTTTACCCTCGCAATCTCCTCCTGTTCAGGGATGCAGGCGGTCTGATGACCGCCTGTTTTTTTTGGCGCGCCTCCCTTGTGCGCGGTGCACACGGGGGCGTGCGCTCTGTTCTTTGTAGCGCACTAGGCCCAATCCTCGGCGCGCCGGTCATGACAGCACTGCCAACTGGCAGTGCTGTGGCAGGACAGCGCGATGTGTTCCTCCGCATCATCAACGCGTTGCGTGTGGCATACGGATTGCTTTCAGGTTGCGCGGCGGCTTGCCGCCGCCGTATCGCTAAGGAACTCACGAGATAACTTCGAAATAACTTCGAACAAACTCCGGAGGTAACAATCCATGCAAGCCATGACTGCGCCGCTCGCCCGATCGGCGGCCCTGCGTAAAACACTCCTTTGTAGCGCGCTGGCGGGTGCGCTGTGGCTGCCCGCGCTGGCGGGTGCCGCTGGCCACTCGATTTACGGCGATCTTCGCTACTCGCTGAACAGTATAGAGGACGAAGCGACGGCCCCGACCTATGATCGCGACACCCTCGAGAACAACGCCTCGCGCATTGGCGTGAAGGGTGCGTACGATTTCGGAAACGGCCTCAGTGGCATCTATCATGTCGAGCTGGCGCTCAATCCGGACAAAGGTAGCGGTGGCAGCGTAGGCAGCGCACAAGACAACACCATCGACCGCCGTTTCGCGTACGCGGGGGTGAAGGGCGGCTTCGGCACGGCCGTGTTTGGCACTGCCTCCTCGCCGTACAAGATGGCAGGCGTGAAGCTCGACCCGTTCTACGACACCTCGGCCGGCACCGGTTTTGGCGGCGCGAACTTCGGTCTATCCGGTTTCACCAACGGATTTTTCGACAACGTCCTGGCGTATTTCACGCCGAACTGGGGCGGGTTCAGCGCCAACGCGGTGATGGTGCTCGACGAGGCATCGAACGACCAGAATCATCACTACAATCTCGGCTTCGCCTTCGAGCATGCGGGAGTCGGTGTGGGGCTACAGTGGCTGGCTGTGAACGCTGCCACGCCCGCCAGCGAGATAGATGCATATCGTCCTTGGGTGAAATACGCTAACAAGACCTTTAGCGTGGGTCTGTCCTACGAGAAAGTGGATAAGTTCACCACGGACGAGAAGTACACTTATCTGGCCGGTACATTCAACGCGACCGACAAGCTCAAGCTGGCCGCTGCCTTCGGCAAAGTAGAGGACACAGGTTCCACCAGCACCGACGGTGACGGCGTGACGGCCGGTGTATTCTACAAGCTATTTGACAAGACCGAGCTGTACGCGCTTTATAGCAACGTCGACCGCGATTCCGGCCAAGAGCGCAAGACCTTGGCGCTTGGCTTGAGCCAGAAGTTCGACTGGGGAATCAAGTAATGCCCATCCCCCCGATACCGCTGGCGTACGCAAGCGGTATCGGGTCGTTTTTCAGCCGTTGCTGACAGGAGAAGCTGTGGCAGCGGGCATGCGGGGGATGCCTTGTTCGGATTCGACGTCCGCCAGGTGGCGGCGCAGCCGCTGGATCTGGCGGTAGAGCGTGCGCTCGCTGATGCCAAGCAGACGCGCGGCGTGCAGGCGATGGCCATTGGACTGCTGCAAGGCACGCAGGATGTCTTCGTCGCTCAGCCGCCGCGGCCGGTAGACCGCCCGTGGCGCGGTGCTGCTCCAATCTGTTGCCGCCAGCTCCCCCGGCCGGTGGCAAGGCTCGAAGACCGGGTGCGGCTCGAAGACCAGGTGCTCGGGACCCAGCCGGTCTTGGCCAGCGAGCAGGTAGGCACGCTCGATGACATTGCGCAGCTCGCGCACATTGCCCGGAAAGTCGTAGGCCATGAGCCGGGTGATGACCGCCTGGGCAAGTGGCAGATGCCGCAAGCCATGCGGCAAGCGCGCCAGGAAATGTTCGGCGAGCAGCGGGATGTCCTCCTTGCGCTCGCGCAGCGGCGGCACGACGATCGGGAACGGCGACAGGCGATAATAGAGATCGTCGCGGAATTGGCCCGTGAGCACCATCGCCCTCAAATCGCGGTTGGTGGCCGCGATCACGCGCACGTCCACGTGGATGTAGTCGGTGCCGCCCAGGCGCCGGATGGTGCTGGTCTCGAGGGCGCGCAGCAGCTTGACCTGCAGCGCCAGCGGCAGTTCGCCAATCTCGTCTATGAACAGCGTGCCGCCGCGCGCCGCCTCGAACAACCCCTGCTTGCGGTTGACGGCGCCGGTGAAGGCGCCTTTCTCGTGGCCGAAGAGTTCGCGCTCGATCAGGTTCTCGCCAAGCGCCCCACAGTCCACGACCACAAACGGTCCGCCGGCACGCTGCGAGTGGCGGTGCAGGTACTCGGCCGCACGCTCCTTGCCGACACCGCTCTCGCCGAGCAGCAGCACGATGGTATGGGTCGGCGCCACGCGCTGCAGCAGATTCATGGTGCGCAGCAGCGCGCTCGAGCGGCCGACCAGCAGATCGTCAGCGAGCTCCGCGACTGGGTAGATGTACTCGCCCATGTACATCACCTCGCCGTTCTGGTCGAAGATCGGCGCGCCGTGCAACTGCACGCGATCCTCCTCGCCATTTTTGCGGTAATGGACGTGCATCACCTGGACCGGCTGGCGAGAGGTGAAGACGCTCTCCAGCGGACAGTGCTCGCCGCACTGGCTGCACGGGACGCTCGAACGGTGCGAGATTTCGTGACATTTGCGCCCGACGATTTCTTCACGCAGCACCCCGTAACGGCGCAAATAGGCCTGGTTGGCAGCCTGGATGGTGTACTGGCGGTCAATGATGATGAACGGATCGGGAATGATGTCCACGATCTGCTCGCAGGTCGGCTTGTTGAGTATCAGCGCCACGGCTCTCTCTCCTCGCAACAGTCGGTGATGGTCAAGCCGTCCGATGGCAGAAAACGTCCTGGGGTGATCGCCCTCACTGCGTCCTGCTCCCGTCGCGGGAGGTCGGTAATGAGGTTTGGTGTTATAGGCCTACGCGATATTGGCATGCGCACTTAGGGAGTGTCAAAAGGGTGGCCACATTTGACCACAAGATTAATATGGAATCAGTCTAAAGCCATGACCCACGAAGAGCCTCCCCTTGTTGCTCGACGCGCGACCCGCGAATCTTCTCGCTCCGGCGCAAGGGCGCTTGCCGTGCTGCTTTGCGCCGCCGGCTGTGCGGCCACGGCGACTGCCACCGACGACTACCTGCATGCGATCATGGCCGAGGGGGAGCGCCTTGAGATGCTCGGCAAGGCCAGGCAGGAAGAGGCGCAGCTACAGCAGCGCATCGAGCGCAGCCGCAAATTGCCGCCGCCCGCAGCGGCAGCTGGGGCATCGAAAACTTTAGCCCACGATACCCCGACTCCCTCCTCGCGAGCGCAGTTTGAGCAGAAGCTGCTCGAGGAGTTTCCGTATAGCTATTCGCTCTACGTGCGGCTGACAGAGCAAGAGAAAGACGAGGTGTACGGTGCGTTCCGCAAGGGGCAAAACGACGGGTCGGCCCGGTTCCTGCTGGCGCTGAAAAAGATCATTGTCTTCTCGACCGGTAGGCACGACAAGCGGTGATGCTCACCATGACGAGGCGATTCGAGCTGATGATCTCCTTGTACGCCGTTGCCCTGCTGGGCGCGCTCTTTTGTGTCGCCCCGCTTCGGGCTGAGAGCGGCAAGCGCATTTTCATTGATTCCGGACTGTACCAGCTTGACTTCACGGTCAACGGTAAGCGCTATACCATCCGGCGCAACCAGGACGAGAATCACACCCTTACCGGCAGCTTCGCCAAGACCTCGCGCCCCTGCCCGCCATTCTGCGTGCACCCGATGGCGGCTAGCCCAGGCGTCACCACGGTGGGTGAACTGGAACTGCTGGAATTCATCAAGAACAAACTCGAGCCCGGCAGCGGCCTGTTGATAGATGCACGCGTCGAGTCCTGGTACAAAAAGGGAACCATTCCCGGGGCGATCAACATCCCGTTCACCGAGTTCGAGCGCGACCCCTCCGACCCGCGGCTCATCGCGCTCATGGAGCGACTCGGCGTGCGGCGCGGCAGCACCCATGCATACACGACAGCCGAGCACCCGGCCGTGGACGGACTGGGTGGGGGCCAGCGCACGTACCCTTGGGACTACTCGCAGGCTAGGGAGCTGCTGCTGTTTTGTAACGGACCGTGGTGCGATCAGTCACCGCGCGCCATCCGTGCACTCATGAAACTGGGCTACCCGCCGCGCAAGATCTTCTACTATCGCGGCGGCATGCAGTTGTGGCTGCTGCTCGGTTTCAACGTACACGTCCCCTAAGCGCACGCATGCGCGCGCGGGGCATCGTGCCTCGGCGCGCGGTCAGCCGCCGAGGCGGCGCAGATCAAGCCGCGTGCCTGCTGCCGGTACGCTGACTGTCGCCCCGAGTGATTCAAGTCGCGCGGCAAGGACCTCGGTCGCGCGCGGCTCGCCGTGCACCAGCGCTACCGGCGGGCGGCTGCGAAAGTGCACATACCAGTCGACGAGCGCCTGCTGGCCGGCGTGTGCCGACAGCCCACCCACAGTGTGGATTTGCGCCGCCACACGGATCGGCTCTCCCCACAGCTCGATCTCTTTTGCACCGTCCACGAGCCGCCGCCCGAGCGTGCCAAGCGCCTGAAAGCCAGTGATGATCACGTGGCAATGCTGGCGCCAGACATTATGCTTGAGATGATGGCGGATGCGCCCGCCATCGCACATGCCGCTGCCGGCCAGAATCACCGCGCCGGAGACGATCCGGTTGATGGCCATGGACTGTGCCGGGGTGCGGGTGAAGGTCAGGTTGGGCAGGCTAAAGAGACCCTTGCCGGTGTTGCGGAGGCGCGCTGCCTCCTTGTCGTGGAGCTGCCAGTGGCGCGCGTAAATCTCGGTCGCCTCGATGGCGAGCGGGCTATCGAGAAAGACCCGCCAGCGGTGCACCCCCCACTCGCGGTAGTGCTGCTTGAAGAGGTAGAGCAGTTCCTGGCTGCGCCCGACGGCGAAGACGGGAATGAGAATGTTGCCCTTGCCGTGCTCGGCGTTGTTGAGAATCGTAGCGAGTTCGGCGCAGGTCTCCCCCCAGGAGCGATGGTCGCGGTCGCCGTAGGTGCTCTCGAGTATTATTAGGTCGGCGTCTCGCACCGTCTCGGGATTGCGCAAGATGGGCGCGCCGCGGTGCCCCAGGTCGCCGCTGAAGACCACGCGCCGGCGCAAGCCCGCGTGCTCGAGGTCGAGGGCGACGATCGCCGATCCAAGGAGATGGCCGGCGTCGTACAGGCGAAGCTTCACCCCGGGCAGGATCTCATGCGCTGCACCGTACTCGAGCGTGCGGAACTGGTGCATGACGTGCTGCACCGCGCGGCGCGTGTACAACGGCTCGAGCGGCGCAAGCCCGCGCCGTGCGCGCCGGCGGTTCTCGTGCTCGGTGTCCTTTTCGGCGATATAGGCGGCATCGCGCAGCATGATGTCACAAAGGTCGCGCGTGGCCGCATGCGCGTAGATCGGCCCGCGGTAGCCGCATGCGGCAAGCAGCGGCAGGCGGCCCGAGTGATCGAGATGTGCGTGGGAAAGCACGACGGCGTCGATCGCCGCGGGCTCGAACGGAAACGGCGCGCGGTTGCGCGCCTCGTCCTCAGGGCCACCCTGAATCAACCCGCAGTCGAGCAGCACGCGGCAATCGCCGCAACGGATCAGGTGGCAGGAACCTGTGACCTCCCTTGCCGCGCCCCAGAACTGGATTTCCATCGACCTCCAGATTTCAAAAAAACACCCAAGCCGACACACTTATAAAAACGCAAAAACATTTTCCGATGCGACTTGATGGTATTTTCTCTCTGCGTCTCTGAACTCGCGTTGAGTCTTTCACCGTTAAGCAGTCACTTACTCACAGCTCGAGGCAACGGCCGGGCGCTACGGGCGAATGTTCGCCAGCCAGGCGCAGGATCGCCTCGGCAATGCGCTCGGGCGGCATGCCGATGCGGCGCCCGCAGTACTGCACCTGCATGTCGGTGGCCACCCGGCCCGGGCAGAGCGCATGCACGCGCACGTGGCTGTCGCGCAGCTCCTCGGCGAGCGCGGCGGTGAAGCCGACGACCGCGAACTTCGAGCTACAGTACACGGCGAGATGCGCAAAGCCAGCAAGCCCCGCGCCCGAGGCCACATTGACGATCACGCCACGGCGGCGTGCCAGCATGACCGGCAGTGCCAGGCGCGTGGCATAGAGCACGCCTCTGACATTGACATCCACGACCGCATCGAGCGCCTCGCGCGGTTGGGTGGCGAAGGCGCCTGCCCAAACAACCCCAGCATTATTGACAAGCACCTCAACGGGCCCGAAGCGCGATTGTACCTGGGCGAAAAACGCCTCGAGCGCACCGTAGTCCGCAACGTCTGCGCGAAGCGCGAACACCTCGCCGCGCTCGCTCAGCGCCTGCTCCGCCGCGGCCAGCCGTGCCGCGTCAAGCGCGCAGATCGCCACACGCGCGCCTTGCGCGAGAAAGGCCTGCGCGGTTGCGTAACCGATGCCACGCGAACCGCCCGTGATCACGACCGTTTTGCCGGCGAAAGCCGTACTGTCTGCCCGCGTCATCTTCTGTGAGCGACGGCGTTCACCACCGCGATACACAGCATACCGAAGGGCAGGTAACCGGCATAGCCGAGCACGGGCATGGCGAAGATCTCAAAGCGCTGCACGTACGGCACAGTGTACACCCAACGCGCAAGACTACCGCTGTTCCACAACTCCCAGAAAAACCCGCACACAAGCCCTGATACCGCAGACAGTATGACCGCGCGCCAGTCACCGCGTGCGAGGTCCACGAACAGGTGCGGGGTGCGCGCCAGCGCCTGCAGCGCCGCGAGCAACAGCAGTGGCGCCACCCAGACGAATGGGAAGAAAAGCTGCGGGCGCATGCCTAGGCCGAGCAGGGCGGCGATCGATACCGCAAGCGTCGCCCACGCTAAAGTCGCAGACCGCACAACACTCACTGGGAGGTAGTCGCGAAATGCCCGGTCCCAGAGCGGGTAGGTCGCCAGCCATTGATAGGTGGCGGCAACCGCCGGCAGCACCGTCGAGAAGGACAGCGAGCCGTGCAAGAAGTACTCGAGTGGGCTAGGGTCATCGAGGCCTGCATAGTGCCAGTTGTGCACGTAGCAGTTGAGATACTCAAAAAGCCACCAAAACACGGCACTCAGCGGAAAGAGCGCCGCGTATCTCACCAAATGGTGCGTAAGCCAGCAACGCCCGCTCGCACGCCAGGCGAGCGCATTGACCGCCAAGATGTAGCCGAGCCAGAGTGGTGTGAAGGTATAGGTCTGCAGCAAACGGAACCACGCAAAGCGGTTCCACGCGATGACCCAGGCCACGGCAAGCAGCGCCACCCCAATCCAACCCCACCACGGAAACGGCCGGCCTACCATGCGGCGCGTTGACGTTGTCTGTCGCCACACCCCGACGAGCCGCCGCACGGGTGGCGCGGTCACTGCCACCACGAACAGCGCCAGACCCGCAAAGGCCGGCCACGAAAAAGCGGCCGGTTCCGCGGCAGGGGTCGGCATCGGCGGGAAGGCGAGGTAGGGCGCGAGCGGCCGGCCGGTCAGGATTGCCCCGAGCAAAGGCGCAAGAAAGACGACCCCAGCGGCAGCGATCAGGATCATCTTCTGGGCAGGTAATGTCCGGTTTATCTGCACGAACTGACTCTACTAGGCCAGTAAGTGACGAGATTGCACACAGCAGTCCCAGGAAGCGTACACAACTTATTGTAATCAATAGCTATTTATATGGCATTGTAATTGCACGCATGGACTGAGCGGAAATCGCAGGATGCGCAGTGTCCGAGGTAGCACAGCCAGACGGCACCAGACAACGGCCCAGGGACGGACGCGATACGCAACGATAGCAAAGAATGAATAAGACCAGCGCCGCAGGTGCTCCGCGCGCCGGAACAATGCCGGCGGGCCGCGCGCCGGCGTTTGCCCCATGAGCCTGAACCGGCTGTCCATGCGCGCCAGTTTGTACCTGACCGTTGCGGTCATGGGCGCGCTCAGTGTGCTGACAGCGTGGGTGAGCGGCAGTGTCTTCGTGCGCCTGGCCGTGGATAGCCAGCGCGCGCACGTAAGAGAGATGCTCGACACGGCGGTGCGCGATATGCGTCTGCGCCTGGACAAGGAATCTCGCCGGCTATCGCTCAGTCTCTGGCAGAAGCCCGGTTTCGCCCAGGCGCTCGCCGCACGCAATCGCGCGCAATTGACGCGCCAGCTCGGGGAGCTTCACGCACAGTGGTCCGTGCTGCTCGGCGAGCTCGGGTTGGTGCGCCTCGTCTTGCTCGATACGGCACACGAACCGCTCGCGCGCGCGCCGCACCATGCACCGGCAGCGCCGCCGTGCGCCTATTTGGCTAAGCGGGCAACAGATCGCCAGGACACCACTGCGCCGCGTAGCCTGTACTCCGCCCTGTGCGCGCAAGACGGCCGGCTGTTCCACGAGGCCTTAGTTCCCCTTGGCGACGGCGCGGCGGGCGGCGCGGGCATTTTTCTACACAGCGCCATGGACCTGCGTGCGGCGCTCGCGCAGATCGAAACCTCGCTCAACATGCCTGTCCGGCTGTGGTTCGCCGACGGCCGCGAGGCCTACCGTTCCCCGCGCTGGACCTCGTCACAGACCGAGATGGATCAGCGGCTCGTCGTGCGCTACGCGTTGCACGCTTACACCGACAACCTGACGACCCTAAACTTGGACGCCGTCATGGATGATCGCGATTTTTACGAGCAGCTCGAGCGTGCGCGCCAGTGGGTGATGTCCGTGGTGGTATTGGTCACGTGTCTTGCCGCAGCGGTGGTCAGTTGGTTCCTGCAGCAGACGGCGATCCGGCCGCTCTCCGCGCTCAGCGAGCAGCTCGCACGCCTGCGCCACGATCGCAGCCAGCTTGGGCAGCACGTGGCCGTGCGCGGCAGCGCCGAGCTCGCGACACTCGCCGAGAGCTTCAACGAGATGACCACACGTCTTAAGGAGCTCTACGAAAATCTGCAGCAGCAGGCCTTCACCGACCCGCTCACAAATCTACCCAACCGCAGCCTGTTCCAGGACCGCCTGCAACAGGCAATCCTGACGGCGAGGCGCGAGCACACGCCATTCGCGCTGTTCTTCATGGATCTGGACCACTTCAAGGACGTCAACGACACGCTCGGCCATCACATCGGCGACGCGCTGCTCAAGCAGGTGGCTCAGCGCCTGCGCAGCAAACTGCGCGCGTCGGACACTGTGGCGCGCATGGGTGGGGACGAATTCGCACTGCTCCTGCCCACGGTCAACGCCAAGCACGCCGAGATGGCGGCGCGCATGCTGTTGCAGACGCTGCGCACGCCGTTTGTGGTCGAGGAGCAGAACCTGACCATCGGCGCCTCCATCGGCATCGTGCTCTATCCCGAGCACGGTGTGGATGCCAACGTGCTCATGCAACGCGCCGACGTAACCATGTACGCGGCCAAAGGCGCGGGCAGCGGCTACGCCTTCTACGAAAGCCGCCTGGACCAGCATCACCCTACGCGCCTGGCGCGCATGAGCGAGCTGCGTCACGCGGTCGAGCGCGAGCAGTTCGTGCTCTACTACCAGCCCAAGGTGAGTCTGCGTGCAGACCGCGCCGTCGGGCTCGAGGCGCTTGTGCGCTGGCGCCACCCACAGGGTGAGTTGCTGCTCCCCGAGGCGTTCATCCTGCTCATGGAACAGACCGGCCTGATCCGCAGCCTCACGCCCTGGGTGCTGAACGAGGCGCTCAGGATGTCCCGCCGTCTGGCTAAGCGCGGCTTGAACTTCGCCATTTCCATCAACCTCTCGGTGCGCGATCTTCAAAACCCCTATCTCGTCGAGATTGTGGCCGAGCAGCTCGAAGTCATGGAGGTCTCCGCACGCTCACTCGAACTGGAGATTACCGAGAGCGCGGTCATGATCGATCCGGCACGCGCCCTCGAGGTGCTCAACCGCCTCGCCGAGATGGGCCTTAAGCTCAGCATTGATGATTTCGGAACCGGCTATTCTTCGCTCGCCTACCTCAAGCAGCTGCCGGTGCATGCCATCAAGATAGACCGGTCCTTCGTCACCGGCATGACGCGCGATGAGGACGACGCCGCGATCGTGCGCACGAGCATCGAGTTGGCGCACAGCCTCGGCATGGAGGTCGTCGCCGAAGGGGTAGAGAGCGAGGCGATCCTGGAGCGGCTGCGGACCATGGGCTGCGACCTCGCGCAGGGGCACTACCTCAGCCGGCCGCTCACTGCCGAAGAGCTTGAACCCTGGTTGCGGCAGTCGGCCTGGGCATCGAGCGATGCGCCGGGGGCGTCCGGTTAGCGGGCGATTTACGGTATGATGCCGGCTTACGCTGCCGGACACACATAGAAGAGCGTTGGCGTGTTCGATCTCACTGGCAAGGTGGTCGTCATCACCGGAGCGGCGGGAAATCTCGGCCAGGCCGTCGCCAAGGCCTTCGCGCACGCCGGCGCGCGCCGCGTACTGGCCGACCGGGCAGTGGACAGGCTACCGCGGCTGTACCCGCACGAGACGAAGTCCGATGACTGCCTGCTCGTGACTGGCATAGACCTTGCCGAAGAGGCCGGCGCCGGGCAGCTCATCGAGGCGGCGATCGGACGCTACGGGCGCATCGATGTGCTCGTCAACACCGTCGGTGGATTCTCTGGCGGGCGCAAGGTGCACGAGGACGAGCTGGCTAACTGGGACGCGATGTTTCGCATCAATCTGCGCACCACCCTCAATGCTTGTCGCGCCGTGATTCCGCATTTCCTCGAGCGGGGCGAGGGCCGCATCGTCAACGTCGCGGCGCGCGCCGCGACGGCGGGTGCGCCCGGGCTGGCCGCTTACTGTGCCGCGAAAGGTGCTGTCGTGCGCCTGACAGAAAGCTTAGCCGCTGAGCTCAAGGAACACGGCATCAGTGTCAACTGCGTGCTGCCCGGCACGATAGACACGCCGCAAAACCGCGCCGCCATGCCAAACGCGGATTTCTCCCGTTGGGTGCCGCCGCATGCGATCGCCGACGTCATCTTGTTCCTGGCGAGCGATGCGGCGCGCGCTGTCACAGGGGCGGCCGTACCGGTCTACGGGCAAGGTTGATCGGAGAATACAAGCCACAGCGCAGGGAAGGCCTTTACTTAGGCGCAGGGATCTCTACCGAGGCTGAAGTGGCCCGGGCCGAAGGCCATGAAGTACAGTAGGCCGCCCATGATCGCCATGTTCTTCTGGAATTGGATAAACTGCGTCTGCATCTGCTCGGCCGGCAGCCCCCAGTAGGCGTGGAAGATAAACGTGACCGGGATCATCCACAGAAAGATCACCGCCGCAGCCAGCCGGATCTGCCAGCCGAGCAGCAGCATCAGCCCACCGCCCAGCTCGATCAGGATGGTGAGCAGCAAGAGCAGCTTGATCAGCGCAGGATCGAGCCCGCTCATCTTGGCGCTCATGTACTCGGCGGTGACAGCAAAACCCGATATCTTGTTGTAGCCGGCCACGATGAACAGGTTTGCCAGCAGCACACGCCCGACCAGCGGGGCGTAACGTTTCGCTAGATCGCACATGCTCATAGATATTTCCTTTAGTTAGAAAGGGGATCGAGATAATCCGTTGTTACTGTAACACGTTGTACTGCGCAAGCGCGCGCTTTGCTGTGGGTGTGTCCCTTTTCTGACAGACTGTAGCGGCTGCGCCCCCCAAAGTCAGCAGCCCCGCAGGGAGGCGCGGTGTGCGAACCCTCTTAGGAGGGTGGCAGAGAGGAAGAAGGCAATTATGGATCTTAGTAAGAAATGGTATAGCCCGGATTTATGCACATTTTTGCGGCACGGCATTTGATTCTATCCGGATCCTTTGCTCGGTTTATGAATTTACCGTTAACATAATATAAATTTTTGATTTTTAAAGAAAATTTTGATAAGCCTATTTTTTAGTCAAACCAAAAAATTTCTATCGTAACGGCTAAGGACAGGTCAATTCTGAAAGATATCTACAATGTTATCTACAGATTTTGTGAATAACAGTGGATCATTTATAAACAAAGGCTTAGCGTGGATAGTTGTCCATCAAGTAATCGTGGAGCATCAGTTCCACGAGCGTGGAGTTTGAACGCGTGCCGTGCATATACCGGGTTGCCATCCCGGTTCCTGTCCATCAGCTCTTTGATTATTTCGGATCCGAACCGCCACCGCCGCCCGGCACGCGGATACGGGTACCGCTCGGCCAGCGTGAGGCTGTCGGCATACTTGTGGCCACTGCGAAGGAAAGCGCACTCCCCGTGCATCGACTCAAACCGGTCGCACGCGTGCTGGACACCGCACCGTTGCTGCCTCCTAGCCTGCTCGAGCTGCTGAACTGGGCGGCCGATTACTATCATCATCCGATTGGGGAGGTGATCGCGGCCTCGCTGCCTGCCTGGCTACGCCAGGGGCGTGCGGCGCAGATGCCGGGCGTGCGTGTTTGGAAGCTCACCGAAGCCGGCCGACGGGCAGATGCGGGGCTATTAAAGCGCACTCCAGCGCAAAGAAGACTGTACGAAGCGCTGGCCGCTGCGGCAGACACGGCTTTGAGCGAAGACCGGCTCGAGGCGCTCTCCACGCGCTGGCGGGCGGCGATCGCTGCCCTGCAGCGGCGCGGATGGGTAGCGGCGCGGGAGGGTGACTGTCTTCCACCGCCGTGCAATGATGTTCAACCGGGGCCGGCGCTTAACGCCGCGCAGGCGGCCGCAGTCGAGGCGATCGCTGCCGGTGGCTTCGGGGGCTACCGGGCGCACCTGCTGTACGGCATCACCGGTAGCGGCAAGACCGAGGTTTATCTGCGCCTGATCGAGCAGGTGATCGCACAGGGTCGGCAGGCGCTGGTGCTGGTTCCTGAGATCGGCCTTACCCCGCAATTGCTCGCACGCTTTGCGCGCCGGCTGCGGGCGCCGGTCGCCGTGTTGCACTCTGCCCTACCCGAGCGCGAGCGGCTGTGCGCCTGGCTGGCGGCGCGCGACGGACGCGCCGCGGTCGTGATCGGCACGCGCTCGGCCTGTTTCGTGCCACTGAGAAACCCGGGGCTGATCATCGTCGACGAGGAGCACGATCCCTCCTACAAGCAGCACGAGGGCTTCCGCTACCACGCACGCGATGTGGCGGTGCTGCGCGCGGCGCGCGAGCAGGTCCCGATCGTGCTCGGTTCGGCCACGCCCTCGCTCGAAAGCCTGCAGAAAACGCGCACCGGCGCGTACAAGCTGCTCACGCTGCCGGAGCGCACCGGCGCTGCCACCTTGCCCGCCGTGCGGTTGCTCGACATGCGCACGCTCAAGCCACAAGACGGTTTGTCGCACCCGCTGCGCATGGCGATCGCTGATCGCCTGGCCAAGGGCGAGCAGAGCCTGCTCTTTCTCAACCGCCGCGGTTTCGCCCCAGCGCTTCTGTGCCACGTCTGCGGCTGGGTGGCGCCGTGCCGGCGCTGCGACGCCAAGCTCACTCTGCACCGCCAGCGCAGCAAGCTCCTCTGTCACCACTGTGGCGCCGAACAGGAGATTCCCGAACGCTGCCTGCAGTGCACCTCGCTAGACCTGCGCCCGCTCGGTCAGGGTACCGAGCGGGTTGAAGCGGCGCTCGCGAAATTCTTCCCCAAGGCACGCATTGAGCGCGTGGACCGCGACACCACGCGCCGCAAAGGCGCGCTTGAGGCGGTGTTCGCCCGCGTCGAGGCGGGCGAGGCCGACATCCTGGTGGGCACACAGATGCTGGCCAAGGGCCACGATTTCCCGAACGTCACCCTGGTTGGCGTAATCAACGCCGACCAGGGCCTGTACAGTGCTGACTTCCGCGCGCCTGAGCGGCTCTTCCAGCAGATCCTGCAGGTGGCGGGGCGCGCTGGGCGTGCCGATAAACCAGGCGAAGTGCTGATCCAGAGCTGGCATCCGCAGCATCCGCTCCTCAAGGCGCTCGAGCGGCACGACTACCTCTCCTTTGCCGACTATGCGCTCGCCGAGCGGCGCATGGCCGACTATCCGCCTTTCAGTTACCTTGCACTGTTTCGCGCCGAATCCCCCAAGAACGGCGCGGCGCTCGCCTTCCTGCGTACGGCGCGCGCGCTCGCCGGTGCGCCGCCGGCCGGGGTGCGGCTCATGGACCCGGTGCCGGCCCCGATGGAACGGCGCGCCGGGCGCTGGCGTGCGCAACTGCTCGTGCAGGCGGCCCAGCGCAGGCTGCTGCAGGCGTTTCTCTCCGCTTGGATGCGGCGGCTCGCGCAAGTGAAGGAGGCCAGGCGCGTGCGCTGGTCGCTGGACGTGGATCCGGTGGATCTGTACTGAAGCGCTTGCGTTTCATCCCTGCGCCTGGATCGCATCCAGGATCTCGTTGCCGTTGCCGTCGTCGCGCAGCCGGTAAACCTGCCAGGCGGTGTCGGCGCCGCGCCGGCAGGCACCGTAGCGAAACGGCATGTTGCGCCCTGCGAGCGCGAAGCGCAGGTCGTTAAACCACACGCAGGTGCGCTGCGGCGTACGGTCCACACGGTAGACAGCGGGCAGCAGCGCGAAGCGGCGGTAGCGGGCGAAGTGTTCGCTGTGCCAGACCTGCTCGGCCAGCGCTACCTCCATTGGCTCATCCCCATAGCGTGGTACGCGCGTCCAGGTCATGGCCGTCACCGGCTGATAGGCCGCGGCCACCTGACGCAGCCAGGTCGCATCGGGCGGCACTTCGGGGGCCCGACTGCCGATGAGCTTAACGTAGCTTAGGCGGTATTCGTGCCGGTTCTCAAGCACCACCATCCAGTGGAAGGGCGAGAACGGCTGTGGAAAGGCATGCACCCGTACATCGGCGAGCCCGAGCGCAGCGCGCGCTCGCTCGCCGACCGCAACCGCCCATGCGTGCAGAATTCCTTGAAAGCTGACGTAGGCGGCAAGCACGGCAAGCGCGGCTGTCGCCGGCCGGCGCATGTCCTTCCAGATGGCCGAAAAAAACAGTCCAACCACGATAATGGCGGTGAACAATGGATCAATGATGAAGGTCGTCGGAATCTGTGCGCGCCAAGTCGAGAGCGGTGCAAGCACCATCGTGCCAAAAGCGGTGATGACGTCGCCAAGAATATGGATGCTGATGCCGAGCGCACACACCCCGACAAACGCCCGCCAGGGATAGCGGCCGCGGGTAAGTAGCATGAAAAGTGCCGCCAGCCCTGCCGTCCACAGCGGCAGCATGACTACGGAGTGCGTCAGGCCGCGGTGACTGGTGAGATACAAAAGCGGATCGATGAAACGCAGGATGAAATCGCTATCCGGAAAGGCCGCCGCCCAAAAACCGACCCACATGCGCATGCGCCGCGGCAACGGCTGCGACCGCAGCGGGTCAGGGCGGGGTTCGGTCGCCCGCGCGAGCAAGGCGCCGCTAAGGGCATGGGTCAAGGTGTCCATGCGATGTCGTTTAGGCAGCGGCAGCGATGTGTGCTGTGCGCAGAAATGCTCTCAGACCGATCAGTCCGTGGCAAGGGTAAGAGGGAACGGTCGCGATTGCGTCGGTCCGATGCGCGCAAGAAGGGCGGGCAGTGGAAAGTTTTCACGGTACTCCTCGGGCAACTCGAAGACGAGCGCCTTGAAGGTGTCGGGGGCGAACAGCATCGGCAGCAAGTCGTTGTAGGGGCGAGCCGCCTCACTAAGCCGCAGCCGCGGACCCTCGCGTTCAAGCAGTCCGAGCGCGAGCAGCGCACTGATGAGTTCCTGAAAGACCGCCTCGATATCCACCCCGTATTTGGCGCGGATGCGATCCATATCGAGTTCGGCGAAGCGCAGCAGGCTGACGACCTCGCGCATGCTCTCGAGCGTCTCGTCGAGATCCTCCCATTCAGTCACGGGGAGTCGCTCGTCTTCGAGCCGTTCGTAATAGCGCTTGAGTGCGAGGGTGTTGCGATAGACCCGGCGCGGGGCGTAGCCCATTGCGGAGAGGCCAAGCGCCACCAGCGGCAGGTTCTCCCAGCGGCGGAGCTGATGGCGGTAGCTCGCGCGCCGCGGGTCTAGAAAGATATTTTGCAAAATCTGACGAAACCCGCGCGCGCACAAGTATTGCCGCGCTTCCTCAAAACGCGCAGCCTTGTACGTCGAGGCGGTATCCGCACGCGGCCGGTCCTTGCGTGACTCGCTATCGCAACGTTGCGGATCGAGCGCGTAGATTGAGACGCTCGGGACACCGAGGGCAAGCAACTTTTCGAGAGTACGACCCAGCGCCCCCGGATCCTCTTGCGGAAAGCCGTACATGGTGTCCACGTTGAGGTTGGCGAAGCGCGCGAGCGCTTGATCGATCTCAACACAGGCCGCCCTCACCGAGTAATGCCGGTTGTAGCAGGCCAGCAGTTCCTCGTCGAGGCTTTGGATGCCGTAGCTCAGGCGGGTGACGCCAAGTCGAACCAGAAGGTCTAGTTTGTCCGTCGTGAGCGTCCCTGGGGCGCTTTCGAGTGTGATCTCGGCATTGGCCTCGAGCCGAAAATATCGTCGCAGTCCCTCGAACAAGCGCTCGAGTAAACGAGGCGAAAGCAGGCTCGGGGTACCGCCACCGAGGTATACTGATTCGCAGACCCACTGCGATAACGCGCGGCTATAAAGGCGAGCTTCGACGAGCAATGCCTCGACGTAGCGATCCATCTCGGACTCACTGCGTGCAGGCAATACCGTGTAGTAGCAGAAGCGGCAAAGGCTCTGGCAGAAGGGGATATGCAGATAAACGCTGTAGCGCCCCGGAATGGCAGAGGGAAACTCGAAAAGCCGCTCGGGGGTGATCTCTCCGATGGTCCGCTGACGCAAAGGAGGAGGGAAGGTCCAATCGAAACAGGGATAGACATCGTAGTGAACCGCAAGTGCCGCGCGCAACCGTTCGGCAAGAGATAAAGCGCCGGGGGAAGCGGTTACAGTACAGGTCTTTTTGCTGCCGGGATCCTCGCAGGATGCACCTTTTAGCCTTCGCGCGGGCAACGCGGTAAAACGGGAAAGCTTATTGATGACCTCGTGGTGTTGCGGCATGGCAAACCTCCTTGTCGTCCAACAAAGCGGTCAAGATCACAAATAGCCTCGCCACGCGCAAGCTCTCAAAAGAGAAGCGGCAGTAACGACGCGACTAACGAAAGGCGTGCGCACGAAAAACCTTGCTGTCGCCAGGATATCTTTTTTGGCCGTCGTAATTAAGTGCTTGCGTGACGACAGTGAAGTGTACTGCGCCCGCGCAAACGCGCTCTCGCCAGTATCCAACCGCGTTCACACACTTGCGCTCTTTCTTTGCCAGCGCGGGCAAAGCCCACACTTTCCATGGGGGAGAACCTGCCCTGGGCGAGTGCCCCAAGCCGCATCAAAATGCACCAATCGCAATAGGCACTGCACAGGCACATCCACCACTGAGCGTTTTGACCCTGGGCCGCCGAATACTATAGCGGCAGCGACGCCCGTGGATCGGGCCTCCTGTGTCAGGCGCTGGAAAGTAATCCCAGCTGCGACTGAAACACGACCTTTGCGGCAAGCGGTCAGAGCGATGCGAAATACGCTAGCATGCGCCGGCGCAACGTGGCATCGGGCAGCCGCCCGAAACCAGCGCCCATGTTGTCCACCATGTGTTTGACCTTGGAAGTCGCCGGGATCGCACAAGTCACCGCAGGGTGGGAGACGACGAACTTAAGGAAGAACTGCGCCCAGCTTGCGCAGTCAAACTCGCGTGTCCACTCGGGCAGCGCACGGCCGTGCACCTTGGCGAAAAGTGCCCCGCGTGCGAACGGACGATTGGCGAGGACCGCGATCCCTCGCTCAGCCGCAAGCGGCAGCAGGCGCTTTTCGGTCTCGCGTTCGGCGAGGCTGTAGCTGAACTGCACGAAGTCGAAGCGCTCGCGCATGAGCGCACGCTCAAGCTCGGCGTGCGCGCGCCCGTGCGAGGTGGTGATGCCGATATAGCGGACCTTACCCTCTGCCTTCCACTGCTTGAGTGTTTCGATATGCACTTCCCAATCGCGCAGGTTGTGGATCTGCATAAGGTCAAAGCGCGCGATGCCCCAAAGCCGGCGCGACTGCTCCATCTGCGCGATGCCTGCCTCGCGGCCGTCGGTCCAGACCTTGGTCGCGGCGAATAGCCGTTTCGGTTTCACCTGCGCGAGCAGCATGCCAAGCACCTCCTCGGCTGCACCGTACATCGGCGAGGAATCGATCAACGTGCCACCATGTTCGAAAAACGCTTTCAGCACCTCGGCGAGCGAAGCGCGTTGCGCCGGGGCGCTGCCGACGTCAAAGGTGCGCGATGTGCCCATCCCGATCACCGGCAGTCGTTCGCCCGAGGGCGGGATCGGGCGTGTGAGGGGTTTGCGCGCCCAGTCGCCCGCTGAGCGCTTCGGTGTACCGAGCGCCGCCGCGACGCCGAACGCACTGAGTGCCGTAAGAAATTCCCGCCGATTCGTCATCGTTAATCCTCCCTGTTCAGCGTGCCGGCAGAAGACTGTGCGCCTTGTTCCTCATAGCGTCAAGGCGCACACCCCCAAAGAAAAAAGCATTCCCGCCCGGGAATCGAACCACACGGTGTAGTTGGGCAATCGAAAATGGGCACTTGCGACCAATCAGAAAAACGCCCCGCGCGCGGTTATCCTCGTCAGACCCGCACTGCGCCACGGCTACATCGACCTGGCGGCTTATGGCAAGCGTGCGTAGAGCGGCTTTAAGTCGACGGCCGTCTAAGCCGCGACGGTCGCCGCCTTCGCAGGAGAAATGATCTTTCCTAAAGTATCTTGAGGTGACTATCTGAGGCGTCACCTCAACGAGTAGCGGCCCTGGCGGCGCGGCGCGACTCGTAGAGGTAGTAGACGAGCGGGATCACAAGCAGGGTGAGCACCGTGGAGGCGAAAGTGCCGGCCACAAGCGAAACCGCAAGTCCTCCGAACACCGGGTCGGCGAGAATGACCAGCGTGCCGAAGATGAGCGCCAGCGCGGTGAGCAGGATGGGGCGCAGGCGCGTGCGCCCGGCGGCCAGCACCGCCTCGTCGAGCGTGTGCCCTAGGGCGCGGTAGTCGAGGATGAAGTCGATGAGGAGCAGCGAGTTGCGCACCACGATCCCGGCTAGCGCGATGAGCCCGATCATCGAGGTGGCAGTGAAGTACTGCCCGGCGAGCGCGTGCCCGGGCAGCACGCCAATGATCGTCAACGGGATCGCGCCCATCACGATGAGCGGTGTCGCAAACGAGCGGTAGTAGCCGACCAGGATCAGGTAGATCAGCACAATCGCCACCGCGAAGGCCGCCCCGAGGTCGCGAAACACATCGAGGCTCAGGCGCATCTCACCGTCCCAGCGAAGCGCATAGTCGCTCGTGTTCGGGTCGGCCATAAAGTACTGCTCGAGCTCAACCCCCGAGGGCAGCGGATTCTGGCGCAGGTAATTCCACATGCGCAGTACCGCATACACCTGGCTTGTGCGGGCCAGCTCCGCGCTCACGTACACCACCGGCCGCTCGTCCTTGTGCAGGATGGGTTTTGCGGCGAGCGTGCGGCGGATGTGCGCGATCTCGGTGAGCGGCACGCGCGCGCCGGCGGGGTTGACGAAGAAGATTTTGCGCAGGTCCTCGGGCCGCACGCGATCGGCCTGCGGGATCTGAAAGCGGATGGCTACCGGCTCCCTCTCGCGCTCGATGTGTACCGTGCCGATGTCGTAGCCGCCTAAAAAGGCCTGCAGTGTCTCGGCGACCTGCGCCGGCAGGATGCCGGTGAGCGCAGCGCGCTCGCGGTCGACCTCGATGCGGTACTCGACGACATCGGCCGTATTGCTGGTGTCGAGCTCGACGAGGTCCGGTGTCGTGGCAAAGACGTGGCGCTTGAGCTCCTCGGCGATGCGGCGCAATTGCTCGTAGTCCGGCCCATAGAGTTCAGCAAGAATTGTGGCACGCACCGGCGGCCCCGGCGGGTCCTCGACGAGCTTAATGTCAGCGCCTTCCTCAGCGGCAATGCGCGCGATCGGCTCGCGCAGCGACAGCACGATGTCAATGGAAGACTCGTCACGCGCGTGCTTGTCTCTGAGGTTCACACGAATCTCAGCCACGTGAGAGCCTCTCTTGAGTCCGGCCCCGCGCAACATGCCGTTGAAGTCGATGATGCCGGCCTCGCCCACGGTGGTCTCGTAGGTCTCAACCTGCGGGTGCGCGCGCAGCACGTCGGCCACCCGGCGCGCGACCCGATCGGTCTCCTCGAGCGCGGTGCCTTCGGGCATGTCGATCGTGACGTTGAAGGTGTTGGTGTTGTTCTTGGGTAGCATTTTGAACAGCACCAGATCGAAGGCCAAAAGCCCCAGCGCCGCCACGAACATCGCCAGGAGCGCTGCGAAGAAGCCGGCGCGCGCCCGGCGGCTGCGTAGCAGAATGCCCATGAAGACGGCGTAGCCGCGCTCGAGCAGGCCTGTGCCAGTGTGGTGCTCGAACCCTTCGTGCTCGTGGCCACGCACGTCAAGCCAGCGCCTCGCCGCCCACGGCGCTACCGCGTAGGCCACGACCAGCGACACCAACATGGCCACCGGCACGAAAAACGGGATCGGCCCCATGTACGGCCCCATCATGCCGGTCACCCAATTCATCGGCAGCATGGCGAGCACCACGGTGAAGGTGGCGAGATTGGTCGGTCGACCGATCTCGTTGACCGCCGCGACCGCACTTCTCAGCCGGTCTATGCCCTTGCGGGCGTAATGGCGGAAGATGTTCTCGATCACCACGATCGAGTCATCCACCAGCAGCCCGAGTGACATGATGAGCGCAAACAGCGTGATGCGGTTGATGCTGTAGCCGGTCACCCAGCCGATGAACAGCGTGATGAGCAGGATAAGCGGTATGGTGAGCGTAACGATGGCCGCCGGCCGCCAGCCGAGGAAGAACGCCAGCAGCAGCACCACACTGCCGGTGGCAATACCGAGGTGTTCGAGCAAAGTGTTAACCGAATCGTTGGCCTTGGCCCCGTCATTGCGCGTGACGACAACCTGCACCTCAGGCGGAATCAGCCCGCCTTTCAGGCGTTCGAGGGCCGCGATCACCTCGTCCGCTACCCGTACGGCGTTCGCCTCACTACGCTTGGCGAGCGCGATGACCACCGCATTGGTCTCAAGGTCCGGTGGGCGGTTGCCGGCCCAGGCCGGGCCGAAGCCGATGCGCGTGACCCGCTCAATCTCGCCTGGCCCGTCGGTGATGGTGGCAACGTCTTTGAGGTACACCGGGCGGTGACGATGAAGCGCGACGACGAGCTGCGCGAGCTCCTCGGCATTACGCAGCATGCCACCGGCGGTGACGGTGCTCACCCGATTGCCGGCCACCAGCGTGCCTGAGGGGATGTCCACATTGGTGGCCTCGAGCACGCGGCGAATGTCGAGCAGGGTCACGTTGTAGGCGCGCATGCGCTCGAGATCAAGGTCCACGTTGATGCGCCGCGCCCGCCCGCCGTGCACCCAGGAGACGGAGACGTTCTCCACGCGCCTGAGCTCCTCGAGCACTTCGAGCGCCAGGTGCCGCAGCCGCATGTCGTCCCAGGCGTTGGTCGAGAGTGAGATGGTGAGAATCGGCACGTCGTCCACGTCCACCGGCTTAACCAGCGGCTGGCGTGTGCCGGGCGGCATGCGATCGAGGTTGGACATGATGCGGTCGTAGAGCTTGACCAGCGAGTCCTCCTTGTCCTCGCCCACGTAGAACTGCACGCTCACGACACCGAGCGATGCCATGGCCGTGCCGTAGGTGTGCTCTACCCCCGGCATGCCGCGCAAAATCGCCTCCAGGGGCTTGATGATCAGCTCCTCGACCTCCGCCGGCGAGGCCCCCGGCTTGGCGACCAGGATATTGGCCGCCGGCACGACAATCTTCGGGTTCTCCTCGCGTGGCATGTGGAATACCGCAAGCAGCCCCGCGAGCAGCGCCACCAGCACGATCAATACGGTAAGCTTGCTATCTACGAAATGGGCAGCGATACGCCCCGCAAGGTTCAGGCCGTCATGGACTTTGTTTTCGCTTGGTGGCTGGGCCATACACGTTACGTTTTGTTGCAAGTGGCAAGTGCCAAGCAGCAGTTAGCTGGTGCCAAGGTTTTTGCGTTCGCTGTGCGCTATTTGTATTTGGCTGGCGCCGCGGGTTTTATCGGATTTCCGTCGCGCACAGACGCCAGTTCCCCGAGCACCAGGCGTTCGTCGCCCTTGAGGCCGGCGAGTATTTCGACGCGTTCGCCCAAGCGCTTGCCGGGACGCACCATGCGAAAACGCGCCCGGTCTTGCTCGTCCAGCACGAATACCCCCGGGATGCCTCCCCGCTCGACGAGCGCCAGGCGCGGGACGAGTATGCGCCCGTCCTCGCGTATCACAAGCTGCAGCACGGGGCGTTCTAGCCGCGGAAGTTGCGCTGGCGCATAGGTTGGCTCGGATCCACCGCAGCCGGCGAGCGCAAGGAGCATACCCGCTGCCACGAGCAAACGGCACGAACGGCGCTGATTCATCACCCACCGCCTGCGAATTGTTGCGCCGCTGCTGCAAATGGCGGCTCAAAGACGCCGGTGGCAAACGCAAACGCCGCCTCGGCGGTGCTCAGCGCGAGTGTGGCGTTAAGTTTCTCCAGGCGCGATTCGGTGAGCACACGCTCGGCGGCGAGCAGGTCGAGCAGTAGCGTGCGCCCTTCCCCGTAGCGGCCGCGCACGAGCTCGACCGCGCGGCGTGCCTTGCCGACGTTATCGGCGCAGATCGCCACTCGCGTGCGCGCCTCCTCAAGCGCGCGCGCGGCCTCGCGTACCTCATTGACCGCCTGGCGGCGCGCATGCACGAGCCGCGCGGCGGCCTCCTCGGCCTCAAGACGGGTCTGCGCGAGCGCGTGGCTGTCTCTGCCGCCGCTGTAGAGGTTGATACTGAGTACCCCGGTCAGGCTGTTCGAGACATTGTCGAGCCCGGGTTCGTCGTCGTACCAGCGGCGCGCGGCAGCGACCTGCAGCTGCGGGCGAAAGGCAGCGCGCGCTGCAGCAATGTGCGCGCGTGCCGCTTCGTGCTCGGCAGCAAGCGCCTTGAGGTCCTCGCGCTGTTCGAGCACCTGCCGCTCGAGGGCGGCAAGATCTTGACTGGTGGCGACATGCCCCGCCGGTTCCTGCCAGGGCGGGAGCACGGGCGGCGGTTCACCCGGCGGTATCCCCATGATGAGCGCAAGTTGCTCGAGCGCGTTGCGCGCGCGTGTCACGGCCTGCTCGCGTCGGCTTTGCACCAGCGCGAGGTTGACGTCGGCAGAAAGCTTGTCGGAGGGCACGATGCGCCGTTCGGTGAGCAGCCGCGCGGTAGTGTCGGCGTGCACCTGGGCGGCACGCACCGCGTCGTCCAGGATGCGCACCGCCTCGGCGGCAGCTTGCGCCTGGCGATAGGCGATGTGTGTGCGAAAGGCGATCGCCTCGCGCAGCCGCCTCAGGCGGTGACGTGCGGCCTGCTCGTTGCCGCGCGCCGCGCGCACGCCGGCTTGCAGGCGCCCGCCGGTATAGAGCGGCCAGGTGAGCGACAGCTCGGTGGCATGCAGGGTATTCGCGCCGGGGTCGTTGAGGCGCACGGGATCGAAATCGGCGCTCGTCACCGAGCGAGTGTTGAGCCGATCAGCGAAGACATCGAGCGGGTTATCGCTGCGCCGCGCCGTGTAGCGCAGATCTACCTGCGGTTGGTGGGCAGCCTCGGCCGCCGCGACCGCTTCGGCGGCGGCGCCCTGCCGGGCGCGGGCGGCGGCGAGCTCGGGATTGTGGGCGAGCGCGTAGACGATGGCCTCCTCAAGGCCGAGGGTCGGCTCCGCCATGGCGGGAACCGGACCGCTTGCGGCAAACAGCACGGCCGCGGCGTAAGATGCGCGGCGCAAGGGGCTCATGGTGTTCGGCATGCGCCGGTGGAGCTCATTCGAAGGCCGCGCCGGAACGCACGCCCAGGGACTTGAGGATCTTGGCGAGCGGGCAGAAACCGGTGAAGGCCGACTGGAGCAAATTCCCACCCACAAAGGCGGTCAGCCACAGCCAGTACGGGCTATGCAGTTGCGAGAACACCAGGCTCAGCAGGATGAAGGAGCCGGCGAAGGCAAGGACGAGGCGGTCCACAGACATGGGTGTGCTCCTGTGTCAAAGGTTGAAGCCAACGGACAGGCGTGTGCGCCTGTTTTTCCTCCCCCATGCCTCTTCGGCGCGCGTAAACGATCCTGTGTGATGCTGTTTGGATGTTCCGATCCGTGGCGCGGCTGTAACTATAGGGTCGGACTTGGCGGTTTTCCAGCCCCTCGTTCTCAGGCCGTGCGCCTCACTGCGGCTGCTTGAGGACGGCGAGGATCACGACCGGAATCAGGATCAGCAGCGGGAACTCGTTCAGCCAGCGGTAAAAGACGTGACCGTGACGGTTGCGATCGTGGCGAAAGTCAGCGAGCAGCCTGCCGCAGTAGACGTGGTAGGCGATCAGAATCGCCACCAGGCTAAGCTTGATGTGCAGCCAGGTGCCTGTGATCCCGTAACCGAGCCACAGCGCAAGCCCGAGCGCCACGGTGATCAGCGCCCCCGGCGTCATGATCCCATAGTAGAGCTTGTACTCCATGAGCTTGAAGCGCTCGATGCTCGTGCGGTCCTCGGCCATCGCGTGATAGACGAATAGGCGCGGCAAGTAGAAGAGCCCCGCAAACCAGGTGACCATGAAAATGATGTGAAACGCCTTGACCCAAAGCATCTCAAGAACCCGCCGCCGGACGCAAAAACGGCTCGATGATACGCTGCAGCCGCTCGATATCCAGCTTGCCAGCCCGGCGATAGACGATGCGGCCGTCCGGTGCGATCAGTACCGCGAGCGGCACCACGTCCGCGCCGAAGGCGGCCGCCCATCGGCCCTCGACGTCCAGTGCCACGGGGAAGGGCGCGGGCTGTTTGTCGTGGAAATCGCGAACCGCAAGCGGCGGGTCGTAAGGCATGGCGACGGCGACCACCTCGAGGCCGCGCGGATGCAGCTGCTCGTAGAGCGCGGCGAGCGCCGGGCGTTGCTCCAGGCACGGCCGGCAGGTGAGCGACCAGAAATCCACCAGTACCGGCCGCCCGCGCCAGGCGCGAAGCGACAGCCTGCGTCCGTCGAGCATCGCCAGCTCGAGTTCCGGCGCTGCCCTCCGCTCGGGCCATGGCAGCCACGTCGTCAGCGCGGTGGCGGCCACGATCAGGACAAGCCCGGCGGGGAGAAAAGCACGCTTTTGAAGCCAACACTGGCGCATGACACAGCCATTCTAAGCCGCGCGTCGAGCCGCTGCCAAAGAACGGCAAGGGGGACACACACGACACGGCGCGCACATCGCGCGGGCGGCGCCGTGTCGCCACAAAAAGTTAGGGCGGAGGCTCGGGCGAGTCCGCGTCGAAGCTCTTGACCGCGGTGGCGGTGTACGCGAGCGCGAGTCTGCCGGGCTTGTCGAATTTGCAGCCGACGCTCGCGTCTGCACCAGCTCGGTTGTACGAGTCGCAGACCGAAACTTTAAAGGCACTGACGTCGATATCTTTGCGCATCAACCCGGCCTTGCCCATGGCGCAGATGTTCTAATCCGCGCGTCAGACCGCTCATGCCCCGCAAGGGTGGTAATTCTTCTATGTGCGGTTTTCCGAAAAAGCGCATTCGCACGCATGACACGGTGTTAGGCGTGCCGCGACGCGAAATTCCCGTATCAGGCGGATTCAACAAACGGCAAGAACATCGCGGTGAGGTGGTCGAGGAAGCGCATGCCGAGGGGTGTTGCACGCAGCCGGCCGGCAGCGCGCGCAAGCAGCCCACAGGTGTGTGCCTGCTGCAGTATCGGCTCGAGGCGGGCAAGCGGCAGGCCGGTGCGCGCCGTAAAGAGCGGCACTGGAAAGCCGTCCTTTAGGCGCAGCGCGTTCAGCATGAACTCGAAACAGGCCTCGGCCTCGGTCAGGCGCCGCTGGCCAGCGACCGCCGCCGGCGTGCCAGCCTTGGCCAGGTAGTCCCGGGGCTGCCTGCGCTTCCATAGGCGCGTGATGCCCGCATCGTCGGTGAGCTTGGCGTGGGCGCCGGCGCCGATGCCGAGGTAATCGCCGAAGGTCCAGTAATTAAGGTTGTGCCGGCACTCGAAACCTGGCCGTGCGTAGTTGGATACCTCGTATTGTCGGTAGCCGGCCTGCGCCAATTCCGCCTGGATCGCCTCCTGCATGCTCCAGGCGGTGTCGTCGTCTGGAAGCGGTGGCGGCTTAACATAAAACGGCGTGCCCGGCTCGAGGGTGAGCTGGTAGACCGAGAGATGCGCCGGCATCAGGCGTATGGCCGTGCGCAGATCGGCGAGCGCCTGTTCGGGGGTCTGGTCGGGCAGCGCGAACATCAGATCCAGATTGAAGTTCTCGAAACCGGCTGCCTGCGCCGCTTTTACCGCAGCGCGTGCCTCTGCATGGCCATGGATGCGCCCGAGCGCCGCGAGCTTGGCGTCGTCGAAGCTCTGGATGCCGATGGACAGGCGATTGACGCCGGCCGCGCGGTAACCACACAAGCGTGCCACATCCACTGTGCCCGGGTTGACCTCGAGGGTGATCTCGGCGTCAGGCGCGATGTCGAGGCGCGCGCGGATGCCTGCAAGCAGCCGGGCGATCGCTTCGGGCGAGAACAAGCTCGGGGTGCCGCCGCCGAGGAACACCGTCTGCACGGTGCGGCCGTTGATGCGCGAAGAATCGTGCTCCAGGTCGCGCAGCAGTGCTGCCACGTATTCGTCCTGCGGCACGGCGGTGCTGCGCGCGGCGTATGAATTGAAATCGCAGTACGGGCACTTGCGGACGCACCACGGCAGGTGGACGTAGAGCGACAGCGGAAGTGGCGCAACAGTGCTAGGCATGACAAGGCATTATGCACGATCATGCGTACCGTCACGCGCCGACGAACGCCTCGATCGGTTCGGACGGCAGCTCGCCCATCTCGCACCCGCATCGCAACCGCGCCGGGTTCGATAGGCTGCCCCCCCGACGAGCGCGCGCCTCACACCTCACACCTCATGGCTTGATTTCGTATCCCAGATGCCCGGCGCGCAGGGCTTCGACCAGCCGGGCGAGCGCCTGGGCACGGTGGCTGATCGTGTTCTTCACCTCGGGGGGCAGCTCGGCAGCCGCGCAGCCGTGGGTGGGGACATAGAACACCGGGTCGTAGCCAAAACCGCGCGTACCGCGCGGCGCGAAAAGGATGCGCCCCTCCCAGGTGCCTTGGGCGATGACAGGGGTGGGATCGCGCGCATCGCGCATGTAGACCAGCAGGCACTGGAAGCGCGCCGTGCGTTTTTCCTCCGGTACACTCCTGAGCTCGGCGAGCAGCTTGCGCAGGTTCTCCTCGTCGCTTGCGCCCACCCCGGCGTAGCGCGCCGAGTAGATGCCCGGTGCGCCATGCAGGGCGTCCACTTCGAGACCGGAGTCGTCGGCGATGGCTGGCAACCCGCTCGCCGCTGCGGCGTTGCGCGCTTTGAGAATGGCGTTCTCGACGAAACTGAGCCCAGTCTCATGCGCCTGGGGCACGCCGAGTTCGGACTGCGGCACGACGGCAAGACCCAGAGGGGCGAGCATCTGATCGAGCTCGCGCAGCTTGCCGGGATTGCCCGAGGCGAGCACTATGCGTCTAATGCGGGACATTCAATACTGTGAACGACTACAGTCCCAAGGCCGTGCGCTGGGCGGTGAGGAGCCGCGCAATGCCGCGCTCGGCGAGATCGAGCAGTGCGCCGAGCGCGGCGCGCGAGCAGGACCCGCGCTCGGCGGTACCTTGGATCTCGATGATGCCACCCGTCTCGCTCATCACGCAGTTCATGTCGATGTCGGCGTTGGCGTCCTCGGCGTAATCGAGGTCGAGTACCGGCGTGCCCTGGTAGATGCCGACTGAGACCGAGGCAACGAGGTGGCGCAGCGGCTGGCCGGCGATCAACCCTTGCGCGCGCGCCCATTCGAGCGCATCCACGAGCGCCACACATCCTCCCGTGATCGCCGCGGTGCGCGTGCCGCCGTCGGCCTGAATGACGTCGCAGTCCACGATGAAGGTGCGCTCGCCAAGAAGCCTGAGGTCCACCGCGGCGCGCAGCGCGCGCCCGATCAGTCGCTGGATCTCCATGGTACGACCGCCCTGGCGGCCGGCGGCGGCCTCGCGCGGGGTGCGGGTGAGGGTCGCGCGCGGCAGCATACCGTACTCGGCGGTCACCCAGCCCTGACCGCTACCCTTGAGAAAGGCCGGCACACGCTCCTCCATGGACACGTTGCACAGCACGCGCGTGTCGCCGAACTCGACGAGCACCGAGCCCTCGGCGTGCCGGGTGTACCGGCGGGTGAGGCGGATGGAACGCAGCTCCTCGGGGGCGCGGCCGCTAGGTCGCATGCGCGCAGCATACCGGCGAGCTGGGCGGCATTACAAGAGAGGCGGTGTGTGGCGCGGGATATTGATTGTTTGCTTGCTTCTCCGACCCTTAAGGTCCGTCAGTCCGTAACGGCGCGGCGGTGTCTGCCAGTGCTATTCCTCCTCGTAGCGGGCATCCAGGCGATTCAAATATTCCTCGAGCTCGCGGATCTCGCGCTCGATCGGCTTGCGTGGCGCGCTGCCTCCGGATTGCTTCTGCAGCTGAAGCCGGGTGTTGATGTCGGCGGCGCTCTCCCACAGCGCGTCGCCTTCGACATGCAGCGCGGTATTGCCCTGCAGGGGCAGGCCTGCGGGCATGGCCTCCTCCCAGCGCAGGGCAACGGCGCTCACATTGTCGCAGGCCTGGCGCATGTTGCGCTCGGCGGCCAACAGCAACTCTTCGATGCCTTCCTCGAGCATAGGGCGATCTATGTGGCGGACCAGCGCCTCGGTCGTGAGCGCTTCCCACACGCCGTCCGAAACAAGTAGCAAAATATCGTCCTGCTGCAGCAGGGTTTCCTCACTCAGACTGATCGTCGGCCGCTGCAGGCCGCCCACGCACTTGAGTAGGCGGCTTCTCTGTGGATGCTCGCCCATCTCCTCCTCGCTAAGCAGCCCGTCCTGGCGCAACTGCTCGAGGGTGGTGTGATCATGCGTGCGGCGCTGCACGCGGCCGTCGCGTAGATGATAGAGGCGACTGTCGCCGACGTGTGCCCAGTAGGCGTAGCCGTTCTGCACCAGGCAGGCGACACAGGTCGTGCGCGGCTCGAGCGGTGGTACAGCACGGCGGCCGAGATCCACGATGAGCCGATGGGCTTGCAGGATGGCGAGTGCAAGGAAGGCCGAGGGGCGGTCAATGAGCGGTGCGCGCACCGCCTGGAAGGCGCGCACCACGGTCTGCACCAGCGTCTCGGCGGCGAGCGCGCCGCCGGCGTGTCCACCGAGGCCGTCGGCCAGAACCATGAGCACGGCGTTATCGCGTTCGGCAACCGCCACACGGTCTTCGTTAGTGTGGCGGGCGCCGGGCAGGCTGTGGTAGGCGAGCTGGTACTTCATGAGCCGGATCTTAGCGCCAGGGCAGCTTCAGGCCGAAGCGGTCGAGCAGCGTGCCGTTGTTTTGCTCTTCTGGCGGCGTGTACGATTTGGCGAAAATGGCAAGCAGATCATCCACGCACTGTGGTCGCTCGAGCTGGTTCATCTGCAAGCACCAATCTATGGCCTCGAGCAGCACGCGCGAATAGCGGCGAGCGAACTGGCGCACGGCCGGTTTGAGCGTATCCCTCTCAGCGCGCTTAATTGCCGGCGGCGGAGCGCGCCCGCTCAGGCATGCCCACATGGTCGCGCCCACGGCATAGAGGTCGGTCCATGGTCCCACGTGGCCGCGACGGTGCTGTTCGAGGGGGGCAAAGCCGAGGGTAAGTGTGTACGGGCCGAGCGGCTTGTTGCCGTAAAAGGCGGACTGTGCGGCACCGAAGTCGAGCAGCAACGGCCTCCCCCCGGGGCGCAGGTAGATGTTCGACGGCTTGATATCGAGGTGCAGCAGCCCGGCGCGGTGCAGCTCACGCAGCCCTTCTAGCAGCGGTGGAAACACCGTGCGCAGGAACCGCTCGCTCAGCCGCCCGCCGCGGCGCTTGATGTGATCGCGAAGGCTCGTGCCCTCTTCATAGGCCATCACCATGTACACGGTGTTGTTCTCGCGGAAGAAGTCCGTCACGCGCACGATATTGGGATGATCGATCTTGGCGAGAGTGGCAGCCTCGTCGAAGAAGCGCTTCATGCCCTGGCGGAAGGTGGGGATGGTCTCGGCCGAGAGGCTCTGCACGCTCTCATCCTCGGCGCGTGTAGCCTGGTTGCTTGGCAGATATTCCTTGATGACGACCGGTTTGCCCGCAGACGTGTCCTCGGCCAGGTATACGATACTGAAGCCGCCGCCGCCCAGGGGCCGGACGATGCGGTAGCGGTGCAACAGGTAGCCTGCGGGTAGGGCGTTTTCGATCTTGACTGCCACGGGATGCGCCGTCATTAAGGGCGATCGGGACGTGTCAATACCAAAATTATATATGCATATCCTGTGCCCTGCCCCCGGGACGCTTGCCATCCTGTTGGTTCATCACTCGTGCTTCCCTGTGCCACTTCTCGCTGTCGCCGCTTTCCGTTTACCATCGATAGTCTATGCCTGCCGCCCACGCCCTCGACGCATGATCCGCAGCATGACCGCCTTCGCCCGGCGGGAGGCCGACACCAAGCGCGGCGTCCTGACCTGGGAGCTGCGCTCCGTCAATCACCGCTACCTCGAGGTCGGCCTGCGTCTGCCCGAGGAGCTGCGCGGGCTTGAGACCGCCGTGCGCGAGCTCATCGGCAAGCGCCTTGCACGCGGCAAGGTGGACGGGGTGCTGCATTTCACGCCGTGCATCGCGCTCGAGGAGGCGTTTACCTTCGACGAGCACCAGGCGCGGCGCCTGTTCGAGGCCGCCCGGGCCATCGGCCGCCTGGCGAGCGGCGCGCCGCTCGCGCCGCTCGCCACGATAGACGTGCTACGCTGGCCTGGCGTCATCCAGACGCCGCCCCTTGACGTCGAGGATTTGACGAGCAAGGCGCTCGAGCTGTGCGACGCGACGCTCGACGAGCTCCTCGCCGCGCGCGAACGTGAGGGCGCGCGCCTGCATGCCTTCCTGCTCGAGCGGCTGGCAGCGCTCGAGCACCAGGTGGCGGAGGTGCGCGCAATTCTGCCCGAGATTGCCAGAGGCTTCCGCGAGCGGCTCGAGGCGCGCCTAGGCGAGCTCAAGGCGCAGCTCGAACCCGGGCGTCTCGAACAGGAGATCGTGCTGTTTGCCAACCGCAGCGACGTGACCGAGGAACTCGAACGGCTCGCAGCGCACGCTGCCGAGGTGCGCGCGTGTCTCGACCGCGCTGGCGCCGTCGGTCGCCGGCTCGATTTCCTCATGCAGGAACTCAATCGTGAGGCCAACACGCTCGCTGCCAAATCCGCCGATCTGCGTATCACCAACGCGGCCGTCGAGCTTAAGGTGCTGATCGAGCAGATGCGCGAGCAGGTGCAGAATATTGAATGATGATCTGCGCGGCTGACCAGCAGCGAAAGGGGGGTGAATCCATGCGCTTAGCCCGATTCTTGTCGTTCGCTGCTCGCTGCTGAAGTGATGGGCAAGCTCTTTATCCTCTCTGCGCCGTCCGGGGCCGGCAAGACCAGTCTCGCCAAGGCGCTTGTCGAACGCGACCCGAGACTTGCGTTCTCGGTCTCGCATACCACGCGCGCGCCGCGCCCCGGTGAACAGCATGGCGTGCATTACTACTTCGTGAGCCCCGAGGAATTCGAGCGCATGGCCGAACGCGGTGAATTTCTCGAGCACGCCACGGTGTTTGGCAAGCGCTACGGCACGGCGCGCGCCGAGATCGAGCGGTTGCTGGCACAGGGCAAGGACATCCTGCTCGACATAGACTGGCAAGGGGCGCGCGCCGTCAAGCGCCGGATGCCCGAGGCGGTGAGTATCTTCATCCTGCCGCCGTCACGCGCGGCCCTGGAGGCGCGTCTCAGGAATCGCGCCCAGGATCTCCCGGAAGAGATCGCCGCGCGCATGCGCCAGGCGGTCGCGGAAATGAGTCATTGCCGAGAATTCGATCATGTGGTGGTGAACGACGATTTCGAGCAGGCCGTTGCGGACCTGCAGGCCATTATCCGCGGCTGCGGGAAACCCCGTCCGTTGACCGTAAATCTGGACGGGCTACTGCGGGAATAACGCGCTTATAACCGGCAAGAGTGAGGAGAAAATCCCCGCGGGATAATGGACCCGAAGGATCGATGGGTGTAACAGGAAGATGGCGCAGTGTCGGACCTAAGGATGGAAAATCTCCTCCGTCATCAGCTAAGATACTCTTTTACGTTATGCCGCGCGCCACGGGTCTGAGTCCTGTATAGACCCCGACGCAAGCCGTGGGTATATGCCTGCAACTGCGCAGACGAGGTTTTACTCGATATGGCACGCATCACCGTCGAAGACTGTCTGAAAAACATTGACAACCGCTTCCAGCTCGTGCTGGTGGCCACCAAGCGCGCCCGCCAGTTGGCGATGGGTGCAGAGCCTTGCGTGCCGCGCGAGAACGACAAGCCCACCGTCATAGCGCTTCGCGAGATCGCGGCCGGCTGCATCGACGCTTCTATCCTCGACGAAGCGTTGCCGCCGGCCGGACTGGAAGCCGATGAAGACACATCCCTCTCCACCGAGGCCTTCGGACAGTTGGCCCAACTCGGCGGCGAGCAAGGGGGCGCCGCCGAACAGGGCTGAGTACCCCCAGGCCCTCGCGGCACAGCGGTACCAGACCCGGCGAGTCAACATCGCCGATCTGTGTGCGCTCCTTGAAACTTATCTCGACCCCCGGGACGTCCGGGACGTTTACGCCGCCTACCTGTTCGGGGCTGAGGCTCACGAGGGCCAGTGCCGCGCCAGCGGCGAGCCTTACATCTTCCACCCCCTAGAGGTCGCGCACATTCTCGCGACCATGCACCTCGATGCGCGCAGCATCATGGCCGCGATTCTGCATGACGTCATCGAGGACACGGCGACTGCCAAGGAGCGCATCGCCGAGCAGTTCGGCAAGGACGTGGCCGAATTGGTGGACGGTGTTTCCAAAATCACACGCATCGAGTTTCAATCAGAGGCCGAAGCGCAGGCGGAGAACTTCCGCAAGATGCTGCTCGCGATGGCGCGTGACATTCGCGTCATCCTCATTAAGCTCGCCGATCGCCTGCACAACATGCGCACCCTTTCCGCCCTGCCGCGCTCACGCCAGCGTGCCATCGCGCGCGAGACGCTCGACATCTACGCGCCAATCGCCAACCGCCTCGGCGTGCGCCAATGGGCGATCGAGCTCGAGGACCTGGCCTTCGCTGCCCTCTACCCGCTTCGCTACCGCGTGCTTGCGCAGGCGGTACGTAAGCGGGCCAGCAACCGCAAGGCAGTAATCGAGAAGGTTCGTGTTGCTATCGTCAACCAGCTGCGTCAGGAAAGCATCGAGGCGGAGGTGCACGGACGCGAGAAGAACCTCTACAGCATATACCGCAAGATGCGCGCCAAGCACCTCGGCTTCGAACAGGTGCACGACGTGCACGGTTTCCGTATCGTCGTCGACAGGGTAGACACCTGCTACCGCACGCTCGGCGTGCTGCACAATCTCTACAAGCCTATCCCCGGTCGCTTCAAGGACTACATCGCCATTCCCAAGGCGAACGGCTATCAGTCACTGCACACCGTAGTGTTTGGGCCTTTCGGAGTATCCATCGAGGTGCAGATCCGGACCCGCGAGATGCACCGCGCGGCCGAGACCGGCGTGGCCTCGCACTGGCTATACAAGAGCAGCAGCGACAACGACCCCATGCAGGAGCGCGCGCTCGCCTGGCTCAAGGACCTGCTCGATACGCAGCAGAAGGCCGGCAACCCGCGCGAGTTTCTCGAGAGCCTCAAGGTGGATCTGTTCCCGGATGAGGTCTACGTGTTCACGCCCAACGGCGAGATCAAGAAGCTGCCGCGCGGCGCAACCGTCATCGACTTCGCCTACGACGTGCACACCGACGTGGGTAACCGCTGTGTCGGCGCCAAGGTCAACCACGAGCTCGTGCCGCTGCGCACCGTGCTGCGTAACGGTGACCATGTCGAGATTCTGACCTCACCCCTCGGGCACCCCAATCCCGCCTGGCTCGATTACGTGGTGACTGGCAAGGCGCGCGCCAACATCCGTAGCTACCTCAAGAACCAGCGCTCAAGCGAGGCCGCGCGGCTCGGCGCACGCTTGCTTGAGCGTGCACTGCGCGACCTCGGGGTGGAGCTCGCCCATGTGAGCGAGGAGGCCCGCACGCGGCTGCTCACCGAGCTAAAGCTGCCGGGGTGGGAGGCGCTGCTCGGCGAGATTGGCCTGGGTAACCGCCTTGCGCCGGTGGTCGCGCGTCAGCTCGTGCCAGCCGATGAGAAAAAGCCGGAAGAATCGTTTTTCAGTTTCGCGCGTCGCTGGCGCGGGCGGCGCAAGAAGCGCAAGCTTCCCCTGCTCGCTATCCGCGGCACCGAAGGGATTGTCATCACCTACGGCAAGTGCTGTCGGCCTATCCCCGGCGATCCGATCCTCGGCTTTCTGTCGGCCGGGCGTGGCATTGTGGTGCATACCGAGGACTGCCCGAACGTCGCCAAGTACCGCAAGCACCCAGAACAGTGGATAGACGTGCAGTGGGAGGCGAATACCGAGGGTGTCTTCCCGGTCAACCTACGCGTGACGGTCAAAAACCAGCGCGGCGTGCTCGCCTCGGTGGCGGCGGCGATCGCCGAGCAGGATGCCAACATCGACACGGTCAGTTTCGACGACCACGACGGTGTCTATACCACCATGGACTTCACCGTCGAGGTGCGCGATCGCGTGCATCTTGCTGCCATCATGCGCCGCATCCGCCAGCTCGAGACCGTGGTGCGGATCAACCGCAAGAAAGGCTAGTCTATCCTTCGGGTCTGTAATTGGTGTGCCTGCCTGCACCACTTATGGTGAGTACCGAGTAGCGAGGCCTTGGTCATGATTCGCTACTCGGCTTACTACTTCCATCAAGGGAGCGATACATGCAGAAAGAAATCATAAAAACCGAACGCGCGCCAAGGGCGATCGGCACCTACTCGCAGGCCGTGCGGGTCGGTGACACGGTCTATCTCTCCGGCCAGATCCCGCTCGATCCTGCGACCATGGTGCTCATTGGCACGGACGTCCGCGCGCAGATCGCGCGCGTGTTCGACAACCTAAAGGCCGTAGCCGAGGCCGCCGGTGGCTCGCTCGACGACGTCGTCAAACTCAACGTCTATCTGGCCGATCTCGCCCACTTCCCGATCGTAAACGAGGTGATGGCACAATACTTCCGCGAGCCCTACCCGGCGCGTGCCGCCATAGGCGTTGCCGCCCTGCCCAAGGGGGCGGCGGTGGAGATGGACGCGATCATGGTTTTAAACCGTGGCGACTAGCGTGTGATCTTCGGCGCGAAGTGAGTAATGCAGCCGAGGCTACGCCGATCGTCCGGCTTGCGGACGGGCTAGCTGCTTGAGTCATGGATGTCTCCGCGCTTTCTGTCTCTGCGCTGAAGGGTGTGGGGCCGAAGCTCACCGCGAGACTGCGTGCACTTGGGATCGAGACCGTCCAGGACGTGCTCTTCCACCTGCCGTTTCGCTATGAGGACCGCACACGCCTCGTGCCGCTTGGCCAGTTGCGCCCCGGCATGCAGGCGCTGGCCGCCGGCGAGATCGATTTTGCCGACATCATCTATCGCCCGCGGCGCGCGCTCATCTGTCGCGTGAGCGATGGTACTGGTCACATTCACTTGCGCTACTTCCACTTCAGCGCCACACAGCGCAGCCAGCTCGCGCGCGGCGCTCGGTTACGCTTTTACGGCGAGGTGCGCTTCGGTCCGGTGGGGCTCGAAATGGTACACCCCGAGTACCGGCTGCTCGCCGTGGGCGAGGTGCCGCGCGCCGAGGGGCGACTCACACCGGTGTACCCGGCGGGCGGCGGCGTGTCCCAGAACCGGCTTCGCGAGCTCACGCGGCGGGCGCTTGAGCGCTACGCCGCTCGCCTGCCCGAGTACCTGCCGCCAGAGGTGCTCGAGCGCTTTGGCTATCCGGCACTCGGCGAGGCGCTCGCCTATGTGCACTACCCGCCCCCGGGCGCGGATGTGGATGAACTTGCACAAGGCCAGCACCCCGCCCAGGCGCGGCTCGCTTTCGAAGAACTGCTCGCGCACCACCTAAGCCTGCTCAGGGTGCGCGCGCGCTTGAACGGATGCTGCGCGCCACCGCTCGCGCCGCATGGCCGGCTGCTCGCGCGGCTGCTCGCAAGCCTTCCGTTTTCGCTCACGCATGCACAGCAACGCGTGCTCGATGAGATCCTCGCCGATATGCGCCGTGCGCGCCCCCCGATGTATCGCCTGCTGCAGGGCGACGTCGGCTGCGGCAAGACCGTGGTCGCCGCCGCTGCCGCGGCAGCAGCGATCGAGGCTGGGGCACAAGTGGCGGTGATGGCGCCGACCGAGCTGCTTGCCGAACAGCACCTGCGAAGCCTGACCGCGTGGCTCACGCCGCTCGGCATCGAAGTGGCCGGGCTTTCAGGCAGGCACCATACCCGCATGCGGCGCGCGCGGCACGCGGACATCGCCGCGGGCCGCGCGGCCTGTGTGGTAGGCACCCATGCGCTCTTCCAGCAGAACGTGCGCTTCGCGCGACTCGGGCTTGTGATCGTCGACGAGCAGCACCGTTTCGGCGTCCACCAGCGCCTGCGGCTGCGAGAAAAGGGCAGGGTGGGCGAGTGCTACCCGCACCAACTCATCATGACCGCCACCCCGATTCCGCGCACGCTCGCCCAGACCCTGTACGCGGACCTCGATGTCTCAGTGATCGATGAACTACCGCCCGGGCGCAAGCCGGTGGAGACCGTGGCGGTGCCGGCCACGCGGCGCGCTGAGGTCATCGCACGCGTGCATGCCGCCTGCCGGTCTGGCCGCCAGGCCTACTGGGTGTGCCCGCTCATCGAGCAAAGCGAATCGGCAACGCTGCAGACGGCAACAGAGACAGCCGAGCAACTGCGCGCGGCACTTCCCGATCTGCGCGTGGCGCTGGTGCACGGGCGGCTCAAATCGGCCGAAAAGGAGCGTGTCATGGCGGCGTTCAAACGGGGCGAGGCACACGTGCTGGTGGCGACAACTGTGATCGAGGTCGGGGTGGACGTGCCAAATGCGAGCCTGATAATCATCGAGAACGCCGAGCGGCTGGGTCTCGCCCAGTTGCACCAGTTGCGCGGGCGCGTGGGGCGTGGCAGCCAGGAGAGCGCTTGTGTGTTGCTCTACCAGCCGCCGCTCAGCGAGGCGGCGCGCGCGCGGCTCGCCGTGCTGCGCGCGACCCACAACGGTTTCGAAATCGCACGGCGCGATCTTGAGATGCGTGGCCCTGGCGAGCTGCTCGGCACGCGCCAGGCGGGACTGCCCGAATTCCGCATTGCGGACCTGTGGCGCGACCAGCGGCTGCTGCCGCACGTGCAAGAGGTGGCTACCCAGCTTCGCGAACGCCACCCGGTGCGCGTGGCGGCCATCGTGCGCCGCTGGCTCGGCCAAGCCGAGACGTTCGCGGATGTGTGAAGGACATGTCGTGGTGTTTATGATGGCTGTCGCCATGCCCTATGCCGCCCGCTTGAGAGAATATGCCCTGCTGATGCGCCTGCATCGGCCGATCGGGATATTCCTGTTGTTGTGGCCGACCCTGTGGGGGTTGTGGTTCGCCGCGCAGGGACGGCCCGATCCACGGGTGCTCGTGGTATTCGTGCTCGGGGTGGTGCTGATGCGTTCGGCCGGCTGCGTGATCAACGACTACGCCGACCGCCACTTCGATCCGTACGTCGAGCGCACGCGCGACCGGCCGCTCGCCGCCGGCCGTGTGACGCCGCGCGAGGCGCTCACGTTGTTCGTGGTGCTGTGCCTGGCTGCCTTCGCTCTGGTGTGGCTACTCAACCGGCTGACCGTGGTGCTCGCCGCCGTGGCGGCGCTGTTGGCCGCGACATATCCGTTCCTCAAGCGCTACACGAACCTTCCGCAGTTCTACCTCGGCGCGGCCTTCGGCTGGTCCATCCCCATGGCCTTCGCCGCCGAGACTGGCGGTGTACCGGTGCTCGCCTGGGTGTTGTTTGTGGCCAATGTTTGCTGGTCGGTGGCCTATGACACCGCCTACGCCATGGTGGACCGCGACGACGACCGCAAAATCGGCGTGAAATCTACCGCGATCCTTTTTGGTCGCTATGATCGAGTGCTGATCGGGGTGTTCCACGCGGGTGCGCTGGCGGCGCTCGCTGTTGCCGGCGCGCTCGCTGGCCGTGGTGCGCTGTACTATGTTGGGCTTAGTGTGGCTGCCAGCTTGGCGCTTTACCAGCAGTCTCTTCTCCGCGCGCGCGACCGTGACGGCTGCTTCCGAGCGTTTCTGAACAACAACTGGTTCGGCGCAGCGGTCTTCGCGGGATTGGCACTGGATTATTTTTTCGGGGGTTGACGGATGGATCAGGAGGTTCATATCCCGGCGCTACGTCCCTGCACCCCTGTTCGCGCTGACGGCGATCGGTGAAAAGGCGATCGTGCAACTTTCTGTTGCACGGCTTTGCAGATCGAGACGGTTTCAGTGTGCCCAGTGGTTTAAGTCTGCTCAGCGGGTATACTGGATCGTCACTGAGCACGACTGGCCGCCAACCCCACGCGTATGACCTTTATCAGCTTGCTGCTTGCTCTTCTCGTCATTTTGATCGGTGCGGAAACCTTCACCAATGCGCTCGAACATCTTGGCAAGCGGCTGCGCATTTCCGCGGGGGTGACCGGATCGATCTTCGCGGCCGTGGGCACGGCCATGCCCGAGACCATGGTGCCGGTGGTAGCGATTCTCTCGGGCGTGGGCACACAAGAGGTGCGCGAGGAGGTGGGCGTAGGCGCGATCCTGGGCGCGCCACTCATGCTTTCGACACTGGCGCTGTTCCTGATGGCTGGCTTCGCCGCGCACCGCCGCGGCTGGAACGTGCATCTGCGACCGGAGCGCAGCGGACTCGAACGCGACCTCTCCTGGTTCCTGCTTGCCTACGGACTCGGCACGCTGGCCATTTTCGTGCCACACGGCTTGATCGAGGTCCGCGCCCTGATCGCGCTCGCGCTGGTGGTGATCTACTTTGTGTATTTGCTGCTCACGTTTCGCGCCTCGGCCCAGCTGGTTGCCAACGGCCACGGCACCGAGGCGGATCATCCCCTGTATCTCGTGCGCTTCCTTGGGTGGCTGCGGCTTAAGGAGAATCTGGTCGTGATTCTCTTCCAACTCGGCATGGGACTCGTGTTCATTGTCGCCGGCGCGCGCGGCTTCGTGCACAGTGTCGAAAGCCTGGCGGCGTGGCTCGGCGTCTCTACACTGGTGTTGTCGTTATTCATCATTCCAGTGGCAACCGAGCTGCCGGAGAAGGTCAATAGCATCCTTTGGATCCGCCGTGGGCGCGACACGCTCGCCTTCGGCAACATCACTGGCGCGATGGTGTTTCAGGGCAGCCTGCTGCCAGCACTCGGCATCCTGCTCACGCCCTGGGAGCCGCGCCGGGAGGTGCTGGCCGGTATCCTCCTCACGATGTTTGCCAGCACCTACGTTCTGTTCCGGTTGCGGCACGGCGGCTTGCGCCCGCGCGATCTGACGGTCAATGGCCTTTGCTATCTCGCCTACCTGATCACGGTACTCGTCTGAGTTTTGTGAGGCATTGACTTCATTTATGTGCCTATTTGCCGATTAAATTTCCTTATGTCCTATTTCTTCGCCATAGTGACATTGCCCGCTTATCCGCGTACCGCGGAGGAAGGGATAACACCACTTGGATTAAGAGGAGGTTATTTTGAAAGCAAATTTCGACCCGACTGCCAGGGCGGAAGAAGTTTCCGCTGCCGCCAGCCGTGCTGTATCCCATGCCGAGGCGTCAACCGAAGGCCGGCTGATGGGCTGGCTTTCGATCGCTGCCGGGGCATCGGCCGCTGTAGTCCATCCGCTGGTAGCTATCGCCGGTTTTTTCCTGGCCCTGATGGGCCTGACCGTGGCTGCGCCCAGCCAGCGATTCTGGAGCATCCTCGGCATCGCGACCTCGATCGCGGGCTTCGCCATCGGCAAGCTCGTCGGCTTCTCGATCCTCTAACGAAGCCGGCATGCAATCGCAACAAGCCCGCCGCCCCTGGCGGGCTTGTTTTTTGTGGACGCGTTGTGAGGAGCGCGAATGGGGTGTCGTGAGGACAGGCCTCGAAACGAAAAATGGACAGACCGTTTTCCTGTAACACCGCGATCATGCTGCCCGGCCCGGCCGGGGACATCGAGGCGCTGGTGGAATGCGCGCTGAGCGCTCACGCCGTCCCGATCACGGTTGTGGTCTGTCATCCCCATTCGCTGTACGGCGGCAGCCTGCACAACAAGGTCGTGCACATGCTCGCCCGTGCGCTACGCGAGCTGGGGTGTGACACGCTGCGCTTCAACTTCCGTGGCGTGGGCAAAAGCGAAGGCCGTTTCGATCACGGCCAAGGCGAGACCGAGGACCTGCGCGCGGTAGCGCATTGGATCCGGCGAGCCACAGCGCAGGCCCCGCTCTGGCTCGCCGGCTTCTCCTTCGGAGCCTACGTCGTGCTGCGTGCCGCAGCCGATCTCGCCCCGGCACGGCTCATTACGGTGGCACCCCCGGTTAACCTCTACGCCGAGCTGCAGCGCCTGCCGCGCCCGGCCTGTCCGTGGCTGATCATCCAGGGCGAGCAGGATGAAGTCGTGCCACCGGCGGTTGTCGCCCGCTGGGCGCAGGCGCTGCAACCGCCCCCCGACCTCGCCTGGATCTCGCAGGCCGGCCATTTCTTCCATCGCCGGCTTGGCGAACTGCGTGCAGTGGTGCAGGACTGGGTCGCGCGGACCGCCTCGCGGCCTGATGGGGTCGGATAGTACTTGCTAGAATATCCCTGCGCGCCCGCACGGGCGGGTGTGTGTGGACCAAAGAGGCCACAGTGAAGACCATCCTGCTGCTGACGCTATCCAACATTTTCATGACCTTCGCTTGGAGCGCGCATCTGCGGGATCTGCACGACAAGCCATGGATCGTCGCCGCTTTCCTGAGCTGGGGCATCGCCCTCTTCGAATCTCTCTTGCAGGTCTTCGCCAACCGTCTGGGGTACGCACAGTTCGATGTCGACCAGCGCAAGGTGATGCAGGAGATCCTTGCACTTAGCGTATTCGTGCCGTTTGCTGTGTTCCATATGCGCGAACCACTGCGCCTGGATTTCCTGTGGGCTGCCTTGTGCCTGGTGGGGGCGGCCTCGCTCATGTTCCGACAGCCGTTCACCAGCGAATCCTGATGACTGAGCGGTCCGAACTCGAGCAACCCGAGCGCTACGCGGTGATGGGCCACCCTGTGGCACACAGCAAGTCGCCGTTCATCCACCGGCAGTTCGCCCGCCAGTTCGGCCACCTTATCGAGTACACCGCCATTCAGGTGGATCCCGGTGGCTTTACGCAGGCGGTCGAGCAGTTTCGCGCCCAGGGTGGCAAGGGCCTGAACGTCACGGTTCCTTTCAAGCTCGAGGCCTTCCGCCTGTGCGACCACCTGAGCGAGCGCGCACGGGTTGCCGGGGCAGTCAACACCCTCAAGTTCGAGTCCGACGGGCGCCTTTTCGGCGACAACACCGACGGGACGGGGCTAGTGCACGATATCGAGATCAACCTGGGAGTCGCGCTGCGCAACAAGCAGGTGCTGCTGCTCGGCGCAGGCGGCGCCGTACGCGGCGTGCTTGGTCCCTTGTGCCGGCATCGTCCGATGCGCGTGGTGATCGCCAACCGCACCGTGTCGCGCGCACGCGAGCTCGCCGCGCAGTTCCGTGACCACGGCCCCGTCGAGGCGGCCAGCTTCGAGGCGCTGCGCGGCCGCCATTTCGATATTGTCATCAACGGTACCTCGGCGAGCCTCTCCGGCGAGCTGCCGCCGCTGCCCGAGACGCTGTTCGCGCGCGGCGCGCTCGCCTACGATATGGCCTATGGCGATAAGCCCACCGTGTTCATGGACTGGGCGGTGCGGCACGGCGCTGGGCGGGTCGCCGACGGCATAGGCATGCTGGTCGAGCAGGCGGCGGAATCGTATTTCATCTGGAAAGGGGTCAGGCCGCAGACCCGGCCGGTGATCGAGATGCTACGCAAGGGGATGGGCGGTAAGGATCTGCCCTCGGGTCCATTATAGCGCGTGTCTGGGCTTGGCCTGTACTCCCCACCACTTGCTGAATTGTCTACCGATACCGAGAAAAAACGGCATGACGACTCGCTGTCTCGGCTCTCGAGCTGCTGTCCGCCGCGGTAACACACCTGCTGCCGGCCGCTACAGACGGGGGTACCCGAGTCAAGCAACAGGGCGCCGATGCGCGTTCTCATCTGATGCTAAAGGAGCGACAACTGGCCAATGTGGACGGCTTCGGCGACACCGTGATCTAAACAAGGCGGCGAGCCTGTTCACCGCCTCGAATCCACAAATAGTCGAGAAATACCTCGACTGCGTGGGCGAGGGGGAGTGCGCCCGGGATTGCCTCGCCACACGCGCCGCTAGCGCTTGAGATAATCGTTCTTGAGCTTTACGTAATGACGGGCCGAGTACTCGATCCAGGCCTGCTCCTCGGGCGTCAGCGGCCGGATCTTCTTCGCCGGGCGGCCAAGCCACAGGAAGCCGCCTTCGAGTTCCTTGCCCTCGGTCACGAGGCTGCCGGCGCCGAGGAACACGCCGCTTCTCAACACGGCGCCATCGAGGATGACCGAGCCCATGCCGATCAGGCAGCGATCCTCGATGGTGCAGCCGTGGATGGTGCACTGGTGGCCTATGGTCACCTCCTCGCCGATCACGCAGGGGTGGCCGCTGCTGATCGGCTCGTGCGGATGGGTCACGTGGAGCACGCTACCGTCCTGCACATTGGTGCGCGCACCGATGCGGATGTAGTTCACATCGCCACGCACCGAACACATCGGCCATATCGAGGCGTCCGGGCCGACGACCACATCACCGATGACCACCGCCGCCTCGTCCACGTACGCGCCCAGCTCGATGCGCGGCAAGTGTTTTTTATACGATCGAATCGCCATGGTCTGGGTGGCAAAAGATTCTCACAGGGGATTGGACACATTACAGGATTTGGGAATAGATTGATAGAAATAGTCCTGTCGTGTTTGGAATGCTGTTTTTTAACCCGTTTTCTATCGCGCGATGAGCAATACGGACAATCCACTACTTGATTTCACCGGCCTGCCGCGTTTTTGCGATGTGCGCCCTGAGCATGTCGCGCCTGCCCTCGACCGGCTGCTCGAGGAGAACCGCCGCAGCCGCGAGTCGTTGCTTGCCGGCCATGGTCACTACACCTGGGACGACTTCGTGCAGCCGATCGAGGACATGAACGAGCGCCTAAACCGCGTGTGGTCCGTGGTCGCGCACCTCAACGCCGTCATGGACAACGAGGCCTTGCGCGCGGCGTACAACGAGGGAGTGGTGCGCGTCACCGATTACTACACCGAGCTGCAGCAGGACGAGCGCTTGTACAGCGGCTACCAGTCGGTGGCCAAAAGCGCACAATTCTCCGCCTACAGCCAGGCGCAGCGTAAGCTCGTAGAGAACCGGCTGCGCGACTTTAGGCTCTTCGGTGCCGAACTGCCGGCGGACAAGAAGCGGCGCTTCGGCGAAGTCCAGAGCGAGCTGGCCGTGCTGCAGGCGCGTTTTGAGCAGAACGTGCTCGACGCCACCCAGGGCTGGGCGCTTTACCTCGACGATGAAGCCGATCTTGCCGGGCTGCCAGAGGCGGCACGCACCCTCGCCCGTGAGGAAGCGGCACGCGAGGGACGAAGCGGCTGGAAACTGACGCTTCGGGCGCCGTCGTACCAGGCCTTCATGAGCTATGCCGACCACCGTGAGCTGCGCCAGCGCATGTACGAGGCTTACGTGACGCGCGCAAGCGATCAGGGCCCGAATGCGGGTCGCTGGGACAACGGCCCGCTTATGCTGCGCCTTCTTGCGCTGCGGCACGAGGAGGCGCGGCTGCTCGGTTTTTCCCATTACGCCGAATACGCGCTGCAGAAGCGCATGGTCAAAAGTGTCGAGCAGGTGCTGGGTTTTCTCCGCGAGCTGGCCGAGCGCGCCAGGCCGGTTGCTGTGCGTGAACTGGAGGAACTGGCGGCCTTCGCTCGCGAGCAGCACGGGCTTAAGCGGCTCGAGGCCTGGGACATCCCCTATTATTCCGAGAAGCTGCGCCAGGCCCGCTACGGCTTTTCGCAGGAGGACCTGCGGCCGTACTTTCCCGCGAAGCGAGTGGTCTCGGGCATGTTCGAGGTGGTGAGGCGGCTCTATGGGGTGCACATCGTATCGGTGGACAACCCGGACGTCTGGCACCCGGATGTGCGTTTCTACGAGATTCGCGACGAGTCCGGCGCTGTGCGCGGGCGATGCTACATGGATCTCTACGCGCGCGCTCACAAGCGTGGCGGGGCCTGGATGGACGAGTGCATCAGCCGCAAGCGTACGGCCGCGGGCGTGCAGCACCCGGTGGCCTTCCTGGTGTGCAACTTCTCACCGTCGATGGACGGTCGCCCGGCGCTGCTGACGCACGAGGAGGTGATTACTTTGTTTCACGAGTTCGGCCACGGGCTGCACCACCTGCTGACCACGGTGGATTACCCAGGGGTGGCCGGCCTCAACGGGGTGGCCTGGGACGCAGTGGAGCTGCCGAGCCAGTTCATGGAAAACTGGTGCTGGGAGCGCGAGGCGCTCGATCTTATCGCCGCCCATTGGCAGACGGGGCAGAAGCTGCCTGAGAGCTTGTTCGAAAAACTCATCGCCTCGAAAAATTTCCAGGCCGGGATGCAGTTCGTGCGCCAACTCGAGTTCGCCCTTTTCGATATGCTACTGCACAGCGCCAACGAGCCGCCGACCGCCGTGCATGACATCCAGCAGCTGCTCGAGGAAGTCAGGCGCGAAGTGGCGGTGGTCTTTCCGCCGACCTTCAACCGCTTCCAGAACAGCTTTACGCACATTTTCTCGGGCGGCTACGCGGCCGGTTACTACAGCTACAAATGGGCTGAGGTGTTGTCGGCCGATGCCTTCAGCAAATTCGAGGAGAACGGCATCTTCGATCGCCGCACCGGGCTCGAATTCCTGCACCACGTGCTCGAACCAGGCGGTTCGCGCGAACCGATGGAGCTGTTCGTGGCATTTCGCGGGCGCGAGCCGACGGTGGACGCGCTATTGCGTCACACCGGGCTGGTGGCTTGACGACACAGGAGGACAAGAGATGAAGCGATGGGTGCTGGTGTTGGCAGCCGTCACGGCGCTTGCGGCCTTGCCGGCGGCGGCCGAGACGCTGTACGTGATCGATTGGCTCTACGTGGCGCTGCGCGACGGGCCCGCGGGCACGGCCGCCGTGCTCAAGACGCTCGAGACCGGCGCGAAGCTCGAGGTCCTGGAACGCGTGGGGAGTTTTGTGCGCGTGCGCGACGGGCAGGGCGCGGAGGGCTGGATGGATGCCCGTTACCTGAGCGCCGAGCCGCCAGCGCGCCAGCAACTGACGGCGGTGCGCGAGGAACTCGCCCGGGCGCGCACCGAACTTAAGGCATTGCGCAGCGAGCTCGTCCGCGCCCGCTCGCGCCTCGAGTCGAGCGAGGCGACGCTCGCGCAGGACAAGCGGGGCAAGGACGCCATGGTGGCGGATCACAGGACGGGCAAGGCGCGTACCGAGCAGCTTGTGGGCAGTTTCGAAACCGCTGCTACGCCGCTTGCCTCGCTGCCGACGGCGTCGCCGCAAGGGTTGTCCTGGTCGAGCTTCCTGTGGCTTGCCGTCTGCTTTGCTATGCTTGGTATCGGTTTTGCGCTTGGCGTGTTCTGGTTGCGCGAGCATAACCGCAAGAAGCTCGGCGGCATGTACCTGAGGATCTGAGCATGAATCGCATGATCGCGACCCTGGCGGCCACGTTCGCCCTGCTTGCGGCCTCCGTCGCCGCCCAGAAGCTTTACAAGTGGGTGGACCCGGATGGCAACGTCTCTTACCACGACCGTCCGCCGCCCGCCGGCAGCCCCTACCAGGTGGAGGAAAAGCGCGTGCCTCACCGCCATGCGACGGCCGCAGCGTCGCGCAAGACCGAAGAGGCGGCGCGGAAGGCCCCCGTGATTTTGTACACGGCTTCGAAATGCTCGAGTTGCGACGCGGCGCGCGCCCATCTGCAACGACGCAATGTGCCGTTCACCGAGAAGAACGTCGAGACCGACACCAAGGCCCAGGAAGAGCTCAAGTCGAGAGTCGGGACACTCGCGGTGCCGACCATCCTGGTCGGCGCCAAGGTCATGAACGGCTACCTTGAGTCGCTGCTCGATGGCGAACTCGATGCCGCAGGCTATCCGAAGACACTGCCGGCAGGCGGCGGAGAGGAGACCACAACAGCCACCGGGAGCGTCCGGTAACACCGCGCGGGCGCTTGGGGGCGCGCGGGCGACGCACGCCGGGGCGCTCTTTATGCTTGTTGCTACCTGGAACGTCAATTCGATCCGCGTGCGCCTGCCGCAGGTGCTCGACTGGCTTGCGGCCAGCCGGCCGGACGTGCTCGCCCTGCAGGAGACCAAAGTCCCGGACGAGGAGTTTCCCACCGACGCCTTCCGCGCGCAGGGCTATCAGGCGCTCTATCGCGGCCAGCCGGGCTACAACGGGGTGGCGATCATCAGCCGCACGAAGGGCGCGGATGTGGTGGCAGCCTTGCCCGGGAAGGACGACGGGCAGTGCCGTTTTCTCGCCGCGACCTTCGGCGAGATGCGCGTGGTGAATGTGTACGTGCCAAACGGCGAGGCGGTCGGCTCGCAGAAGTATTTCTACAAGCTCGCCTGGCTTGACGCCCTCAAGTGCTACCTCATTGAGGTGCTCAAGACCTCTCCGCAGCTGCTGGTGCTGGGGGATTTCAACGTTGCGCCCGAAGAGTGCGACGTGCACGACCCCAAGCTCTGGCAGGGGAGCGTGCTCTTCAGCGACCTGGAGCGCGCCGCCTTCCGCGAGCTCATCGGCCTGGGGCTCATAGATGTGTTCCGGCGCTTCGAGCAGTCACCAAAGAGTTTCACCTGGTGGGACTACCGCATGAACGCGTTTCGCCGCAACCTCGGTTTGCGCATAGACCACATCCTGGCAAGCCCCGCACTCGCGGCACGCGCCAGAAGCTGCCGCATAGACGTCGCGCCGCGCCGGCTCGAGCGCCCCTCCGATCACGCCCCGGTGGTGGCCGAATTCGCGTAGTAATGTAGGGCCCCCCACACCGCGCGCGGTGTGGGGGGGTAGACCTCGAGGGTGGATCAGCGCTTCACGCTTTCGACCCCGGCGACGTTAAAGCCGTACACGTCCTTTAGTAGCACGTAGAGTCCTTCATAATCCTCACGCTTTGCTCTCTCGAGGGCTTTGCCTTTGCTGAATCGGTTGAAGAAGGCTGCAAAACGCTCCTTGGCAGCCGGTTGCAGCAAGACCTCCGCGATTTTCGCTTTGTCCTCGGCGCTGAAACGCGGCCCGGCGCTGAAGGCCTGGTTGGCCAAGTTTTGGCTGCGCCACAGGACCTTGGCCGCGCCTTTGCCTTTGTCGAGCTTTTCGAAGGCCTCATCACGCAGAACCGCCGCAACGCAGCGCTTGCCCTCCATGGCCTTCTGGTAGGCCTCTTTGAAGCTCTGAACTTCCACGAGATAGGGCACGCGCAAGGGGTTGACGAACTGCGCCTGCATGGTGAGGGTCGCCAAGTTAGGCGGCGCCATGGCGCAAATGGTGCGCCCGGCGAGTTCATTGAGGTTTGTGATCTTGTCATTGTCCTTGCGCGTGATTACCACAAAGCCAAGCTTGCCCAGCAGCTTTGCGATCGGCTCGTGCTGCAGCACGGCTATGCGCCAGGAGATAAAGTGCGGGCCGTCGAACACCAGGTCGTAGGCACCATTGCGCATCTGCGACTGGTAGCTCAGCCAGTCGCCAGGAAAGCGGTAGACAATCTTTTTTCCCGTGATCCGGGAAAGCTCTTCCGCGATGGGCTGCTAGACCTTGGTCTCTTCATCCGCATTGCCGCGCGGCGGGGCGGTGAAGACATATTCCTCGCCGGCGCCGGCAATCAGAGGGACGGTCAGTGTCAGCACAAACAGCGCTGGTCGGGCAATGGGCGAAAAGTGCATAGCGTATATCCCTCGCGTCGTGCAGTGCTCGCGCGCGACAAGCGATTGTGTCTAGTAAGCCTAGATGACTTACAGCGCCAGTCAAGAATTCCCCGGACCGTCCGGGTGATCAGGACGGGCGAACCGGATGGTTTATCCAGTAAGTGCCTTGAGGGGGTTTAGAGTAGCGGCCAGCCGAGGATTTTTACTGTGTTTTGCTGTCCTCTCGGTAATTTTCTGAGCCGTGCCACGCCGTGGGCCCCCTCATAGCATCCTGTGCTCGCAGGTGTGGTTTTGCGCGCGCAACCACACGAGGCAGTTGATAGAGAGATGGAAAATATAAATAATAACTATTATCATTTGCGTTTAGGAGGATCCCGATGACGTCCTATGTTCCAACTGCCCTGACCCGCACAATGCTGGCCGCGCTAATCGCTGCCTGCCTGTCCGCGCAGGCGGCCCCGACAGTGGAAGAACAACTGGAAGTCCTGACCCAGGAGCTCGAGCGTCTTAAGACGGAAGTTGAAAAACAGAAATCGCAACAACCGGCCTCGCCCAACGACGGGCAATACGTGGTACCGCACGGCGCAGGCCCCGCCGGGGCCACACGCGTGGGCGGCTATGGTGAGCTGCACTACAACAATCTCGACAGCAAGAAGGAAATTGATTTCCATCGCTTCATTCTCTTCCTCGGCCACAATTTCGCCGACCACATCCGGTTTTTCTCGGAGCTGGAGCTAGAGCATGCGCTCGCCGCTGAAGGCAAAAAGGGCGAAGTCGAGCTCGAACAGGCCTACATCGAATTCGACATGACAGACAAGCACCGCGTTCAGGGCGGACTGTTCCTGCTCCCAGTCGGTATACTCAACGCGGTCCACGAGCCGACAACGTTCTATGGGGTAAAGCGCAATCCCGTGGAAACGGACATCGTTCCGACCACCTGGTGGGAGGGCGGCGCCGGAGTAAAGGGGGAGCTGGCGCCGGGCTGGGGTTACGACCTGACAATCAGCTCCGGCCTTGCAGTGCCTACGAGCGGTGCGAACGCCTTCAAGATCCGTAGCGGACGGCAGAAGGTTTCGAAGGCCAAGGCCAACGACCTTGCCTATACCGGGCGCATCAGCTGGAGCGGTCTGCCGGGCCTGAAGCTCGCCACGTCCCTGCACTACCAGCATGATCTCACCCAGGGTGCGCTGAGTGAACAAATTTCCGCGACACTGCTTGAGGCCCACGCGATCTTCCAACGTGGATCGTTCGGCCTTCGCGCGCTCTATGCCCAGTGGGATCTCAACGGGCAGGCGCCCAAGGCCGTGGGGCGCGATGAGCAGGGGGGATGGTACGTCGAGCCGTCGTTCAAGATTACACCCAAGCTCGGGTTATTCGCGCGCTATAACGAATGGGACAACGAAGCCGGCGACGCTGCCGACAGCATAAAGAAGCAAAGCAACGTCGGCCTCAACTGGTGGCCGCATGAAAACGTGGTCATCAAGTTCGACGTGCAAAGCCAGTCGGGTGCGGTGAGCGACGACGGGTTCAACGTCGGTATCGGGTACATGTTCTAGCGATGCCGGATGCATTCACACACAGGCATGCCGTAGGCATATATGCGGCGCATTACGAGCGAAGGATGTCATGAGGTGTGGATGCGAACACAAGCTGCTGGCGATTAGCGACATCTGCGCCATCGAGCAGTGCCTCAGTAGCGAAGTGGTGCACCTGCATCTCGGTGCGACCCGCGTACGCCTGAAGGCGCCGGCCTTCGTGGCGCTCTGCCCTGCGGCTCGCCGCACTCGCGCGCGTCGAGCCGCAGGGTGCCGCCATCCTCGCCGCCTGGCCCAAGACGGGCGACTAGGGACATCGAGAGGAAAATCATGGTCAGATTTGGTCTCGGGCGCGGATCGTCGGCGGCACTGACCTTGGGTGCGGCCTTGCTTCTGGCCGCGCCGGCAGGCTTCACACGCGGCGTGTATCAGTCGCCGAAAGAATTCATTCGTGAGGCATTCGCCGGCCACCCTCCGGCGCCGCAGCTGCTGTGGCTGACCAAGGCGCGGCAGACGGACATTGCGCGCATCCTCGGGCATCGTTATCCTGCGCTGCGGCTTCGCTACTGGGGGAGTCTGCGGCGCAGTGCGTGGATCTTAGAGGAGATCGGCAAGGAAGAACCGATCACCGTTGGAGTGATCGTGTACGGCAATCGTATCGAGCTCGTGCGCGTGCTCGTGTTCCGCGAGAGCCGCGGTGACGAGGTGCGCCACGGGTTTTTCACCGACCAGTTCAAGGGCGCCGGCCTCGTGAGCGACATGCAGCTCGAGCGGACCATAGACGGCATCAGCGGCGCGACCCTATCGGCGCGCGCCGTCACGAAGCTCGCACGGCTCGCGCTCTACCTGCACGCCCAGTTGTCTCGGTAAGATGGCACACGCACCAGCGCGGCGATCAGCCCGCGGACAGATACCTAAGCAAGGCCGAAGCCGGCGCCGACACGCAGGCTGGCTCGCCCGCTGGCACCGGCTGATGGGTATCGTGGTGGCTGCTTTCGTCGTGTGGCTGGCACTGACGGGGATCGCGCTCAATCACACGGAGAGTCTTTCGCTCGATTCGCGCTACGCGTACAGCCGCTGGCTGCACGCGTGGTACGGGCTGACTGTGCCCGAGCGGGTGGTCAGTTACCGTGTGGGCGGGGATTGGGTGAGTCAGGTCGGCGAGCGGCTGTACTTCAATGCGCGCGAGATCGACGGCGAGTATCCCGCCCCGCTGGTCGTGGCGGTGGCGCTGCCGATGCGATACGTGATCGGCGTGGAAGGCCAGCTGCTTGTGCTCACGACGCAGGGCGAGCTGCTCGAGACGCTCGGCGGTGCGCACGGCGTACCCGCGGGCATGCTCGCCCTGGGCGTGCACGACGGAAAACGCCTCGTGGTGCGGGCCGCTCACGGCGATTATCTCGCCGACGAAGAGCTGCTCAGCTGGCAAAAGCAGCGGACGATCGACGCCAAGTGGGCGCGCATGGCCGACACGCCCCCGCAGCTTCGCCAACAGCTGCTCGAGGTCTACCGCGGGCGGCTGCTCAGCATGGAGCGCGTGTTGCGCGATTTGCACAGCGGCCGGCTGCTCGGGCGCTACGGAGATCTGGTCATGGATCTGGCCACCGTGGGGTTCCTGCTGCTGGCGGTAAGCGGGGTATGGATGTGGTTTCTTCGCAACAGACGAAATTCAGGAGATATGCAATGATTGCCATTATTATCGCGACGATCGTCGCCATAGCGCCGATACAGCCAACACAGGCGGACGAGCGCGGCAAGGGGGCGCATCTGGGGGCGAGCGAACTCATGCTGCAGATGGGCGATCGCTACAAGAATCTCTACTGGGCGGCGAAGCTTGGGCAGTGGGACTTCGCACGCTACCAGTCCGAGGAGATAGAAGAGCTAATCGAGAAGCTCATCCAGGCCGAGCCCAAGCGCGAGAAGAGCGCACGGGCATTTCTCGAGCACGTTTACCCCCGGCTGCCCGACGCCATACGCAGCCACGACTGGGAAAAGTTCGCGAGCGCCTTCGAGCACATGCGCCAGCAGTGCGAGGCTTGCCACCGCAAAAATGCGCGCGCCTATATCAAGCTCCCGACTCCCCAGAGCGCCACGAGCCCGGTGCTAAATTTGGATTGACGTCAAAAAGACTGAAAGCAGGAAGACCGAAATGAAACGTCTGTCAATCGCCTTGTTGATGCTGGGTGCGACGATGCTTGGTACGGATGCCGGCGCGAAAGAGCTCGTGGTGTACTCTGCACGCAACGAGCAGCTCATCAAGCCGCTGTTCGACGCCTACACGGCCAAGACCGGCGTGCGCATCCGTTTCATCACCGACAAGGAAGGGCCGCTGCTCGCGCGCCTCAAGGCGGAGGGCGAGCATACCCCGGCTGACCTGCTCCTTACCGTGGATGCCGGCAATCTTTGGCTCGCTGCCGAGGAAGGTCTTCTTGCGCCTATTGCCTCCGAGGTCCTCGAACGAAATATTCCCGCGCACCTGCGCGATCCGGCCAAGCGCTGGTTCGGTCTTTCGGTGCGCGCGCGAACCATCGTTTACTCGACAAAGCGCGTGAAGCCCTCGTTGCTTTCCACCTACGAAGATCTCGCGCACCCGAAGTGGAAGGGACGGTTGTGCCTGCGCACCTCGAAAAAGGTCTACAACCAGTCCCTGGTGGCGATGATGATCGCGCGTCTGGGCGAAAAGCGCACCGAGGAGATCGTACGCGGCTGGGTGCGCAACCTCGCTACCGACGTCTTCCCAGACGACACGAGTCTCATGAAGGCCATCGTGGCCGGGCAGTGCGACGTGGGCATCGTCAATACTTATTATTTTGGCCGCCTCAAGCGCCGCGATCCCGAGGCGCCGATTGCGCTTTTCTGGCCCAATCAGGACGACCGCGGGGTGCACGTGAACGTCTCCGGCGCCGGGGTCACGGCGCACGCCCGGCATCGCGACGAGGCGGTGCGGTTCCTTGAGTGGATGTCCTCGGAGCAGGCGCAGAACCTGTTCGCCGACGCCAACCTCGAATACCCGGCCAATTCGAGTGTCAAGCCGCATCCCATCGTCGCCGCCTGGGGAAGCTTTAAGCAGGATACCATCAACGTCGCGAAGGCCGGCGAGCTGCAGGTCAAGGCGGTGATGTTGATGGACCGGGCGGGCTACAAGTAGGTCTGTGTGGAATGCGGGGGGACCGGCAATGTATGTATGCATTTGCAAGGCTGTAACGGATTGCCAGCTTCGCAAAGCGGCGGATCAGGGGGCTACGATGCGCGAGCTCGGTGCGCGCCTCTCGGGGTAGCAAGACGCAGTGCAGGCGCTGTGCACAACATGCGCAGCACTGTTCAAGAAAACACGAACTGCCAAGACCCTCGAGGGAAACGAGCAGGCGGCTCGATCCCATTTCGATGGCGACGCGTCCTGGACAAGACGCAATAGCGCACGAACGCCGGAAGGCCTTATGAAAGGCGACGCCAAGGCTATCAAACGCCTGAGGAGGCTCCTTGCCGGCGCGCTTACGGCGATCGATCAGCGCTTTGTTCATGCGCGCATGTACGAGCATTGGGGGCTGAAGGAGCGCTACGGGCGCATCGAACTCGAACGCACCGAGGCGCTTGGTCACGCAGCCAGGCTAATTCAGCGCACGCTCTTTCTCGAGGGCACGCTGGAGCTTGCTGCGCGCAAGCCGCCGCCGGCATCGGCAAGAAAGGGGTTATTGATGAGCCGAGCCGTATTCCGGCGCGGCGCGTATATCACCGTGGGTGGTCATGCGCTCGCTGGCACTGCGCCGGCATCCGGCACCGAGCCTTTCGATGCCGAGCTGCTTGAGCGCATCGAGCGGCTCGAAGAGGAAGAACCAGGGGCTCGAGCAAGCGCTCTCGACCGCGCGCGAGCAGGGTGCCGCTCCACCCCGCTTCAATCGCAAGCAGCACAGCGCGCGCTCGATCGCCAAGAACGGGCAGGGCAGTCGCGCCCAAGGCGCGCTTGCCTTCGTAGCGGCGAGTCAAGGCATTTGGGCGGTGACGGCGATGTGGGCGGTGATGTTTTACGTCTGGTAGGCTAAAGCGATCGTTTACCGAGGAAACGGCATGTACGCATGGATTCTGCTGTTGCATCTGCTCGGCGCGGCCATCTGGACCGGCGGGCATCTGGTGCTGGCGTTGGGCATACTCCCACAGGCGCTCAAGACACGCGACCCCAAGCTGCTGCTTGCCTTCGAGCGCGTCTATGAGCGCATCGGGTTGCCGGCGCTGTTGCTTTAGGTCGCAACCGGGCTGTGGCTCGCCGCGCGGATGCTGCCGCCAGGGCAATGGTTCACCGCTAGCGGACTCGTCGCAACGCTCATCGTCGCGAAGTTCCTCCTGCTTGCGGCAACAGCCGCGCTTGCATTGCATGCGGGGCTTCGGCCCGCCGCCCGCCTGAGGGCGGCGAGCCTGCCGTTGTTCGCTTGGCACATCGTCGGGGTGACGGTGTTCTTCGTGCTGTTCGTAGCCGTGGGGTCCGCGTTCCGCACAGGCGGATTCTTTTGACCAAGCCTGCCGGCCGGAACCTTCGCGCGCGTCGCGCTAGAAATGCGGCGTGACAGTTCCGCTTCGTAGACCAAACCTCGGATACCGGTACAATAAGCGCAGACCCGTGCTCGCCGCTGCCCGCGCCTCATGACCGCGAAATTGCAAACCCGGAAATCTCCTCCTGCGCACGAGGTCGGCATCTCGGCGTGGCTTAACGTCAATGTGCGTCTCTGGCGCCTGGCGAGCTTCGGCGTGGTGGCCGTGGTGGCCGCGCCGATCGCGGTGGTCGCCTCCGCCTGGCTGTATCCGGCTGGCGATGTCTGGCGACATCTCGCCCAGACGGTCCTATCCGGCATTCTCTTCAATACGCTGGTGCTCATGCTCGGGGTGGGTGTGGGGGTGTTCGTGCTGGGGGTGGCGCTCGCCTGGCTCGTGGCCATGTACGAGTTTCCCGGCCGGCGCCTGTTCGAGTGGGCGCTGATGCTGCCGCTTGCCATCCCCGCCTATGTGCTTGCGTTCGTGGCGGTGGGGCTGCTCGATCACAGCGGTCCGCTGCAGACGGCGCTGCGCAGCCTCTTTGATGGCGAGGCGCTCGGCCTGCCACCGATCCGTTCTGCTGGCGGTGTGGTGGCGGTGATGGTGCTCGCGTTTTATCCGTACGTGTACATGCTGGCGCGCACCGCATTTCTCGCCCAGGGGCGCGCCATGCTCGAGACCGGCCGCGTCTTTGGGGTCAGTGCCGGCCAAGCCTTCTGGCGCGTAGCCCTACCCATGGCAAGGCCGGCGATCGCCGCAGGGGTGGCGCTCGCGCTCATGGAGGCGCTCGCCGATTTCGGCGCGGTGGCGATCTTCAATTTCGACACGTTCACCACCGCCATCTACAAATCCTGGCTCGGGCTATTTAGCCTGCAGGCCGCGGCGCAGCTCGCCTCGCTGCTGATGCTGTTCGTGGCCGTAGGGCTGATCGCCGAGCGCGCCCTGCGCGGCCGCGCCCAGTACCACGTCACACTCAAGCGCGCACGCGAGGAGCGCGACCGGCTGCATGGCTGGCGTGCTGTCATTGCCACAGGGTTGTGTGCGCTCGTGCTGTTTTTTGCCTTCGTTTTGCCGCTCGGGCAGTTGTTAGTGTGGCTGGCGGGTCACGCCTGGCGGGATTTCGACGCGCGCTATTTCCGCTTCTTCGGCAACACCCTGCTGCTTGGCACCACGGCGGCGGGCGTGACCGCGTTCTTCGCGCTGCTGCTTGCCTACACCTACCGGCTCAAGCCGGACCGCCTGGTGCGCAGCGCGGTGCGCTTTGCAACGCTGGGTTACGCGCTGCCCGGCTCGGTGCTGGCCGTGGGCATCATGCTCTCATTCGTGTGGATGGACCGTGCGCTGATGGAGCCGCTGCACCTGGCGCTCGGCCTCGGCTCTGGCCCGGTACTGGTCGGCAGCCTCGTCGCCCTTATCCTCGCCTACGGCGTGCGTTTCCTGGCCGTGGCCTATGGCCCGATCGACAGCGCCTTCGAGCGCATCAAGCCTTCGTTATGGCAAGCGGCGCGAAGTCTCGGCGCCTCGAACTGGGAGATCCTCTGGCGCGTATCGCTGCCGATGCTGCGCAGCGGGCTCGCCTCCGCCGTGCTGCTGGTGTTCGTCGAGGTGATGAAGGAAATGCCGGCGACTTTGCTGCTGCGCCCGTTCGGCTGGGATACGCTTGCCACGCGTATCTTCGAGATGACCTCCGAGGGCGAGTGGGAACGCGCGGCGCTTCCGGCCGTGACCCTGGTGCTCGCCGGCCTGGTGCCGGTGATCCTGTTAGTGCGCTACCACGCCACGCATCCCCCCTCAGAGCGCGGTCTGCGGTAGCGCCAGTTCGAGCGCTGCGTTATAGTGTCGCCCTCGACTGCCAGCCCGCGGGAGAGACCCCGTCCCAGTCTTCGGGGAAGTGCTTGGTCAGCCCAGTCGTATTGCCCAGTGAGGTGATGCGGCAGGCGGACGTATTGAAACCCCCGGACAAGGCGCGGGGCGCCGAAGGCGCAACCGCCCGGAATCGCTCAGGCAAAAGGACCGCGGGATGCAGAGTCGACTCTGGAGAGATCCTGCGCCTGCGTCGCTACGCAGGCCGCGGCGTAAACCGTGCCGCGCGTGGCGATTTAAGGGCGGGACACCGAAGGGGCTTAAGCTCTCAGGTCACCGGACAGAGGGGCGATGGTCTTTGTGGCCATCGCCTTTTTATTTTTACGCATTTGGAACTGCAGGAGGACGCATAGGAACGCGTGGGGCAGACCTCGGCGGTCCGCCCCACGCATCAGCCAGGCGCTTTGTTAAAGACGCGCGGAAAGCGCTTGCTGACTACTCATTATCTCCCGACAGCCGCTAGATCTTTAGACGATGGGGTTTAGGACGCCTTTGTACGACGCGCACGTTGCTTACGGCGCCCGCATGGTGGACTTCGCCGGCTGGGACATGCCGCTCGCCTATGGCTCACAGCTCGAAGAGCATCAGGCGGTACGCCGTGATGCCGGTATGTTCGACGTCTCGCACATGACGGTGAGCGATCTTTCGGGCGCACACACACGCGATTTCCTGAAGCTCTTGCTCGCAAACAACGTGGACAGGCTTAAGACCCGCGGCCGTGCGCTCTATAGCTGCATGCTCAACAGTCGCGGCGGGGTGATGGACGATCTTATCGTGTATTATCTCGCCGACGATCGCTACCGCATCGTCTCCAATGCCGCCACGCGTGAAAAGGATCTCGCCTGGATGCGTGCGGCTGCGGCCGAGTTCGACGCCGTCGAGGTACATGAACGAAGCGATCTTGCCATGATCGCCGTTCAAGGGCCGAATGCCAAAGAAAAGGTCTACGCAGCTTTGGGCGACGCGGTCCGGGAGATGGCCGCGCCGCTTAAGCCTTTTTATTCCACCATGATCGGCGAGCTGATGATTGCGACCACCGGCTACACCGGCGAGGACGGCTTCGAGCTCATCTTGCCGGCGAGGTCGGCGCTGTTCACATGGCAAAGACTACGGGAGGCGGGCGTAACGCCCTGCGGGCTAGGCGCGCGCGATACTCTGCGTCTGGAGGCAGGCATGAACCTCTACGGTCAGGACATGGACGAGACCACCACGCCGCTTGAGTCTGGGCTCGCCTGGACCGTGGCCTTCGAGCCCAAGGAGCGGAGGTTCATTGGTCGCGAGGCGCTCGAAAAGCAGTTTGCGCATGGCGTGTCGCGCAAGCTCGTGGGACTGGTACTCGAGGGCAAGGGCGTGCTGCGCGCCCGCCAGAAGATCATCTTCGACGAAGTCGGCGAAGGCGAGATCACCAGCGGCGGCTTTTCCCCCACGCTCGGCGTGTCCATCGCGCTTGCGCGCGTGCCGGCCGCAGTGCCGGTCGGCAGCCGCGGGACGGTGAGCCTGCGCGGACGCAAGATTGCGGTGCGTGTCGTGGATTATCCCTTCGTCCGGCACGGCAAGCGTTGCATCGAACTACGGGAGGTCGAACAATGAGCAAGACGCCGCAGGAGTTGCGTTACACCCGGACCCACGAATGGGTGCGCAAGGAGAGCGACGGCACCGTCACTGTGGGCATCACCGATCACGCCCAGGGACTCATGGGCGATATGGTATACGTGGAGTTGCCACCGGCCGGCCGACGCGTGGAGCATGACAAGGAGTGCGCTGTGGTCGAGTCGGTCAAGGCGGCCAGCGACGTGTACGCGCCGCTCGACGGCGAGATCATCGCCACTAATGCCGCGCTCGCCGATGCGCCCGAGACGATCAACAAGGATCCGTACGGTGCGGGATGGCTCTTTCGGCTCAAGCCCGCCAACCCTGCGGATGTGGATGCCCTACTCGATGCACAGGCCTACGAGGCGCTGGTGGCAAGCGAAGTAAGGCAGGGTTAAGAACGGATGGGCGCTGATCATGTCTTTCATCCCGCATACCGATGCCGATGTGAAGGCCATGCTTGCGGCCATCGGGGTGGAGAGTCTCGAGGAGCTCTTCGACGAGATCCCAGCCGAGCTGCGCTGCAGCGGTCTTGAGCGGCTTCCGCCTGCCTTGAGCGAGATGCAGCTCGCGCGCCTGATACAGGAGCGCGCTAGCGAAGACGGGTTTTACATCAATTTCATCGGCGCCGGTGCCTACGAGCACCACATCCCGGCCGCGGTGTGGGAGCTTGCCACGCGCGGGGAATTCTACAGCGCCTACACCCCCTATCAGGCCGAGGCCTCGCAGGGTACGCTTCAATTGCTCTACGAATACCAGACGATGATGGCCTCGCTTACTGGCATGGACGTCTCGAACGCCTCGCTCTACGACGGTGCTTCAGGGCTGGCCGAGGCGGTGTTGATGGCGGTACGCGCGCACAAGAAGGCGCGCCGCGTACTGATGCCCGCCACTGTGCACCCGGTCTATCGCCAGGTCGTGCGGACTATCGTACGCCATCAGGGTATTGAGCTCGTGGAACTTCCGTACTGCACCGAAGGCGGCCACAGTGTTCCGGAATCGCTCAAGTCGTACGAGGGCGGCGGTTTTGCAGCGCTTGTGATCCCACAACCCAACTTCTTCGGCGTGCTGGAAGAGGTGGACGCACTGACCGACTGGGCGCACGCAAACGAAATGTTTGCCATCGGCCTGGTGAATCCGACGGCGTTAGCGCTACTTAAGCCGCCGGGTGAGTGGGGCAAGAAGGGCGCGGACATCGCCGTAGGTGAAGGCCAACCGCTCGGCGCACCGCTTTCCTCGGGCGGCCCGTATTTCGGTTTCCTCGCCTGCAAGGAGCCGCTCGTGCGCCAGATGCCGGGGCGCTTGATCGGACGCACCCTCGACCGCGACGGCCGCAGCGGCTTCGTCCTCACGCTGCAGGCGCGCGAACAGCACATCCGCCGCTCCAAGGCCACCTCGAACATCTGTACCAACCAGGGCCTGGTCGTGACGGCGGCGACGATCTACATGGCGTTGCTCGGCCCCGGGGGCCTGGCGCGCGTGGCCGCAGCCTGTCATGCCAATACCCGCGTACTCATCGAGGCGCTCACGGCCATCCCTGGTGTCGAGCGCGTGTTCAACCGGCCGGTATTTCACGAGGTGGTGCTACGGCTCGCGGTGCCGGTGAGCGAGGTGCTGCGTGCGCTTGAGGCACAGGGGATCCTCGGCGGTTACGATTTGACCGAGCACTACCCCGAACTCGGGCAGGCGCTGCTGGTGTGCGCCACCGAGACCCGCACGCCCGAAGACATCGGGCAGTACGCGCTCCACCTCGAGCGCATCGTCAGCCGACGCCGGCTCGATCCGCCATGCGCTGTCAAGCTCAGCCCGAACGTTTGATTTAAGAAGGAGAATCTCCATGGCCCAGATCACGCTCAAAGGCAAACCGATACACACCAACGGCGAGCTGCCCAAAATCGGCAGTGTTGCGCCAAATTTCAAGCTCACCGATGCCGATCTTAAAGACGTCACGCTCGCGGATTTCAAGGGCAAGAAGAAGCTGCTCAACATCGTGCCGAGCCTGGACACGCCGGTATGCGCCACGAGCACAAAAAAGTTCAACGCATACGCCGAGGGGCGCGATGACGTGGTGATGCTGATCGTTTCCGCCGATTTGCCGTTCGCGCAGAAACGCTTCTGTGTTGCCGAGAATACCGATCGCGTCAAGACACTCTCGATGATGCGCGACCGCCATTTCGCCAAAGACTACGGCGTGCTCATCACCGACGGCCCGCTTGCAGGCATCACGGCGCGCGCGGTGGTGGTTATCGATGAGGACGACAAGGTGAAGTACACCGAGCTCGTGCCAGAGATCGGGCAGGAGCCAAATTACGATGCGGCGCTGGCGGCGCTTCGATAAGAAAAGACACACACTTTCTGTTTTCAAGGCACTGGCAAAGTGACACGACCAGCTGAGTGCACCGCCGCCGGAAGCTGCAGGCTGAGCGCCGAAAGGCTTAAGCCAAAAACGAGAGAAGAGACCGAGGTGTTGGCATGTTGATTTTCGAGCACTCCCAACCCGGTCGGCGCAATCCGTCGCAGGCGCCGCTCGAGGAGGCGGATGTTGGCGATATCCCGCAGCAATTGCGGCGCCGACAAGCGCCGCAATTGCCCGAGGTCTCGGAGCTCCAGGTGGTGCGGCACTACACGCGTCTGTCGCAGATGAACTTCTCGATAGACACGCACTTCTATCCACTTGGCTCGTGCACCATGAAATACAACCCACGGGCCTGCAACCGGCTTGCGATGCTGCCTCAGTTTCTCGCGCGCCACCCGTGCGCGCCGGCGTCCACCGGCCAGGGTTTTCTCGCCTGTCTGTACGAGCTGCAGGAGATCCTGAAGGAGGTCACCGGCATGCAAGAGGTCTCGCTCACCCCGCTCGCCGGTGCACAGGGCGAGTTTGCCGGGGTAGCGATGATCCGCGCCTATCACGAGTCGCGTGGCGACACGCAGCGCCGCGAGATCCTGGTGCCGGATGCGGCGCACGGCACCAACCCGGCCACGGCCACGATGTGTGGCTACACCGTGCGCGAGATCCCCACCGATCGAGATGGTGACGTGGACCTCGAGGCGCTCGCCGCCGCGCTCGGGCCGCAGACCGCGGGGCTCATGTTGACCAACCCGTCCACGCTTGGCGTGTTCGAGCGCAGAATCACCGAGATTGCACGGCGCGTGCACGCCGTCGGCGGGCTGCTCTACTATGACGGCGCCAATCTCAATGCTATCCTCGGCAAGGTAAGGCCTGGCGACATGGGTTTCGACGTCATCCACCTCAATCTGCACAAGACCTTCTCGACACCGCACGGCGGCGGCGGACCGGGGGCCGGCCCGGTGGCGGCGAACGCGCGGCTTGCGCCATTCCTTCCCGTGCCCATCGTCGGCGAGGTGAACGGCAAATACTTCTGGCAGACCGAGAAGACCCGACCGCAGACAATCGGCCGATTGAGCGCGCATATGGGCAATGCCGGTGTGCTGCTGCGCGCCTACGTATACGCGCGCCTGCTCGGCCGCGAGGGACTGCATCGCGTAGCCGAGTTCGCCACGCTCAATGCCAATTACCTGCTCGCGCGCCTGCGCGAGACCGGCTTTGAGCCCGCCTATCCGAACCGGCGTGCCACCCACGAATTCATCATCAGCCTCAAGAAGCTCAAGGATGAAACTGGAGTGAGTGCCATGGACGTCGCCAAGCGCCTGCTCGACAAAGGTTTCCACGCCCCGACCACGTATTTCCCGCTGCTCGTGCCGGAGTGCTTCCTCATCGAGCCGACTGAGACCGAGGCGAAAGAGGAGCTCGACCGGTTCGTGGAGGCGATGCAAGAGTGTCTGCGCGAGGCGCGCGCGCAGCCGGCACTCGTCAAGGATGCGCCGCACACCCTCCCGGTCAAGCGCCTGGACGAGGTGCGCGCGGCGCGCGAGCTTGACCTGACCTGGCGGCCCACTGACTGAGAGAAGTGGTGTAGGAATGCAGCGCGGTTACGGAGCTCAAGGAGGGCCATGAAGCCACGCGCCTCTGGGATCACCGATCTCAAGCGGGTGTGGCGCGCTGCCGGCTACTCGATGAGAGGCCTGCGCGCCGCCTGGCGCGAGACGGCCTTTCGCCAGGAGCTGCTGCTGTTCGCGCTGCTTGCGCCGCTCGGCGCGTGGCTGGGCGAAAACGGTGTTGAGCGCAGCCTGCTCATCGGAAGCCTGTTACTGGTACTGATCGTTGAGCTGCTCAATTCGGCGATCGAGGCTGCCGTGGACCGGGTGGGCAGGAAACCCCACGAACTTGCCGGCCGCGCCAAGGATATGGGATCGGCGGCGGTGCTGCTGGCGATCGCTGTGGTGCTGCTCGTCTGGGGGCTGGTGCTGGGCGGGCACCTTGTTGCCTGACGCTGCGCGTTATTGGCCGCGTTCTTGCGGCAGTGTCGCGTCGGCTGGCATTGGGAATTCCGCTGCCGCGGCGGATATCGCGCTTTGATCACCGACCTCTGGCCAGCGTTCCACGGCGCGGCGGCGATCGGGGCAGTCCGCGAGGGGGCGCGCTGCCGGTCGAGCCACCCGGCGAGCAGCGGCAGCGTGAACAGAATCCCGGGGGAATCCGTTCTCTTGGCGGGTCAAGACCTTGGCCCGTCCGTTCTGGTGTCGTAGCACGTGCAGCAGCTGCGTGCGGTAACGCGGCGGGTGCGCCCTGCGTACGCCTTTTTGGCGATAGCGCTTAGGATCACTCAATACTTCGTTGCTCGCCGTTCGTTCTCGTTTCATTGAGCGGCGAGCGCGGCCTCGAGTGCTTCAAGCGAGGTCACAGGCGGCGAACAGGCGTTCTTGCTGCATACATAGGCGACAGCCTCGCCCTGTGGCACGTATGCCGCCAGCGCATCGGTCAGGTCGCGGACGTCATTTTCGATCGTAAGCAGAAGGCGCTTTGGGTGGTAGCGCGCACGACAGCGTTCCTGCCAGGTGGCGAGCGCGCGGCCTGCGCCGCGTAGGATCATTATCTGCGGCGGGAAAAGGAATTCTTCGAGCGCGATGGCGAGCGTGGCGTGTGCGGAGGGGAACTGCGCGAGCGCCCCCTGCGCGGCCTGGAGCGTGCGCTCGGCGGCGCCGAGATAGCGCACCTCGCCGAGCAAGTGCCCGAGCCGGGCAAGTGTGAGCGCCGCGACCCCATTGCCGGAAGGGACGGCCTCGTCGCTAAGTGGCTTGGGCCGCAGGATGAGTCGTTCGTGGTCATTCGAGGTGAAATAGAAACCGCCCTTCGGATCCTCGAAGTGCGAGAGCACAAGCTCTGCGAGCGCGCGTGCGAACGCGAGATCATCATTGCAAAAACGTGCCTGTAGCAGCTCGAGCACGCCGTCGAGCAAAAACACGTGGTCATCGAGGTAGGCGTTCAAGCGCGCGCGACCATCCTTGTATGTCGCAAGCAGCCGGCCGTCGCGCCACAACCGCGTGCGGATGAAATCGAGTGCCCGCGCAGCTGATGCCACGAGCCCGTCGCGCCCGAGCAGCCGTCCGGCACGTGCCATGCCCTTGATCATGAGCCCGTTCCAGGCGGTTAGGATCTTCTCATCGCGCCGAGGAGGCACGCGCTGGCTGCGCACGGCAAAGAGCTTCATCCGCGCCTGATCGCGCAGTGACTCGATTTCGACCTCGGCGCGGCCGAGGGTCTTTGCCACCTCGGTGGGTTCGCGGTGCACGTTGAGGTGGTACTTGCCCTCGAAATTCGGCTCGCCCTCTAGGGCGTAGACGGCCTCGACCACGCGCCATGCTTCCTCGCTCAAGGCCGCGCGGATCTCCTCGGCGGTCCAAACATAAAACTTGCCTTCATGGCCTTCGGAGTCGGCGTCAAGCGAAGCATAGTAGCCCCCTTCGGGGGATTGCATCTCGCGCATGACCCATTCGGCGGTCTCAAGCGCGATGCGCCGCAGAAGCGCATCGCCGCTCAGCGCATGGACCTCGGCGTAGAGCGCCAGCAACTGGGCGTTGTCGTAGAGCATTTTCTCGAAGTGCGGGATCCTCCACGCCTCGTCCACGCTATAGCGGCAGAAGCCGCCGCCAATCTGGTCATAGATCCCGCCGCGCGCCATGGCGACGAGCGCATGCCGCAGCATGGCCAGTGATTCAAGTTCGCCGGTGCGCGCGTAGTGGCGCAACAGCAACGCGAGCGAGGCAGGCTGTGGGAACTTGGGGGCGTTGCCGAAACCGCCGTGACGCCAGTCGTATTGGCGCTTGAGCTCGACAATTGCCCGCTCGAGGATGGCCGAAGAGAGCGTGCCGCCGGCGGTCGCAGCAGCTGGCTCGAGGCGCGCGAAGCTGCTGCGCAGTTCGGCATTTTGCTGCTCGATATCACGCCGATGCTCCCGCCAGGCGCGTGCGATTGCCTCGAGGACTTCCACGAATCCCGGCAAGCCGTGGCGCGGCGTTTTCGGAAAATACGTCCCTGCGAAGAACGGCATAAGGTCGTCGGGTGTGAGGAACACGGTAAGCGGCCAACCACCGGGCCGTTGAACGAGGAGTTGGTGCGCGGTCTGGTAAATTCGGTCGAGGTCGGGGCGCTCCTCGCGGTCCACTTTGATATTGATGAAGTGTTCGTTCATGACGCGCGCCACCGCCTCGTCCTCGAAGGACTCGTGCTCCATGACATGGCACCAGTGGCAGGCCGAGTAGCCGATCGAGAGCAGGATTGGTTTGTCCTCACGGCGCGCCCGCTCGAGCGCCTCCTCGCCCCAGGGATACCAGTCCACGGGGTTGTGCGCGTGCTGCAGCAGATAAGGGCTGGTCTCGCGGGCCAGGCGGTTGGCGTAGACAATGGCGGACATTTCAAGGACTCCACTAATTTCTTATCATTTTACTCAAGAATGGGGTTTTGTCTCGACTTAAGACCGTATCCTCGGGATAGAATGCCGGTGCCAAATCCTGGTAAGGAGCCGCAAAGCGCGCGCGCCATGCGCCGCCCCTGCGCCTTGCGCCGCCAGTGCGCGCGCGGCCGACAGGCGTATCCAACTCGCAGAGCCTTTTTCGTCATGGCCGTTGCAATGACCTCACGGCTGCGCATCCTGGTCATCGAAGACGACGCCGATCTGGCGAGTAACGTTTGTGACTATCTGAGCAGCTGCGGGCACGAACCGGAAGCGGTCTATGACGGGCTGCAGGGGCTAGTGCATGCGCGGGATCACGACTATGAGGCCATCGTGCTCGACCTCATGTTGCCGAAACTGCAAGGGCTTGAACTGCTGCGACGGCTGCGTGTGGAGTGCGGACGCGATATTCCGGTCCTGGTGCTCAGTGCGCGCGACCGCCTCGAAGACAAGCTCGAGGCCTTTGCGCACGGGGCGGACGATTATCTGGTCAAGCCCTTCGAGTTGCGCGAGGTCGAGGCGCGGCTACGTGCGCTCGACCGCCGCCGCCGGGGCGCGGTTGCCACAAGGGTGATCCGGGTGGGCGATCTTCTCTTCGATACGCATCGCCGGCGCGTGGAGCGTGCCGGGGGGGAGGTCAAGCTCACGCCGATCGGCTGGCGATTGCTCGAGCTCCTGATTCGCCAGCCCGGGCGGGTGTGGAGCCGCGCGGAGCTTGAAACCGCACTCTGGGGCGACCCACAGGAGGATAGCGAGCGGTTGCGCAGCCAGATCCGCCTGCTGCGCCGTGCCCTGGCGCGACCCGGCGCGGACGATCTGATCGAGACTGTCTATGGTGTCGGTTACCGCTTGAAAGAGTCCTCCCATGAGACGTCTTGAGCCTGGATTTCGTTGGCGCTTGATGCTGGCATTGACCGCGTTGGTTTTCCTGTTCGCGGTCTTGATCGGGATGGTGCTGTACCATTGGGTCGAGCACCAAGAGGAACGTCTTATAGACGAGATCGTCGCCGATGAGCTGGTGCACTTGCACGCACAATACCGGCGCGATCCCGGATATGTGCCGGGGGAAGGACGGTATCTGAGCGGTTATATCTTGCTGCCGGGGTCCTGGCCTGCGCCACTGCCTAAGGCCCTGCGAGACTTGCCCGATGGAATTCACGAGATCACCACCGCCACGCACGGAGAATGGCACGTGGCCGTGCGCACGCTCGAGGACGGAAGAAAGCTACTCGTGCGCTACGATGCCAGCGCTCACGAGAAACGGTTGGCAGATTTCGCACTTGCGCTGTCCACGATTTTGCTGCTCGTCGTAGGCGCGATCGGCCTACTCGGGTATACGATGGCTGCGCATCTGGTCAGGCCACTCGAGGATCTCGCCGCACGCATCGAACGTCTGCCGCCTCCCTCTAGGCCGTCGCCAGCGCAAGTGCAGGGACCAGCGGATCGTGTAGAGGAGCAGAAGGTGCTTGCTAGCCGATACCGCACGCGTGAGCTCATTCAGCTTGCGCGCGCCTTCGATCGTTACCGCGGTCGCATGGAGGAATTGCTGTGTCGCGAGCGCGACTTCAGTGCCCATGTCTCCCACGAGTTACGCACTCCACTTAGTGTGCTGCGAAGCGGCCTAGAGCTGCTCATGACAGCCGCACCCGCGCCTGCGACGGGCGGGGAGCAGTCGAGAAAAAACGCGCTTATGGCGCGCATCGAGCGCGCTGTTGCGCGGCTCGAGGCCATTGTCGGGACGCTGTTTTTGCTTTCGCGCACGGGTCGCCCGGCAGAGGCGCTTACGTTGATAGCGCTGCGCGACTTTGTTGAGGAGTGGATCGCCACCCATGGAGAAGCGCTGCGGCGCACGCCCGGGTCGTCTCTAAGCCTCGATATCCCTGCCGAGGTACGCGTGCTCGCGCCGCGCACCGTTTTGGAACTCGTGGTCGGCAATCTTCTGACCAATGCCTTCCGCCATGCCCCGGACGGCGAAGTGCGGGTGAGCTGGCAGGATGGCGTGCTCAGCGTGGAGGACAGCGGCGGCGGGATCACTCCTTCGGAACGCCAGCGCGTCTTCGAGCGTTTTTATCGCGCCGCCGGGGGTCAGGAAGGTCTCGGTATCGGGCTGACGCTGGTCAAAAGGCTTTCCGAGCTCTATGACTGGCGCGTGTGGGCCGAAGACCGGCCGCAAGGCGGCACTCGTATGTGCATCGCCTTTCCTGGCTGATCGATTCGCGCGCGCCGCCTGCGCTTGTGCACCGGTTCACAAGTTTTTCACAACCACCGCTCCATAGTACCGGCACGTGAACAGGCGCAATCCGGCGCTTGCCACCGTCTGCGCTCGCCGATATGCAACTGTCTGTCGTTGTTCCCGTCCACAACGAGGCCGGCAATATCGCCCCCTTGCTCGCCGAGATCGAGGCCGCGCTGGCGGGCCGGCTCAAGTTCGAGGTCATCTACGTGAACGACGCCAGCGATGACGACACCTCTGTCCGACTGGCCGAGGCGTCCGCCTCTTATCCCTGGTTGCGGGTTATTCATCATGCCGCGCGCTACGGCCAGAGCGCCGCGCTGGCTACCGGTATCCGCTCGGCGCGTGCGCCGTGGGTCGCGACCCTTGACGGTGACGGACAGAACGATCCGGCAGATATCCTCAAACTCTGGGCACTGGTCGAGGATCGCACACAGCCCTCCACACTCTGGCTTGTGACGGGGTATCGCCGGCGCCGACGGGACAACTGGCTGCGGCGATTGTCCTCGCGCGTGGCCAATGCGGTACGCGCCCGGCTGCTGGCGGATGATAACCCCGACACGGGTTGCGGGCTAAAGCTCATACGGCGCGATGTTTTTTTGGCCTTGCCTTTCTTCGATCACATGCATCGTTTTCTGCCGGCGCTTGTTCGCCGGCAGGGCGGCACGGTGCGTTGGGTCGAGGTCAACCACCGTGCGCGCATGCGAGAACGAGCCCATTATGGTCTGTTCGATCGCTTGTGGGTCGGGATCGTAGATCTGTTCGGGGTTGCCTGGTTGCAGCGACGCATGAAGCATCCGCTGCTTGTGACCAAACCACCTGGTGTCACGACCACATCGGATACCCGCACGGCAACAAAGCTGGGTCGTGAGTCGTGAGCCGCCTCGCCGGCAAAACACCCCCCACTATTGCCGCGGAGGTGACCTCTCCTCCCCTTGCTGCTGCCGCCCCGAAGAGGCCTTATCAGGCGCGAGCACTGTTGCGCGCACAGGCCAAAGGGCTGCTTCTGGTCGCTGTGCTCGTCCTGCTTGGTTGGGGACTCGAACGCTTGACGCTCGGCGATGGAATGAACGCCGCCACGCTTGACCGGTATATGCGCGCCCATGGTTTGAGCGGGATCTTATGGTTCACGGTGATGGGGGCACTTTTGACAGCGGTCGGTTTTCCGCGACAGGTGATCGGCTTTTTCGGCGGGTACGTTTATGGCTGGCTCGCAGGCGGGGGGCTCGCCACTATCGCCACCCTGCTAGGGGCGTCGGCGGCATACGCGGGCGCGCGGCTCCTCCGCGGCATGCTGCGCGTGCGGCAGTTGCCCGTGGCTATTTCTTTTCTTCGGGCACAGCCGTTCACCACGGTGTTGATGGTGCGGTTGCTGCCCATCGGAAACAACCTGGTCACGAATCTTGTGGCTGGCCTGTTCAGGGTACCTTTTGCGGCCTTCATCTCGGCCAGCGCGCTCGGCTATCTGCCGCAGTCGGTGATTTTCGCGTTGCTTGGTAACGGTATCGAGATTGGCAGCACTCCGCGATTCGGCATCGGGGTTGTGCTGTTTGCAGTGACGAGCCTCTTGGGGGTGCGATTGTACCGCCGCGGCCGTCACCCGCCGGGGCGTGTCCAATGAACCGGCGCGCGTGGCTGCTGCTCGGCAGCCTCTTCTTCCTGCTCGTGGGCAGTGCGCTCCTCGGTCGGCCAAGCCTACCGGTGGACGAAACCCGTTACCTCGCGGTGGCCTGGGAGATGTGGGTGCGCGGCGAGTTTCTCGTGCCGCTACTCAACGGCACGCCCTACAGCCACAAACCCCCCTTGCTCTTCTGGTTGATACATTCCGGCTGGTCACTGTTCGGTGTCAATGAGTGGTGGCCGCGACTACTGCCGGCCCTGTGCGCGCTGGTCGCCCTTGCGCAGACGGCGAGACTCGCGCGCCGACTGTGGCCTGAGCGCGGCGGGACGGATTTGCTCGCCGTCTGGCTCTTGTTCGGGACGCTCGCCTGGGCGATTTACACCACAGCACTGCTCTTCGATATGCTGCTCGGCGTCTTCGTGCTGCTCGGGCTCCTCGGGCTAGAGCGCGCGGCACAAGAACCCGACCGCCTCCGTGGCTGGAGCATGCTGGGGGCGGCGGTCGCTTTCGGACTCCTTGCCAAGGGGCCCGTGATTCTGCTCCATCTTTTTCCACCCGCTATCCTGGTCCGGTGGTGGCGGCCGCCCGTCGAAGGCCAGGACAAGGTCTGGTGCCGCAGATGGTATCGCTCGCTTGCGCTGGCCATGGGCGGAGGCGTGGGCCTGGCCCTGCTGTGGGCGCTGCCAGCGGCGTGGCACGGCGGCGAGCCTTATGCCCGCGAACTCCTGTGGAAGCAGACCGAAGGTCGCCTCATTCATTCCTTCGCGCACGGCCGACCCGTCTTCTGGTATCTGTGGTGGCTGCCATTGCTGTGGTTTCCCTGGCTGCTGTGGTTGCCGATCTGGCGGGCGCTGGTTGCTGCCTGGCGCGGCGGGTTTGCGCACTCCGAGGCGGGTCCGCCGCCGGATGCGGGACTGCGGCTGCTTTTTGCCTGGCTCTTGCCGGCCTTCGGGGGCCTATCCTTGATAAGCGGCAAACAGTTCCATTATTTGCTGCCGCTTCTGCCGGGCCTCAGTCTGCTGACAGCGCGCGGACTTGCGCAAGACGGCTCGGCTTTGAACGATGTGCCGCCGCGATCCAGCGCATTCTGGCCCGCGGGGGCTTGGGGGATGATCGCCATCGCCATGGGCGTGTTCGCCTGGCATTCGCCGCCGTTATGGCCCGGGCACGAGCAGATCTTCCGGATGGCGTCGTTCCTGGTAGGGGGAAGCGCCGCGGCCATCGCGCTTGGGCTGTATCTCGGTCTGTGGCGGTCCCGGACGAACCTACGGCGCGGCACGGTCCTGCTCGCCATTTCTTCACCATTGTTTCTTGCCCTGGCGCAGTGGGTAGTGGTGCCGCAAATCGTCCCTTATTACGACCTGCGGCCAGCCGCGCTCAGGCTTGCGCAGTTCGAGCGTGCCGGCAGACCGATTGCCTATCTCGGCAAATATCACGGCGAGTTTCATTTCGCGGGGCGGCTGCAACGGCCGCTGGCGATACTGAATGATGCTCAGTCGGTATCAAAGTGGTTCGAGCGCCATCCTGATGGCGTGCTCGTCCGTTACGTCAAAGCGAAACGACCGCACGGGCAAAGTGATATCTCCCTGCCGTTGGTGTTTTCTCAGCGCTATCGCGGGGGTGTACTCGAGATCCGCGCCCGCACGCCCCCGTCCGAGACGAACATGCCAGCGTCTGCACAGGGTCAGGCATCAAGCCGCGAAGGGCATAGCCTTTGGCGATGCGGTACTGCACCGCTAATCGGCTGCGCACGCAAGCGCATCGGCCTCGCGCTATGCTCTCAGTGATCGCGCGCGACGCGCATTTCGCCGCTTCCTACGCGTGCGGGACGCAAGAGCGTTATGCAAGGGTTTTTATTTCGTTTCAAGCACGGTCATCGCCGGCGCGATCGCCGCGGATTGCAGAGGTTTACTTCGAAAAAAGCCGACCGCGTTTCGCCGGACACCCAAAAGAATCCACTCGAGGCTTTTATCGTCGAGGAGATAGAGCTGGCCGGCGGTCCGCCCGCTGCACCGATGGCGGCCGTGCGACGCAAAAAACTGAAGCGGTGGTTGCCTGCGCTCCGGGTGGGTGCCGCCTGGCTCGGGCTAGAGATCATGCTTGTTGCTGCCTCGATCTTCGGGCGCTCGCTCTGGCCGGTGGACGAAACACGCGTGCTCGCTACCTCGTGGGAGATGTGGACGGCCGGCACGTTCTTCGTGCCACTGCTCAACGGCGAGCCGACCCTCGCCGCGCCGCTCTTCTCCTGGATCGTGCACGCCGGTTGGGCGGCGTTCGGGGTGAGCGAGGGCTGGGCGCGGATCGTGCCGGCGCTTGGAGCGCTCGCAAGCCTCCTCGTCACAGGGCGCCTGGCGCGCCTGCTCTGGCCCGCTGAGCCCGAAGTGGCGCGCTACGCACCGCTGGTGCTCGCTGGCAGCGTTGCGTTTGCCTTCTACACCACGCTCGCCCTGCCCGATATGTGGCTTGTGTTCGCGGTGCTGCTAGCAATGTGGGCGCTTGTTTCGCGCTGGCGCCGACGCGATATGCGCAGCTTCCTCCTGCTCGGTCTAGGCCTTGGCCTCGGGTTATTCGCGGGCGGGGCGCTCGTACTGGTACACGTGCTGCCGATGGCGCTTGCCGCACCGCTTTGGGCGCGTGGTGGCCCGCGAATTGTCTGGCGCCATTGGTACACGGATCTCGCCAAGGCACTCGGCATCGCGGCGGTCCTGCTCGGTGCGTGGTTGCTGGCGGCGGCGCAGGCAGCAGGCATGACGTATGTCGTGCACTGGCTGTCTGGTTCGCTCGGCCTGCTCAAGCTCGAGGAGCTGGCGGCCGCGCACCCGTGGTGGTGGCTGTTCTTCTCGCTGCCGGTCGTGTTTTTGCCATGGTCGTTGCTGCCCCTTTTATGGATGCGGCTGTGGCATATCCGGCACGCGCCGCTCGACGGGGGTCTCGGCTTCTGCCTGCTTTGGGTGTTGTTTGCGCTTGCCGCGCTCGCCGCGCTCGGGTTGCAACAACCGCAGTGGCTGCTGCCGCTCCTGCCGGCTGGGGCGTTGGCAGTAAGCTGGCTCTGGCTGAACAAAGACCTGTTCGAAGTCGGCGCGCAGAACGCTCTGGCAGGCATGGCGCTTCCGCTTGTGGTACTCGGCGCCGCTATGCTGGTGGTGCCAAAGCTGCCGCGCATCGAGCAGTTGCCGGCATTTCTCTGGGAAATCTCGCCGTTCGCGGGGCTAGGCGTGGTCGCGCTTGGTGTCGCCCTAGCCTTCCTGCCGCAGGTCGAGATCCGTCGCCGACTGCGTGAGACGGCGCTGGTAAACGGTGTGGTTGTAGTGCTCGCCGTGCTCGTGGTGGGCAGCCTATTCGATGCGAGGCTGCGCGTGAACGAGGTCGCGCAATGGCTCGCGCAGGCGCAGGCTGAGCACCGGCCGGTGGCCGTGGTCGGAGAATACCACGGCGAGTTCCAGTTCCCCGGCCGGCTGCGCGAGCCGCTGCGCGTGCTCGATGCCGATCACGCAGAGCGCTGGGCGGCCTGGTATCCGAACGGTGTGCTAATCACGGTCACTGACGACTGGCCCCGGCGTGCAACGCTGCATCCATTGTTCGAAGCGCCATGGCGCGATCGGGTGCTGCGGATCTTCGAGGCGCGCGCCGTGGCCGGGCTAGAGCACTGAACGCGCACGTAGCGCGCGGCGCACGCCTGGGCGATAATGCGTGCGCGTGCCATGCTCACCGCGCCTGACATCGATCCGATCGCCATCGAGATCGGCCCGCTCGCCATCCGCTGGTACGGGCTGATGTACGTGCTCGGTTTCCTGGGGGGGTGGTGGCTCGGCGTGGTGCGCGCGCGTAGGCCTGGCACCGGCTGGCGCAAAGAAGAGGTTGCCGATCTGCTCTTCTATGTCGCCCTTGGCGTGATCCTCGGCGGGCGGCTGGGATACGTGCTGTTCTACAACCTGCCGCATTATGCGATGCATCCGCTCGAGGTCTTTTACCTCTGGGAGGGCGGCATGTCCTTCCACGGCGGCCTGCTCGGGGTGGCGCTCGCGCTCTGGCTCTACGCGCGGCACACCGCGCGGCGCTGGCTTGCGGTCAGCGACTTCCTTGCGCCGCTTGCGCCGGTGGGGCTCGGGCTTGGGCGCATCGGCAATTTCATCAACCAAGAACTCTGGGGCAAGGTGACCGATCTGCCCTGGGGGATGGTGTTTAGGCACGCCGGTCCCTTGCCGCGCCATCCCTCGCAGCTCTACGAGGCCTTCCTCGAGGGGCTGGTGCTGTTCGTGGTGCTGTGGTTGTATTCGGCACGCCCGCGCCCGATGGGTGCGATAAGCGCCTTGTTCCTGATCGGCTACGGGACGTTTCGCTTTCTCGTCGAATTTGTGCGCGAACCCGACCCACAGCTCGGCTATCTCGCCGGGGGGTGGGTCACGATGGGGCAGGCGCTGAGTCTGCCGATGATCCTCGGCGGCGTGGCGTTGTTCGTGTGGGCCTTAAGGTCTGCCGCCCTTAAGGCGTGAGGGTCAGCGCCGGGTGGGACACACGCGGCAACTTCGCACGCGCGCACGGGGATGTGGCGGCTAGCGAAGCCACAGCGTCTTGACGTTCACGAATTCGCGGATGCCGTGTATGCCGAGCTCGCGCCCGTAGCCTGAGGCCTTGATACCGCCGAAGGGCAGACGCGGGTCGCTCTTGACCAGTCCGTTGACGAAGCACACGCCGGCCTCGATCCGACGTGCCAAGCGCTCGCCGCGGGTGGTATCGCGTGTCCAGACCGAGGCGCCGAGGCCGTAGCGGTTGTCGTTTGCACGCTTTAGCGCCTCTTCTTCATCCCTGGCCCGGATCACGACCGCCACCGGGCCAAACAGCTCCTCTTCATAGGCCGGCATGCCCGGGCCCACTCGGTCGAGCATCGTCGGCGGGTAGAAGAAACCCGAACCGGTAGAGGGTTCGCCGCCGAAGACCAGCCGTGCGCCGGCCTGGAGGGAAGCGTTGACCTGCCGGTGGAGCTGCTCGCGCAGGTCGGCACGTGCGAGCGGCGCAAGTGTGGTTTGTGGCTGAAGCGGATTGCCGGGCCTGAGGGCGAGCGCCTTGTGCCGAAAGCGCTCGATGAACGCCTCGGCGATGGCCTCTACCAGGATGAAGCGCTTGGCGGCGATGCAGCTCTGGCCGGCATTCTGGAAGCGCGAGGCCACGCCTGCCGCCGCAGCCTCCTCGAGGTCAGCGTCTTCGAGCACCACGAAGGCGTCGGAGCCGCCGAGTTCGAGCACCGTTTTTTTCAGTGCCGCTGCGGCGAGGGCGGCGATGCGCCGGCCAGCCGTCTCGCTGCCAGTCAGGGTGACGCCGCGTATACGGGAATCGGCGATCAACGACTCGGTCTGTTCTGCGGTGATGAGCAGGGTACGCAAGACGCCTTGTGGGAAGCCCACCTCGCGGAATATCTCTTCTATGGCCAGCGCGCACTGCGGGACGTTCGAGGCGTGCTTGAGGAGCACCGTGTTGCCGGCCATGAGGGCCGGGGCAGCAAAGCGAAACACCTGCCAGAACGGAAAATTCCACGGCATGACGGCGAGCAGCGTGCCGAGTGGCTGGTAGGCGACGTAGCTCTTGCCCGCCTCGGTCTCGACCGCCTCGTCGCACAGGAAGCGCTCGGCGTGCGCGGCGAAATACTCGCAGCCCCAGGCGCATTTCTCGATCTCAGCGCGCGCCTCAGTGATGAGCTTGCCCATCTCGAGGGTGATGAGCCGAGCGTAGCGCTCGATGTGGCGGCGAAGATGCGCGGCGGCGTTGTGCATGCACCGAGCACGCTCGGCGAACGTCATCGCTTGCCACACTGGCGCGGCGCGCGCGGCCGACTGCAGCGCGGCCTCAAGCGCGTTCTCATCGAGCGGCGAAAAGGTCTTCAGTCGTTCGCCGTTAGCGGGGTTGACCGATTCAATTGCCATGCGGGGACTTGTGGGGCGTGTCGGGAGATCGGCTCGCTGTAAGCTTGAACTATAATTTAAGAATAAAACCAAGTTCATGCGCTACGTCATTTTACTCCTCATGGCATTGCTCGCCGCGCGCGCCGCGCTAGCCGGCGTATTCACCTATGAAGAGGAGGAGCAGCGGCGCGACTACCAGATGGCACTGCAGGCGTTACGCGCCGGTGATCTCGGGCGTTACCGCGCGTTGCGCAGCCGGCTCGAGGGCTACATCCTGCGCGGCTACCTGGACTATGAGTACCTCAAAAACCGCCTGGCGACGACACCAGCCGCAGAGATCCGCCGCTTTCTCGAGGAAAACGCTGCTGCGCCGGTGAGCGACACGATCCGCAAAAAATGGCTGCGCCTGCTCGCCGCGCGCGGCGACTGGCAGACCTTCCTCACGGAATACCGGGACATCGAGGACGACCCCGAGCTGCAATGCCTGCGGCTCGAACACTTGCTTCGCACCAGTCAGGCACAGGCCGTGCTCATGGCGGAGGTCGAGACGCTGTGGCTCACTGGCCGGCGCTTGCCGGATGCCTGCCATCGTGTCTTCGAGCTGTGGCGACGCGCCGGGCACATGACAACCGAACTCGTCTGGGCACGCATCGGGCTTGCCATGGAGAAAGGTCAGTTGGGCCTGGCCGGCGAGCTGGCGCGCTATCTCGCATCGGCGGAGCACGTCTGGGTGCGACGCTGGCAGGCCATGCATCGCGATCCACTCGGCGAGATCGAGCGGCTTTCCTATCCAGTCGAGACACCGGTGGCGCGGCGCATCGTCACGCATGGCGTGGTGCGGCTTGCGTTTCGCGATCCTGCAGAGGCCGCGCGTCAATGGCGGGCGCTCAAGGCGCGCTACCAGTTCTTTGGCGAGGACGAGAACTATGTGCTGCGCTACATCGGCATCCTCGCCGCGCAGAGCTACCTGCCCGATGCGCTCGAGTGGTTGTCCATGGTCTCGGCCGATCCACATGACATCTCGCTCGCACGCTGGCGCGTGCGCGCCGCGCTGCGTGCCGGGCAGTGGGAAACGGCGCGGCGCTTCCTCGCCGCACTCCCACAGCAAGAGGCCCAAAGCAGCCAGTGGCGTTACTGGCGGGCGCGGGCCCTCGAGGAGACTGGCAGCCGCAACGAGGCACTGCGCTTGTACCGTGAACTTGCCTCCGAGCGCAGTTACTACGGCTTTCTCGCCGCCGACCACCTCGGCGCGCAATATACCATGCAGCACGCCCCGATCGAGGCCACACCGCAGGAGGTGAGCGCGATGCTCGCGCGCCCGGGCATTCAAATGGCGCGCGAGCTATACGCCCTGGGGCAGATCAACGACGCCCGCCGCCAGTGGCATTGGGCGATCCGCCATATGAACAATCGCGAACTGGCAGTCGCAGCGGTGATCGCCCGCGAATGGGGCTGGCACGACCGCGCCATCCTCACGGTCAGCCGCAGCGACCACCAGGACGATCTCGACTTGCGCTTTCCGCTGCTCTATCGCGATGTTATCATAGACACCGCCAATCGTTTCGGCGTGGATCCCAGCTGGGTGTACGGCGTGGTGCGCCAGGAATCGGCATTCGTGGTGGATGCACGTTCGCCGGCCGGCGCGCTCGGGCTCATGCAACTGCTGCCGAGCACCGGGCGCTATACCGGGCGCAAGCTCAACATCCGGTTGAGTGGACGCTATGCGCTACTTGATGTCGAGAACAACCTGCGCCTCGGCGTGGGCTATCTGAAGGACGTGCTCGAACGCCATGATGGCCACCAGGCACTTGCCACTGCCGCGTATAACGCCGGTCCGAACCGCATTAGCGCTTGGATCCCCGAGCGGGCACCGCTTGATGGCGATGTGTGGGTCGAGACGATCCCGCTCGATGAGACGCGCGATTACGTCAAGAACGTCATGGCATATACCGCCGTGTACGAGCATCGTCTCGGCACAAGACCGACCCGCCTTCACCACCGCATGCCGGCGGTAGTAGCAAGTAAACAATAACTGGTAGTTCGTCGCAGGGGCGGGTTGTAGTATATGAATCGCTCGCTACCAGCCACTGGACTACCCTCATGCGGCTTTGCATCCTCGGCGGAACCGGTTTCGTCGGCCGGCATCTTGCCAATCGGTTAGTCGCGCGCGGCTATGAGGTCGTCATTCCCACGCGCCGGCTCATGCGTCACCGTGAGCTGCTGGTGCTGCCGACGGTGCGGCTCGTGGAAGGCGACGTGCACAACCCAGTATTCTTGCGTCGCATCCTCGAGGGCATGGATGCGGTCGTCAACCTCGTCGGCATCCTGAACGAGCGCGGCCGTTCGGGGCGCGGTTTTGCGCGCGTGCACGCCGAGCTCCCCGCCAAGCTGGTGCAGGCCTGCCGAGAGGCCGGCGTCAGGCGCCTGCTCCATATGAGTGCACTCAACGCCGCGCTCGGCGCCCCGAGTCACTACTTGCGTACCAAGGCCATGGGCGAGGACACCGTGCACCGTGCTGCCGGGGCGGATCTGCATGTCACGAGCTTCCGCCCCTCGGTGATCTTCGGGCCGGACGACAGCTTTACCAACCGTTTTGCGAGACTTCTTAAGCTCGCGCGCTGGGTATTCCCGCTCGCCTGTCCGGAGGCGAAGCTGCAGCCGGTATATGTCGAGGACGTCTCGCACTGTTTCGTCGCCGCGCTCACCGACACCCGGACCTACGGGCAGCGCTACGAGCTGTGCGGGCCGAGGGTCTACAGTTTGCGCGAGATCGTGACCTACCTCGCCAGACTACTCGGGCTCAACATCCGTATTGTCGGGTTGAGCGACCGGCTCTCCTTATTACAGGCCGCGGTCATGGAGTTTGTACCGGGCAAGCCCTTTTCGCTCGACAACTACCGCTCACTGCAAATAGACAGCGTCTGCCCGAAGGGGTTTCCCGAGATCTTTGGCATCGCGCCGAAAGGCATGGAGGGCATCGTGCCGGGCTATTTCGGTCATCGAACCGAGGGACGCTTGGGGCGATGGCGCAGTTCAGCGGGAAGATAGATCAAGCAATCCGAGAGAGGCAGGCGAGGGGGCTAAGGGGTGTAGCGTGAGGCTTTAGCCATCGTCTTTCCCATCGTGTCTTTGGGTGTTTTGCGCGAGCGCTTCGAGCGCTGCCTCGCGTTTCTCCCTCGACAGGCCTGCCAGTCGCTCGGCTTCACGGTAGAAAGCCGCGAGATCCCAGCCGCAGCGCGCAAGCAGTGCCTTGAAGGCCGGAACGTGACGATGGTATAGGCCGATGGCGGCGAGCTTGGCGTTGTTGAGGTCCTGCATCCAGGCATCGAAACCGTTATATCCGCCCCAGTTTCGTTTAAGCGTGCCATAATCGCTCGCGATGTGCTCGAAGGCCGCGCGCTTGGCCGCGCGTTTTGCCTCGGTGTCGAGCGCCGAGGCATAGAGCGCCTCGAGCCGCGCGCGATGTTCGAGCAACAGTCGCTGGAGCTGCTCACGCCGCTCGCGTGCTTCGAGGTAGCGTGCATATAGTGGCGTTTTTCCGCGAGCGGCTAGCCAGCGACGAACGCCCTCGCGCTCCACGGCGACGGCAAAAGATTCGCTAAAGGCGCTGTCGCTACGCACATAAAGCCTCTGGTGTGCAAGCTCGTGGAACAGTAGCGCGGCTGTCTCGGTCTCGGGCTTGTCTAGCATGGTGCTGAGCAGGGGATCGGCGAACCAGCCGAGGGTCGAAAAGGCGGCTACGCCAGCGACGTAGACGTCGTAGCCCTGCGTGCGCAAGGTGTTGGCGTAGGCCTCGGCGCGGCTGTGCGCGAAGTAGCCGCGATAGGCGAGACAGCCGACGAAAGGAAAACACCATTGCTTAAGGCGCAGCGAAAGCTCTGGCGCAGCGAACACGTTCCACACCGCATACCGCCGCCCGAGGTCGGCGTAGGCGCGGTAGCTGTCGTTGTCCGGCAGGAGCAACTCGCGGGCGGCGAAGGTGCGCAGCTCCTCGGCCAACTGGAGTCTTTGTTTCTGTTCATTCGGAACTTGCGGGTCGGCGAGTAGCTCTGCAATCGGCCGCGCGCGGTTGAGGATCGCGAGCTGGCCGGAAACCGCCTGGGCATAATAGCCAAGCGTGGTGCAGCCTGCGCCCAGCCAGGCGGCGAGCCCGAGCGCGAGCAGCGGGCGCAGTCCGCGGCGCCCCTCTTGGCGCGGCCCTTGGCCGATGCATACTGCCCCAGTAGGATGGGTATACATGAAGGTCTATCTTGTGGGCGGTGCGGTGCGCGACCGGCTCCTCGGTCTTCCCGTGCAGGACCGGGACTTCGTGGTCGTGGGCGCCACACCGGAAGAAATGATCGCCGCAGGCTTCAAACCGGTGGGCGCGGACTTTCCGGTGTTCCTCCATCCTCAGACCAAGGAAGAGTACGCACTGGCGCGCACCGAGCGCAAGAGCGGGCGCGGCTACAAGGGCTTTACCGTGTACGCGGCAGCGGACGTGACGCTCGAGGATGACCTGCGCCGGCGCGACCTGACCATCAATGCCATGGCCATGGATGAGGCCGGCCAGCTCATCGATCCCTTCGGCGGCAAGGCCGACCTCGAGCAAGGCATCCTGCGGCACGTCTCGCCGGCCTTCGTCGAGGATCCGCTGCGTGTGCTGCGCGTGGCGCGCTTCGCCGCACGTTTCGCGACCTTTCGCGTGGCGGACGAAACGCTAGCGCTGATGCGCCGCTTGAGCGAGTCGGGCGAGCTCGATACCCTCGTGCCTGAGCGTGTGTGGACCGAGACCGACAAGGCGCTCGCCGAGACCGCCCCGGCGCGTTATTTTGAAGTGCTGCGTGCCTGCGGGGCGCTCGAGCGACTCTTTCCCGAGATCGAGGCCCTCTTCGGCGTGCCCCAGCCCCCCGAGCATCACCCGGAAGTGGACACGGGCGTGCATGTGTTGCTTGTGCTTGCGCAAGCTGCGCGGCTCGCGCCCGATGCGCGCGTGCGCTTCGCCGCGCTCGTGCACGATCTCGGCAAGGGGGTCACCCCGCGCGAGCAATGGCCGCACCACATCGGCCACGAGGAGCGCGGGGTAGAGATCGTCCGGCGTTTGTGCGAGAAGTGGCGCGTGCCCAACGACTATCGCGACCTCGCTGTGCTGGTGGCGCGTTACCACGGCCACTGTCACCGCGCGCTCGAGCTGCGCGAGGCGAGCCTGCTTGATCTGCTCGAGGCGCTCGATGTCTTGCGTCGCCCCGAGCGCCTCGAGCTGTTCCTGCTCGCCTGCGAGGCAGACTTCCGGGGCCGGCCGGGCTATGAAACGCGCCCGTATCCGCAATCCGCGTACCTGCGGAGCGCCTTCGAGGCAGCGCGCGCCGTGGATGCTGCCGCTGTGGCCGCCGCCGGCGGGCAAGGCGCGGCCATCGCCGAGCGCATCCGTCAGGCACGCATCGCCGCGATCCGCCGGGTGTCAGCGGCCTCGTAGAAGGGGTATGATAAGGTACCTCCCGTTGTCGACGCATATCGCGCGAACCTGCGCTCCGTCTGGCGTACTTCTCATGGAGAAAGACCATGAATCGCTTCAGCAACCAAGGCAAGATCATTCTCTTGGCTGTGCTCGCCGTTGCCATCGGCTCGGCGGCGGGGTATTACCGGCTAGTGGGGGGTGAGGCCGCCTTCGCCGGCGCTGCAGTCGCAACAGACACTCAAGCGCAGGCTGTGGCCAAGGTGGTCTGGCACGTGGACTTCGGCGAGCCGCGGCGGCTCTCAGCCATGATCCAGAACGTCAATAATATGGTGACCACCTACCAATCGTCCTTCCAGGACTACGACATACGCATCGTGTTCCTTGCCGCTGGCATCCGCTTCGTGACCGAGGATCCGCTCAAGGGCACGCCCTTCGCCGAGAACGCCGATTTCCGCAAACGCCGGCCCGAACTCATCCAACGCCTCTGGCAGTTGCGCGCGTTGCATGATGTCAAACTCGAATATTGCGAGCTGACGCGCGAGGCGATCGGGCTTGCGAAAGAGAAAATCGTAGAAGGTGTGGAGCCTGTGCGCTCGGGGGTGGTGCGCATCGCGGAGCTCCAGAGCCAGGGTTACGCCTATCTGAAAGTGGAATAGCCGATTGCCAGAGTCGTTCGCCATTGGCCAAAGTCCATCGGGCGAGAAACGCGCGGCTCACTGCACCGTGAAAACCGCCATTTCTCAGGCCGTCAAGATGGCCGTGGCACCCCGTGTGGGTTTCGTCAGTCTCGGCTGTCCTAAGGCACTCGTGGATAGCGAGCGTATCCTCACGCAGCTTCGCGCGGAGGGCTACGAGATCGTGGGCAGTTACGCCGAGGCCGATCTTGTGGTGGTCAACACCTGCGGTTTTATCGAGTCGGCAGTCGAGGAGTCGCTCGCAGCAATCGCCGAGGCGCTGGCCGAAAATGGGCGTGTGATCGTCACCGGCTGCCTCGGCGCGCGTGCCGAGCGCATCCGTGCCGCGCATCCCCAAGTGCTCGCTGTGACTGGCCCCCACGCCTACGAGGCCGTCATGACGGCGATCCACGCCGCGCTGCCGCGCCCGCACGCTCCGTATACCGATCTCGTGCCGCCGGCGGGCATCAAGCTTACCCCGCGCCACTACGCCTATCTTAAGATCGCCGAGGGCTGCAACCATCATTGCACCTTCTGCATCATTCCCGCGCTGCGCGGCGCACTGACGAGCCGCCCGCTCGGCGAGGTATTGGAAGAAGCCGAGCGGCTGGTGGCGAGCGGGGTCAAGGAACTCATCGTCATCGCCCAGGACACGAGCGCCTATGGTGTAGATTTGCGCTACCGCACCGGGTTCTGGCGCGGCCGGCCGATCAAGACGCGCATCGTGGAACTGGCGCGCGCGCTCGGTGAGCTCGGCGTGTGGGTGCGGCTACACTACGTCTATCCCTATCCGCATGTCGACGATCTCATCCCGCTTATGGCCGAGGGGAGCATCCTGCCCTACTTGGACATCCCCTTGCAGCACGCCAGCGCGCGTATCCTGAGACTCATGAGGCGCCCGGCGGCAAGCGGTGGCGAGGACATGCTCGCACGCCTTCGTCGCTGGCGGGAGATCTGTCCGGATATCACGCTGCGCTCGACCTTCATCGTGGGATTCCCCGGTGAGACCGAAGAGGACTTTCGACAATTGCTCGATTTTCTCGAGCAGGCCGAGCTCGATCGGGTAGGTGCTTTTGCTTATTCGCCGATCGAGGGAGCGGCGGCCAATGCATTGCCTGGGGCAGTGCCGGAAGTGGTGAAACAGGAACGACTCAGGCGCCTGATGGAAAAACAGGCGCGAATCTCTGCAAAAAAATTGTGCAACCTGATCGGCAAGGTCCTGACCGTGCTGGTGGATCGCATCGAGGGCCAGACGGCTGTGGCCCGCTCCCGTGCTGAGGCCCCGGAAATCGACGGCGTGATATATCTCGAGCAGACAGTAGGTCTTGCGCCCGGGGATTTCTGCCGCGTTGAAGTCACCCGCGCCAGTGAGCACGACCTGTGGGGACGGCCTGTCCTCTAGCGATCGGCGCCTGAGGCGAGCTTTCCCATGATAAGCGATCGTGTGATATAAAAGCTCCGTTTTCTAACCCGCGTGTGGTAAGTCCTACGGCAAGCTTGCCGGGCCCGAGGCGGGCTTGCTTGAAGCGCGACAATGGCGATCAACAGGAGGAGCGCCATGACGTGCAATCCTGGCCGCGAAGAAGGGGCGGGGGTGTGGCAGTACGCAACGCCGCAGGTCCCTTTTGCCCGTTACCGGTTTCGCTTCTTGGCACTGGCCGCCACCCGGCTGCCTGCCTGGACCGGCTCGATGTGGCGCGGCTTTATTCCCGCCGCCGGCACCTGCGGGTACCCCGCCCGACCCGCGGGTGTCTTCTTCTTATCCGCGCCGCGTTCTGCTTGCGGTGACGGGGCTATCGCCGCAGGTCGTGACCGAAACCCTCTATGCCCTTGCGGTCGAGGCCAAAAACAAGTTCGCGCCCACAGAAATCGTGCTCCTCACCACCCAGGAGGGCCGGGAGCGGGCGCGGCTGAGCCTGTTGTCCGAGGATCCGGGCTGGTTCCATCGGCTGCGGCGCGACTACGGCCTGCCGGCAATCGCCTTCGACGAAACCTCGATCCGGGTGCTCGCTCTGGCCGACGGCCAGGCGCTCGATGACATCCGTAGCGTATCCGACAACGAACGCGCCGCCGATTTCATTGCCGAAACCGTGCGCGCATTCACCAATGATCCGGCTACGGCGGTGCACGCCTCGATCGCCGGCGGGCGCAAAACGATGGGCTTTTATCTCGGCTATGCGCTGTCGCTCTACGGCCGGCCGCAGGATCGGCTCTCGCACGTGCTCGTCTCCGAGCCCTTCGAATCGAGCTGGGAGTTTTCTATCCCACGCCTTATGAGCGCATCATCCAGACCAGGAACGACAAGCTCGCCAACTGCCGCGACGCGCGCGTGACGCTCGCCGACATCCCCTTTGTGCGCCTGCGCGAAGGCCTGCCGCGGCGGCTGCTGCGGGGTGCGGCCTCGTTCACGGCCACAGTCCAGGCCGCCGCGCGCGGCATGGCCGAACCGCACCTCGTGCTGCGTGTCGCTGCCAAAGCCGTGCGGGCGGACGCAGAGGCGATCGAGCTCGGGCCGACAGAGTTCGCGGTGCTTCTGTGGCTCGCTCGGCGCGCTGCCGCCGATGAACCGAATGTGGACTGGACGAGCGCGTCGGCCATCGAGGAGTTCAAGCGCATCGCCGCCGAGGTGATGAATCCCGCCAGCGGCAACTACGAACGGCTGGAGATGGCGCTTGCCAATTGCAAGGACGATCGCAAGGCACGGGGCGATTATTTCGAGCCGCAGAAAAGCCGGATCAACAAGGCGTTCGCCGACGCACTCGGCGATCAGGCCGCCGCCCGCTACCAGATCCGCCGCAGCGGTCCGCGCGGGGCGAGCCGCTACTACCTGCCGCTTTCCCCGCCACAGATCGAGATCGAGGAGTGAGCATGGAGCCGATCGCCATCACCTGTCCGCAATGCGGCCTCGCACATCCCCTTGAACGATGCGCTCGCCGGCATCATCGAGAGAAGTTTGCCGGATATCCCGCACCGCTTCGCCGCAGGACGACAAGTGAAAACCGCGCCGCTGGCGGGGCATGCCCCCTCCTTGGGGCGACGAACCGACATCGGCAGGCTT